>Ga0187893_10000038_pt1 | contig 272160 bp, 244 predicted proteins | sample MA1701074metaG_FD_139574 | JGI IMG/M metagenome (GOLD analysis project Ga0187893, IMG submission 139574) | White microbial mat communities from a basaltic lava cave in the Kipuka Kanohina Cave System on the Island of Hawaii, USA - MA170107-4 metaG ...
CGCCGTGCCGAGCGGGACGCACGATCTGTCGTTCCTCAATATCGGGCTCGTCAACCTGTGCGGGACGAACTCGTCCTTCGACCTCGACCACTGGTGGGACGGCTTCGGCGTCTCGCAGACCACTAGGGTGAGGCTGGCGTCGGTGATCGAGATCGGCAACAACTCCGACTACGCCGCTGCGACGAAGGTCTACCAGGCCCCGCTGTCCTTGTCGGATGGCTCTTCGCAGATCAAGTGCAACCTCGCCGGCCTGGGCGCCGGGCCGTACTGGATGTGGGTCACGAACAACCGCAACGAGCGCAGCAGCGCGTTCAACCTGTCCGAGCAGGGCGGCGCCGGCGGCCCGTTGAACCCGACCGCGCTGGGCAGCGTGAACATCTTCTAGACAGGGGAAAGGGCCGCGCGCTGTGTCTCTTGAGTTCGCCCATGGCGCGATTCAGTGGCTCTCGGCTGATGGCGTAAGCACCACCTACACGATCAGCGGACTGTCGTTCCAACCCAAGGCGATCAGGTTCTATTGGGTCGGGCTTCAGTCAGCCAGCGATGCCGCGTCCGAAGCCGTAGACGAGCGACGCGGAGTCGGCTTCGCGGTCAGCACATCCTCGAGGCGTGCGATCGGCACGTTCTCGCAGGACACCGCGAGCACGTCGAACTGTGGGGCCGCTGCACGTAACGACTGCTGCGTCTGCACCACCAACGGCGCCGGCGCGTCCGACGGCCGACTCGATCTGAATGCCATCAACAGCGATGGCTTCCAGATGATCGTGGATGAAGCCGCTCCCGCGAACATCACCGTGTTCTGGGAGGCGTGGGGCGGGTCCGATATCTCAGTGGCGGTGATCGGCGACATCGACGAGCCCGCCGCCACCGGCAATCAGGACTACACGGTAACCGGGTTTGTAGCTGGAGCTACAGATCAGGTCGTGATGTTCGCCGGCTGTCAGTCCACCGCCGCGCTCAACACGGACGCGGCGACCGACAGCGGCCTGTGCGTCGGGTTTGCCAGCAGCGGCAGCGCGAGCGACAACGTCGTGATCGCCGGCAATTCCGACGACGCCTCGGCCGCGATGGACACGGACCTGTACGGCCTGTCCGGTGAATGCCTGGCTCAAATCGTTGTTGCCGGGGGCAATCCTAATGCCCGCGCCCAGCTGACGCAGTTCAACACCGACGGCTTCAGGCTCAACTGGATCGCGCGTGGCCTGACCAACCGCCGGTCTGTGTTCCTCGCGATCAAGGGAGGGCAGTGGCGGGCTGGTGAGTTCACGATCAATCTAGGCACTGTCGGAAACACCGCGACAGTCAGCGGCCTGCCCTTTGCGCCGAAGGGCGTGTCGATCATCAGTGCAGGTGTCGCCGAGTCGACCGCCGGCACGTCGAGCACGAACGACAGGATGCTCTTCGGCAGCGGTTCGTCGACCTCGTCGCGGCGAGCCATGGGCATTCTGGACGAGAATGCCACGGCCAGCAGTGCCTGCGAGATCGACACCTGCATCGAGTACGACGCGGTGATGGCTTCTCCCAGCACCGCCGGCGCGTTGCTCGCCGCCGTCGACATCGACGCGGTGAACTCCGACGGCATGCGGTTCATCGTGGACGTAGCCGTCACGGGGACGCCGTGGGTCGGCTATCTGATGTTCGGCGATGCGCCGCTGGAGTTCGGCATCGGCGATCCGTGGGACTGGGGCGCCGACGACGACCTCGGACCCGGATCGCCGTACCCGTCCGGCTACCAGCAGGCCGACGGCGCGCCGAACACGCACCAGCTCGACTGGCGCTGGGACGATGATGCGAGCGACGATCAGTTCCTGATCGAGGCCACCGCGCAGTCGCAGCCGGTCGAGGACTTCGTGCGCTCGTCCGAGGTCGAGCTGCTGTTCGACCAGGCCGAGCTGTACGACGACCCGGTCATCGACCTTGCCGAGGCGATGTCGCCGGTCCAGGCGCAGGCGCCGCCGGCCGAGGATCAGCCAGAATTCACTTGGCCATCGTGGGACGAGGCCGACGACGACACCCACGAGATCGCCGTCTCGTCAGATCCGCGCGGCGATGCGCCCGCTCCGGACACAGGCACCTTTGAGGATGCCTGGCCGTGGGACGAGAACGCGGCCGAGGACGAGTCGCCCTCTACTGAGTTAGCGCAGGACGACGAAGCGGCCGCGCTCGAGCGCGATGCCGCGTGGCCGGAAGAGGCCCTCGACGAGCTGTGGGCCGAGGAGTCTGCGCCGGTCGTCGCCGATGCGAGCGCGCCCGAGCAGCAGGCGATCGCCGACGGCTGGGACTGGCCGAACGAGGACACGAGCCTCGAAGGCCCGTTCCCGGGCGGGTATCAGCAGAGCGACGGCGAGCAGGTCCGGATTGAGGACACGCTCCTCGACGACGAGCTCGCCGACGACTGGTGGACCGAGCAACCCGTAGCCGACGGCGCCGCGCCGGCAGAGGCGCAGCCGCCCGATGACGCGTGGGACTGGACCGGCCAGGCGCTCGAGGCAGAGCTTGCACTGGAGCACTCCCCGGTCGGCGCCGATGCCGCGCCGGAGCCGCCATCGCAGCCGTTCGACGACTTCGCGCTGTTCGATGTCGAGTTCGCGCCGGTCGCGGTCTTCGAGGTCTACCAGCAGGCTGACGCTGATCCGCAGGCCGCGGACACGGCGTGGGATTGGGACACGCTCGCCGTCGATGACTGGTGGGCGGAGCAGGCAGCAGTTCTTGCCGCCGATGGCGAGCCGGTCAGGCGCGACGAACCGTGGGACTGGACCGAGATCGCGGCGGACGAACTCGCCGACGATTCGGCACCGGTTCGCGCCGATGCAGCACCTGCGGACGGATTGCCGCCGTCTGATGGTTGGGATTGGACCGACAGCGCCCTCGAGGCCGAGGCCGCCGAGGAACATGCGCCGGTCGTTGCCGATGCCTCGCCGCAACCGCTGCCAGCGTTCGAATCCATCGACGAGCTCGCCGAGGACGACTGGTCCGGAGAATCCGTACCGGTCGGCGCCGATGCCGCGCCGGAAGCCGGACAGCCATCGGCTGATGCCTGGCCCTGGTTCGAGGAGTCCGTCGACGACCGTGTCGATTCGGACGAAGTCGTTGCCGTCGCAGAGGCTCCGGCACAGCCGCTCGAGCCCGAGTTCGCGCAGGAATGGCTCGAAGACGAGCCGGTGCTCGAATCGGCGCCGGTGGCCGAGAGCGCAGCCGCGCCCGACGACGTTTGGCCGTGGTTCGACGATCTCGCGGTCGACGACCCGGCCCAGGATGCCGGGACCGGGGAGAACTTCCCGGATCCGCTGCTCAACGTCGAGGACGCCTGGCCGTGGTTCGAGGAGATCGGCCTCGACGAGTGGCAGCACGAGCACCGCCTGCCGGAGTTCGAGATCAGGGAAAGTGCCGCCACCCGGCGGCTGGTTGTGGCCGGTCAGGACCGGCGCTTCGCCGTGAAAGGCAATGATCGCGTGCTGATCGTCGAGGGCGAGCAACGGAGGTACTGATGGCGGTGAAGAGCGCTTTTTTCTATGACGCCGCCGGCGCGTACTGCTTCCAGGACCCGGACGACGATCTGGACTATACCTTCGACTTCCGCGACGAGAAGGAGCCGGCGCTGCTTCCCGCCGAGAACATCGCCTCCGTGCTGGAGATGGTGCTGTCCAGGATCGACTCGGACGCGATAACCACAGAAGAGCTGCACGACCAGAGTAGCGACTCGGACGAGGTCGTCGTGTGGGTGCGCAAGCTGAAGAAGGGCGTGACCTACAACCTGGAATGCACGGTGCGCACCAGCGCTGCCATCCCGCGCGATTACTCGAGGAGCTTCAGGATTCTGTGCAAGGAGCGATGACAGTGGCCGAGAAACAGACTCCTGTTAAGGTCGGCAAAATCTCGATACGTGATCGGGTGATTGATTTTCGTCGGGTCAAGGCGAGCGACCTGCGCAAGCACCCGCAGAACTGGCGCCTGCATCCTGAGTCGCAACGCAGCGCGCTCATGGCAATGTTCGACGAGGTCGGGTTCGTAGGCGCTGTCCTGACCAGGCAGGAAAGCGATGGGACTCTACAGATCCTGGATGGCCATCTTCGGGTTGATCTTCTTCCAGAAGAGGAAGTCCCCGTAATCGTCACTGACCTTTCAGAAGACGAGGGCAAGAAGATCCTCGCGACGTATGACCCGCTGTCGCAGATGACCATGACCGACGACAAGGCGCTGGCAGGCATCCTCGCAGAGGTTGGTCTCGACGATCATGCTGAGCTGCGCAAGATGTTTGCCGACGTCCAGTCGGCGATGCACCAGGAGGAGCAGACCGACTCAGACGCTCAGCGCGAAGTGCCAGGCATGGAGCTGCAGCCGCACGAGCACTACGACTATCTCGTGGTGCTGGCGACGACTTCGAACGAGTGGAATGTCCTTTGCGACAAGCTCGGGCTCAAGCCGGTGCGCACCCGCAAGGGTAAGGCAACCTGCAGGGCGCTCCGGGCCAAGGACTTACTGAGGCTCCTCCGTGGGGATTGATAAGGCTGCGGATCTCGACTACACGTTGGTCGTGCCTTCGCGCCGGCGTGTCCACAACATGCCGGTCATCCGCGAGCTGCTCCCGACGGCGCTAGTCTGCGTCGACGAGCGAGAGGTCAAGGAGTACCTGACCGAGGTTCCGGAGGGCAAGCTGCTCGTGCATCCGCCGCTCGACGGGGTTGCGAGGGTGATGAACTGGATGCTGGATGCCGTCAAGACCCCGATTTTTATCGAGATCGACGACGACTTCGCCGGTGTTCGTGTGAATGTCGGCACCAGGCGCTTCATCACGGATCCGGTGGAGATTCTCAACATTATCGAGAACGCCTGCCGCGCCACCCAGGATCTCGGGCTGACGGCTTTCACCTTCGCGCACTCACAGCACACGGTCTTCAACCGCGCCGACATCTGGCCGGTCAGACCGGTACAGCAATGCGATAACTGCTTCGGGGTGATGGGGGCAGCGCGCTATCGGAAATACGACGAGGGCCTGCCTGGACGGGCAGCTGTGGACTGGACGCTGCGCACGTTGCTAGAGGATCGGTGCCTATATGTGGACATGCGTTTCAGGTTCGACTGCGGCGAAATCTTCAGTGGCGCCGGCGGGAACGTGGGCTTGGTCACCACCGATCAATTCGTCGCCACGTCGCGCAAGCTACGCAAGCGGTGGGGCAAACACCTGAACACGGAGGCTCCAGGGAGCCAGAAGCGACCGCACGTGTCGCCACTGCGGCTACAGGTCTCTCGCTGGAACAACAAGGCGCAGCGCTAGAGAGAGCGCGATCCGGTTTTCTGCTTCGGCGTCCAGGAGACGGCGTGGCCGCGAACCCACTTCGTTTTCTCGTGCCACGTGCCGACTTCGGCTAGGTAGTCGTTCAACTTCTGGAGCGCCGTGTTGACCTCGGCCACAGCGTCCGGATTTTTATGGTCACAGCACAGCGCCCAAGGCGGGATGATGATCTCCTTGGACTTGCTGCCATCGCTCCAATCGACCGAGCCGTAGAAGTGCCAGGACGCGACACCGTCTTCGGTGTCATGGGCGATGCTGGTCAGGGCCGTGATGCGGCCCCCGTGCTTGTGCATCAGAAAGGCGGGTTGCATAAAAGGAAGTCCTCAAGAATCCTGTTCCTCCAGGTCGAGCGTGGACTGCTTCGTCTTGGCCAGTTGATCCTTGAGAGCCCACAGCCGATACGCCTCGTCTTCGTAGGCGTCCTTCGTCGGCTGCGCCGGCACCAGCTGCGTGCCGATCTCGCGAAAGTGATCTAGGCCGCGGCCGAGGCGCTTGCCCTGCGCGGTGTGCTTGTCATACGCCCAATCCGGGATCTCTGGCACCTTGTTTTCGAGCAGGTTGGCCAAGCCAACCGCCGTGTGGAAGTGATCGCCCTCGCGGCTCTTCTGCGCGCGGCACATGAGACGGATCGCGTTACCGATCGCCATCCGGACTTTGCCGAGTTTCATCGGGTCGGAGTCGTGCCAATCCTTCGCCTGCTGGCAGACGATGTAAACGAAAGGCACGATCTGAGGGTTCGCCTGGGTGTCGATGTCCTCATGCGAAATCACTTGCAGGCGCTTGCACACCATCGAGAGGAAGGCTTTGGAGCTGTGCATCAGCTCTACGGCACATTCCATCGCCTCGCGCTCTTGGCCGCGACGGATGTGTTTTTGCATAGCCGAGCAGAGTACAAGAGGTTGCTGGCCGTGTAGGGTCTTCGGCATCATCGGTTTAGTTTCTCCTGTTCATGTGCTACGCGGGTGATAGCTACCCTGTAGCTAGTGCTGAATATGCCAGAGGTCGTGATGGATATCAAGCAATTCATTGACTTACGCAAGTGATTGAGGGGAAGGCCAAAAAGCATTCTCTGGTCAGATGGCAAGAAACAACGCTCACCAGCTCGTCATTCTCAAGCGACGTGCCCAGGTAGCCGCCTTGCGGCTACGCGGCTTTTCGCAACGCGATATCTGTGTCGCCCTCGCCACCAGCGATTCGCCCAACGTCAACCCCGAGGATGGCAAGCCCTGGTCACTCGGAACTATCAACCACGATCTGAAAGTGATCGAGGCCGAGTGGCGAGCAAGGCTCGAGGCCAAGATCGATGAACACCGCGCGAAACAATTGGCGGAGATCGATGAAGTAGACCGGTCAGCGTGGCGGAACCAGAACTACGAAATCGTTCTCAAGTGTGCCCAGCAACGCCGAGATTTGCTTGGATTGGACGCTCCGAGGACTGTGAAGACAGAGCTGACTGGAAAGGACGGAGGGCCAATCGAGACCACCCCTCCACCTGCGTCGCTCGATCTGTCCAGACTCAGCTATGACGAGCTCAAGTCCCTCGAAAGCATCCACCTCAAGCTCCGAGCTGCCGGGCCTTCAGGAGGTCCAGAAGGAGCTGGCAAGGCGTAGCTTCTACGAGTACGTCAAGCAGGCTTGGCCGATCCTGGAACCCGGCAAGCAGTTCGACGAGAACTGGCATATCCAGGTCATCTGTGACCACCTTCAAGCCATCACCGAGGGTCGGATCACGCGCCTGATCATAAACGTTCCATTCCGGACGCTTAAGTCCACGCTGGTCTCGGTGCTCTGGCCCACCTGGGAATGGGGGCCTGCTGGGTTGCCGCACCTACGGTACATCACCGCGTCGCACCAGAAGGATCTGGCCACGCGTGACGCGGTGGCGTCGCGGCGCGTCCTGCAATCCCCCTGGTATCAGAACTGCTGGGGCGATAGGGTCCGCCTTACCAGCGACCAGAACGTCAAGACGCGCTACGAGAACTCGCGGCGCGGGTACAGGCTCATCACGTCGGTCGATTCGGGGGCGACTGGCGAGGGCGGCAATCGCCAGCTCATCGACGACCCGCACGACATGACCAAGATTTTCAGCGCGGCCGATCGAAAGGCGGCGCTGGATTGGTGGGACAACACGATGGTCTCGCGGCTGGATGACCAGCAGCGCGACGCGATCGTGCTGATCATGCAGCGCGGCCACACCGAGGACTTGACCGCGCACTTTCTGGCGACGGGCGTCTACCAACACGTCTGCCTGCCGATGGAGTTCGACGGAGTTCGCCGCGCCACGGTGCTCGGCGAGTACGACAAGCGCACACAGGTCGGCGAATTACTGTTCCCGCGGCGCTACCCGACGGAAGTCGTTGCCTCACTGAAGCGCACGCTTGGTAGCTACGGCACGGCAGCGCAGCTCCAGCAGAATCCTATCCCGCTGGGCGGCACGATCTTCAAGCGCGACCGCTGGCAGTTCTACAAGGCGCTTCCGGAGATCGAGGAGCTGATCCTCTCCGTGGACTGCGCCTTCAAGGACTTCCAGACCAGCGACTACGTTGCCATCCAGGCTTGGGGGCGCAAAGGTCCGAATCGATACCTGGTAGATCGGATCAAGGACCACTTGGGATTTGCTGGAACCGTCACAGCTGTGCGCGCGATTCTGGCCAATCACCCTACGATCAGCGCAGTGCTGATCGAGGACGCAGCCAACGGCCCAGCTGTCATCGAGACGCTGCGCACCGAGATCGCTGGTGTGTTGGCGGTCCCGCCACAGGGCGGCAAGATCGCGCGGGCCTATGCCGTGCAACCGCAACAGGAAGCCGGCAACGTATGGTTGCCAGACCCGTCGATCGCCCCATGGGTTCATGAGTATCTGATGGAGCTCTCGGCTTACCCGGGGGCGCCAAACGATGACGAAACGGATGCGACAACGCAGGCGCTGGTCTGGTTCGGCCTGCGTGGGGACGCGATGGGTCTATTCGCATTCTTCGGAGACGAAGCGCGGCGCATCGCGGAGGAGATGAAGCAGGCGGAGGAGCAGGCGAGAATAGCTTCACCACCAACTACTTTCATGCACTGAAGAGATGGCTGAAAAACCGCAGCGCAAACCGATTGCCAGGGAACTTATTGACCGGCTTGTCACTGGCGTGCGTTACATCGTCACCGGTGCTGGACCCGAAACGTGGTTCGGACCTGGACAGCCGCCGCACCCGCAAAGCGAGATCACCGATGGCCGCATCTTCGACTACCCTGTTGGGTATAACCAGCGGCAAGTGCCTCGCGGTGAGGAAGCTGTCTCATTCGCGCAAATGCGGGCACTCGCGGATGCGTACGACCTGCTGCGGGTGGTAATCGAGACTCGCAAGGATCAGGTTGTCAAGTTTGACTGGAACATCGTCCCCAAGGATCCGAAGAAGAAGCGCGACGCCAGATGCGAGGAAGTTGACTCCTTCCTCAGCTTCCCGGACGGAGAGCACACTTGGCAGCAGTGGCTACGAGCGATCATCGAGGACATGCTGGTCATCGACGCCGCCACGATTCACCCGCGCCTGACATACGGGAACCGGCCGTACAAGTTTGAAATCTTCGATGGCTCGACTATCAAGCGCGCCATAGACTCGCGTGGTGCGACACCGGAGCCACCGGATACGGCTTATCAGCAGATCCTGCATGGGGTGCCGGCGGTCAATTTCAGCAGCCATGAGCTGATCTATGCGCCGCGTAACGTCCGCGCGCACAAGCTCTACGGCTACAGCCCGGTGGAGCAGATCATCATGACGGTGAACATTGCGCTTCGCCGGCAGATGCACCAGCTTCAGTATTACACCGACGGCTCCACGCCCGACCTGATCTTCCAAGTTCCGGACAACTGGAAACCCGACCAGGTCAAACAGTTCAAGCTCTGGTGGGACGAGATTCTGCATGGCAACACTGCCGCACGGCGCGGCACGATGTTCGTGCCTTCTGGCGCTACTCCGGTGAACACCAAGGATCAGGTGCTCAAGGACGAATACGACGAATGGCTTGCCCGCATCGTGTGCTACTGCTTCAGCTTGTCGTCGCAGCCTTTTGTGAAGCAGATGAACAGGGCAACTGCAGAAGCCGCCAAGGAAGCGGCCACCGAGGACGGACTCGTACCGCTGCTGGAGTGGGTCAAAGATTTGATTGACCTGATCGTGTGGCGCTACTTCGGCTACACCGAACTGACTTTCGAGTGGAAGTTCGAGTCCGACGTCGATGCCAACATGCAGTCGCAGATCGACGATCGCGACATCCGCAACGGATCGATCAGTATCGACGAAGTGCGTCAGCGCCGAGGTCTGGACCCGCTAGGCGTGGGACCTGCCATCATTACGGCCACCGGTCTGATCCCTGTAGTGGAGTCCTACGAGGCGGAGCTCGAGGCGCTTCTCAATCCGCCCGAGCCCGTAGTCGTGAACGGCTCTGTAGTTGGTCCTGATGGCAAGCCGGTACAGCAACCGCCGGCGGATGAAGATGACGACCAACCGCCGGGTGACGATGCCGGCGATGCGGACAAGATCCGCAAGCGAAAAAAAAAAGTTAGACGCCTATCTCGTCGGCGACCGGCAACAGTTCGCGGCGTCCGAAATCTGACCAGGGTTCTAGTCCTGCTACTGAAGAGCAAGGCTTCCGAGATCGCACGGCAGGCTACAGCCAGCGTATCTGAGAGGCTCGAGAAGGGTCTGTCCAAAGCGATTGACGATGACGTCAGATACGTGCAGGGCGAGCTCGACTTTGAGAGCTGGGCGGAGTCCGCCGACGACGTGGGCGATGCGCTCAGGCCGGTCGCCAGGGATGGCGGACAGCAGGCGCTCGCGCAGGTCGGCATAGAGGACGACGAGATCACGGACGTCGTCAACCGGGACGCGGTCATCTTCGCCGCGAGCCGCGGTGCGGAGCTGGTCGGCAAGAAGTTGGTGGACGGCGAGCTCGTGGACAACCCAAACCGGCAGTACGCGATCACGGAGTCGACGCGCGACATGCTGCGCGGGACGATCAAGCAGGCAATGGAGGAAGGATGGTCGAACGATCGCCTGGCAGACGAGATCGTGTCGCACTACGCCTTCTCGACCAAGCGCGCCATGAACATTGCGCGGACCGAGACAGCTTTTGCCGATGTCGCTGGGAACATGATCGCCTACCGGGAAAGCGGAGTGGTCGAGCGAAAGCAGTGGATCCTGGGTAGCGAACACGATCTCGACGACGTGTGCAACGACAACGCCGCAGTGGGGCCGATACCAATCGATCAGCCGTTCCCGTCAGGGGATGACGGACCGCCGGCCCATCCAGGATGCGTCTGTGACGTCATTCCCATCGTTGCAGAAAGCAGCACGAAATCGCTGGAGCATTTGATTACCAAACTTCGTCAGGCAATGGAGGCCGAGACATGAAACTGTTTATCCCGATCACCAAAGTTGATGCTACACAGCGTCTGGTCTACGGCCGTCTCGCCCAAGAGGTCGAGGACTACGCCGGCGAGATCATGGACTACGAGAGTTCCAAGCCGCACTTCGAGGAGTGGTCGCAGAGGTTCCAGAAGGCCACCGACGGCAAGTCGGCAGGCAACCTGCGAGCCATGCACAACACGGTGTCAGCCGGGAAGTTCACGGTGGTCGACTTCAACGACCCGGAAAAGGCCATCGACGTTGTCGCTAAGGTCGTCGACGACAAGGAGTGGGAGAAGGTCGAGGAAGGGATCTATACCGGCTTCAGCGTCGGCGGAAGCTACGTCAAGCGCTGGAAAGACGGGAAACTCACTCGCTACACCGGGAAGCCCACGGAGGGGTCGCTTGTGGACAGCCCCTGCGTGCCAACAGCCACCTTCACCATGATCAAGGCCGATGGGAGCAGCGAAGTCCGCAAGTTCAAGGAGCGCGTGGAGTCTGCAAAGGCGGTAGACGAACTGGCCGACATGCTGAACAGCGGCACCATAAAGGCAGAACGACTTCTCGAGCTCGCAAAGGCTGACGCGACGAGCGCGCCTGAGCCGGAGACTGCACCAGCGGCGGAGCCCGCGCCTGAGCCGGAGCCTGTCCCGGCATCGGAACCAGCAACCGCGGCTGCGCCGCCGGAGCCCGTGCCGGCAGCAACACCGGAACCGGAGCCACCGGCCAACGATGCGGCCGACGAGGCGTCCAAGGCCGATTCCGCGCTGATGGCGAAGATCGATAGCGGCAAGATTACCGATCGCGAAGCGATGGACGAGATCGCCCAGCGCATGTCAGAGGACGAGCTCTCGAAGTTGCTCGAGGCGAGACCCAAGCGCCCCGAGATCATCAAGGCACTGCGCTCCAAGATCGAGGGCACGCTGAAGAAGAGCCTGTGGGAAGTGCAGCGCTTGGCGGAAGTGCTCTCCTGCCTTGCCGCGTGCGCCAGCAACGCGCAGTACGAAGCGCAGATAGAGCGCGACGGATCCCAGGTGCCGGAGAAGCTGCGTGCGGTCGTGCAGCAGCTCGGCGATGCGCTGAAGGCCATGACCGAGGAAGAAGTCGAGGAGCTCGTCGAATCGCTCGGCGGGTATGAGTCCGCGGTGCTGACGCTGGCGGCAGGCGCCGACATGAAGAAGGTCCAGGGCACGCAGACCGCCGAGGCGCAGAAACTTCACGACGCGCTCGTGGGCGTCGGCGCCGTTTGCCCGGAGAAGCCTACTCCTCTAGCCGGCCGTCTGCTGAAGGAACACGAGGCCATCGGTGTCGGCGATAAGCTGCGCGAAGGCTATGTGGCCGGGCTCGAGAAGCAGGTCAAGGAACTGACGACGAGCATCAAAAAGATCACCGACCACAACTCCACGTTGGAGCAGCGGATCAAGAAGATCGAAGACATGCCCCAGCCAGGAAAGGGCACGCTGCGCATCGTGGGCAAGGAAGGCGACGCAGCGCAGGATGGCCCAAGGGACGAGGTCGAGAGCACACCCGGGCAGCACAACCCGACCGCTGCGAAGGCATTGATCATCAAGGAGCTGCAAAAGGCCGGCCGGTAAAACGGCCGTTTCATCAACCAACCACTTTCTAAACTGCTCACGCCGAGAGGCGGCGGCACAAACGGTCTCTATCGTGGTTCGCCCCCGGTAGGGGCCGTTTCCTTTTCTGGAGGTAGGCAACCATGAATCAAAACGTCACGGCGGAAACGCTGGAGCTGCTGAAGAAAGCTCTCGCGAATCCCAGCGAGGAACTGCGCAAGACCATCTCGACCGGCACCGGCCTGGTCCCGTTCGATCTGCAGGCGCCATCGAAGAACCTCTACCCGGTCGCCACACCGCTACGTAACGTCATCCCGCGAGTCGGCGGCGGAGTCGGTCTCGCGACAAACTGGAAGGTCATCCGCAACATCACCGGCGGCGGCTACGACGCAATGGGGTGGGTGCCGGAAGGACAGCGCTCGGCTCGCATGAGCTACAGCGCGCAGGACAAAGCCGCGTCCTACAAGACGCTCGGCGAGGAAGACAACATAACGTTCGAGGCCATCAACGCCGGCCGCACATTCGAGGACGTGCAGGCAACCGGCATCATGCGGCTGCTGCAGAAGTTCATGCTCAAGGAAGAGAACGCGATCCTGGGCGGGAACACGAGCGTAGCGCTGGGGACTCCGACCACACCGACGGTGACCTCAGCCTCGACCGGTGGATCCATCGGTGCCGGCACCTACAACGTGATCGTGGTGGCCCTGACCTACGAGGGCTTCCGCAACGCCACCAAGACCGGCACGCTGGCCTGCCCGACCTCGCAGAACATCACGGGCGCGGACGGCCAGAACTACACCCTCAAGGGCGGGTCGTCTCAGAAATCGGCGGCAGGCTCGAGCGGCGCGCTGTCGGGCAGCACCAACCTGATCCGTGCGACTACACCAGTGGTCAACGGAGCTGTGGCCTACGCGTGGTACATCGGCACGGCCGGCAACGAAACGCTGCAGGCTTTCACCACGATCAACAGCATCGAAGTCCTGACGCTGTCCTCGGGCAACCAGAACGCCTCGGCGATCACCGCGGACAACAGCCAGAACACCCTGGCATTCGACGGCCTGCTCTACTCGGCCTTCGCGTCTGGCAGCGATGCCTACATCAAGAACCTGGCGACTGGCTCACCCGGCGTCGGCACCACGCTGACTGCCTCCAGCCGCGGTTCGGTGGTGGAGATCGACGACATGCTGGTCGCCATGTGGAACAACTTCCAGACTTCACCGGATGTGATCTACATGAACGCCCAGGAGATCAAGACGGTGACCGACAAGATCCTGAACGCGGCATCCGGTCCGCTTCTGCGGATCAACACCGACGCGAAGGAACCGTATGGCGTCGTCGCAAACGGGGTGATCAAGGCGTACTTCAACCCGTATGCGCTCGACGGCGGCATCATGGTCCCGGTGAAGATCCACCCGACTCTGCCTCCCGGCACGATGTTGGGCTGGGGCAGCATGTTGCCGCCGCAGTATCAGTCGAACGAGGTGCCCAACGTGGCCGAAATGAAGATCCGGGCCGACTACTACAGCCTGGAGTGGCCGATCAAGACTCGGGCACGTGAGTACGGGGTGTACGCGGAGGAAGTGCTCGCCGTGTACGCGCCGTTCGCGATGGGCATCATCAACAACATCGCGAAGGGCTGATCAGGGCAGCATCGTCACTGTGGCGCCGGGCAACCAATGCCGGCGCCACTTGTTCTTTTCAACCAGTCTTCAGAAACGCGGGGTTTCGCATGCACGAACAGCAAGCGGTGATCAGAATGGTAGCGCCCAAAGGTGTCAGGAGCGGCAGCTGGCGCGGCCACGCCTTCCGGATCCGCGAGGATGGCAGTATCGACGTGCCGGCGGAAGCCGTTCCCGAGCTCGCTAGCCACGGTTTCAAGGTGGCGGATGAACAGGAAACTGAGGCCGAAGCCAGGGCCAGGGCTGAGGCTACCGATCGGCAAGCCAAGGCGGAGGCCGAAGCCAAGGCCAGGGCGGAAGCCGACGCTGCGGAAGCGGCGAAGGCCGCAGCCGCTGGCGCGAAAGGCGGTGCGAAATGAAGCTGAAGGCACCGGAAGGTGTAGAGCTCGTGCGTGGCGCCGACGGGAAGGACTACCGGGTGGACAAAGACGGTACGGTGCAGATACCAGACGAGCACGTGCCGCTGACTATCTGGCAGTACGGGTACGTGCGCGTCACGGAACCCGAGCCGCAGAGGAGATCGCGCACCTTGGCGGGTGACTCGACCATCTGACCAACATGGCCGATCTGTGCTCCATTGATGACGTCAGGAAGTGGCTGAGCGTCAAGGGCAATGACGACGACGAACTGCTGACCAATCTGATAGGGCGTGCGAGCGCCTTCATCCGCAGCTACACGGGCCGTGAACTAGACGCCGGTTCCTACAGCGAAAAGCGCGATGGACACGGCGGGCGACGTCTGGTTTTCCGAGAGTATCCTGTCACTGCGGTCTCCGTCGTAAAAATTGACAACACGGCGATCCCAGCCTCAGTCAACCAGTCACCGGGATACGTTTTCGACCAGCTCTCGCTGACGCTCATCGGCTATCGGTTCAGTGAAGGACTGTCCAACGTCGAGCTGCAATACACAGCCGGATACGCGGCGAATGCCCTACCGCCTGATCTGGTGCAGGCTTGCATCGAGCTCGTCTCGCTGCGCTACCGCGGGAAGTCCCATATTGGCAAGTCGAGCGACGCATTGGCGACGGGCATGCAGACGAACTACATCGTCGATGACCTCATGCCAGAGATCAAGATGGCGCTCGATCAACACCGGCGCCTCATACCCGTATGATCACCGGCCAGATAACCGGCGACGAGCAGCTGATTGAGGCGTTCCGTGCCATGCCGACGGACGTGCGGCAATCGGTCGCCCGCCGGGTTCTCCGTCTGTCTATCGTCCTGCAGCGCCACGTCAAGGAGCGCAAGCTCAGCGGCCAGGTGCTGCGTAACCGGACCGGCCGGCTGCGCAGATCGATAACCAGAGAAGTCACTGAGCAGCCCACGGCGATCATTGCCAAGGTCGGGACGAATGTTTCTTATGCCAGGATCCACGAGTACGGCGGCGTCGTTCGCGCCCACGACGTCTACCCGAAGCACGCCAAAGCCTTGTCGTTCATCTGGCACGGCAAGCGAGTCTTCTTCGCCCGGGTACACATTCCGCAGATCAAGATGCCGGAACGCTCTTTCCTGCGCAGTTCGCTGCGTGAGCTAAGGGGCCAGATCACGAGCGAGCTGAAAGCTGAGGTTCATGGAGCGCTGAAATCGACGCTGAGCCGTCAGGCGGCTGCGCTGCGCAAAGGGTGATCGTGGACACCGAGGCCATCTACGCTGCGCTCTTCAACCAGCTCAAGGACAACCTGGGGACGCAGATCAAGACCTACAGCCGCAAGCTCAAGGCGGCGGACGAGATCGCGCCGGCGGATCAGCCAGCGCTTTTCCAGGTGCAGGGCAATCAGGTAGCCAACGCGCAGACGAAACTGCCTAACAAGTGGACGCTGTTCGCCGACCTGTTCCTGTATGTGCATACCGAAGGCACCGACGCGCAGGCGCCGACGGAGCTGCTCAATCCTCTTCGTGATGCGATCGTTGATGTCATCGAACCAGATACGCCAACGATGGAGCAGACACTCGGCGGATTGGTTCACAGCTGCCGGATCAACGGCACGCTCGAGATCTTCGACGGGGCGCTGGGCGAGCAGGCGATAGCAGTCATCCCTGTCGAGATCATCGTCACGCCATAACCGTTTCTCAACCGCAACCGGGGCCGTAATCCGGTCCCGCTCTTCAAGGAGGCCATGTTATGCAGCACATCTTCGGCTCGGGGATTCTCTGGGGCACGCCGCTCACTGACGCGAACGGCGTCGCGATCACAAACCCGACTCCGATACAGTTCGGAGTCTTGCAGGACGTATCGGTCGAAGTCTCTGCCGAGAACAAGATGCTTCACGGGCAAAATCAGTTCCCGATCGACGTCGCCAGAGGCAAGGGCAAGGTCACGTGCAAGGCCAAGAACGCCCTGGTGAACGGCGCACTGATCAACAGCATCTACTTCGGGCAAACCGTGGTAGCGAACCACACCAAGGACTTCTACGACACCACGGGCACCGCGATTCCTGCGACGCCATTCCAGATCACGATCACCCCGCCTGGCGGCGGCACGTTCGGCCAGGATCTCGGAGTTCGGGATCAGACTGGCCGGCAATACACAAGGGTGGCATCGGGGCCGACGACTGGTCAATACAGTCTGTCGGGCGCGGTTTACACCTTCGCCGCGGCGGATCAGGGCATCAAGGTATTCATCGACTACCAATACACGGTGACCGAGGCGATAGCCAAGCAGTCGACGGTACTCAATCTGCCGATGGGCTACGCTCCGGAGTTTCGTGCGGACCTGTCGAACCCGTACAAAGGGAAGCATCTGACCTTGATCCTGTTCAAGTGCATCGCGAGCAAGCTCGCCATCGCGACAAAGCTCGATGACTTCGCGATTCCTGAGTTCGATTTCGACGCCTTCGCCGATGGGTCGGGCCAGGTGCTGAAGTGGGCGGTGTCGGAGTGATCGAGCCAAACGAAAAACTGATCGACGGTTACCGCGTCGTCATGGCGGGAGTCGAATACGTTATCCCGCCATTGACGATCGGGCAACTGAAGCGCCTGCGCCAGACGATCGACCGTCTCGCGCAGGCAAGAATCGCTGAGGGCAGCGTTGCGTCTCTCTCGGACGAGCTGTTCAACGACTTCAGCGAGATCATCCGGGAGGCCATGTCGCGCAACTATCGTGGTATCACCATCGATGATGTTCAGGAACTGCTGGACCTGAAGAACATCCAGACAGTAATCGCGGCCGTGATGGGGATATCGGGTCTCGTGCGCTCGGAGAAACAGCCGGGGGAAACAGTAGCGGCATCTCAGCCGTCGATTGGGATGCCGTCTACGCCCACGTCATAACAATCACCGGTTGGACGTGGGAATACATCGACGATTTTGTAACACTCCCGCGGCTGATCTCTCTTAACGGGTATTGGGCGGATTACCCGCCAGTGCATGTGCTCGTCGCTGCGTTCCTGGGTCACAAACCGTCGCCGGCGAAGTCTTCAGGCGATCCAGATTCCGATCTAGAGGCTTTCATTGCCGCATCCTCTGCATTGAACCGTCATGGCTGAAGAGAACGTACAAGTAAAGTTCGGGGCTGCGTTCGACGAATTGATACGCGGCTTGTCGAACATGACCGGCCAGTTCAGGTCATCGATCGACGGGATGAAGGGACAGCTCGCGTCACTTCAAGAGGTAGGGGCCGGTGTTCAGCGCGTCTTCCTCGGCGTCACGGCGGTCCTGGCCGGCGGAGCGGTATTCACCAATGCCGTCCGCGAGACGGAGCGCTTCATCTTCAGCAACATCGAGCTTGCACGCCGTCTCGGGATCAGTGCTGAGGAGGCTGGATCGCTCAACGTAGCGCTCGGCGATGCCTTCGTCGACACCGGGAAATTCGAGCAGGCGCAGGCCATGCTCGCTCGCCAACTCAGCACCAATGAAGAGCGATTCAGAGCGCTTGGCGTCTCCACGCGCGATCAAAACGGCAACTTCCGCAATGCCGTCGACCTGATGCTCGACGTCAACAAGCGTCTTCTGGAGTTCAGAGAGGGCACTGACCGCAACATCGAGGGCATCAAAATCTACGGGCGCTCCTGGATGGAGATCCAGGACGTGCTGAAGGTCACGCCGCAAAGCATAGAGGCGGCACGGCAGAAGATGGAGGCGCTTGGACTGACCATCACACAGCAAGGTGTCCAGAGCACGATGGCCTATAAGAGCGCCCTCAACGACGTGGGAGACGTCGGGCTGGCGTTGAAGAACGTCATAGGCCAGGCGCTGATGCCTATCCTCGCGAATCTCGGAAACTGGTTCGCGGAAACCGGCCCGACACTCGTATCTGCCTTTCGCGTCGCCATTGCGGCGATAGTTTCCCTGCTGTGGGGATTAGTGTTTGCGGCCCAGGCGGTACGTGAAGTTCTCTCTGGAGCATTCGAGAATATACGGACAGCACTGAGCCGTCTCATGTCAGCATTCGTGCTGATCCTCAAGGGAGACTTCACCGGAGCCAAGGACGAGATAGTCGCTGGATTCGTCGACATAATGGATCAGGGTCAGCTCACCTTCGACCGCATCGTCGAGAGGGCGAGGGCAGCGAGCAAAGCGATCATGGACCTGTGGGATCCTGACTTGACACCCGCATCCCAGGGGAAAGGAGGAGGCGGCACGAGCGCAGGAGAGGATGTCGCCGCGAAATCGCGCGTGTCCTCTTGGCAGACGCAGTGGGAAGTCATCAAGGCTGCGCAGGGCAACGCGCTGCGCGACATGCTGGACGCCGAAAAGAGCTTCTGGACCAACATACTTCGCCGCGAGCAACTGTCGGTCGAAGAGCGTGTACAGGTCTACGTCAAGCTCGGCAACATCAGGCAGCAGGTACAGAAGCGCGGCATCGACTCTGCCATGATCGAATTGGAGCGAGAAGTAGTCGCGGAGAAGGACGCGACCACTCGCCAGGTACTGCTCGCAGAGAAGAAGCTCGCTCTGATCGAGAACGTCTATGGCCGGTACAGTTTGGAATACAAGCGGGCTCAGATGGAGATGGATCAGGCGCACCAGGCAAGGATAAACGCCGCGATTCAGCGCGAACTGCAAGGAATGTCGGCCCAAGCCAACATCGCAAATCGACGCCTCGAGATAGACCGCCAGCATCTTCGCAATCAGGAGACGGCCGGACAGATCACCGCCCAGCAGAGGCTTCAGCTCGAATTTAACCTGGAACAGGAGATTTTCAATAACAAACTCGCGGTGCTGAAGTCTCGCGAGGCGCATTTATCGGCGACGCAGATTGCCGAGCGGCAGGCGCTGCATGCAGAGATCGAGGCGCTAGAAGTTGAGCACATGGGCCGCTCGCAGCAATTGAACTTCGAGATGCACCAAGCCAACGTACGTTTCTGGCAGGATCTCTTCAGCCCGATCCAGAACGCGATATCTACCACGACGCAAGGTCTGATACTGGGGACAACGACGTGGAGAAAGGCGCTGGAGAATTTCGGCGTTTCAATGCTCGCGAGCTTCATCGATTGGCTCTCGAAGATGCTGTTCCAGTGGCTCGCTACCCAGCTCGCAATGACGGGAGCCACGGCCGCAGGAGCTGCCACAAGGAGCGGCATAGAAGCGGGTGCCGCAGCGAAGTCGGTGGCGTTGTGGGCGGCGACGGCTCTCAAGAACATAGCCAATGCGGCCTGGGAGGCCGCAGCTGGTGCCTATAAGGCGATCGTTGGAATCCCATTCATCGGGCCTTTTCTCGCTCCGATTGCTGCACTGACTGCGGCCGCGGCCGTTGGCAGCTTCGCAAAAAACATTGTGTCTGCCGAGGGCGGATACGACGTTCCGGCTGAGACGATGGCGAAATTGCACCCCCGGGAAATGGTACTGCCATCGAACATCGCTGATCCTCTTCGCACCATGATCACATCTGGAGGCATCGACGCCAGACCGCTTAAGGTCGAGATCCACGCCGTAGACGCCCGTGGAATTGAGCGTCTCTTGATCCAGAATCCAACTGCCGTCAGGCGTGGCGTGGAGAACATGGTCCGTAACCTTGGCATAGTCAACGTGCGGACATGAGCAATGCCGTTCTACCGACATTGCCCGGGCTCGAGTGGGAAGTCAGGCAGACGCCGACATTCAGCACGGACGTTCATGCGTCGCTGTCAGGCAAAGAAGTCGCCTACCAATACATGCAGTACCCGGTGTGGGAGTTCGAAACCAGTTACGAGTTTCTCAGGGCTGGAGCTGAGCTCGAGCTGCAGACGCTGTGCGGGTTCTTTCTTGTTCACGGCGGCAGGTTCGACACCTGGCTCTATAACAACCCTCGGGACAATGCAGTAACAGATCAGCCGTTCGGGGTTCGTGACGGGACGACGACAAAGTTCCAGCTCGTAAGGGCATTTGGCGCTGGCGGCTTCAGCTTTACGGAGCCCGTGCAGAACGTCAACGTCATCACCAACGTCAAGAGCAATGGGGTAACGATCGCGTCTCCGGCTGACTACTCGGTTGACTCCCTTGGAGTGGTCACACTCACTGCCGCTGGGACGCCTGGACACGTTCTCACGTGGACAGGCAGCTATTACTATCGCTGCCGCTTTCTGCAGGACGCGGCCGAGTTCTCGGAGTTCATGTACCAGCTCTATAAACTCAAGCGCCTGGGTTTCCGGAGCCAAAAGCTGTGAAGGCCATGAACGCGGCGCTCGCCGCTCTTGTGCATGGGCAGCGCAAGGCGCTGCTCTTCGATGGGTCGGACGACTTCGTGACGGTGAGCGTAACTTCGAACCCGGAGCTCGATATCAGGGGCGACGTGACGGTCGAGTTCTGGCTGAATCCTTACTCGACCACCGTGGATCCAGATCCGCGGCTCGTAATCTGCGGCACGGCATCCAACGCGCTCCCGTACGCGGTGCGATGGAACAAGGCTGGCGCGCGGCCAGTATGGGAGCAATGCGAGGACGCAGCCACCGTCACGCAATACACTACAGCCGACGGACCGGTGCCAGCCGATAAGGTCGTCTTCCTTTCGGTCGTCAGGAAGGGGACAAAACTGCAGTTCTACAAGAACGGTCTGCCGCTTGAGGGCGAGAAGACGGTGGGGACCGTCAATCTTGCAGCGGCGCCAACGGTGTTTCGTGCCGGCGCTACCAGCGGTTCGCTTGGCCGTCTAAACGGGATCATGGACGAGGTCCGAGTCTATGCCAGGGCACTGAGCGCGGACGAGATCGCCCAGCACTACATTGGCCGATTCGAGAACGATGCACTGCTGAAGCTGTGGTGGCCCTTTGACGAAGGCACGGGAACGACTGCCTTCGATCTATCGGGAAACAGCAACGACGGGACGCTGACCAACGGGCCAGCCTATCAGAGCTTTAATCCCTACCCTGGAATTGAGCGCGGATTCAGGGTAGCTGATCTTCTCACGATGGAACTGGTAGGCGGACTCACGGTGCGCTACTGCTCGGCCGATATCGACATACTGTCCGGAGGCAATACTTTCAAAGCAGCCCGGGCCGGCGTGGCGCCGATCTGGAAGCGAGGCGGGATACGGCTGCGCACGGGGCTCGAGGTAGACGAGCTCGACCTGGTCTTTCATCCAACGACGGCCGATCTGCTGAGCGGGCAGCAGTGGTTGCCAGCTGTTCGTGACGGGGTCTTCGACGGGGCCAAAGTCACGCTGCAACGTGCTTTCATGCCGGCATGGGGCAACGTGTCCGCCGGAACCTTGATCATGTTCACGGGGATCGTCGGAGACATCGAAGCCGATGGCAGCAACGTCGAGATGAAGGTCCTATCGGACCTGTTCCTGCTGAACATCCAGATACCGCGAAATCTCTACCAACCTGGCTGTTTGCACACACTCTACGATAGCGGTTGCGCACTGAGTAAGACTGCCTTCGAGTCTATCAGCACGGCTGCATCTGGCAGCACGCGCAGCCAGATAAACTGCTCGTTGCCGCAGGCGTCAGGATTTTTCGATCTCGGCACCGTTCTTTTCACGTCCGGCCCGAACAACGGCGTGTCTCGAACCATCAAAAGTTACTCCACCGGGCAGATCATTCTGATGAATCCATTGCCGTCGACACCGGGCGTCGGCGACAGTTTCAAGGTCTATCCCGGATGCGACAAGCTGCAAGCCACGTGCGGCATACGCTCGGCGATCGTTTTCACTCGTAGTGGAAACCTCCTGCTTGCCACAGCCCACGGGCTAAAGAACGACGAGGCCGTATTCCTGGCGAGTACCGGCACGCTTCCAGATCCCCTTTCTCCAACCACGCGCTACTTCGTGGTCAACGCGAACGCCAACGACTTCCAGGTGGCGCTCACGCTGCGCGGGACACCGATAACGCTGACGTTATTCGGAACCGGGACACACACCGTCGCGCAGCATGGGAAGTTCGCAAACATCGTGAATTATCGCGGGTTCCCGTACATCCCTGTGCCGGAGACGGTCCTGTGAATGAGCGTGAAATTCGGAGCGTCATAGTGGAGGAAGCGCGGACGTGGCTGCGTACGCCGTGGCATCACAGGGCCAGAGTAAAGGGCGCTGGTGTGGACTGTGCAAACATTCTCTGCGCGGTCTATCACGCGGCCGGTCTGGTGCCAGAGATCAAGCTCCCGCCGTATCCTATCGACTGGCATCTGCACCAGAACGAGCCGACGTTCCTGCATCACTTGCTTCATTACGCACGTCCCGTAGCTGATGGGCTCCCGGGCGACATAGCCATGTTCAAATACGGGCGCCATGCAGCGCACGGGTCGATCGTAGTCGAGTGGCCTGTCGTGATACATGCCTATCGGGACGAGAGGATGGTCGTTCTGACAAACGTGTCGCGCTCTCCGGACTTGGCAAAGCGCTTCGCCGGATTCTTCCGTGTGAAGGACTTCGATGTTCGGTAAAGGTGGCACCGTAGCCGTTAGAGCACCACGAATAGATGTCTTCCGAGTTCAGCGGTCGAGCTACGGACAGCCAATAGCATTGGCGTGGGGTCAGCCACGGCTTCCTGGCAATCTACTCTGGTACGGGAATTTTCGCGCCATCCCGCATACCTCGGTAGAGGAAAGCGGCGGTAAGGGTGGGGGAGGCGTAAGCACCGAAACGACCACTTATACCTATGAGGCAGCGGTGGCGGTCGGGTTTTGCGAAGGCGAGATCACCGGCATAGGCTGGATCTGGCGTGGCAAGGAAAAGTTCACCGCGGCAGAGTTGGGATTCTCAGTGTTTGCCGGCGTACCTGAGCAGTCACCGTGGGACTATCTCACGACCAACTTTCCTGACCAAGCGATCGGATACGAGGACCTCGCGTTCCTTGCAAACGCCTCGTATCTGCTGACGGAGAACGCCGAGCTTCACAACCACAACGTCGAAATAAAGGCCAAGTTTCAGCGCGGCAGCGTGGGGTCGCTGGCGAAAACCGTCACGGCCGATCTCAACGCCAACACGCTGAATGCGACCGCTCACGGCTTCGAGGAAGGATGGATAGTCCGCTTATCGACCACAGGTGTCTTGCCCTACCCGCTCGAGCCGGGGATTGACTACATAGTTCTGAATGCTCTCGCCGACAGCTTTCAGCTGACTAACGATTATGGGCAGGAAGCGATCGACCTACAGGCCAGTAACACTGGATCGCACACGGCAACCTTGGGAAGCGGACTGCCGTGGCCATTTACTGCCAATACGTCGACGGACAAGTTGCTGGCTACCGGGCATCCATTCCTCAACGGTCAGTTCATAAGACTGGATACAACAGGAGTTCTGCCACCACCGCTGGTAAATGGCAATTCCTATTATGTAGTCAACAAGACGACGAACGACTTCCAGGTATCACTGACCAGCGGCGGGTCGCCGATCAATCTACTTGATTCGAACACGGGGACGCACACGGCCACGCCTTACCGGCTCGACGCGAATCCAAAAGACGTCGTGAACGACGTCCTCACGCATCCTGGCTACGGAGCTGGGTTTCCGACCTCGAAGATCGCCGATCTCACGCAATACAGCGATTACTGCCTGGCGAACAACATACTGATCTCTCCGGCGCTGATGGAGCAGAGATCAGCAGCTGAGTTCATCAAGTCGCTCCTTGACATCACCAACTCACAGTCTGTCTGGTCGGATGGGAAGCTCAAGATAGTTCCGTACGGAGACACGGCGGCATCTGGAAACGGAGTCGCATTCACTCCTGACGTTACGACGCAGTACGACTTGACCGATGACGACTATTGCCCGAATAGCGGCGAACCACCTGTGCGCCAGATACGCACCGCGCCGGCAGACGCTTTCAATCAGGTCCAGATAGAGTTTCTCAATCGGCGACTGCAATACAACGTCGATCTCGCGGAGGCCAAGGACCAGGCGAACATCGATCTGTACGGGTTGAGGCCAAAGCAGGCAGAGCGTCTCAACGAGATAGTCGAGCCGGACGTTGCGGCGTTTGTTGCCCAGGCCAGGCTGCAGCGCGCCCTCTACATCCGCAATCTGTGGCGATTCCGGTTGAGCATGAAGTTCTCGGCATTGGAGCCGATGGACATCGTGACGATCACAGAGACGAGAATGGCACTGGACAAGTGGCCTGTTCGGATCATGTCCATAGACGAATCCGATGACGGCTATCTGGAAGTCGAGGCGGAGGACTTCCCGATTGGCGTCGCCACGCCGGCAAAGTTCCAGCGTGAGACAGGCTTGGGGTTCAACGCGAACTACAACGCCGCGCCCGGGGACGTCAACACTCCGGTAATCTTCACCGCTCCCGGAATAGCCACGGCTACCGGGTTCGAGCTCTGGTGCGCGGTTAGTGGAGCGAGCTCGAATTGGGGCGGGTGCGACGTGTACGTCTCTACCGATGGAGAGACTTACCAGTTCGTAGGCAAGATCGCCGGGAGGGCTCGTCACGGAGTGGTGCATACTTCTCAGTTTCCATCCGGATCAGATCCCGACACCGTCAACACGCTGAAAGCCGATCTTGGTGTTAGCCAAGGCACGCTCCTGCCTGGCACGCAGCAGGACGCTGACAACAAGAACACTCTTTGCCTCGTCGGCAGCGAGCTGATCGCCTACTCGGAGGCCACGCTGACCGCGGCCAACAAGTATGATCTGGACACGTACATTCGGCGTGGCGTCTACAACAGTCCGATCTCGGCTCACAGTGTCGGCACCCGGTTTGTTCGACTCGACCAGGCGATCTTCAGACACGTTGTGGACGCCACAATGCTGGGCTCGACGATCTTCTTCAAGTTCCCGAGTTTCAATATCTACGGGGGCGGTGGGAAGCAGGGCGTCGATCAAGTCAGAGCCTACTCGTACGTCGTGCAGCCCAGCCTGTCGTACCCGTCGACGGTGGCCTCACTGTCTGTGTCGCAGAATGGCAACGTCGTCGTCTTCCAGTGGCCGCTGATCGATGAAACGAATATCGATGGCTACGATATACGCTTCGTGCCCATCGGTCCTCAGAATCCGACGAGCGATGCTGTATGGAACATCGCCTCTGAAGTGACAAGTGTCACTCGTGGGACGCAAATTACCACGGCCAAGGTTCCGCCCGGCAGTTGGACTTTCCTTATCAGGGCGCGGGACAACAGTGGCAACCAAAGCAGGGCAAGCGCTGTCCGTGACCTGGTCGTCGAATCCGACTTTGATCTGATCAGGCAGTCGAACCAGCAGCCGCATTGGGTCGGCGCGAAGACTGGATTCGTCAAGCATTGGACCGGTGTACTGGTGCCCGACTCCACAAAGGGGGCAGATGAGCACACGAACGTCGAGCTGTTCGAGCAGTTCGTCCCATACCCGGTCGCCAGCTGTACCTATGAGTCACCAGAGGTCGATATCGACGCCGACGGCCGGATCCGGATCTGGTCGCAAATAGCCGGGCGGTTGCGCTCTGACGTCTCAGGCGTTGTAGCCCCGCACACCGAGATCGACTATCGCGTCCTCAGCGGCGCATACGATGGATTCCAGCCCTGGACGATAGGCGAAGTCGACGCCCGCTTCATAAAGTTCCGCCTGGTGCTTGATACTTCCGACGGCAAGGCGATCATCACGGAGTTTGGCAACGTCGCTGACGCGCTCGAGCGCGAGGAAGTGGTCAGTGGCATCAGCATCGGAGCCAGCGGCACGCCGATATCGTTCGCAACACCATTCTTCAACGTGCCCTACATCACGTTTGAACCCGACGAATCGACGCCCAAGATAGCGACCATAACTGTTCCAACGAAGACCGGCTTTACCGGACACCTCTACAACACGTCCGGGACGCAGGTCGGCGGCACGGGCAAATACACGGCAAAAGGAGTCTGATCAAGTGGAGTTCATTCAGCCGGACTACACGACCCAAAGCGGGACGGCCTACCCTCTCGCCATAGACGCGGCAGTTGCGGCGCTCAAGAACGCAACCATGTTCATGTCGTTGCGAAACAACATCGAGATGAGCAACCCGAAGAACTTCGCGCTCAACGCGATCATGGCGGTGCCGGCATTCGGGAACGCGCTTGTTGCGGTTGGCGCAGCCGACGGCACGGACGCCTATATCGTCACACTGACCGGGCCGTTCTACGAGACGGCAACCTGGACTGAGCGATCCAACCCCAAGAACTTCGCACTCAATGACGTGGCCTGGTCCGGGGATGCTGGATCCTTGATAGTGGCGGTTGGCGCAGCCGACGGCACGGATGCGTACATAGTCACGTCTCCGACTGGCACGAGCTGGACCGAGCGCTCCAATCCGAAGAACTTTGCGCTGAACGCCGTGCATGGCAGGGTCGGCACGGCGCTGGTAGTCGCCGTCGGCGCAGCCGACGGCACGGACGCATACATCATAACGTCGACAGACGCCGTCTCCTGGACGGAGAGATCCAATCCGAAGAACTTCGCGCTCAACGATATCGTCTGGTCGGAAGAACTGTCACTGTGGGTAGCCGTCGGCGCAGCGGACGGGACCGATGCCTACATCGTGACCTCGCCAAACGGCACGACGTGGACTGAGAGGGCGAACCCGAAGAACGTGACGCTCAACGCGGTTGCGTGGTCGCCGGAGCTCGGGCTGCTCGTGGCTGTTGGACAGAACGATGGGACCGACGCCTATGTAATCACGTCGCCGGATGGCATCACCTGGACCGAGCGGGCATGTGGCAAGGCGTCAACCGCTTTGAACGACGTCATCTGGTGCGGTCAGAACGAACCCTATTCGCAGGGACGCAGTTATTTCCTCGCGGTGGGCGCAGCATCTGGTACAGCCGGGAGAGCTTCAGTATCATTCGACGGCCTTTCATGGACCGACGTAGATATCACGATGGTGTTCGGGAAGGACGCGGTCTTGAACGGCGTACTGTTCGAGCAGCTGGTGATGTTGGTTGGGTCGTCGGATGGTGCCGACGCCTACATCGTTCGTACTTTGAGGAGCTGAGTGGACGCTATACCCGAAGAGATTACCTGGCATAAGGAAGTCATCCTACACGTTGCCTCGGAGCACCTTGGTGGATCCACGGAGTTCAAGGAACTCAACCCTGGCATTGGATTACGAGTCAGGGAAGGTGACCGACAGATGTTCATGACGGTCGGAGTCTTCCAGAATTCTATCGATCGCACATCCGTATACGCGGCAGCGGTCTACGACTTTGCGCGGTCCCAGCGTCTGACTGCGGCGATAGGAGTCGGGGCGCTCACTGGATACCTTATCCCCGTCACTTTGATGGTCCCACTCGAGGTGCGAGTCAAAGTTTTCGAGAAGTGGTCAGTCGCAGTGCAGTTTCTGCCAAAGGCCAACAGCCAGACTGACAATGTCGTGGGGATGTCAGTAGTAAAGCGATTCTGAAAAAAGGGGAAAAAGACACCCGAGAAAAAAGCCCGCTTCCTGCGGGCTTTTTTGTTTCCCGCGAACATAGGAGATTTCGACCATGATCGAGAAACCAGACGAACCGAGTTTGTTCATTGCTGTGATCTACGCGCTATCCGCTATCACAGGCGGTCTCGGTGGCTGCGCCGTGTGGGCATTCAGCGTCAGCCGGGCGAAGAAGCATACAGTCTTTCTCCTGGCGTACCTGATACTTGGGTTCATCTCCGGCCTGGCCGTGGCCGCGGTCATGGCTATCGTCCGGGAGTGGTCACTACATCAGGTCATCCTCTACAGTTTGGTCTCTGGCATCGCCGTTACTCTGGTTGCGTTGGGTATCAACTTCGGTGCCGGCGTGACGCTGCGATACCGAAACTTCGAAGCGAAGTTCACATTACGGCATCCCAACGAAGATCGCAGGAAAACAGACAACGGCGGCTCGAGCTAAAACGCCGGTCTCCCAAAACATACCCAGCCTCGGGATTTTTCTTTATCGCGGCAATTGCTGCGAGGGCATCGTTCGTTTCGGAGGTCAGACAAAATGAAACGCCTGACAGAAGTGTTTCATGGCATAGACTGGATCGGCGTGATTGCTTTTGCCTTGGTGGCGCAGCTCATGATTTTCGCGCAACCAGTGATCGCTGACCCGGGAGCCAGCGGCGAGCGCTGTGAGGACTGGCGCAATGGAGCGGAGGTCATTTTCCATTTTCGCCAAAACGACATCATTGAGAACCACGTCCGGATCATCCTATTCAAGACCCTTGACATGCCGACGCCTGTTCAGAACCGCGTCAGCCGGATCATCGACGAAGCGTACAAGTGGAGCGGGCAAGACTTCGGCCAATACATCGTCGATCTGTGCGGCAAAGCGTGGATTCCAGACGAAGAGGCCGCGCAGGCGGAACCCGAATCGCCATAGGCAAATGGACTGCCTTTCGGCAGCGGTGCTCGCCCTTCAGTTGATGGGCATGACGCTGCAGACCATACCCGCGGTCGGAGTCGGGCCTGAGTTCTCGCGCGGCGGATACACAAACTACAACGGGCATGGCGTCGTGATCATCCGCGACGCTCAGGACTGTTACACGCTCGCGCACGAGCTAATTCACCACTACCAGACCGAGAGGTTAGGCTGGACCGAGGACGGGCGCGAAGTCTGGAAGCGCGAACAGGACGCGGCGCGGCTCACGATGCTGGCCGCAATCGCATACCGCACGCGCACCGGAGAGGAGTTGAACCAATGATTACCAGGCCAATCACCGCCGTAGTCATTCACTGCTCGGCGACGGAGGACGGCAAGTGGGTATCTATCGAGGATATCGACCGCATGCACGCGGAGCCCCTCATAGACTCCAAGAACGGCATGGTGCTGCGCCCGCACCGCATGCAGCGCAGCGCCGACTGGATCGCACGCTTCAACCCGAAGATCAAGCACTGCGGCTACCACCGCGTAATAGACCGCAACGGAGTGGTCAATCCCGGACGGCACTACGACGAGATCGGCGCCCACGTCCAGGGCAGCAACGCGAAGTCGATTGGAATTTGCATGATCGGGACCACCAAATTCAACTACCAGCAGTGGCTGTCGCTGAAGTGGACGGTGATAGCCATCGTGCGCGAGCTCGTAGCACGCCATCTGCCAAAAGAGAGGATTGAGACCACGGAGGACGCGACCGACGCCGCCAAGCGCATGGGGGTAACTATCTGTGGCCACCGCGACTTCTCTCCGGACAAAGATGGCGACGGCGTCATCGAGCCCTGGGAATGGATGAAGACTTGCCCGGGCTTCGACGTCGCCGACTGGATGCGGAATGACATGAAGCCGCTGAATGAACACCAGTCCTGATTGGGCTTGGGCTGGGAAAATGTTGGCCGCTAAGAACGTGTGGCGGCACCGCGCGCCGCCGGCTGCGGCAGATCACCGGAGGTAAAAACGATGACTCCTCTCTTCAAGATGGTTCTCGTCGCACTCATTCTGTTAGTCACCAGCATCGGAATCGCTGCCGCGGAAGGTGGTTTGATCCCGGAGGATCCGACGCAGCTAGTCAAGCTCCTGGTCTTCTGGCCGTCGACCAAGCCGGAATACGTGTTCCTGGCGTGTGCCTGGGCCGGCATCCTGGCTCATTGGGCCAACTCCCGGCGCAAGAAAACCCTTCGCGTATCCTTGAGCAGCTACCTGCTTCAGACCTACAAGGGGCGCTCGCTGGCCACCGTGGTCGTCATCTACGTGGCGGTCATGGGTCTTCTCATGGCTGGGGTCGCCAAGGACGCGGCTCTGCCCGGCGCCGCGATCGGCGGCGTGGCCGTGGGCTGGGTAATCGACAGCCTGATCAACAAGGGTTAGCGATGAACGGCCGACGCGTTTATGCGGGCGAGGAGGGCCACCTTCGGCTGGCGCCCGGAGACTACGGTCAAGACAACCGCGGCGTCTGGCAAGCCAGACCGCCGGCGATGGTGATTGACGGCGCCACGAGCCGCGAGCACCCCCTGTCGGGCTCGCTCGAGCACCACGAAGTCGTGGAGCACGAGGACGGGACCATCACCGTGTCGCCCTCGATCCTGATCAGATACCCGTGGGGCTCGCCGCCGCGCGAGATCCAGTGGCACGGCTATCTGGAGCGCGGTGTCTGGAGGCAGGTATGATCCCATTTGCTAGACCATGGCGATCGGAGCCATCGCATTCGCTTTTGGAGGCATCATCTGGTTCTACGAGCGTGTTCGCCATCGCGCTCGCCGTCACGCTCGCTTTTGGCGGCATCGGCTGGTACAAGTACCGCGGCGAGCAGCTAGAGTTCAGCCGGTACAGGGAATCGCAAGCACGGCTCGTCACCATCCAGCAGGAAGCCATCATCGAGGAACGCGAACGGGTGGACGAGATCAGCCGCAGTGCCGTCAATCTCTACCACGCCGGCCAGAAAGCCACGGAGGAACGCAATGCGCCGCACATCGCTGCTCTTGAGTCTCTTAACCGCGCTTATCGTGAGCGCCTGCGCGACTACCAGGGAACTGGCAGCGGTGCCTTGTCCGGCGCCGCCACAGCCGCCGGCGGAGCTGATGCAACCGCCTGCCACGACCAGCTACAGCGAGTCACTGCAGCAGCTGCGGGAGTCACTGCGGCAGCTGAGCGAGTCGCTCGGGATCTCGCCGGCGCCGAGCTCGCCCTGAGCCGGCTGGTCCAGCTCCAGGGGTGGGCCGGGGAGGTCGGGGAGGTGAAGCCTGGCAACCGGGGGGTCGATCCTTGAATGGGCCGTTTCCGGCCTAATCCCGGCCTTTAGGGCCTACCAGGCAGCCGGTAATGTCCTAGTAGGGGGTTTGCGTCCCGCAACCTGATTGCAGCCTGTCCTGGCCTCCAGGCTACGTCGGGCGGGTCCCCGGTAGGGAATTCCCGTCTAGGTGCCTCTCCGCCGTCTCGTGGCCTTCTTCGGGCTTGGTCCGCGTGGTGTTGCTTCCCCGAGTTCCAGCCGGAGGAGTCGGAGCATATTGTTAGGCATCGGCCTATAGCTCCGCGCATTCTCCGATACTAGCCAGCTTCGCAGGGTCTGCGGGGCGACCTCGAGCAATCCCGCCGTGCCGACCTGCGACATACCGTGCTTGGCCATCAATGCACGCAGATGCTCGGCATTGGATTTCATGGCCGGCCAGTCTACCATCTGACTGTCCAGCCACAAAGTAGCCGCTGTCACGGCTTTTGCCTCAGTGGAACGCACCAAAGAGACAGGTGATCGGCGCGGCGCGAATTGTGTCATCGCGGCTCGCTTAATGCGACATCGATCCGCGCCGGCAGCTCGCGTAGCAGCGTCACGCCATTGTTAACCGATGGAGCGTAGACGAGCAGCGTGATGCGCCGGCCGAGGTCTGCTGCAGGAAGCGCGCGATCGCACTGTCTGACATCGATTGTGAGATAGGCTGGCGAGGGCGTGCCGTCTTCGAGCACGACATGCGCCACCCCGATGCTCGGCGCGCCAACGATCTGCACGCTGGCGTGCGTAACGCGTGGATCACCAACGTCCGGCCAGCCGTGCGGCGCGAGCAGCCGCACCGCATCGGCATTGACGCTCAGATAGACGAGGCCCTGCGCGGCATGCTCCGTGGACCAGTAGTCCGTGGAGACGACGCGCGGGCCGTTATTGGCGATGTGTATCATCACTCTACCTCCTCAGTGCACCTTGGCGAGTCGGTCGGCGTCGCCGACCTGGCGGCGGGAGAGGGTGACGGGCATTTAGCCTGCCGTAGCAGTCATGTTGATCGTCGCGGCCAAGTCGCCGAGCAGATCAGCAGCGATCCGCCGCGCGTCGCTCAGGCTCACATCGGTGAGTTGCTGACGCACGTTCGATGCGCGCGCATCGCCGGTCGGCACATGGACACGCACGTCTCCGGGTGTGCGCAGCAGATGCAGAGTCTCCTCGACGTAGTAAGCTGCGCAGGCGATGTCCTCGCGCAGAGTATAGATATAAGCCGCATCTGTGTTTTTCGAGACGCGCTCCAATCTCATGCTTGAGGGCTTGCTGGCTCGCGATGGACGCCTCTCTGCGAGTCTCGGCGAGAGCGCGATAGTGACCGCGCCATCCTCCGGACGTGTAGTCGCGGTGAGCGGCGACTCTGGAGTCGCGCGAGTCGTGCTGCACTTCGTGGACGGGATGTGGCACCGCGCCGCGCAGCTCGTCTGCGGCCTCGCGCAGCGATTCGGCGTGTCGGCGCTCAGCCTGCGCTTCAGTCAGGGCTTCCTCCGGCCTGTATGGCCGGCAGGAAGTCAGGTACTCGGATGCGCGGCGCAGATAGCGCTGTGCATCCGACAAAGCGACCTGAGCATAGGCAGCTCTGGACCGGTCTATCCCAGCAGCCGCGAGAATTGCGAGCGCTGCATGATCAGTGCCGCCAAGCCTCTTGCGAGCGGCGCTAGCGAGCCGACCGGCAGCAATAATAGCTGCGCGTTCGGTCAGAGTGATCGCGGGGGTCTTATCTGCTACGGATTCCATCGTGCTCTCCTTCTGTGTGGCCCCTAGCCGGGAGCCTGCGGTTGTGCGGGGCGCACATTGGAGCCGCCCGTGAGCGGCTCGGTCTGCGTCCCTACGTCAGGGACGGCAGGCGGACGGGATGGCCGATGTCGTGGAACGTGGCAGACCCCTCGTCGTGCCCGATGGCGAATTCGATGAATTCCTTGCCATCTGGGCTGTAGAGCATCGCTGGTACGTTGTCGATGTCATCCGGCGGCGGCGGCGCATCCAGGTCTGTTGCCGTCCACAAATCAATCGCACTGCCCGTGATGTGTTGCGCGATGTAGCCGAGCGTCGTGTATAGGATCATCTGTCTCTCCTTCGGTGGCCCCTAGCCGGGAGCCTGCGGTGTGGGGTCATCCCACTGAGGATTGGCGGGCGGCCAATCGTGGCCTAAAGCCGCTCGCGGTGGACTTCGGTCCCCGCCGCGTCCCGTACTACGATGGTCGGGCCGTAACCGGCATACTGCCACGCCGGGAAAGCGTCCCGCGCGTACTGCTTAGCCTTGCGGATTGTGGTCAAGAGCGCGCCCCTGTGTGTCATCGTCACGCCGTCCTGCTGCGGCGTGTACGCGCTGTAGGTGTAGGTCTTGTATCTCATCATGTCTCTCCTTCGTTGGCTCTATTATGCTCGGTCTGCGTCGGGGGGCTGTTGCCCCTCCCTATGCTTGATAGGGCGTCGCGACCAGCACGTACTCGCGGCCCCGGATCTCTGCCGTTGTGGCAGCACCGTCCACGAAGACGTCGAGGACGGCATGCTGTTCCGACTCGAAGTAGGTCGAGTCAACGAAGCGCTGCGCACCGTCCTTGTCGTAGTCGACGGCGTAGGCTTCCAGATGGATCGAACAGCCGTTGATCACCAGCCCGGCCAGGAGACGCGCTCTGGGGTCATCCTCCGGTCCTGATTCTTCCCAAGCCTCTTCCGGCACGTCGATCTTCCCCACCCATCCGCTGCCGTGGTACGCCGGTTGCTGCGCCAGCCACGCCTTGATCTCGGTATCGGACATCGACCAGCCCTGCAGCAGCGGCAGCTTCGCGATCTTCGCGAACTTGAAGCTCTGGTAGTAATGCTGGGCCTTGCCCTCGAAGCCGCTGCCGAAGTAGTCGCAGAGGATCGCGAGCGCCAGCTGGGCCGGCCCGCTGCCGCCATAGCCCCAGGAGAAGCCTGTCGGGCTGTGGTTCCTGACGTCCGTGCGCGGCGCCAGCGGGTGATGCGGGACATCGTCCACGTACACGAAAACGATGCCGTTTCCGTTCTCTCTTGTGCCTCTGTATGTCTTCATCGCTCACTCCTTCTCCAAGTTGCGTCTGACCACAAATGCTGGTCGCATAGCACCCCGGACGGGATGCTGTACCCAGCTTCAGCGCTTTGCGATCACAACAAAGGAACGATACCGAGTGGCGCCGAACATAGCGCCAGGCCCGTTCCCTTCCTCGTCCTGCGACGCGTAAAGCCTGGTGCCATCGTCGAGGACCATCACGACTGGACGCGCTCCGCGATACGGGACGCTCCAGCCCTCCTGCTGCATCTCGTTCTGTGTCATCGCTCGCACGTCCACGATGCGCTTGCCTACTACGGTGTGATCCATTTCCACTGCCTCCTTTCACGACTACGTCAAGAGAATCGGGGCGCCATCCTCGATCTTCATGCGGCCTTCGGCGCTGCCAGCCGGCCGGCCTTCATCGCCCGGTCGAAGTCCTGCAAGAACGCGTCGAGCCCCTCTGCGTACTTCACTTGTCGGAGGAGCTTCTGCTTGTGTTCGTCGCGGAACTGAATCTCGAAGCGCACGCTCTCCAGCTCGAACGCGAAGTTCACGCACAGGTCAGGGACCGTCGTCGCCGGCTTGCGCTCCGGGATCAGCCAGAGCCGGCCGGCGCCGGGCTTGATCTGCTGCAGGACGGTGTCGTACTTCTCGCCTTTGGCCATGCTGGCGAGCGTCATCAGGTAGAAGCGCTCGAGCTCAATCATTCCGCTGTCGCCTGTCATGTCAGTCTCCTTGGTCGTAGTGGCCTTCCTCGCGGGCGTAGGCTTCCCAGCCGCAGTCGATGATCCTGGCGTTGCGATCAGCATCAGACTGCTGTGGACGCTTCGTGCCCGTGAAGCACGCCTTGCACTTGCCGCTGTGGGCGGCGGCGTACTGCTTTGACGTCAAGTTCTCGCAGCTCCTGCATTCGATGACGTACGGGTTTCTCATGTCATCTCCTCTGGTGCGAAGTCCGCACCCCACGGCCCGGGTTCGCCGGGCCGCAGGCTGCTACCTCACGCGGCCAGCTTCACGCATTCCGCGAACACGGCTTCCTTGGTCTGCGCACTCTTGCCGAACCAAGAAGAGTCGAGTCTGGTGTCGGCAGACCGCGACTTGCTGTGATGGTCGTAGAACTCGGTGACTGCGTTGACCAGGCCCCAGGCGGTGCCGCGTGCCGATTCCAGATCGGAACCGATCGCCTTGCCATGCCAAAGGTCGATCACCTTGCCGACGGTCTGCGACTTGTCGAGGAACTTCTCCGGTTCCATCGCGCGGTCATCGTCGGTCGCGGCGTAGACGCGTTGCAGAATCTGCGTGGCCTTCCGGTCGTCGAGCTTGATCTTCGCGATCAGCTTCGCGGACTCGATGAAGGCGCTCCACGTGTCGACCGTGATCCCGAGCTGGTCCTTGACTTTCTCCGGGTCGAAGGTGTCGAAGTGGCAGACCTTCACTTGCTGGCCGTCCTTCACGTTGGAGCCCAGCGCCAATGTGAGAGTGTTCATGCAGACCACGCGGACGCTGGTGAAGCGAGCTGTCGTCGCCATCCGACCGTCGCACGCCGTCGCGAGCAACAGATAGCCCTGGACCTTGTCCTGGCTGGCGATCTTGGCTTCCTTGCCGATCTCCGCGAGCGCCCAAATCTTCTGGCCACCGCGCAGGCTGCCGGCGGTGTGCATCGTGAATCCGGCGCCCTTGGTCAGGTCATTGAAGAAGCCGAGGATCGCCTCGGGCTGCACTTCCTTGTAGGAATCGGAGACCACGGAGAGCGCATCACCGGTGTCGCTGCGGTAGAGAACGTCACGACCGATGCTGGCTTGGCGGAGACCTGTCTCTGCCTGATAGAGGACCGGCGTGCGGAGGATTGACCAATCGAGACCCGCGGCCTTGCGCCACTCCTCGATCGTGGCGTTGGGGTCGATCTGCTGCCCGAGTTCGTGCCACGGTGTTTTCCCGACGTACGCCATGTTCGCCTTGCCGTTGCTCATGTCGATTTCGTGTGCCATCTGGTAACTCCTGTCTTCTGTTGGGTTGATCGGCTAACTGCAGTGTCCACTCTAGCTACATTGTGGCTAGTTGTCAATAGAAAGGTAACGTAATCATGGGCTTGTAAATTCGTTGAAAATCCAGCCCTTCGAGGGGTCCGGGGCCTTTACTTCGGCTCCGGCAGGGCTCCTGGGTAATGCTTGGCGATAATCCGGTTCATCTGGTCGACCAGGTCCGGACGCTTGAAGGTGACGTGCCCGGCGCCGTTCTTGTATTGCTTGATCCGCACGTACTCGTTCTCCACGTCAGGGTCGGTCGTGTTCGCGAACATGTGCAACAGCTTGTAGGTTCCCTGCCGGTGATCCGGCTCGGCCTTGCCGTCGAGGACATGGAAGACGCGCATCAGATCGTCCAGCTCGTCGCAGTGGCGCATGTTGGGCCAGCCGAGTGATGTCCCTGGACCGGTCACGGCCGAGCGGATGTAGGTCAGGACAATCCGCTTGCCGAACTTCTGCGGCAGGTTTGTCTTGTAGTCCCAGGCCAGCCCCTTGAAGACGTTGATTACACCGCGCTCGAATATCTCGCCTCTGGAGTCGTGCAGCATCCGGAACGTGCCGCGGATGTTGTCGACCGTGAGCGGCGGCATATCCTTGCCTTCGATTTGCTTGTCCCACTGTTCGCGCGCCTTCGCGTCCATCAGGCTGCGCATCCCGGACTCGCCCATCAGATATTGCCAGCCGGCTCCGTCCACTTCCTTGCGCATGTGTTCGAGCACTTCGGCGCTGCGGTCCATGTAGGCGCCGTTGATCCGCTGTTCGACGCTGCGCGAGTAGTGCGACGGTGACGTGCAGAACGTAGGGAACCCGACGTTCGCCCTCGCCGCGATCGCTGCGGTCTCGTTGATCATGTCGATGATCTGTGCCAGACGCTCCAACACGGCGTCGCGCTGATTCACCAGGTTCTCGATGCTGACGCTGGGCACGACCTGCGTGCCCGCGCTTTCGTCTTTCAGGATTTCGGGAGCGTTCATTGGGGCTGCTCCTTTCTCAAATCGTCCTTCCATACCGGTCGCTGCGCTGTTCTACGCGCTTGGGTGATGGTCAGGTATTGGGTGACTCGTTCATAGCAGGGCGAGGCTCAGCGCCGGTCGCTGGGAAAATCGCGGCCTCGGCGTATTGAGCAGCGATCAGATAGCTTCCACGCTTGAGGTTCACCACCGATTTGAGGGCGGCAAACAGTCGCTCGGCTGACTCTCTGTGGTCGAAGTCCGCGACATGCTCTACGCCGCCGCTGGAGCAGTGCCAGTAGACGGCAAACTTCCACTCGAGCGCTTCGCCGCTGGCAACCGCCTCTTGAGCAGCGGTCTCGGAAGCCTTGGAGTCGTCGCCCAGGGACTCGACATAGACCCCGCCACGGAAGTCGTCGCAAACGACGACGATCGACAGCTCGACGTCGTCATAGAGGGCGCCGGGAATCGTCTCGTACTTGTCTCGCAGAATGAGGTTCATGGCATCACCTTCGCCGGCGGGATCACTCGAACTCTGTTGCCCCACGGGTAACGGCCATTGGTGAAGTAGCTCATGTCGGCCTCACGGGCAGCTTGAACACGGCGCCGTCGGGGATCGTGTCGTCTTTCTTCGCGGCCTCGATCGCTTCCTCGGCGCTGTCAAACGTGCCGAAGTCGCCCGGATAACTGCGTAGAAAAAGCGGCCGACGTTCTTGCCTCTGAACGCGCGCGCATGGCGGTAGTATTTGCCGAGCGCATCGACGGCCTGTCGAGCGTCCTTCGCGCTGGCGATCAGACCGTCATACACGGTCTGCCACGAGGCGCCGGCTTCGGCGTTCGTGAGTCGCGCGCCGGCGTCCGGATGATTGCTGACCTGCAGCGTGTACCAACTCATGACTTCGCCTCCTCTTTGTGGAAGCCAGCTTCCTTCGCGGCTTCGACGCCGGCCTGGGCCATCGAGGCGGCGAAGGTCGCTTCGGCGACCTTGCCCATGCCCGGGATCGAGAGCGCGTCGAACGCATCGTTAAGCGCCTCAGGCAGCTTGATCTTGATCCAGGACCGCACGCACTCTGCGAGTGCCTTCGGGTCGGCATGCAGACTGTGGGTCCGCAGGTACTGCAGCGCGCTGTTGGCGGCGATCCGCTCGGCCAGCTGAGCAACGGCCGCGGCGTTGTTAGCGTCGAAGTCAGTCATGGTGTGACCCTCCTTTACTCGATGACGGTGATGCGCCCGACCCGGGCGCTCAGACATTCACTGGAGCAGAGCGCGAACTCATGCGCCGCGTAACCGCGTCCCGTGTGTGCCTGGGTAAGATGTCCGCATTCCCGGCAGAGGAAGACCCAATGCCGGCCGGACCGTACGAAATGCTGGCGATAATCATGGTTCCACTTGAAGCCTTCGGCCTCGAGCCGCTCGCGGTAAGTCGTGAGTGTCGAGGAAGACTGGCGATCTACCGTGTTCGTGTTCATCTGGTACCTCCAAGTCGTTGAATGAGCACTGCAATCGCCACTTTAGAGCTACAAAGTAGCTAATGTCAAGGAAAAATATGCCCAAAAATCATCTACCTAAATCCTTGATGAGGGAGCGTAAAAAAGGGGCGTTTCTGAGGAGTCTCTGGCCTCTTCCCGGCGTTTTGGTGCCGGATGGGGATTCCCCTTAATAGGCCGGAGTATTGGCAGTTCCCAGGGGCTATCTACTGGCCTTTCTGTGGATCGTTTGGAACGTTCGTTGGAACAACGACACCGGAAAGGCGCGAATCTGCGCGAGGTCGGGTCAGGGGAGGGGACTGCAAGTCCCTATTGGACTTCGGACTTTCTCTGATAACATCGCGCGCTCAGACGGCGCCGGCAGGTTCGAGTCCTGTCGGGCACGCCAGGCAGGCTCGCTTGCGGTCCAGTGCGACTGATTGCTTCGCCGGTGGACGTAGCTCAGCTGGTAGAGTCCCGGATTGTGATTCCGGTTGTCGTGGGTTCGAGTCCCATCGTCCACCCCATCTTTCTCCCTACTCGCGAGATCTCCTCGAAGTGATCTTTCTGCGCGATGTCGAACTTCGGCGTGGCGTCAGGACGCTGTTCTCGGGTGCTGCTGCAACCTTCTTCCGCGGCCAGAAAGTGGGCGTGACCGGCGCCAATGGGGTCGGCAAGTCGAGCCTGTTCGCGCTGATCACGGGCGAACTGCATGCCGATTCAGGCGACGTCGAGGTGCAGCCGGGTATTGTGACTGCACAGGTTGGACAGGAACTGCCCACCGGCGCTCACAGGGCGATCGATTTCGTTCTCCAGGGAGATGCCGAGCTGGGGGTTCTCGAATCCCGCCTTGAGGAGGCACAACGGCGCAGCGACGGCGTGCAGATCGCAGTGCTGCACGACGAGCTGAACCGTATCGGCGGGTACGCGGCGCGAGCCCGCGCGTCCCAGCTCATGCGCGGACTGGGATTCCAGCAGGACGACCTTTTGCGGCCGGTCGACGAATTTTCCGGCGGCTGGCAGGTGCGGCTTAGTCTCGCCCGCTCACTCATGTGTCGCTCGGATCTGCTGCTTCTCGACGAACCCACCAATCACCTCGACCTGGACGCCATCGTCTGGCTCGAGGGCTGGCTGCGCGATTATGCCGGCGCGCTGTTGCTGATATCGCACGACCGGGATTTTCTCGACAATACGGTGAAGACCATCTGTCATATCGACAGCGGTGCCCTCCAGGTTTACCAAGGCAACTACTCGGCGTTCGAGCGACAGCGTTCGCAGCAGCTCGCACAACAGCAGTCCGCGTTTGACAGGCAGCAGCGCGAGATCGCACGCATGCATTCCTTTGTCGAGCGCTTCCGAGCCAAGGCGACCAAGGCTCGCCAGGCGCAAAGCCGGATCAAGGCGCTCGCCCGGCTGGAACGCGTCGCTCCGGCACACGTCGATGCGCCGTTCGAGTTCGTGTTCCGTCCGGCGGCTGCGTATCCCGACCCCGCGATCGTGATCGAGGGCGCGGACGCCGGCTACGGGGCAAGTCCGGTGCTGGGCGAGGTGAAGTTCACGCTTCGCTCCGGGGCAAGGATCGGGCTGCTGGGGCGCAACGGCGCGGGCAAGTCCACGCTGGTGAAGCTGCTCGCCGGGGAACTCTTGCCCACCAAAGGCGTCCGGGTCGGGGCCAAAGGTCTGGCGCTGGGCTATTTCGCGCAACGCCAGCTCGATCAGCTTCGGGCCGAAGACAGCCCGCTGGCGCATCTCCGGCGGCTTGATCCGCTGATCCGGGAGCAGGAACTGCGAGATTTCCTCGGCGGCTTCGACTTCCGCAACGACCTGGCGCTAACCCCGGTCGCGCGTTTCTCTGGCGGCGAGAGATCGCGGCTGGCACTGGCGCTCATAGCCTGGCAGCGGCCGAACGTGCTTCTCCTCGACGAACCCACAAACCACCTTGACCTCGAGATGCGTCACGCATTGCTGCGCGCACTGCAGGAATTCGAAGGAGCGATGGTGTTGGTTTCGCACGATCGCAGCCTGCTGCGGGCAGCGTGCGACGAACTCTACCTGGTAGATGGCGGCAGCGTCGCGGAGTTCGCAGGCGACCTGGACGACTATACTCGCGGCCTTCAGGTCCCCTCCGGGGACCCGGTGCCTGAGTCCCAAGCCGTGCCCACCGGTCGCAAGGCACAGCGGCGCCTCGATGCCCAGGCGCGCGCACAACTTTCCGCCCGGCGCCGGCCGCTTGAAGTGCAGCTCCAGGCACTGGAGAACGAACTGACAAGGCTTGCGGACGAGCGCAATCAGCTTGAAAAACTCATCGCTTCACCCGATATCTATGCCGATTCCAGAAGAGAGGACCTCAAGCACTGCCTGCTCGAGCAGGCTCGGGTAGGTATCCTCTTGAGCCGCGCCGAGGAGCGATGGCTGCAGCTGAGCGAGGAGTTGCAGGGGCTGTAGATCCCGGCGACGGAACTCGGATGCTGCTGCAGAATCTAAGCTGGCCGTTTGAAGGCTTCGAGATCGAGGAACAACACGTGATCAAGCGCATCATCTTGTTTGTCATAACCAACCTGGCCGTTCTGTTCGTGCTCAATATCACGATGCGGCTGCTGGGGGTGGACCGGGCGCTACAGCAGACCGGGGGCGGCCTGAACCTGACGGCGCTGCTGGTATTTGCGGCAGTGATCGGCTTCGGCGGAGCGCTCATTTCGCTTGCGATGTCCAAATGGTCCGCCAAGTTCATGACCGGGGCCAAGGTGATCGAAAGCCCGCGAAACGAAACTGAGCGCTGGCTATCCGAGACGGTACGGCGTCAGGCGCAACAGGCCGGAATCGGCATGCCGGAGGTCGCGGTCTACGATTCTCCCGAGGTCAATGCCTTTGCCACGGGCATCAACCGCAACGCCGCGCTGGTGGCGGTGAGCACCGGACTTCTGCAGAGAATGAGCCGGGACGAGGCCGAGGCGGTGCTGGGGCACGAGGTGAGCCACGTGGCCAATGGCGACATGGTGACGCTCGCGCTGATTCAGGGGGTGGTAAACACTTTTGTCATATTCCTGTCGCGAATCATCGGCAACATCGTCGATAAAGCGGTCTTCAAGACCGAACGCGGGCACGGGCCGGCGTTCTGGGTCACTGCAATCGTCGCCGAACTGATTCTAGGCATTCTGGCCAGCATGATCGTCATGTGGTTCAGCCGTCATCGGGAGTTCCGCGCCGACGCGGGTGGTGCGGCGCTCGCCGGCCGCGACAAGATGATCGCTGCGCTGCAGCGGCTCAAAGCGCAGTACGAGCCCTCGCGGCTGCCCGACCAGATAAGGGCATTCGGCGTTTCCGGAGGACAGGGAACGGGCCTCAGGCGGCTGTTCATGTCCCACCCTCCGCTGGACGAGCGAATCGAAGCACTGCGTAGCGCCAACCCTTCATCCGTTCATCTCGGCTGAAGGCCGGCAAGTCGCCTGGCGGTGCCAGAGCCGTTCCGCCACTGCGGTCGTTTGCCCCTGATACCTGGCGCTATGCGGGGAGCCGGTACTTCAGTGTCCCCTTCAAAGCCATCGCCGTCGACCCCAGCTGTCCTTGACCAAGCCGAAGCAAGTTGGCTAGATTGATCGCGACACCGATTGACAGAGGGGTCGAAGGCAGTATTGCTGTCGAGAGCCGGAGGAAGACCGAAACCGGCATCCAGCACTAGCCAGGGAACAGGGGCATGGGGTCGATACTTCGCGCAAGAGGGTTCTGGCTTTCCGCTGTCGCTGGCTTGCTCGTGGTGGCCTGCGCCCAGCCGATCCGCAACGTTAGCGACGCGCCCGTGCCCAAGACGGGTCTAACCGGCGAACAGATGGCCGCAGCCATCAAACAGGCGGGTACCGGACTGGGATGGACGATGAAGGAAATGGGGCCGGGCAAGATGGAAGCTACGCTGCGTCTGCGCACGCATGTCGCGGTGGTTGACATCGCCTATGGTCCCGAGACCTACAGCATCACCTACAAGGAAAGCACGAACCTCGACTACGCCGCCAAGGAACAGCGGATTCACCGGAACTACAACAGCTGGATCCAGAATCTCGAGAATGCCATCAGGGTGCACCTCAGCAATATCTAGGGTTCGCTTCACAGGGTAACGCCTCCCGGCTGGCCGGCGCTGACGCCGCCGGGCGGTTGGTCCTGTGGCCGGCGCGGACTGCGAAGGCACGGCGGTCGCCGGATCTTCGGGTCTGACGGAGACTCAGCCTTCGTTCAGGGCCACGGCAGCATTCCCTGAAACAACGACCCGCTCGCGGTCACTCAGTTCGAACTGGTAGATCATTCGCGCGCCTTGCGCCAGCAGAAGCAGCGCCTTCACGGTCAACTCTGGCCCGCACTCGTCGAGGTAGGCATTGCGACAGCGCAGGTTGCGTACGCTCGCCAGATAGCCTCCGAGGCCGGGTTGTGCACGCAACAGCGCGCCGTGCAACGCCATCGCCTGACCGGCATACTCCACTCCGCACACCGCCGCCAGACGGCCGGAGCGTGCCAGTGGATTGCGCGGATCGCGATGACTGGTGGCGGCGCAGACGATCTGCTCGGCGCTCCAATCGATTACCCGGTCAAGCAGGCACATCGATCCGGCGTGAGGAATCATTGCGCAGATCCCCGCGTGGTCGATCAGCATGGCCTCGTTTCTATGGCAAGTTGCTGGCCGGTGACATAGTCGAGCACCACGCGCTCCCTGCGCCTTGCGGCAAGCGCCGCTAGCAGCGGCAGGCCGCGCGCCGCTGGATTGGACCGGCGCAGCGATTCCAGCCCCAGATCGCTCATCTGCGAAGGCGCTTCTCCCCGAGTGGACTCCATGTCAAGACAGGCGATCGGGTTCCTGTCAGCCTGACGCGACAACAACAGGCTGCAAGCGAAGGCCGCTCCGATTGGGCGGGCACTGGCGAGCGGCTCGGGGTAGGGTGAATCGAAGCACAGGAGCAATGCTTTCTCGAACTCCGTTCCCAATTGGGCGCTTGCCTCGATCAAACCGGCAGCGCAACTCCAGTCGTAACAGCCGATGCTGGTCGAGGGCGAGAACGAGCGGGTCGCGATACCCCAGTAACCCGCGGGGGCGTTTTGCACCGAATTGTGGAATCGGGTCGGGGAAATCTCCGGCGCCGGGCAGGCGAGCGCGCAGCAGAGCTCGTTAACGACCTCGCCATCGCCCCCCGACGAGCAGAAGATGGTGGACAGATCTCCGGGGTCGACAGATGCAGCCGAAAGCGCCTGCTGCCCGACGGCAATAGCCAGTCTTACCGGCAGGCCGGTCCTGCGACGTTCCGCCGCTGGCAGCAGGTCGATACGCGGTGTCTGGAAAGGTGCCGGCACATACGCCAGCGCCCCGGCCAGCACGGCCCGAGACCCCGACCAGTCAGCCAACCCGGGCGCCAGAACGCCCGCGGCCTGGACATAGACCGTCATTACGGCAGTCTCCCAAACACGAGCGCGCAGTTGCTGCCGCCGAACCCGAACGAATTACTCATCGCCCGCGCTACACGTCGGGTACGCGTTTCCACCGCATAGTCGATATTGAACTCCGGATCCACTGTCTGCGTGTTTGCGCTGCCCGGGATGAAGTCATTCTCCAGCGCCAGCAGGCAAGCGGCTGCTTCCTGGATCCCGCACGCGCCCAGCGTGTGGCCGAGCGCGCCTTTGATCGAGCTCGCCGGTGTGCGCGCACCGAATACACGGTGCACGGCCTTTCCCTCTGAGGCGTCATTGCTGCGGGTGCCGGTGCCGTGCAGGTTAACGTAGTCGATCTGCGCGGCCCGCAAACCCGCTGAGCGAAGGGCGCGTTCCATCGCCAGCTTCGCTCCCAGACCTTCCGGATGTGGCGATGACATGTGATATGCATCCGAGCTCTCGCCTACCCCGAGGAGCGCCAGGCTGTCGGGCACCGCCGCCTCGGCTCGCTGCAGCAAGGCGAAGCCGGCCCCTTCGCCGATGGAGATGCCGTCGCGGGCTTCGTCGAAGGGGCGGCAGGGTCCGGGCGACAACAGTTGCAGCGAGTTGAAGCCGTGGAGCGTGGTCAGGCACAGGCTGTCGGCGCCGCCCACGACTGCAGCGTCACACCAGCCCGCAGCGATCATCCGCGCTGCCGTGCCGAAGACCTTGGCACTGGAGGAGCAGGCGGTCGACACAACCAGCGAGGGCCCGTTCAGATCGAGCCGGCGCCGGACAAATGCCGCGAGCGCATAGCTGTTGTGCGTGGTCGCATAGCAAAATGACGGCGGGAGGACGCCGCTGAGCGGGTCACGCCCGCGATAGGCCAGCTCGGTCTGGAGTATCCCCGACGTGCTGGTGCCGAGTACCACCGCGACCCGATCGCTGCCATGGAGCGCTGCCGCACTTGTGGCCGCTTGCTCGAAGCCATCCTGCCTCAGCGCGAGCTCGGCTATTCGGTGATTGCGGCAATCAAACTCCGCGAGCTCGTGCGTTAACGGCAGCAGGTCGCCATCCGGGATCTGCCCGGCGTAGGCATCCAGACGTGCGAGGTCGAACATGCACGGCCCCAGTCCGGAGCGTCTCGCCAGCAGTGCGTCCAGCAGGGCCTGCTTGCCCCGGCCGAGGCAGTTGACGACGGTGTAAGCGGTGATGGCGAGCGGGGGTAGAGGCATGCTTATGGATGTCAGTACCGGTTCGACGCGGCCTTGTGCGTTCGAACGCAGGCCCAGCCGGTCGCTGGTCCAGTCCCCAATTCTAGCCGCCGTCGAATGAGGCGGTCCGCATTTTCGAGCGGTTATAATTCCTTCACCCGAAGAACCGGTCCTCAGACTCCCGAGGCTACCGCATGGATACCGTTGCAACCCTCACCGACCAGGAGCGCGAACTCGCGCAACTGATCGCGTCCACCCTCAACTTGGAGACGACGGTAGAGGAGGTAGACCCCAACGCGCCCCTCTATCGGGACGGGCTGGGACTGGACTCGATCGACATTCTGGAGATCGCGCTCGCGGTATCCAAGAAGTACGGCGTGGAGATCCGGTCCGACGACAGCGACAACGTCAAGATCTTTGGTTCGCTACGCAGCCTCAACCAGCATGTCCAGCGCCAGCGAACCCGGTAACGCGGGGCGAGGCGGCTTACGGGGCGCGCTGCTGGTGGTTTTCGGGGTGGTTGTCTACCAGTTCCTGGTTCACCTAAGCTTGGCAAGACCTCAGGGTGAACAGTTCTCGAGCCTGCTTGCGGCGCTACCAGTATCGTTGCTTGCAATCTGGCTTCTAGGCAAGCAGGCACTGGCGCAGAGAATCACCGGTGGTGGGCTCGCCATCGCTGCCGTCACCGTGGCGTCGAACCACGGCATGAGCGCCGCCTTGTGTTATTTCCTGGTCCAGTTGGCGGCGTACATGGCAGTATTGTGGCTGTTTGCCGGGTCCCTGCGGGCCGGCACGGAGCCCCTGATCACCCGCATGGCCCGCAGCGTTCACGGCAGTCTGCCCGTTGAGATCGAGCGCTATACCCGGCGAGTGACGTGGTACTGGAGCGCAGTGCTGGCGCTCCTGGCGGCGGTATCAGCCGCTCTGTTTCTATTGGCTCCGCTATCGGCCTGGTCGTTCTTTGCCAACGTGCTGAATGCGCCGCTGCTCGCCTGCGCCTTTGTCGCCGAGTATGGGTGGCGCATCGCTCGCTATCCGCACTTTTCGCACGCTTCCATGACAGCCTCGCTGGGCGCGTTCCGGCGCTTCGCCGGTCGTGCCAAGAGCCTGCCGCACGACTGACCGGCACCGACTCTACTCCGCTGCACTTGCCCGATAGCCAGAGGATGGACTCTGCCATTCCGTTTCTCGGTCACGCCGATGCTGACGCCATCGTCGCCTGGCGGGCCGGACGTCCAGTACCGGCGGCGCGGTTCTTCGGCGACGTGGGTCAGCTGACGAAAGTGCTGCCGGCGGCAGGCCACGTGGTGAACGTCTGCGCAGACCGGTATTGCTTTTCGATCGCGCTGGCCGCGGCGCTGTCCCGCGGACAGGTGACCCTGCTGCCTTCCGACCTGACGCCTAACAGCCTGCGGCAACTGCGCGCCGCTTATTCCGACCTCTACATTCTGGGCGACTCGCAGCTCGCTTTTGAAGGGATCGACTATCTGCGGTTCCAGCCGCGACAGGAAACCCGGTGCGAAGCCGCGCACAGTCCGGCCTTTGCGCCGGAACAGCCCGCGATCATCGCCTTTACCTCCGGTTCCACCGGCAAGCCGATGCCCAACCGCAAGACCTGGGGCGCGCTCGCACGCGGTGCCGCCGGCGAGGCGCGGGCACTCGGTCTGCTCGGGGGCTCGCCGGCGGCGCTGCTCGGCACTGTGCCGCCGCAGCACATGTATGGCCTGGAGTCCACTGTGTTGCTCGCCCTGCGCAACGGCCTGGCGTTTCACGCCGCCCGGCCTTTCTATCCCGCTGACATCCGCGCCGCCCTCGAGGAACTGCCAGCAGAGCGCGTGCTGGTAACCACCCCGGTGCACCTGCGCGCGATGCTGGAAGCGGACATGGATCTGCCGGAGCTGCGGCTTGCGGTCTGTGCTACCGCGCCGCTATCGGCGGATCTGGCGACGCGATTCGAGACCCGCTACGGGGTGGAACTGCGTGAGATCTACGGCTTCACCGAGGCCGGAATGGTGGCGACCCGCCGCACCGTTCAAGGGCCGCTCTGGCGCACGCTGCCGGGGGTGAGGCTGCTGCAGGAGCGAAACGAGGTGCGGGTCGCGGGCGGGCACGTGGAGACCGAGGTGGCTTTCTGCGACGTAATCGAGCTGAACGACGAGCACAGTTTCGTGCTCATTGGGCGCGGCCGGGATGTGGTCAATATTGCCGGCAAGCGCACCTCGCTCGCTTTCCTGGACCGGCAGCTCAACTCGATTCCCGGGGTGGTCGACGGCACGTTCTTCATTCCCGAGGAACGCGTGGACCGTGTTGTCCGGCCGCTCGCCTTCGCGGTGGCGCCCGGACTGACGCGCCAGACTTTGCTCGAGCAACTGCGGGGGCGCATCGATGAGGTGTTCCTGCCGCGCCCGCTGTATTTCGTGGATTCGCTGCCGCGCAACGCGACCGGAAAACTGCCGCGCCAAGTGCTGATCGAGCTTGCTGCAGGTTGCGCCCGAGGACTTCCTCCGGGCGTACAAGTGGAGATAGACACCTGCATCGCGCCGGATCACCCCGCGCTTGCGGGGCATTTTCCCGGTAACCCTGTCATACCCGGCGCTGTGCTGCTCGATGAACTGGTGGAGGCGGTATCGGGGCAGTTGGGCTGGGCGCGCGGACCGCTCACGGTAGTGGCCGCCAAGTTCCTGCGGCCGGTGCGTCCCGGGGAACGCCTGCATCTACGCCTGACTCCCGCCGGCAGCGAAGTCATTCGCTTCGATTGCCAGGTTGACGGGCAATCGGCGATCTCGGGCAGGCTTGAGCGGGGCGATGGCGCATGACCCCGGCGGGAGGCCAGCCCTGGCTGGCGCAACGGGAGCGGTCGAATGAAACCGGGCTGCGCATACTGGTGTGGATCGCCCGCAGGCTGGGGCGGCGCGCTGGGCGCGTGGCCCTGGTGCCGGTATGTCTGTACTTTCTGCTTTTCTCGGTACGGGCGCGAGCCGCCTCGCGCGACTACCTGCGTCGCGTGCTCGGCAAGCGGCCCGGCGCGGTCGATCTGGCCCGGCACTACTACGCTTTCGCCACCGTCGCACTGGACCGGGTGTTCTTTCTCAGCGACCGCTGGGACCTGTTTGATATTGAGGTGCAGGGCGAACACGCGGTGCGCGAGAGGTCTGACCACGGACGGGGCTGTTTTCTGCTCGGCGCCCATCTTGGCAGCTTCGAGGCACTGCGGGCTCCGGCCAGGCGTCGCGGCCTTCGGGTCAACCTGGTGATGTTCGAGGACAATGCCCGCAACACCGCACGGGTGCTGAGGACGGTCGATCCGGAACTCGCCAACGACGTCATCACGCTCGGCGTGCCGGAGTCAATGCTGCGGTTGAGCGAGCGTCTGAGCGGCGGCGGCTGGGTCGGCATGCTCGGCGACAGGGTCCTGGACGGTGGCGACCACGTCAACGTGCCTTTCCTCGGAGGCGTTGCCGCATTTCCGACCGCCCCCTTCCGGATTGCGGCGATCGCCGGTCAGCCGATAGTGTTCATGGTCGGGCTTTACCGTGGCGGTAATCGCTATGAGGTGCACTTCGAGCACCTTGCCGACGCCCCTGCACGGCACGGCGTCGACCGCGACAAAGCGATCCCTGAGCTGGTACGTCGGTACGCGGCCCGGCTGGAGCACTACTGCCGGTACGCACCTTACAACTGGTTCAACTTCTACGACTTCTGGCTGGATGAACGCCCGACTCGCTAGACTGATCGCGGCAGCTTCGGTGCTGCTGTGGGCGCAGTTCGCGGCGGCGCAGGCGGACTGGGGCTTGCACGAACTCATGCGCGAGCTCGCTCAGACACGGCGTTCCGAAGCGCGCTTCGTCGAGCGCAAGTATCTCAGTGTGCTCGATGCGCCGCTCGAGCTCACCGGCCGCGTGCTTTACGTTGCGCCGGACCGGTTCGAGAAGCGCACGCTGACGCCCAAGCCCGAGACGCTGATCGTCGATGGCGAATCGCTGACGCTGCACGAAGCAGGCCGCGCCAGACCGCGCCGGCTGCGCCTGCAGGACCATCCGGTGTTGTGGGGCTTTGTCGAAAGCATCCGCGCCACGCTCGCAGGCGACCTGGCGGCGCTAGAACGCTTCTACGCCGTGGGTCTGGACGGCACGCGGCGCGACTGGGAGCTGGCGCTGGCGCCGCGGGTGCAAGCGATGCGGGCGGTGGTGAGGCTCATCCGGATCGGTGGCAGCGATTCAAAGGTGCGCTGGATCGAAGTAACCGAAGCACAGGGCGATCGCTCGGTGATGCAGGTCTTCGAGGACAGGCAGTGACCGCGAGCGGCAGGGCAGCCGTCGCACTATGGCTCGCCTTCGTCGCGGTTTGCGTCTTTTTCGTCTCGCGCGCCGAGTACAGCGCCGACCTGAGCGCCTTTCTGCCGAGCTCGCCCACTGCGGCACAGCAAGTCCTGGTGGACCAGTTGCGTGATGGCGCGGTCGCCCGAATCGTGCTGATCGGGATCGAGGGCGCGGACGAGCCTGCCTTGGCCGCAGTCTCCGGCCGGTTGCTCGAAAATCTCCGCCGCAATCCAGGGTTCGCTCAGGTGCAAAACGGGTCGCTCGATCTGCTGGCTGCCGAAGCCGAATTCCTGATCCGCCACCGCTATCTGCTCAGTCCCGCTGTCACAGCCGAACGCTTCACTGTAGAGGGACTGCGCCTGGCGCTCGAGCGCCAGCTCGACCGGCTGGCCTCGCCCCTGAGCCTTCTCACCACTCGGATGCTGCAGCGCGACCCGACCGGCGAGTTGTTCGAGATCATCGATGCCTTCGGGGAGCACGCCGGGCCCGACAGGCGCCACGGCGTCTGGTTCGGGCGCGACGGGCAGCGCGCGCTGCTGTTCGCGCAGACAGGGGCCCCTGGATTCGACATCGACGCCCAGGCCAGCTCGCTCGACGTGATCCAAGCGGAGTTCGAGCGGGCCCGGGACGTGCCGGGTGCACAGTCGACCAGGCTGCTGCTTGCCGGCCCTGGCGTGTTCGCCGTGCAGACACGCGCAGCGATAAAACGAGACGCGCTGCGAGTTTCGACCATCGCTGCCGTCTTGATCGGCTTGCTGCTGCTCATCGCGCTTCGCTCGCCGCGCGTGCTGGGTCTGACCCTGCTGCCGGTTGCGACAGGTGCCGCTGCGGGCGTGGCGGCGGTCAGCCTGGTTTTCGGGTCGGTGCACGGCGTCACACTCGGATTCGGGGCGACACTGCTTGGTGAAGCGATCGACTACGCCATCTACTTCTTTACCGCTGGCGGGCGGGATCTCGCGCTCGGCCGCGGGCCGCACGGCCTCTGGCCTACGCTGCGCCTCGGGATGTTCACTTCGCTGGCCGGTTTCGCCGCCTTGCTCCTGTCCGGTTTTCCTGGTCTGGCCCAGATCGGCCTGTTTTCGGCCTGCGGCTTGGCGGTCGCCCTGCTCGTGACCCGCTGGGTGCTGCCGCAGCTTTCGCCAGCCGGGTACGAGGCGAGGATCGACGCCTCCTTCGGCAGGGCGCTGGACCGAGTTCTGGTTCACGCGCCCCGCTGGCGGCTGGCTGCCCACGCGCTGCTGGCACTGAGCGCAGGATGGTTGATCGGGGGGGGCGTCCCCTGGAGCGACGAGCTTTCCACCCTCAGCCCGGTTCCGCCGGCACACCAGCGGCTGGACCAGGAAATACGCGAAGACCTCGGTGCCCCGGACGTGCGGCACATGATTGTCGCCAGCGGCAACTCGCGCCAGCGAGCGCTCGAGCGTGCGGAGGAGGTCGCGCGGCGACTCTCGCCGCTGGTCGACGGCGGCATCGTGTCGGGTTTCGACTCCCCGGCAATCTACCTTCCCAGCGAGGTGACGCAGCGGGCCCGGCTGAATGCGCTCCCGGGCCAGGCGCAGCTTCGCAGTAATCTGGCCAAAGCGCTCGCAGGCCTGCCATATCGCTCCGGGACCTTCGAGCCTTTCCTGTTGGAGGTACCGGCGCACAAGCGTGCGCCGCTGATGTCCCGCCAGGACTTCGAAGGCGATTTCCTGGCCATTAAGTTCGACAGCCTGATGATCGAGCATGAGGGCCGATGGCAGGCGCTGCTGCCGCTGCGGGGTGTCCAGGATGTAGTGGCTATCGAACGCGCTTTGGCGGATGCCGTACCCGAGGTCATGCTGCTCGACCTGAAGGCCGAAGCCGATTCTCTGTACCGTGAATACCGCCGGCAGGTACTCGCCTACTCGCTCTTGGGGGCCTGCGCGATCGCAACCCTCCTGGTCGCGGCGCTGCGCTCGCTGCGCCGCGCCTGGGACGTGCTCGCCCCGCTTGCCGCAGCGGTCCTGGCGAGCTGTGCGCTGCTAGTGCTCTTTGGACAGCAGCTTACGATCTTCCACCTGGTGGCGATGTTGCTCGTAGTCGGAGTGGGGTCGAACTACACGCTGTTCTTCGACCGGGCCCTGCAGACCGGGGAGAGTCCACAGCGCACTGCCGTATCGCTGCTGCTGTGTACTGTGTCGACCGTCATCGGTTTCGGCACTATCGGCTTTGCCCAGACCCCGGTGCTCTCGGCAATTGGAACCACAGTGGCGATCGGAGCCCTCCTGAGTCTGGTCTTTGGCGCTCTTCTGGCTTCCGGTCGAAAACTCGATCACGGCGCAGCCGACAGGGCAGATGCCCGCTGAAGCGCATGCCGCTTCAACCGAGTCCGCCCCATCGATCCGGCTGGTCCCAAGCCGCGTTGCTCCAGTCAGCGGTTCGTGCCGGCCGAAGCCTTCTGGCCAGGAGCACCGGCAAACGCCACAGAAATCCGAACACCAGGCGGATGTGCATCCAGGACAGCAGAAGGTTGTCCCGCAGGTACCTGAAATGCGATACGCCGCCCTCGTCGGTTCGCAGGTAGCGCACCGGTACGCGGATGTTGACCAGACGCACGCCTGACCAGGCCAGTCGCACCGCCGCCTCGCAGTCGAAATCGAAACGTCGCATCCAGCGCGTGCGCTGCATCATTCGCAGTAGCGGCTCGATCGGATAGACACGAAAGCCGAACAGAGAGTCGTCAATCCCGGCCCACAGCGTTTCCACGTGGGCCCACCAGTTCGAGATCTTTCTGCCGATCACGCGCTCGCGCGGCGCAGTGGCGTCAAAGATCGGGTCGCCGAGCACCGCGGCCCCGGGGGTACGCAGCGAAGCGGCCATGAACTCGGGAATCCTCTCGGGCGGGTGCTGACCGTCCGAATCCATCGTCAAGACATGCGTGAACCCGGCCCGCGTCGCCTCGCGCAGACCCTGCAATAGCGCCGCGCCTTTGCCGCAGTTTTTCGGCAGAACGAAGACACGCACCCCCGCGTCCTGCCGCGCCAGCTCCAGCAATTGCTGTTCACTGCCATCGTCGCTGCCGTCCACGACGATCCATACCGGGTTCCAGAAGCGCCTCGCCTCGCGCACCGTGTTCGCCCCGACCCGGCCGCTGTTGTAGCTCGGTATCAGGACGAGGTGAGAGGTGCAGGCGGGCATCCTACTCATCGGCTTCAGTGAGGCGATTCGAGCGCCCAAGGGCGCGGGTCAGGGCAATTCCGGCGGAAAAGGCGGTCCTCTGACGCACCAGCGGGCTATCTTCGAACACCGCCCCACTGAGCATGTCCCAGCGCGCGAATCCGCCCACCCACCATGGTGCAAAACGCCGGCTGGCCGCGGCGAGAAACTGCGCTCCGGCGTAACCGCCTTCGGCGAGATAGGCGGGGCGCGCCGCGGTGGCGAATTGCTGCGCCACCCCGTAGTAGGTATTGTGGTATCGCTTGTCTCCGAACATCGGCCCGGCTGCGAAGCCCAGTTTCCAGTCGCGCCCCAGCGCCTTTTCGCGCAGGTCCACGTTCAGCTGCGGCTGAAACACCCACCCCTTGTTGTGAAAGCTCGCAAAGTCGGTCGCAACCACGGTTCGCAGCGGCAGGCGCAGGTCGAGGCTGATCTTGCCATGATGCCCGCGCAGCAGTTCGATTTCCAGACTGGGCCCGACCTCGAAGGTGGGATCGAGGTCGGGCATTCCGCGACGCGCCTCATTATCCTCGCTGTCGACCGGGACTGAACCGTTGACGCTGACATGGACCTCGATGCGCTCGTTTTCAACGAACAGTCCGCGCACCCGACCTCGATCGGCGCGCAGAAACTCGCCCCTGTAGACCAGATAGGGGACCGGGAGAAGGTAGGTCTGGCGCTGATCCGAGCCACGGTAGTGAGGAAAGTCGATCAGCGCAGCGCCGGCTCCGATTTCCCACACCGGCAATTGCTCCGCGCGCAGCGGCGCGCATGCCAGTGCCGCGGCAAGCGCCGGCACGATCCCTCGCCGGAAATTGGGCGCGCTCAGGGTTTCACCTTTCGTTACAAGGGTCGGGCCGAATGCCGCATGGCTGTCAGGACTACCGAGGCGCTGCCGCGCCCAGCTGAACGTCGCGGATGACCCGCCTGCGGCGCTTCCATGCTTTCACGGTGCGCAACGGGCTGCACACGCAGGCGAGGTAATAGACCAGTTTGAATACGGCGAGGCTCGGGTAGATCGGCGTGCCGCGAAACAGGTCTCCGGCCAGCAGCGATAGCAGCGCCTCCTGCATGCGAAACAGGTTGCGTGGCGCCATGAACAGGTCTCGGATCGAAGGGTTGGTCATGCGGTAGATGAACCACGACAGGTTGCGAAGTCCGTGCCGGACGGTAGCTTCGAAACGTCGCGCCATGGGCGCTGCCAGGCGGGGATCCCGCAACCAGGTATCGACTACCTCCGCAGCCATGAAGGCGCCGTTCATCGCCAGCATGACGCCGGAGGAGAACACCGGGTCGACGAACGCATAGGCGTCGCCGACGATAAGGTACCGGTCTCCGGTCATGCGCTCGGAGTAATACGAGTAGTTTCCGGTCGCAGTCACCGGGCCCGCAAGCTTCGCCTCGGTCAGACGCCCGGCCAGTGCCGGCGACAGTTTCAGCGTGTCCAGAAGAAAAGTTTCGGGGTCGGTCCGGCGAGAGTTCATGTAGTAGGGCCAGCAAACCGCTCCGATGCTGGTGAGGCCGTCGCGCAGCGGAATGAACCATAGCCAGCCGTGATCGAACCAGAAAATGCTGATATTGCCTTCATCCCTGCCGGGAAGGCGCTTTGCACCGACGAAATGTCCGTAGATGGCAGCGCTGTTGTGTTTCGAGTTTCGCCGCTTGAGCCCGAGCCTGCTTGCCAGGAATGTGTCGCGCCCCGAAGCATCGACCAGGAACCGCGCGCGCCATCGACATTCTTCACCGTTCGCCTCCCGAGCCGTGACAAGCACGTCCTCACCCTGCGGGAACTCGACCGCGGTCACCGTGCATTCCTCGAACGCGTGAACGCCGGCCTCGGCCGCCTTGCGGAACAGGATTTCGTCGAACTCGGCGCGGCGTACCTCGTAGGAATGCGGGTGCGCCTTGTCCCAGGCCTCCGAGAAGTAGAACGTTACGGTGTGATCGTGCTGCGGAGAATTGAACTCCGCACCGTACTTGAGCACCCCGATGCGCTCGATGTCCTCGCGGACACCGAGCCGCTCAAGAAGCGGCAGGTTCAGCGGCAACAGGGACTCGCCGATATGAAAGCGAGGATGGCGCTGCTTCTCCGCCAGGACCACGCTGCGACCGCGGCGAGCAAGGAGAGTCGAAACGGTTGCGCCGGCGGGGCCGCCTCCCAGCACGAAAACATCGCAGGAAGCCACAGCGGCTGCAGGATGCGCTACCTTCATCCGGGCCCGTAATTGGTGCGATTCAGACGGCGGAAGCATATCATTCGGGCCGCGAGCGGAGGACTGCGGCAATCCGGGATGAAAGCAAGGCGGGCACTCGTTACGGGGGGAAGCGGGGTCATCGGTGCTGCTATCGCCGATGCGTTGGCGGCAGGGGGTTTGCACGTCATCGTGCATGCCCACAATGGGCTGGATCGCGCCGAGAGAGTGGCCAAAAACATTACGGCGGCGGGCGGCAGCGCCGAGACGATCGCATTCGATGTTGCCGACCGGCAAGCCACCTCGCAGGCGCTAAGCCGGCTGCTCGAGCTGCAGCCGATCCAGGTGGTAGTGAACAATGCCGGCGTCCACGAAGATGCACCGCTGGCAGGCATGAGCGGCAGCCAATGGGACCGGGTGATCGGCGTATCGCTCAACGGCTTCTACAACGTAACCCAGCCGCTGCTGCTGCCCATGATCGCGACCCGTTGGGGCCGCATAATCAACATCTCCTCGGTTGCCGCCGTGACCGGCAATCGCGGCCAGGCAAACTATGCGGCGGCAAAAGCGGGGCTGCATGGCGCGACGCGGGCGCTGGCACTGGAGCTAGCCTCTCGCGGAGTGACCGTCAACGCCGTGGCTCCCGGACTCATCCAGAGCGAGATGGCGGCGGGGTTCAGCGCCGAGCAAATCGACAACCTCGTTCCCATGAAGCGCGCAGGCAGGCCGGAGGAAGTGGCGGCGCTGGTCGCATTCCTGGCCTCTGACCTGGCCGGCTACGTCTCCGGGCAGGTTATCGGGGTCAATGGCGGAATGGCCTGAAAGCAAGGGGCGAGGCACGAGGCTCCCGGCGCTAGGGACAGGACGATACACTGTTCTTTCTGGAAGTGACTGCCGAACGCAAGATCGCAGAAGCCGTCGAGCGAGGGTGAATTGTTCAACCTGCCGGGCGAGGGCAAGCTGCTCGAGCTGGCGGACGCCGCTTTCGCTCCGCAGGAGCTGCGCATGGCCTGCGGCGTTCTGAAGAACGCGGGTCTCGTTGTGCACGATGTCCGGCACTTGCGCAGAACAGTTGGGCTTGAACGCCTTCTGAGAGCCTTCCTGGAAGAAGAAGTGCACGCGACAGCGATCAGGAAGCTGCCGCGCACGCGGCTCGAAGTCGCCGGGCGCAGTGGCAAGCGCTTGCGCCGAAACGGGCGCAGTTCTTCAAGCTGCTCGACCGCCTCGCTCAGTCGTGGAGATGGCGCCCCGAACACGAATCGAACGTGCGACCTGCCCCTTAGGAGGGGGCTGCTCTATCCACTGAGCTACCGGGGCGCGAGGCGCGTATTCTAGCGGACGACCTCGGATCGGGCGCTGGTTCCTGCTGCTGGCTGCACCTCGCTGTATTCGCGATCTCATCCTCAGGGCAGCTGCCCGCACGTCATCAGTCTGGGCTTCGTGAGTTGGTTGAACGGTCTCGTCCCGGAGATGATCGTAGCGCTGCCGTGCTTCGGGCTGAGCGTGAGCGCCAGACGCGCCGCAATCAGCGATTGCGGCGGTCCGTGCTTGCAGGACATCACCCCGCACTTTGTCTTGGCACCTCGCGAGCTGGTGTTTGCAGGTCCATGGACTGGCAAGGCGCGTCGTCAACGTGCGGGTGGAGCACCAACCAAAAGTCTTTGATTTATCTGATATTCTGGTTTAACATGCAGCACATTTCCGGCCACATCAAATGTGATGCCACTTACAGTGATGCCGCGCGACCGCGCGGTGCGGGAGTTTTAGCTCAATGCGGTTTTCAGAACTGGGCTTGGCCCCAGAGCTGCTCAGAGCGATCGCCGAGCAGGGGTATACGGAGCCGACGCCGGTCCAGAGCAAGGCTGTTCCGGCGATCCTTCTCGGCCGTGACGTCATGGCCGCTGCCCAGACCGGCACTGGAAAGACCGCAGGATTCGTCCTGCCGATGCTGCAACGCTTGGCCGGGTATGCCAGTACAAGCGTCTCCCCCGCACGGCATCCGGTGCGCGCGCTGATTCTGACGCCGACCCGCGAGCTGGCGGCACAGGTCGAAGAAAGCGTGCGGGTCTACGGCAAATACGTTCCGCTGAGAACGGCAGTGGTCTACGGTGGCATATCGATCGATCCGCAGATCGCGCAGTTGCGCCAGGGCGTAGAGATCCTCGTGGCCACCCCCGGCCGCCTGCTCGATCATGTGCAGAACAAGACCGTAATGTTCCATGCGGTCGAGTTCCTGGTCCTCGACGAGGCCGATCGCATGCTGGACATGGGGTTCCTCCCGGACATCAAGCGCATCCTCTCGCTGCTTCCGCCGAGACGTCAGAACCTGCTGTTCTCCGCTACGTACTCGGAAGAGATCCGGGCACTAGCCAGGCAGTTGCTCAACGACCCGGTCAACATCGAAGTTGCGCCGCGCAACGCCGTGGCCGACATGGTGACCCACACGATTTTCGAGGTGCGCTCTGTCGAGAAGCGCGAGCTCCTGGTGTCGCTGGTGCAGTCGCGCGACATGCAGCAGGTCCTGGTCTTCTGCAATACCAAGATCGGAGCCAATCGACTGGCCTACAAGCTGCAGAAAGACGGAGTCGCGGCCGCGGCGATCCATAGCGACCGCAGTCAATTGGAGCGAATGCAGGCGCTTGCAGAATTCAAGGAAGGCAAGATGCGCATCCTGGTCGCTACCGACATTGCCGCGCGCGGCCTGGACATCGAGGAACTGCCCTTCGTGGTTAACTTCGACGTGCCGCTGAACCCTGAGGACTACATCCACCGTATCGGCCGTACCGGCAGGGCGGGCAGCACCGGCGAGGCGATCACGCTGGTTGCAGAGGACGATCGCGAAAAGCTCGCCGCGATCGAACGGCTGATCAACCGCAAGTTCGTCGTTCAGAGACCCGAACCGACGGCCCGCGCCCGCCGCTCCGCTCCCGGAACTCGTTCGCCGCGGCATTCAGCCCACGCCCAGCGCCCGACCGAGCCCCGCCAAGTGCGAGATGCCGATCCGCTATTCACCCGGCCCTATGACTCGGCAGCAAGCACCGGCCCGGTGAAACAGCAGCCATCAGCTGGCAAACCCAAGAAGCAGGTTGCGGCATTGTTCCTGCCGCCGGCGGCAAAGCAGGACGTCTGAGTTGTCCGATCTGGCGCAGCGCATGGCAGCCGACAATGCGCTTGGTCGTCGTTTCCAACAGCTCATCTGCGCCGACGAGGACGATATCCCGCTGAGCGAGGCGGCGTTGCTGATCGGGTCGCACCGCTATCCCGATCTGGATGTACAGCATTATCTCGACCGGCTGGACGCTATGGCCGACGGCTTGCGGCCGAAAGTCGGAGATGACTTCAGTGCTTCGCAGCGAATACTCGCCCTCAATCGTTACCTCTTTCAGGACCTGGGCTTTGGGCCCAACGCCGACGATTACTACGATCCGCGCAACAGCCTTCTCAACGAGGTGCTCGATCGGCGGATCGGAATCCCGATCACGCTTTCGATCCTCTACATGGATATCGGCGTCAGGATCGGGCTGCCGCTGCAGGGCGTATGCTTCCCCGGCCATTTCCTGGTCAAGTGCACGCTGCCGCAGGGAACGGTCGTGCTCGATCCTTACGGCAACGGCGCGTCTCTCGGCCTCGGGGATCTTCAGCGGCGGCTGCGCGAAGCGCGCGGGGGAGAAGTCTCGCGGGCGATCATCGCCGGTCTGCTGGTCGGGGCCAGCAAGAAGGAAATCCTGCTGCGGGTACTGCGCAATCTCAAGGCGATCTATCTTCGAGGCCGGCGCCTTGATCATGCCCTGGCGGTGATGGACTGGATCGTCAGTGCTGCACCGGACCAGGCGCCGGAGGTTCGCGACCGTGGTGAGGTTTACCAGGAGCTGGACTGCTTTCGTGCCGCCATCTCCGATTTCGAGCACTATCTCGAGCTCTCGCCTCGATGCGAAGACGCCGAAGAGATCAGGCAGCGGCTCATCGAGCTCAAGCGCAGTGCTTCGCGGCTGAACTGAGGCCGATTGTCGGCCGGCATCAGAACCCAGCCTACGGGCTCAGAGGACGCAGAGCGCATATCCGGGCAGAGCACAGATTGCCGGCATGAAGCTCCGTGGTCTCGATCGGGTTCATTCGAACAGAGCCTGCTCCTCACCCGGTCTTGCTCTGCGTCCCCGAGTGGAGGTTCTAGGACGGGCCAGAGGCGACTCGATTACCGGACCGCATGACAACAACAAGAACCTCCCGTGGGCTTCGCCATCCTTCGCCCCACCTTCTCCTGACCCTTTGCTCCCTGTTCTGGGCGGGCAACTGGGTGGTCGGGCGCGTGATGCGCGACGATATTCCGCCAGTGGCTATGGGCTTCTGGCGCTGGGCACTGGCTTTGCTGATCCTTCTGCCCTTCGTTGCACCCGAGCTGCAGCGCAACTGGCCGGTTGTCCGGCGCGACGCCCTCAAGCTCGCGCTGCTCGGCGCACTGGGGGCGACCGTTTTCAACTCGATGATCTACGCCGGCCTGCAGTTCACCGCAGCCACGAACGGCATCCTGTTCAATTCTGTCTCCCCGATCCTCACCGTGCTGATGTCTTGGGCGCTGCTGCACGATCGCCTGAGTCGCCGTCAGGCGGTGGGGGTGGCGGTGTCTTTGATGGGCGTGCTGGCGATCGTCGCCCGCGGCGACCCGGAGATGCTTGCAACGTTGCACTTCAATCGCGGGGATCTGTGGTTGATTGCTGCGATGCTGCTGTGGTCGGGGTACACGCTGCTGCTGCGCTGGAGGCCTCCCGAACTCTCGGCAACGGCTTTCCTGGCGGCAATGCTGGCGCTTAGCCTGCCGGTTCTGCTGCCTTTCTACGCCTGGGAGTTCACGGCGCGTGGAGGATTCGCGATCACCGCACCCACGGCGGGCGCGCTTGCTTACTACGCAACCCTCCCCTCTATCGTCTCCTACCTGTTCTGGAACCGGGGAGTTGTCCAGGTCGGACCGAACCGAGCCGCTCTATTCGTGCACCTGATGCCGGTCTTCGCCGCAGTGCTGTCTGTGATCTTTCTCGGGGAACGCCTGTACGGCTACCACTTCATCGGCGCGGCGCTGATATTCGGCGGGATCTGGCTGACGACTCGCCGGGAAAGCCCGTAGGGGCTGATGAGAGGCGAGAGAGCGACAGGAACCACGTCGCGGCACTGCGGGAAGAGGGTGGGGAGCGCTAGAAACGAATCGACAGCCCGATCGTATTGATGCCCGTGCGCAGGCCGATCTCACCGTTTGGCCGAAGGCCCAGGCCCTGTGCGATGTCGGAGTAGCGCTCCAGATCGAAATGCAGGTACCAATCCCTGCGGAACTCGTAGCTCACGCCGACTCCGTACGTCGTGCCCAGGTCCTGCTGCTGGCCGTATGCCGTGCGCTCGCCACGCCCGCCGTTCTCCCAGTATTGCAACCCCAGGCGGCCGTACAGCGACAAGCCGTCCTGGAAAGGCAGCGTCGCGACACCGGTCAGGCTCCAGGCTGCACCCCGGCACGACCTGTCGAGTTCGCTCATCAGCGAATCGTATCCACAGCTTGCGGCGGGGAGCGAAAGATGTGACTTGGCGCCTTCGACAGCAAACAGTTCGGTAAACCGGTATCCGCTATATTGTTTCTGGATCGTCGGTTCGTCTACCCGGCCTCCAAAGGTGGACGGGCCGAACCTGCCTATGGCGCCTTCGAACATCTGCGACTCGGGCGACAGGCCCCAAAAACCGGATGTCTCGCCCTCGTACCACTCGCCGCCTTTGGCAAACACCGCCCCCACGCAACACAGCGCTGCCAGCAGCGCTGTAGCTTCAACGGCCGATCTGACCGGGAGGTTCATACAGATAGTCTAGTCCTTCCGCGGAAAAATTCCGAGCAGCGGAAAGGACTCAGCAGCCGGGCATCTTCCCGAGTTACCGGCTCAACCCGGATCGGCGCTATTGCTGCTGGCCGGCAGGGGGGATTACAGGCTCGTCTCCGAATTCTTCTTCCTCCAGTTCCCGAAGCGATCTGGCTCGCGAACCATCGGTCGAGTCCTGTGGCTGCGGGGGATTACCGTCATTGATCAGATAGTCGCGACGCTGCAAGTAGGTGTCGCGTACGAACGAGTAGGGGTCGACCTGCTGGGCGAGCAGGGGATCGAGCGCCAGTAGATTGGCGCGCGTGTTCACCACGCTGAGCGCCAGAAGCGACCAGCGAACGTCGGCTGAGTCGTCGTCGAGATGAAAGTACGGGCTGACGACCATGTCCACCGCAAGCGCCGGCCCGTCGCGCAGGCTGCTGGGGCCCAGGAAGGGCAGAACCAGATAGGGCCCGCTGTTCACGCCCCAGTACCCCAGCGTCTGGCCGAAGTCCTCGCTGCGGTACTCGATCTGCATTTCGCTTGCGACGTCGATCAGCCCCCCGAGGCCGAACACCGTATTGGTGGCGAAGCGCATGATATCGACCGGCACTTTCTCGCCCTTGAGCTGCAGAGCGTCGTTAAAGGTCGTCACAACCATGCCGATGTTGCTGAAGAAATTGGTTACCCCTTTGCGGGCGATTCGCGGCACCACTTTCTCGTATCCCTTGGCCACGGGTCTCAGCACTACCGTGTCCACCGCGTGGTTGAAACGATAGATGCCGCGGTTTATCGCCTCGAGCGGGTCTTGCCTTGTGGGTCCGGCTGCGCAACCGGATAGCAGGGAGAGCGCGCCGGCGAGAATGCAGATCGCGATGCGAGCCATTTTTCGGCTGGAGAATTGTTAAACCGGCGGATTATAACGTCGGCCGTCATCATGGCTTCGGATGTTCTTGCTATTTGCAAAGCGCGGGTGGCTTGTCCAACATAGCGGCTTTTCACGATCCGATATCGGAACGGAGACAGCGATGGATCTGGGTATCAAGGGCAGGAACGCGCTCGTCTGCGCGGCGAGCAAAGGCCTTGGCAAGGGCTGCGCGACCGCCCTTGCGCGTGAAGGGGTCAATCTGACGATCATCGCCCGGGGCCGCGACGCGCTGGAATCCACAGCCGAGGAGATCCGCAGGGCAACCGGCGTCAAGGTGGCCATCGTTGCGACAGACATTGCCACGGAAGAGGGGCGCAAGGCCGCGCTCGCCGCCTGTCCCAACCCCGACATCCTGGTGAACAATGCCGGAGGTCCCCCTGCAGGCGATTTCCGCCAGTTCACTCGCGAGGACTGGATCAAGGCCGTTGACGCCAACATGATCACGCCGATCGAGCTGATCAAGGCCACGGTCGACAGCATGATCGCCCGCAAGTTCGGCCGCATCGTCAACATCACATCCAGCGCGGTCAAGGCGCCGATCGACATTCTTGCTTTGTCCAACGGCGCGCGATCCGGCCTGACCGGATTCGTTGCCGGCGTTGCCCGCAAGACGGTCGCCCACAACGTCACCATCAACAACTTGCTGCCGGGGCAGTTCGACACGGAGACGCTCGCCAGGCGCACCAGGGCCGCGGCAGAGATGCAGGGCAAGAGCTTCGAGGAGATCAATGACGCACGCCGCAAGACCATTCCCGCAGGCCGCTTCGGCAACCCGGATGAATTCGGTGCCGCCTGCGCCTTTCTATGCTCGGCCCAGGCCGGTTACGTCACTGGGCTGAATTTCCTGATCGACGGCGGGGCCTACCCCGGAACCTTCTGATCGCTATGCCAAAGAGCGAACTACGAAGGTACGAAGACACCTCGAGGTACAAAGAAACCGTGTTCAGTTTCTTGGTGTCGCTGGCGCATTCGTGGTGAGCTTATCCGGTTCTGTTTTGGCTGCGGCCGGATCGGAGTGGAGATAAGTGGACGCCACGGTACTGGTAGTCGGAGGGGCCGGCTATATCGGCTCTCACATGGTGAAAATGCTCGCGCGGGCCGGCGCCCGGGTCGTCACCTTCGATAACCTTTCACGCGGGCATGCCGATGCAGTGGTGAGCGGTTGTCTCTACCGCGGCGATCTGCTCGCCCCCGCGGAGATTGCCACGGTCTTCGCGCGGCATCCGATCGACCTCGTAATGCACTTCGCGGCGTACTGCTACGTCGGCGAGTCGGTTGAATTCCCCGGCATGTATTACCGCAACAACGTGGTCGGTTCGCTGAACCTGATAGACGCGATGCTCGAGGCCGGGGTCAGCAGGCTGGTCTTTTCCTCCACCTGCGCAACTTACGGACTGCCGCAGACGGAGCTGATGAGCGAATCTCATCCCCAGGCGCCGGTGAATCCCTATGGGCGCAGCAAGCTTGCGATCGAGCAGGCCATGTCCGACTTCGCGACGGCTTACGGTTTCGAGGGCATCGCCTTGCGATACTTCAACGCGGCGGGATGCGACCCGGAGGGGAAGCTGGGAGAACGCCACGACCCGGAGACCCATCTCATCCCGCTGGTGCTGCGCGAAGCACTGCGCACCTCTTCGGGCGCAAAGCGCGGAGACACCGGTCTTGCCGTCTACGGCGACGACTTTGCCACCCCGGACGGCACCTGCATCCGGGACTATGTTCACGTCCAGGACTTGTGCGAGGCGCACCTGCTCGCCGCCCGCCGCCTGCTCAATGCGAAGGTCGAGGGCTTCGAGGCCTATAACCTTGGGACCGAGCGAGGTTGCTCGGTAAAGGAGGTGATCGCCGCGGCGCGGCAGGTTACCGGAGAGGACATCCGCTATCGTGTGGCCGCCCGGCGCTCCGGCGACCCGCACAGGCTCGTGGCGAGCGCCACCAAGGCCCGCAAGGTTCTCGGCTGGTCGCCTCGTTTCTCCGATCTGGGCACCATCCTCGACACCGCCTGGCGGTATTTCTCATCGCGCGAGGGGCTCTAAGACGCGCGCCCGGATTTCAGCCCTGTTTTTCGGTGGAGTGCCGGGCGCCTCACTTGCTCGCCAGGAACTCCGTGGCGTAGGCGAGCTCGGGCCGCTCGCTGTCACGATTCGCGGTGAGACTCTGAAGCTTCCTGAAATACTCGCGGGCAACGCCGGCCTTGCCCGCGGCTTCGGCGGCCCGGCCGGCGCCGTAGATGGCCCGGAAACGGTTTGGATCTCGCTTAAGCGAGCGCTCGTACTCGGCGAGCGCCTCCCCCGGCTGGCCTAGCGCGAGCAGCATTTCCGCCAGCAGCTCGCGACAGGGCACGATGTTGCCGGGAGTGACCGGGTGCTTGTCGCTCGCTTCCTCGGCTTGCGTGGCGGCACGCATCAACTCCAATGCCTCATCCCGGCGCGACCCATGGAACGCGATCCAGGCGTTGACCGTCTTGATCTGGAAATCCGCCTGCCCGGCCCAGTAGCCGAGCTTTGCTGCGAGCATCGACTCTTTAAGCGCCTCGAGGCGTTGCGCGTCCCGGCGGGCGGCGTCGAGATTTCCGCTGCGAGCCGCGCCCAGCCCTCGGGAGAACACCAGGATGGCCTCGGCCTGCGGGAACCTCTGCCAGGCGAGATCGGGCGGAGACAGCTCGAGGGCCGCCGCCTTTCGCCAGTCGTTATGCTCCAGGGCGATGCGCGAGGGAATCGCGGCAAGCGCGTAGGCTGCCGGGAAGTTCTCGACGTTCACTTTGCGAATCGCGGCTGCTTCGTCCGCCACTGTCTGCGCCGCTTTGTCCTGCGCCATCTGCAACTGTCCGAAGACCATGTAGTCCATCGCGTGCAGCGCGTCGTAAGCCCCTACGCCCAGAGTCTTCTCCGAAAGCTCGTTGATTGCCGCGCGGTAGGAAGCGCGGTTGCCCTCTATCAGTTCTTCCCACGACCCTACCCGCGAGAAAATGTGCGAGGGCATGTGCAGCGCGTGTGGCACCGAGGGCGCGATGCCGGCGTAAACTCGTGCCGCGGGCAATCCCTTCGGCGCCAGCTCGGCGTAGTCGTAGGTGTGGATCAAATAGTGCGGCACGCCGGGATGCTCCGGGTACTTGCGAAACAGGGGCTCGAGAATCTCCGCGGCCTTGAGCTGATTGGCGAAGGTCTTGTCGGTGGGTAGCGCGGTGGCATTGAGCAGCAGGGCGTAGAGCACCTGTGCCTCCAAGTCCTCCGGGTAGCGCTGCGCGAGTCGCTCCATCGCCTTCTCCCAGGCGACGATCCGGGTCCGGTAATCGACGCTGTCCCAGTTGCTGAAAAACTCTGCCATCGCTTCGATGTACTCACGCTCGCGCGGGCTGCCCGCGCCGGTGTGCTGAGCCTTGCCAAAGGCCGCGGCGGCCGCTCTCATGGCGTTCGGGTTGGCGGGCCAGGCAAACGGGTTGCCCATTGACATGAAGGCAATTCCCCAGTGCGCCATCGCGCATTTCGGGTCGTGCTCGAGGACCTTGGAAAACGATCTCTTGGCGGGATCGAACCAGAAGGAGTGGAACAGCGCCATTCCCCGGTTGAATTCCTTTTGGGCGGCGGGGTTGCAGGAGACGGGGAATCTCACCTGCCCGAGTTTCTCGGGCGGTGCACCCTGGGGCGAGGTGTCATCCTCATGGGCCCGCGCTCCGAGTGTGGTTGCGTACAGAAGTGCCGCAAGAACCAGCGAGAGGATTGTGGGCATGGTTACCTCCATCGATTTTCGGCAGTGCGTCCCAGCATGGTAGTCGCGAAATTCAGACTTGGCACGGGCCAATACCCGTAATCGATGCAGGACTTATAATCGAGCCACTCCTCGTTGTTCCTCAACCCGAGAGGTCTCCCCATGAACGCCCCGCGCGATGCCAGCTTCGTACCGCAGCTCAAGGACTCGAAACTCTTCCGCCAGCAGTGTTATGTCAACGGCCAGTGGACCGAGGCGGACTCGAAGGCTACGGTCGAGGTCACCAACCCGGCCAGCGCTGCGACGATCGGCACGATCCCGAAGATGGGGGTGGTGGAAGCGCGTCGCGCGATCGAAGCGGCAGCCGCCGCGCTGCCCGCGTGGCGGGCGAAACTTGCCAAGGAGCGCTCGGCGCTGCTGCGCAAATGGTTCGAGCTGATGATGGCCAACCAGGACGACCTCGGTCTCATCATGACTACCGAGCAGGGCAAGCCGCTGGCCGAAGCCAGGGGCGAGATCGCCTACGCGGCTTCCTTCATAGAGTGGTTCGCGGAGGAAGCCAAGCGTATCTACGGCGAGGTGATTCCCAGCGTCTGGCCGGACAAGCGGCTGGTCGTCGTCAAGCAGCCGGTGGGCGTCTGCGGGCTCATCACGCCGTGGAATTTCCCGGCGGCGATGATCACCCGCAAAGCCGCTCCGGCACTTGCGGCCGGCTGCACCGTCGTCATCAAGCCCGCCACCCAGACGCCGTTCTCCGCGCTGGCGCTGGCGGAACTGGCCGAGCGGGCCGGCATTCCCAAAGGGGTCATCAACGTCATCACCGGCGCGGCGAAGGACATCGGCGGCGAACTGACCGCCAACCCCAGGGTTGCAAAGATCAGCTTCACCGGCTCGACCGAGGTCGGACGCCTGCTCATGGCGCAGAGCGCCTCCACCATCAAGAAAATCTCGCTGGAACTGGGCGGCAACGCGCCTTTCCTGGTGTTCGACGATGCCGATCTGGACGCTGCGGCTGAGGGCGCGATGGTGTCGAAGTACCGCAACGCCGGCCAGACCTGCGTCTGTGCCAACCGCATCCTGGTGCAAGACGGGGTCTACGACGCCTTCGCGAAAAAGCTTGCAGAGAAAGTGAAGGCGCTCAAGGTCGGCCCGGGCACCGAGGCCGGCGTCAACATCGGCCCGCTGATCGACCAGAACGCGGTGGCGAAGGTTGAGGAGCACGTCTCCGACGCGCTGGCGAAGGGCGCCAGAATCATCGTCGGCGGCAAGCGCCACGCGCTTGGCGGCTTGTTCTACGAGCCGACCGTGCTCTCGGACGTCACGACCGGCATGAAGCTCACGAAGGAGGAAACCTTCGGCCCGGTGGCGCCGCTGTTCCGCTTCAAGACCGATGCCGATGGCGTCGCGATGGCCAACGATACCGAGTTCGGGTTGGCTTCGTATTTCTACGCCCGCGACATCGGCCGCATCTGGCGGGTGGGCGAGAGCATCGAGTCCGGCATGGTCGGGATCAATACCGGCCTGATCTCCAACGAAGTCGCCCCGTTCGGTGGCGTCAAGCAGTCCGGCATCGGCCGCGAGGGCTCAAAGTATGGAATCGAGGAGTTCCTAGAGGTCAAGTACCTGTGCATGGGAGGACTGTGACTGCAGAGGGCCGAGGAAGCGTCCGATGGCCGGCGGCGGAACGCAACGCGGGGGCGTGGCCTGCAGAAGTAGCCGCTCTTCGCCTGCGCATACGGCGAGCCGGGCTCCGTTCGGGCCCGGTTCCGGCCAGGCACTGCGCTCTGTCCTGTCCGCCTCTGCGGTCTTTGCGTCCGCAGCGACTATGCTGTGAGATTTTTCTGCGACGCCCCCGTGCCCTTCAATCAACCGCCTCCTGAACTCGGCAATCAGTATTCGGACGACCGTGTCCTGCGCGCCTACCTCAGGCGCGTCGTGCCGGTGGAGGTGTTGAGGGCTATCGAGGCGGAACTCGCGGAGATGGGCGAACTGGCGGGCGGGGAACTCTACCGCCTGCAGCTTGCCGACCGCTTGAACGAGCCGCGCCACACGCCATGGGATCCTTGGGGCAACCGCATCGACCTGGTGGAAGTGACCGCGCTCTGGCAGCGTGCGGAGCAACTCGCCGCCGAGAAAGGGCTGGTGGCTACTGCCTACGAGCGCCGGCATGGCCGCTATTCCCGCGTGCAGCAGTTCGCCTTGGTGCACTTGTTTACGCCGTCCACCGACGTCTACTCCTGCCCGCTGGCGATGACCGATGGCGCCGCCAAGGCACTCTCGGTTTCCGGCACCGCGGCGCTTTCCTTCCGGGCGCTGCCGCACCTGACCAGCCGCGACCCGGCGAGCTTCTGGACCAGCGGCCAGTGGATGACTGAGTCCACCGGCGGCTCGGACGTCGGCCTCTCCGAGGCAGTCGCACGGCAGGTCGACGGCGGCTGGCGGCTCTACGGCAGGAAGTGGTTCACCTCGGCGGTCACCGCGCGGATGGCGTTGACCCTGGCGCGGCCGGAAGGCAACCCGCCGGGAGGCAAGGGCCTCGCGCTGTTCTATCTCGAGACTCGCGTGACCGGCGGCCGGCCCAACAACATCATCGTGCACCGGCTCAAGGACAAGCTCGGGACCCGCAAGGTGCCCACAGCCGAGCTGACGCTCGATGGTGCGCTCGCCGAGCCTGTGGCCGGGCTCTCCGATGGCGTTCGGGCGATCGCGCCCATGTTGAACATCACCCGCACCTGGAATGCCGTCAGCGCCGTGTCCTACATGCGCAGGGGGCTTGCGCTCGCGCGCGACTACGCCCGCAGGCGTGTCGCCTTTGGTGCGCCCCTGGCGGACAAGGCACTGCATCAGGAAACCCTCGCTGGGCTGCAGGCGGAGTTCGAGGCCGGCTTTCAGCTCGCATTCGCCGTGGTCGAGCTGCTCGGCAGGGAGGAAGCGGGCGAAGCCGACGAGGCTCAGCGCGAGCTGCTGCGGCTGTTGACTCCGGTCGCCAAACTTCTCACCGGCAAGCAGTCTGTGGCGGTGCTCTCCGAGGTCGTGGAGTCCTTCGGCGGCGCCGGCTATGTCGAAGACACCGGCATACCGTTGTTGCTGCGAGACGCCCAGGTTTTCCCGATCTGGGAGGGCACAACCAACGTGCTCTCCCTCGACGTGCTGCGCGCCGTGGCCGGCGGCAAGGCGCTCGCCGCACTCGAGGTCGAAGCCGGTACGCTTGCCTCGGTGGCGCGCGAGCCATTGCTGCTCGACTGCGCCAAGTCGGCGCTGGCGGCGCTTGTCGCCGCGCAACGCTGGCTCGGCAGCGCGAGTGGCTCGGCGCTGGAAGCAGGCGCCCGGCGCTTCGCGCTGACCGTCGGTCGCGCGTTCTCGCTGCTGCTGCTTGCCCGCGAGGCTCAGTGGGCTCTGGATCATGGCGGCGACCGGCGCTCGCTCGCTGCCGCGGTCGTGTTCTCCCGGCGCGGCGTTGACCTCGTCTCCCAGCCGCCGGTAGACGCTTCCCTGATCCGCCTGCTCGCCAACGACCGCGAATCCTGAGTTCTCTCTTCGCGAGACGAAGCCGAAAAAAAATCCGCGAAGGCCGAAAAAACACTTGAAAATCCTGCACGAGGCCGTATAGTTCGCGCTCATAAGTTGGCCGGCAAGTGAGCAAATCGTCTCCGTCCGGTCGCTGGGTCGCTGAGTTCATGGCAGCAGCGGGCGAAACCCGACCTTGAGAAAGTCGGACTGGCGCGCAGAGTGGTTCAGCGGGAATCGGTTGGTTTGGGTGTACGCGCGTTCTCGACGCAACGCGGGGCTTCAGGGACGGAGCACCGCATTACGGAGGGCATGGAGATGCGTAATCTCAAGCTGAAGCAGGTTCTTCCGGTGCAGGATGCGGAGACGCTTCAGAAGGTCAAGGAGACCCCGGGTCTCCACGTCATGGGCGATCTTTACGACTGTGTTTGTGAAGGTCGTTTCTTCGTCGACTCCAGGCTTCTGACCGAGCACTGCCTGAAGCTCGTCAAGGAGGCCGGTCTGTCGGCTGTGGGGCACTATTTCCACCAGTTCGGCGGCGGCGGTGGCGTTACCGGCATGGTGGTCCTCGCCGAATCGCACATGTCGATCCATACCTGGCCGGAAAAGCGCTACGTCACGGTCGATGTCTACGTGTGCAGTTACACGCAAGACAATCGCGCCAAGGCGCGCAAGCTTTACCAATCCCTGCTCAAGACCTTCCAGCCTGGGCACGAAAGCGTGCACTCGGTGGAGCGCTTGTAGGGATGGCAGCGAAAAAGAGCTCAGACCTCTTCCCGATCGAGCAGCTGAACGAGGGCTTCGGATTCTGGGTCCGGGCCACGCGCAGTCTCGCTCACGTCAGATCGCCGTTCCAGGACATCGAGGTCCTCGAGACCGTCAAGTTCGGTCGCGCACTGCGCATCGACGATTACTTCATGACTTCCGACGGGGACGAGTTCTACTATCACGAGAACATGATCCACCCCGGCGGCGTCGCCCATCCGGAACCTCGGCGGGCGCTGATCATCGGCGGCGGTGACGGCGGCGCTGCGGAGGAGTACCTGAAGTACAAGTCCATGCGCGAAGTCGTCATGGCCGAGATCGACAAGGTGGTGGTCGATTTCTGCAGGGAACACCTGCCGCAGGTCCACCGTGGCGCCTTCGACGACCCGCGGCTGAAGGTGCTGATCACCGACGGCAAGGCCTACGTCGAGCAATGCCGGGACTCGTTCGACCTGATGATGCTCGATCTGACCGACCCGTTCGGGCCAGCCGAGCCTCTGTACCGAGTGGAGTTCCTGCGCCAATGTCGCCGCATCCTCGGCTCGAAGGGCGTGTTCTCGATGCACCTCGGCTCGCCCGTGACCCGGCCCAACGTCTATCACCGGGTGATCAGCTCGCTACGCGAGGCCTTCAGGATCGTGCGGCCTTACCTGGTGTACGTGCCGTTGTATGGCACCTGGTGGGGGATGGCCAGCGCATCAGACGAAACCGATCCGCTGGCGCTGTCGGAGGAGGAAGTCGAGCGCCGCATCAAGGAACGGGAGTTGAGGGACCTGAGGTATTACAACGGTGCCACCCACCGAGGCGTGTTCGCGATGCCGAATTTCGTGCGCGAGATCCTCGCCCGGCCCTCCAAGCCGATCAGCGCCGCAACGCCGCTGGACGAAGACAACATTGACCCAAGCCATCATCTGCATCTGAAAATGGTGAGAGACGGTTGATGCATACCTTGAATATGGAGAACGTGGCGAACTCGTCGAGGCGAATCGCCTGGCGTCGCGGGTAACCCTATTCCAGGTCCTTAGGACGACCTTTTCGGCAGGGCGTCCAGCGCGAACCTGAAGTCGGCGGCGGCCTCGCCTACTTCTGCAGCGGTCGCGCCGGCCTTGTACAACGCGGAACCCAGGCCGAACCCGGCTGCCCCGGCATCCCAGTACTCGCGCAGATTCTTGGGCGTGATTCCACCTACGGGCAGGATCGGCATGTCCGACGGAAGGACTGCGCGCAGCGCCTTCAGCACTTTCGGCGGATTGGCTTCGGCGGGGAAGAGCTTGAGCGCGTCGGCGCCGGCGTCGATCATCCGGAGCGCTTCGGTGGGCGTAGCGAAGCCCGGTACCGCGTACAAACTCTGGCGCTTTGCAGCCTCGACTACCCGCTCGTCAGAATGCGGCATAACCACGACGCTACCGCCGGCGTCGGCCACCCGGGTCACTTGCATCCAGTCGGTAACGGTACCCGCACCGACCAGGAGTTGGCTGCCGAACTGCTTCGACAGCTTGACGATGCTGGCGTAGGGCTCGGGAGAGTTAAGCGGTACTTCGATGATGCAGAATCCAGTCTCTGCCAGAGCCTCGCCGACCGCCAGCACCTCCGAGGGCCTGATGCCGCGGAGGATCGCGACCAGCGGAAAGCGCCTGAGCCAGAGAGAAAAAGGTTTCCTAGTCACGCGTCGAATCCACCTCGCAGGTAAACGGGTTTCAAGAGAAGTTCTGGCGCGGGGGCGCCGGCGACAGAGAAGATCAGGATCGCTCGAGCGTGGGCTCCGACCGGGGCCGGAAGCCTCGCCCCGGCGTTATCCTTGTTCGCCTTCCGCATGCTGCACTGCTGCCAGTTTGAACAGGCCGCGCACTGCCGCCGCCGGGTCGAGCGCGACAGCCTCCATACCGATCGCTCGTGCTGCTCCGGAATACAGCGCGGCGAGCTGCGGGGCACAGAGCAGATAGAAGCGGCCTTCGCGGATGTCGGTGCTGCGAAGCTCGTGTCCGATCAGTATGCCCGAGAGGTACGAAGCCGACGACCTCTCGGCGATCTCTCCGAACAGCCCCCTGGCCCGTACACCGAAGAGATGGTGTAGCAGGCCACCCGGCTCGCCCGCCCGGGCCACGCCTTCGATAAACGCAGTCTCATCCGTCTGCTCTCCGTGCATCATCCGGCCGAGGATACTGTGGTTCTTCAGCACCGCGAAGACTTCGCCGGTCATGTGCGTCCGGAAGCGCCTGATCTGCATGTCGTTCACCAGCGCCCACTTGCTGTGCGTTCCCGGCAGGCAGATCAGCGACTCGCCCGAGCCGAGCTTCTCCAGGACCCCCAGGATCTGCACTTCCTCGCCCCGCATGACGTCCCGAACCCCGGAGCTGTCGCGGCAGCTCAATCCCGGTGCGATCCAGGCGCGACTGGCGCCCCAGCGCACCTTTTTCATTGCCCGACCGATCTCGGCGAAACCCGCAGGGCATTCCACGTAACTCGCTTCTGCCCAGCCCTGGCGGCTGCCGATCATTCCGCTCATCAGGATCGGGGCTTCGCCCGCCGCGATCCAGTCCCCGGCCTCGGCCTCGAGTGCCTCGGCGAACCTGCCTCCCTGCACCGCAAGAATGCCCTTTGCCGAGGATCGCTGCTCGACGATCTCCCCCGCCTGGTCGAGGCGGTAGACCCGCAGCGAGGAAGTGCCCCAGTCGACTGCTAACATCCGTGGCTGTCAGATGCGGCCGAATTCGTCGAGCAGCTGCTCGAAGGTCCTTCCCTCAGCGATACGGCGCCTGGTCGCCTCCTCCCTATCTGCCTGCTCCCTTGCTGCCTTGAGCACCTCGGCCAGGGTTGCCGCCGGCACCACTGTCACACCGATCTCATCGGCGATGACCATGTCTCCGGCGTTGACGGCGATCCCGCCGCACACCACCGGCACATTGAGTTGCGCATCCTCCTTGCGACCGGAGAACATCGTGTGCGTCCCGCGCGCAGTCACCGCGCGGGAGAGGACGATGAACTGAAGATCGATCAGCTCGTCGATGTCTCGGCAGGCGCCGTCGATAATCGCGCCTTGTACCCCGCGGTTCTTGAACAGACTGCCCATCAGCCCGCCGAAGACCGACGTCTCGGTCTCACCGCCGGCGTCTATCACGACGACATCTCCTGGCTGCGCCACGTGAAGCGCGACCAGCGGGTCCTGGAGGTCTCCGGGCGAGAGCTTCACCGTCAGTGCGGGACCGACGCACTTGCCGCGGAAAATCGGCTTTATTCCCGAGTGCATGACCCCGCTGCGCCTCTGTACGTCTGCGAAGACGCAGGAAGCGCTGTAGCACTTCGCGACTTCGCGGTACTGTTCGACAAGCCCCGGTTCGGGGCGCCTGAAATCGCGCAGCTCCACGTCCACCTCCCTCAGAGTTATTTGACAGGACGGATGATAAGACAACGGCCTGCCTGAGGCTGCGTGTCATGCTTCGTTCGACAGAAACTCGTGAACGACAGCGATCTGCTTCGCATCCATCAACATGGGCGCGTGGCCGATACCGGCGAATTCCACGAATTTCGCCTTCGGGCCGCGGGTCGTCATCTCGCGTGCCGTTGCCGCGAGCAGCAGGTCGGACTGCTCGCCGCGCAGGACCAACGCTCGACACCGAATCCGGTCCCAGAACATCCACAGATCGACGTCGGCAGGCGGACCGGAAAATGCATCGGCGATCGCCGGGTCGTAGACCAGCCCCCACTGACCGTCGCCACGGCGGCTGAACGAAAAGCTGGCGAGATGCCGCCACTGTTCGTCGGTGAGCGGTCCGAAGGGCGCGGAGACCCGGCGCAGGTATGCTTCGGCCTCCTCCAGGCTGCCAAACCCCGGGTCCTTGCCGACGTAGGTCCGGAGCCGATCGAGTGCTGAGGAGGGAATGAAAGCCCCGACATCGTTTACTACCAGCTTGCGAATGGGCGCATCGGGGTGCGCCGCGAGAAGCATGCCGATGATCCCGCCCATTGACGTGCCGACCCAATCCACCGTGCAGGCGCCGCTGCGTGCGATCAGCGCCGCCATATCGGAGCAGTACAATGGGTAGCCGTAGTCCTCCTTGTATGACAGCCAGCCGCTCTTGCCGCGGCCGACGATGTCGGGACAGATCACCCGGTACTCGGTCGAAAGCGCCCGTGCCAGCGGGTCGAAGTCGCGGCCATTGCGCGTCAGCCCGTGCACGCATACAAGCACCTTTTCGTTATCCGGCTCGCCCCATTCGTAGTAGTGGACACGGTGAAAGCCGTGAGGACCCAGGGCGGCGAAGTCGTCTTCGCGCACCTCGTCGCGGATGATCGTTGACCGGTGACTGGTGATCGGCAAGGGCACACCAAGAACGAGACGCGAAGCTGCTTTGCGAGCTTCGCAACGCATCAAGCTAACTAGTTTAGGCTGGAAATGTACGCAGCCAGCGAGTCGATGTCCTCGTCCGATATGGTGCGCATGACTGCGGTCATGTTTCCGGCGTCGTTGGTCCGATTCCTGTTCTTGAAGTCCAGGAGCTGTTTCCTGGTGTATTCGTAGTGCTGGCCGGCCACCCGCGGCACCTCGTTCTGGCCTGAGAATCCGCCCAGATGGCACATCGTACACAGCGCCGCGTCCGCAACCTGCTTGCCCCTGGACGCAAGGGAAGGGTCGCCCCTCGAGTTCTGGCCATTCGGCTTCTGGACGGCGTAGTAGGCGGCGATGTCCAGCATATCCTTTCGCGATAGATTGACCGCCATCGGCGACATCATCGGATCCTTGCGCTTGCCTTCCTTGAAATCGCGAATCTGAAGATAGAGATAGCGAGCCGTCTGGCCGGCGAGAATGGGATTCTGGGGAACCGCGGAGTTGCCCCCCGCGCCATGACATGCGGCGCAGGCCTGCGCTTTCTGTTTGCCGGCAACAGCATCCTGCGCCAGGGCGGCAACGGGCGCCAGCGTGAGCATGGCGGCAATCGCGACGAGTCTCTTCATTCATCCTCTCCCTAGCCCTCTCCCGAAGGGAGACAGGGCGAGTTCTCGAATTTCACTCTTGATGCGTGGGCACTCCATGAATCTCGCCCTTTCCCCATCCCTCTCCCGTCAAGCGGGAGGGTGCTTGCGCTTCCAGATATCCCTCTTCCCAAGCGGCGGGAGGCGGGGAGGGGGCACAAAACAAGGGCCGCCCGAAGGCGGCCCTCGTACTGCCTATAGAACGGGTTCGCGCCGAAAAGTTTACGGCAGAGCAAACACAAACACGCTGTTGCCGCGTTTGAAGTCGAGCTGCGTATTTCCGCCCGCCGCGACCGCGATGTACTGCTTGCCGCCGATCTCGTAGGCAACCGGCGGGGCGTTCACGCCAGCCCCGCACTGGAACGACCACAGCTTGTTGCCATTGCGCGCGTCGTAGGCGTTGAACCAGCCGTTGCCTTCTCCGGTGAACACCAGGTCGCCGGCCGTGGCAAGCACCCCGCCCATCAGCGGCTGAGCAGTGTCGGCTTTCCACACCAGCTTGCCGCTGTCGATGTTGACCGCAGCCAGACGGCCCCACTGCTTCTCGCCCGGGATGACCTTGAAAGCACCACCCAGCCAGAGCTTGTCACCACCGGGGTATTCGGCTTCCTCCACATGATAGGTCATCGGCTGGTGAAGGTTGGCCGCGTACGCCATCCGCGTTTTCGGGTTTACCGCCATCGGATTCCACTCGACCCCGCCGTTGGCGCCAGGCAGCATCCGCGCGCCCGCCTTGGTCGGCAGCACCCACATGTTTTCCTGAGGCACCATCGCCTCGGAAAAGCGGATCAGTTCGCCGGTTTGACGGTCGTGCACATACACGTGGCCGGTCTTGCCGCCGTGGATTGCGACTTTGTGCATCTTGCCGTCCTTGCCTTTTGCTTCGGTCAGGATGACGGGGCTGACCGCGTCGAGGTCCCACACATCGTGCGCGATGTACTGGAAGTGCCACTTGTAGGTACCCTTGTCGAGGTCAACCGCCACCATGGAGTTCGTGTACAGGTTGTCGCCCGGGCGAATGGCCCCATACAGATCAGGCGAGGGGTTGCCTGCCACAAAGAACACCGTGCGGGTCTCCAGATCGATCGCCGGAGTCATCCACACCCCGCCGCCCAGGGTCTGGTAGAAGTCGCTCCCGCGCTCCTGCAGCATCCTTTTCTCCGCGGCGATATCGCGCAGCATGTTGCGGCCAGTGGCATCGTGCGTCGCCCAGACGCCCTCGTGACCCTTTTCCGGGATCGAATAGAAGGTCCACAGCAGCTTGCCGCTCCTGGCGTCGAAGGCCTTGACGAAACCGCGAACGCCGTATTCTCCGCCGTTGGTGCCGATCAGCACCTTACCGTCCACGGCCACCGGTGCCATCGTCTCGGAGTAGCCTTTCTCGGGGTCGGCGATTTCCGTCTCCCAGACCTTCTTGCCGGTCTTGGCATCGAGTGCCACCAGCTTGGCGTCCAGGGTGCCCATGTAGAGCATGCCGTCAAGCGCCGCAACGCCGCGGTTGTTGGGGCCGCAGCAGTAAACCGTGATCGGCCCCATCTCATGCTTGTAGTGCCAGAACTCCTCGCCTGTCACCGCGTCAATGGCGTACACATGGTTGTACGAAGTGGTAAGGAACATTACCCCGTCGACCACCAGCGGCGCGGTTTCCATCGACTCCATCACCGCCGTCTGGAACACGAAAGCCGGACGCAGCTTGGAAACGTTGCCGGTGTTGATTTTGTTGCCGGGGTAGTAGCGGGTCTGGGCGTAACCGCCGTTGACCTGCAGCCAGTTCTGTCTGTCGCCGTCCGCCTGGTTCAATCGAGCCTGCGTGACCGCTCCCAGCTTGGACGACATCGCCTTGCTCGTCGTCGTTGCCCCGCCCTGGATTTCCGCCGCGAATCCGAAGCTGGTGACGCCGGCGAACAGCAGCGCCGCGGATAGCAGCTTTAGTCTGGTATCGAACTTCATAGAGGTATCTCCCGAAATTGTTCTTGACGTCCCCGTCTTCGCCGCCGCTTGCGTGGTTCGCTTGGCGCGGCGATTGCGGACCGGGGGACTATAGATGACAATTTCCCGGTTCACAAGGTGAAATCGGCTTCCGAAACGTAGGAGAAAAGATGCAACGACGTGCACTGACCGCAGCGCTGGCGCTTCTGATACTTGCCAGCTCCGGCGCCTCCCAAGGCCAGGATACCAGCGGGTACAGCCTCAATGCCCAGCTGCTTGCTGCGGCGCGCAACGCTGACGAAGCGACTGTCCAGCGGGCCCTGGAGGCTGGTGCCGCCATTGATTCCCGTAACCGCGCGGGGGATACGGCGCTGCTGATATTCGCCCTGAAGGACAACCTGCCGATGGTCGAGCTGCTCATCTCTCGCGGGGCAAACGTCAATCAGGCGAATCTTGACCGGGTTACTCCTCTGATGGCCGCTGCCTACAACGGCGACGTCCGGATGCTCGGTGCGCTGCTGGCCGCCGGTGCCGACGCCAGCACCGAGGACCAGGTGTTCAAGACCGCGACGGTCTATGCAGCCGCGAACGGGCACACTGCGATCGTTGCAGCGCTGCTCGATGCCGGCATAGACGTCAACCGCGCGTACCATAACGGCCTGACTGCGCTCATGTGGGCGGCAGGGCAGGGAAGGAGGGAAACCGTGGAGTTCCTTCTCTCCCGTGGCGCCGAACTCGCCCTCAAGGACGCGCGCGGCAAAACGGCCGCGCAGATCGCGCAGGAAGCGAAGCATCCGGACATCGCGGCGCTCCTGAAGCCCTAGCCGCATACTGAGCCCTCAAGGCGGCGCCGGGCGCCTTCCCGAGCATGGCCGGATCGATTTCCGGGTCACCCGACTCCGCCGCTCAGGGCGACCTCCGGATTACTGTTCAATACCTGCTATCTTACGCGCGGCCACTCCGGCCGCATCTTCGCGTTACCTGAGAAAGGGCTGAGATGGAAGTCGGAACCATGGTAGTTCTCGCGATCCTCGCAGTCGCGGTCGTATGGACCATCGTCATATACAACAATCTGGTCACCGTGAAGCACAACGTTTCCAAGGCGTGGTCGAACATCGATGTGCTGCTCAAGCAGCGGCACGACGAGCTGCCGAAGCTGGTCGAGACCTGCAAGCAGTACAAGCAGTTCGAACAGGAGACGTTGCAGCGAATCACCGAAGCGCGGGCGCAGGTTCAGGCCGCCCGGGTCAAGCACGACATTCCGGCCCTGGGCCAGGCGGAGACGATGCTGCGCGCCGGCCTGGGCAATATTCTGGCCACCGTTGAAGCCTATCCCGAACTGAAAACGGCTGAAACCTTCCAGCATCTGCTGAGCCGCATAACCGGCCTGGAAAACGCGATTGCGGACAGGCGGGAGTTCTACAACGACAGCGTAAACATCAATAACGTCCGCATCGAACAATTCCCCGATGTCGTCGTCGCCAGGCTGCTGGGCTTCGGCGAGTTCGATCTGCTCCAGTTCGCCAGCGCGGAGAAAAGGGATGTGGACGTAAGGAAGCTGTTTGCTTCCTGACGAGAACTGACGCTCGAGCGCCGAGGAGCGAGCCAGATGCCGTGCCGGCGGGATAAAGGCAACAAGCAGGCGCACGCTACCTGAGCGCTCAGCTTCCGGGCCCGGTCCTGTGTTCTCTTCACTGCGCCTGCGCATCATCGAGCCTCTGACTCTGGGGGGGTACGCCATTCTGCTCTTGGCAGGAGCGCAGTTGGAGTCGCGTCGGGGATGGATCGCGTCGATGGCGGGGATCGCGGTCGTGGCATTCTTTGCCTGGGTGATGAGCCTGCGCCGCTCGCTGGCGATCACCGATACGCCGACATCCCGGATCGCCTCAGCGGCGCAGGGCTACATCGAGCTCATCGGCCAGGCGCTCAACCATCCCGGTGCGCCGGTGCTCAGCAAGCTGACCGGGCTGCCATGCTGCTGGTATCGTTTCGAGGTCAAGAGACGCAGCGCCGGCAACAAGTGGGAACACGTCGACAGCGGGGTCAGTACCGAGAGTTTTCAGCTCGATGACGGTTCCGGCCGGTGCCTGGTCGACCCGGAGTTTGCCGAGGTGATCCCCAAGCGCAAGGACACCTGGATGCAGGGCGATTATCGCTACACAGAGTGGCTGATCCTGCCGCGCCAGAGGATTTATGCGATCGGGCAGTTCTCGACCCTTGGGGGTGCAAACAGCGAACTCGACTTCAACCGCGATCTGTCATGGACCCTCGCACGATGGAAGCTCGACAAGGCGAAGCTGCTCGAGCGCTTTGATCTCGATCGGGACGGGAGCATCAACGAAGAGGAATGGATGCTCGCCCGACAGCAGGCGAAACGCGAGGTACGCAGGCAACATCGGGAGATCCTGAGCCAGTCTGGTACCCATGTGCTCCACAAGCCCGCGGACGGGCGCTTGTTCCTGATCTCCAATATCGACCCCGACAAGCTCGCCGCCAGGTACCGCCTCTGGACACTGCTTCACCTGATCGTCTTCTTCGGGGCCATCGGCACCGCATGGTGGCTGGCCACAAAACCGCAGCTCGTGTGACCAGCCGCCCGCTTCTCCTAGCTTGCAAATCCTGGAAGCGGCGGGACGGGCTCGCCGGCATGCCCCATGAGAACTCTTCGCGTCGAGAGATCAAATCCCGGTGGGATTTCGAGCCCCCATCTGTCCAGGCTTTCCACGCAGTTGGCGGTCAGTCTGCCACGAACCGTGCTCTCGCCGAGCGTTACCAGGTTGCGCTCGGTAACGAGCCACTTTTGACCTGGGACAGGTAGACGGGAACTGTAAAAATCGTCCATCTCCTTGGCAGGGAACGGCCGGTTCGGGAATCTGGCGAAAAGCTCCTTCAGAACGCGTCCGCGCAGAAACTGGTGTACCCAGGGCTCGGAATCCACCATTTTTTCGTAGAGCACCTGACCGTCCGGGGTCTGGTGGGGCCTATCCATCTCGAGAAATTTGGGGTTTAGCGACATCCTGCACCGGCAGAAGGTCACACTGCGAATCATCGGATCATCGACGCCAACGACCCAGTCGTGGATCTTCCGGGCATGCTGGCCGTCGATCCACATCACGTACTTGTCATCGATGCACCAATAGATCCATTCGTCGTCGCCGAAGGTCTCGAACAGCCGCTGCATGGTTGGCATGATCTCCCTTGGTGACGGCAACGGCAGTATCTTCTCTCCATACTTGGCCTTCAGCCCGGTCGGATAATCCTGGTAAGGCACTACGAACTGAAACGGATTGTCCGGCCACAATTGCTGGTAGGTATGCAGCATGTGGTCGGTGAGCGCCCGGTATCTGTCGCAGGTCAGAACGATGGCTTTCATGCAGGTTGGGTTTCGCCAGAGTTCGCCGACCGGAACGTCCCTCGCGCCCGGCCGGGCATGCGTCGCGGGTAATCTATTCGAACGCACAGTGCGGGGCAAGCTTCCCTCGGTCCGCCGCTTCAAGGGTTCAGCATCAGCACTTCAGGAGCACGCTTTCCGGCGTGTCGGTACAACCGGGTTCGATCCTTTTTGCCTGTAAACTCGAATGGTCGTCGGCTGCCGGGTCTCGACCCGTGATCGTCGTCCTTGCTGAATTCTTCGCGCAGGTTGCGCCTGCCTACGCTGCGGGCGCCGGGTTGTCGCTGCTGGTGGAGCAGATGCTGCAGCCTGCGCCAGCGGTGCTAGGGCGTCCGTGGAAGTCCACTGCCGCGCACCTCGGTCTGTGGACGGCTGCCTTCTGCATCGAGCTTGCGCTTTTTCAGCGACCCTACTTCGCCTCGCTGCTGGTGCTCGCAACGCTGGCCTTGCTGACTATCGTCAGCAATACAAAGCTGCGCTCATTGCGTGAGCCGTTCGTCTACCACGATTTCGAGTACTTTGTGGACATGCTGCGGCACCCGCGGCTCTACCTGCCATACTTTGGCATCCTGCGTGCGCTCCTGGCAGCCGCCGCGTTCGCAGCGGCCTTCTACCTCGGATTCATCCTTGAGCCGGCGCTGCCAGCAAGCACCGGACTCGCAGGATTCGCAACCGGGCTGATTGTTTTGGCCGGAATGGGGGCCGGGTTGCTCTGGATCAGTGCACTGCGCCCGCAGCCCTCGAGTTTCGAGCCGATGGAGGAACTGCGAAGTCACGGGCTGCTGGCCAGCCTCTGGCGCCAGGCTTTGGCGCAGCACGGGAGCGCGCCGACCTTGCAGGCGTCCCGCTTCGCGGTTGCCGGCCAGGCGATCGCCGGCCGGGGCCTTCCGGATGTGGTGCTGGTGGTGCAGAGCGAATCGTTCTTCGATGCACGGCGCCTGTTTGCGGGAGTGCGGCCGCAGGTGCTACGGGAGTTCGACGCGATCAAGGCTTTCTCGGCCTGCCATGGATTGCTCGAGGTGCCGGCGTGGGGTGCCAATACCGTACGGACCGAGTTTTCTTTTCTCTCGGCGCTGGAGGCCGAATCGCTGGGTGTGCATCGCTTCAATCCATATCGCAGCCTGGCCAAGCGGGGAGTTCCCACGCTTGCTGGATTCTTGAAGCATCTGGGCTACCGGACGATCTGCGTGCATCCCTACCCCGCCACCTTCTATTCGCGCAACAAGATCTTTCCTCTGCTCGGGTTCGACGAGTTCATTGATATTCGCGACTTTAGCGGCGCAGCGAGCGTCGGACCCTACGTCGGCGACGTGGAGCTGGCCGAGAAAGTCTGTGGCCTGCTGGAGAGGCACTCCGGACGACGGCTTTTCGTCTTCGTAATAACAATGGAGAACCATGGGCCGATGCATCTGGAAAGAGTCGCGCCGGAGGACCTGGCGCGCCTTTATGACTTGCCTCCGCCCGCGGGATTCGACGACCTTTCGGTGTACTTGAAGCACCTGGGTAACGCTGACCTGATGATAGGGATGCTCCGGGAGCGCCTGGAGCGAGACACGCGCGATAACTGGCTCTGCTGGTATGGCGACCATGTCCCGGTGCTGTCGGATGTGTACGAGGCTACGGGATTCGATGATGGGCGAACCGACTACTTCATATGGGGCAAAGGAAGGACCCCGCACGGCGCGATCGAACACAACCTAAAGGTCGAAGATCTCGGTGTCGTGTTCCTCCAGCAGGCCGGCGTGCTGGTCAGTCGCTAGAAGAGGGCGATTCTTCGATCGTGGAGGCACTTCTGCAGGACCCTCGATCACTGAAGTTGTTCCCTCCAGGGTATGAGCAGTACATCAGAGACCGGATCTTTGGCACTGTCTTTCCGTGAATAAGATCAGAAAGCGAAGGGTATTCTACGTAAGCGGATTCGATCCCAGGGGAGCGCCCGCGTATCACCGCATGTATGTGGAGGAATCGCAGAAGCAGGCGGCCCGATCCGGGATTTCGCTGCAAGTCGGGCGCCGCAAGCGCGAGGGGGTTCTCGGCAGTACATGGCGCGTCGAAAGAACGGACGATGATGGCGTCACGGTCGAGACCACGTTCGAGTTCATGCACTGGGACGACATCGCCCGTCGCCACTGGCAGGCTGGTTACGCGAGGCTCTACGCTCTGGCCTTCAGGATCTATTGGTACTGGACTATCGCCAGCGATTCCCTGCGGCGGGTGTTCCGTCTCTCCAAGTGGAATTTTGTCACCGGAGTCGCCCCGGCGATCGCTCTGCTCGGGTTGCCGGCGTTGGCGCTCCTGGCAGCCTGGGGAGGTTATGCTGCGGGGCGGGCGATCTTTCCGCAGGCGATCTGGGTGCCGGCATTGCCGGCGGCGGCAGGCTTTGTCGTGGTGATCGCGATAGGCCTGTTGCTGGACCGCGTGCTGGGCCTTGGCTGGCTGCTTCGGACCTACGCGTTCGTTGTCGACTGCAGCCTGGGAAGGGTTCCCAGGCTGGAGGAGCGCCAGTTTCGCTTCGCCGAGAGGATCGCGAGCTACGTGGTGACGGCCGACGACGACGAGATCCTGATAGTCGGCCACAGCCTGGGTGCCAACGTCGCCGTGTCTACTCTCGCGAGAGCGCTTGCCATCAATCCCCTGCTGTTCAGGCAGTACAAGCCGGTCGGCCTTCTGACTTTGGGGGGATCAATTCCTCTTCTGGGCCTGCTGCCGTGGGCTAAGCGGTTTCGCGATGAACTCGCGCTGCTCGCCGGAACCGCGGACCTCGCGTGGGTCGACATTACCGCACCTCAGGACATCGCGTCATTCGCCCTGCTCAATCCGGTGACTACCTCGGGCGTGGTGCTGGAAGGGGAGGCGGCGCAGCGACCGCTGGTTGTGTCGGCGCGGTTTCGGGAACTGATCGCCCCCGAAAGTTACGAACGGGCCACGTGGAATGTGTTTCGCATGCACTTTCAGTATCTGATGGCGAGCGACAACGCTGCCTTGCATGACTACCTGTCGGTCACCACGGACAGCCTGAGTTTCCGAACCCGGTTTAGCGACAGCCCCGAAACAGGTAGCGAACAGCAGGGCGCGTAGCAATCAGAGACGCGCCGTTTCTTCCCGCAGCGCCCGAACCGCTTCCAGGATCTGCCCCTCGGTATGCCCGCTGTTGATGAAGAATCTCAGGCGTGCGGCCTTTTCCGGGACCGCGGGGTACAGGATGGGTTGCACGTGGATGCCGCGCTCGAGCAGCGCCTGGCATAGCCGCACCGCTCTGGTCGATTTCCCCACGATGGCTGGGACGACTGCAAAGCCCTCGCTGAACCCGGTATCGATTCCGGCCGCGCGAGCCTCATTCCTGAACAGGAGGCCGCGCTGTTGCAGCGTTGCGACCCTTCCAGGCTCGGCACGCATGCATAGCAGCGCGGCGAGCGCCGCTGCAGCAACCGGCCCCGGCATGCCGACGCTATAGACGAATCCCGGGGCCAGAAACTTCAGGTGCTCGATCAATGCGGTTTCCCCGGCGATGAAACCGCCACAACTTGCCAGCGCCTTGCTAAGGGTGCCCATCCATATATCCACCTCCGTTCCCTTCAGCCGGAAGTGCTCCCTGATGCCGAGTCCGGTTTCGCCCATGACGCCGAAAGAATGGGCCTCGTCCACCATCAGAAACGCCCGGTGCCTGCGCTTGATGTCCGTGAATCGCGGCAGGTCCGGGTAATCCCCGTCCATGCTGAAAATGCCTTCGATCACGATCAGAACCCGTTCGAACTGATGCCGCTTGTCCGCGAGGATCGAATCCAGCGCGGCCCAGTCGTTGTGAGGGAAGGGCAGGCGATGAGCACCGGAGATCCGGATCCCCTGCAGCACACTGTTGTGAATCAGCGAGTCGTGCAGCACGAGGTCCTTCGGACCGAACAGTTGCCCGATCACCGATACATTGGTGGCGTGCCCACTGACGAACGTAACGGCATCGTCAACTCCGTAGGCGTCGGCGATAGCCCGTTCCAGCTCGCGATGGATCGCGCGCTCGCCTGCCACCAGGCGGCTGGCGGAGACCGACGTGCCGTAACGATCGATGGCCGCTTTTGCTGCCTCGCTCACGCGAGGGTGGCCGCAAAGCCCGAGATAGTTGTAGCTCGCAAAGTTGAGACACTCTTTCCCGGCGATGCGCGTCGTCACGCCCGCGAGCCCGTCATGCACCTTGAAATACGGGTTCGCGAGCCCGAGCTTCGCTGCCCCGTCATTGATGATGCGAAGCTGCTGGTAACCGGGATGCAGATGGAAGCGATAGTACTTCTCGGGGACGTCCGTCTGCGTTCCCGGCTCTCGCTTCACCGGATCCGCCCGCACATCCGTTTGCTCGGCACGCCGCAGCCGCCTTTCGAGAGCCTGCTGGACCAGGCGCTCTTTCAGACTTGAGGTGATGCCGGTCAGGCCCTTGCGCACCATTGGACGGGGGCGGGTTGGTCGAGCAACCCTGTCTATTGAATCATACGGCCGGCGGCTGCGGGTTCGTCGGAGTGCAGTTTGGCGGCCGCAAGCGAGATGACTTCAGCGGGTGGCGCCTCTTCCGCGTGCTGAGCTGCGATCTGCCGCGCCTGATCGGCTGCCTCGGCGGCCGCGCGCTGTTCTTCCGAGCCGGTCCGGCCGTTCAGCTGGGAAATGATCTCGGCACTCAATCTCGCGATGGTCGGATTTTCGCTGAGCGCCATCACCGGGAGCCTGACGCTGAATCGGGATTCGACCGCAGTGGACAGCTCGACCCCCATGAGGGAATCGAGTCCCATGTCATAGAGCGAACGATGCTCATCGATCTTGGCAGCCGGAGTGCGCAGGATCTCGCCGACGGTCTTCTTTAGCATTTCCACGAAGGTCGCGGAGAGTTCTTCCGCCGACAGCGTCGCCAGCAGTCGGCGCACATCCTCGGCGCCATCATTGTCCGCACCTGCATCGTCCGAGCCGGAGGCGAGGCCGCTGAACTTGGGGGAGGCTGCGCTCGGGAGAAAGCGCCTGAGCGCGCTCCAGTCCAGTTCGAGCACGCCCACCCCCGAGCGGTTGGCAAGCAGTAATTCCTCGAGGGCGTCGAGAGCGACAGCAGACTGGATCGAAGAGCCCCCCATGCGCCCCTGGAGTGCGTCCTTGATATGGGTGTTGCGTGCCAGGTACCCGGCGTCGTCGATAGCGCCCCAGCGCACGCACAGGGCTGGCAGGCCCATCGACCGGCGCACCGCCGCCAGGGCCTCAAGACCGGCGTTGGCAGCGACATAGCTTCCCTGGCCGGGGTTGCCGAACAGCGTGGTCGCCGAAGAAAACAGGACGAAAAAGTCGAGCTGCTTGCCAAGCGTAAGCTGATGCAGGTGCTGGGCGCCAAGAATCTTGGGCGCGAACACGCGGCGGATCTGATCCCTGTTGACATTCCGGATCAGGCTATCTTCGATGACTGTCGCAGCGTGGACGATGCCCCGCAGGGGAGGCAGGATCACGGCGATCTCCGACAGCATGGCGGAAAGCGCTCTGGCATCGGTTACGTCGCAAGCGGTTGCATGGACCCGAACGCCGGCGTCTTCGAGCTGGGCGAGAGCCGCCCGCGCCTCGGCTATCACAACACCCTTGCGGCCGGCGAGCACCAGATTTCGTGCGCCCTTTGACGCCAGCCACTCCGCGGTCTTGAGGCCGAACCCGCTCAATCCGCCGGTGACGAGGTAGGTGGCATCCGCGGATAATTCCAGCCTGCGCTTTTCGCGTTGTGGCGACTGCACCGGATGCACTCCGGTGTTGTAGGTTACGACGATCTTGCCGATGTGCCGGGACTGCTGCATGTAGCGGAACGCGTCCACGACGTCCTCTGCCTCGAAGCAGCGGTGCGGCAGCGGGTGCAGAATGCCTTCTTCGAACAGAGCCATTACCTCGCTGTACAGCTTCGCGGTAAAGTCCGGCCGCTCCTTCATCAGTCCGTCGGCATCGATCCCGAAGTAGCTGATGTTGTTGCGGAAGGGACGGAGGCCGACCCTTGTGTTCTCCTGGAAATCCCGCTTTCCCAGCTCCAGGAACCGACCGAAGGGCTTGAGGATCCTCAGGTTGCGGTCGATCGCTTCGCCCGCCAGCGAGTTCAGGACCACGTCTATGCCTGCGCCTTCGGTAATCGCCATGACTTCGTCGGCAAAGGCAAGCGAGCGCGAGTCGAGAACGTGATCCACGCCCAGCAGTTGGAGAAAGTCGCGCTTCTCCGCCGAGCCGGCGGTGGCAAATATTTCGGCCCCCTTCCATTTCGCCATCTGGATCGCCGCGATTCCCACCCCGCCCGCAGCACCGTGGATCAGGACCTTTTCACCTTCCTGAAGGCGGGCGAGGTGATTGAGGGCGTAATGAACTGTAAAGAACGCGCTGGGGATCGTAGCTGCTGCCTCGAAACTCAGTCCTGCAGGAATCGGGGAAACGCAGGCTGCCTTGGTCGTCACGCGGTTGCTGAAGCATCCCGAGCCGAACCCCAGGACCCGGTCACCCGGGGCGGACCCTCGAACGCGCCCGCCGACGGCGGCTACGATGCCGGCGAACTCTAGCCCCAGCGAAGCCCCGGCGAAACCGTTCTCGACCGCCCCGTCGGAGAGCAGGCCCAGAGCGTACATGACGTCCCGGAAGTTCAAGCCGGTGGCCCGCACCTCGATTTCGAGTTCATCCTGGGCGGGCGGCACGTGTGGATGCGATTCCCACCTCAGATTGCGCAATTGTCCCGGGGACTCCAGTCCGAGGCGCAGCGTACCTTGTCCGGATGAGGCAACCGCGGGCGCCTGCAACGCCGGCGCGGGCTCGACACGCAGACGCGTGACGAAGCGATCGCCTGAGGTCGTAAGCACGACTTCCTGTTCGGCATCCGGCTGCGAGATTTCCCGCGCCAGAGCATAGGCAAGCGTATCCATCGACGTCTGGTCGTCAATGTCGACCAGCCGAACCACCATGTTCGACGCCTCGTTCATCATGGTCCGGCCGAATCCCCACAGCGCGGCATCCATGCTCTCCGCCAGACCCGAGGCCTTGGCCGGCCGGTTACGATCACGCAGCCAGCAGCTGGGCGCGCGCGCGGTCACCAGCCAGCAGGCGGTCTGGATTCCGGTTGTCTCGGAGGCCCGAAGAATCGCCGCTGCCGCGGCACAGCGATCAACCTGCCGGTCAAGAAGCAGCAGCGGATCGCTGTCCTCGCTCGAGGCATTCAATCCCTGAAGGTGGAGGATTCCGTCGAGCTCGCCAAAATCTGCCTCCAGTCGCTGAAACAAGGTCTCGTACTGGACGGCATCGTGGGGCGCAAGCTGGTAGTGGCGGGCGTCAAGGGCTGCAAAATGACCCCCGGGCGTGGCACGCAGGACACAGTCTCCGCGCGCCTCCAGCATCCTACCCAGCTGGGCGCTAAGCCGCGCCGAGAAGCCCTCCTTGTCAGCAAGCAGCAGCCAGTTCCGGGGCACCGGCAACGACACCGGCTGCGCACCCGTGTTCACTGCATCCGTTTTCTGGCAAAGCAGCAGGTAGGGACCGGATGCGCCGTCTGAAGACAGTTCCAGAGAGGCCCCTGCCTGCAGTCCTGCTTTTTGTACCTGCTGTCGCCAGAACGGGGCCGGCCTGTGCCGGGAAGTCCAGGAACCATCCGGCGCAACGGACCACCAGCCTCGCCTTGTGCCGAATACCAGATCCATCCAGCGCGATTGATGCTGCTCGATAAGCAGGATCGAACCACCAGGCGACAAATAGTGCTTGGCGTAAGCCAGCGCGAGCAGGGCGTCGTACTCGGTCTCGAAATCCGCCGTGATCAGTGCCAACTGGAATTGCTCGGCCGCCGGAAGCGGAGCCGTTTCCACGGGTTCTTCCGTAATGACCAGACGCAATTGTGCCGCCGGGAACCTCTCCTGCAGCGAATACCACTCTTCCGCAACGGCGGACGCGGCGGTGGCGAACAGGTAGTCGCAGCGATTGAAATCGGCCGCCTTGCACACGGTTGTGCCGAACGAGGGCCTGCCGGCACCCAGTTCCAGGATCCTGAGCCGCTCGCCTGCAGGCAGTTTGCCGAGGGCTTGAACCACCAGATCGCGTATCCCCTGTTCGATGGCCTGCATTCCCGCGTCGGTCAGCACCGGGCGGGCAAGCCGGCTCAAGGTGCAGTCCCGGGGGAGAATCTGTTCCGGCGGGGCGCGGCCGAGCAACAGATCCGGGAGGTGCATGCCGACCCGGCCGACTGCGTGGAAAACCGGAAGGTAGTCCGGGTAGTCGACTATCAGGCTGTTCCAGATATCCTCGGGAGCGGCCGGATCCTTTTCCGGGAGGAAGTGCCACTCGTTGCGCAGTCCCGCGAGCGCCTTGTCTTCTTCGAGAAATTCAATCAGCCGGTAGAGCAATGGGGCGGCTTCGGGATTGGTTTCGGTGCAGGTGAGGATGTCCGCTTCGGTGAGGACGTTGCCGTCTGCCGCGAGCGATTTCAGGGCGCGAGCGGCAAACCGGCTGCACAGCGCGTCGAGCAGAGGTTCGATTTCCTCGCTATAGCGCTTCAGCGAGCTCAGCCTCGGACCCAGATACGCCAGCTCGGTGACCTTCTTCTGCAGCTGCTCGAAAAGCTGCTGCGGAGCCGTAACCGGGGTCAGTGGGTGGGGCTTTGGAATCGTGTGGAAGTCGAGATAGCGCAGGCGATCAGCCGGGCTCTTGCGCAGCCGGACGCTGCTGAAGCGGGCTTCCCTGATCCAGGCGATGAGTTCGCCGTCGGCGTCGAACAGCGCGAAGCTCGCTGTCAGCGAGTAAGGACTGCGGCGATGCAGGGATGCACGTGCCATCTGCGGCATGGCTTTCCCGGTCAGGAACGTCAGCCCGTCGATGCTTGAAGGGACATAGACCATGCCGGCTTGTGCGACATAGTCGTCCTTTAGCAGCTGGATGATCAATTGGAACGTGCAGTCGAGCAGCGCCGGGTGCAGATGAACCATCTCTCGCTCGGACTCCACCGCGTACGGCACACGCAACCTCGCGTACGCTGCGCCGCCCTCGACCCAAACCGCATCGATCGCCCGGAACGCGGGCCCGTAGTCCAGCCCCACCGCCCTGGTTAGGCGATCGTGATCCGCGCCGGTGAAATCGGGGGAGCGCACCGGAAGCACCAGCGGCGCCTTCGGCAGGTGGACGGCGCGAGCGTCGCGGCAGATCCTGCCGATCGCATGGACGGTCCAGGCTGCGCTGGCCAGGTGATCTCTGCTCTTGATCGAAAAACTTCCGTCAGGCGAATTGATGCTGAAGCGCACAGTCTTGGTCTGAGAATCGCCCAGGATGAGCGGCGAGCGGATTTCCAGATCCTCGATTTCGATGGTTTCACCTCCCAGCCATCGGCCCGCGGCCGCAAGCGCCATCTCCGCATACGCGGTTCCGGGCATCACGATCGCTTCGCCGATCACATGATCGGCGAGCATCGGATATAGCTGGGTGTCCAGGTGGGTTTCCCACTCCCATTCGCTTTCGTGCAGCCGGTAACCGAGAAGCGGATGCTCCCGGCGCCGGTATAGGCGTTGATAGGAGCCGGGAGAAACACCGTGCCAGTGACGCTCCCGTTGCCACGGGTAGTTGGGCAACTCGACGAAGTTGCCGCGACACGGGAAAAACGCCTTCCAGTCCACTGGCGCCCCGGCGATCGCAATCTGGCAAGCGGCGCTCCAGACGCGGCCGGGACTGTCATCGTCGCGGAGCAGCGTCGGGACGACGCGCCCCGCGACGTCCGCGTCCTTCAGGCATGTGGCGATGTAACCGCGCAGTGCCGCGTGCGGTGCCACCTCCGCGAATACCTTGACGCCCTGCGAGAGGACACTCTTGATCGCCTTCTCGAAACATACGGCTTCGCGAATGTTGCGCCACCAGTAGTCGGCGGCCAACTCCGTTCCTTCCAGCGGGCCACCGGTTACGGAGGAATAGAACGGGATTCGAGAGCCTCCGGGAACGAGGTCGGCCAGCGAATCGAGGAGATCCGATCTGATCGCCTCCATCGCCGGGCTGTGGAACGCGTAGTCGAGCTCAAGGCGCTTGTAAGTAGCGCCGAGCTGCGACAATGCCGCTTCGAAGTTATCCAGCGCGGCGACGTCTCCAGCGACTGTAATGCTGTTCGAACTGTTGATCCCGGCGATCGACAGAGCGGGGGACAGGCCGAGCCGGTCCAGCAGCTCCCGGGCAGAGCGCTCGTCCAGAACGACTGCGGTCATCTGTCCCCGGCCTTTGGTTGTGCCCTGAAGCCGGCTGCGCTGGTAGATCACGCGCACAGCCTGCTCGAGTGACAAGGCTCCACATGCCCATCCGGCTGCGATCTCGCCGACGCTGTGGCCGGCTACGGCCGTGGGAGTTATGCCATGCCGGCGGAGCAGCCGAGTGATGCCTACTTGCAGCGCGAACAGCGCCGGCTGCGCAATCTCGGTGTATTGGTAGCGACCGCTTTCTCCTGCCAGATCATCCATCAAGGATCGGCCTGCCCATTGCCGGAAGATCTCGTCGACCTCCTGTACCGCGTCGCGAAACACGGGCTCTTCTGCCATCAGGCGCTGCCCCATGCCGTCCCACACAGAGCCGTTACCCGAGTAGACGAATGCAAGGCCGGCGGGGGACATGACGGCAGTTCCGGTCTCAACCGCAACCGGATCGGTTGTGCCCTCTGCGAACCGGGCGAGAATCGATGCCAGCGACTCGGTGGAATCCGCTCGAATGATCGCGCGGTGTTCGTGCCACTCGCGATGGTAGGCCGCGCTGTAGGCGATATCGTAGAACTCCGACTCTGCCCGGCCATGGAGGAAGCCCGAGAGGTCACGCGCTGCCGCCCTCAGGGCCGCGGCAGTCTTGCCGGACACCAGAACCGGTGCCCGCGGGGGTTGCGATCTGATGTCTGCCGGAACCGCGATGACGGATTCCGGACTTTCCAGGATTACATGCGCATTGGTTCCGCCGAAGCCGAAAGAGTTGACCCCGAGGATGAGCTTTCCGGTCCGCTTCAGGGGCGTGGTCTTGGTCGGGACCTTCAGATTCCACTCGTCGAACCGAATGTTCGGATTAGGGGTGTCGAGGTGGATGTTTCCCGGCACGGTCCTGTGCTCGATGCAGTGCAGGGCCTTGACCAGCCCCGCGGTGCCTGCTGCCGCCTCGAGATGTCCGACATTGCTCTTCACCGAGCCGATCAACAAGGGGTTGTCCCGGGCGCGTGACTGGCCCAGTGCCTCGCCCAGCGCGTGAGTCTCGATCGGATCACCGACTGCGGTGCCGGTGCCATGTGCCTCGACATAGTCGATCTCCGATGGAGAGATCCCGGCGTCGGAATAAGCCTGTCTGAGCAGAGCTACCTGCGACTGGATGCTCGGTACTGTCAGACCGGAGCTCTTGCCGTCGCTGTTGACTACAGACGCCTGAACGATGGCGAGTATGCGATTACCATCGGCCAGCGCCAAGTCGTAATCCTTCAGAAAGAATATGCCGGCGCCTTCCGATCGCACGTAACCGTCGCCGGAAGCGTCGAAGACGCTGCATACCCCTCGCTTCGACAGCATCGATGCCTTCGAGAACGCGACAAAACCGTACGGATGCAGATGCAGACTGACCCCACCGACAATTGCCTGCTCGCTCTCTCCCGAGACGATCGAGCGGCACGCAAGATGAAATGCGACCAGCGACGAAGAACAGGCGGTGTCCACCGCGAGGCTTGGACCGCGCAGGTCGAATGCATAGGAGATTCGATTGGCGGTAATGCTCGTCGAAGTGCCGGTAGCAGCGGAAGAGTCGATGACCGCTGGATCCTCGGCGAAACGCAGCGAGTAGTCATTGGTTGATATCCCGACGTAGACACCGCACCGGCTGCCGCGCACATCCGAGGGTCGCACCCCGGCGTTCTCCAGGGCCTCGAAGCTCAGCTCGAGGAGCAGCCGCTGCTGGGGGTCGATCTGGACCGCTTCGCGGGGTGAGATGGCGAAGAAATCCGCGTCGAACCCGGATACGTCGCCGATGGAACCGGCGGCAAAGGTGTAGCTGGTTCCCGGATGAGATTTTCTGGGATGCCAGTGGGATTCCTGAGCCCAACGGTCAGGATCTACCTGCGTGACCAGATTCCTGCCGGAGAGCAGGTCGGGCCAGAAGCTCTCTCGGGTCGAACCGGGCAGACGGAAAGAGAAGCCGAGAATGGCAACGCGCTTTCTTTTCATTTCCCCTCCCCTTAAGGGCGCGCAGGCCGCGTGATCGTTCTTGCGCCAGGGCGCGATTCTCCGCTCGCCACCCGGCGAACTGCGTTACCGACGTGTTGACGTGATATCGGGTAGCGCTCTCGATCCCCCGACGGCGGACCCCGCTGCCCTTATCAAGGTGCTCTGCTGAAAAGCAACTCGGTTTCTCGTGCCGCTCTTCCCCGCCCGAATCCCGTTTACTCGTGCGGACCGCCGCGATAGTACCTCTATCGAGCGCGGGCTGTACACATGACACTAGCCTTGGCCATTCTAGGGTGTGTCAACGCTAAAGATCAATCCGGGTGCGCAGGACGGTTGCGGCTCTATTACCTGCGCTCGGGGTAGCGCCCCGCGGTGTTCTAGTCCGCGACCGCCAGAGCCGTCACGCCGCCGTTTCGATGAACTCGACTCATATCAATTCAATGATGGCAAGGCCTTCCCGAGAAGGAAGCGGCTCCAGCCGGGTGCCGCCGTGCCTCAAACGGGAACTGTGGACATCGCCTTGCAGGCGATATATGATCATCACATGTGATCATACGAAGCACCTCAGGTGAAGGATGGGGTAACTGTGCATTTTCGCTTTCGGGGCAACAGCATACAGGTGGTCAAAAGCAAACCGGATGACAGAACCGGAAAGGCGAAATCGGTCCCCATAGGCAGCATAAACAGAGCCACACTCGCAATGAGCGACAAGCTGCGTGGAAACTGCTCCTCGGCGGAACTCAAGGAAATCGAGGCCTGGGTGAAGCGCTACCAGGCGGTCGACAAATTGAAGCTGAGGCATTCGGCGCTGACGCTGCCCGAGCAGTTATCGGCGGCTGCCCGCTGGTTCGAGAAGGCCAGTGTCGAGGAAGCCAGGCAGGTCGCGGAGGACACCCTCGCGGCTACGGCGGAACTTCGCAGGGTGCTGAACCGACGCGGTCTGCTCTGACTCGCTGTCATGGCTGCTGTTCGCGCTCTTCGCCCCCCTTTCACCGTAACGATTGCGGTCTGGAAGGCGCTTTTCCTGCGCGAGGCACTGTCCCGCCTGGCGCAGGATCGCATCGCCTGGGCGTTGCTGATCGTCGAGCCGCTTTTCCATGTCTCGCTGCTGATGTGGGTGTTTGTCTCCGGATTTCGCCAGAAGGCCATTGCCGGCGCAGACGTTGGCGTGTTCATCATGGTCGGCATCCTCGGCTTCTTCCTCGTGCGCAACATGATGAATCGCGCCATGGAGGCGATCAACGCAAGCGAGGCGCTGTTCGCGTTTCGCCAGGTAATGCCTGTGGACACGGTCCTCGTCCGAGCGGTGCTCGAAGGAGTGCTGGTGCTTGTGCTGTTCCTGGTGATGTTTACCGGGGGCGCGTTACTCGAATACCCGGTGTATCCGGCCGACCTGCTCGGAGCGCTGCGGGCGCTCGGCGCGCTATGGCTCGCCGGACTGGGACTCGGGCTGGTTCTTTCCGTGGTTGGAAACCTCGTCGAAGAGTTCGCGCGCCTGGTTCGTCTGTTGTTCACACCGCTTTATTTCTTCTCGGCAGTGATTTTTCCCCTGGCGATTCTTCCGCCAGCGATTCGCGACATTCTGTTGTTGAATCCGATCGTCCATGGCCTGGAATCTCTGCGCGTTGCGTTCATGCCGGGTTATCAGGTGTCGCCCGGTATAGATCTGAGCTACCTGCTCACCTTCTCGGTCGTACTGATCTTTCTCGGCCTCGCACTGCACATCCAGTACAGAAGCAGGCTGATGACCGCATGATCACTTTCACCGATGTCCATAAGCGATACTGGAAGCGCCGCGGGGATCCCCACTGGGTATTGCGCGGCGTGTCGATAACCTTCCCCTCCGATCGCAACGTCGGGGTGATCGGCATAAACGGGGCAGGGAAATCGACGCTGCTGCGTCTGATCTCCGGGACCGAGATGCCGACGCGAGGCGAAATCCGCGTCAACAGCCGCGTGTCCTGGCCGATCGGCCTGAATCGCGGGTTGCAGCGGAATCTGACCGGGCGCCAGAACGCCCGTTTCATCTGCCGCATCCACGGGTTCGAGGACGAGCTCGAGGACAGGATCGAGTTCGTGCGTTCTTTCTCCGACCTGGACGATGCCTTCGATGAGCCGGTGCGGACTTACTCCAGCGGGATGCGCGGACGGCTCAATTTCGCGCTGTCGTTCGCCTTCGAGTTCGACACCTATCTGGTGGACGAGGCGATGGGAGCTGGCGACGCTCGGTTCAAGGCCAAGACCCTCAAGGCAATGAAGATGCTCGCGAGTCGGGCCAGCATGATCATCGTTTCCCACAGCGATGAAACCATCAAGTCGTTCTGCCACGCGGGCGTCTGGTTGCACGAGGGCAGAGCATACTGGTTCGACTCTGTCAGGGATGCCTTGAAGGAGTACAAGAGATCAATCAGGCTCGGACGAGCAGCAAACAGATGATCGATCTCGTTAGAAGGTATCGGCTCTGGCAGGCGGCTGCTGCGCTCGGCGTCCTGTTTACGCTTTACTGGGGGGCGTTTGCGGCAAGCCGGTATGTGTCCGAGTCGCACGTATTGGTGGAAAGCCTGCAGGGCACCGCCACTTCGCCGACGGATATTACGGCACTGCTTACCGGCTCGACCAACCAGCAGAGGGACATGCTGGTGCTGCGCGACTACCTGTTCTCTGCGGATCTGCTGCGAGCTCTCGATGCAAAACTGAATCTCCGCGAACATTACAGCGACAGCTACGACGTCTTCTCGCGGCTCTGGAGCAAGGACGTGTCTGCGGAGTCGCTTCTCCGCCACTACCAGAAACGGGTCGAGGCCGAGTACGACGAGCTTTCCGGGCTTCTGGTGATACGGGTGCAGGCCTACTCTCCGGCGATGGCCCACGCGATCGGGAGCATGCTGGTGGAGGAGGGCGAACGCTTCATGAACGAGCTGGCGCACAAGCTGGCGCGCGAGCAGGTGGCGTTCGCCGAGCGCGAAGTGGCGGCCGTGAGCGAGCGGCTTCTTGAGGCAAGGCAGTCGGTGCTTGCCTACCAGAACGAGCACAGCCTGGTATCGCCGACGGCTACCGTCGCGAGTCGATCGGCCATCGCTGCTCAGCTTGAAGCTCAGCTTTCGGCACTTTACGCCAGGCGCCGCGCCCTCGAGGCCTACCTTGCGCCGGCGGCGCCCGATCTGATGCAGGTCAATACGCAGGTGCGCGCGCTGGAGCAGCAACTTGCCGTGGATCGTGCACGGCTTGCGTCATCGAACGGTACGCCACTGAATCGGGTGGCCGAAGAATACGATCGCCTGCTTCTCGAAGCGGGCTTTCACCAAGATGTATATAAGACGGCGCTTGCCGCCCTGGAACGGGCGCGCATAGACGCCAGCCGGACTCTGAAGAAGGTCTCGGTCGTGCAGCAGCCGACGCTGCCGGAGTTCTCGCTAGAGCCCGCCAGGTTGTACAACATCGCCACGTACCTGATGGGCACGCTCATGCTGACAGGCATTCTGCACCTGTTAATCGTCATTGTTCGCGAACATCGGGATTGATTCGATGCGACTCATAGCTGCGACCTTCGCTCTCCTGCTGGCCTACGTGGGCTCAGCCCAGACATTGGACCCGGTGCCAGGCGCGTCCCCAGGCGCTTCGGTTTCTTCCCAGCCGCAGTCAGCACCCGAGATTCTTGCGCCGCTATTTCCGGCAAGCGTGCCTCCTGCCGCAACATCGCTGTCCGTCCCCAAAGGCACTGCGCCCAGCGAAGCGAAACCCTCGGGGACGCGGCCGTTCGATTATTCGGCCAACGTGTCGAGCGACGTGTTCGGCGCCAACCTGTTCACCGGCGCGTTCGCCGCAAGCGCAGCCTCGATCTTCAACCCCGATCATGTCATCGCCATCGGCGACCAACTGCAGGTCCGTCTGTGGGGCGCGTTTCAATTCGACGCGCTGCTCACTGTCGATCCCCGAGGGAATATCTTCCTGCCGCAGGTAGGGCCGGTGCGGGTCCTGGGCCTTGCGAATAAGGACCTGCAGCGAGTACTGCAGGAGTCGATGGGGCGGGTGTTCCGAACCAATGTGTACAGTTACATCAGCCTCGCAGCGGCCCAACCGGTACGAGTGTTCGTGACAGGATTCGTTTATCGTCCGGGCATGTATCAGGGGACTTCCACTGACAGCGTGTTGCGCTATCTAGACCAGGCGGGCGGCATCGATCCCGAGCGTGGCTCTTTTCTCGACGTTCAGGTTCTCCGCGGCAGCTTGGTGCGGGCGCAGTTCAACCTCTATGATTTCCTGCTCGGAGGCCAGCTTCCGGGCGTGCAACTCGGCGATGGCGACGTGGTGCTGGTGCAGCCCCGCAAGAGCGTATTCAGGGTGTCCGGGCTCGCCGAAAATCCGAAGCGCTTCGAATTCTCCGGCGCGAGCATCGACATCGCGAAGCTCGTGGCCCTTGCGAAGCCGCTTCCCCTTGCCACCCATGTGCGCGTGATCCGCAATACCGGCACCGTGCGCAACACGGAGTACTACTCGGTGGCGGAGTCTGGTGCCGTGCAGGTCACGAACGGGGACGAGATCGAGTTCACCGCGGACAAGCGCCCGGGCACGATCACCGTGCGAGTGGAAGGCGAACATCTCAGCCCGCAGGAGTACGTGCTGCCATACGGCGCCCGGTTGGGCGAGCTGACCAGGCGCGTCGAACTGACGGACCGTTCCGATGCCGAGAACATCCAGCTGTTCCGGATCAGCGTCAGGGCGCGCCAGCAGGAAATGCTTCAGGCCTCGCTGAAGAACCTTGAGCTGGCAGTTCTCACTGCGCGCTCGGGCACCAATGACGAAGCGCGGTTGCGCCAGGAGGAGGCGAACCTCATGCTCCAATGGGTCGAGCGGGCGCGCATGATCGAGCCGCTCGGCCAGGTGGTGATTGCGCAGGCGCAGCAACGTAGCGAACTGCTGCTGGAGAACGGCGACGTCGTGCGAGTACCGACCAAAACAGGCCTGGTCCTGGTGCACGGGGAAGTGCAGTTCCCGAACGCCGTGGCGTTCGACACGAAGTACACGATCAAGGACTATGTCAAGAAGGCGGGGGGCTACTCGCAGAACGCAGATACCACTCGTATCGTGGTGGCGCACCGGGATGGCTCATTCGAGGAAGTTAGTGCCAGCAGTCGCGTCCGCGCCGGTGATGACATCTTCGTACTTCCAAAGCTGGGTTCCAAGCCGCGCCAGTTCTGGAAGGACATTGTGGGCATTGTGTTCCAGCTTGCCGTCACCGCGAAAGTCCTGCTGGATATCTAGCGGCACTTCATGCGCCCGGGTCAGCCCGCTATTGTGCCGTCCGATTCCTTGCTGAGGGTCGGTCTCTGTTAGGCGCCGACAAGCAGACTCGCCCGACGAGAATGGGGTTCGTTGTGCTAAAGGTCCCGTCTTATTCGCCTACGAACTCCGCAAGAGGACGCCTGCCCCACCGAAGATCGGGCCGCTGCAACAGGTCCTTGACGAAACGGATGTCCTCGGTATAGAACTCGGCGAGCCTGTCAACATCGCTCTGTGTCACAGCACAGGACCCTCGAGCAGGATCGGCGCGCATGCCACCATGAAAGTACTTGCGGTTGACCTTGGAAGCACTCGTTGGCGAAACCACGAGACGTCCGGTCACAATGGCGCGCTCCAAACCTGGATTGCGCAGGACGTGACCTTGAGTGTAATCCAGCGGAGGAAGACCAAGATGCTGGTAGAGCCGCCTTGCAGTACCGGCGGGATCGGATCTGATATCGTCGTAGAGCGTGATAACGAATCGGGTCATATCGAAGGCGGCTCGCCATCTGAGGAAGTGGCGCTTGTAGTGACCTCGGTCAAGGATGCCGAAGCGATGCCCTTGGTCGAAAATGCTTTTCGCGGGATCGAGTCTGCCGGCGCGAAAGTTGTGGAAGAAGCCGGAAACGGCGCGCTCTACGGGGCATCTTAAGGCCAGCAGAAGCCAGATATCCTCGCCGAGATACTGGCGCACCGTTTCCGGTACGTGTCGATTGGGCGGATATCCCCGTACTGACGAGGGATCCTCGGGGCAGGTCCAGAAATAAACCGGCGTGCTTTCACCCCGCAGACGATGCGTGGCGCCGCTGTTGAAGTTGGCGCAGTAGTTTGGGAACTCATCCTGTAACACCTGCGGCGACTTCTCGAAGAAGTGCAACTCCTTGATCTTGGACATGAACACGGAAGGATGAAAGTCCAGGCAATGATGCAACCAGGTAGTGCCACCTTTCTGCGCTCCGATCACGAGCAGATTCGGCTTGATCAGTGGCGTTCGCACGACCCTTTCCCTAGTCGTCGATCCTGACCGCGACGGAAGAAGTCTTAACCACTTCGTTCGCATTGCGCACTACACACGCGCGGACTACGCCGTCTGCAAGTTGCGGTGTTTCAATCTCGAATCCGGCGTCGAGTCGTCGATCATCCGAGGAGACCAGGCAGGACTCGAGCAAGAAGTGCGTGATTGACCTGCCGCTGAGCCTGAATCCAACCATCGGGGAGTGCCCGGCCAGGCACGGGTTGTTCACCCGAATCGCCCGGTAGCTTGGGTCGTTTCCCCCCTCGTCGAGTTGTACGCCTGGACCGGCGCAGCCGGCAATCTGAGCGCCGTGGATCGTGGTTCGTGTGCCACGATCATATATCGCGCCGCGTTTCGTCCAGTCAATGCCTCGAACGCGCCCGAACCCGGTGCGGCTGCTGACGAAGCCCGATACCTGCGTATCTGTCGCGGTAACGTGGATCTGCAGCGCAGCCCCTTGACAGTCATGCGCCGAGCAGCCGATCACTTGGGTGGCCGCGCTGCGGATTTGGAACCCGGCGTGGAGAGAGCCGATGGCGGCGCAATTGACGAAGGCGATGCTCTCGCCGATAGGATGAGTGTCGAAGCCTGCGCCTCTTGTCGCCATCGCAACGGAGTGAGAAATGCGGCTGCCGAAAGGAGCGCCAATACGCGAGCTCGAATTGGCGGTTGTATAGGCATGGCGCACGCGGTCCGTTCGCAGGTGGGAGATCAGGGCACCCTCATTGAGCCCCCGCTCGACGACGGCATAGCCGAACCCGCGGTTTGAGTCCTCGATGTCGGTCGATAGGGTGTTGCGGCACACGACCTCCGAAACGTCTGCCCGCAGGCAGCCTTCCAGTGAGACGAACAGGTTGGGCAGATCCCAGGCCTCGACTGTGCGGACGACCGGCTCGAGACACCACTCGAGTGTCAACACGTTGCTCTCGTTCAGGTCGCGGCCGGTCATGTGACCAGCGCCGTCGAATCCAATGCCCGAGATTCTGCATCCGCGAATCCATTCGACCGGAACGACACTGTCGCCAGTCTCCGGTCCGCATTCAGTGCGCAGCGGCGTGCTGAGCTCGAGCACGCTGTTTCTCACGGACCGAACGTGGATGAACTGGGCGACGCGACTGCGGGCCCCGTTCGAATCCAATGGCCCTATGGCATTCCCATCAGGCGTAACCCGCCCGGCCATCAGCACCACCCAGGAATCACCTGTGATCGGCCGACCAGGCGATTGCCGAACGCGGACGGAAAGACTGCCGACCCCGCTTCTCTCCTCTATGAAGCATGCCGATGCGCCGTTCAGCCGGCGCTGACTGCCCACCTTGATGTAACCGGTCGGAGATTTCCTGGTAAGTATCGTGCGCCCCGGCGTCCCGACAAGCTGTATGTGACTTGTATCCACCCGAAGAGGCCTGGAAACCAGATAGCGGCCCGGGGGCAGGAGTACGGTTCCACCTCCCGCGCTGGATGCCCGATCGATAGCCTGCTGGATGACAGCGGTGTCGTCTCGCTCACCGTCCCCGACTGCACCGAACGGATGCCTGGTTACATCGAATGTCGGTAGATTCGCGGCACGGACCAGGAACTGAGGGAATCCGGCAAAGGCGCTGACGACTGTCGAAGCACCAAGGGTCAGAAGTCGCCGTCGGGAGATTCCATGAGTCATGGCCGCTCAGCGTCTACTGGCTTTAACAGGATGCTCCGGATCTCATTCACCACTTTCCAATCCATGTTCGCTTGTATGTACTCCCTTTGGTCGTCGTCGAGATTCAGCGGTTTCGAGCGCAGCAACCGATACGTGTCCAGGTTGCGCTGCAGATACCGAGAGGTCTCCGGGTGTGGTATGAGGCCCAGTTGGCGCAAGAGAGCCGTGAGGAGCAAGTCCCCGTTCTCTCCGAACAGCTCGTCATAGTTCACAAGGATGAATTTCCTGGGTCTTCGCGTTGCAAGCGAGTGAATCGACCGGAAATCACGGTTCATAAGCTTCACTGCCGCCCGGAAGTCGTTCATTTCCGGCCACTCATCGCGGGGATTCTCGGCGCGCGCGTTCCAAGACGAACAGACGCGCTCTACGTCCCGGTAGATGAACACGTAACGGGTTCGACGGAGAGCCCGGTCTAGCATCGCATGCATCCTCAAGATGCTAGGCAGTTTGTCGCCACGGTAGTGTACTGATTCGAACTTGCGCCGAAGCTCGCGAAAGTTGCCGTAGGCATGCGCCCTTACGTTGGTCTCAGGCTGACGAATATCAAAAAACCGCTGCGACTCGAACAAAACCGGACCGATCTCGTCCTTGCGGGCAACGTCGTGATAGAGGTACTTGTAGCGCTCGATACCGATCGCGATTCTGGGATGCAGGTTCAGGAGCTTGGCAAGCGCGGTGGTGCCGGAGCGCGGAGGACCACCGACGAAAAGATACTTCAGAGTCTTATCCGCCTGCATGTTCATGGAAGGCTCGCAGCGCAGCTTGGGTCGACGCAGCCCGGCGCCCTAGGCCGCCGCGTACAGTCGCCGGAAAATACATCCTCTGCTTCTCTGGGGAGATCCTCGCAAGTTTCTGCGCCGGTGTCGGAGCGGCCGCGATGCCGCGCGTGAACGGCGTCAAGGGCCGAGGCAGCGGCACAAGGATATGAGTCTGTCACAGACAGCACGTCAGGTGCGGGAGTCTTCGAGCAGATTCGCGTCAACACGATACTTGCGACATAGCGCGGGGTGATCAACGTTCGTCATGCTGACAAACGCCACGGTCTCGTAGTAAACCGGGGTCTGAAAAACGATCTCCGGCGGTTTGCGCGGATGGCGCGCCGGGTCGTACTGGTGCTGGTCGATGGGCGATTGCAACGAATGGATCCTCGGATCGGCGGACGAAATGATGCGATCCCTTGCATGAATCGAGAACTGCGCCAGATGTCCTGCCGCGCGGAGGTCCCGCAAAATCTGGAACAGGCTCATCGTGCTCATCATGTTCGGGTGGCCGTGCCAGTCCGACCAGTAGGTCTTGAGGCCGAGCTTGAGCAGATAGCCGTCGGCATCGAAATAGGGTTGCTTGATCACCACGAAGTGCGTCGAAACCTGGCAGGACTTCAGGATGAAGCGCCTCACCGCCCTCAGATCGGCGATGTGCTCGAGGAAATGCGACAGCACCGTGAAGCGCACCAGCTTGCGGTCGGGGATCCGGTCGATGTCGAAGGCGATCGCTCGCAGGCCTGCCTCGCGTGCCAGTGCGATTTTCTTGGCCGAGTTGTCGATTCCGAGCCCTTCCCTGCCGCCCAATGCCGTCTTGGCCCACCTGAGACTGGCGCCGTCGCTGCAGCCGAAGTCGAGGAAGTCGATCTTGTTGCCCTCGACGTAGCGGGCGAATTCTTCAGGCGTGGAAGGCGTTTCGAGAGACACTTCGGTGTGCGTGGGCGCTCCGAACAGGCCTTTCCCGACGCGCCCTATCCGTTCTGCAAACGACTTCATCCGGTTCCCTGGCGCGCAGCGGCTCCCGCCCTTTCTGCGAAGGGGGATCGAAACTCACCCGTCAGCGGCCTCGGGTTAGCGACGAAGTCCGCTATCCGGCTGAAGGCCTCCTCCCAAGTCACGCCACGAACCGTCTCCAGACCGCCATGAACAACTCGCTGCCGAGCCTCGGAGCTCTCGAGGGCATCGATGATGCACCGGGCAACGTTCGCGGGGGTTGCGCCTGTCAGGAACGCGTTCTCCCGGTCGCGCAGCAGCCACTTCGTGCTCGGGTTGAAGTTCGTCACGGTGCAGCAACCGCTCGCCATGAACTCCAGCGGCTGGTATGAGGGGTGGTCTGAGAACATGAACACAAGCCCGATGTCGCAGGACCTGTACAGCGCCGCGACCTCCTCCATCGAAGACAGAACGCCGAGGTTGCGAACCACGCCGCGAACGCCGTAGCGGTGCTCGGGCCACTCGCTGCCGACTGAAAGAATATCGACCTTGTTGCCAAAGTAGTCCTTGACAAGGCGCAGAGCCTCAATGCCGAGGTTGAAGGCATTTCGATTGTTGTTCGGGCGGCCGTAAAAGACGACGCGCAACGGCGCTTTCGCCGGCCGGGGTGCGGGATGGTAGAGCCCGGTATCCACGCCCGGCGTGAAAAACTCGATCCAGTCAGAATAGTTCTGGTACTTCCTGGCAACGCCGATGGTATTGGCGATGCCGTGGAAACCCAGCATGTATGTCTGCTCGATGACCCCGTAAACGCTGCCTGCCGGATAGAACGAAGGCTCGAAGTCCTGCAACATGTAGAACTTGGCCTTGCACTTGTCGTAACGCGCGAGCAGATAAGCGGAGGTCCACAGAGTGGCGAAGGCCGCATCCGAGGGCGGCAAGGTGGAGGGATGCTGCTCGTCTCCGAGGGCTACGAATTCAGCGTTCAGCCCCGGGAAGGACTTGGCGGCCATCTCGGTGATGGAGCTGACTGAGTCCTTTTCCCGTCCGTATATCACGAAGGTGTTGTGGGAGCGCAACGTGCGTGCGAAGTAATCCGCCACCATGAATACCGTGCGGATGCCGCCGCGGTAGATGTTGTCGAAACTCGGAACGAGCCAGAGCAGCCGGTCCGTCGGCACGCGCTTCAACTGCCGCATGGAAAGCACGAATGCCGCGTTGCGTTGGATGTCTTCCGGGGTCACGCCGACCAGAGAGAGTTCGGGTTCGAGGTACTGGTTGGCGGCGGCGGTGGCCTTTTCCGGCGGGAGCGCCGAACCGAGGCGGCCGTTCTCCGGCCGGGAGGCGACGCGAAGGATCTGGCCGGTGTCGCGGGCGGGAAGGCGGGATTGGGCGGCGGCGGTGCGCATTTCGAGGGCCGTGCGCAGCAGCAGAACCTCCGACAGGGCAGCGTTCTCGACCGAGTACCGGGCCGCCGTTTCGAGTCCGCGCCGGCGCAGCCGGTCGCGCAGCGCGCCGTCGCGCACGAGTTCGTCCAGAGCAAGGAAGCAGGCCTCCTCCGACGAGGTGTCGACAACCATCGAGTTCAGGCCATGGTGCGCGAACTCCCCGGCACCTCCAGCGCGCGGCACGATCGCGACGCAGCCGCAGGCCATCGCTTCGAGCGCCGTCCGGCCAAATGCTTGGTACTCGGAGAAATCGGCGAAAACGTCCGAGTCGCGCAACAGGGCAGCCACATCCTCCCGACGCAGAGTGCCATGGTTCGTGATCGGAGCATCAGCCAGCATGGACCTCAGCGTCTTGTCGCGGGGCGAAGTGCCGAACACGTGAATCGCGACGGTTGCGCCGTGCGCGGCGCCGACCCTCGCGAGAATCCTTACCGTCATTTCCGGCGCGCGGCGAGGGGATGCAAGCCGTACCATGGCGGCGATGCGCACCGGACCGCCGACCGTCCGGGTCGCAGCCGGGAAGTACACCTTGCGGTCCAGACTGGGCTGCACTCTGTAGGTCCTACCGCCGGTCTTGTCCTCCAGAGTCTTCTGAAGCCAGGCTGTCTTGGCGAACCTCAGAAGGTCGGGCAGCGCGGTGTAGGAACGCGTAGCCGCGGCGAAGCGCGCACGATCCCTCCTGGTATTCGATTTTTCGTAGAAGTACGGCTCGTAATCCTGAATGTAGTAGGCCGCCATGATCTGCGGATGCTTTTCGACCGTGCGTTCGAGATAATCCACGCTGCTGAATATGGTCGCGACTACCTGGTCGAAGCCGGCAGCCAGCTCGATCAGCTCGTCCACGCTCGAGTAGTACACGACCGCGCCCGCCAGCTCCCCGGGATAGTCACGCTCGAACTCTTCACGGAATACCGCGGGGACGGCCACCTTCGCGACGGCGCCCAGGGCGGATAAGCCGCTGGCTTCCTGCATCACCGAATGCACGCCTCCCCCGCCGGAGCGTGCCGGCAGGAGGAACAGCATCCTGAGGCCGCTGCCCGGAGCGCTGTCGCTGGCCAGGACGCGGCGAGAAGCCGCTCGTATCCGCTCAAGGTACGGGTTGGTCCGGGTCGAGGCGACCGCCCGGGTGATCCGTTCCGCGCCCCAGCGCTCCCGGAACACGGCGCCGCTTTCCCTGGCCAGCGCCCGCCGGCGTTCGTGCGAGTAGCTCCGTGACTTGGCGTGGAATACGTACGTGTGCGTGGCGACAACCAGGGCAAACCCGGCGTCGGCTGCACGAAAGCAGTAATCGTTCTCCTCCCCAAAACCGGCAGGGAATGCCTCCTCGTCCATCAGTCCGATAGTGTCGATCACTTTCCGCTTGATGGCCAGGCAGAAGCCATTGAGCACCGGGACCCGGGGAAACAGCGGCGCCTGAGACCAAAGCTCGCAGAACTGGTCCATGTGCGCGACGGTGCAGCCCGGCAGGAGCTCGTTGACCGCCAGGTCACCCTTGCCGTCTGTAGTTTCGGGGAGCGACTGCCAACTCGCCGCATTCGACATCGGGCCTATCAGGCCGATATCCGGCGCGCTCTCGCCCGCCTGCATGAGCTTGGAGATCCAGTGGCGGGTAACGACGGTATCGCTGTTCAGCAGTATCACGTAGTCAGCCTTGCTCTGTGCCAGACCAGCGTTCGCCGCCTTGGTGTAGCCCGACCCGCCAAGTGGTCGCCGCACAAGCACGGTTCCGGGCACGCGCTCCGCGAACTCCCTGCAATAGGTCTCGGTCTCGACGCCGGAGCCGTCGTCCACCACTATGGTCCTGTCGCCGGGCCGAAGATTGTCGGCAACAGACTCAAGACAGCGTCGCACGTCCTCGAGACTGTTGAAGACGCAAACCACGATGTCGGCCGGGATCGAACCGTACGGTTCAAGATCCTTCGGGGTTGCAAGCCCTGGGGCAGTCATCCTCTGCCAGGCCGGCAGCGGACCCGGCGCGGTCCCGATTGCCTCGGCGACGCGGTCGGGGAGCCGGTACTGACTGTCGGCGCCGTGAAGAAAGCGGGCGAATCTCGGATCGTTGCGCACGCTCACGCCGCGCTTGGCCAGTTGACCAAGCTTCAGCAGGGACTTGTGAGCGACAAAGTTCAGACTCAGCTGGTCCCGATGGCTGCCGTTCTCGATCTCGCGCCACCACGCGATATCGACTTCGACAACCTGGGGGTCGTTGTGGCGGCGCACCAGAACGTTGGTTTCCGTCAGGCCGTTGTTCGGCGGATAACCCGCGCTCTTGTAGCGCTCGACCTGGGAACTGACCCGGTCGGCCGTATCCAGCCCCCGTGCTATGACTTCCGCAGCCTCGGCGTAGACGCAATCGCGATGCGGGTGTACGAACGCCGCGAAGACGTGGCCCTCGCGTTCAGCCGCGTCCACGAGGCCGCCGAGATCGGCCTTGATTAGCAGGTTGGCGTCAACCCAGATGCTCCACTCGTAGTCCGGAAAGTAGGCATGCGGATGCGTCTTGAAGTACCGCGCCGAGCGCGCAGTCTCGCTGGAGACGTAATCCATCGGCCGGAGCTCCCAGCCACGGTCTCCCGGGATATCGGCATCGGTGAAGCACACGAAGTCGCACCGGTCGGAACCGACTTCCGGGACCTTGAGTTCGTCGTAACCCTGTGAGATCGCGGTGTACACGACGATGCGGCGCCCTGCGCCCGAGAGCCGCGGCCCGCCTGCAACGGCTGACCCAGCCTTGGGGGTACTCTGCAGCTTGGGCGGCGCAACCGGCTTGCGGCCCTCGGCGCGTCCGTAGCGCAGGTAATGGAGCAGGGGGTTGATCCGGGCGCGGCTGACATCCTGGTTCTCGGTAAGGTAGTAAGCGGTTTCGAACTCCGGGCACGGATCGCGACCCTCGCGCCAGCCGTAGTCGACATAGTGAAGCAGCGGGTCCATGCCGCTTCGCGCCACATCCGGGTTTTCCTTCAGATACCAGCGGTGGTTGAAGAGCCGCGAGCAACCGAGCTCGGACAGAATGCGGGCGTCCTCGCGGCGGTGAAGCAGCCGATAGCGCAGGTACAGTCTCTGGCGGACTATCCAGGATGCTTCCGCGGCGGAGGAGGGATCGACCAGCGAGCGCACGCCAGCGCTCCACTTGGCGTAGAACGGCAGGCGCTCGTAGCGCAGTCGCCGCGAGAGATCGGCTACCGCCTCCTGCTTTGCAGCCAGTTCGGTCGAAAGGCGCTCGATGCGTTCGTCCCGCACCGCGATATACGCCGCGTAGCGCCCCAGGTACTCCCTGAGCTTCGCGAGTTCTTCCCGGAGAAGCCCGGTCGCCGCGCTTTCCCTGCGAACATGATTCCCGAGCGACGCCAGGTCCGTTGCGAGCGCGTCGAGTGCCTTGCTCTTGGCTGTCTCGGTTCGAAGAGAGGCAACCCCGTTCTTGAGGGCGTTGAGGTCGTCACGTCTGGCGACCTCGCTTCGAAGAGCGGCCACGTCGCTCAGAGGAGCAAGACGCCGGTCGATGGACGTCATCTGGCGGGCGGTGCTTGCCTGCCTCTGAAGATTCTGCAGAAGCGACGCCTGTTCGGCCTCGTCGTTCAGCCGGGCCAGCGCGGCTCTCGAGATGTGTTCGTACAGAGCCGGGTTGGAGGGGTCCCGGCCCTCCAGAGCGCGTAACAGTCTCATCTGCTCCGGCGAGAGAAGGTCCTCGGCCTCCAGGTCGCTGCGACTGCGAAGAAGGCCAGGGTCGACCGCCTCGGTAAGTCGTTCCGGACCCGGGACTACAAGCCCCCGGATTCCGAGCGCCGAGAGCTGGTCTAGGAGGCGTGAGGTTTCGTCGACCGGCGATTGCAGCAGCCGGTTGTACTCGAGCATGACAGCCGGCATGCTGCGCGCGTTCCTGAAGGCGCTGCGGACGTACGCCTCCCAGAGCGCCACGCCGAAGTCGAGCGAGAAACGGTTCCGGTTGCGAAGTGACTCGGCAATCTCCAGCGGATTGCGCCAGACATGGATCACCACAGGGTCGGCGAGGTCCGCGGAAAGCAGCGGCAGCAGCACGCACAGCCGCGGCTCCTTCAGGAACCAGGGCTGGTGCGGGTTCAGCGCGGCGACCAGTCCCCGAAAATCCGACCGGGCTTCCTCCAGTACGTCCGGCGAAACCAGTTCAGGACGGAATTGGTCGACAGACCACCATTCGAACCCGCTCGCCTGCAAGAGCCGGTCGCATATCCGGCGCAGCTCCGGATGCTCCCAGAACCCTTTTGGATTTTCATCGTTGTCGGTAACCGGGGGGCCGACGCTATCGTCGGCGTAGTGCGCGCCCGTCGCATGCAGGAGCGCGCCAACGCTCGAAGTGCCGGACCGGTGCATGCCCAAGACAACGATCTGCCCGGTGCCTCGGGGGATATCCTGATTATCCCGGGCCTCTTTATTCACTTGATTCATTGTGGAATAACTATAGCCTCTTTTTGGCAAGCACCGGCACGCAGTTCCCGCGGCTCTCGGGACTTCGTCATCCCAGGGTTGCAAGCGATCCGAGGACTTGCTCGCATCCGAGTCCGGTGGCCGCTGTCCGCCAGATCAGCCCGTGAGCAGAGCGTGCCTTAGTGCGAGGGGAGTCTCAGGGACATCTTCAACGGGCTTGCGCTCGCTGCTTTCATGTACGCTGCGCGAGGCGCGCTGGCTCGGGGTCTTCAGGGAAAGTCCGGATCCACTCGAGAAGGCTCACTTCCTGCCATGACGCACCCTCATTTTAGTGCTACGAGAGACGGGAATGAACAGACAAGCAAAGCAGTCTATTTCGGACCTGGCGTACTTCGGAGGCGCGCCCTGTTTCGAGAGGCTGGTTCACGTTGTGCATGCAAGTACTTTGCAGAAGGAACGTTTCCTCAGCATGCTCGATGGCGTGTTCGAACGCGGCCAGTTCAGCAACGACGGGCCGCTGGTTCGGGAATTCGAACGGCGCATAGAGGAGCGGCTGAAGGTGAAACACTGCATGGCGATCTGCAACGGGACAACGGCACTTCAGATTGCCGCCCGGGCAACGGGCATGCGCGACGAGGTCATCGTACCGTCGTTCACATTCATCGCCACGGCACACGCACTGCAGTGGCAAGGCATCAGGCCTGTCTTCTGCGACGTAGATCCCGAGACCCACACGCTGGACCCCGCGAGCGTGGAGAGAATGCTCACCCCGAGGACTTCGGGGATTGTCGGGGTTCACCTGTGGGGTGTCCCCTGCGATATCGAGGCACTGTCAACGCTCGCCCGGGGCGCCCAGGTACCTTTGATCTTCGACGCCGCACACGCTTTCGGCGCGTCACACAACGGACGCATGGTCGGAAACTTCGGCAGCGCGGAGGTATTCAGTTTTCACGCCACCAAGCTCTTCCATACCTTCGAAGGCGGAGCCGTTGTGACGAGCGACAGCGGCTTGGCGGCGGAGATCAGACTACTGCGCAATTTCGGGTTTTCCGATTACGACAAAGTGGTGAGCATCGGCATCAACGGAAAAATGAGCGAGGTGTCAGCCGCGATGGGGCTGGCCGGACTCGAAATACTGGACAGGGTCATTGAAGCCAATCGTGCCCGATACGGTAGCTACGCGCGGCATCTGGCGGATGTAAGAGGGATAGCTTTGAAGGACTGCTCCGCGGATGGCGACGGTAATTGTCAATATATCGTGATCGAGGTGGAGCCCGATTCCTGCCTGCTGACCCGTGATCAGCTCCTTGCCCTGCTGCACGCGGAAAACATCCTTGCCCGCCGGTACTTCTACCCCGGATGCCATAGAATGGAGCCCTACCTTACCCTTCAGCCGAGCGCCGGTAGAGAACTCAGGAACACAGAGCGGCTTGCGGATCGGGTGATTGTTCTCCCGACCGGGGAGAGAATGGATGAAATCATGATCGAGCAGATCTGTGATGTCATCAAGTTTGTCGTCGGAAACTCGGCTTTGATCAGACTTCGTTTGAAGTAACAGATCGGAGAATTCGGCCGTGCGATCTCCAGGAGTGCAGTCGGCGGAAGCGGGCGAGGAAAGGAAACGGTCGTTTCGCGCCAGGGATCGCGAGCGACTGGAGCAAGTTCGCCGTTCCAGGAACTACGAGGCGGCGTATCTGGAACAGGAGATCCTGGTATCGATCATCATGCCCACATATGAACGGGCAAAACTGATTCTGGAACGCGCCTTGCCATCGGTCCTTGCGCAGGATTATGAACGGTGGGAACTGCTCATCATCGGGGACTGCGTGTCCCCTGCACAGGCAGGGCTTCTGCGGGGGATTCGGGATCGGCGGGTTTTCTTTCACAATCTCAAGGCGCGGGGAAAGTATCCTGCCCAGGATCTCTCGCGGTGGCTGGTTGCCGGATCGAAGCCGTACAATTTCGGTCTCAGGGTGGCGAGAGGACGCTGGATCACGCACCTCGACGATGACGATGAGTACACTCCCCGGCATATTTCATCGTTGCTCGATCTGGCAAGAGAACGGCACGTGGAGTGGGTTCATGGCAACGTGGTACTCCGGCCGCAAGACGACGCCGGAGAAGTATCTATCGGCGACGACGTGCCGGCGCACGGCAGGATCGCGCAGCCTTCCTCACTCTATCATGCCGGGCTCAAGACCTTTCGCTACAACCCGCGTTGCTGGCAGTACGGCTATCCGGGCGACTGGGACCTTTGGGAGCGTTTTCTGGAGGCGGGGGTTTCGCACGCCCATCTGCCAGAGACCGTCGCCTACTTCTACAGCACATCGCCAGGGATGAGGCGACAACTTCGGGCGCTGAATCGAACGCCGTAAAGTCGGCGTGTCGTGTTGCCCGGTCGCGTCCGTAATGATCTCGGCGGATCTCGCGGTCTTTCGTCTCTCGGCTCTATGGCAGGCTGGACTGGCCGGAGGCATTGGCTCCCTGTCGCGAGTCAAAGCAAAGGGGAAGTCAGGGGCGCAATATCGCGCTCGATCCCGGTGGGCTCTCGACGAACCGAATGATGGAGTACCGCGCCAGAATGCCGAGCATTGACGCGAAGCCCGGTTCGTCTTTCGACAAGACGCCGGCCCGCTGGTAAAGCTCCCGTCCCGACGATGCCCCATCGATACTCTCGATAAGCGCGAGAAGTTCAATTGGCAAGTTCTTGTATACCCAGGGACCGTGCGGCGTGTTCACGGCGACCGAGCCTCGCCCTGCAACGTTAAGGCGAACATTGCGATCGAGCACAGGCACGAGTTCCAGTATGGACGTGCGAGCGGCGTCCTTCGAAACAAGCACGTTCTCCAGGAAACAGCAGTCGATACCCGTTGTCAGAAGACACCGCAGAGCGTCTACCGGTGTTTCCACAAGAGGCTCCCCCATGACGTTAAAGGAAGTGTTTATAAGCAGGGGAACTCCGGTTCGGCGGTGGAAAGCCGAGAGCAAGTCGTACATTCTTGGGTTGTCTTCCGAGGCGACAGTTTGAAGTCGTCCTGTCCCGTCTACGTGCACCACGCCGGGTATCTTGTCGACTACCGAGGGTCTGATTGAGCAGACTTCGAGCATGAAGTCCATGGGTGGATAGCGGCGCTCCGTCTGGAACCAGTCCTGCACATGCTCGGCCAGTACGATTGGGGCGAAAGGGCGAAACGCTTCGCGGTGTTTGACGCGGCTGTTGAGGAGTCGCTTGGCGTCCTCGCGACGGGGATCGCACAGGATGCTGCGATGTCCAAGCGCTCGAGGCCCGAATTCCGAGCCCCCCTCGAACCAGCCGACGATCTTTCCGGCACAGAGCAGATCGGCGGCCGTGTCCACCGGGTCTTCCGCCGCGATTATTCCCACACCGGGGGTTTCCTCGATCGCGCGAACGATATCGGCGCTGGCGTAGGTGCGGCCGAGAAAATCCGTTCTCAGCCTCCGGCTTTGGTTCACGCCGGTAAGTTGGGCGAGTCCGAAGTACGCAGCACCGATGGCGGGACCGGAATCTTCAGCGGCGGGAATGATGTGCAAGCAGTCGAAGGCAGAGGCTCGGAAGATCTTGTGGTTGGCCACACTATTCAGAGCCACTCCGCCCGCGTAACAGAGGTTGCGGCTCAGTTTCCCGCGCTCCAACCTTGACACCAGTGCCTGAAGCGCATATTCGAGCGCCCGCTGGGTAGAAGCAGCAAGATCCTGGTAATCCTCCTGGTGCCTGGGCCAGTGCTCATCGTGGGGGAAACGCCGTGGAACATGGTCATGAAAGCGAAACTCTCTTCCGTCAAACTCAAGAAAATCGTCGACCGGAATGGTTTCCTGACCATACGGAGCAAGCCCCATCACTTTTCCGGCTTCGAGATAGTCTCCGAAAATCTGCTTGGAAACTGATGCATACATGTGTCCGATGGTCGCAAAAGGCAGCATGCCTTTGTGATTCTCGAAAAGAATGTAGGGGACGTACCCCATGTGTTTTTCAACACATTTACACTCTCTCGCGCTGAAATGGTAGATCGATGCATGCTCGCAGCCGTTGTCAACGAGAGAAACGGCGGCAGCTTTCTCCTCGGCCGGAAGCTGCCAGGCGAAAGAGCCACCCCCGTCGACCACGAGAACCAGGGATTCCTCGAGACCTGACGTCGCGTAGGCGCTGTAGGCGTGAGCCAGATGATGGGGCATGGAAGCCGTCGCAACGTCGGGTCGCGCGGCCCGCACGATCGACGAGTTTATGAGTCCGTCAACAGGGGATTCTCCGAACATGCTGATCGTGCAATCCACTATCATGTCGAGGTCACGAGCCGCTATGCCTCCGGCCGCAAGGCAATAATCGACAGCAAGAGAAGGCCCGGCCAACCGCAGTCTCTCGCGCTTTACGCGCGTCAGCCGCTCCTCCTGAATGGCGGCGACGATCTCACTGCCGTGGAGGAGGCAGGCCGCGCCATTGTGGAATGCCGAGCTCACTCCCAGAATCCACGGTTTTGCATTGGACATAGATTAAAGAGTGCGAGAAAGAAGCGATCCACCAGTTCAGCCAGGTCTCACGCGAGAATCGCGATGATGCAGCCCGGGATTCTCCGTACCGGCCATTTTCAAGATCATGCTAGGACTAGGTGGCAGTGGCGCGAGCTGAATGCGGCTCAAGGAGCCTAATCCCGATGCCCCCGCATTACTTCACGTTGCAGCTCCAGCGCCACTTCTCCGGCGCCGTCAACTCGGCCATGCTCAAGTTGAACTCGATCGTCCGGCCACTCGCGCAATCCTCTGATGGCGTCCTGAAGAACGGCACCATCCAGTCCGTGGTTTCGTCCCAGGGTGCGTTGCCAAAGGCGATCTCGTCGTCAAACAGGGCACGGAAGTACAAGCAAAAGCCATCCAGTCGACCGCTCTTCACAACACTGCGCGAATACGAGATGGTCCGTGGAAAGTCCTCCTCCCGCACCGTCATCAGGTCGAACTCCAGAGCTTTCTCCGGCTGGCACAGCAGATAGTCGATGTGCTCCGGTCGGACGTGCATGCGCTTCCCCGGGTCCACCGTCCGCTCATACCATGGCCGCAGGCCCGCAAAGTGCACACCGTGAATGTCCTGCTCCCACATCAGCGGGACCCGGTACTTCTCGCGCAGTTTCGCCGCTTCGAAGAAGACCTCAAAGCGACTCGGGAGAATGCGGCCCGACGGCTTGAGCAGCCTGTCCCGGAGGTCGGTGATGTTCGCCAGCATCTGCTCATCGAATACATACTTCCCGATTTGCTCATGGAGGATCACGTCAACCCTTTCGGCCAGGCGCAGTTGCTTGCTGCGCGTCTTGATGAACGCGATCTGGCCGAGCTCGTTAGCTTTGGCGACTCGATTCGCCACGTCGATGATGTCGGAATGATCAATGGCGACAATTTTCCTGGCGCCGCACTGCGCCGCGAACAAAGAGAGGATGCCGGACCCCGTGCCCAGCTCGATGACCGTGTCGGTCGGCGCCACGTAGCGAGTGATCGCGCGGTAGTAAGCGTCCGTCCTTGCTTGATCTGCCAGTAACCGCTCGTGCACCAGCATTTCGGTAAAATGCTCACGATTCTTCATCTCCAGGATGATGCGATCGTAGACGCGGCTCGTAAGCGGACGCGCCTGGAGCCTGTGCTTCAACCAGAGCATGAGCCGGTGCTCCAATCGGAGCACGAGCCGCAGGATGGTTTCGAGCAGCCTGTTCACCATTGCTCGATCAATCGGCCGGTAGCGGATGAAACAGACGATTCAGTTCGCCCGGCGGTTTCTGGTTGCCGGGGCCGAAGCAACAGCAAATAGATCATGAAACTCAATTCCCACGATGAATGGTCTCCGCTCAGGACGGTGATTGTTGGAACGATATCAGGATTTCGTCCCGGTCTGGCAATGTCGGACAGGCGTCCGGCTGTGATCGAGGCGGCGCAAGAGATCGCCATGAAAGCGTACCCCGGATGGTACCTGGATGAGGTGGCGGAAGACCTGGAGGGTCTTTGCGGGATCTTTCGACTCGCAGGAGTAAACGTACTCAGGCCGAAGTGGTCGGAGACAGGTTCTCAATTCGAGACGCCAAATTGGGTCGCTTCGGGTTTCGACATTTACAACGTGCGAGACCTTCACATCGTCTTTGGAAATACTCTGATCACGAGCGCATCTTCCTCCAGGTTTCGATTATTCGAAACGTACGCGTTTCGAGAGATATTGTATGAGAATTTTTTCGAGGATGGATTCAGGTGGATATCGGCGCCTCTGCCCAGATTGAGGGGTGAGTACATCCACGAGATTCCGGGGCCGCGTAGCGACCTGGAATCGACCGAAGACGATCTTCATAAGCGCTTGAGCCATGGGCTGAGCGAGGTATTTCATTATCTGGATGAACTCGAGGTCGTTTTCGATAGCGCCAATATAATCAGACTTGGAAGAGATATCCTGTTTCTGGTCTCGAACACAGGAAACCGCAAGGCGGTGAAGTGGCTGGCGAATGTCCTTGGGCCCGAGTACAGAATCCATGTTACGCACGCCTACCGCTCCTCGCACCTGGACTCCACGATACTTCCATTATGCCCGGGCAAGGTATTGTTGAACGGGGTCCGGGTCAACGACGAAACCTGTCCCGCAGTATTCAGAGAGTGGGAGAAACTCTACTTCACGGACGTGATTCCCGTGCCCGAGGCGGAGATAGATTTCCACAGTTCAGTTCGCCTTCCGGCTTATAAGGAACTGCAGGCCAGGAACGTCGTATCGACGCTCAACCATATCAGTTCACCCTGGGTTGGTCTGAATGTGATGTCGATCGATCCCAGGACCGTGCTCGTGCACGATCAACAAATCGCATTGATCCGAGCACTGGAGGCGAGGCGCTTTACCGTAGTGCCCGTGCGTATGCGCCACTGCTATACGATGCTGGGAGGCGTTCATTGCACCACACTTGATGTTGTTCGTGATTCAACGCTCTAGCGGAGCATCGAGGTGCAAGCGGTTTTCGTCGAAGCGCAGCGGCTTGCGTACCCGCAGAGAACCCGCAATTTGTCCCGGATCTGTCCATCTTCGATGTCCTACTTCCTGGAGCTGTTGCGGCAGAAGTACTTCGAGGTGACCTGCTACGCGATCGACGTGGTGGAGGACGATGACCACAGAGACTCACAGCGCAGGAACAGAGGGGCGTGAAACGGCTGATCTGAGTCTCGAGAGGCACTTCTCGTTCATGACGGCCTGGGGAACCGTCCCGGCGATTCTTCGAAGAACAGCGGTGCTTCGTGATGAGCGCTGGTCGTCTGTATTCCGGAATAGGCTTCAACCCGGATCCTGAGGCCGGCCTGAAATTTCCCGGCTAACTCCCTGACGGAGTATGCGTGCGTCTCTCCGGCGCGATTTGCGGGGTAGAGCGTTTGAGCGATGTTGACCGGATTCACGAACGAAACCGACGTGTCATACACGGCGATGAGCGGCCTGGCTATCTCGCGCTCCGCCTCACCATTCGCGTTCAGCTCGAGCGTGCTGGGGTTCTCGAAGGCCGTCCTGTTCAGCAGCGGGCCAAGCCATTCCAGAGTGTAGGCCGCTGCCGATACGTCGAATGGGTAGCGCACGTTGGTTCTTGTCCAATCGTAGGTCGATATCTTCCGTGTCGCTCGCGTGAACTCGTACCCGGTGAGCTGGCATTTGAGAGGGTAGCAATATGTGGTATTTCGGCCCGTATGAAGTTGGAAGTTCATGACCCTCCCATCATCGAGCTGCCCCAATACTTCGGAGAAAGAGAAATCGTGTGTGAAGAGCAGATCGTCAACTAGAAACAGCACGTATGCCCGTCTTGCCAGCAACGCGAGAACGTCGTTTCGGAAATCGCGCTCGTGGACGAACTCCGCGTAACCACAACTCTCATGCAGGGCACGGTACTGGTGCTCGTAGTTAGACGTCGTATACAGCACCTTTACGTCGGTCGCGTCAATGTCCCGACAGTGCAGAAAGAGAGATCGTAGCGTTGCTTCCGCTTGCAAGGCACGATCCCTACTAAACAGGATAGCAATCCTATCGCTTGCCATTGGGGCTATCTGTCGGCATTGGAATTCGATGGAAGAACGGAGCAAAGCCTGTGCCCCGCTGCATTGCTGCCTTTACCCGCAACGGCTGAAGGCTCATGGGGCGTTTGAAGAGGGCGTGTATCCAAGCCGGATCAGCATGGGTCCGAGAGCTTCATCGAATTGGGCCAGCTGTTCCGGAGTCAGCTCGGACTTCCACTGCTCCTTTGTTCCCACTCTCAGGAAATGGGCTCGCCAGCGATCATCTCTCTGAAGGAAGCGCTCTCTTGCTGCCTGAAACGACTGCTTTTCTATGGCGCTATCGATTTGTTCTGCATTCCTTTCCAGACCAATGTAGCGAAGGAGCCTGATGGACTCGCGGGTCGGCTCATCGAGCATGTCCTCGTACCTTAAGTAGAAGACGCCTTGTTCCAGGTATTGGAGAACGTGATCCTTCCATGATACGCGACACCAATAGTGAACGTCCTTATCGCCCTGAAGTACAGCCGCGATCATTCTTTTCAGACGGATAGCCTGATCGGAAGCAGACGACTGCTGGACGAGAGTGTGAGATCCGGAAAGCGCAACGTCGCGGGGGTCGCGTGCCACATAGATAGGGAGAAGATCGTTGAATTCTGTGAATTCGGAGAGTTCTCGGTACTGATGATGAGACTTATAGCAGTTGTAAGGCGATTGTCTTCCGGCCCCTTCAATAGCGATCTCAGGATTGTCCGGTTCGGCCCAGAAGCCTGCGACCGGGCATTGCAGGAGTTCTGCAACCAATCTGGTGATCCAGGTTGTGCCGCTTTTTGGGTATCCGACGATTATGATCTTGGTGCTGTTCACCGGGCGCTTGCGACTGGAGACGCGGTCAATTTACAGTCTCGACTGGCACGTCATGAATGTCTCCCCGATCGTGATAGTGCAACTTTGACGCGGATTAGCATCAGGTTCATGTGTTCAACTCGGCGTGGCAGCGGCTTGAGGTGGTGCTGAAGGTTTGCCGGTGCCGAAGGCAATTGAAGCGATCCGGGATGAGCTTGCCTGCACACTACAGTTTCCCGCCCTCTGGTAGCCAACGGCAGTTGGGAGACATCCCCGAAAGGCGCTCGGCATCGGACAGTAACGCTGGTGGGCGATACTGTATTCGAGCCAGTGACTTCCACCGCGTGAAGGTGGCGCTCTACCGTTGAGTTAACCGCCCCTTGTCGATGGGCACCGACGGGCGACTGCATTCCCTGAGAAAAAGGCTGCTTCACTTTCAAGACTCTGGATGCTTGCCGGTACCTTTCTGGAAAAACGCGATCGCCTTTCCCGGTTCGCGGACAATTCGATAGCTCTCGAATCCCCAGTCCCAGTATTGCTCCATTAAGTCCGTTATCATCTTGATCATCCCCTCGAATTGAGGGAAGGATTTCTCATAGTACCCTACGGCCCAATCCTCGATGACGTAGTAGCCCCCTGCCTTGAGAAACGGATAAAGTGCTTCGAAGCAGGTTTGGGTCTCCCTTCTCCGATGACTGCCGTCGTCGATTATGAGGTCGAACTGCTGGTACGTCCGCGCGATCCGTAGAAGTCCTTCACGGTCGTTCTGATCGCACACATGGAGAAACACACGATCAGATACCTCCAGTCTCGGCACGGAGAGATCTATACCGACGATCCTGCTTCCCTGATGCTTCAGGTAGCTGTCCCAGTACATCATCGATCCGCCCTTGAAGACCCCGATCTCAAGAAGCGTTACAGGTTGATGGACGAGCGGTCGCAGGATGGTCTTGTACTCTTCAATTATCCCGGTTCGAAACTTGTCGGTATCGAATGGCGCTAGAAAGAAGGGGTCTTCCATGTCCGGGATGTCGGTGACTCTGCGCGCGAGATCTCGGCAGACGGAGGCGTTGGACGGGATTCACATGTCGCGGGGGAGGTTCGGTATCTCCCGGGACATGCACTGGTGCAACAGAACTCTGAAGTCCTCAAGCGGCTCGGAGTATCGCGGGTCATTGGCTACGCTGCAACTTTCCAAGGGGTCTGTGGCAAGGTCGAATAGGATCTCGGTCCCATCCCCGCTGGCTCGCATGTACTTCAGTTTCCCCCGGCGAATCATGGAACACCCGAGTATCGGAGTGGTCGCACAATACACGACCCGCTCCGTGTTTCCGGCTTGCCCATCGAAAAACCCGCAGAGGCTGGGGGCATCGAAGACCGGGGCGGGGATGGGCAGACCCGCGAGATCGAGGCACGTCATCGCGAAATCGTAGTTTTGAACGAGTTCCTTGACCCGAAGGCCACGCAGTACGTTCGGGCCGACGCAAAAGAAAGGCACGCGGGAAAGATCTTCGAATGGATACCATGGGGACTTGTTAAGAAGCCCGCGATGCCCGGAGTAGTCTCCATGATCGGAGGTGAAGAACACATAGGTATTGTCGAGGTTCACGCGCTTGAGAATCTCGCCAACGGCGTCGTCAACTTGCTTCACGAGCGCTTTGATAGAAGCAATGATTCTACGGACGTGGTCCTCTTTATGTGGCGGGGGCCTCAAGAGCGCCGAGCGAAACGGCTCCGGTAAAGATTCGTTGACGCTTCGTCCCTCTGGTGGAAGGTCAACATCTTCCGGAGGAAACATCGACGCGTATGGTTCCGGGGGATCGTAGGGCGTGTGAGGGTGGCGGAAGGACGTTATCAGAAAAAACGGCTCTTCCGTTCGATGCTCGTAGAGGAACTTGACGGTCTCTTCGGCCACCCAGTTGGTCGGATGGTATCTCGCTTCGTAATGAAACGGCCGCACCCGTCCATGCTGCTTGTATTCCGCCGCCTCCTCATCCTGGCCGGGGCCGAACATGTGCGTGCCACGCCAGTCTGCCCGCCCATTCCGCATCAGCCAGATGTGATAGTCGTCGATGTCTGCGGGCCCATATCCTGCCCGTTCGGTCAGGTGTTCACAGGTCCGCATGTGGTCGAACCCGTGGTTTGCGCGGATCGGATAGAAGTGCATCTTTCCGATCAATGCGGTCCGATACCCAGCCGACCGCAGGTAACGGGGAACGGTCCAGAAACCTTCGCGCAGAGCAAGAAATCCGAATGGTCCCTGGTCCTGGGTTGGCAGCCTGTGGTGCAGGATGCCGGTCAACAGGGAGCATCGAGCTGGAACGCAAACGGTGGACGTGCTGTACGCGTTCTCGAAGATAACCCCCCGGTCTGCAAGCCGATCGAGGTTGGGTGTATCGAAGGCGCCGTTACTGGCGTAGCCGATCTGATCATAGCGCTGCTGATCGGTCATGATCATCATGATGTTCGGACGACGCCGGGACGGGATCATTCTGCTTGTGAGGTCTGAGTTCTTTGTCGGTTGTATCGAGCCCGCTTCAACCCATCGCGAGGCGAAAGCTGGCGATCAAATCATTGGCGTGAAGGGACGTTTTGGAGCCAGACAGACTGAAACCCGCCAAGCTGAGCGGAAGCCAACAACAAGTTTGCGCCTAGCGCAACGAAGCGCACGGTCGAGGCAGAAGCCCTGTTATCCGAGCTGCAAGGCCCCTTCCGGAGCAGTCAACGGGCAACTATTGGTATTGTGACTCGCGGCCGTTCGACCGATTTTGGAGAGTTCGCCTCAGCAGCGGCGAGTTCCGCGACCACGCCGTCGACAAACTTGCTGCGGGTGGCAATGCTCTCGAGCAGTTCGTCACGGGTCCTGTCAGGCTCGCTGCCTGACTTGATCTGGCGAAGAACGCCGGTCAGTTCGTTGATCGGATCAAGATTGCATTTCTTGCACACTGGTTCGCGACTCGCGACATGGTCGAACTTGCGCTTGGTTATCTCGACAAAGGATGTGTCGAATACGCTGCCAAGCGGCGCCTCCTTCTTCCAGTCGGAACAGCACAGATAGTACTGGCCATTGTAGCCGACAAACAGAAACACGAACGGTGCTGCGCAGGCTGGGCGTATGCCCCGCTGGCGCAACAGCTCTCTTGCCTGCGCAGTTTCGGGATAGCCCTGGTACAGCATGTCGTCCACGAAGAGCGCCCCGCCGCGATTGATCAGATCGAAATACATGAAGCGCTTCAAGCCGAAACTGCGCCAGTACTCCGTCATCCGATGACGGTGTGCCGGATCCCGCTTGTAATCGACCAGGACGATGTCGACTCTGCACTGCTTTCCCGCCATCTCGAAAAAACGCAGGACATTGTCGCGAGTGCGCTGGAACGGCAGCTTGTATACACTTTCGTAATCGCTGCCTTCCTCGCCCACGTTGATGTGAATGCTTTGCAGACCGGCGTCGAGCAACGCCCGGCCGCGCTTCTCGTCTAGCAGCGATGCGTTGCTGGACAAACCACACTCGAACCCCGCCTCCCTGATCTGACGAACGAAGGAAGGCGTGAGTGGGTTGATCAGCGGCTCGCCAAGACCACAGAGCTGTATCGGAAAATCGGCACCGAGCTGGCTGCGTAGTTCAGTGGCTCGTTGGAGGGTCTGCGCAAACACCTCGGCCGTCATCTGGCCCTGGTGCGGCGTGGCGTCTCGCGGGCAAAAGTGACACTGGGCATTGCAGTGATTTGTTGGTTCGATATCTACGGTAAGTGACATCCGGCCCCCCAACTCCCGACGCCATGACGGGACAACACCCCGGGTAGTCTCGCATGTGATACGGCTACTTGTCGAGCCTGGGCCGGCTGGAGCCCGGGGACCTTGCCTGCGGGCGAACCAGCCGCTACTCTGAACGGTTCCCGAACAGGCGGGAGAGGGCAATTGCAGAGCCGACTGGAGAGGCTGGCCGGCGCGGTCAGAACTGCGGGGCGAATCACGGCCAACCTTCCCTATCTTCTGTGGTACGTGATGACCCACCCTGGATCCTGGCAGGGGCGCAGGCTCTTCAGAACGTTCTATTACTCCAAGGCGATCATTCGATTCTGCGAAGACATGGCGGCAACCAACATGCTGCTCGAATGCCCTCTGGACGAGGGCAGCGTCGCCTTTGACGTTGGCGGCTACAAGGGAGAATGGGCGAAACAGATCAAGCGTCGATACAATCCCTGCATCCATATCTTTGAACCGGACGAAGCTTCTTTTCGCGAACTTCAGGGAGTGTTCGGCAGTGATCCGAGAGTCACCTGTCATCGGTTCGGGCTGGCGGGTAGCGAGCGGACCGCTACTCTTCGCCACTCTCACATGGGGTCGACGATCTTCGACTCGAGCCCGGCGAAAGGTAAGAAGACGTCCGAGATCAGATTGAGGGACATCCGGACCGTAGTGGAGGAGCTCGGCGTCGCGGAGGTCGATCTGATCAAGATCAACATCGAAGGCGGCGAGTACGAGCTGCTCGATCGCTTGATCGAGGCAGGGCTGCTCCCGCGCTTCAAGCGTGTTCGTGTCCAGTTCCACGAGTGGATTCCCGGATCGCACAGGATGTACCGGCGCATTCGCGAGGGCCTGGCACGGACACACGAGATCGAGTGGCATTATTCCTTCGTCTGGGAAAGCTGGGTTCGAAGGGATCTGACCGCTCACGAGGCGCAAGCACCCGGTCCGGGAGCGTATCAGGCAGGCTGACGGGTCTGGCGCAGGAGGGATTGGATCTCGGGCCGATAGAACGCCACAGCGTGCAGTTCGTCATGCAGCCTGGCGACCGGTCGAGGCAGCGGCTCGGTGTGAAGTGGCGCCGCGTGCAGAAGCTCAGGCTCGAGGAAGCGAAGGCCTCCGGGTGGTGTTGGCAACTCCAGAAGCGCAGCCAACCGGTGCAGTTGCTGGAGGAAGTCTTCCGGGTTGTCCGAGAAGTGGAGGATCGGAAAAGGCTGTTGCTTGTAAAGTGCAAGCAACCTCTGGTTGTACCGGAGCCAGAGGTCCAGTCCGTGCGAGCGGCTCAGGCCGCTGCGGACGACGAGCGACTGGGCTACTGTTTCCGGATGGCGGAACACGCCCACGAAGCGCATCCCGGGTTCGGCTTCGCGCCAGCCCTCCAGCGTCAGAAGAGTGCGGGGATCCTTGAATCCCCACCATGCGGATCGAGTCGTCCGAAGCTGTGCAAGGATCATGTCCCGGGCCTGCCGATGGCGTGACTCCCACGGGACGACATCCTGGGGCGCGTCCCACGCGCCCCCGGCGTCGGCCAGCAGCCGATCATGAAGGTCCACGATGGCCTGGTTCTCGTTGTTCCCCTTGACGTTGTGCCTGTTCCAGTGCGAAACGTTGCCGAAATCGACGCCGCATTCCATGAGTGAGCCCGCCAGGGCACTCGTGCCGCTACGATGCATCCCCAGCACGGTGAGCGAGCGCGATTGGGGGCGAGGCGCTTGCGCGTCGCCGGGCTTCGGCCCGGGCTCCTTCATGGATTGCAGCGAGGCATCGCGCAGGTAGGGGTACCGCTGACGGTAGAGCTCCTGCGCCTTGTTGAACGACCGTCGCATGAAGGGCTTGGCGCTCTCGGGCATGGGGCCGAAGTAGATGGGCGTCGTATGGGGCGTGGTGAAGGGGCGCCCTCGAATCCGCTGGTATTCCTCCCGGAACAGACGAAGCGGCTCGTCGTCCGAGCGATTTGTCGCAACTCCGCCGTGCACCTGGTGAAACGAACCTTCGCCGAGGAGAATGACCAGGGGCCGGGCAGGATTCGCCACCGCGCGCGCGTAGAAATCCAGGTTGATCAAACCGCCGCCGGGACTCTGGAACTCCTCGCTGTATCCGCCCAGAGCTTCATAGTGCTCCCGGCTCATGGTCAGACAACTGCTTTCCGTGATCGGGAAGAACCAGCCGTTGCCACACGACCCGGCGAGCGACGAGATGCTGAACAGTCGGTAACCGTCCGATTCCCAGCCGCTGTCAGCCAGCAGCCGGTCTTCTACCTGCCGTGAATACCCTTTGTGGATGGATCGGGCCTGGTTATCGGGACCCAAGTGCCAGGCCAGAGTCGCTACGACTGGTTGATCGTACAGTCGCAGGGCAGTCAGGGTCTCACCCAGCACGCCGGGACTGAGAATCCTCGCTCCGTCTATCATCAGCATCAGGTGGCGTCCGAGCGCCTGGCGCGCGCCCAGGTTGATGGCCGAGGCGGGGGAGAGCGAAGGTTGGGGATTCGTGCAATAGCTGAACTGGGGTCCGAAACTCTGCACCGTTCCCGCCGACAGCATCTCGTCGGACGGGTTCTCGACTACAATCACTTCGTATCGGTTATCGGAAACGCCTTGCTGATACGCGGTGCTCAATGAATAGAGCGTTCTCGGCGCTTCGCGTCGCATGCGATACGTTACGACGACCACGGAGAGCTCAAGCGCTCCGGAAGGACCGAGGCTCATACGAGAAAACTGCGCGGATGGAGCGAACCGAAGAACTTCATTTGGACCAGCGGCACTTCATAGGGCCGGCCTCTAATGCGCGCGTAGTCCTGACGATACGTCTCGATGCGGGCTTCCGCCTCATCGGGCGAAACATTGGTCGTGGTTCCGCCATGCACCTGATGAAAAGAGCCTTCGCCCAGCAGCACGAAGACCTGTGCACCCGGATACTCGGTGCACCGCTCATACAGATCCAGGTTCAGGAATCCCCCGCCGGGCCGGTCGAACCGCTCATCGCATCCGCCGATGACATCGAGCACTGCCCTCGGCACTATCAGGCAGTTCGTTTCCCAGAAACGGCCGAACCATCCCGGTCGTCGCTTTCCCATGAACGTCGCTATCTCGAATAGGCGGTAGGGCTCCTTGGGCCAGCCGATGCGCTCAAGCAGCTCGTCCTCGACCTCCTGCGTGTAGCCGCACTGCGTTGTCTGCGGTTGCTGGCCCGGGCCCAGAAAGAAACGCCGAACGGTCACGACCGGGCAGGCCACGGCAGAGGCCAGCTTCCGGCTGTACGCCAGCACTCGTGGCGTGAGGATGTGGGCGCCGTCGATAACCAGCCCGACCAGTCGCCCTTTCGACTTGGCGATGCCGTAATTGAGTGCGTGAGCGGGCGAAGAGGGCGGATTCACAAGACGGTGATAGTGGAAGTTCGGACCGAATCCGCGGACGAACGCTTCGTCCACCGGTTCTGCCGACCCGTTCTCGACAACATGGACGTCGTAGTCCTCCGGGGAAAAGTCCTCCTGATAGGCAGCCGACAGGGACTGCAGCGTGCGCCCGGCTTCTCGCCGCATGTTGTACAGGATCACGACCATTGAAATAAACGGAGGATTCATTTCTAATCCAAATCTGTTCCGGGAGTCTTCTATGGCGCGTCACGGATACTCGTGACGTAACAATGATACCTGAGGGGCCCTGGAGCGCTCCAGGCACAGGTGACCCCAGACCTGCTAAGGCGATCCGAGGTGCCTGCAGGCTCCGCGGATCTGTCGTCAAGAGAACTCAGACATCGCGTTATCCATTCCTCTGCTAGTGCTCATGACAGGCAGGCTGTACAAGTTTTCCTTGCACTTGGTCGACAACCTCGAATCCAAGGAGGACGACGGATCGGCCGCCTCAACCGGGTTCGGCGGATCCGGCAACTGCCTCGAGCTTGACCCCATCGATGGGACCTTTCCAGAGTGCTGGGTCCTGCTGACGGCTCGCGCGACCTCCCGCGCATCCGCATTCTGGACACAGCTTTACATTGACTCGGGTGAGGGATTCAGCGAATCAGCCGCGATCGGCCTCCGTGTCGCGCGGGACGGCAGTGTTCGGCAGCTGATCAGCCTTCCGGCTGGCGTGCGCAGGATGATCTGGCGGTCGGCCGCGGCTGGCGAGTTCAGGCCCGAGTGCGTGTCGATGAGGGCGATCGGCGCGTGGGAGCGAATCTGGCGCATGATGCTGCGGATCGCTCCGGTATTCGTCGTCCACACCCCGAGGAAACGGAAGCGCGTCGGATTGACGCTGGCGCGCATGCTGGTGGACCTCGCCGGTGCATACGAGGCTGCCGGCAGGATGCAGTCGCTGCCCGCTACCAGGGCGTATCGGAGATGGTTGAGACGACATCATGCGCTACGACAACGAGACCGGAACCTGATACTGCGTCATATCGACAGAATGAAGTCACGGCCGACTATTTCTGTTCTGATGCCGGTCTTCAATACGCCCGAACGATTGTTGCGCGAGGCCATCGAATCGGTCCTCGGCCAGGTTTACCCCAACTGGGAGTTGTGCATCGCGGACGACGGATCGAGCGCGACGCACGTGCGGCCGCTGCTGGAGCAGTACGCCCGCCGGGACGTCCGCATCAAAGTGGCATACCAGACCACGACGGGCAACATCTCCAAGGCATCCAACGCCGCCATGACGCTGGCGACAGGAGATTTCATCGCTCTGCTCGACCACGACGACCTGCTCCCTGCCCACGCGCTGTACTGGGTCGCAGCCGAGATCGAGCGCCATCCGGGCGCGCAGATCATCTATACGGACGAGGACAAGATCGACGAGGAAGGCGAGAGGTTCTCTCCCTATTGCAAGCCGGACTGGAATCCGCAACTCGCCCTCTCGCAGAACTTCGTGAACCACTTCGGCGTGTATCGGACCGCTGCCGCACTGGCCGCCGGGGGATTCCGCGACGGATATGAGGGCAGCCAGGACTACGACCTTATGCTGCGGGTGTCGGAGCGTGCCACGCCGGATCAGATCAGGCATATCCCAGCGATTCTGTACCACTGGCGAGCTACTGCGGGATCGACGGCTCTGGCCGGCACGGAGAAGAATTACGCATGGGAGTCGGGACGCCGCGCCATCCAAGATCACTTGCGGCGGCGTGGGGTGGAGGCGAAGGTTTCGAGGAGCCGCAGCCTCTCATACTATCGCGTGCAGTACGTACTGCCTCAACCGCCGCCGAAGGTGAGCATCGTCATTCCCACCCGGGACGGATTCGAGTTGCTGTCCCGGTGCGTCGAAAGCGTGCTGGGGCACACCACGTACCCGGACTACGAGGTCCTGGTAGTCGATAACGGATCCAGCGAACGGCGCGCCGTTGCCTACCTTGACTCCCTGCGCCGTCGGCGCGGTTTTCGCGTCCTGAGCTACGCCAAGCCGTTCAATTACTCGGCGATGAACAATCTCGCTGTCGAGCAGGCCAATGGCGAGGTCGTCTGCCTTCTGAACAACGATACCGAGGTGATCACGCCGGACTGGATCCAGGAATTGGTGGGTTGTCTGCTTCAACGAAACGTTGGAATCGTCGGGGCCCGGCTGCTGTTTCGCGACGGCAGTGTCCAGCACGCCGGCGTGCTGGTGGGGGTCGGCGGCGTCGGCAATCATGTCCATGCCTTCCTTCCGGGCAGTCACCCCGGCTACTTCGGCCGGGCATGGCTCGCTCAGGACTGGTCAGCCGTCACCGGGGCCTGCATGATGATTCGAACGTCCCTCTACTCTGAAATCGGTGGGCTGGACGCAGAGCATCTTGCGGTGACGTTCAACGACGTCGATTTCTGCCTCCGTGCGAGAGCGGCGGGCTGGAGGGTGGTGTACACGCCCTACGCGGAGCTCTACCACCACGAGTCCGCGACACGTGGTTCCTACAGGAGCCCGGATGACAAAGCGCGCGCGCGCCGCGAACGCGACTACATGCGCAGACGCTGGGCCGCTGAACTGGCCGAAGACCCGTTCTACAATCCCAACCTGAGTCTCAAGCGGCCGTTCTTCTCCCTCAGCAGCAAGCCTCGCGTAAGGAAGCCCTGGCTGGCTGAGTAAGGCCGCGGTCCAGGCGATTCTGCGGTCATGCCGATTCTGCACTGGTTCAGCGGGTTCGAGCCGCGGGTCTCGCTATGCTGGCACGCTCGCGGACAGGCTGATCAGTAGGCGCCGCTCCTAAAGTGATATTGTTTGCGCCATAGCAGGACGCTGGACAGCGTCTCGGCGGGTGAGGATATGCGACCTGGCCGCGATAACACGGGTTTCCCCATGAACCATCCCGAAGACAGTGTTGCCGGCGAGCGCGTGGTTTACCTGGTCGAGGAGCAGAGCAATCCTTCGACGGATTGTTTCGTGCTCCCAGCGCTTTCGGCCAGTGGATACCGGGTCTTGCGGTGCCGCTTCGGCGACCTGCCCGCGCGCCATGAGCTCGCCGGAGCGGCGGTGGTGTTCGTGCGCTATGTGCCGCGTATCTGGGCGAAGCTGATCGAAGCGGTGCGCCCGCACTTGCGCTCGCTGGTGTTCTTCATGGACGACGACGTTTTGGACGTTCGTGCCTCCGCCGGGATGCCATGGCACTACCGCTTCAAGCTGGCGCGACTGGCTGCTGCGCGGTTGCACTGGTTGCAGCGGCAGCGAGCGCAACTCTGGGTCTCGACCGCTTACCTGCAGGAAAAGTATCGCAACTGGGCACCGAGACTGGTGCTGCCCTCACCGGCACCATACGCAGACGAAACGCGACGGGTGTTTTATCACGGCACGGCCTCTCATGGAGCAGAGAAGCGCTGGTTGCGCCCGGTTGCAGAGGAGGCCTTGCGACGCGATGAGCGACTGGTGTTCGAAATCGTGGGCGGCCCGGATGTGGATTCGCTCTATAAAGGCTTGCCGCGTGTCAACGTGGTCCATCAGATGAAGTGGCCGGCTTACAAAGCTTTCCTGGCAATGCCGGGACGGTTGATCGGCCTTGCGCCGGTAATCGGTTCGGCCTTCAACCGGGCGCGGTCGTACACCAAGATTTTCGACATCACCCGTTGCGGTGCGGTCGGGATCTATTCGTCCGACAGTGCCTGCGCGGAGATGACGACCCACGGCGTCGACGGGCTGGTAGTGAAACTCGAGCAGGACGCCTGGGTGGAGGCGATTCTGGATCTTGTCGCGGATGAGCCGCTAAGACGCAATATGCTGCGCAATGCCGAAGCAAGACTGGGCGAACTGGCCGTCAAGGCGCAGAACAGCTATTTGCCGCTTCTGGCCCCGCCACAGACTGGCGCAGACAGTCGCACCGGCCTGGGTTCCTGTTGAGATCGGCCATGTCGTCGCTCCCTGAATCAACGGCGGCCTGCGTCGAACCGCTCTGCTGTGCGGCCGGGAAACGGTAACTCGTCGATGGACCAGGCAAACCAGCTAGCACAGCCCAGGCAGTGCGCTGCCGTATTCCCGCCGGCTTTTCACCTGTGGCGGCACCCGTATCTGACGGCGTTGCTGGGCATGCCGCTGATCGCGAATCCCCTCAAGTGGTACGGAATGCGCGTTACCGCCTGCGCCGGCTGGGGTATGAAGCTCAGCGGGCGGATCGCGCGCCAGGCGGCCCGCGTCGGGCTGCCCTGCCTGCGGCTGGAAGATGGTTTCCTGCGCTCGGTGGGTCTGGGACCTGCGGATGCGCCGCTATCCATCGTGGTGGACAACCTGGGCGTGTACTACGATGCCAACCGGCCCTCTCGCCTCGAATCGCTCATCAGTGGGCCTCAGTCAGGCGATCAAGCAGCGCGCGCCAGATCGCTGGTCGGCTGCTGGCGAGGTGCGCGTGTTTCCAAGTACAACCACCTGCCCGAGTACGAGGGGGTGCTGCCCGGGCGCTACGTCCTGGTGGCCGATCAGACTGTCGGCGACGCCTCGGTTCGATACGGCCGGGCCTCGGCCGAAAGCTTCGGGCGCATGCTCCGCGCAGCGCTGGAAGAGAATCCCGATGCTTCCATCTTGGTGAAGATCCACCCGGATGTGTTTTCCGGGCGCAAGCGCGGCTATTTCGATCCGTCTGCACTGGCATCCACTCCGCGTGTGCAAGTCCTTGGCGAGGATGTGCACCCGGTTTCCCTCATCGAGCGGGCCGAGGCGGTGTACGTGGTGACCTCTCAGATCGGATTCGAAGGACTGCTGTGGGGCAAACGTGTGCGCACCTTCGGCATGCCGTTCTACGCGGGATGGGGTCTGACACTCGATGACCTGCCTGCCCCGGAACGTCGCAAGCCGGTTGCACTGGAGAACCTGGTGCACGCGGCGCTGGTGGATTACGCACGGTATCTGGACCCGGAAACCGGGGTGCGCTGCGAGGTGGAGCGCTTGATCGAGTGGATGGGCCTGCAGCGGCGTGCGCGTTTTGCCGATCCGGGAGCCTGCGGTCGCATCGGGCTCGATGGCAGGCGCCCGGTGAGAGGCTTGCGCTCTTTTCTCTTTCTGCAGGGATGCACCAGCCCTTTCTTCGGATGCCTGGCCGACCGGCTTGCCAGTCGCGGGCACCTGGTTTCGCGCATCAACTTCAACGTGGGAGATGCTGTTTACTGGGGATCGCGCCCTGCCTGGAATTTTCGTGCTCCGGTGGAGCGCCTCCCGGGATTCCTCGAGGAGAAGTTTCGCAGTGGAAATCTTACCGATGTCATCATGCTCGGGGATACTCGCCCGATCCACCTGCCGGTACCGTCCATCGCCGCCCGCTTCGGAGTAAGGGTCCACGTGCTGGAGGAGGGCTATTTCCGGCCCAATTGGCTGACTCTCGAACGCGACGGGATCAACGGCAACTCGCGCCTGCCGAAGGACCCCGACTGGTACCGCCACGTAGGTCGGGGATTACCTGACCTCGGCGATGGCCATTCGGTCGGCAATCCTGTCGGTTTGCTGGCACTGCACGAGCTGGCCTACCACCTTCCCAACCTCGCCAACCCGATGCTTTTTCCCGGATACAGGACTCATCGGCCCTACGTCTCGGGGATCGAGTTCGCCGGGTGGGGCCGCCGGTTCGCACGCCTTCCGTTTCATCAGCGCAGGGACAGGGCGCGTATCGAACACCTGATCGCCGGCCCGGAGCCGTTCTTTCTCCTCCCGCTGCAGCTCGATAGCGACAGTCAGATCAGGCTTCACTCGCCGCTGCCGACCATGGCCGGCGTGATCGAGGCCGTGATGAAGTCTTTTTCAGGCCATGCCCCGACGGATGCACGGTTGCTTATCAAGAACCATCCGCTGGATACCGGATTGGTCGATTACGCGCAGCTGATCGCGGAACTGGAGGGTCGATTCGGCCTCAACGGCCGGGTCGACTACGTGGAAACCGGTCATCTGCCTACCTTGCTTGCCCACGCGCGCGGGGTGATTACCGTCAACAGTACGGTTGGGACTTCGGCGATGGTCCACCGTCGCCCGACGATTGCACTGGGCAAAGCGATCTATGACGTACCGGGTCTCACCTTCCAGGGGCCTCTCGATCGATTCTGGCGTGAGGGTGCTCCCCCGGATCCGGACTTGTTCCGGGCTTTCAGAAAGGCCGTTATCCACATGGCGCAGGTCAACGGCGGCTTCTACACCCGGGAGGGTATCGCCCTTGGGGTAGAGAACTGCGCGCGCGTTCTGGAGCCGGAGCGCTCGCCGCGCGATGAACTCCTGCGGCAAGCGCGATGACCGCGAATGCGTCTGATCAAATTGAAATGAATCCTGAACCAACCACGGTCCTGATCACAGGCGCCACCGGCGGAATCGGCGGCGCGCTGGCCCAGGCCTACGCCGAACCAGGGAGAACCCTCGTCCTGCAGGGCCGCAACGCTCTGCGCCTATTGGAAGTCTCGGCGCTGTGCGAAGCAAAGGGTGCACGGGTCCTTACCCGCGAGCTGGATCTGCGTGACCGCCAGGAGCTGAAGCGGTGGCTGCGCCAGACATGCGAGTCGGTGCCGGTGGATCTGGCGATCGTGAACGCCGGAGTCAACACCAACATCGGCCCGACTGGCAGCGGTGAGCGCTGGGCGGAAGTCGAAGCGCTGGTGGAGGTCAACGTGCTCGCTGCGATGGCCACGGTGGATGCCGTTCTGCCTTCGATGCGCGCACGGGGCCGGGGACAGGTCGCCCTGATCAGTTCGCTCGCCGCGTACTTCGGGTTGCCGATAACGCCGAGCTATTGCGCCAGCAAGGCGGCCATCAAGGCCTATGGCGAGGCTCTGCGGGGCTGGCTGGCTCCGCAGGGCATTCGGGTCAACGTGGTGATGCCGGGCTACGTGGAGTCGCAGATGTGCCGCGACATGCCGGGGCCCAAGCCGTTCCTGTGGCCGGCGGCGAAGGCGGCCCGAGCCATAAAGCGCGGACTGGCTCGAGATCAGGCGAGGATCAGCTTTCCGTTCCCGCTGAATCTGGGGACATGGTTCCTGTCGGTGCTGCCTCCGGCGATATCGCAACGCCTCCTGGCGGCGCTCAAGTACGATCACTGATCCCCCGGCAATGAGAGATCGATGGATTCGCGGTTCATGCCTGTTTGCGGCCTTGTTCATGGTTTCGATGCTGTTCATCGCCGCTGAGACGGCAGCGGAGGCTCCTGGGTTTCTGCCGCCGCTCGACAAGGTCGTGCACTTTGTCTACTACGGATTGATTGCCGGCCTGCTCGCACATGGGGTGGGAAACAGGTGGTTATGGGTGCCGCTGATCCTGGTGCCGGTGATCGGGGCGACCGATGAGTGGCATCAGTCGACGATCGTGGGAAGGGATGCATCGTTCTGGGACTGGCTTGCTGACGAAGCCGGAACCGTGTTCGCGGTTGGGGCATATTGGTGGACGACCCGTGGAAGCGGCCGGGCTCCGGAGACCGGGCGCTGATGCACTTGGGACGACGTATCAGGCAGGGGAGAAGAAATGCTGAGCTATGACGTCATCGAATGGGGCAAGCCGCTGCAGAAGAGGGAGCACGAGACACCGGTCCCGACCGGAAGCGAGGTGTTGCTCAAGCTGAAGTATTGCGGGGTGTGCCACAGCGACGTGCACATTCGCGACGGCTACTTCGATCTGGGCGGCGGCAAGCGCTTCCACATGAGCGAGCGGGGCATGAACCCCCCGGTGACCCTGGGACACGAGCCGTTCGGCACGGTGATCGCGGCGGGGTCGCGGGCGAAGAATGCTCCGATCGGGGAAGACCGGCTGGTGTGCCCCTGGATAGGCTGCGGCCATTGCGCGCGCTGCCGCGACGGGCGCGACAACCATTGCATGTCGCCGCGCTGGATCGGGATCCAGCGCCCCGGCGGCTACGCCGACCACCTGCTTATACCGCACCCGAAGTATTTGGTGGACGCAAGCGGCATAGACGCAGCATGGGCCGCCACGCTTGCCTGTTCGGGCCTGACCACCTACTCGGCGGTGTCGCAGCTGAGGCCGGTACCGACGAACGAATGGGTAGCGGTGATGGGTGCGGGCGGCCTGGGCCTGGCAGCGATCGGCATGCTGCGTGCGCTTGGTCATGAGTACATCGTGTCGGTGGATGTGGATCCGGCGAAGTTCGCGGCGGCACGGGAAGCAGGCGCTGCAGCTACAGTGGACGGCCGCCAACCCGATGCCGCCGACCAGCTGCGGCACATTGCCGGCGGGCCGCTCTACGGTGCGATCGATCTGGTGGGCAGCACCAGCACTGCGGTCCTGGCGTTGGGCGTGCTTCGAAAGGGCGGCCGGTTGATCGCAGTCGGACTTTATGGTGGAGAGATTCCACTTTCGCTGGTGGTTGTAGTGCAGCGGGCCCTGTCGATCATCGGCTCCAGCGTTGGAACGGTGGCCGAGTTGAAGGAAGTGGTGAAGCTGGCGCGCGCCGGAAAGATCAGGCCGTTCCCGATCGAGACACGGCCGCTGTCTGAAGTCAGCCGCGCGCTGGATGAACTCAAGGCGGGAAAGATAGTCGGCCGGGTAGTGGCGGCGATCGGATAGTGGATAGACAAGGAAGAATCGAGCAAGCGCACCGAACTGGGCTCGTCCGGCTGCTCAAGTGCGAGGGTTGCTCGGGCCTGCGACCGGTCATCGGGTGCAAACCAGGCGCCGGCCCTCGCTGCCCGTATTCAGGATCATTCTGCTGGCGGTCAACTGCTCGATCGTCAACGAGGCGGGCTGATTGGAGTCTTCCAGCTTGATGATGCTTCCGGAGACTGCATAGTTCCGCGAGACGGCCTGGCCGCCTGCAACGCTCACGGTAAGCGTGCCATCGGGCCGAAAGTCGTAGCGTCCCGCACTCCCGGAAACCGGATCGAAACAGGACCAGCTGCCTGCGACAGGACTTGCGGGCGTATCGTCTTGCGGCTGTGGCGGGATGACCGAAGCAGCATCCTCTTTCACCGCGACCGTCTCAACGGGTTGGTCTGCGGGCGGATCCTCGGGCGTGGGCTCGGCGTTCGTCAAGGTCTGTGGCGGAGCGGCCGGCTCCGGCGCTGGAGAGGAGCCGTCATGCATTACCCACCATGCGCCGACCCCGAAGAGGATCGCACCGAGAACTATCGGTTTCCCCCACGCCTGAAAAAAAGAAGGCTCCGTTGTCTGATCTGGTCGCGCCTGGGAAACGGCGGGAAGTGCGGCCAGTGATGCGTCGTAGGCAGCGCGCTGGTTGGAGTCCGAAAGAATTTCCTTCGCCTGTTTCAGCACGACCAGCTTGTTGGGATCACGGATGGTGGCAACGCTCAATTCCTCGAGACGCTTGCCGTAGGCGACCTCGATCTGCTGCAAGGAGGCCTTCGGATCGACGCCGAGAATCTCGTACAGCGTCTTCTTCATGATGGCAAGGAGGGATTATGCGGCGCTGCCTTCTCCTGCCTGCTTCACATCAGGTCTTGTCCACGAACTCGTCGGGTACCTCTTCCCAGGAGCGACACCTTCTCGCCAGGGCGACTCTGAACTCCCTGTATATGTCGTCTCGATTCACGGTCTGAAACGGGTATGCAGAAAGTACAGCTTCCTCCAGTGCGCCACGCACATGGGTGCTGAGATGCTGGATAACTCCTTCGACCTTTACTTTAGCCATTTGCCTCTCCGTTGGGCCCAGCGGCAAGCCCTCCCGCAGCGATAATCCGTGCCGCGCAGCCTGCACGCGGGACGTCAGTCGCGCAGGCCACAAGTCCATTAAGTCGTCGCACCCCCGGCAGAAAGGTGAGCGCCAGGGCAAAGAAGGCAGGTGGGTGCGAAACGGAGCAGCAGAAACACCCGAGCCATTGCTTCTCTGCCGTCAGGCGTTTGCCGGTCATATTGGCGGAGAGAGAGGGATTCGAACCCTCGATACGGTTTAAGCCGTATAACGCCTTAGCAGGGCGCCCCCTTCGGCCACTCGGGCATCTCTCCGGCAATCCTCAGTATTTATTCCTCGATGCAGGACCGGGCCGTCGGTCTCCATCGTGCAGTGGCCCAGCAGCATATTCCTTTCGCCCTGCAGGAGCAAACCTGTGCTCCGTGTCAAGCCGCCTGGTCCAGCCCGAACGCCTTGTGCAGCACCCGCACCGCCAACTCCATGTATTTCTCATCGATGACCACGGTGATCTTGATCTCCGAGGTGGAAATCATCTGGATGTTGATGCTTTCGTCGGCCAGCGTCTTGAACATCTGGCTGGCGACGCCCACATGCGAACGCATTCCCACGCCGACCAGGCCCACCTTGCAGATCCTGTCGTCGCCGAAGACTTCACGGGCACCGATCTCCTTCGCTACTTTCTTCAGTATGTCGAGCGTCCGGTTCAGGTCGTTGCGGTGCACCGTGAACGAGAAATCGGTGGTGTTGTTGTTGGCAACGTTCTGCACGATGACGTCGACCTCGATGTTCGCCTTGGCGATCGGGTCGAGGATCGAAAAAGCGATGCCCGGCCTGTCGGGTACGCCGACGATCGTGACCTTTGCCTCATCGCGGTTGAAGGCAATTCCGGAAACCAGTGCCTGTTCCATCTGTGCATCTTCCTCGAATGTGATGAGCGTGCCGGAGCCAGCCTCCTCGTCGATCGGCAGGTCGGGTGCGGTCAGGCTGGACAGCACCCGCAGCCTCACCCGGTATTTGCCCGCGAACTCGACCGATCGAATCTGCAGCACCTTGGAGCCGAGGCTCGCCATTTCGAGCATTTCCTCGAAAGTGATGGTCCTCAGCCTGCGTGCCTCGGGAACGATGCGCGGGTCGGTGGTGTAGACGCCGTCGACATCGGTGAATATCTGGCACTCTTGCGCCTTGAGCGCGGCGGCGATCGCCACGCCCGAGGTGTCCGATCCGCCCCGGCCGAGGGTCGTCACGTTCCCGGCCTGATCCTGTCCCTGAAAGCCGGCGACCACGACCACGTGGCCGGCGGCAAGGTCGCGGCAGATGTTGTCCTCGTCGATCTTGATTATGCGGGCTTTGGTGTGGGCGCTGTCGGTGAGAACGCGTACCTGGCTGCCGGTATAGGATCGCGCCTTGAGGCCCAACTCTTTCAACGCCATGGTCGCCAGTCCGATGGTGACCTGCTCACCGGTGGCGGTCACCACGTCCAGTTCGCGCGGATCCGGCTGCGCCTGTATTTCCTTGGCGAGAGCGATCAACCGGTTGGTTTCTCCGGCCATGGCCGAGACCACGACTACGATGTCGTGGCCAGCGTTTCTCCACTTGGCGACCCGTCTGGCGACATTGCGGATGCGCTCGGGAGAACCGACCGAGGTGCCGCCGTATTTCTGGACGATCAGCGCCATAGGGCTTGGCGGAGTGCCGCTAAAAAAGGCGCAATTGTAAAGGAAGCGGAAACAGGGGAAGGCGGCAAGATGTAGCCTGGGCTGCCTTTGCTATAATTCGCGCCTCGCGCCCGTAGCTCAGTTGGATAGAGTACCTGGCTACGAACCAGGGGGTCGTGGGTTCAAATCCTGCCGGGCGCGCCAGTCTTGACTCCGGGGCTTGCAGCAATGCAGGCCCTTTCTATTGCTCCCGAAGGCGCGGTTCAGCGCGAGGAGCTGGTTCCAGCAAGCTTGCTGACCAGGTCTCCAACGATGCGATCGAACAGCGGCGCTTCCGAAACCTCCTTTGTGACGGCGATCTCGGCCAGCTCGAATTTGCGTGCGAGTTCGGCACGTGAACACTCGAGAACGGTCTTTCCGTTTCGATCGACGAAGAGGTAGCGGGTCTTGAGCGGAGTGATGTAGGACAGCTTGGCCAGCGCGCGCGTGCCCTTCCCGCTTTTCGAGACAATCTCGACCCAGGTTCCTTCCTTCAGCTCGCTGGGAAGCTGAGCAACGGCAGCCTCGGGTTTGGCGCGAGCGTCTCCGGCTGCAGGCTTCACCGTGAAGTCCAGGTCGTCCACCTCCACTTTGCCTTCGCCAAAAGGATTGTTCACGGTTACGGCCGCGGTAAAGTCCATCGAGCCGGGAACTGACGCCGTCGCCGGGGTTCGGGTGGGAGCCGTCGGCTTGACAGGTGAGGCCGCAACCGGTCTGGCCGCTTCTCTCGGTGGAGCGGCTGCACGGGGCGGCGCCTGCACCGTCGGCGCGGCCTGCCTCGGCGCAGGCGGTCTGGGAGTCGATTCTGGAGCTACCGGCGCTGCCTTACCGCCTGCAGGTGGTCTTGGCGGCGACGTCTGAGGCGGTGCAGCAGATGCAGTGGGTGCAGCGGCTCCGGGAAGCGGCTCGGCGGCTTCACGGGGCGATGACGCTTTGGGCGGAACAACCGGACCCGGCTGCACAACCTGCCTGACTGCATCCTGCCTGGGCGGGGATGCGGGAGCCGACGGGGCCGTTTCAGTGCGCGTGAGAAAAGACAGATCCGGCAACAACGCAGCCTCGTCCGCGGGCGAGGGCGTGCTATGCGGCGCGGGTGGGACCGGCGGAGTCGCCTCCGCGAGAGTAAAAGGCAGATCCGGCAACAGCGGGGGCGTTTCCGAGGGCGGGGGCGCTTCATCCGGCGGTTGCTCAATCAGTGAACCGGCTTCCGTGGGCGCAGCAGTCAGGTCCGGCAGTTCCGAAACCGGTTGAATCTCCCTGGTTGGTGTGAAGGGTAGATCCGGCAGCTCGAGAGCCGGCCTCATCTCCCCGCTGGATTCGGCTGCTGGCTGTGCCGACTCCGAATCTGGCCGAACTTCGGTGGTTACGGATGGTTCCGGCGACGGCTCAACCGGCGCAAGCCCTTCCGCAGGCGCAGGCGGCGCCGGAACTGCCGCCTCAGGAATCGCAACGCTCTGCGCCGCAGCGGCGCCGTTCTCGGCCGTGGCTTTCCCCAGGATTTCGCTGTGCAGTTTCCTCAGGTCGGTAAAGAAGCGAGCGCGGACGTCATCTTCAACGCCGGCAAGTTGCGATCCGGCCGCCAGGCGCCTGAGCAGGTCAGGCAACATCGTCATCAGCTGGCGGCGCTCCTCGGCGGTTTCCCTGGGCTCGATGCTGGAGATGAGCAGGTCGATCGTCTTGAGCGCGTTCTTCCAATCGTCGCTGTTCTCGCCGGACTTGACGTGAACCACTATCAGCAGCTTCACCCATTCCTGGATGAGATACTTCAGCACCGGGAGCGGTATCCTGGCTCCGCGGATGCGAACCTTGATCTCCGCCTGCGCCACGGTCTTGGCAACGGCCAGATTCTCTTTCTGCTCGACCTGCTTGGCCGATGACTGCGTCTCCTGTTCGATGCGATGATCTTCCTCGGCGATAAGCGCCTGCAGCCGCTCCCGCACCAGGTCGAATATCTCGATGTTGTCCTCGAAGCCGTCCATCAGTTCGTGGAGGATCGCTTCCAGGCGTCCATACAGCGGGTTCGAGGCGCTGAAGTCAGCGGGCAGGCGAGTGGAAATTTCGCCCAGCGTATCGAGCATCTGCCGGGCAGGGTGGGTCTTCTTGGAGAAAAACGCCTTGTCCGCTATCGCGACTTTCAGCATCGGGATCTGCAGCCGGCCGATCAGTCCCTTTACCCCGACAGGGATCTTGGGATCGTCGAACAGCTGATCGAACAGCATGGCCATGATGTCCAGCGTCATGGTGTCCATCTGGTTCATGCCGGTGCCAAGCTTGCTGCCCTTGAGTTCGCGCAGAACATTGGTCGTGCCCAGCTGAGCGATGTCCGTCGCCAGCGGCAGGCCAGCGGCGGTCGCGGCGCTGGCGTCGCCAAGCTGGATGCGGGTCAGCGAGCGCAACAGTTCCGCGCCTTGGAGGATCGCCTGGCCTGCGTCCGCGCCCATACCTGATGCGCCGGCAGTGGAGGCAAAGCCGGATGCAGCCACGCCTTGCGCCGGCGCGCCGGGTCCGCCTGCAGGGCCCATGGGCGCTTTCGGCGCGGTCAGCAGCTTTTGCAGGACGGAGAAGATATCCTGCTCGCCGCCAGCGGTTCGATCAGCGGCTTGCGCGCTCTCGCCCCGCGCCCCGGAAGGCGGTGCCTTGCCGCCCTGCCGCTGAGCGGCGAGCCGGATTTTTGGAAGGATCGAGTTCTGCACCAGCAACGCGTTCACGGCTTTGTAGACAGCGCGAAGTTCGTCGACCACATGGTCGTCGAACAGCTTGAGCAGGACCATCCTTACGTCGACTTCAGAGTCGACCTGGCGGCAGGTGTGTTTGTACGCGTCGCAGATCGCCTGCGGGGTGAACGGGTTGTCTTCCGCCTGCAGACTGGCGTCCCCGAGCAGCACTCCCACCCGCTGGTCGAGGGCGATCAGCTCCTCATCGCAGAACTGACGCAACCTTGTCGCCATGGCGTTGAATTTGAGCGTCTCGTTGAGGTCGTCCTCGCCCACCAGCTCCAGTTCCAGCGAGGACAGGTCGATCTCGGCGAAGCTGTCGCCTATCTTCTTTACCCGGTTGCTGCGTTGCTGGAACTCGCGCAGGTACCGGGCACGGAACTGCGTCTCGATGGTTTCGCGCTGCGCGAGCACTTTGTCCCTGGTCTCCAGATAGAGCTTGCGCGTATCCTGGTCTCGCGCTTCGGCGACCATGGCGAGGAGAGCATCGTCGGCCTTGTCGAGCATGGCCGCCAGTGCCGCGGACAGACGCTCGCAAATCAGGTCACGACATTGCGTCAAGAGGGTATCGAAGGACGTCGCCTGGGGCATCGCCGCAACTGAGCGCAAGTTGAGAATGTGAGCGGGTGGAGATCGCGCAACGCGCAGCGTTATTCTGCCCGATCGAGGGCATTAACAAAACTCTCGAATCTTGCCGGTTCGGGCGCATGAATCTGCGGATTGCGCCCGGCGCCGATTCGAGGGGCGCAGGGGACGCGAGCCGTTTCTGGCTGTCCTGGCGATGCGGGGTTTGCCTGGCAACGTTGACCGCGCATGCTACTATCGCTGCACTCTTTCCGGACCTGCCCCCATGCAAGCATCCGACCTGCCCAAGGGCTGGAAGAAGCCGCCGCTTCCCGAGAACGAGGAAGAGCGCCTGGCGGCGCTGCACAGCTTCGGCCTGCTGGACACGCCAGCCGAGGAAGTCTTCGACGCGATCACGCGCCTCGCAGCGCAGATCTGCAATACGCCGATCGCGCTCATCTCACTGGTGGATCAAGAACGCCAGTGGTTCAAGTCCAATCACGGTCTGCCGAGTCTGAGCGAAACACCGCGGGACGTGAGTTTCTGCGCTCATTCGATCGCCGGCGACGCACTGATGGAGGTCCCGGATGCGGCGCGCGACGAGCGCTTCCGCTCGAACCCGCTGGTGACCGGCGAACCGAAGATCCGCTTCTACGCCGGCTTTCCGCTGGACGACGGCCTTGGCCACAAGCTCGGCACGTTGTGCGTCATCGACCGCCATCCGAGAGAGTTGTCGCCGCCACAGCGCGCGATGCTCGAGGAGATGTCGAGAATCGTCGTGCAGACGTTCGAGTGGCGCCGGCGAGGCGTCGAGACCGGTACCCGCATCGGCCGGCTGCTCGACCAGTCCGACAACGAGATCTTCGTGCTCGACCCGCAGACGTTGCGCTGCTTGTACGCAAATCGCGGCGCGGTCGCCAACACCGGCTACGCGCTGAGTGAGCTGCAGTCGATGGATTATTTCTCGCTCTTCCCATCGCTCGATCGCGAATCGTTCCTGCGCGACGTGGCGGCATTGCTGAACGGGACCCGCAAGCGCCTCGACTGCGAGGCGGTGTGTCGGCGACGCAACGGCTCGTCCTACGTCAGCCGCAGCAACCTCCGGTTCCACCCCGACAGCCATCCGCCGGTGGTGACGATGATGAGCGAGGACGTCACCGACCGCAAACGGATGGAAGGGGAGCTGCAGGCTTACGTGGCTGGCTTGACCGCGGTGATTTCCATCCAGCAGGAGATCGCCACCGGCAGCCAGGATATGGGCACGCTGATGCGCCTGATCGCGGTTCGGGCCCGGGAGATCACCGGCGCCAGAGGGGCCGCGATCGGACTGCTGGAGGAAGGACAGCTCGTGTACAGGGCGACGACCGACGAGGCATTGCCCGAGCTTGGCCAGAAGATGGACATGGCGGGGAGCCTGTCCGCGGCTGCCTTGCGAGAGGCGAAGGCCTTCCGCTGCAACGAGACCCAGGCCGACCCGCGAGTCGATCGCGACCTGTGCAGCCGCCTCGGAGTCCGCTCGCTGGTGGTCGCGCCCTTCTACCGGGAAAGCCGGCCGGCCGGGGTTCTCAAGGTGTTCTCCGGCGAGCCGCACGCCTTCACCGATCAGACTGCCCAGCTGGTGCAGCTGCTCGCCACCACCCTTGGCGGTGCGATGCACCGCCACACCTCGGACCTTGCGATCCTGGAAATCGCCCGCGGCGCCACTATTGAGTCGGGCCGAGACTTTTTCCGGACGCTGGTCACCGAACTCGCGGGGCTGCTGGGCGCGAGCTACGTGTTCATCGGTCAACTGCTCCCGGAAGGGCGAGGGGTTCGCCTGGTCGCTGCCAATGCCAAGGGCGATGCGCGCGAGAGCATCAGCCAGTTCATCGCCGGCTCGCTTTGCGATCACGCGCTGCACGGTGAGGCGCAGGTGGTGACGCGAGACCTGAGGAGCCGCTATCCGAGCGACCCGATACCGCAGAAGCTGGACGCCGAGGCCTACGTGGGTGTGCCCCTGGTGGCGGCGGACCGAAGCACCATCGGCCTGATCGCGGCGATGTTCGCCGAGGAGCTGTCGGAACCGGACCGGGTGCAGTCGATGCTGCAGATTTTCGCCGCCCGGGTCGGCTCCGAACTGGAGCGCCAGCGCGCCGACCGGCGATTGCGCGAGCAGACCGAGGTGCTGCAATCGGTTCTGGACAGCATTGCCGACGGGGTGATCGTGGCCGATGAGCACAGCAGGCTGCGCCTGCTCAATCCGGCGGCGAGGCGAATGGTCGGACTGCCTATGCCGGAGAGGATGTCGTTGAAGAACATTCCGGACCACTACGGCTTCTACCGCTCAGACGGCAAGACGTTGTTCCCCGCGGAGGAACTGCCGATCATCCAGGCGGTACAGGGCCGGGCGACCGATTCGGTCGAGCTGGTGATTCGCAACGCCGCGTTCCCGGAGGGAATCATGGTCAGCGCGCACGGAAGACCGTTGATGGGCCCCGACGGCCAGCCGCGCGGCGGGATGGCGGCGCTGCGCGACGTGACCCAGATCAAGCGCTCGGAGATGGAAGTGCGCAATCTCAACCTCGATCTCGAAGGCCGGGTGCGCGAGCGCACCGCGCAGGTGGAAACGGCCAACCTCGAGCTGGAGGCGCGCAACCGCGAGAACGAGCTTCTTAACGAGCTTTCCAGGATCCTGCAGTCCTGCGTGAACGTCGCCGAAGGCTGCGACGTGCTGAGCAAGTTCGTGCCGCAGCTGTTTCCCGACTACGGTGGCGGGCTGTACCTCCAGAACGGAGAACGCAAATCGCTGGACCTGCGCGCCGGGTGGGGGAGGGAGCATCATTCCGAGGAGGTGTTCGGCCAGGACCAGTGCTGGGGCTTTCGTCGCGGACAGCTTCATTTCAACGACGGGCGCTCTTCCGGTCTGGTGTGTCAGCATCTGCGCTCAGGCGCGCCTGAATCGCTGGCGAGCATCTGCGTGCCGCTGGCGGCGCAAGGGGAAATGATCGGCTTGCTCTACCTCGAGCGCGAACCTGGCGCCAGGCGAATGCCGGTGCGCTCGAACCAGACCGATGCGCGGCTGGCGAGCACGCTCGCGGAGCAGTTCGCGCTCGCTCTTGCCAATATCCAACTGCGCGAAACCCTGCGCAACCAGTCGATCCGCGATCCGCTCACCGGGCTGTACAACCGCCGCTTCCTGGAGGAGTCCTTCAGGCGCGAGTTTGCCCGGGCGCAGCGCAAGGAATCGCCCCTGGCGCTGATGATGCTCGATGTAGACCACTTCAAGCGCTACAACGACAGATACGGTCACGACGCCGGCGATCACGTGCTGCGGGAACTGGGCAACCTGCTCGCCAGGTTCATACGCGAGAGCGATATAGCCTGCCGTTACGGCGGCGAGGAGTTCGTTCTGTTGCTGCCCGGCGCTTCGGCTGCCAACGCCGGCGCCCGCGCCCGCGCGTTGCTGGCGGAGGTGCGCAAACTCAATCTGGTTTTCCAGGGAGCGCACCTCGGCAGGATCACGGCATCGATCGGCCTGGCGGTATATCCCGATCATGTGCAGGACGCCGAAGGCCTGCTGCAGGCCGCTGATGCCGCGCTCTACGTGGCCAAGGCGGGAGGGCGCGACCGGGCGGCGCTGTCCGGCGAGAAGCCTCGGGCGAGGAGACGCTCACCCGCCTGAAGCCGGGTTACCCGCCAGTTAAAAGGCGTGCTGTCCTCGCCGGGGTAACCGCCGACTGCGACCTATTGTCCGTTGCCGTCCTGCCAGGCAGTGGTCTGGATGCAGTCGCTGACGAAGGCCGCCTCATGCTGTTCAGGCTTCACCGGCCGGTCGAACACGCGCTCCGCGGCGGAGCCGAGGAGCCGCTCGTCCTCCTCGTCCTGCACGAACCACCGAAGCTGCGGCGGGAAGGCCTGGATCAGAGCGATGTCTTCTGCGAGCCGATCCATGAAGAACTGCTTGCTGATCCCGGCGTCGCGCGACATCGCCGCGTGGCGGATGAATTCTCCGCCTTGCGCGCACTCCTCGAGCGTGAGGCGATGCGCGCTGGACACGCCGGGCGCCGTCAGGACGATGGCGCCGGCGAAGAGCGCCGCCAATCTTGTCATCTTGTCCTCCGGCGGCCACGGGCCCTGCGAGGCCTTGGCCGCTCCGAGCAGGTGCCGCGCGAGCGCACGGGACCTGTGTGGCCCGATTGTAGTCGAGGCACAGCGATCTGCTACACTCGATTCGTGTTGCGCCGCGGCGTGGCAATCGCTCAATCTCTTTCAGCTCCATGGCTAGGTACATCAAGTCCTGCGTCGCTGCTCTGGCGTTGCTCGCCGTCTGCCTGCCGGCTGCCGCCGATCGCATCAGCCGGATGAACCTGACCGAGTTGTGCACCTATACTGCACGGCTCAAGGTGATCGGCTACTACTACTATCAGCAAGGCACGCGTCGCGAGCAGGTCAAGGTGCACTGGAAGGGCGACGAGACCCGCAACGAAATCGAGTTCGTCAATCGGGTACTGGATGAGGCTTACGCCCGGCTCGCTGCCGCCAATGCCGACGCCACCCGCTTCAGCGAACAGGCGTTCGGCGACATGGTCTACAACGCCTGCATGTCCGGCAAAGATCTGTGAGATTTTTTCCGGTTCTGCTGCTCTGTGTACTGCCCGCCCTGGCAGCTGGTGATGCCGCAGTAAAGGCCCGCGAAGGCGAGATCAATCACTGGATCGAGTACTACCAGCGCGACAGGACGCCACAGCCTGCTCGGCCTGTTGTCCAGGAAAAGCAGGACTCGCTATCCAAACGTTCAGGCGGCGAAGCGCCGGACAGGGAAACGAAACGCTGAGCGCCCGGAGAGAACGATGGACAGGCTGACGGCGATGGAATTGTTCGTCCGGATCGTGGAGACCGGCAGCTTTTCCGCGGTTGCACGAGAGATGGACACCACTCAGCCGACGGTCAGTAAACAGCTGTCGGGGCTGGAACACAAGCTGAAAACGCGGCTGCTCAACCGCAGTACCCGCCAACTCAGCCTGACAGAGGCCGGCAGCGAGTACTACGAAGCATGCAAGCGAATCCTCGACCAGGTGCACGAAGCCGAAGGCAACGTCGGGCGCCTGCAAGGCCTGCTGGCGGGGCTGCTGAAGGTCAACACCTCGATCGCGCTGGGGCAGATGTACGTCGGTCCGCTCACGCTTAAGTTCCAGAAGCTGCATCCTGGAATGGAGATCGATCTTTCCCTGGTGGATCGTTTCGTTGATGTGGTGGAGGAGGGGGTCGATGTCGCGATCCGGGTCGGCCGGCTGAACGATTCCAGCCTGGTCGCGAGGCGACTGGGCAAGACGCGGCGGGTCGCGGTGGCTACTCCGGCATACCTCAGGAAACACGGAACGCCCAGGACCCCGGCGGAACTCGCCAACCACAACTGCCTGCTGTACGCCTACCTTTCCACCGGCAACGAGTGGATGTTCCAGGGGCCGGACGGCAACGAGATCCGGGTCAAGGTCTCTGGAAACTTTCGCGCCAATAACGGCGAGGCGATCCGTCAGGCGGTGCTGGCCGACCTCGGTATCGCGGTCGCGCCCGAGTGGATCGCACTGAACGATCTCGAGTCGGGGGCGATCAAGTCCATCCTGACCAACTATGCGCCGACCTTGATGGACATCCACGCGGTCTACCCTTCCGGTCGCCACCTCTCGGCGAAAGTGCGGGCGTACGTCGATTTCCTGCAACAGGAGTTCCAGAAGATCGCGCCCTTGCGCGCCACCTGAGTCCCGTGCTGCGGAGGTGATCCAGCGGGCACCGGCAGCGAAGCGGGTTCAGCACGATCCCGAGGGCAGCCTGGAGCGGGAGCATGAGGAAATTTTTCTGTCTGCCGGCTTGGCCGGGATCGCAAGACCCTGATTTCTAGGTTAAAAACACAAACCTATCATTTTGATAGATTTGATCTTTTTCCCAGTCTTGGTTACCTTCAACTCGGGCGGCAGGCGGCTGTGGTTCAGGTGCCCGCAGCCGATCGCCAGGACTGTTTTAGATAAGCTGTCCCGGCCAGCCTGCTTGTCTCGCCGTTCTCTCCGGCGTATGCGGACGCAGCCGACCTCCCTTGCTGCCAGGCGTGCGTACGGAACCCACGACAGTGGCGTCCCCGCGGCGGGACGACAGGTTGAAGCGCGAAGCGAGATCTTCATTGCGTCTGCGCGGCGTTCGCGCGGCGCAGACAAACAAGGCGACACAATCGTCTTGAATCGAGCAAAGCGCTTCTCCGGGCAGCTTATCCGTTTTCTTCGCAGGAACAGGAAGGCCCGCTTCGGCGGGCCTTCCTATTTCGAGCCTCCCGCCTGCGCTTCCACTGGCGGTCGCAGGAGCGGCGCCGCTCAGCATGTTTCCGACGGATCGAAGTCCAACTCCACCCGGGCCCCGCTGGGGTCAAAGCAGAACAGTTGCCAGATGCCGGACTCGCTCTGCCTGCGCAGGTCGTATTCGATCTCGCGGGCGCGGAGCTTACCGACGACCGCTGGCAGATCCCTGGCACTGAAAGCCATGTGGTCGAGCACTCCGCTGCGCGGCTCGGGCAGCGGGCGCCCGGCGATGATGTGCAGGACCGCCTGACCATTGGTATAGAGCCAGGCGCCGGGAAATCCCAGCGGCGGCCGGTAGCCCTCCTCCAATCCGAGGACATTCATGTAGAAATCCCGGCTCTTCTCCAGATCCTCCGCCAGGACGGTGAAGTGGTTCATTGCAACGATGGTCATGGCTGTACGCTAATCGGCAAGCCGGATGAATGTATGGTAACAGCAGGGGCAAGGCAAAGCCCTGACGAGTCACGCTGCAATCCACCCTTCGGGCGGGGGAAAAACCGAAGACAGCTGCTTCAGCCTCTCTCGGCTACGCCGCGTCCTTCTTCGCTTCGTAGCCGAGTATGTAGCGGCGCTTTTCCAGCCACCAGCCGTACTGCACCGGCCAGGACTCGTAGTTGCCTTCGGCGCCGAGCGCGATCTCGGCATGGAGCGGCCAGTTCGGGTTGTGCAGCGCCTCGCGGCCGATCGCGATCAGATCCGCCTGGCCAGCGTGGAGAATCGCTTCAGCCTGCCCGGGCTCCAGTATCAGGCCCACGGTCATGGTCTTGATTGCGGCATCGCGCCTGACCCGTTCAGCGAAGGGGACCTGGAAACCCGGGGAGCGCTTAACCCTAGCGGCGGTGGCCGCTCCTTTCAAGCCTCCCGACGAACAGTCCACCACGTCCACCCCCAGCGCCTTGAGTTCGCGGGCCAGGGCGACCGTGTCGTCGAGCGACCAGCCGCCGTCCACACCGTCGACCGAGGACACGCGCACGAACAGAGGCCTGTCCTGGGGCCAGGTGGCGCGAATCGCCTCGGCAAGCTCGAGGGTAAAGCGCATTCGCCCCTTGAGACTGCCGCCGTACTGGTCGAGGCGCTTGTTGGAGAGCGGCGAAAGGAACTCGTGGCCGAGATAGCCGTGCGCCGAGTGCAGCTCGATCACTTCGAAGCCGGCCTGTTGCGCGCGCCGCGCCGCCAGCACCCATGCCTCCTGGATCTGGCGGATCTCTGGTACCGAGAGCTCATGCGGGAGCAGCCAGCCGGTGTCCATCGGCTCAGGGCTGGGCGCGACGACTTCCCAGGCATCCTCGCCGCGCCGGCGGTCGCTGTCGTCCAACGGACCGTTGCCGTGCCAGGGACGCTGCATGCTGGCCTTGCGGCCGGCGTGCGCCAGTTGCATTGCCGGAACCGTCCCGTGGGACTTGAGGAATTCCGTGATGCGCTTGAGCGCAGGAATGTGGTCGTCCGACCAGATCCCGAGATCTCCATGGGTGATGCGGCCTCGCGCTTCCACCGCGGCTGCCTCGGTGAACACCAGGCCCGCGCCGCCAAGGGCGAACTTGCCCAGGTGGACGAAATGCCAGTCGTTGGCGAATCCGTCCCGGGACGAGTACTCGCACATCGGCGAGATGACGACGCGGTTCTTGAGAGTGATGCCGCGCAGCTCGAGCGGCGTGAACAACAGCGGCCTGGTTGCCATGGATTCCCTTTGGTTCAACGTGTCCCGCGAAGCCCGACGGTACTTGCGGGTGGTGCGAAGTTTACCCGCGGAAGCGGCGGTGCCGCGCCGGTTGCGCGGCAACAAGACGCCGGGTGGGTGTCAAGTCTGGCTGCGGTCAGGTCCGCGGCTTGGTGTGCACGTGCTGGTGCTGGACGGCGCTCTGGCTGTGCTCGTGACCGTGCCCGTGCGAATGCCCTTTTTCGACGTCCACCGGCACCAGGTTTAGTCTGCCATGACGTACTTCGGGCTCTGCCATCAGGGCGTTTGCGAACCTGGTCACGCTTTCGGTTGCGCCGCGCAGGATCAGCGCCTCCACGCAGTTGTCGTGATCGAGGTGCACATGCATCGTCGACAGCACGATGTCGTGGTGTGCGTGCTGGAGTTCGGTCAGCCGCTCGGCGAGGTCGCGGGCGTGATGGTTGTAGACGTAGGACAGCGCGGCGATGCAGAAAGGCGCCTCGTGGCGTTCGATGCTGGCGGCGGCAAGTTCGGTCCTTACCATGTCCCGGACTGCTTCCGAGCGGTTCTGGTAGCCCTTTTTTCTGAGCAGTTCGTCGAACTGGCTCGCCAGCTCGTCGCTGAGCGAGATAGTGAATCGTTCCAATTTTCTTCTCCCTCTAGCGTAGGTACCCGACTCCGGGCGATCGCCCGATCGGCGCACTGTGCATCTTACACAATCTGCAAACGTAGTATCTGAAACCGGCTCGACCGGCAGACCTTTCTGCGGTCGAAACCCTCGCTACCCTCTTCAGGTTCTCACCGCTCGGCGCATCCGCGCCAGCGCTTCTTTGAGCAGTGCGCGGGGACAGGCGAAGTTCAGGCGCAGAAACCCGGGCGCGCCGAACGAGGCGCCATCGTAGAGCCCGACCCCGGCCTCTTCGAAGCGACCAAGCGCATCGCCGCCGGGAAGCTCCCGGGCATCGAGCCAGGCGAGATAGGTGGCCTGCGGATGGAAGACCTTCAATCCGGGAAGGCGTGGAATCGAATCCTCGACCAGTGCGCGGTTGCCGCGCAGATATTCGACCAGTGCCAGTCGCCAATCCCTGCCGTCGCGATAGGCCGCGAGGGTGGCGAACAATCCCATTGCGCCGACGTGATGAACGATGCCTGCCATGGTGCGCTTGAGCCTCGCGCGCAGCTCGGGATTCGAGACAACCGCAAAGGCACACCCGAGGGCAGGCAGGTTGAAGGTCTTGCTTGCCGACATCAGGGTGACCGTGCGCGCGGCGATGGCCGGGTCGAGGCTGGCGGCCGGGAGATGCTCTTTGTCGCTGTCGAGCACCAGGCCGCAGTGGATCTCGTCGGAGACGAGCACGAGGTCATGGCGCAGGCAGAATTCGCCGAGGGCCTCGAGTTCCACGCGGCTCCACACGCGGCCGGTCGGGTTGTGCGGGTTGCACAGCAGCAGCATGCGGCTGTCAGGCGTGAGAGCGTGCTCGAGCGCTTCCATGTCCCACACCCACAGGCCGTCGGACTCCGCAAGCGGCACACGGATGCATTTGCGACCGGCATACTCCGGGGCGGAGAGGAACGGTGGATAGATGGGGACAGCCGTCAGTATGCTCTCGCGCTCGGCGGCAAACGCGCGACACACTGCGTTCAGCCCAACGACCAGGCTGGGCAGGAACACCAGCCAGCCCGGCTCGATTCGCCAACGGTGCTCAGCCCGCAAAGCGCTGACGATCACTTCCGGAAGCTCGTCCGGCGTCTGGGTGTAGCCGAACACGCCGTGAGCCGTTCGGCGTTGCAGTTCCTGTACTATGCACGGCGCGGCGGCGAAGTCCATGTCCGCGACCCACATCGGAATGACGTCACGGCCGCGATACTTTTCCCATTTCACCGACGCGGTGCCGCGCCGCTCGACCGGCGTGTCGAAGTCGAACCATCGGACAGAAGTCAGAGCAGGACCTTTCGCAGCCAGGCGCCGATATCGGCGATCTCCTGGTCGCACACCGAGTGCGGCATGCGGTACTCATGCCATTCGACTTCATATCCGAGGTCGGCCAGTTGCTGCCGCGAAGCCTTTGCGGCCGCAACCGGGATTATCGGATCGTCGCTGCCGTGGCCCATGAATATCGAGATGCCGCTGTTGGCCGAGTTGCGCTCCGCCTCCACGGCCTTCGCCAGCGGCAGGTACCCGGACAGGATCATCAGTCCGGCCAGTTTCCCCCGGTGTCGCAAGCCGACGTGCAGCGACATCACGCCGCCCTGCGAGAATCCGGCGAGAACGATACGCGAGGCCGGTATGCCGCGCCGGACTTCCCTGGCGACCAATGCCTCTATGGACTCCTGCGAAGCGCGGATTCCGTGCTCGTCCTGGCGAGTGCCGAAGTCGGCACCGACAATGTCGTACCAGGCACGCATCACGAAACCCCCGTTGATCGTCACCGGCATCATCGGCGCGTGGGGAAAAACGAAGCGGATGCCGACCGGCGGCAGCGGTAACGCCTTCACCACCGGCACGAAGTCGTTGCCGTCAGCTCCGAGCCCGTGCAACCAGATGATCGCGTGGCTGGGATTTGCCCGGGTTTCCACTTCGATAGCCGGCAGCAGGATTTGTGTTTTCGATTGCATCGGTTCGCGTTGCTTTCCTTATGCGGAGGCGGCTAGGGCTGCCGCTGCGGTGACCCTCACGTGACCGGCCTCTGCCGTATGGCCGACTTCGGGCGGAAGGCCTTGCAGATCTCCTCGCGGGTTTCGACATACGGCCCGCCGATCAAGTCTATGCAGTACGGCACCGCCGAGAAGATGCCGTGAACCAGCTGCTTTCCAGCGTGGTCTTTGAGCCCTTCGAGCGTTTCCCGGATGGACTTAGGCTGGCCGGGCAGATTGACGATGAGGCTCTTGCCGCGAATCACTGCCACTTGCCGCGACAGTATCGCGGTGGGCACGAACTGCAAGCTGATCTGGCGCATCTGCTCGCCGAATCCGGGCATGTGCCTGTGCGCCACCGCCAGCGTGGCATCAGGCGTCACGTCCCGCGGTGCCGGCCCGGTGCCGCCAGTGGTCAGAATCAGGTGGCAGTCCTCCCGGTCGGCAAGCTCCTTGAGCGTGGACTCGATCTGCGGCTGCTCGTCGGCGATCAGCCGCGGGACGAATTTCATGGGATTGACCACCGCGGCATTGAGCCATTCCTGCAACGCAGGCAGCCCCTCGTCCTTGTAGACGCCTTTGGAGGCGCGGTCGCTGATCGAAACCAGCCCGACTTTCAGCAGTTCGTTGTCATCAGTCATAGTGCATCGATCGATCAGGCACGCGGACTCAGAGGCACGGAACCGCCCTTGCACCGGACTCTCTGGCCGGAGTGGGGAGGGTCGGGGTAAGGCAAGTTGTCTCTGTGCTTCCGTTTCTATAGTTTCTTCAGCTCACTTGGCTGGCTGCGCATCGCCGACAAGCTCGCGTAGCGCCTGGAACAGAGCGCGGGCGCTTCCCGGCGGCCCGGACGTCTCTGCCTCGCGCCTGGCGTTGCGCACCAGAGCCCGCAACCGCTGCACGTCTGCCTGCGGATGCCGTTCGACAAGCTCGCTGAGCGTCGACTCATCCTGCAGCAGGCGCTCCCGCCATAGCTCCGCCCGATGCAGGCGGGAGGTATCCCGCGCGGCCGCGTTTTTCCACGCTTGCAGCTGTGACCGGATCGCGCCAGCGTCGACCTCCCGCATGAGCCTGCCGATGTACTGGAATTGTCGTCGGCGCGCCCCCCGCTTCGAGATCTCGCGTGCATGCATCACCGCGTCGCGCAGCGTCTCGGGCAACTCGAGCTGGGCGAGGCGCTCCACAGGCAGCTCGACCAGGGTCTCGCCCAGGTCCTGGAGGGCCTGCATTTCCCGCTTGCGCTGCGTCTTGCTCGGTTCCTGCTGCTGATCCATAGGCCGGAGGCATCCAGTGCGGGTGGTATGATACCCAAGGCGGCGTGGACCCACCCACGCCGCTTTGAATTTGTATGGACAGAGAAAGCGCCAGCGATACCTTCGCCTACACCCTGGACGGACTCAAGGACATTGTTCGCGTGGCGCTGGACCACGCCCGGGCCAAGGGGGCGACCAGCGCCGAAGCCGAAGCGAGCGAAGGCGTCGGTCAGAGCGTGACGGTCAGGCTCGGCGCCGTGGAAACCATCGAGTACAACCGCGACAAGGGACTTGGAATTACCGTCTTTGTCGGCCAGAAGCGGGGGCATGCGAGCACATCCGATCTGGCAGCCGGCGCGGTGAAGAGCGCAGTGGACGCCGCCCTGTCGATCGCCGGGCTTACAGCAGCCGACGACTATGCCGGGCTGGCGGATCCTGATCTGCTGGCGGTGTCCTTTCCGGACCTCGATCTGTTCCACCCCTGGTCGCTGGAGGTCGAGCAGGCGATCGAACTTGCCCGCCGCTGCGAACAGGCTGCACTCGATGTCGACCGCCGGGTGAGCAACTCGGAGGGCGCAACGGTGTCGGCCCAGCAGTCGCACTTTGCATATGGAAACAGTCACGGATTTCTCGCCGGTTATCCGAGTTCACGCCACACGGTGAGCTGCGCAGTCATCGCCGGCAAGGATGAAGGCATGCAGCGCGACGACTGGTGGTCGGTTGCGAGGTCCGCGTCCGATCTCGAGCCGGTCAGGCAAATAGGTCTCAAGGCGGGAGAACGAGCTGTCCGCCGGCTCGGAGCGCGCAAGATCGGAACCGTCCAGGCGCCGGTGCTTTTCGAGTCCAACGTGGCTTCCGGACTGCTGGCCCACTTCGTTGCGGCCGTGAGTGGCGGCAGTCTCTACCGCAAGCAGACGTTTCTCCACGAAAGTCTGGGCAAACCGGTTTTCCCGCCCTCGGTGCGCATTAGCGACGATCCGTCGATAGGACGTGGCCTGGCCAGTGCCGCCTTCGACGACGAGGGCGTTGCCACACGGTGTCGCGAGATAGTGAAAGACGGGGTTCTGCAAGGCTATTTCCTCGGGACATACTCGGCGCGCAAACTCGGCATGAAGTCCACCGGCAATGCCGGCGGCAATCACAATCTGATTATCGATTCGACCGGCGAAGATTTCCCGACGCTGCTCGGCGCGATGGGGCGAGGGCTGCTGGTGACCGATCTGCTGGGTCACGGGGTCAACATGGTCACCGGCGACTACTCCCGCGGCGCGGCCGGCTACTGGGTCGAGAACGGAGAGATCGCCTATCCGGTTCAGGAAGTGACCATCGCCGGGAATCTGAAGGACATGTTCCACCGGATCGCCGCGGTCGGAACCGACGTCCTGGTGCGTGGCTCCCGACAGTGCGGTTCGATCCTCATCGAACAGATGACCGTGGCGGGAGAGTAGGGTTGGCAGTGGAATCCTGCAGCAGCCACTGCGGCAGCTGCCGCGCCTTCTCGGAATACGCGGTGTTCACGTGCTGACTCGTCTGACTCGGTCGGCTGTCCATGGTCTCTGGACTTCGTTCGCCGTCGTCGCCTCGCTCACCGCCTGCAGCGAAGCTGTTCCGCAGCTGCCTGCCGTAGCCCAGAACGAAGTCATCCTCGCTTTCGGCGACAGCCTCACCTACGGTACCGGTGCCGGCCCTCAGGAGGCCTACCCGGAAGTGCTGTCCGCGCTGATCGGGCGCACGGTCATCGGCTCCGGCGTTCCCGGTGAGCAGACCTCCGGAGCGCTGCAAAGACTCGAGCACGCACTCGATGAGCACCAGCCGAAGGTCCTGCTCCTCTGCCTGGGCGGAAACGACATGCTGCGCAAGGTCGATTCGTCGGTCACGGAAGCGAACCTGCGGCGGATGGTGGACATCGCCCGCTCCCGTGGGGTTTCCGTGGTGCTGATCGGAGTCCCGAAACCGGCGCTATTCGGCGGCAGCGCCGAGTTCTATGAACGTATCGCCGAAGACTTCGGGCTGCCGCTGGAGAACGGGGTTCTCAACGATATCCTGAAAGACAATCGTTTCAAATCGGACCCCATTCATCCCAATGCCCAGGGTTACCGGCGGCTGGCGGAGGCTATTGCCGAGTTGCTGAGAAAGGCGGGTGCCGTTTGACACGCAGGCATGGCGATCAGGCGAAGATGCCGTGCAGGAACCAGTGCGCCTGCCTCGAGCGCTCGCGATAGATCCAGAAGGTCGCGCCGGAAGGATTGCGCGCGACGTAGTAGTCCCGCATCACTTCGTTTCCATCCCACCAGCCGGACTCGATTCGCTCCGGACCATTTAGCAGAGCCAGTCCGCCGTCCAGTTGCGGCACCTCGTCCCGCATGTCGAGCCGGCGCGGGCGGGGCAAAAGCCAGACTGGCCGAGGCCGATACGGCGCGGGCCCGGTTCTGGTGCCGGGCTCGGCTTCGCGCCAGGCGAGTTCCGGCCGCGCGTCCGGGTAGAGCGACAGGCCGTGCGCCGCATCGTTTCCCAGCCGGGCACGCAGTTTCTCGACCAGGACGGTCCTTTCCTCGCGCGCCTGCTCTCGATCCGGGAAGAAAGAAAAGTTGCGCGGCGCAAGCTGGGCGACCTCGATCGCCTCCAGGCGGATCGATTCGGTCCGGCCAGGCAGCGGGGTGACGGACAAGCGCTCGCGCAGAAGATTGACCAGATGCTTCGGATCGCGGCCCGGAATGGAAAGCGCGATGATGGTCTCGGTCGGTTCACCGTTCTCGCTGAGCAGCACGAGCCTCAGCCGCGTCACGCCGGCATTGCACGCCGACAGGTAGCCGGTCAGTTGCAGGAGCAGGCGGTGCGCTGCGAACAGCAGCGCCTCGACCTCGTTTACCGGAGAGGACAGGGTCAGCTCGGCGCGGAACCGTACCGGCGGGGTGAAGACGGCCTGCGGGTCGGGCAGTACGCCGAATGCGCGATCGACCCGGTCGAGAAGATCCTGCCCGAAACGCCGGGCCACGCCGTCCCGCGGCAGCCGGACGAATTCCCCGATGGTGCGCACGCCGATGCGCCTGAACGATTCGAGAACGCCTGATCCGACCTCCAGATATTCGACCGGGAGCCGGTTCAAGTGATGGTTCAGCGTCGCCGGATCCTCTATCACGGGCTCGAGGCCCGCCCGGGCGAGCCATAGCGCGCCGCGCGGCGTAGGCGCTGCCGCGACCACTGCATCGAAGCCGAGCGTCGAGGCTTCGGCGCGGATGCGGTTGCACAGCGCATCCAGTCCACCGAAGAACCTCAGGCTGCCGCCGATCTCGAGCAGCAGCGAACCCGGCGGAAGAACGCTGACCTGCGAGGTGAACTGGAAAGCCCAGAGCGCGATGTTTTCAAGAGCGTGGCGCTCCCGGGAAACATCGCGAGTGCGCACCAGGAGCCGCGGTGCGAGTGCATAGGTTGCCGGGACCGGCATGCCGGGGCAGATGCCCGCGCGCCGGGCGCGCGGGTCGCAGGCGACCACTTGTGCGCGATGGCCGCCGGTCGAGACGATGAGCGGATCAGGCGCAAGGCCTGCCCGCAGGAAGATCTCGATCGGCAGACAGGGAAAGTGAAGGCACAGCCACAGCATTTTGAAAGCAGGTCGAAAGACACTCAGATCTTGCCGGCACTGTTGAGCGGCAGATGGACCGGCGCGGTAATTCCGCCGCCGCGGCGCTTGAGGATCTCGACCTGCATGCCCTCGAAGCGCGAATCGACGCGCAAGCGGTAGGGTACGGGGGAAGTACGCGCAGGCGTGCCGCATGCGGCGAGAAAGATACCAAGCGTCCGGCCGGTTTCGGCGGCGAGCTGCAGCCGGCGGATCGCCCGTTCGGTGACGAAACCGGGCCAGGCGAGCACCGCGCTGCATGCGCCCGAGCGCAGCGATTGTTCCATGGACCAAAGGGTGTCGGCGCTGCTGCGTGCGCGCACCACGACCACTTTGGCGAGGTCGACGCCCGCGGCGGCGAGCGCCGGCGCATAGAGAATGTAAGGCGGGCTGACAAAGGCGATCCAGCGCTCCTCCGCGGAAAGCCTTGAGAGCGCGGGCAGCAGGATCGACAGTTCGCCGACGCCCTCGCGCTGCGGAATCAGTTCGACCAGCGCTGCCTGCGGCCAGCCGCCGAGCTTCTCATCCAGCGCGGTGAAACCCGAGGGGATGGCGGAAGCGGCCGCACGCGATGATTCCGAGCCGCGCCAGATCGCGGCATTCTGCAGAAGGAGATCGAGGGCCGAGGACATGAACGAAACTTGCTCTTGCTTTCGGGCGCCTTCCGCGCACAGTGGGGAGAGGGCGGGGCGAGGTGGTGTTCAGGAAATCCTCCCGTTGCGGATCAGCCCCACCGCCAGGCCTTCGATCGCGAGGCGGTCGCGTTTCGGGTCCACATATATTGGTGTGAACTCGGGGTTTTCCGGCAGAAGCTGCACCTGCGAACCTTGGCGCTTGAAGCGCTTGACCGTGACCTCGCCGTTCACCCGCGCAACCACGATCTGCCCGGAGCGGACTTCGTGGGCGCGGTGCACGGCGAGCAGATCACCTTCGAGGATGCCGGCGTCGCGCATGCTCAGCCCGCGTACTTTCAGCAGATAGTCGGCACGTGGTTTGAACAGTTGCGGGTCGAGTTGTACCCTGCCTTGAATATGCGCCTCGGCGAGGATCGGGCTGCCCGCCGCCACTCGCCCGATCACCGGCAATCCGACGCCTTCAGCGAGCCGGATGCCCCGGGAAGCGCCGGGCAGCATCTCGATGACGCCTTTGCGGGCCAGCGCCTTCAAGTGGTCCTCTGCCGCGTTCAACGACCGGAAACCGAGTTCCTGCGCGATCTCCGCGCGGGTAGGGGGAAACCCGCTGGACTGGATGAAGTCCCGGATCATCCGCAGCACTTCCGCCTGGCGGGAGGTCAGCTCTTCCATATTTCGGGCCCGATAAACTCGGATACTGTAATTATATACAGAAACGGGCCGGACCCCGCAACAGGACCGTTTTTGTGCACGCCGCGATCTGCGCGCACAACTGCAGTGCATCCGATCGAGACGGTCCATCCAAGTCCTGGCGAAAAGTGCACAGCGTCCCCCATGAGTGCATCACAACGCCATGAAATCCATGGAAAAGGAAATGCCCACAAACGAATGGCACGCTTGTTGCGCTTGGCCTCACGCGACGCGGCGCAAGCGAAAGCCAAGATGCTGCCGCAGTCCATCCATCCTTCACCGCTAATAAGGGGAGCACATGAACCGCAAGCAGTTTCTCAAATCGGTCTTCGCGCTGGCACTGGGCGCGACGAGCGTCGTCTGCGCGCAGGCCCGGGCCGCCGACACAATCAAGGTAGGCGTCTTGCACTCGTTGTCGGGGACGATGGCTATCTCCGAAACCGCGCTGAAGAACACAGTGCTGATGACCATCGACGAGATCAACGCCAAGGGCGGCGTGCTCGGCAAAAAGCTCGAGCCTGTGGTGGTCGATCCAGCTTCCAACTGGCCGCTGTTTGCCGAGAAGGCTCGACAGCTCCTGACCCAGGACAAGGTGGCAGTGGTGTTCGGTTGCTGGACATCGGTGTCGCGCAAGTCGGTGCTGCCGGTGTTCGAGGAGTTGAACGGGCTGCTCTTCTACCCGGTGCAGTACGAGGGCGAAGAGCTGTCCAAGAACGTGTTCTACACCGGCGCCGCTCCGAACCAGCAGGCGATTCCCGCGGTGGAATACCTCATGAGCGAAGACGGCGGCTCCGCCAAGCGCTGGTTCCTGCTCGGCACCGACTACGTTTATCCGCGCACGACCAACAAGATCCTGCGCGCATTCCTCAAATCCAAGGGCGTTGCCGAGAAGGACATCGAGGAGGTGTACACGCCGTTCGGCCATAGCGACTATCAGACTATCGTCGCCAACATCAAGAGATTCTCGGCCGGTGGCAAGACGGCGGTCGTATCGACCATCAACGGCGATTCCAATGTGCCGTTCTACAAGGAGCTGGGCAATGCCGGGCTGAAAGCGACCGACGTACCAGTGGTGGCGTTTTCGGTGGGTGAAGAGGAGCTGAGGGGCATCGACACCAAGCCCCTGATCGGTCACCTCGCCGCGTGGAACTATTTCATGTCCGTGAAGAACGCAGAGAACACCAAGTTCATCAGGATGTACGCCGACTGGGCCAAGAAGAACAAGGTCCCGAACCTGGATACCGTGGTCACCAACGACCCGATGGAAGCCACGTACGTCGGCATCCACATGTGGGCCCAGGCTGCCGCCAAGGCCAAGTCGATCGAGGTCGACAAGGTGCGTGAGGCGATGTACGGCCAGACCTTCAAGGCGCCGTCCGGCTTCACGCTCACGATGGACAAGTCCAACCACCACCTGCACAAGCCGGTGATGATCGGCGAGGTGAAAGGCGACGGCCAGTTCAACGTGGTATGGAAGACCGGGGGTCCGATCCGCGCCCAGCCATGGAGCCCGTTCATCGTGGGCAACGAAGGCAAGCAGAACCTCTGATCGCCGAAGCCCGATCCCGGCGGCCCAGCGACCGCCGGGGTCGGGAGGATCGTCAGGGGCAGGGCCTGCGGCGGTATCGAGCATTCAGCCCGCAGGCCTTTTTTTTTTTTGACTGTTCAGTCGTCGGGAGGACCGGTGCGGGCAAGACTGAGCGCATTCTTGTTGTCGATCCTGTACATGCTGGCCGTCGCGCCCGCGCAGGCGCTCGACCCGAAGGTCGTGAGCAAGCTCGCATCCGACGACAGCGCTGCCAGGCTGGAAGCTATCGACCAGCTCGCTGCCTCCGGCGAGGAAGCGGCGCTCACACTGCTCCAGGCGCTGGCGAACGGCGAAGTCCAGGTAACGCCGGATTCACGAGTCATCATCGTGTCAGACCAGGTGCTGGATGCCGTCACCCTGACGCCGATCGCTTCCGCGCCCGACGAATACGAGGCAGTGATCCTCAACAACCGCATGCGCGCCAGGGTCGACTCGGCGATCGGCGCGTTGAGCCTGCTTTCCCCCGACCGCGCGACCCGGCTTGCGTCGGCCAAAGCGGTCGAGACTACTCAGGACGTCTCTCTACTGCCGCTGCTCGAACGGGCGATAGACAAGGAGACCGATCCGCTGATCCGCAGGTCACTGGAACACACGCGGGCCGTCCTGGATCTCAGGAGTCAGGATCCGGCGCGGCGGCTGGCGGCAGCCAGGGTGCTAGGCGATAGCAGTCAGGCGCGGGTGCGTACGTTCCTGCTGCAGCTGCTGGAGAAGGACTCCTCCGGGACCTATCTTGAAACCGACGCCGACGTGCGTTTCGCGGCGCAAGCAGCGCTGGAGTCGGTCGAGCGCAGGCTTGCCTTCTCGGACTACTTCGGACGCATCTTCAGCGGCTTGTCGCTCGGCAGCATCCTGCTGCTCGTGGCGCTGGGACTGGCGATCACCTACGGCCTGCTCGGCGTGATCAACATGGCGCACGGCGAGATGCTGATGATCGGCGCTTACGCGACCTACGTCACCCAGCAGGTCTTCAGGACCCATTTCCCGGGTGCGCTCGACTGGTACGTTCTCGCCGCGATACCAACCGCGTTCTTCTCGGCAGCGCTGGTGGGGATGGCGCTCGAGCGCACGGTGATCCGCTGGCTCTATGGCCGGCCACTGGAGACGCTGCTTGCAACCTGGGGCATCAGCCTGTTCCTGATCCAGCTGGTGCGCCAGATATTCGGTGCCCAGAATGTGGAGGTTGCCAATCCCTCCTGGTTGTCGGGCGGAGTCGAATTCGCCAACGTGGTCATGCCCTACAACCGCATCGTCATCATCGGCTTCTCCATGCTGGTCCTGATCTTGATGTGGCTGCTGCTGTCGCGCACCCGGCTGGGGCTGTTCATTCGCGGCGTAACCCAGAACCGGACGATGGCCTCCTGCGTCGGTGTGCCCACCGGTCGCGTGGACCTGCTGGCTTTCGGACTCGGCTCCGGTATCGCCGGATTGGGAGGAGTCGCGCTGTCGCAGATCGGCAATGTCGGTCCGGATCTCGGCCAAGCCTACATAATCGATTCGTTCATGGTCGTGGTGCTTGGCGGGGTCGGACAACTTGCCGGCACCGTGTACGCCGGGCTCGGGCTGGGTGTGATGTCGAAGCTGATCGAGCCGCATATCGGCGCAGTGCTGACAAAGATCCTGATCCTGGTGCTTATCATCGCGTTCATCCAGAAGCGTCCACAGGGGCTTTTCGCGCTCAAGGGGAGAGCGGTTGAAACCTGAGGACCTGAGAGTGCGCTACGCTCCGCGCAGCGAGCCGTTTTTTTCGCGCAACGCCTGGATCGCGCTCGGCGCCTTTGCGATGGTCACGCTGGTCATCGTTCCGGCGCTGTACGTCTTTGTCCCCGAGGGCGATCCTTTTCACGTGTCGGCGTACACGGTCACGCTCGCCGGCAAGATCATGTGCTACTGCATCGTCGCCGTGGCCATGAACCTCATCTGGGGCTATGCCGGCATCCTGTCGCTTGGTCACGGAGTGTTCTTCGCGCTGGGTGGCTATGCGTTCGGGATGTACCTCATGCGCCAGATCGGCCGCGAAGGACAGTACCAGAGCGACCTGCCTGATTTCATGGTCTTCCTCGACTGGAAGGCATTCCCCTGGCAGTGGACCGGGTCGGAGCATTTCCTCTGGGCGGCGGCACTGGTGGTACTTGCGCCCGGGCTGCTGGCTTTCGTGTTTGGCGTGTTCGCGTTCCGCTCGCGGATCAAAGGGGTCTACTTCTCCATCATCACGCAGGCGATGACTTTCGCCTTCATGCTGCTGTTTTTCCGCAACGACACCGGGTTCGGAGGCAACAACGGTTTCACCGATTTCAAGCGAGTGCTCGGATTTCCGATCACCGCGCCGTCGACCCGGGCGGTGTTGTTCGCGCTGAGCGCCATCGCGCTGGTCGGATCGCTCGTCCTGACGCGCTACCTGATCCGTTCCAAAGTCGGGCGCGTTCTGACGGCGATCCGCGACTCGGAGTCGCGGCTGATGTTCTCCGGCTACAACCCTCTCTGGTACAAGCTGTTCGTCTGGACACTCTCGGCGGTGATCTGCGGGGTCGCCGGCGCCCTGTATGTCCCCCAGGTGGGGATCATCAATCCCAGCGAGATGTCGCCTGCGAACTCGATCGAGATCGCGATCTGGGTTGCGGTCGGCGGCAGGGGCACCCTGCTCGGCCCGCTACTGGGCGCCTCCGTGGTGAACGGCGCCAAGAGCTTCTTCACCCAGTCGTTTCCCGAGTACTGGCTGTTCTTCCTCGGGCTGATGTTCATCCTGGTGACCCTGTTCATGCCGAAGGGCCTGACAGGGCTCGCTGCGCGGATCCTGGGCAGATTCAAATGAGCAACGCCGCGGACGAGGACCTGGTTCCGAGCGGAGCGCCGGCCATCGGTCACGTGGCGACCGCAGCGGTCGATACGTCGCACGGCCCGATCCTGTACCTCGACGACATCACCGTGAGCTTCGATGGCTTCAAGGCGCTGGACAAGCTTACGCTCACCGTGGAGGAAGGCGAGTTGCGCTGCATTATCGGGCCCAACGGCGCGGGCAAGACTACGATGATGGATGTCATCACCGGCAAGACGCGGCCTGACGAGGGCAGCGCCTTCTTTGGCCAGTCGATCGACCTGACCCGCCTGACCGAGCCCGAGATCGCGCACGCTGGAATAGGCCGCAAGTTCCAGAAGCCGACGGTGTTCGAGAACCACACGGTATTCGAGAACCTCGAGCTGGCGATGAAGACCGACAAGAGGGTACGTGCCACTCTGCGCTCGCGGCTCGGCCAAGAGGATCTCGACCACATCAGCGAAACGCTGTCGACCATCGACCTGTTCGATGCTGCCGACCAGCTTGCCGGACTGCTTTCGCACGGGCAGAAGCAGTGGCTGGAGATCGGAATGCTGCTGATGCAGGAGCCCCGGCTGCTGCTGCTGGACGAACCGGTCGCCGGCATGACCGACGAGGAGACCGCGAAGACCGCAGAACTGCTTCATTCCCTTGAAGGTTCGCGTTCCATCATCGTGGTCGAGCACGACATGGAGTTCATCGACGAAATCGCCCGCACCGTCACCGTGCTGCACGAAGGTTCGGTGCTGGCGGAGGGATCGATGGAGACGATCAAGGCTGATGAGCGCGTGATCGAGGTCTATCTTGGGCGCTAAGCCGCCTCACCCCTCGCCCTCTCCGCGGCGTGGAGAGCGGGCCAGTGGAACGTTGCCAGCCACCCGGTCGTTCGACCATCTTCTCCTTCTCCGCCTTTCTGCAGCGAAGGCGAGACGGCGGAGGGTAAGTGATGTTGCGAGTTGAAAATCTCAATCAGTACTACGGCTCCAGCCGCACGCTCAGGGACGTGTCGTTCGAGGCGCCCAACGGAATGGTCACTGCGTTGCTGGGGCGCAACGGAGTGGGCAAGACCACGTTGCTGAAATGCCTGATGGGTGTGCTGCCGGTGGCGAGCGGCCGGATCATCCTCGATGGCCACGACATCAGCACCTTGCCGCCCTACGCGCGGGTAAGGCTCGGAGCGGGCTACGTCCCGCAAGGGCGGGAGATCTTTCCGCGCCTGACCGTGGAGGAGAACCTGTTGATGGGGCTTGCCTCCAGGAAAAACGGTTCGGCATCGGGCATCCCGGCGCAGGTGCTCGAGATGTTTCCAGTGCTCAAGAGCATGCTGCGCCGGCGCGGCGGAGATCTTTCCGGCGGACAGCAGCAGCAGCTCGCCATCGGACGGGCACTGGTGATGAAACCCAAGGTGCTGATTCTCGACGAACCGACCGAGGGCATACAGCCGTCTATCATCAAGGACATCGAGAAGGTGATCCGCCGGCTGGCGGAGCAGGGAGACATGGCCATTCTCCTGGTCGAGCAGTACTACGACTTTGCCAGGGAGCTCGCCGACCGCTACATCGTGATGCGGCGGGGAGAGGTGGTCAGGAGCGGCGACGGTGACAGCATGGAAGCGGACGACGTTCGCAGCTATCTGGCGGTCTGAAGCTGCCGGGAGCGCTGCTCGGGCCACAGCGTGCTCCATTGTCGTGGGGCTCACGTGTTCAAGGCGAAAGCACCTTGCTTGCATCCAGATCGAGGCGACGTTTTCCGCCGGCGCCGCGCGGGCGGCCGGATCAGCAGGCGTCTAGCGAGGATCGGACGGCACGAGTTTCGCAGCGAGGGCAATCATTCCGCGCGCCATCGCCAGCTCGCCGGCAGTCTTGCCGGTGAAGCCCGGAGCCCCGGTACCGCGGATTGAGCGATCGGCGCCAGCCGCGATCAGCTTTTCGGCGACCTTCTCGTGGCCGGCAACGACAGCCAGCATCAGCGCGCTCAGGCCGTACTTGGCGGTGACATCGAGATCGGCACCCAGATCGATCAGCAGCTCGACCAACCCGAGATGCCCGCGGTGTGCGGCCAGCATCAGGGCGGTCTGCCCATGGCGGTCGCGCGCATCGACATTGCCGCCCGAACGCAGGAGCGCCGAGACCGCCGAGACATCTCCGCTCCTCGCCGCCGCTTCCAGTTCGGGGCTCATTGGCGCAACGACATCGGCTGGCGTCGCGACTACTCTCGCAGCGAAGCGTAGTAGGCCGCGAGGTCGTGCACATCCTGGTCGCTCAGGGCGGCCATCGGCGCCGTCATGAAGGCGGCCGTATTGCCTCTGCGCTGCCCGTTCTTGTAGGCCTTCATCGCGTTTACCAGGTACTCGTAATTCTGGCCGGCGAGGTTTGGGTACATCGATAACGTCGCCCTGCCGTCCGCACCGTGACAGGCGGTGCAAGCCACGATCCTCTGCCTGCCGCGTCCCGGGTCGCCCTGCGCCCAGGCCGGGTGAGCCGCCAGCAAGAGAACCACCAGTAGTCCAAGTTTTTTCAGTTTGTCGATCTCGCGCCTTCAGCGAACCTCGATGGCGGCCATCATGCCCTGGTCGGCGTGCTCGGCGATGTGGCAGTGGAACATGGTGCGGCCGGTGTAGCGGTCGAAGTGGATCCCCAGTTCAGCGACATCGCCGGGGCGCAGGTTGATCAGGTCGCGGTGCTGGACGAAGTCGGGCGCGCGCCCGTTTACACGCAGCACCTCGAAATGCCAGGTGTGAAGGTGCAGGGGGTGGTCCATCACGTCGTCGTTGCGCACCGTCCAGATCTCGCGCGCACCCGCGCTGATCCCGAACGCGGGCGCGACATGCATGCCTTGGTGATGATGCTGGAAAGAGTGGTGGTTGATCATCAGCGATGCAAACTGGACCTTGCGGCGGGTATCGACACGCGACGGCTCGAAGCGGGGCAGGGCAACCAGCCGGCCGGGAAGAGCGACCGGTGACTGCGAGGGCGGCGGAACCAGTGTCATGATCGGTTGCACCGGCGTCTGGTTCCAGCCGCGCCGCGGCGATGGCCGGTACAGCAGCCTGCGCGCAGTGCCGCGCGACAGGTCGACGAGCACTTCGGCGCGCGCCGCCGGCACCAGCAGCAACTCCTCGATCTCGACACGGCTTTCCAGGAATCGTCCGTCCAGGGCGATCAGGTGCAAGGGCTCGCCGGTATCAAGCGCCAGCTTCCAGTAGCGCGCGTTCGAGGCGTTGACGATTCGCAGGCGCACCAGCGAGCGTCCGGCGTTCAGCTGCGGGCGGACCTGCCCGTTGACCAGCAGCATCTCGCCTTCCTTGCCGAAGATCCAGTCCTTCGGGCGATGGGGCGCGGCCGCGCAATTATCGAGCGTCAGATCCTTGAGCACGATGATGTGCTCCTCGGCTTGCGAGAGTTCGCTCTCGGAATCGATCGTCCCCTCCACCACCAGCGGCGCGGCCAGTCCCGCGAACAGCGGTTTGGCGGTGTTTCCATGCACATGAGGATGGATCCAGAACAGGCCCGCCTCCTGCTCAAGGATCGGCAGCTCGTAGTCGAATTCGGCGCCCGGCGGCACGACTACCCAGATGTTGTCTGCCTTGCCGGAAGGAGAGACGGCGAGACCGTGAAAATGCACGTTGCTGGAGATTTCGAGGCGGTTCTCGAAGCGCAGCGCAAGGGTTTCGCCGGCACGTACCCGCATCAGCCGGCCGGGATAGTCGCCAGCGTAAGTCAGCAGGCGCGCACGCTGTCCCGCCACCTCGAGGTCTGTTGCCGCGGCGCGCAGCGTGCCGCGTGCTCCCCAGGACACGCTGCGATCCAGCTCCAGCTCGGGCAGTGCGCGCAGCGTCGCGCCCGAGGCCGGGGATGCCGGCCGGCAGGCAGCGTGGGCGTGCGGCGCGAGAGGCAGGGCAAGCGCAGCTTGCAGCAGCCGGCGGCGTCGCAAGCTGGTGGCCATCAGCGCGTGCCGCCGAGCGATTTGAAGCCGAGCCGTGCGGGACTGTCGATAACGCCGGCTTCCACCAGGCCGCGGATCACTTCGTCGCGGGCAGGCAAGACCTTCTTCAGCGGCGATCGACGCCACTGGCCGACTTCCTGTTCGCTGTAAGGCCGGAAATCCGCGGGAAGCTGGGCGGGGCTGTAGGTGCGAAGGATCCAGTTGAGCAGTTCGGCGAGCCTGCGGTCGTCGAGCATGCTCAGGGCAACGCCCGGCACTTGGACCAGAAAACGGCGGCCATCGGGCGTGTGAGCGAAATATCCGACGCGGTCCTTGAGGTCGGGAACTTCCGCCACCGATATGCCGGTGTGACCGTGACAGCCCTGGCAGTTGCGCGAATAATCCTGTACCGAGTCGAGGATGGGGATGACGGTGGTGCCTGCTTCACGCGCCACCGCGTCCGCCGGCATCACCCGGTCAGCGCCGAACGCCGGACAGGCAAACAAAAACGCCACCAGCACACTGCCGGCGGCGTCTGCGAATCGGAGCGGGCAGTTGTTCAGTTCACTACTGGGCGAGGCCCACGATGGCAGCGCTCGAGCAATGGTAGACCATGCTGCTCGCACCGAAGCACCATACGATGTCGTTGTTCAGTTGCGGCCGATAGACCGGCATTTCGCCTTCCGTGCCGAGGCATGGGCACTGCGCGCAGGCGTCCTTGCCGCAACAGTCGCGGTACGCGATGAGGTAGGTCTTGCCGTCGTCCGGGTTCAGGCAGCTGCCGATCCAGCCGGTCGGAGAGGGCGTAGAGCCGGGCGGACAGGTTGCCGGTCCGCCACCGCAGCAGGTGCACAGATAGCCGTCGGCCGAGCAGTAGCGCCAGTAGTTGCAGGCGCTCGAGTCCTTGGTCTGGGCGTTCTGGGCAAACGTCTTGAAACCTCCGTGTGCTTCCGCGGCGTTCGCCTTGCGGCTCACCGGAAGCAGCGGCAGCGCCGCGGCGCCGACCATTGCACCGCCGAGCCGGGAGAGGAAGCTGCGTCGGGACACGTGCTGGGCCGACCTGCGGCTCAGACGCTCGAAAGTGCCGTCGATGTAAGAGAAAAATCTGCGGTTGGATGCCATTTTTCGTTCCCCTCCGACTGGGTCCAGTCTATCCGATTCCGTCTCGCATTGCGTTGCCGTTACGCGCTCTCGGCCACGGAGCCTTCATCCTTGCGGATGTAACCCTTGGCCTTGAGGTAGGCCTGGATCGATCCGTATCCGGTCTCCCTGGCGATGACCAGGCTCTCCAGATGTTCGCGGCTGTTGACCAGTCCCTTGGCCCGCAGCACACCTTCTTCGTCGATTAGCACTGCGTAGGGCAGCTTCCCCACCTGGAAAGCCAGGCCGACCTGGGGCGAGTTGACATAAGTGATCTGCTCGAGCGCGTGCTCCTCGATCATCCGGCGCTGCTCGGCGGCTTCACCGTCGCCCACCAGCACGACTTCGAGCCGCTCTCCCGCCGCGAAGGACTTGGCGATCGGCAGAAGTTTCTTGCACACCGGGCAGGTCGGCGACACGAACAACAGCAGACGCATCCGCCCGCCGGCCTGCGGCAGGCCGAAATCGACCGGTTTGCCGTAAATGTCGTTGATCGTGATCCGCGGCGACATTTCGCCAACTTCCGGCCCGCGGTCGGTGACCAGCGCGCCCATCGGCGCGACCCGTTCGTGCAGCACGCCGATCTGCCGCACCAGCCCGAAGACCATCAGCCCGAGTCCGAGCACCACGACCCAGAGCACGATGTTGGAGATCAGCAGCGCCTCGACGCTCATAGCTTCTTCCAGCCGGCCTTCGCCGCGGGCGGATTGGCGAACGCGGCGTCGTAGCGGGTCATAGGCCGGCGCGTGAGCACACCCGCCGCATAGCAGCAGAGGAACAGCATTGCTGCGCCGGCACAGACAGTAACGTAGTCGAGCAGCCCGGTCGCGCGCTCTGCCACAGGCAGCAGCAGCACAGCGGCTGCAGTCGCCAGCATCAGGTTGCGACTGATCAGCCAGCCGCTGATGGTCTGTTTAAGGGCGGACTTGAAGCACCCGCAATCGATGTCGCGGCGCCCACGTGCGAGGTTGATGCCCATCGCCAGCGCGTACGCGAGCAGCAGCGCGCAGGCGAGCACTGCTGCGTAAGGGCGGGTAATCGCCGACAGCACACCCGCCCCGGCAGCTAGCTCGGTCACTGGCAGCAGCGCCGCCACAGGCGCGAGCAGCGACGCCGGCAGAATGCGGTAGTTCGCGAGCACTCCCTGGAACTCGTCGTGCGCGAGCAGCTTGGACAGGCCCGCATGGAGAAAAACCAGCGCGAGAATGCACGCCGAGAGGTAGTAGAGCGCCGGATCGAGACTCATGCCGTCGGCCGCGCGGGAGAACTTAATCCCCGTCCGCCATCAACACATAAGGCGACAGGCCGAGGCCTTCGATCCTGCCGCGCTCCTTGCCGGTGCGCGGGTTCCAGGAGATCAGCTTGGCGGTCTCGGTCAGCGTGAACAGGATCGGGTTCTCGTCGTTGGTGATCTTGAGCGTGTGGGAATGGTCGGCGCCAAGCTTGATGCGTTGCACCCGCCTCTTGGTGTTCAGGTTGTACACCCAGACTTCCTCGCCGGCCTGTTTGTGGGTCCACTTCAGGCCGCGGTGCATCAGCACGTACAGGCGGTTGGTGTGGGGGTTGTAGCTGACCGGCATCCAGCCGCCGGGCCGCCATTTCGCCTTCCTGTCAGCGGCGGTTAGCAGGTTCCAGGGTTTGGCAAAAGTCGGCTGGTCGGGCGTGAGATCGGCGGTGATGACATTGCCCTCGTACGTCAAGAAGTGCAGTTTGTTGTGCAGTTTGTCGAATGCCGGATGCTCGAACACCGGGTCATTCTCCGCGTCGAAGAAGCGCTCGCTGCGCTCGCTCGCTGCCATCAGGTTCTCGTCGAACTTCACCGTCAGCATGGTGCCGTCGGCGCACAGAGAGGAGAAGCGGCGCGGCGCCGACGGGAACACCAGCGCGCAGCCCGGGATCTCGATCTCGCCTTTGTAGCTCATGTCCGACACATCGACCATGCTGATGGCGGTAGATGGCGCCATGTTGTATGAGTAGACGTATTTGCCGTCAGGGGAGATGTCGGCGTCGAATCGCTTGATCACCACCAGAAAGCGGCCGTTCTCCAGAATCGCCTCGCTTTCGTAGGCCAGTGTCTCGGAGTCGATGGCCGTGACCACGTCGGTGCGATCACCGCGGTCGCCGCGGCTCCAGTAGGTTTCAAGCCAGTAGAGTTTGCTGTGGTCGGGTGCGATCACCAGATTGGAGGCCGCGCCGCCGTTGAACATGCCCAAGATCTGCATCTTGTCGCCGTCGATAACCCAGGTCTTCGAGCGGCTGAACACCGGGAAGATGGGCTCGACTACGTAAAGACGGTGCGGGCCGGGCGCGGGCAACCGGACGATATCGTGCTGCTCGCCCATGAAGTCCTTCGCTTCGCCGTGGACTGAATCGGTGCGGCCGCGCGGATCATCCTGGGCGGCGGCGGGAGCGTTTGCCAAACAGACGGAAAAAGCGCCTGCGAGCAGGGTTACGAGAAGCTTGCGTTTCATGTCCCCTCCACTTGTTGTGAGTCGCAGCGACGGCGAATCGCCTGCCGGGCCTGCGCACCGATGACCAGCGCATTGTGGCACGGTGCATCGGGGCCGGGTAGGGGCGGCGCAGGCGTGAGCCTCGTGACGCTGAACCGGCGAACTCGCCCTGAAGGAAATTTTCTTTGGATTTCCTGCGGCCTGATGTTCCCGCTGGGCCGCGCCTTGGTATCGTTCTCATTCCCGAAAGCCGGCAGGCGGGCGACCAGTCATTGCGCTACGCACGCATAGCTAATATAGATTCTCACATAAGTGACATACATAATTGTTATTAGATGATTTGTTTCTTCAGCGGAAAAGTCATTTCCTGCTCCGGGATCCGCGGCCGGCGGGCGCAGGCCAAGTGCGCTGGTTGTGGTGCAGGAACAGGAGCATGCCGCTACACTCGCGCCCTGCTCGGTGCCGTTGGGTTACGGCAGGGGGACTCTGCTCAGCGCTTCTGGCTTCGTTGAGCTGGGGCGGCGATCCGGCGTCTGCCCAGATCGAGCGCGCACGCGTGCTGCGCGAGATGGCCGAAACCTCCGTGGCGGCAGCGATCGGGCCGCGTCCGGTGCTGGCGCCGGCGCGGCTCGAGGCCGAGCAATTGCGGGTGCGTCAGAACCGGGCGCTGGCGAATGACAACGAGGTGCGCTGGCGAAGGCTTCTCGGAGAACAGGCTCGCAGCAGCAATCTGCCGAGCGACGAGCCGGGCGCTGTTCAGATCCGGTCCCTCGTGGATGGCCGCCTGCAGGAAACGCAGAACCTGCACCGAAGGATCCAGTGGCAGGACATGGAGCACAGACTGAAACGCGACCGCTGATCTTCGGTCAAAAAGCATCACCAACCTGAAAAGAGAGAGATGAACATGCTGAAGCGAATCAACAGCGGCCTGGTTCTGGGCCTGGTCGTCGCGGCGCTGACCCTGGAGGCGAGCTGGGCGCAGGACATTGAGTCGCTCATCGACCAGGTGATGACCGGGAGCCACCGGTCGGACAAGAACAAGGCGCGCGGCAGATACCGCCACCCCAAGGAAACACTGATGTTCTTCGGACTCAAACCGGAGATGACAGTCGTCGAGATCACACCGGGGATGGGCTGGTACACCGAGATCCTGGCTCCGGTGATGCGCGACCGCGGCGTTTTCTACGCAGCGGTGTTCGCCGTTACCGACCAGTCATCCGAGTTCCAGCGCAACATGGACAAGAGCTATCGCGGCATGTTGGCGGCGAGCCCGGATCTTTACGGCAAGGTGAAGCTGTCGCTGCTGTATCCGGGCGCGATGCAGGTAGCTCCCGCAGGTGGGACAGACATGGTTCTGACCTTCCGCAACGTCCATAACTGGGCAAAGGCGGGGACCGCAGATGCCATGTTCAAGGCTTTTTACGACGCCTTGAAGCCGGGCGGAATCCTCGGCGTGGTGGAGCATCGCGCCAGGCCGGGCACGCCCTTCCAGCGACAGATCGATTCCGGTTACATGACCGAGGACTACGTGATCGAGACCGCGCAGAAGGCCGGATTCAAACTGGTTAACAGGAGCGAGATCAACGCCAATGCGCGCGACACCGCAGACCATGCCGGGGGCGTGTGGACGCTGCCGCCGAATCTGCGCAACGTTTCGGAAGCCGACAAGCCGAAGTACCTGGCGATCGGCGAGTCCGACCGCATGACGCTGAAGTTCGTGAAGCAGTGACCATGGCCGAGCCGGCCCTGAGCCGGGGGGCACTACCAAGGAGAAGCACAATGACGCGCCTTGCCGGAGTGATCTCGCTGGCAGTTGCCGCTGCGCTCGCTGCGCCGGGCACCATGACCCGCGCCGATCTCCAGATTGACGAGAAGGGATTTGCCCGGATGCAGCTTGGCGAGGAGAAATGGGAGGGATATCCGGGAATTCCCGGCATCGGCCGGATGATCGTGTATGGAGATCCCTCCAAGCCGGGCGTGTACGTGATAAGGGTGCGTTTCCAGCCCGGAACCATGAGCATGCCGCACTTCCATCCCGAGGACCGCCTGGCTACGGTGCTGAAAGGCACTTGGTGGACCGGGACCGGTGAGGACTTCAAGCCGGATTCGACCGAGCCGGTCGGCGCCGGTGGATGGATGCTGCACCCGGCGGGCGCAGCCCACTTCGACGGCGCCAAGGACGAAGAGGTCGTGCTGCAACTGGCGGGAGTGGGGCCGAGCGGCACGACCTTCATCCGGCCCGAGCTCGGCCGTACCGGCAAGTCGCGCTGACGCACGACTGCGACGCCAGCGGCGGAACAGTTCCTGTTCTGCCGTTTTTTCGCTCCGATAACCACAAGAAAGCGACTTCGTGGCCTCAGACATCGAAATTGCGCAGAAAGCCGAACTGCTGCGAATCAGCACCCTTGCCAAGGTGCGCCTCGGCATACCGGAGGAGCATCTTGAGCCTTACGGAAATTACAAGGCCAAGATCTCTCTCGACTACCTTGACGGGCTGAAAACACGGCCCGAAGGGAAGCTCGTGCTGGTCAGCGCGATCAGTCCCACGCCTGCCGGCGAAGGCAAGACAACGACCACCGTGGGGCTGGGCGATGCGCTCAACCGTATCGGCAACAAGGCGACCATCTGCCTGCGCGAACCAAGTCTGGGCCCGGTGTTCGGTCTGAAGGGCGGTGCGGCCGGCGGCGGGCGTGCGCAGGTGGTGCCGATGGAAGATATCAACCTGCATTTCACCGGAGACTTCAACGCCGTCGCCCTCGCTCACAATCTTCTTGCGGCCATGCTCGACAATCACATCCATCACGGCGACGAACTGGGAGTCGACGTGAGACGCATCGTGTGGCGGCGGGTGGTGGACATGAACGATCGAGTGCTGCGCGAGCTTATCGTCGGGCTGGGCGGCGCGGCCAACGGCCTTCCGCGCCAGGACGGATTCGATATCGTCGTAGCCTCGGAGGTGATGGCGATACTTTGTCTTTCCGAATCGCTCGCCGACCTGAAAAGCAGACTGGCGAGGATCGTGGTGGGCTATACGCGTGAGCGCAATCCGGTTCGCGCGGCGGACCTCGGGGCGCACGGCGCGATGGCGGTGCTGCTGAAGGACGCGATCAAGCCCAACCTGGTGCAGACGCTGGAGAACAATCCGGCGCTCATTCACGGCGGGCCATTCGCCAACATCGCCCACGGCTGCAACTCGGTGATAGCCACCAAGGCTGCGCTGAGAATGGGCGAGTATGTCGTCACCGAAGCCGGGTTCGGCGCCGATCTCGGCGCGGAGAAGTTCGTTGACATCAAGTGTCGCAAAGCCGGATTGAAACCGGACGCGTGCGTAATCGTCGCCACGATCCGCGCGCTCAAGTACCATGGCGGAGCGGACTTGAAATCGGTCGGCGAGGAGAACCTGGAGGCGGTGGAGAAAGGCTTCGCCAACCTCGAACGCCACGTGCGCAACGTGCGCGATGTATACCGCCTTCCCTGCGTGGTCGCGATCAACCACTTCGCCCGCGATACCGACGCCGAAACGGAGCTCGTGCAGAAGAAGTGCGCCGCTCTCGGGGTGCCGGCAGTGGTGGCGCGCCACTGGGCGGAGGGCGGTGCCGGCGCCGAGGCGCTGGCGCGAAAGGTCACCGAGCTGGCCAATTCCGGGAAAGCGGATCTGCAATTCGTCTATCCCGACGAGGCTTCGCTCGCCGACAAGGTCATCGCAGTTGCCACAAAAATATACGGAGCGGAGTCGGTCGTGTTCGAATCCAGGGCGAGAGTCCGGCTTGAAGAGCTGGAAAAGGAAGGCTACGGGCGTTTTCCGGTGTGCATCGCAAAGACCCAGTACTCGTTCACCAGCAATGCGGCCGTGCGCGGTGCGCCGAGCGGGCACACCCTGGCGGTGCGCGAGTTGCGGGTCGCTGCCGGCGCCGAGTTCGTGGTGGCGATTTGCGGCGATATCATGACCATGCCGGGCCTTCCAAAGGCGCCTGCGGCCGCGAAGATGGATCTCACCGACGACGGGAAAGTCATCGGGCTGTTCTGACGGCAGGGCCTGGGTGACATCGAGGCGCGAGTCCAGGCTCACAGGCAGTCTAAATCGGCACGGGTGCCCGGTTTCATGGTTGCAGACTTCAAGCAGCTCACAGCTCTCTCGATCCCTGCGGGCGACAGCACCGCTGCACGCGACCTGCACTGGTTGGAGGGCAACATTCCCTGCCAGACCGCGTGTCCGGCGCAGACCGACATTCCCGGGTATCTCGAGGCGATCTACCACGGCCGCTTTGCCGAGGCTTACGCGATCAACTTGCGCGATAACGTGTTTCCCGCGGTGCTCGGGCGGGTATGTTCGCGACCCTGCGAGAACAGCTGCCGCCACGGGTGGGAAGGCAATGGCGAGCCGGTCGCGATATGCTTTTCCAAGCGCTCCAGCGCCGACTTCTCCAGTCCAGAACCCGTGGTGCTTACCCCGCGGCGCGTGCCGAGCGGCAAGCGGGTCGCAGTGGTCGGCGCCGGCGTGGCCGGGCTCACGGTGGCTCGCGAGCTGGCGCTCGACGGGCATTCGGTAACGGTGTTCGAGAAGCACGCCAGCCCCGGGGGAATGTTGAACCAGGGTATTCCGGCTTTCCGCCTGCCCCGCGACATCGTCGATCGCGAGGTCGGGCAGATCGCAGCCGTCGGCGTGAACATCCGCTGCGGCGTGAACGTCGGCCGCGACCTGCCTCTTGAGCGACTCCTTCGGGAACACGATGCGGTGGTGCTGGCCGCAGGCACGCTGCGGCCGAACGAGCTGGCCGTGCCGGGCCGGCACTTGGCTGAAGTCGAACACGGGTTGAAGTTTCTGCTTCAGGTCAATGAACAAGGCCGGCGCTCGACGGGTAGCCGGGTGGCAGTAGTCGGTGGCGGCTACACCGCAATGGACTGCGCGCGCACAGCACTGCGCCTGGGTGCCGCGGTATCGGTGCACTACCGGCGCGCCCGCCGCGACATGGTCGTTCTTCCGGGTGAGCTCGAAGAGTTGCTCGACGAAGGCGGCAGACTGGAGAATCTGTGTTCGCCCCTGGGCTACGAGGGCGCGCAGCGGCTCGAGGGCGTGCGCTTCGTGCGCACACAGCCGGGGGCTCCCGGTCGCGACGGCCGCCGTACGCCCGAAGAGGTGGCAGGCAGCGAGTTCGTCGCCGCGGCCGACGCGGTTATCCTGGCCGTCGGCCAGTTCCCGGATTGCTCCTGGATCGACCCGGAACTCAGGCCGCAGCTGGTGGCCGCCGACGGCTGGCTGAAGAGCGGTACCGCTCACCAGACCGCCGATCCCAGGGTGTTCGTTGCCGGGGACTTCGCGCTCGGGGCGACGAACCTGATTCAGGCGATCGGCCACGCCAAGGCCTGCGCGCGCGCAATCGACGCCAGGCTTGGAGGTGGCGGCACCAGGCGCCGGGTCGCATCGATCGGGCCGGTCTTCCAGTCCAAAACCCCGGGCGGCAGGGATACCGGACGGAGAGCGGAGATGAACGTCATTCCGCTGCACCCGATGCCGACGCTGCCGCCCGAAGCGCGCAAAGGCAGCGCCGAGGTCGAGACCGGTTTCGATCAGGCCACCGCCAGGTCCGAGGCGTCGCGCTGCTACCTTTGCCACTACAAGTTCGAGATAGCGGACGCCAGGTGCGTCCTGTGCGATGAGTGCCTCAAGGTCAAGCCGGTGGATGGCTGCATCGTTGAGATCGCCGATCTGCAGCGCGACGATGAAGGGAGGATTACCGGATACCGGCCGGTCGAGGCCGGTCGGACCGACTCGCTGTACTACAACCGTCTGTGGATCGACCAGAGCCAGTGCATCCGCTGCGGTCGCTGCGAAGCGGTGTGCCCGGTGAACGCGATCACGATCCAGAAGGTAAGCCTGACCGGCATGTAAGGATCATCGCTGCCCGGGCCGCGAACGGCGGGATACCGTGCTGCTGCGGCTGGCTTGCCCGGGGTCGGAATCTTTCAGGCTTCCCCGCGCTTCCAAACCGCAATTTCTCCTTCTATACTCGCGGCTTGAAACAAGAACCGCCCTGGAGGCGGGTCTGGCGGCAGAGGGGCCGGCGAGCCCCGGGCTATGGAGCAACAGGTGGTGCTAATTCTGGCGGTCGACATGGCCGGCGTACCCAGCCGCTGGCTGATCATCGAGGACGCGATCACGTATTACGCCCGGCGCATGGTGGCGTGGTCGCTGGGCGAAGTCGTGGCCACGTACCACGGCGGCATTTCGCGTCTGACCGGCGAGCGCTCCGAGCTCTCCACCCGGAGCATCATCGCCATCAAGGGCGCGGTCGATTTCGCCAAGGATCACCACATCGAGCCGAACCTTTCGAACGCAGCGCTGTTCATCCGAGACCGCCATGTCTGCGCCTACTGCGGAGACAAGTTCCGCGAACGCGACCTGTCGCGCGACCATGTGGTGCCCGTATACCTCGGCGGAAAAGATCGCTGGATGAACGCGGTCACGGCCTGCCGATCCTGCAATATCCGCAAGGGAGGACGTAGCCCGGAAGCGGCGGACATGCCGCTTCTGTACCTGCCGTACGTCCCGAACAGATACGAGCATCTGATCCTGCAGAACCGCCGCATCCTCCAAGACCAGATGGAGTACCTCATGACCAAGGTGCCGAAGCACAGCCGCTTGCACGCCTGATGCTGGCCGCAGGCTGCCGGGCCGGCGAATCGCGCCGGCTTTTTTGCTGCCCGCAATCCGTAAACCCGGCGTGTTCCTGCGGCGTTACCATGCGTTTCGCCCTTCGGCGAATGCTGACCCCGGTGTTGCAATGAAAAATATCCTCGTTCTGGCTCTCCTTGCCACCGGCCTGCCGGGCTGTCAGACCAATCCGGTTACCGGGCGCACGCAGCTCATGCTGGTGTCCGAAGACTCGGCGATCGTGGCATCGAAGGATGCCTATGTGGCGATGCTCAAGCCGGTTGCCGAGAAAGGAAAACTGAACAACGACGCGGCCTTGAAGGCGCGCGTGGACCGGATTACCGGAAGACTGGTGGCGCAGGCGATCAAGTATCGTCCGGAAACAGAAGCCTGGGAATGGAGCGTGGAGGTGATCGACGATCCGAAGACGGTCAATGCCTGGTGCATGGCGGGCGGAAGAATGGCCATCTATACCGGACTGGTACAGAAGGTCAGACCAACCGACGACGAGCTCGCGCAGGTAATGGGGCACGAGATCTCTCACGCGCTCGCCAAGCATACAGCGGAGAAGATGTCACGGGCACTTGCCCTTCAGTTTGGTGTGACCGCGCTGGCCGTAAGCCAGCGCGACAATCCGTCAGCCGGAATAGCGGTCCAAGGCGCTGCTTTGGCGGCGGTCGTGGCATTGGAGCTGCCCAACAGCCGCGAGGCCGAGACCGAAGCCGATCGTATCGGCATCGAACTGGCCGCCAAGGCCGGGTACAACCCCCAGGCGGCAGTGACCCTGTGGCAGAAGATGGCGGAGGTCGGCGGCGGCGGGAAGTCGCGATTCGATTTCCTCTCGACCCACCCGGCACCGGCCAAGCGCATGGAAACGCTGGCCGCGCTGGTGCCGCAGATGATGCCTTACTACGAGGATCCTGCCCCGCGCCCGACCTATCACCTCAAGCCGACGAAGCTGACCGGCAACCTCGCCCCTCTGCCACTGAGCGGAAAGGGAGCATGACGGCAGTGGTGCGGGTGTCGCTGCCCGCGGTCGCAACGGCTCGTCGAGAGGCGTTCATCTCGACGGAAAGCGAAGGCATCGTGTCCAGGCCAGCGCCGAGTGAAGCGTGACTTCTGTCGGTCTCCGCCCGCTTGCGCAGGGGAGGGGGCGTCACCTCAGCACATCCGATTCCTCCGCTTCGCGGACAACCCGTTCGACGTCTTCCTCGAGAAACAGGCGCTCGGCCTGAAGCTTTCTCGCGGCTGCGGCGACTTTCGCAACGTAGCCGGCATGATCGCCGTACAGCTCCTCGAGCGAGGGCCGGGAGTCACCGCGGGTGTGCGCCTCCGCGCTGGTCTTCGGCAACGGGATGCTCGACCCGAGCAGATCGCAGAGGTCGGGCCCGCCGAACTCGGCGGTACGAGTGTTCCAGCCGAGAAGAGTCGCGGTCGGCGCCGCGACGAAGGGATGACGGATGCCGGCGATTTCGTTGCCGATCTCGTTTACCTGCGGCACCAGGATCCGGTGCGGGGCGATCGGCCTGGGTACGAGCTGGTCGATCACGCCCGAGTTGCCGCGCACTCGCGGCCCGAAGTCCCGGTCGCCCGAGCCGTTGTGTAACCCCAGATAGCTCAGCCCCGGGATCGTGGGCAGTCTGAGGTCCCTGGGATCCACCAGCGTCGCATCGCCGACTCTCGGCAGTCGCATCTCTGGCGGCGCCTTGTTGTCCGCTACCCACTCGTCCAGCGCGACGATCAGCGCACGCAGCATCGGCCCCGGATGAACGGGGTTGCTCGGATGCTCGCATTGCCGGTTGCCTATTCCGCGATTGGGCGGATCGCCCTTGAAGCCGCCGTGCTGAAGGCTCGAAAGGAGATAACGGCGCACTTTCGAGGACTCGTTGAAGTCCAGCGTGCCGCCTTCGCTGGCACCGGTGAGCGAGGCGCGGAACTGCCAGTACTCGTTCGAAGTGTCGGTGTGGATGATCTTCGGGTCGGTAGACGCCCGCTTGAGAATTCCGTCCGGCATGCGGTTGAACGGATTGACCCGCACCGCGTACTGTCTGGGAAAGTTGGTATCGGGGACATAGCGCTCGCGATGCTGCTGCGAGAACGGATTGGGCTGCGCGAAGCGGTAATTGAGGAACAGCTTGTGCACTCCCGCCACGTGGATGTGCATTCCCTGGCATACCTGGCGCTCCTGCTCGTCGACATTGAAGCCGTGATAGAGGAAGTCGCGCAGGTACATGCCGCTCGATGAGATTCCCTGGCAGAGTGCATGTTTCAGTCCCCACACCGGGTTCGGATTGCCGGCATCGTCCTTCTGCGAATAGCGCAGGAAGGAGACAAAGTCACGCGAGGTCAGGTATCCCAGTCCCATCACCGGCGCGCCCGTGGCGCGATAGAGCAAGTGGTAGTTGCGGTCGTTGCGAAAACCGCCTTGGAGACAGATGTGTTTCGTGCTGGGCTTGCCTGGCCAGCCATCGGGACAATCGGCGAAGGCCCATTGGTCTGCGGGCACCGGCTCGCCACGTGGAATCTGCGGACCGCTGGGCCGCGGAGAATCGCTTGGCACTGCATATAGTTCCGCCTGCGCCTGCTGCTTGTCGGCGGATACCGCTGAATACGACCTGAACGCCGTGCCGCCGGACAGCGGCAGCGACCAAGGCGTTGCGCCGTTGAAATTGCGGTCCGAGAACTCGGTGAGGATGCGCTCGGTCACAGGCTCGTTGCCGTCCATGGCGATCGGGAAATCGACCGTGAGGCGGCCGTCGCCAGGCTCGATGTCTGCGCCCCATCCGATCCAGGCGAGCACGTAACCGCGCCGCATGAGAAAGCCATTGCCGAAATCGCGCGGTGCGGCCGGGTTGTTCATGTTCGCGTCAGATGGCGTGTCGTGCATGCGCATGAAGGAAATCTTGCGGCCGCGATTGTTGACCTCGAAGAACAGGGTTCGGCTGCTCTTCGCCGGGTCCACCGGCTTGAGGATCATCATGTCCGCGGAAAACTCGACCTGTCCGCGGGAGTTGAGCGGTGCCCGATCGATGTCGAACACCTCCATGTTGCGGTGCTGCGCCGGGTCGGCTTCGAAGTACGCTCGGCCAGTGAGCTTCTCGTAGGGGCCGGAGGCGCCGAAAGGCTGTCCGTCGGCGACGACTTCGCGTTTCTCGATTTCCAGCCTGACCAACCGGGCGTGCACCGGCACGGCGGCGATCAGTACGAGGCAGAAGACGGCAAGGCGCAGCGGGGACGGCATCTGGACAGGCTCTTCTGGAACTCCGCGAAAGCGCGCAGTCTCGCCCAGCGTTGTTGCCCGCGCAAGCACTCTTCTGAAGCAAGTTCTTGACGCGAACAGCGCAGAGGAAGGCAGGGGACATCCGAGAGCGCGCGCTGCAATCGGTCGACACGCACGCTCCTTTGCGACTTCGCCTTTGAACCCTCGCCTCCGTGTTTCGACTAGTGTGCTGTCCCGTAAATACCTTGCAGAATCCCACAGGTGGACGCTCCCCGCGCTGTACGCCAAGTTGCCGGCACCGCATGCGAAAGTCCCGCGAAATCCGCGCCAGGCAAGGCGCGAGGCGAGACAGGGTTGGGCACCCGGCGAGGCGAGCAACGCCGCATGGCACGGATTGTCACGTGGACTTTCGAGGGTTATTTACGGGACAGCACACTAGGAGTGGAACTTGCCGCCGCCCCAGCGCAGCCGGTTCAGCGCAGGCGAGATACGGTAGCGCTCGTCGCCATAGTGCGCCTGCAGGTTTTCCAGCACGCGGACCAGGAACGCGGCCCCGAGCCGGTCGGCCCACGCCAGCGGGCCTTCCGGATAACTGGTTCCCAGGCGCATCGCGGTATCGACGTCGTCCGCCGAGGCTATGCCTTGCGAGACCAGGTCCGCCGCTTCGTTCGCCAGCATCGCTACCGTGCGCATCACCGCCATCCCGGCCACGTCGGCGACCGGAGTTACTGCAAAGCCGGACTTCTGCAGCGCGCCGACCACAGCGCGATAAGGCTCGTCGCGGCACTGCTTGGCACGGGCCACTCCGATTCGCGTCGCCTTGGAATAGTCAAGGCAAAGATCGAGCAGGACGAAATCCTGCCCATGCTCCTCGGCGGCGCGCCGGGTCGCGGTGCGGCCATCCGTCAGCGCGATTCTTGAGACGCCGGGCTCAACCGGATCGGCGCTCGAGACCTGCTTGCAGCCGATCCCCGCGCTCTTCAGACGGCCGGCCAATGCCTGCAGCGGCAAAAGGTCGCCCGCGAGCGTGATCGACCCCGCCGGGTAGGCCTGCGCCTCGACCGCGGGCTCGGGCCTGTCGGCGCCTTCACCATAACGGTAGAAGCCCTCTCCGGACTTTCGCCCCAGGCGGCGCGAGCGCACCAGTTCCTGCTGCAACAGGGAAGGCGCGTAGCGACGGTCGAAGCCGCTGGCCTCGAACACCGAGGTGGTGACCGCGAGATTCACGTCCAGCCCGATCAGATCCATGACCTCGCACGGACCCATCGGAAAGCCGCCGGACTCGCGCAGCAGGGCATCGAGCGTCGCGGGTGTCGCCCCCTTCTCGGTCAGAAAGCGCAGCGCCTCGCCGTAGTAGGGACGCGCGACCCGGTTGACGATGAATCCGGGCGTGGACCGGACCTGCACCGCGGTCTTGCCCCAGGCCTCGGCGGTGGCTGCGACCCGTGCTGCGATCGCCGGATCGGTCGCGAGGCCGCTGACGACTTCCACCAGCGCCATGCGCGGCGCCGGGTTGAAGAAGTGCATCCCGACCAGACGGCCCGGGTGCTTCATTCCTTGCGCCAGCGCCGTCACCGAAAGCGAAGAGGTATTGGTTGCGATTATGCACTCGGCCGGTACCTCACCCTCTATCGCGTGCAACAGCGTGCTCTTTGCAGCCTGATCTTCGACGATCGCCTCGATGACCAACACGGCTTCGGCGATCGAGTGCATCTTGTGAATCGGCTGTATGCGACTCGCGATCGCGGCAGCCTCACCCTCGCTCAGTTTGCCTTTTCCGACCAGGAACTCCAGATCCTTTGCGATCGCTTTCTTGCCGCGATCGCATGCGCCGGGGAAGGAGTCGTGCAGATAGACGGTATGGCCCGCACGCGCAGCGACATGCGCGATGCCGGCGCCCATCGTACCGGCGCCGATCACCGCTACTTTCCCGCTTTGCGGCAGTGGCTCGCTCATGCCTGTCCGTTCTCCGAGGCGTCGCTATTCGATTGGGTCATTGTCGGCCTGCCAGGACCGGTCAGCCGTCGTCCCGCAGCGACAACCACCACAACTTCGCAAGTATGCCCTTGTTTGTCCGTGAACTCCCAGGCGCGCGGCCGGAGGGTGAGCGGTCATCCTTTGTCCGCGAGGAACGTTTAGGCGAGAATGGCATCCATGACAACTCAAAGCACAAGAATCAGGAGAATGAACATGCTTAACGGGATCCTCGGGAAGTACACGGCCGCAGCGTTGCTGGCGACATCGCTCGGCGCATTTTCGCTGCCTGCCTTCGCCGGTTTTTATCTGCTGGAGGAGGTAAAGCCGATGTGGGTGAAGCTGGATCTGAACGGCGATGGATATGTCACCAAGGACGAGCTGTGCGCCGAGGATCCGAGACTGGCCTCGGGTTTCAGGAAGGCCGATCACAATCGCGATGGCAAGCTCGATTTGCGCGAGTTCGAGGTTCTCCTGATCAGCCTGTAGGCTTCGACCGGCGCCGCTCGGATGGAAGGAGCAGTGCCACGGAGGGAGAAACGGCGGCAGCGGAAGGTCGCTGTCTCGGTGGTGTTTCGACGGGCGCCCGGCTGGTAGCCGAGAGCAGCCGGTCAGCGGGCGGATCGCAGGAGTCCTGCTATGCCTGTGCGAGGGCGCCGAAGGGGTCCGCGCAGACGTCGGCACCGTCTCTCGGGATTTTCTTGCCGAACAGTTTCTTCAGCGGTACCCACACCACGGAAGTGGCGACCCGGCCCACGGTTTCGATCACGTCCCCGGGCGACACTCCGATCTTGAAATCGGTGAAGCTGCCGTTGACGCCCACCGGCGTGGCCAGACTCAGGAACTGCGCGGTCTTGGCCTGGGGCCGCATTCGCAGGCGTACTTTCTCGTCGTTGAAGTCGGCGTGGCCGGTGCCCACCACCCGCATGCGTGTCGTATCGAGCACGATTCCACGGTCCTCGAGGTTGCCGTCGCTCAGCTGGAACCGGCCGACTGCGCAGTTGACCTTGGACTCTTTGGAAGGATCGACCGCCGGCACGAGTGCGACGAACACGTTCACCGCCCACAAGTCGAAGATACCGGACTTCATGTTCTCGGGCCAGATCGCAAAATCGATTCGCCCATTGCCGTGACGCAGTGTCTCCGACAGATAGCGCGCCGTTGAGTCGACGTCTACGTGGGCGCTGAAAATGCCCCGCAAGTCGGTACCCGGCTTGATGCGGCGAGCGAGGATGCCGTAGTCGAACTTCTCCACGTCGATCTTCACATCGACCTTGACATCCTGTTCGGTCGGAAGGTAGCCGAGCGAGAACTTCGCCGACCCTCCCGGAATTTCCACCTCGACCGGTCCGATGTCTGCGCGACCGTTCTCCAGCCTGGCATCCAGCCGGCCGCTACCGAGTTGATCCTGACCGGAGCGCACCTGTTCGACGCGGACTCTCAGATAGGCGTCCTGCCGCCGCAGCACGGCAGGGCTCAGCAGCCGTTGGGCTTCGTCGCTTGCCTTTGCCGCCGTTTGACGAAGCTCCTCCGCGGTGGGCGCATTTTCGGCCACGGGTTTTCTTTCCACCGCGGTCCAGTCGCCGAGCCGGAAATCGTCGAGCTGGATATTCGGCGCCGCCAATGAAAGATCGAGGCGTGGCCGCGCGATGTCGGTGCGCAACCCGCCCTCGCCGGTGAGGATGCTTTCACCTACCTGCAGCCGCAGACCTGCAACCTCGTAGCCGGAGGCCGACATCCGGAACCGGCCCGCCGCAGACCACGGCCCCCACGGCGGCAGCGAGGCGCGCACCAGGCGGTCAAGGCTGTCGAGGCGTGGCCCGCGCAGTTCCAGTGAAAGCTCCACTTCCTTGCCTAACGGCCGGGCAATACCGCCAGCAAGCACCAGCTGCGTCTGCGCGCTCTCCGCGGTGAGTTTGAACGGCAGTCGCAGATGCGGCTCCGCAAGGTCCCTTGCCGTGGCGGTTTCTACTGCAATGGTCACGGGAATGTCGTCAAGGGTGCCATCGAGGTTCAAGCTCAGCTGCCCGCCGGGTGGTCCGCGCAACAGGCCGGTCTGGAGAGCGATTCGCGCTTCGGCGCGGGTGTTGGCGTCGCGCAGGGTCAGCTTCCCGCCGGCGAAAGTGGCGGTAAGATCGGCGCGGGAGAGCATTTCGCCCAGACGGCTCGAACGAGTTGACAGGTACAGTCGCATCAGGTCGAGACGGGCCTCTATGTTCTGCGCAAGGTTGAGCCTGCGCAGAAGGTTGCCGATATTGACGTCATCGGCCGCGAGCCAGAGGCGTGCGTCCGGTTCCTCCTCGCGCAGGTCGAGCAGTATCGCGCCGCTGAACTTGGCCTCACCGATGTCCACGGAGAACTGGGAGGGGTGCATGTACCCTTCCCGAATCCGGCCGTCGAAAGAGACGTCCCTTATCTCTAGGGGGCTGCCTTCGAAGCGTTTCACCCGCACTTCGACGTCGGCATCACTCAAGTCGATGCCTTGGGGAAGGATCGGGATATCGAGAACGGGCCCGCCGCCCGGCTTCTTCTCCGACTGTGGAAACAGCGACTCGACTTCCTTGACGTCGATATTGTCCGCAACCAGCCGCGCCTTGAGCAGAGGCGTCTTGCCGACCAGCGCGCGCGACAGATCGGCGGCAAGTGAAGTGCGGCCGACCTGGAAGCGCAGGCCCTCGACTCGCCAGGACTGGCGCCGGACCGCTACTCTGCCTGCGAGGCTCACGCTCGCCTCGGAGCCGGGAACGAAGCCGAGCCAGCTGGCGGCGGCGTTGGCCCGCGGCGCCGACAGCTCGAAGGCGATCTCGGGCCCCTGCTGGTCGGTCGGTTCCGCCAGGACGCCGCGCAGCCGGGCCCGGAGCTGGCCGGATTGTGCGTCGAAGTCGATCGTCGAGCGGCCTTGGATCATCATCGGCTCGAGCGCGCCGCCGCGAAGCGAGGCGTTCAGCGCGCGCCCGAGCAGTGATCCGCTCAGGTGCCCGGCCAACGGTCTGCCCGAGGGCAGGGCGACCGCCAGCCTGTCGAGGGCGAAATCCACCGGGCGTCCGCCCTCGACGTTGCCGTAACTCAGTTGCGCGCGCTCGACGTCCAGTCGCACATCCAGGCTGCGCACCAGTTCGTTCACCTGGTCACCATGAGCCGCGATCTTCAGTTCGAAACGGCCAAGCCTTCCTTGCAGACCACGCAACCCGGCGAGCAGTTCTGCCAGACCCCCCAGTTCGGAGTCTCGCGTGGCAAGCGACATCCTGAATCTCGGGGGTGATGCCGTGGCATCGGCGTGGGCGCCCCCGCGCAGCTCAACACCAGTGATTCTGGCCTGGATCGGAACGTCGAGCTTGCCGTTCTCCAGCTTGACTTGAAGGGAAGCGTCTTTGACGTCGCCCGGAAGACTGATCCAGTTGCCGACACTCAGGTTCAAGTCGACATCCACGCTGTTGAGCTGCCTGAGGCTGAACGAGGCCATCGATAGCTCGCGATACGTTTCGGCCAGACTCCTGGGCGGCGCAGCCACCCGCCCGATCGGCCCGCTGGTACCCGGCGAACCCGGGACGAGGAAAGGGCGCAGGTCCAGCGAGGGAAGCGAAAGCGATCCCACGAGCTTCGGTCTTGCGCCTGTGGTGTCGAAGTCGAGGTCTCCGACCATCGTTGTGCTGCCGATCACGCCCGCCAGCTGCGAAAACGTGACTTTCCGCGGACTGAACACAACGCGGCCGGCTATTGCCGTTGTACCGACCGCCGGCAGCCGGGTCTGGAACAGGCGTTCGAACTCGGAAAGAGACTCGGTTCCGACGCCGAACTGGATATCGCCGCTCGTGCCCGTCACCGTGCCCTTCATCGTGAGTGTAGAGCTGAGAAAGGTCAGCGTCAGGTCGATGGGCCAGGGCCTTTCGGCACTCAGAAGCTCCTGCAACTGGCCACCGGTGAACTCGACGCGGTAGGGAAAGGATTTTTCGACCGTTCCGGCGAGCGTCATGCTGAAAGGCTTGTCGGCCCGGGCCTGCGCACCGAGCGAGTGCAGGTCGAAGAAATGCGATCTGCCGTCCGGCGCGACGTATTCGACGTTGAGCTGCTCCAGCGATACCCGCTGGATATGGATGGTCGGCAAACCGCCCGCCGATGCCGGCCGGGGGCCGGGCTCGGCATCCCGAGCGGCGGGCCGAGGCAGATTGAAGGTCCAGTTGTTGGTGCCGTCCGGACGGTGAACGAGCAGGACCTTTACGTCCCTCCCGGACAGCTCCTCGACGTGAAGGCGGCGGTGGGCCAGTTGCCAGAGGTCGAGAGCGAGTCGCGCCTCTCCGAGACTTGCGAGATCCGGGGAGCCTTCGGGACCGGCGATATGGAGTCCGCCTACCCGCAGTTTCGGGCGGCCGGATATCTCCAGTTCCATCGGCCCGACGAAGCGGACTTGCCGGCCAACAGCCTCGGAGAAAGCCTGTGCAATCGGAGCGCGCAAGGCAGAGGCATCGACCGGGATACCGATCACAGTCACGTAAGCGAGGCCGGCGAGGGTGATTGCGATCACGCTCGCCAGCGTCCACGCCGTCCAGCGCAGTAGCTGCCGCAGAATTGCCATCTCTTCCTGTGTGCCGGGATGTCGCAATTATCGGACAGCTCGATGTGCTGCGCGTTTCAATTGGCGGCGCCCCGGCCGAAAAACCAACTCGAGCCGGATGCCGTCTGCGCGCATGGCCTTCCGGCCGTTTGCTGTTCCGGCCGGCCGGGCCGCGTCAAGCCGGTGCCGACTCGGCAGCCTGCTTCCAGGAATCGACGTAGGAGAGGAGTTCCACCCCGGATGGCAGCGGAGCGACTTCGACCGGAAAGCGGGTGTCGAGCATGACCGCGACTTCATCGGTTTCCTTGAGTGCAGCTCTTGACCCCGCCTGGAACGCTTTGGGATGTGGACCGTGGGTAAAGCCACAGGGATGAAATGTCACCATCCCGGGCCTGATGTTGTCGCGCGAGAAGAACTGCCCGCGATGGTAGAAGATGATCTCGTCGTAGTCGTCGTTGCTGTGAAAGAACGGAACCTTCAGCGCCCCGGGGTCGGACTCGATCGGCCGCGGGCAGAAGGTGCAGACCACGAAGTTTCTGCCCACAAAAGTAGTGTGGGCAGATGGCGGAAGATGATATCGGTGGCTCATCAGCGGCCGTATGTCGCGCCAGTTGAGCCTGACCGGGGCGAGGTCGCCGTGCCAGCCGACGGCGTCCAGCGGATTGAAGGGATAGGTGATCGTGGCCAGCGCGCCGCGGCGCTTCACCAGTACCACGGTTTCCCGATTCGCCTGCTGCTGGCGAAACGCGTCGTCGATCTGTGGTGTTTCGAGCACCGCTGGATCGAAAATCGCGTGCGCCCCCACCAGCCCTCTCTCCGGCATGAGGTATGAACCTTCGGTGGCCTCGATCAGCAGCATCGTTGTCGCGGCGCGAGGCTCGATGCGCCACATGGCGCCGCGCGGCAGCACGATGTAGTCTCCATCGCGGTAGGTCAGGTGCCCCCAGTCGCAGTAAAGATCGCCTTCGCCTTCGTGAATGAACAGGAGCTCGTCGCCGTCGGAGTTACGCACCAGCCGGTCCATGGGCTTTGCGCAACGCCAGATGCGAAACTGCATGTCGCCGTTGCCAAGCAGCCGAGCTGCGCCCCATGGATCGGGCCCGGCGGCCGCGAGCGGATTCAAGTCGAAGGCGCGTGGCCTCAGCGCGCCCTCGAACTTCACCCATCCGGTAGGAGGATTAAGGTGATGGAAGTGAGCGCTCGGGCCGAAGAAACCTTCCTTGCTCATTTCGCGCTCGAACGTGCCCGCGGGCAGATCGGCGTGGGCCTGGCGCGAATGTTCACCCTCGCGCTTCGGAAAACTGATCCATCTCTTGCTCATGGCAACCTCTCAGGAATTCGATTGAGCCGCGGAGACGCCGTCTCTGGGATCCCGAGAGCGGTGTGCAGTCGTCGCATTCGTCTCTCCACGGCGTTGTCGCCGGCTGGGCGGTTCAGGCTCTCGCATCCTCTCTGGCCAGGCGCAGCGCCTCGAGCAGCACTTGCGGGTCACCGATATGGTTGGAAAGGAGCAGCACGAGACGGGCGTTCAGCGCCATGCTCTGCTCGTCGCTCAAGCCGCGGTGCGCTTCGATCAACGCCTGGTAGAAGTCGTCGGGCTCGGGGATGTTGGGTCTTGTTTCGAGCGTGCTCATGCGCTTGCCCCGGATGCCGAGGCGTTGTCGGTCGCACGCTCCAGCGCAGCACCCACCGCGGGGGCATCCAGGCGGCGCCAGCGAGCGGCCAGATGCTGATCGGGCCGGAAAAGGTAGAAGGCGCCCGGAGTGGCGTCAAGACGCTGCTGCACAAGTCCCTCGACGTCGCCGCAGGCATCCGGACCCGGCGTCACTCCGCGCGCGGCGACAATCAGCGGACTTACCGGCACCGGCAGCCCGGCGAGCGAACTCAGACTTGTTGCGGCGGCCGGAGAAACCGGCTCGGCGCCCGCGAAGTAAACGCCCGTGAAACCGCCGCCAAGCCGGTCTATCAGCCAGACGGACTTGCCGTCTGCCAGTAGGGGCGCGTCCAACGCCGGCGCGCCGGGCGCAAGTGACCCGGCAAACGCATCGCCATCCACCGTGTTCAGCGGCGAATCGAGATAAGCGCTGGGCGTCGACAGCCGCCCGGAGTTGACCAGTCTGCGAGCGAAGGCATGATTGCGGGCAAGCCACAGGGTCGCATCCCGGAAGGCGCGGCTCACGGTGCTCTTGGGAGTGATGAAATCGGTGCTCCTGGTCGAATACAGAATGTTCTCGTCGGCCGCGGGCACACGCTCGCGTTCGTAGCTCTCGAGCAGGGCGTCTGGCGCTCCGCCGCTCAGCACGAGGCCGAGTTTCCACACCAGATTATCGGCGTCCTGCATACCGCTGTTCGCTCCCCTCGCCCCGAAGGGTGATACCTGGTGCGCCGCGTCGCCGGCAAACAGCACGCGTCCGTGGCGGAACCTGTCCATTCTGCGGCACTGAAAAGTGTAGACGCTGACCCACACCAGCTCGAACGGCCGCTCCGGACCCAGCATCGCCCGGATCCTCGGCGTGACCTGCGCCGGCTGCTTCTCGATTTCCGGATCGGCATCCCAGCCGAGCTGGAAATCGATTCGCCAGACGTTGTCTGCCTGACGGTGCAGCAACACCGACCGGCCGGGATGAAACGGCGGATCGAACCAGAACCAGCGTTCGATCGGAAAGTCCGCTTCCATAAAGACGTCGGCTATCAGGAAGCGGTCGCGGAATACCTGTCCCCTGGACTGCAACCCGAGCAGATGCCGAACCGGACTGCGGGCGCCGTCGGCTACGATCAAATACTGGCAGCGCGCTCGGTAACGTCCATCCGGCGTGTCGATCGCCACCGCGACAGAGTCGGCCGCCGGCTTGACCTCGACAACCTTGTTGCGCCAGCGCAGATCGGCCCCAAGCGATCGCAGCCGCTCAATCATGAAAGCTTCGAGATAGTACTGCTGGAGGTTGATGAAGGCCGGCCGCTTGTGACCGGGTTCCGGAAGCAGGTCGAAACTGTAGAGAAGGTCCTCTCCCAGGAATACCTTTCCCTTGTTCCACACCACGCCCTTGTTCACCGCTTGCTCCCCGCAGCCGAGGCGGTCGAGGATTTCCAGGGTCCGTTTGGCAAAGCAGATCGCCCGTGAGCCTGCGGACAGCCGCTGGTCTTCGTCGACCAACATGAAAGGGATTCCGCGCTGGGCGAGATCAAGCGCGGCGGTCAGGCCTACAGGGCCTGCTCCGACCACGATGACCGGATAATGACCGTGCGCCGCGGCGGCCAGTTCCGGGGCCTTTCGATAGGCGAAGAGGTCCTTGTCGGTCACAGGATCAATACCGCGACTCAAGGAACGCAACCGGCGCAGGCAAAGCGGCCGAAAGTACCGGAGGTTCACTGGGACCGATTCGGCCAGCTGCGGGTTTCTCCGGACGCCGCGCCTGTGCACCCTTACAAGCCTTCTCTCGCATTCAAGTCCGGCAGCCTGCCGGTTAGCCTTCCAACGCCTTCCACATTTCCACGTCGCGTTCGGCGGTCCAGATGCGCGGATTGGGATACTGAGTGGCCTCGTCGTAGGCGCGGCTCACGTCGAAGGGCATGCAGTGGTCGAAGATCACCCATTGGCCGAATCGCGGCTTCAGCCTGTTGTAGGTATCTCGGTAGACCGACCTGAGCGGATCGCCCGCCTGCGCGCCGGGTGCAACCGATTGGTAGAGCTCGGTGATGAAGTCTCGGGTGCCTTTCAGGCCGGAATCGACCTGCTGTGGGTTCATGAGCGCGTCCCCGCGCCCCGGCACCAGCTTCTCGGGCTTGAGCGCGGCCACGGCATCGAGCGTTTTTGGCCATGCCTTGAGATAGGCATCTCCGGCGTAGGGTGTGGCTCCGTACTCGACCAGGTCGCCGCTGAACAGAATCTTCTCGTTCGGCAGCCAGGCGACTGTATCGCCCTTGGTATGCCCCGGACCCAGGTGCAGCAGCCTGACCTCCCGCTTGCCCATGAAGATAGTCAGCTCTCGCTCGAACACCAGATCAGGCCAGGTGAGGCCCGGGATGGACTCGACCGCGCGAAACAACCGTGGAAATCGCTGAATCTCCGACTGCATATCAGCCTGGCCGCGCTCGGCAATCAGATCATACGTGCCCCGGCTGGCGATTACACACTGTGCCTCGTACGCGGAGGCGCCGAGCACTCGCACCGCATGGTAGTGCGAGAGAACGACATACCCGATCGGCTTGTCGGTCACTTCGCGGATCCGGCGGATGACGTCCCGGGCCATGACCGGCGTGGCCTGCGCATCGATCACCATCACCTCCTCATCGCCGATGATCACCCCGGTGTTGGGGTCGCCTTCGGTGGTGTAGGCATAAGCGCCGGGGCCCAGTTCGACGAAGGACACTTTCTTGTCGGCCAGGTCGGCCTGCGAGGCGAATGTCTTCTCCATTGCGGCTCCTTCGTGCGGGGTCGGCGGCCCTGCGGCCGGTTGCCCCTTGCATCGTTAGCTGATTACGATACAGTGAATTGCTTTTATCAAGCGTAATCACCAGCCGATTATCATGTCAACCCGGAACCGGGGCGGCCAGCAGGGAATCCAGTCTATCGAGGTAGGCGCGAAGCTGCTCGGGGTCCTGGTCGAGCACGGCGCGGCGATGATGCTGCGCGACCTTGCAGCGGCCGCGGGCATGGCGCCAGCCAAGGCTCATCGTTACCTGGTCAGTTTCATCCGCACGGGGATGGCCGAGCGCCTGCCGGGATCCGGGCAATACGATCTGGGCCCGTTCGCGTTGCGGCTGGGGCTCGCCAGCCTTTCCCGGGTCGACGCGGTGCGCGTCGCTGCGCCAGTGCTGGCCGAATTGCGGGATGAAGTCGGTGAAACTACTGCGCTGGCGGTGTGGGGCAACCACGGCGCCACAGTCGTGCGCTGGGAGGAGGCGCAGCGCCCGGTAACCGTTAACCTGCGCACCGGCGGCGTGCTGCCGCTGCTGACTTCCGCCACCGGCCGGATATTTGCTGCTTTTCTGCCGGCGGCCCAGACTCGTTCCCTGGTTGCCAAGGAGTTGACCGCGGCAGCACGCAACCCGCAGGCCACGGGTCCACGCAGTCACAAGCAGGCGCAGACACTGTTTGCGGAGATCCGTCGGCGGCGGATGTCCCGCGTGCACGGCGACCTCATCCCGGGCGTGGCAGCCCTGTCGGTGCCCGTGTTCGACAGTTCAGCGCGTCTGTCCCTCGTGATCACTGCCCTTGGCCATGCCGGCCACTTCGACTCGCGCTGGAGCGGTCCGGTAGCGTGCGCGCTGCGCGCGGCCGCGAGCAGATTGTCGCAGCGGCTGGGGGCGTCGAAGGAGTAAAATCTCACAGCCCCCAACGCGGACAAGGATGATGGAACCCGCACCGAAGAGCCCAGCCTCGACTGGCCAGAAGGTCGTGCATGCAACCTGTCCGCACGACTGCCCCGACGCTTGCGCCATGCTGGTGACCGTGGACGTCAAGTCCGGCCGGGCGATCCGGGTTGAGGGCGACCCGAGCCATCCCGTCACCCGGGGCTATTTATGCAACAAGGTCAACCACTACCTGGATCTGGTCTATAACGACCGGCGGGTCTTGTATCCCCGCCGGCGCATCGGTCCGAAAGGCCCGGGCGCAAAGTGGCAACGAATCTCCTGGGACCAGGCGCTGGACGAAGTCGCAACGCAACTCAAGCAGGTCATCGCCGCGCATGGACCCGAGGCGATTCTGCCGTGTTCCTACTCGGGCTCGATAGCGATCCTCGGCTTCCTGGGAATGGGAGAGCGTTTCTTCAACAAGATGGGCGCGTGCCGCCTCGAGCGCACCATCTGTACCGCTGCCGGAGCGGCAGCGGAGACGTTCACCAACGGTCGCGCCGGCCAGGCCAACATCGAAGACCTGCCGGAGATGGAAGTCGTCATTCTGTGGGGCACGAATCTGGTTTCCACCGGTGTGCACGCAATGCCGTTCATCAACGAGGCGCGCGCCAACGGCGCGAAGATCGTGGCCATCGACCCGCGAGTCACCCGGACAACGGCTTTTGCCGACTGGCACTTGCAGCCCAGGCCAGGGACCGACGCCGCGCTCGCGCTGGGGATGATGAAGATCATCGTCGATCGCGGGCTCCATGATCTCGAATTCCTCGAACGCCATACGCTCGGCTGGGAGAAGCTGATCTCGGAGCGGCTTCCGCAGTATCCGGTGGAGCGCGTGGCAGGAATTACCGGGCTGAGTGCCGTGGAGATCGAGAAGCTCGCGCTGCTGTACGGGTCGACCAGGAAGTCTTTCATTCGTCTCAACTGGGGGATACAGCGTCATTCCAACGGCGGTTCGATGACCCGGGCAATCGAACTGCTGCCGGTCGTCACCGGAGCGCTCGCCGGAAAGGGCGGAGTGTGCATGTCCACCGGTGGAGAAATGCGCAAAGTGGACCTTGACAAGCTGCAGCGCACGGATCTCCTCGCCGGACGCGAGCCTCGCACCTTCAACATGATCCAGCTCGGCAAGGCGCTGAACGAGGCCGAACCGCCGGTGCGAGCGCTTTTCGTTTGGAATTCCGACCCTGCGAACTGCGTGCCGGATACCACGGCTGCGCGCCGCGGGCTGATGCGTCAGGACTTGTTCACGGTGGTACACGACACTTTCTTCAGCGACACCGCGGACTACGCGGACATACTGCTGCCCGCCGATACCACGCTGGAGCGGATCGACCTGAGCGGAGCCTACGGAAACTATTACTTCGGCCTGTCGGAGCAAGCGATCGACAAGCTTGGAGAAAGCCTGGACAACGGCGAGATGTTCCGGCGCCTTGCGAAGAAGATGGGTTATGAAGAACCATGCTTCTCGCAGTCGGATGAGGATATGCTGAAGGAGTTGATCGACCCCGAGTACAACCCGTTGTTCGAGGGAGTTACCTGGGATTTGTTGAAGAAAAACGGCTGGGCACGGGCGGCAGTGGACTCCCGCCGCCGTCCGGGCGTGAATTCGGGTAAGTGGCCCACTCCGTCCGGCAAGATCGAGATCCACTCCGAACAGCTTGCCCAGCTTGGCCTGGATCCACTGCCGGGGCACGTGCCCGAGACCGAGGGCCTGGAAAACGAGGCAGCGACCAAGAGACATCCACTGCAGGTGCTCAGCACCGCGACCCACTATTTCATCGGAGCGAGCTTCCAGCACGTCCCGCGGCTGCAGGAGATGATGTCGCGCGCCACGTTCGAGGTCAGTCCGGCGGATGCCAGGGCGCGGGGCATCGACAGCGGCGACTACTGCCGGCTGTTCAACGACCGCGGCGAGACTTTCGGCTACGCGATCGTAGTCGAAGGCCTGCTGCCGGGCGTGATCGGCGCGCCCAAGCAGCTTCAGGGCTCGAGGATGCCGAACGGTGTGAACGTAAACGTGCTGGTCAGCCAGGAAGAAGCCGACATGGGGCGCGGCCCGGTGTTCTACTCCACACTGGCGCAGCTCGAGAAAGTCACGGGCCGGCCTGAGGCGTGAGGCAGAGCCCAGTGATACCGGAGGCGTGCACCTTCCAGCCGGTCTTGAATCGCGGGGTGCGGCAATGACTGCGGTGATCATCGACGGCGCCGCGGTTTCGAAGGTGATCCGGGCGCAGTTCAAGACCCGGGTGGACGCGCTGAAGGCGAAGGGCATCACCCCGGGGCTTGCGGTCATCCTGGTAGGCGAGAATCCCGCGTCTCAGGTCTATGTGAGAAACAAGGCGAAGGCCTGCGCCGACATCGGGATGTACTCGGAGGTACACAAATATGCGCCGGACTGCCCGGAGGAGACGGTGCTGGCCCGGATCCGCGAGTCGAACCGCGACACGCGAATTCACGGCATTCTGGTCCAGCTCCCCCTGCCTGCGCATATCGGCGACAGCAGGGTCCTGGAGGCGATCTCCCCGGATAAGGACGCGGATGGCTTTCATCTCTACAACATGGGCGCGCTGGTTACCGGCGGCACGGTGTTTCCACCATGCACGCCCTTTGGCGTAATGGCGCTGCTGGACCACTACAAAGTCCCGCTGGAAGGCAGGAATGCGGTGGTGGTCGGCCGAAGCAACATCGTTGGCAAGCCGATGGCGCTCATGCTGCTGGCGCGCAATGCAACGATCTCGATCTGCACCTCCAAGACCCGTGACCTGGGGCTCTACACCAGACTCGCCGACATTCTCGTGGTTGCCACCGGCAAGCCGGCGATGATCACTGGCGACATGGTGAAGCCCGGGGCCTGCGTGATCGACGTCGGTATCAACCGGCTTCCAAATGGGAACCTGGTCGGCGACGTCGATTTCGATTCCGTGAAGGAGGTTGCCGGCCATATCACGCCGGTTCCCGGCGGTGTCGGGCCGATGACCATAACGATGCTCCTGGGCAATACTCTGCAGGCGGCGGAAAGGTGCGCCCTGAAGGCGCAGACACTGCGGGGGGAGCGCGTGAACGCGGGGGTCCTGCCTTAGGTTCCCGGATGTTCTTTCGCGACCGCGGCGACGCTGCCCGGAAGCTTGCAGCAGCACTCGATCCCTGGAGCGGCAAGAATCCGCTGGTCCTCGGCATTCCTCGCGGCGCGATTTCGATGGCGCGAACGATCGCCGACGAGCTCGGTGGCGAGGTCGATGTGGTGCTGGTGCGCAAGCTGCGGGCACCGGGCAACCCCGAATACGCCATCGGCTCGATAGACGAGTCCGGCTGGTCGTATCTCGCTCCGTACGCGCAATCTGCCGGCGCTACACCGGACTATGTCGAAGCGGAAAAGGCGCGCCAGCATGAAGCCATAATGCAGCGCAGGACGGCGTACACCGGACAACGAGGAGCCCTGGATCCCGCGGGGCGCATCGTGATCGTAGTGGACGACGGGCTGGCAACCGGCTCGACCATGATTGCAGCGTTGCACGGCCTGCGGTTGCGCCAACCGGCCAGGCTGATCTGCGCCGTGCCGGTGGCGCCACCGGAGACGATCGAACGCATACGGCCTTACGCCGATGAAATCGTATGCTTGCACGCGCCGGAGAACTTCTACGCGGTCGGGCAGTTCTACCGTGATTTTCCTCAGGTTGACGACAAAGAAGTCATCAAGGCGCTTACTCCACTTCGCTCTGGCCCTCTCCCCCCAAAGGACGGGGAGGGAACTTGAAAACCCGCGCGGTGGAGAGGTCTAGCTGTTGGGCTCCCGCTCCACGCCAGTGGAGAGGGCGGGGGGTGAGGTCAGGTGCTGTTCAAACCACTCGGCCGCCTGCTGGGCGACCTGTTCCATGGTTCCGGGCTCCTCGAACAGGTGGCCGGCGCCAGGGATGACCCGCAGCTGTTTGTCACAGCGCAGCATGGCGAAGGCGTCGCGATTCAACGCGATCACCGGCGTATCGCGTCCCCCGACCAGCAGGAGCGTCGGCACCCTGACCCGAGCCAGCTCTTCGCCGCCCGCCAGATCCGGGCGTCCGCCGCGCGACACGACCGCCCTGGTTGCGGAGCCCATCAGGTTGCTCGCTCGCAAAGCCGCCGCCGCGCCGGTGCTGGCGCCGAAATAGCCCAGCGGCAGCCCCGGCTCTTCGAACTGCGCCCGAGCCCACCGGGTTGCGATCATCAGCCGCTGCGTCAGTAGATCGATATCGAAGCGCGTGCGGTACTCGGTATCCTCCGCCGGGGTCAGGAGGTCGAACAGCAGCGTGGCAATCGCTCTTTGCTGAAGCACCGAGGCGACAAAGCTGTTGCGGGGCGACTGGCGGCCGCTGCCGGTGCCGTGAGCGAAGAGTACGAGACCCTTGGCGCCTTCCGGGACCGCGAGCGTGCCGTCCAGTCGGCCGGCATCTACCTCGATATCGGCTCGCTTCTGGGTGAGATTCGACAAGCGTTTACACCGCGCTGATTTCGATCGGGATGCGGCGCCTGCCGAACTGGCGGGTGAAAGTCTCGAAACGGCCCGCGACTGCAGCGCCGCAGACGGTGCAGGCGCCCTTGTCGGAAACCCGGTACTGCAGGATCCGGTACCAGTCGCGGACGATGAGCGCGGCACCGCATCCGGGACAGTAGGTTGTGCCGCCGTCGCAATCGTGCACGTTGCCGGTGTAGACGTACTTCAGGCCTTCGCCGAGGGCTATATGTCTCGCCCGAGCCAGCGTTTCGGGGGGCGTAGGAGGCAGGTCGGTAAGCTTCCAGTCGGGATGGAAGGCGGTGAAATGCAACGGCACCTCGCTGCCCAACTCCCGGGCGATCCACTTTGACAGCAGGTAGATTTCATCGTCGGAGTCGTTCTTGGTCGGGATCAGCAAAGTCGTGATCTCGAGCCAGACATCGGTTTCGTGCCGAAGGTACTTCAGCGTATCCAGAACCGGCTGCAGGTGGGAGCCGGTGAGCTTCAAATAGAACGCCTCGGTAAAACCTTTCAGATCTACATTTGCGGCGTCCATGCTGGCATAGAACTCGCGCCGTGGCGCTTCATGGATGTAGCCGGCGGTGACTGCCACGGTCTTGATGCCGTGCTCGTGGCAGGCATCGGCGACGTCAATCGCGTACTCGGCGAAAATCACCGGGTCGTTGTAGGTGAACGCCACGCTCTTTGCCCCGGCGCGACGGGCCGCCCTGGCGATCTGCTCGGGGGAAGCGCGGTCCGCCAGGCGGTGCATGTCCTTCGACTTGGAGATATCCCAGTTCTGGCAGAACTTGCAGGCCAGATTGCAGCCCGCAGTGCCGAACGAGAGCACGCTCGAGCCGGGGTAGAACTGGTTGAGCGGCTTCTTCTCGATCGGGTCTATGCAGAAGCCGGAGGAAAGTCCGTAGGTGGTGAGCACCATTGCGTCGCCTTCGCGCATGCGCACGAAGCAGGCCCCCCGCTGGCCGGAGTGCAGCTTGCAGTCGCGCGGGCACAGGTCGCATTGCAGCCGGCCGTCGCTCAGCAGATGCCACCAGCGTGCGGGATGGTGCCCGTGGTTCAACTCGGTTCGGACCATTTATCGACCGTGTAGCGGTAAAGCTCGATATCATCTGCCCAAAAGTCGGCGGCCAGACCGGATTTGCGCTTCAGCTGGCGTAGAAAGGTGCAAGGTTGGGGAAACGTTTCCCACAGCTGGGGCAGAAAGGTGCCTCGCATTTCGCGCCAGACCAGCACAACGCCGTCCTCGAACGGCCGAAGCGCTGCGGCTGCCTCGTCTTCGGCCGTGAACGCGATCTGGGCCAGAGGAGAAAGCACCGATACCTCGATACGGGTAACGCTCAGCTCCCCGGCATCGAGCGGGCGGAATCGCGGGTCCTCGAATGCAGCGGCCTGGGCGTTGGCCTTCACGTCGTGCAGCAGCGGCCGGCTTGGCCGCAGGCTGCCGATGCAGCCGCGAAGCATTCCCTCCAGCCTGAGAGTGACGAACGAGGCTCCGGGCTCAAGGAGAAAATCTCCCTGCTCGTCCACCGGGAACCGCAATCCGAACCGCCCGGCGATCGAAGCCCGTGCGATCGGCAAGAGGATGCGTCCCCTGTCAGGCAGGCAAGGGTTCATGGAAGGCCAGAGCGGCGTAACCTACCACACGGGATTTGTCTCCCGCGGTATCACCTGAGTTGCGCAGATCGAGCAGTCGCGGGACAAGGCTTCTTGAACGCGAGGACAGCAGAAGGCCGTTTATCGGAGTGGCACCGCAGGCCTGCTCATGATCGAGTTCGCGATTCAACAGCAGGATCGTCCGCACCGTGAACTCGTCCTTGGCGCAGGCGCGGGCGTAAGGCAGGTAGTGCGAGAGGTCTGAACTCACGACTATCAGGGTTTCCTCGCCGCCCCAAAGCCGGTCCAGCGCCTCTGCGACTTCTTCTGCCGAAGCGTCGCCTACCACAAACGGCACCAGCCTGAATCGCCCGAGCGCCACCTGCAAAAAGGGCAGGTGCACCTCGATTGAATGCTCACCGGCATGCGCCGCATCGTTCACGCGCACCTGGGGCAGCGCTGCGACCGAGCGCATGGCCTCGGTATCCAGCAGCACCGGCCCCAGCGGCGTCGCGAACGCCTGAACCGCGGGCAATGCCAGCCCGCGCACCGCGACCCGGTGCGCCGGTCCGAGCAGAACCACTCGCCTGACCCGGCGACGAAGTGCCACGATGCGCGAGTAGCCGGTGGCCGCGATTCGTCCCGAGTACACGTACCCGGCATGAGGGACGATGAGGGCCTTGGGCGGAGCCGCGTCGGGTGCCCCCGATGCCGCAACCAGCATGGCAGAGACATCCCTGTTCAGTTCTGCGGGGTCGATCGGGTAGAAAACTCCGGCGACCGCAGGGGGCCTGATCTGCATCATGGACGGCGTTTGCCGCTGGCTGAACGCGACGCGTGAAGATACGGCGACACGATATGGATTATAGGAGGCTCGGCGGCGGCCTCGTATGCAAACTTCTTGACGCCTTGTGGCGTAACGGTATATTACTGACCGTCGAGTCATTTTCCTGCTGTCATGCACGCTCCGAAACCAGATCGGCGTTGGACCCGCCGCAAGGAGGCCCGTCCTGCCGAACTCATGGCGGCGGCGCTAGACCTGTTCGTCGAGCGGGGATTCGCGGCTACTCGGCTGGATGACGTCGCCGCGAGGGCTGGAGTAAGCAAGGGAACGCTGTACCTCTATTTTTCCAGCAAGGAAGACCTGTTCAAGGCGGTGATCCGCTCGGGAATCGTGCCGCTTATCGAGCGTGGTGAACGTCAGCTAGAGGCGCACAAGGGTCGAGCCGGCGATCTGCTGGGCCAGATCATGTTCGGCTGGTGGTCCTCGGTAGGGGATACCAAGCTCGGCGGCATTCCCAAGCTGATGTTTTCGGAGTGCCGCAATTTCCCCGAGATCGGCAAGTTCTACTACGACGAGGTGATCACGCGCAGCTTCAGGCTTGTCGAGGGAGTGCTCGAGCAGGGGATGCGCACCGGGGAGTTCAGGCAAGTCGACGCCAGCTATGGCGCTCGCCTGCTGCTCGCGCCCATGGTCTACCTGCTGCTCTGGCGGCACTCGTTCGATATCTGCGACAGCAAGCACGTGGATCCCGAGAAGTACATGCAACAGCACCTCGACATGGTCATTTGCGGCCTGACGCCCCGTGGCCGGGACAAACGCTCCCCCGAGCCGGCGCGGATCATAAACCTCGATAAGAAAGGGAGAAGCCGATGATTCGAATTTCGATGCTGGCAACGGCGCTGCTTGCCGCAGTACCCGTCTACAGCGCGGATCTACTGAGCCTTTACAAGGAAGCGCAGATCGAGGATGCCCAGTTCGCGGCGGCCAAGGCTCAGTTCATCGCCGCGCAGGAGAGACTGCCGCAGGGCCGGGCGCTGCTGCTGCCGAACGTTAACCTCGGTGCCGGTTACAGCTTGAACAGGCTCGATATTGACTACGACAGCAGCCTGTTCCCTTCGGGCACTCGCGACTTCAGCGCCTACAACTACGGAGTGACTGTGACCCAGCCGCTGTACCGCCGGGAGAATTCCGTCACCTACGAGCAGGCCAGAACCCAGGTGCGCCAGGCAGAGTCGCAGCTCGGGATCGCCGCCCAGGAGCTCATGTTGCGAGTAGCCCAGGCTTATTTCAACGTGCTGCTGGCACGCTCCGACCTGAACACCATCCGCTCGCAAAAGACCGCTGTAGCCGAGCAGCTCGAGCAAGCCAAGCGCAACTTCGTGGTCGGTACGGCGACGATTACCGATCAGCGCGAGGCCCAGGCGCGTTACGATCTGGTGCTCGCGCAGGAGCTGGCAGCGATCAACGACCTGGAGGTGAGGAACCGCGCCCTTGAGGTGCTCACGGGACGACCGGTGCAAGGCGTGCTGGCTGGACTCAAGCTGCCGATTACGCTTAGTGCTCCGCAGCCCGGCGACATGAAGGCCTGGGTGGATCAGGCTTACGAGTCCAGCCCGGACGTGCGGCTTGCCGGGCAGAGCCTGGAGCTGGCTCAACAAGAGGTCGAACGTGCTCGTGCCGGCCATCGTCCGACGCTGGACGCGATAGGCTCCCTCAACCAGACTTATCAGGGGTCCTCTGCCACCGGTGTGGGCTCGGACACGCGCGCGGCGGCTATCGGCCTGCAGTTCAATCTGCCGCTGTACCAAGGGGGCGCGATCACCTCACGGACCCGCGAAGCCGCCGCCAACCAGGAACGCGCCCGGCAGGATCTCGAGAACGCGCGCCGCACGGTGGCCCAGCGCACTCGCGAGTCGTTCCTCGGCGTGACATCCGGGCTGGCGCAGGTCAGCGCACTGGAACAGGCGGTCGCCTCGACGCAGCTTCAGCTCGAATCCACTCGCCTCGGGCAGGAGGTCGGCGTGCGCACCTCGGTCGACGTGCTGGACGCCGAACAGCAACTGGCGATCGCCCGGCGCAATCTGTCACAGGCAATCTACGGCACCATCGTCAATCAGTTGCGGCTCAAGGCCGCGGTCGGGCGGCTTTCCGAGACCGACATCGCGGACGTGAACACGCTGCTCAAGGAGGACGTGCAGTAGTGGCTATCATGCGCGCAGCGCTGGTCCTGGCGGTCGCCTTGCTCGCCTCATGTTCGCAGCAGCAGTTGAGGAGTTTTTCCGGCCGCACGCAGGGCGAGTACCTGCAAGTGTCGGTTCCGCTCTCGGGCAGCCTCACTAGGCTCAACGTGCGGCCCGGTGAAACCGTGCGTCGGGGCGAGGCCCTGTTCTCTCTGGACAGCGAGGAGGACCGGGCGGCTCGTCGCGAGGCCGCCGAGCGGGTTAAAGCGGCGCGAGCACAGTTGACAGCAGCACGGGGCGGCTCCCTGGCAGAGGACATCCGCGCCGCGCAGTCCGCCGTCGATATGTCGCAGGCGCAGCTGGCGCGGTTGCAATGGCGGCTCGACCAGACGGTCGCCCGGGCGCCGAGCGATGGGGTGATTGTCGACGTAACCTACTCCGAGGGGCAGTGGGTCGAGGCCGGTATCGGAGTGGTGTCGCTGCTTTCGCCGGAAAGCATGAAAGTCCGGTTTTTCGTCCCGGCGCAGGTCGCGACCACCCTGCGCCAGGGCCAGAGGGTCGGGTTGCGATGCGGCCAATGCGTCCAAGTCGAAGGAGAGATCGTCTATTTCTCGCCGATCGCCGATCCCGACAGGGACGACTCGTCTGAGCGGTTGCGGTTCCTGGTAGAGGCGCGCCCGACTTCCAGCGCGCTGCTCAGTCTTCGCCCGGGACAGGCAATCGAAGTCGTGCTGTGAACCCCGCGCACCGGTCGCGCCGAGACGGGGGGTGCGGCCGTGCGCCACGACAGTGAGGTGCGAATCCATGAACCCGCCAGCTCGGAAGCGCGTTGCGGGCGCGCGGCTGCCAGCGGTCACCCTCGCTGCATTGCTGCTGGCTGCCTGTTCGAAGGAAACCCCGCCGCCTCCCGAGCCGCGCGCAGTCATCGCGCTGCAGGTTGCTGTCGGCGCCCGCAGCGGCGAGGTCGCATACTCGGGTGAAATCAAGCCCCGTTACGAGACGGCGCTTTCTTTCCGTGTGTCCGGAAAGATCGTGGCGCGCGGAGCGGACGTCGGCGACTTGATCGAGAAGCGGCAGGTACTCGCCAGGCTTGATCCGGAGGACCAGCACCTGAACCAGGAAGCGGCCAAGTCCCAGCTCGCGGCGGCTCAGGCCGATTACGAGCAGGCGAAGGCCGATGTCGCCCGTTACGCCGAGCTGCTCGACAAGAAGTTCATCAGCGAAGCAGAGTTCGATCGTCGGCGTACAGCGTACGACGTGACCAAGGCGCGTCTCGAACAAGCCAGGGCCGAGCTCGGCGTGGTACGCAACCAGGCTGCCTATACCGAGCTGCGCGCCGATCACCGCGGCGTCATCACTGCGGTGCTGGCGGAGGTCGGGCAAGTGGTCGCGGCCGGCCAGACGGTGATGCGCCTGGCGCGCAGCGGCGAAAAGGAGGTCGAAATCAGCGTCCCCGAGAACAAGCTCGGCGAACTGAACGCCGCCCGGGAGATCGTCGTGACTCTCTGGGCTGCGCCGAAAAGAGACTATCGCGGCAGTGTGCGCGAGGTGAGCCCGTCCGCCGACCCGGTCACCCGCACTTATGGCGCGCGCATCTCGGTGCTGAACGCGGACAGCGCGATGAAACTCGGGATGACCGCCAACGTGTTCTTGCGCGGCATTGCCCGGGGACAGGCCGTCGAACTGCCCGCGTCCGCTGTCTTCCAGCAGGGGGACAAGGCTGCTGTGTGGCTGATCGATCCGGTGTCGCAGAAGATCAAGGCGGTCCCCGTGGAGGTCGATGGCTACCTCGAGGACAGGGTTCTGATCCGAGCCGGACTGAAGGACGGCGACCTGATCGTCCGGGCCGGCGTGCACAAACTGTTCGAGGATGAAAAGGTCCGCGTGCTCGAGGAAGGCGGCGCGTGAGAGGGTTTAACCTCTCCGAATGGGCCCTGGAGCACCAGTCCCTGGTGCTTTTTTTCATGCTCGCGCTGGCCATGGCGGGCGTGTACTCCTACTTCCGGCTGGGTCAGGCCGAGGATCCCGAGTTCACGGTCAAGGTGATGGTGGTGCGCACCTTCTGGCCGGGCGCCAGTCCGCGCGAGATGGAGCAGCAAGTCACCGAGCGCATCGAGAAGAAATTGCAGGAGACGCCGTACCTCGACGTGGTTCGCAGCTACTCGCGTTCCGGTGAGTCAACCATCTTCATCACCCTCAAGGACTCTACCAGGCCTGAGGACGTCGCCGGGGTCTGGTACCAGGTTCGCAAGAAGGTCGGGGACATCCGCTTCACCCTGCCGCAGGGTACCCTCGGGCCTTTCTTCAACGACGAATTCGGTGATGTGTACGGCAACATATTCGCTTTTACAGCCGACGGCTACAGCAGTGCCGAGTTGAAGGACTACGTCGAGGAGGTCCGCAAGGAAGTGCTGCGTGTGCCAAACGTGGCGAAGGCGGACCTGGTCGGCGTGCAGGACGAGAAGATCTACATCGAGATATCACACCGAAAGCTGGCGACGCTCGGCATCGATCCGCTGGCAATCTTCGCCGTGCTCCAGCAACAGAACGCAATGACTCCCGCGGGCAGCATCGACACCGACGCCGATCGACTGTTTCTGCGCGTGTCGGGGAGTTTCGACTCGCTCGAAAGCATCCGCGAGATCGGAATAGAGGCCAATGACAGGCTGTTCAGGCTGGGTGACATCGCCCGCGTCTACCGCGGCTACACCGATCCGCCGGAGCTGAAGGTGCGCTACATGGGAGAGGAGGCCTTGGCCCTTGCGGTGACGATGGTCAAGGGCGGAGACATCCTCCAGCTCGGACGCGACCTGGGGGCCGCCTTCGAGCGGATCAAGCGCGACCTTCCGGTCGGCATCGAGGTGCACCAGTACGCCAACCAGCCGCTGGTGGTAAGCCGTTCGGTCAACGAGTTCATGAAGACGCTGGCGGAAGCCGTGGTCATAGTGCTGGGCGTGAGCTTTCTCAGCCTTGGCATGCGCACCGGCCTGGTGGTCGCATTGTCGATTCCGCTGGTGCTGGCGGTGACCTTCCTGGTGATGATGGTGTACGGGATTGACCTGCAGCGAATCTCCCTGGGAGCCCTGATCATCGCGCTCGGACTCCTGGTCGACGACGCGATAATCGCGGTGGAGATGATGGCAACGAAGATGGAGCAGGGTTTCGAGCGGGCCAGGGCGGCGAGTTTTGCCTATACCTCTACCGCATTCCCGATGCTCACCGGGACACTCATCACGGCTGCCGGCTTTCTGCCGGTGGGTTTCGCCAAGTCCTCGGCGGGCGAATACACTTTTTCGATCTTTGCGGTCGTGACGATCGCATTGCTGGTGTCGTGGGTGGTTGCGGTCATATTCACGCCGTATCTGGGCTACAAGCTGCTGCCAGACTTCAAGCCGCATGCGCAGCACGGACACGACGTCTACCAGAAACCCTTCTACCGGCGCTTCCGTGCCCTGGTGACCTGGTGTGTGACCTGGCGAAAGACTGTGCTGGTCGTAACCGGTTCGGTGTTCGCCGTCTCGCTGTTCGGTTTTCACTTCGTGCAACAGCAATTCTTCCCCTCGTCGAACCGGCCCGAGCTCATAGTGGACCTCTGGCTGCCGCAGGGCGCTTCGTACCAGGCAACCGAGCACCAGGTCAGGCGCATGGAGAGCAAACTCAAGGCCGATCCGGATGTCGTGAACTACGTGGCCTACGTCGGTGGCGGTACCCCGCGCTTCTATCTGCCGATAGACCAACAGCTCAATCATCCGAACTTCGCGCAGTTCGTCCTGCTTACCCGCGACAACCGGGCGCGCGAAGCGGTGGTCGAACGCCTGAACCGGGTGCTCGAGACTGAGTTTACGCTGCTGCGCGGGCGGGTGAACCGTCTCGAGAACGGTCCCCCGGTCGGATATCCGGTTCAGTTTCGCGTCAGCGGTGGCGACGTCGCAACACTGCGCCGCGTCGGCAACGAAGTTGCAGCAGTCATGCGTGCCAACCCGAACACACACAACGTCCATCTCGACTGGAACGAGCAGACCAAGGCGATACGCCTGGAGATCGACCAGAACAAGGCCCGTGTGATCGGCGTGAGTTCCCAGGGCCTGTCGACGGTTCTGAACTCGATACTGGCCGGCTACAGCGTCACCCAGTACCGCGAGAACGATGAGCTGATCGAAGTGCTGGCCCGTGCCGAGGTCGCAGAGCGCAACGATCCGGGCAGGCTGGCGGAGATCAATGTACCCACCACCAGCGGCAAATGGGTGCCCCTGTCCCAGATTGCCAGGATCGAGTACGGTTTCGAAGAGGGGATCATCTGGCGGCGCAATCGCCAGCCCACGGTCACGGTGCGCGCCGACTTGCGCGGGGAGATCCAGGCGCCAGTGGTATCGAAGCAGATAGACCCGTTGCTCGAACCCATACGCGCCAAGCTGCCTCCGTACTACCGAATAGAGATCGGCGGAGCCATCGAGGAGAGCGCCAAAGGCGAGCAGTCGATCATTGCCGTGATGCCGGTGATGGTCCTTGCGGTGGTCGCCCTGCTCATGATCCAGCTGCAGAGCATGCAGCGGACGATCCTGGTGGTGCTCACCGCGCCGCTCGGCCTGATCGGTGTGGCCTTCATCCTGCTCACGTGGGACGTGCCGTTCGGTTTCGTCGCCAACCTCGGCGTGATCGCCCTGTTCGGAATGATAATGCGCAACTCGGTCATTCTGGTCGACCAGATCGAGCAGGACATCCGTGACGGGCGGCCGCGCTGGGATGCAATCGTGGAGTCGACGGTGCGGCGCTTCCGTCCGATCGTGCTGACCGCGGCGGCAGCGGTGCTGGCGATGATACCGCTGTCACGCAGCGAGTTCTGGGGGCCGATGGCCGTGGCCATCATGGGCGGGCTGGTCTCTGCGACCGCACTTACGCTGCTGTTCCTGCCGGCGCTGTACGCCGCCTGGTTCCGGGTGAAGCGCCCCGCCTGAGTCGCTCACCCTTGGTGTGTCACCGGATTAGACGAGCGAAGCACCCATGACGCCGACATCGCGTACCGATCGTCTTCTCGGTCTCGGGATCCTGGCCCTGCTGATTGCCGGCTGCCTGCTGGTCCTCAGGCCGTTCCTGACGGATCTGCTTTGGGCGGCGGTGCTGGCGTTCTCGGGCTGGCCGCTGTACGCGCGACTGCGGGCATGGCTGCGCGGACGCGACTCCGTGGCGTCCCTGCTGATGACGCTGGCGATCGTCCTTGTGGTTCTGGCGCCATTGGCCATAGCGGCCACCGCGATCGTGGACAACGCCGATCGCATCGTCCAGCTGACTCATCGGCTGCTGGACGAGGGCTTGCCCCAGCCACCGACATGGGTGTCGACGGTTCCGCTCGTTGGCGACGGGATCGACGCCTACTGGCGCCAACTGTCCGAGGACGCCGGCTCGCTCAGCGAAACGCTGCGACGCCTGACCCCGCTGGCGAGGTCGGCGTTGGTCACCGGCAGCCAGGCGATGGCGACCGGCTTGCTGCATCTGGCGTTGAGCATCTTTCTGGCGTATTTCCTGTTCCTGTACGGTGAGGGTGCGGTCGGGCGCGTGAGGGCAATCATGTCGCGGCTCGCAGGGATGCGCGCCGAGCGGCTGTTGCGGGTCGCCGGGGCCACGGTTATAAGCGTTGTCCACGGAATACTCGGCACCGCGCTGGCGCAGGGGCTGCTCGCGGGAATCGGTTTTGCGATGGCAGGTGTTCCGGCGGCTCCGTTGCTCGGCCTGTTGACCTTTTTCCTTTCGATCGTTCCTGTGGGTCCGCCCCTGGTGTGGGTCCCGGCGGCGATCTGGTTGTACTTGCAAGGTTCCACCGGCTGGGCGATCTTCACGCTGGTCTGGGGGCTGGTGGTGGTGAGCGGTGTCGACAACGTCGTGAAGCCGATGCTGATCAGCCGCGGCAGCCAGATGCCTTTCGTCATGGTGTTCCTTGGGGTGCTCGGTGGCGCGGTTGCCTTCGGATTGATAGGCGTGTTTCTCGGGCCGACGCTGCTGGCGGTGGGGTATCGGCTATTGCTCGAGTGGATCGAGGGCGCAAAGGAGCAACGCCTCGGGCCGCCGGACGGCAGTCCCGGGAATAACGAGCCCGGGCGGCAGGAACAGGCAGACAGGGGACCCGGGCCGGGAGATCCAGGCGCTTGACTTCGCTGCTGCCTCTCGATGATTCCTTTCAGCTGTCGTACGAGCGAGATGCCGGGTCCTGAGGCGGATTCCGGAGTCGCGTTTGGCCGCTAGCGGCAGCGAAGGCTACACTCCAGCAATGACTTCTGCCGCCCATCGACTGTTTGCGCACCCAGCGGCGGCGATCGCGCTCGTTCTGTTCGTATCTCTGTCGGCTGCCTGGCGGCCCGCGGCGGCCGAGCAGCAATGCCCGATCGCCAGTGCACACCCGCTCGCAACCAAAGCCGGCTGCGAAATCCTGGCGAAAGGCGGAAGCGCTTTCGACGCGGCGATCACTGTGACCGCCGCGCTGGCGGTAGTTGAGCCGTTTTCGTCGGGAATCGGCGGCGGCGGCTTCTATCTCCTGCATCGCGCCGCCGACCGCTACGAGACTTTCGTCGATGCGCGCGAGACCGCGCCCGGGAGAGTCACTGCGGACTTCTATGTCGACGACAGCGGTGCGCCGAAACAACGGCTGTCCCTGGACGGCGCGACCGCGGCGGCGATTCCGGGGATCCCCGCTGCCCTGGACTGGTTGGCGCAACGCTACGCCAGCCTGCCGCTCGAAAAGCTGCTGGCGCCGGCAATCGGATTGGCGCGCGAGGGATTCGCTGCAGACAGCCGCTACGCCTGGGCGGCAGGCTATCGCGAGCCTGAGCTCAGGGCGGATCCGAATGCTGCGGGGTTTCTGGACCACGGCAAGGCGCCGGCCCCCGGGTTCCTGGTGAAGCAGCCCCACCTGGCCGCAACCCTGGAACGCATTGCCAGGCACGGGCGCGATGGTTTCTACCGGGGAGAGATTGCCCAACGAATGCTGGCGGCGGTGCAGGCCGCTGGCGGGCTCTGGTCCCAGGAAGATCTTGCCGGCTACAAGATCGTCGAGCGTACTCCGCACCGCTTCGGCTTCCGCGGCGCACGCATTGTCACTGCGCCATTGCCTTCTTCCGGCGGCTTGGTGATGGCACAGGCGTTGCAGATTCTCGAGCCGCTGCCCTTGGAATCGATGGACGAGGTGCAGCGGGCGCATTATGTCGTCGAGGCGTGGCGCCGCGGCTACAACGACCGTGCCCGCTTCATGGGCGATCCGGACTTCGTCAAAGTGCCGGTCGCGAAGCTGGGGTCGCGTGACTACGCCCGGCAGCGCGCCGCGAGCATGAATCCCGACAAGGCCACTGCCAGCAGCGCACTGCCCCCGGTTGCCGAAGCCGTTGGGGACGGCGACGACACCACCCATTTTTCCATCATCGACCGCTTCGGCAACCGGGTCGCCGCCACGCTTTCGGTGAATGCGCCTTTCGGCGCCGGTTTTGTGGCCGGCGATACCGGAGTACTGCTCAACAACCACATGAACGATTTTTCGCTGGCCCCTTCAGCGCCGAATCTATACCGGCTGGTAGGCAACGAGGCCAACGCGATCGCGCCGGGAAAGAGGCCGCTGTCGTCGATGTCGCCGACTTTCGTCGAGGATTCGCGCGGGGTACTGGTTTTGGGAACGCCCGGTGGTTCGCGCATCATCAGCATGGTCACCCTCGGCGTCCTCGACTACATGCTGGGCGCGCAGGTCGACCTGCCCCGCATCATCGGCCTGCCGCGTTATCACCACCAGTACCTGCCGGACCGTGTAGAAGTCGAGCCCGGGGCGTTTTCCGAGAGCTGGATGCAGGCCTTGCGGGCCAAAGGGCACACGGTTGAGGTGGGGCGTCGCAAGTGGGGCAATATGCAGGCGGTGTACCTCGACAAGGTCAACGGTATGGCGAGTGCCGGAAGCGATCCTCGCGGCAAGGCCGGCGTATTATTCTGACCGGTCGCAGGGAAATGACGGAGTCGTCTATGACGGGCAGGCGCGGATTTCTGAAGAGTGCCGGGGTGCTGCTGGCGGCGGGCCTTGCAGATGGTTCGCTGGCGCGAGCGGCGCGGGCAGGGGAACTCGGGCCCGAGGCACTGCCCCGCGGTGCTCTGGAGTCGGCCTCCCTTGAGGCGCTTCCCGGGAAAGTCCCGTTGATCAAGAAGACCTGGCGCCCGCCGAACTTCGAAACGCCGGTACGGTACTTCGAACAGTCGTTCACGCCAAACGAAGCCTTCTTCGTTCGCTACCACCTTGCGGATATTCCGCAGGTGCAGGCGTCGACCTGGCGTCTGACGATCGCTGGCGAAGCGATCGAGCGGCCGTTGCGGCTGAGCCTGGAGGATCTGCGCCGTGACTACGAACGAACGGAGATCGCTGCAGTGTGCATGTGCTCCGGAAACCGGCGTGGCTTGTCGGATCCCCACGTGCCAGGTGTCGAGTGGGGTCACGGCGCAATGGGAAATGCGGTGTGGGCCGGGGTTCGTCTGAAAGATCTGCTGTCGCGAGCCGGCCTGAAAAAAGACGCGCTCGAGGTCGCGTTCGGCGGAGCGGACTCGGCAGTACTCCCGGCGACGCCCGATTTCGTCAAGACCATCCCGGTATGGAAAGCGCTCGACGAGACTGCTCTGGTGGCCTACGAGATGAACGGGCAGGCGTTGCCCCACTGGAACGGTTTTCCCGCGCGCCTGGTCGTGCCGGGGTGGACCGCCACGTACTGGATGAAACACCTGATCACGATCGATGGACTTAGCGCGCCGTACAAGGGATTCTGGATGAATCCCGCTTACCGCATTCCGAAGGGCAAGTTCCCGATCGTGGACCGCTTCGTGAGTCAGGAAACTGAAACCAATACCCCGATCACCGAGATGGTCGTGAATTCGCTGATCACCACACCTGCCGGTCCCGGCTTCGCCAGAGTCGGACAGACGATCGATGTGCGCGGTATCGCCTGGGACGGCGGCTTTGGCATCGCGTTCGTCGAAGTTTCACATGACGGCGGCGCAAGCTGGCGACGCGCCGAACTGGCCCGCGACCTCGGTCGCTTTTCCTGGCGGCAGTGGCAATACCGCTTCCGGCCCGATCAGGCGGGGACCTATGCGATCATGGCGAAGGCGACCAACCGCGCTGGCGCGACGCAGACGTTCGATCTGATCTTCAATCCGGCCGGTTATCACAACAACGTGGTCCAGCGCGTGGACATTGTGGCGGGTTGAACCGACGCGGAGTGCTGCCGATGCGCAAGGCGATGTGGATACTCCTGCTGAGCTGCGGCCAGGCGATGGCCGCGGGCGAAAGCGGTGTGCGCCTCAAGGATGCGCCGGGCCGGGAACTGGTCGAGGCGAACTGCATCCGATGCCACAGCCTGGACTACATCCAGATGAATTCCCCGATTCTCGACCGCAAGGGGTGGGAAGCTTCCCTGAACAAGATGATCAAGGTGATGGGCGCGCCCATCCGCGAGGAAGATGCCAGGGCGATCGTCGATTATCTTTCCAGTCAGTACGGGAAATAGTCCGGAACAACGACCGAAGACCCATGAAGACCACGTTCCTGGAGTTCGAGCAGCCGATCGCCGAACTGGAAGCAAAGATCGAGGAGCTTCGCTATGTACAGGATGACTCGGCGGTCGATATTTCGGAGGAGATCGCGCGGCTGCAGAAGAAGAGCGCCTCGCTGACCAAGGACATCTACGGCAAGCTTTCCGCCTGGCAGATCTCGCAGGTCGCGCGGCATCCGCAGCGGCCTTACACGCTGGACTATGTCCAGGGATTGTTCGGCGATTTCGAGGAACTGCACGGCGATCGGGCCTTCGCCGAGGACCCGTCGATCGTCGGCGGAGTAGGGCGCTTCGGCAACCAGTCGGTGATGGTCATCGGCCATCAGAAGGGTCGAGACACGAAGGACAAGCTGTTCCGCAACTTCGGCATGCCCAAGCCGGAGGGTTATCGCAAGGCGATGCGACTGATGAAGCTGGCGGAGAAGTTCGGCCTGCCGGTTCTTACCTTCGTAGATACGCCGGGGGCGTACCCCGGGGTCGGCGCGGAGGAGCGCGGTCAGTCGGAAGCGATTGGCCGCAGCCTGTATGTCATGTCCGATCTGCGCGTTCCGGTTGTGGTGACGGTGATCGGCGAGGGCGGATCCGGCGGCGCTCTCGCGATCGCGGTGGGAGACGTCACGCTGATGCTCCAGTATTCGATCTATTCGGTCATCTCTCCGGAGGGCTGTGCCTCGATCCTGTGGAAAAGCGCGGACAAAGCGCCGGACGCGGCCGAAACCCTGGGAATCACGGCCAACCGCCTGAAGACCATCGGACTGGTTGACCGTATCGTCGCCGAGCCGCTCGGCGGCGCGCACCGTGATCCTTCGGCGATGATGCAGACTCTGCGCAAAACCCTGCAAGACGCGCTTGCCGAGTTGCAGGAGCAGTCGGTCGACGAACTGCTCAAGGTGCGCTTCGAGCGGCTGATGGCTTTTGGCAAGTTCAAGGACAGCGTCTCGCGCTAGGATGCGGGACTGAGTCATTGCGGATACCCCGCCCAGGCGGGGTATTTCGTTTGCAAATGCGCGCGCGACATGGTTACCGTTCTCGAAGCGGTCCGCGACACCCTCCAGCGCCTTGACGTGAGGGAATGCGGCGTCTGCGTAGGCCTGAGCGGCGGAATCGACTCGGCGAGCCTGCTCGACGCCCTGTGGCGCGTCGCACCGGAGCGCAACCTCCGGCTCTCGGCACTGCACGTCAATCACGGCTTGAGTCCGCGGGCGGAACAGTGGCAGGACTTCTGCCGGGAACTGTGCGCCGGAAAGGGTATCGCGCTTTCCTGTGCGCGGGTGCGAGTGGCGCGCGGCTCGGGCTCGGGGCTCGAGGCGGCGGCGAGAGTCGCCCGCTACGCTGCGTTCGCGGAATCAGGAGCCGAGTACCTGGCGCTGGCCCACCATCTGGACGATCAGGTCGAAACCTTCCTTCTTCAGCTGCTGCGTGGCGCCGGTGCGCGTGGGCTGAGCGCCATGCCAGTCCTCGACCGGGTTTACGGCGCGCAGGAGGATCAGGCGCCGGAGCGCCCGGCCCGCCCTCGTATTCTGCGACCCCTGTTGACCGTGAGTCGGGCGCGGATCGAGGAGTATTCAAGGATGCGGGGGCTTCACTGGATCGAGGACGAGTCGAACCGCGACTCCGCACCGGATCGCAATTTCCTGCGGCACAAAGTCCTGCCGCTGCTGGCGGCACGCTTTCCCGGCTATCGGCAAACGCTGGCGCGGTCGGCACGGAACCTGGCAGATACCGCGGCGCTCGCCGAGGCGCTGGCGGAGATCGATCTGCAATCGGTCCGCGACCGAAGCGGATTGAGCGCGCAGGCGCTGGGTCGCCTTCCACGCGAGCGCGGGCTCAACGTACTGCGCCAGGCGTTCGAGCGCCGGGGCCTGCCGATGCCCCCGCGGGCGCGCCTGGAGGAGGCCTTGCGCCAGTGCCTGGAAGCCGCGGCGGACGCCAACGTCCGAGTGAGCTTCGGTCCGGTGAGCATCCGCCGCCACCGGAACCGGATAGAACTGGTCGACGATGTGGATACGGCCAGCGACTGGCAGGGAGTCTGGCGGGGCGAAGACACGCTCTTGTTGCCGCGCGGCCTGGGGCAAGTGCATTTCGTCCGCACCACCGGCGACGGAATCTCGAAAGCGCGGCTCGAATCGGCACCGGTCAGCGTGCGTTTCCGGCACGGCGGCGAAAAGCTCTCCCTCGGTCCGGGCCGGCCGCGGCGCGACCTGAAGAACCTGTTGCAGGAAGCGGGCGTACCGCAATGGGAGCGCGGCCGCCTTCCGCTGCTGTTCTGCGGGGAGGTGCTTGCCTGGGTGCCGGGCATCGGCGTGTCCTCCGAGTGCACAGCACGCCAAGACGAGCCGGCGATAAGGGTGGAGTGGGAGCCGGCGGGAACGCACAACCGCGCGTGCTAGACTTGCGCGCGGAGGAGACGATGAGAAGCTTCGCACTGGTCTGCGCGATGTGCTGCGCGATCGCGTTCCCGGCGGCCGCCGCCCCCATCGTCATCAAGTTCAGCCACGTGGTTGCACCCGACACGCCGAAGGGCAAGGCCGCGGAGAAGTTCCGGGAGCTGGCGCAGAAGTACACCAGGGGTGCGGTCACTGTCGAGGTCTATCCCAACAGCCAGCTGTTCAAGGATCGCGAAGAGCTGGAGGCACTGCAGCGCGGTGTGGTGCAGATGCTTGCTCCTTCGACCTCGAAATTCGGCCCGCTGGGCGTGCGGGAATTCGAACTGTTCGACCTGCCGTATCTGTTTCCCGATCGCGAAACGGTCGACCGTGTGACCGACGGCGAGATCGGCCGGAGGCTGCATGAGCGCCTGGAGTCGCGCGGGGTCAAGGGACTGGCCTACTGGGACAACGGCTTCAAGCAGTTTTCCGCCAACCGGCCGCTGCGCACGCTGAGGGATTTCCGCGGTCTGCGGATGCGCATCCAGTCATCCAAGGTACTGGAGGCGATGATCCGCGAACTGGGCGCCGCGCCGCAGGTCATGGCCTTCTCGGAGGTCTACACCGCGCTCCAGCAGGGCGTGGTCGACGGCACCGAGAACCCGGTGTCCAACCTGTACACGCAAAAGATGCACGAAGTGCAGAAACACCTCACGATCTCCGATCACGGCTATCTGGTCTATGCCGTGGTGACCAACAAGAAGTTCTGGGAAGAGCTGCCAGCCAAGGTTCGGGAGCAGCTCGAACGCGCGATGCAGGAGGCCACTGCCTACGAGCGCGACATCGCGGCCAGGGAGAACGAGCAGGCGCTCGCCGCGGTGCGCGCCGCGGGCCGCACCGAGATCTATCTGCTTCCGGCGGCCGAGCGCAGGCGCTGGCGGGAAGCCCTGCTGCCGGTGCACCGCAAGTTCGAGCGCATGGTCGGCCGCGACAACCTGGAGGCGATCTACCGGGTCGCCGCCGAGGTGGAGGCCGGAAGAGGCAGGAAGCAGTAGGGCCCCGAGGTTGCTGAACCGCTTCCTCGACCGCCTCGAAGAATGGCTGATCGCCGCGCTGATGGCAGCGGCGACGCTGATCATCTCCCTCTCGATCCTGCACCGCGAGTCGCTGCGGGTGGACGCGCTGTGGGAATACAGCCGCCACATCCATTTCTCCTGGGCACAGGAGCTTTGCATCTATCTGTTCATCTGGATGGCGAAGTTCGGCGCCGCCTACGGCGTGCGAACTGGCATCCACATCGGCGTCGATGTGCTGGTCGCCAGCGTCGGCGCAGCCGCGCGGCGCAGGCTGATTTCGCTGGCGCTGTCGCTCGGCGCGCTGTTCACAGCGGTGATCGCAGCGGTCGGTACGCGATGGGTGCTCTTCATCCACGGCACGGGACAGGTGTCTCCCGACCTTGAATGGCCGATGTGGATCGTGTACCTGTGCATTCCGCTTGGCTCGGCACTCATGTGCTACCGCTTCCTGCAGGTCCTCGCAGGCTACCGCCGCAGCGGCACGCTGCCGCGGCCGCTTCACGCCGAAGCGAAATGACCGCGGCGCTGATCATTGCCATCCTCATCGCGCTGCTGCTCACCGGCACGCCTATCTCGATCGCACTGGGGATGACGGTGCTCACTTTCCTGGTGTTCTTCTCCTCCTTCTCGCTGGAAACGGTGGACGTCATTTCGCAGCGGCTGTTCACCGGGCTGGAAAGCTTCGCGATCATGGCCGTGCCGTTCTTCATCCTGGCCGGCACCTTTCTGACCGAAGGCGGGATCGCTGCGCGCATCATCCGTTTCGCCAACGCCCTGGTCGGTGCGCTCCCCGGCGGACTGGCGATCGCCACCGTGCTTGCCTGTGCGTTTTTCGCCACGATCTCGGGCTCGAGCCCCGCGACCGTGGTGGCGATCGGCTCGATCATGCTGCCGGCGATGGTGGCGCAGGGCTATCCGAAGCGCTTCGCGGTGGGAGTGATTGCCAGCGGCGGATCGCTCGGCATTCTGATCCCGCCCTCGATCGTGATGATCATCTATGCGGTCAGCACCTCGGAGAGCGCGGGCAAGCTGTTCCTCGCCGGAATGCTGCCCGGGGCGCTGCTCGCCGGGCTGCTGATGCTGCTCACCTGGGGCACAGCGCGACTGAAGGGGTTTCCGACGGGCAGCCCGGCGAGCGCGAAGGAGATCTGGACCTCTTTCAAGGATTCGTTCTGGGGCCTGCTGCTGGTGGTTATCGTCCTCGGCGGCATCTACGGGGGAGTGTTCACCCCCACCGAGGCGGCCGCGGTGAGCGCGGTGTACGCATTCTTTGCTGCCGTCTGGGTATACCGCGGTTTGCGCCTGCGCGAGGTGCCCAGAGTGCTGGTCTCCGCGGCGAACACCAGCGCCATGCTGCTCTATATCATCACCAACGCGATCCTGTTTTCGTTCCTGCTTACCTCAGAACAGATCCCGCAAAACCTGGCGCAATGGGTTGTCGGCAGCAATCTCTCGCCGTGGATGTTCCTGCTGCTGCTCAACGTGGCGCTGCTGATAGCGGGCCAGTTCATGGAACCAAGCTCGGTGATCCTGATTCTCGCTCCGCTGGCGCTGCCGATCGCCCAGCAGTTGGGAATCGATCCGGTACATCTCGGAATCATCATGACCATCAACATGGAGATCGGGATGATCACCCCGCCGGTCGGACTGAATCTCTTTGTCGCCAGTCATATGGCACGGATGGGGCTGACCGAAGTCGCCATGGCGACCCTGCCGTGGGCGGCTGCAATGATCGGATTCCTGCTGCTGGTAACTTACGTCCCCGCGCTGTCCCTCTGGCTGCCCCGGCTGGCTTACGGTTACTAGAGTGCCAGCCGAGTCTGCAGCCAATCTGCCGGAGCGCGGTTCCTTTTCCTACCGCAAAATGCTATCCTTATGAAATTCTTAAAAAATTCAACAATATCGGAGCTTTTGGATGGCGCTTGAGCGTACCCTCTCGATCATCAAGCCTGACGCCGTAGCCAGGAACGTAATCGGTCAGATCTACACGCGTTTCGAGAGCGCTGGCCTGAAGATCATCGCGGCGAGGATGGCGCACCTGTCCGAACGGGAGGCTGCAGGGTTCTATGCGGTCCACAAGGAGCGGCCGTTTTTCCGCGACCTGGTGAACTTCATGACTTCCGGGCCGGTGATGATCCAGGTTCTCGAGGGAGAAAACGCGATCCAGAAGAACCGAGACCTGATGGGCGCGACCGATCCCAGGAAGGCAGCGAAGGGGACGATCCGCGCCGACTTCGCCGAGTCGATCGACGCCAACGCGGTCCACGGCTCGGATTCGGCGCAAACTGCGGCCATCGAGGTCGCTTATTTTTTCGCTTCGATGAACGTCTATCCTCGCTGATGGCAGTCAATCTGCTCGGTCTTGACTCGCAAGGGCTCGCCGACTTCTTCGTCGAAATCGGAGAGAAGCCGTTTCGCGCCCGGCAGACACTGCGGTGGCTGCATCAACTGCGAGAGTCCGATTTCGATCGAATGACAGACCTGTCGAAGACGCTGCGCGAGCGCCTGAAGCAGAGTGCAGTGGTCGAGTTTCCGGAGCTAATCACCGAATCGGTCGCGGCCGACAGCACGCGAAAATGGCTTCTGTCGGTCGGTGGCGGTAACGCCATCGAGGCGGTTTTCATTCCCGAGGCAAGTCGCGGCACTCTGTGCATTTCTTCCCAGGTCGGCTGCGCGCTGGAGTGCGCCTTCTGCGCTACCGGCAGGCAGGGCTTCAACCGCAACCTGAGCGCAGCCGAGATCATCGGCCAGCTCTGGTGGGCGACCCGGGCGCTGGGCGAAGCGCCGCGGTCGACCCGGTTGTCGGATGCCGAGACAGCGGAGCGTCCGATCAGCAACGTGGTCATGATGGGAATGGGTGAGCCGCTGGCGAACTTCGACAACGTGGTACGGGCGATGCACATCATGCTCGACGACCACGCCTACGGTCTGTCGCGTCGGCGGGTCACGCTGTCCACTTCAGGGATCGTGCCGGCGATCGACCGGCTAAGGCAGGAGTGCCCGGTCGCGCTCGCCGTGTCGCTGCACGCACCAAGTGATGCGCTGCGCGACGTGCTGGTCCCGATCAACCGGAAATACCCGCTCAGGGAACTGCTGGCTGCCTGCCGTCGCTATCTGCAGTGCGCTCCGGGGGAACCGGTCCCCAAGGGTGCGAAGTGGCAGCGTGCCGGCGCCCCACGCGACTTCGTCACCTTCGAGTATGTCATGCTCGACGGCGTCAACGACTCTGTGGCGCAAGCGCGGGAGTTGATCGCCCTGACCCGGGATGTCCCATGCAAGTTCAACCTCATCCCGTTCAACCCCTTTCCCCAATCGGGGTTCAGCCGGTCTCCCGCGGCGCAGGTGCGCGCGTTCCAGGAGGTGCTGATAGAGGCCGGTCAGATCGCTACCGTGCGCAGAACCCGGGGCGAGGACATCGACGGCGCCTGCGGGCAGCTCGCCGGGCTGGTCCAGGATCGCACCCGGCGCGGGCGCAAGCGCGCGGCGGAGACCCCGGCATGAGACGGTTCGCGTTGCTTGCCTTGATCCTCGTCACCGGCTGTGCGCAGAGCCCGAAGTCAGAGCCGGACACGCGGGAAGTGCTGCAGCGCGACGCCTTGGCGCGAGCCCAGATCCACACCGAACTGGGCGCTGCCTATTACGGCACTGGGCAGTACTCGGTGTCGCTTCAAGAGCTGGACAAGGCGCTGTCCGCCGATCCCAAGCACGTGCCCGCGCTGAATCAGCTCGGCCTGGTCTATATGGCGCTCGGCAAGGACCGCGAAGCGCAGGCGCAGTTCGAAAAGGCGCTCAGGCTCGATCCTGACGACTCCTCGGTAAACAACAACTACGGAATGCTGCTGTGCAGGCGCGGCCGGGATCAGGAAGCAATGCGTTACTTCGACATCGCACTACGCAACCCGTTGTACCGCAGTCCAGAAGTCGCGTACGTCAACGCCGGCCTGTGCGCGCGGACCAAGGGTGACGACGTGCGGGCGGAGGATTTCCTGCGCAAAGCGAGGGCAATCGCGCCGGATCAGCCACAGGCTCTGTATGTTCTGGCCGACATCGCTTTCAGCAAAGGCGATGTTCGCGAGGCGCGCGGCCTGATCACCCGCCATCTGCAGGTGACAAGCCCCGGGCCCGAAAGCCTGTGGCTCGCCGCACGCATCGAGAACCGGCTGGGCGACACCAATGCGCTCGCATCGTACGGCGCCCAGCTCAATCGCCGCTTTCCGAACTCTCCTCAGGCCCGTCTTTACAATCAAGGAAGTTTTCAATGAGCGAGGCGCCCGAGCCCAGAGCGGGCGACGGAGCCGGCGGCGTACTGTATGCGGAGCGGCGGCGCCAGAACATGAGCCTGGGCGACGTGTCCCGCCACCTCAAGCTTTCGGTGCGGCAGGTAGAAGCCCTGGAGCGCGACGACTTCAGTCCGTTCGGAGGGCCTGTGTTCGTGCACGGTTTTGTGCGCAACTATGCGAAGCTTCTGGGTCTTGATCCCGAGCCGCTGCTGCGCGCCGCCGACCAGAAACTCGCGCCGCTTTCTCTGCCAGTGCCCGAGCCGAGCGCGGAAATCGGCCGCCGGCCGGGCTCGTCGCGCAGGGGTCTGTTGGGCGCGATCGCAGGGCTCGTGCTGGTGGGGATCGTGCTCGTGATACTCGGGCTTAACGAGCGCAGGGCGCCGCCGCCGCAGGCGGTGGATGCCGAGATAAGTGCCGTGTCCCCGGTAACGGCCCCGCGTGCCGCGCAAGTGGAAGAACCGGAGCCGGCCAAAGAGCAGGTGCCGGCAGCTTCGGGCGAGCAGATCAGGGTGGGCGTCGTGCGCATGATTTTCGAGCAAGAGTCGTGGGTCGAGATCAAGGACCGTTCGGGGAGCACGATTTTCGGCCAGCTCAACCCTGCGGGCAGCCGGCGCCGGGCCAGCGGCGAGCCGCCGCTGTCGATAGTGATCGGCAACGCAGCGGGCGTGCGACTTTCCTACAATGACGAGGAAGTCGATCTCGCGCCCCATACCCGGGTCGACGTGGCGAGGCTCACGCTCGAGTGACGCAGCCGACTGTGAGGCAGCTTCTGACCGCCTGGAGAAACGGTGCGTCGTAACACACTGCAGGTGCGGGTCGGCGATGTCGCGATCGGCGCAGGCGCGCCGATCGTAGTGCAGTCGATGACCAATACCGACACCGCCGAAATAGAAGCAACGGCGCGCCAGGTCGCTTCACTGGCGCAGGCCGGATCCGAGCTCGTGCGCATCACGGTCAACAGCGCCGAGGCGGCAGCGGCAGTGCCGGCGATCCGCGAGCGGCTCGAGCAGATCGGCGTGCGTGTGCCGCTGGTTGGCGATTTTCACTTCAACGGCCATCGCCTGCTGACCCAGTACCCGGACTGTGCCATCGTCCTGGACAAGTACCGCATCAATCCGGGCAACGTCGGCAGAGGCTCGCGCCGCGACGAGCAGTTCGCGACCCTGATCGAGGTCGCGTGCCGTTACGGCAAGCCGGTGCGAATCGGCGTGAACTGGGGCAGCCTGGACCAGGATCTGCTGGCGCGGCTGATGGATGCCAACGCCCGGCGGGCGGAACCGCTGGAAGCAGCCGAAGTCCTGCGCGAGGCGCTTATCGTCTCGGCGCTGGACAGCGCCCAGCGCGCGGTCGAGCTGGGGCTTGCGCGCGACAGGATCGTGCTGTCCTGCAAGGTCAGCGGGGTACAGGATCTCATCTCGGTGTATCGGCAGCTGGCGAAGCGCAGCGACTACCCGCTGCATCTCGGGCTGACCGAAGCCGGAATGGGCTCAAAAGGGATCGTCGCCTCAAGCGCGGCACTGGCGGTGCTGCTGCAGGAAGGGATCGGCGATACGATCCGAGTCTCGCTCACTCCCGAGCCGGGAGGAGATCGCACCCGCGAGGTCGTGGTGGCGCAGGAGATCCTGCAGACCATGGGCCTGCGTTCGTTTGCGCCGATGGTGGCCGCCTGTCCCGGTTGCGGGCGCACTTCGAGCACCTACTTCCAGGAGCTGGCGGAACGCATACAGAGCTTCCTCCGGCGCCAGATGCCGGCGTGGCGGGAGCGATACGCGGGCGTGGAAGATATGCGCGTCGCGGTGATGGGCTGCGTGGTAAACGGCCCGGGTGAAAGCAAGCATGCCAACATCGGGATCAGCCTGCCAGGTTCGGGGGAAACCCCGGTGGCGCCGGTGTACGTGGACGGACTTAAGGCTGTAACGCTCAAAGGCGAGCGCATCGCCGAGGAGTTTCAGCAGCTAGTCGAAGATTACGTCAGAACGCATTACGGCGCGCTCCCCGGCAACTCGGCGAACGCAGACTGCAAACTCAAGACACAGGCGCTGGACTGAGGCGCCGACTCGGCATTCGCATCGACACATGACGCAATCGATCCAGGCGGTGCGCGGGATGAACGACGTGCTGCCCGCAGAGTCCCTGCTCTGGGAATTTCTCGAAGACAGTGTGCGCGATTGGCTGTCGCAGTACGGCTACCGCAACATCCGCATGCCGGTTCTGGAGAAAACGGAGCTGTTCGTGCGCTCGATCGGAGAAGTCACCGATATCGTCGAGAAGGAGATGTACACCTTCGTCGACCAGTTGAACGGGGAAAGCCTGACCTTGCGCCCCGAGGGCACCGCCTCCTGCGTGCGCGCCGCGATCGAGCACAATCTGCTTTATCAGGGGCCGCAGCGGCTGTACTACACCGGGGCCATGTTTCGACACGAGCGCCCGCAGAAAGGACGCTACCGGCAGTTCCATCAGGTCGGGGTCGAGGCGCTGGGCTTTCCCGGGCCGGAAGTCGACGCCGAGCACATGGTGATGGGTGCCAGGTTGTGGAGACGCCTCGGTTTGAGCGCCATCCGGCTCGAAGTCAATACCTTGGGGAGCAGCGCTGCGCGCGGCCGATACCGGGCACGGCTGGTGAAGTACCTGGAAGCCCACGCAGCGCTCCTGGATGAGGATTCAAAGCGGCGGCTGCACAGGAACCCGCTGCGGGTGCTCGACAGCAAGAACCCGGCAATGAGCGAGGTAATCCGCGGGGCGCCGCGCATGTTCGACGACCTGGACGAGCAGTCGTTGCTGTCGTTCGAGTCGCTGCAGTCGATGCTGCGGAACGCGGAGGTTGTGTTCGAGATCAACCCCCGGCTGGTGCGCGGGCTGGACTACTACAACGACGCAGTGTACGAATGGACCTCAGGCAGCCCCGGCGCGCAGGCGACGGTATGTGCCGGCGGGCGCTACGACGGGCTGTTCGAGCAGATCGGCGGCAAGCCGGCGCCAGCCTGTGGATTCGCAATTGGAGTCGAGCGCGTGCTGGCGCTGCTCGCCGAGAGCGGGCAGCGGATTCAGGCCGGGCCCCCGGACGTATACGTGGTGCACGCCGGCGAGCAGGGTGACCGTTTCGCCTGGTCGGTTGCGGAACGGTTGCGCGAAGCGGGCCTCAAAGCGATATTCCATTGCGGCGGTGGCAGCTTCAAGACGCAGATGAAGCGCGCCGATTCGAGCGGAGCCCGCTATGCTGTGATCGTGGGCGACGACGAGGCGGCGCGTGAGGCGGTGTCACTGAAACCGCTGCGGCAGCTTGGAGAGCAGACGCAGCTGGCAGTGGATGAGGCGGCCGTGTTGATCCGCACTGCCGGAAACTGACCGTGCCTCCCGGGCCCGGGAGACAAATTAGAGAGCAGACATGTACGACCTCGAAGAGCAGGAAAAACTCGACGCGCTGAAAACTTTCTGGAAGGAGAACGGCCGGCTCATCGTCGCTGCGGCGCTCGCATTCGCGGTGGGGCTTGGAGCAGTGCAGGGCTGGAGATACTACTCCAGGACACAGGCGCAGGCTGCCTCGGCACTCTTCGCCAAGCTGGAAGAGGCACAACGCGGCAACGACACGGGCCAGACGCAAAGCATCGGCGCCCGGATCCTCGGCGAGTACGGCCGTACGGCATACGGCCCGATGGCGGCGTTCGTTCTGGCCGACGACAGGTACCGCGCCGGCGAGCGCGAGGCGGCTGCGACACATCTGCAGTGGGTGATCGACCGGACGGGAGATGAGGAGATCGCAGCCCTCGCACGGCTGCGCCTGGCAGGAATCCGGCTGGAGGAAAAGAAGTACGACGAGGCCTTGAAACTGCTCGAATCCAGAACCACTGACGCTTTTTCCTCCCAGTACTCGGACCTGCGCGGAGACGTGCTGGTGGCCCAGGGCAAGCTGGCGGAAGCCAAAGCTGCCTACAAACAGGCGCTCGACAACGGCAGCGAGCAGAGTCAGTGGCGCAGCTTTGTGCAACTCAAGCTCGACGCCCTCGGCTCCGCACCATGACATATCGGGATGTTGGCCGCACCGCGGTCCTGTTACTTGCAGCGGCGGCGCTGGCTGCCTGCGCCTCGAGCGGACCGAAACCCGCGAAGCTGGTCGATTTCAAACCGCGAGCGACGCTCAAGATCGCATGGCGCACGTCGGTGGGAAACGCCGGTCGCTACCTCTTCAGGCCGGCGTTGCTCGACGGCGCAGTGTATGCCGCAGGCAGCGACGGCGATCTGGCGAAATTCGAAGCCCGCAGCGGACGCCGGCTCTGGAGGGTCGATACCGGCGAGCAACTCTCGGGCGGCGTTGGTCTCGGTGCAGGTCAGATCCTGGTCGGTTCGGCGAAGGGCGTGGTGTTGGCCTACGATCCTGACGGAAAATTACTGTGGCGATCAAAGGTCTCCAGCGAAGTGCTCAGCGCCCCGGTCGGCAACGAGGCGACGGTGGTGGTGCGCAGCGGCGACAGCAAGGTATTCGGCCTGGCGACGCGCGACGGAAGCCGCAGGTGGGAATATCAGGCGGCCACGCCGCCACTGACGCTGCGCGCCGCTCCGGGGATGGTCCTGGTTGGCGACAAGGCGGTCGTGGCCGGATTTCCCGGCGGGAAGCTGCTGGTGCTGAATACCCAGACGGGCGCTCTGCTGTGGGAGACGGCAGTGGCGACGCCGCGCGGCGATAACGAGCTGGAGCGCATCGCCGATATCGCCGGCTTGCCGCTGGTGCAGCGCGACCGTGTCTGCGCCGTGACTTACCAGGGGCGGATCGGCTGCTATGAAAACGAGCGTGGCAGACAGCTCTGGGTGCGGCCGGCGTCCAGCGCCGGCAGCCTGAGCGTGGGCGGTTCGGTTCTCTACTATACCGAGGAGGACGGGTCCGTGGTGGCGCTCGACTGGGCGAGCGGCGCCAGCGTCTGGAAACAGAGCAAACTCCTTGCGCGCAAGGTTTCTTCCCCTCTGGCTTTTGGGGACTATGTCGTGGTGGGAGACTATCAGGGTTATGTGCATTTCCTGTCGCGCGAAGACGGCGCGTTCGTGGCTCGCATCCGCACGGACGGCGAGCCGATACTCACCCAGCCGGTGGTCATTGACGACATGGTCCTGATCCAGACCAGCGGCGGCGGCCTTTACGCGATCAGCGTCCGTGTTCGCCAGGGGTGAGTGGTGACAGTGATGAGTTCGGCAGTCCGCAGGGATTCCATCTGCAGCTTTTTGCGCTCCGACCGGTTCAGGCGCACATAGCGTTGCGCGCTTCATGAAGCCAAGTGTCGTTCTGGTCGGCCGCCCCAACGTCGGCAAGTCCACGCTGTTCAATCGCCTGACCCGCTCGCGTGCCGCGATCGTCGCCGACGTGCCCGGGCTTACGCGCGACCGCCACTATGGTCACGCCCGCTATGAAGACAAGGCGTTTCTGGTTGTGGATACCGGCGGCCTCGATCCGATCAGCGAGGACACCTTGTATCGAGAAATGGCGAAGCAGACGCGACAGGCGATCGACGAGGCCGATGTCGTGGTGTTTCTGCTGGATGCGAGACAAGGCCTGATGCCGCAGGACCGGACCATCGCGACCGACTTGCGCCGCAGCGGCAGGCGGGTGGTACTTGCTGTAAACAAGGCGGAGGGACTCGACGCCGCCAGCGCTACCGCGGAGTTTCACGAACTCGGACTGGGCGAGCCGCTGCCGCTGTCCGCTGCCCACGGGGAGGGGATCCGGGCTCTCCTGGAGCAAGTATCAGGGTCGCTGCCGTACACAGGGAACGAACAGGCGCAACCCCGGCGTCCCAGGATCGCCGTAGTCGGGCGGCCCAACGTCGGCAAATCCACCCTGGTCAACGCTTTGCTCGGTGAGGAGCGGATGATCGCATTCGACCAGCCCGGGACTACCCGCGACAGCATCTATGTCGACTTCGAGCGCAAAGGCCGGCCGTACACACTGATCGATACCGCCGGTGTGCGGCGGCGGGGCAGGGTGGACGACGCGGTGGAGAAATTCTCGGTCATCAAGACTTTGCAGGCGATCGAGGACGCCAATGTCGTCATTCTCGTGCTCGACGTCACCCAGGAACTTGCCGAGCAGGACGCGCACATAGCCGGGTTCATTCTCGAGGCCGGGCGGGCGCTTGTGGTAGCGATCAACAAATGGGATTGCGCCGACGCCGACCAGCGTGCTCGCGCCAAGCGCGACTACGAGCGCAAGCTGGGCTTCCTCGATTTCGCCGCCGTGCACCAGGTGTCAGCACAGTCGGGAGACGGCGTGCCCGGGCTGATGCGCTCGGTCGATTCCTCCTACGCTGCGGCGATGGTCAAGCTGCCAACGCCCAAGCTTACGCGCGTCCTGCAGGCGGCGACCCAGAAGCAGGCGCCGGCCCGCTCCGGGCTGATCCGGCCGAAGCTGCGTTACGCCCATCAAGGCGGCACCAATCCGCCGCTGATCGTGGTTCACGGCAAGGCGCTCGACCGGCTGTCGAGCGGTTATCGGCGTTACCTCGAGCGGGCCTTCAGCACTGCGTTTTCGCTCAAAGGCACACCGCTGAAAGTAGTCTTCAAGCAGGGAAGAAATCCTTACGTAATGGGCGGTTAGGTGCAGCGGGCAGGAGCCGGCCGCGGGATGGTATTGGATCGGAAAATCCAGTAGAGTAACCCGGTAACAAGTACAACAAGGATAAGTACAACAAGGAGCAGCCATGAGCGCAAAAGGGCAACTTCTACAAGACCCGTTCCTGAATACGCTGCGTAAGGAGCATGTGCCTGTCTCGATCTACCTGGTCAACGGCATAAAGCTCCAGGGCCAGATCGAATCGTTCGACCAGTACGTGGTGCTGCTGAAGAACACCGTGACTCAGATGGTCTACAAGCATGCGATTTCAACCGTCGTCCCGGCTCGCCCGGTGAACCTCGCGCTCGATCACGGGACCGAGGAGTGACGTGCCGGTCACACCGCCGCGAAATGCTAGCCGGTGGCTGCGGCTGAGTTCCGCGTGAGATCTATCTCTTCCAAACCCTCTCGATTGCGTACGGGGAATGTTTGAACGTCCGCGCGGCGGCGACCGCGCAATCGTCGTCGGCCTCAATCTGAACGACCCGTACTACGCCGAAAGCGTCGAGGAAATTCTCAGGCTCGCCAAGAGCGCCGGGGCAAGCTGCGCCGCAGTGGTCGGCGGTCGGCGTCAGCGTCCGGACCCGGCGACTTTTGCCGGCAGCGGCAAGGTGGAGGAGATCTCGCAGCACATTGCAAAAGCCGGCGCCACTCTGGTCATCTTCAACCACGACCTGTCTCCCGCGCAGCAGCGCAACCTCGAGAAGGCGCTGAGCTGCCGGGTGGTGGACCGCACCAGCCTGATACTCGACATCTTCGCGCAGCGGGCCAAGAGCTTCGAAGGCAAGCTGCAGGTCGAACTGGCCCAGCTCGATCATCTTGCCACCCGCCTGGTACGCGGATGGACCCACCTGGAGCGTCAGAAAGGAGGCATAGGGCTCCGGGGGCCGGGCGAAACCCAGCTCGAAACCGACCGCAGGCTGCTGGCAAGGCGGGTGAAGACTCTGCGACGCAAGCTCGAGTCGGTGCAGCGCCAGCGTGCGACGCAACGGCGCGCCCGGAGCCGCGGCAAGGTATTCTCGGTTTCGATAGTCGGCTATACCAACGCCGGGAAGTCGACGCTGTTCAATCGATTGACACGCAGCGGAATGTATGCCGCGGATCAGCTGTTCGCGACCCTCGACACGACCACACGCCGCCTGCACCGTGCCAACGGCCATGACGTGGTCGTTTCTGACACAGTCGGGTTCATTCGCGATCTGCCCCATACGCTGGTCGCCGCATTCCGTGCCACGCTGGAGGAAACTGCGCAGGCGGACCTGCTGCTGCACGTAGTCGATGCCTCGAGCCCGGTACGCGACTCCCAGGTCGGCGAAGTCAACAAGGTGCTCGCCGAGATTCGTGCCGATCGCATTCCGCAGGTGCTGGTGTACAACAAGATCGACACTGCAGGACTCGAGCCCGGGGTCGGGCGCGATGCGTATGGTAGAATCGAATCGATTCGCGTCAGCGCTCTCAGCGGTGCGGGAATCGATCGAATGCACGCGCTGCTGGACGAAGTCCACGGTATGCCTCGCGAAGATCCGACGCTCGCCGTCGCCTGAAATCGCCGGCATCCCGACGCAGCGCCTACGCTCTATTCATCAGGACAAATGGCACACGATCCCCAATGGGGCCGGCGCGGTAACAGCGGGCCTCCCGACCTCGACGAGTTGTGGCGGCGGTTCAACCAGCGGCTGAATTCCCTGTTCGGCGGGCGTGGCAGGCCCGAGCGCCCGGAAGGGCCGGGGAGCGGACGTCCCGGCAGCGGCGTCTGGCTGGTGGTTATTCTGGCCGCGGTGGTGTGGGGCGCCAGCGGCTTCTACATCGTCGATGCCAGCGAGCGCGGCGTGGTGCTGCGCTTCGGCGAATATGCCGAGACCACTGAGCCGGGTCCGCGCTGGCACATTCCCTGGCCGGTCGAGTCGGTAGAAGTCGTCAACATCTCTGAAGTGCGCACGGTCGAAGTCGGGTATCGCAACAACGTGCGCAGCAAGGTTCTCAACGAATCGCTGATGCTGACCGATGACGAGAACATCATCGACCTTCAGTTCGCCGTGCAGTACGTGCGCAGCAACCCCGAGGAATACCTGTTCTACAACCGCGACGCGGACCAGGCGGTTATGCAGGTTGCCGAGTCGGTCATCCGCGAGGTGGTCGGCAAGAACAAGATGGATTTCGTGCTCAACGAAGGCCGAGCCGAAGTTGCCAACCGGGCCCAGCAGCTGATGCAGGTGGTGCTCGACCGTTACCGCACCGGCATCACGGTGAGCCAGGTGACGATGCAGAACGCGCAGCCCCCAGAGCAGGTTCAGGCGGCCTTCGACGACGTCAACAAGGCGAACCAGGACCGCGAACGTCAGATCAACGAAGGCCAGGCCTATTTCAACGACGTGGTTCCCAAGGCCCGCGGCACCGCCTCGCGGCTGATGCAGGAGGCGGAGGGTTATCGCCAGCGGGTGATCGCTGCAGCCGAGGGCGAATCCTCGCGATTTCGCCAGATCGTGACCGAGTATCGCAAGTCGCCGCGGGTGACCCGGGATCGGATGTATCTCGACGCGATGCAGCGGGTGCTGTCCAGCGCCAGCAAGGTGGTTATTGACCAGAAGGCGAACAGCAACCTGCTCTTCCTGCCGCTGGACAAGCTGTTGCAGGCCGGCCCAGTCGGGCCCGATTCGGCCGCGGGCCGGGGTTCGGCGCCTGAGGCCCTAATCGCCCCGCAGCCGACCCCGGGTGATACATCGGTGCGCACCCGGGATGCGTTCCGCAGCCGCGACCGGGAGGCGCGATGAAACCTACCGCCACCTCGGTGCTGATCATCGTCGTGGGCCTGCTGGTGCTGGCAAGCTTGAGCCTGTTCACGATCGACCAGCGCCAGCACGCGATCGTCTTCCGGCTGGGCGAAGTCGTGAGCATCAAGACCACCCCCGGCCTGTACGCCAAGCTGCCGCTGGTCGAGAACGTGCGCACCTATCCCAACCTGATTCTGACTTTCGACGCGGAAGAGCCAGAGCGCTTCCTGACGTCCGAGAACAAGAACGTGCTGGTCGACTCGTTCATAAAGTGGCGTATCCGGGACGTGCAGCAGTACTACCTGAGCGTGGCCGGTGACGAGGTAAGGGCGCGAGACCGCCTGAAGAAAACGGTGAACTCGGCGCTGCGAGACGAATTCGGCAAGCGCACTGTTCACGACGTCGTGTCAGGTGAGCGCGACCAGATCATGGAGCTCATGCGCGTCAAGGTCGACGACGATGCGCGCAAGATCGGTGTCGAAGTGCTCGACGTCAGGCTGAAGCGCGTAGACCTGACACCGGAAGTCAGCGAGGCAGTGTACCGACGCATGGAGGCCGAGCGCAAACGGGTGGCGAACGAGGCGCGGTCCACCGGCTTCGCCGAGGCGGAAAAGATCCGCGCCGACGCCGACAAGCAGCGGGAAGTGACAATCGCCCAGGCCTACCGCGATGCCCAGCGCATCAGGGGCGAGGGCGATGCCAGGGCGACCGCGATCTACGCCCGGGCCTTCGAGTCCGACGCGGAGTTTTACGCCTTCTATCGCAGTCTCGAGGCGTACACCGAGAGCTTCCGCAACAAGGGCGATCTTCTCATCCTCGAGCCGGAGTCGGATTTCTTCAAGTATCTGCGTAATCCGCGGGCGAGATAGCCGCGCCACGGCGACGCCGGAGCCGGCTCTTTGGGGGGAGGATGGAAGGCTATTGGGGAAGCCTGTTGACCGCGGTCGCGCTGATGCTCGTTCTCGAGGGCATGTTGCCATTTCTGTCGCCGCGCGGATGGCGCGAAACCTTCAGGCGGCTTACCGAGATGTCGGATGGCCAGATCCGTTTCATCGGCCTGACTTCGATGGTTGCCGGCCTCCTGCTGCTTTTCCTTTCGAGGTAGTCCACCATACCCGGCGCGGTCCTTGAGAAGAACTTCAATGCCCATGCGAAAGTGGCTTCTTCCGGAGCACATCGAAGACATTCTGCCGGCGGAGGCGCGGCGGGTGGAGTCGTTGCGCCGTCGCATTCTTGACCTGTTCCGTGTTCACGGTTACGAACTGGTCATTCCCCCGCTGGTCGAGTACCTCGAGTCGCTGCTGACCGGCACCGGCCACGATCTCGATCTGCGCACCTTCAAGCTGGTGGACCAACTCTCCGGGCGCATGCTCGGCCTGCGTGCCGACATCACGCCTCAGGTGGCGCGGATCGACGCGCATCTGCTCAATCGCCAGGGGATTGCCCGGCTTTGCTACGCCGGGAGCGTTCTGCACGCCCTTCCCTCCGGGCTGTCGCGGTCGCGCCAGCCGTTGCAGGTCGGCGCCGAGCTCTACGGCCACGCCGGGGTCGAAAGCGACATCGAGATCCAGACACTCATGTTGCGCGCGCTCTCGCTCGCACGAGTCGGGGGCGTGCATCTCGATCTGGGCCACGTCGCCGTGTTCCGCGCGATCGTGCGGCATGGCGGGGTCGGCGCCGAAACCGAAGCAGAACTGTTCCAGGCGCTGCAGGCCAAGGATCGAAGCGCGCTGCGCGACCTGGCCTCAGGTCTGGACTCGCGCACACGCGAGGCCCTATTGCTTCTGCCGGAACTCTACGGCGGCGGCGAAGTGCTGGCCGAGGCCGGCTCGCGACTGCCGGAATATCCGGAGATCGCGGCCTGTCTCGACGCGCTTTCTACGATCGGGGCGCGGCTGGCGCCGGAGGTCGGCGAACTGTGCTTCGATCTCGCCGAACTGCGCGGCTACCATTACCACAGCGCCGTGGTGTTCGCGGCATACGTCCAGGGCAGAACCGACGCAATCGCCCGCGGCGGGCGCTACGACGAAGTCGGCAAGGCCTTCGGCCGCGCCCGGCCGGCCACGGGATTCAGCATAGATCTGAGGGAACTTGCGTCTCTGTCCGGCGCCGACGGTGCGGTCCGCCGGGTATTGGCGCCCTACCTTCCGCAAGACGTGGCGTTGCAGGCGGAGATCCAGCGTCTGAGAGAGTCGGACGTGATCGTGATCGTGGATCTGCCCGGCGAGGCGAGCAGTGGCACCGAACCCGAGTGCGACAGCGAGCTTGCCAGCAAGGGCGGCGAATGGGTCGTGGTCGCGCGCGCGGGCTGACCCGGGCAACAACCGGAAGACCTCATAGATGGCAAGAAACGTCGTAGTGGTCGGCACCCAGTGGGGCGACGAGGGCAAGGGCAAGGTCGTTGACTGGCTGACCGAGCACGCCCGGGGAGTCGTGCGATTCCAGGGCGGGCACAACGCCGGGCACACGTTGGTAATCGCAGGCAAGAAAACAGTCCTGCACCTGATCCCATCCGGAATTCTGCATCCAGGGGTGCGCTGCTACATCGGCAACGGCGTGGTGGTTTCACCGGAAGCGTTGCTCGATGAGCTCGACACACTGGAAAGCGCCGGAATCGAAGTACGCGGCAGGCTGGCGATCAGCGATGCCTGCCCGCTGATCCTGCCGTACCACGTCGCGCTCGACCGGGCGCGGGAAGCCGCCAAAGGCGAAGGCAAGATCGGAACAACGGGCCGCGGAATCGGTCCGGCCTACGAGGACAAAGTCGCCCGTCGCGCGATCCGCATGCAGGACCTTTTCTACCGTGAGCGTTTCGCCTCCAAGCTTGGGGAGGTGCTCGACTATCACAACTTCGTCCTCAAGCAGTTCTTCGCCGCCGATCCGGTCGATTTCCAGAGGACTCTCGATGCGACCCTGGCGTTCGCCGAGCGGCTGCGTCCGATGGTCGGCGACGTGCCGCGGATGCTGTACGAAGCCAGCCGTCGCGGAGACAACCTGCTGTTCGAGGGCGCGCAGGGGACGCTGCTCGACGTCGACCATGGCACATATCCCTACGTGACTTCCAGCAACTGCGTTGCCGGCGCCGCCGCGGCTGGCGGCGGCGTCGGGCCGCAGATGCTGCATTACATCCTCGGCATCACCAAGGCGTACACCACGCGCGTAGGTGGCGGCCCCTTTCCCACCGAGCTGGACGACGAGATCGGCCGGCATCTGGCCAGCCGCGGCAACGAGTTCGGCGCCACCACCGGGCGCGCGCGCCGCTGCGGCTGGTTCGATGCCGCCGCGCTCAAGCGCTCGATCCAGATCAACGGGGTGTCCGGTTTCTGCGTTACCAAGCTCGATGTGCTCGACGGCGTGGAGTTGCTGCAGGTCGGCGTGGGCTACCGGATGGGGTCAGAGACGCTGGACATCCTGCCGTCGGGCGCGGAACTGCTCGCGCAGTGTGAACCGATCTATGAGGAAGTACCGGGCTGGAAGGAAAGCACGGTCGGAGTGCGTCGTTACCAGGACCTGCCGAAGAATGCGCGAGCCTATCTCAAGAGAATCGAAGCGATCTGCGGCGTGCCGATCGACATGATCTCCACCGGCCCTGATCGCGAAGAGACCATCGTGCTGCGCCACCCGTTCGAACCGGGCTAAGAAGCGAGACAGCAGGGAAGAGGGAGCGGAACCGGTCCAGAACCGGTTGGTGCCGAGAAGAGGACTCGAACCTCCACAGTGTTGCCACCGCCAGGACCTGAACCTGGTGCGTCTACCAATTCCGCCATCTCGGCTCGGAGGGCGCACAATGTAGCGAGCGGGGCCGGGGTTGTCAAACCATCAGCCCCCTGTTCGCGTCACATCCGATGCAGATGAAAACCGAGAAAAAGACCTCGAAGAAAAAGCGCAGTTCGGATTCCCCCGCCGCTCATTCGCTGCGCAGGCGCGATCCCCATCTCGAGCGAGAGGCGCGACGCTATGTACGGCCGTTACCCAGCCGCGAGTTCATCTTGCAGGTGCTCGAGGAGCAGGGCGTGCCGATCAGCGAGCAGCAGCTCGCCCGGTTGCTCGGCGTGGGCGCGGACGAGCAGGAAGCCTTTTCGCGGCGTCTTGGCGCCATGGAGCGTGAAGCGCAGATCATCCGCAATCGAAAAAACGCGATCTGCGTGGTGCGCAAGCTCGACCTTGTCGCCGGGACGGTGCAGGGGCACCCGGACGGATTCGGGTTTCTGGTGCCGGACGCAGCAGGCCCCGACTTCTTCCTTAGCCCCGGTGAGATGAAGCGCGTGCTGCACGGCGATCGCGCCTTGGTCCGCCCGGGGAGCCTCAATGCCCGCGGCAAGCAGGAAGCAGCGATCGTCGAGATACTGGAACGCGCCAACCAGAAACTGGTCGGCCGATACCTGCGAGAGCACGGCATCGGATTCGTGGCGCCGGAAGACAAGAGAATCAGCCAGGACGTTCTCATACCGACGGATTCGGCGCGCGGCGCGCGCGAAGGCAAGATCGTCGTGGCAGAGATCGTGGAGCAACCGACGCGCCACGCCCAGCCGATCGGGCGGGTGATAGAAATCCTCGGCAACTACGATGACCCGGGGATGGAGATCGAAATTGCGCTTCGCAAGCACCGCCTTCCGTACGAGTTTTCGCGAGAAGTCGACAGGATCTGTGCCGCGTTCCCGTCGGGAGTGAGCTCAGCGGATCTTGACGGACGGGAGGACTTGCGCGAGCTGGATCTGGTGACTATAGACGGCGAAACCGCGAAGGACTTCGACGACGCGGTCCACTGCGTTCGCCACGGCAAGGGCTTCAAACTCTGGGTGGCGATCGCCGATGTCGGTCACTACGTGAAGCACGGCGACGCGATCGACATGGAGGCCAGGCTGCGGGGCAACTCGGTCTATTTCCCGCGCAGGGTGATCCCGATGCTTCCAGAGGTTCTTTCCAACGAGTTGTGCTCGCTCAATCCGGAAGTGGACCGCCTGTGCCTTGTCTGCCAGCTCGATGTCGGGCCGCACGGCGACATAGCCCGCTACCGGTTCTTTCCGGCGGTGATGCATTCGCGGGCGCGGCTCACCTATACCGAAGTGGCCGACGCACTGGCCGATCCTTCAGGAGACAACGCCCGCCGGCTGGCGGGGCTACTGCCGCGGCTGCAGGATCTGTATGCGCTGTTCCAGGCCTTTTCCGGAGCCCGCAGCCGCCGGGGAGCGATCGACTTCGAAACCATCGAGACCCAGATGTATTTCGACAGCCACGGCAAGATCGAACGTATCGTTCCCACCGCACGCAACGACGCCCACCGGGTCATCGAAGAATGCATGCTGGCCGCCAACGTCTGTGCCTCCGATTTTCTGCGCAACCGCGAGCATCCCGCCCTCTACCGGATACATGAAGGGCCCACACCCGAAAAGCTTTCCGCCCTGCGCGATTTCCTGGCGGAGTTCGGCCTGCACCTGACCGGTGGCGACGAGCCTCGAGCCAAGGACTACGCCAGACTGCTGGAGAAGATCAAATCGAGGCCGGACGCGCAGTTGCTCCAGACCGTGATGCTGCGATCCCTGCGGCAGGCGGTCTACAGCCCCGATAACGTCGGGCACTTCGGTCTGGCCTACGAGTCCTATACCCACTTCACCTCGCCCATCCGGCGCTATCCCGATCTGCTGATCCATCGCGCGATCAGGGCGGTGCTTTCGGGCAGTAGCTACGACCCGGGAGAATGGCGCCAACTCGGACAGCACTGTTCGGAGACCGAACGGCGGGCCGACGAAGCTACCCGCGACGTAGAGGCGTGGCTCAAGTGTTACTACATGCAGGATCGCATAGGTGAGGTGTTCGACGGCACCGTCAGCGGGGTGGCCCCGTTCGGGATCTTCGTGGCGCTGGACGCGGTTTACGTCGAGGGCATGGTTCATGTCTCCGAGCTGGGCAACGACTACTTCCATTTCGATGTGGCGCGGCACCTGCTGCTCGGCGAGCGCACGTCCACCCGGTTCCGGCTAGGCGATCGGGTGCGGGTGAAGCTGGCGCGAGTGGACCTTGAGCAGAGTCGGATCGATTTCGTTCTCGATTCCGCCCGGGCAGGCGGGCGCTGAGGCCGTGACCGAGCGGGCGGTCGTATATGGTTTTCACGCCGTGACCGCTCGGCTTCGGCACCGTCCGGACTCGGTGCGCGAGATTCTCATTGATGTTGACCGGCAGGACCCAAGGACCAAGCACCTCATCGACTCTGCGGCCAGAGCGGGCGTGAAACTGCAGCTGGCCGCCCGCAAGCGTCTGGACGATATCGCGGGCGGCACGCCGCACCAGGGCGTGGTGGCCTTCGTCGATCGGGTCGAAGGCGGCGCCACGCTGGAGTCGGTGCTGGACGCGGTGCAGGGTCCGGCGCTGATGCTGGTCCTCGACGGCGTACAGGATCCGCGCAATCTCGGCGCCTGTCTGCGGGTGGCCGATGCCATGGGTGCGGACGCAGTTGTCGCACCCAGGGACAGGGCGGTCGGAATCACTCCCACGGTGGAGAAGGCCGCTTCCGGTGCCGCGCACACCCTGCCTTATGTGGTCGTGACCAACCTCGCGCGGGCGCTGCGCCAGATGCAGGATCGGGGGCTGTGGGTGATCGGCGCGTCGCAGCAGGCCGGAGAGCCGCTCGCCCGATGCGATCTGCTGCGTTCGGTCGCGCTGGTCCTTGGCGCGGAAGGGGAGGGCCTGCGAAGGTTGACTTCCGAGACCTGTGACGAACTGGTCTCCATTCCGATGGTCGGCACTGTCGAGAGCCTGAACGTTTCGGTGGCCGCCGCCATCTGCCTTTACGAGGCGCGCCGGCAGCGAGCAGGGCAGGGCCGGTAAACCCGCCGCCGGAGCGTGAATCGCCGCACCGGGGGCGAGCACGTTACACGACAGGTCCCCACCAAGCCAACCGGGTATCAGGTAAATCATTGAGAACCCGACAAAATGCTTGAGACGACGACGCTGCCCGTGATAGACTCCGCGCCCAGCTTCGAGCCAAGCCTCAGGAGCCAATTTCACACCCCCGGCTATAGCTTGGGTGCCCGGAGCAGTCCGGGTCCGGCGCGGGGGGAGGTCTAACCCAAACTGGAGAATAGGCAAAGATGTCCGTGACTATGCGTCAAATGCTCGAAGCGGGGGTGCACTTCGGGCACCAGACCCGCTACTGGAATCCGAGGATGGCCCCTTTCATCTTCGGGCACCGCAACAAGATCCACATCATCAATCTCGAGAAAACCCTGGCCCAGTACCAGGAGGCGGGGAAGTTCGTGCGCCAGCTGGCGTCGAACAAGGGCACGGTCCTGTTCGTGGGCACCAAGCGCCAGGCTCGCGAAATCATTCGCGAGGAAGCTCAGCGTTGCAGCTCCCCGTACGTCGACCACCGCTGGCTTGGCGGCATGCTCACCAATTTCAAGACGGTCAAGCAATCGATCAAGCGGCTGCGGGAGATGGACCAGATGGTGCAGGACGGCTCGATCGAGAAGCTGTCCAAGAAAGAGGCACTGACCTTCCAGCGAGAGCTCGCCAAGCTCGAGCGAAGCCTCGGTGGCATCAAGGAGTTGAATGGCCTCCCCGACGCGATGTTCGTGATCGATGTGGGCTACCAGAAGATCGCGGTGACCGAAGCCAACAAGCTGGGCATTCCGGTGGTCGGAGTCGTGGATACCAACCATTCTCCGGAAGGTGTGGACTATGTAATCCCGGGCAATGACGATGCCAGTCGCGCGATCCGCTTGTACGCGCGCGGCATTGCCGACGCGGTCCTGGAGGGCCGCAGCCAGGTAATTACGCAGATCTCGGGCGACGAGTTCGTCGAGGTCGACAGCTCCGAGGAGCAAGTGCAGGCTTGATCCTGCGAATCAGAAGAAAAAGGGGCCTAGGCCCCTTTTTTTTGATCGATGAAACCGGTTCCGGGCAGGACATACAGTCACCGCTTCGGGACACCACCAGCAAGGAAACGCTATGGCGGAAATTACCGCGGGCATGGTGAAGGAGCTGCGCAACCGCACCGGGCTAGGCATGATGGAGTGCAAGAAGGCGTTGGAGGAAGCCGCCGGCGACCTGAAGAAAGCCGAAGACCTGTTGCGGATCAAGAGCGGAGCCAAGGCGAGCAAGATCGCGGGCAGAGTTGCCGCGGAGGGCGCGATTGCAGCCTTCGTCGCGGACGACGGCAAGACCGGGGCGCTGGTCGAAGTGAACTGCGAGACCGATTTCGTAGCCAAGGATTCGGGCTTTGCAGGCTTTGTCGCCGCTGTTGCCCGGACCGCGGTCAATCAGAGAATCGAGTCGGTCGAGCGGCTTGCTCGGGCGAACCTTCCCTCGGGAGAGACGGTCGAGGCCGCGCGCCAGGCGCTGGTCATGAAACTGGGCGAGAACATGAGCCTGCGGCGGGTGGCACTGCAGCAGGCGCGAGGCAGGCTCGGGCATTACCTGCACGGCAACCGCATCGGGGTGATGGTGGATTTCACCGGCGGCGACGACACGCTGGGCAAGGACATAGCGATGCACATCGCCGCATCAAAGCCGATCGCGGTGTCGAGAACCGAAGTCCCCGCGGATCTGATCGCTCGCGAACGCGAGATCGCAAGAGCGCGGGCGCTGGAGTCGGGCAAGCCCGCCAACATAGTCGACAAGATCGTCGAAGGCAGCGTACAGAAGTACCTCGCCGAGGTCACGCTCCTCGGGCAGGCCTTCGTCAAGGACGATAAGATCAGCGTCGAGAAGCTGCTGGCCTCGAAGGGCGCCACGGTAAACGGCTTCTCGCTGTTCGTGGTCGGAGAGGGAATCGAGAAGAGGCAGACCGATTTCGCCGCCGAAGTGGCAGCCCAGGCCAGTCAGGCGAAGAAGGACGAGAAGCATCCGCAGACGAACTGAACCGGCCGATGAAGCCTGCCTACAAGCGGATCCTGCTCAAACTTTCGGGCGAAGCGCTCATGGGCGAGGATTCATACGGAATCAACAAACGGACCATCGACCGTATCGTCGCCGAGATCAAGGAAGTAGTGGCGCTGGGCGTGGAAGTCGGAGTGGTGATCGGCGGGGGTAACATCTTCCGCGGGGTGGCTCCCGCGGCAGCAGGGATGGACCGGGCAACTGCCGATTACATGGGAATGCTGGCCACGGTGATGAACGCCCTCGCCCTGCAGGATGCGATGCGGCGAGAAGGATTGAAGAGCCGGGTGCAGTCGGCTCTGAACATCGAGCAGGTCGCGGAGCCGTACATCCGCGGCAAGGCGATGCGCTATCTGGAGGAAGGAAGAGTGGTGATCTTTGCTGCCGGCACCGGCAACCCGTTCTTCACGACCGACACCGCGGCGGCGCTTCGGGGCATGGAGATGAACGTCGACGTGGTCATTAAGGCGACCAAGGTGGACGGGGTATACACCGATGACCCCAAGACGCATCCCGACGCGATGCGCTATAAGCGCATAAGTTTCGACGAGGCGATCATCAGGAAGTTGAAGGTGATGGACGCGACCGCCCTCACGCTTTGCCGCGACCAGAAATTGCCGGTGTACGTGTTCAACATCTTCAAGCCGGGGGCGTTGAAACGCGTGGTGTTCGGTGAGGATGAGGGGACGCTGGTGCACAGCTGAGGCAATCAGGAGGCCTATCGTATGACGCTCTCCGACGTGAAGAAATCCGCAGACCAGAAGATGCACAAGACCATCGAGGCGTTGAGGGCAGACCTTGGCAAAGTTCGCACGGGGCGAGCCCACGCCGGGTTGCTCGACCACATCCAGGTCGACTACTACGGCACGCCCACGCCGCTGAACCAGGTCGCCAACGTCAGCGTGCTGGATCCACGCGCGCTCGGCGTGCAGCCCTGGGAAAAGAAGATGGCTCAGGTCATAGAGAAGGCGATCCGGGACTCCGACCTGGGGCTGAACCCGGCGACGGTGGGCGACGTGGTGAGGGTGCCGATGCCGCCGCTCACCGAAGAACGGCGCAAGGAACTGATCAAGGTTGTGAGGCACGAAGCCGAGAACGCGCGGGTGGCGGTGCGCAACGTTCGGCGCGACGCCAATCACCAGCTCAAGGAGATGCTCAAGGCCAAGTCGATCTCCGAAGACGAAGAGCGCCGGGCGCAGGAAGAAATCCAGAAACTCACCGACCGTTACGTCGCCGAGGTCGACAAGGCGCTGGCGGCAAAAGAGCAAGATCTCATGGCGGTTTAGGGCCGGACAAGTGTTCAGTTCCTCGACAATCTCCGTCCCGGACAGGCGGCTGGTTCCACGCCACGTCGCAATCATCATGGATGGCAACGGGCGTTGGGCAAGGAAGCGCTTTCTGCCGCGGGTTGCGGGTCACCGCAGGGGGCTGGAGGCGGTGCGCGTGGTTACTCAGGCCTGCGCCGAGCGTGGAATCGAGTTCCTGACACTGTTCGCCTTCTCCAGCGAGAACTGGCGGCGCCCGAAGGACGAGGTCTCATTCCTGATGGAGCTGTTCGTCATGGCGCTCGAGCAGGAAGTCGCCAAGCTTCACGAAAACAATCTCCGGCTCAGAGTGATAGGCGACTTCTCCAGTTTCGAGCCGCGATTGAGGAAGCTGATAGCGCAGGGAGAAGCGTTGACCGGGAACAATACCGGGTTGACGCTCACAATCGCCGCCAACTACGGCGGGCGCTGGGACACGCTCCAGGCGGTCAACAAGATGGTGCGGGCTTTCCCCGAAAAGGCCGGCAGGTACCTCGAGGCCGATCTCGCGCCCTACCTCGCGACCAGCTACGCGCCGGAACCGGATCTTTTTATTCGTACCGGCGGTGAACAGAGACTGAGCAATTTTCTGCTTTGGCAGCTGGCATACACCGAGTTCTATTTCACCGACGAGCTCTGGCCGGACTTTGATGCAAAGTCGCTCTCCCGGGCGATCGAGTCGTATCGGCGGCGCGAGCGCCGATTCGGTCGCACCAGTGAGCAGCTCGCCGAGAGCCGTGACGCGCAGGGGCAGGCGGCCAAGCGACCGCGCTGACCCTGCCGCCCCGGCGTCTTGACCACTTCGCCATTCGCATGCTCAAAGAGCGCCTGCTCACGGTCGCCGTATTGCTTCCGCTGTTTGTGGGGACGATGTTCTACGCACCGAATACGGTGTGGGGCGCGGTAATGGGCATGGCGACCGCGGCCGGCGCGATCGAGTGGGCGCGCCTGTGCGGGCTGGCAAGAAACGGCCAGGCTCTGTTCGCAGCGCTTGTCGCGGCGAGTGCTGCTGCATGGCTTGTCGCGGCTGCATTGCCCGCGTGGCAACCTCTGAGCCTGTCTGCGTTGCAGCCCCTGCTGGGACTGGCAGTGCTGTTCTGGGTGGTCGTGGCGCCGTGCTGGCTATACTTCGGCTGGCAGGTGAAAAGCCGGGGGCCGTTGCTCGCGGTGGGCTGGCTGGTGCTGGTGCCGGCATGGCTGGCGGTGACGGTGCTGCAGCAGAGGCCGGTGTTGTTGCTTCTGGCCCTCAGCGTTGTGTGGCTGGCGGACACCGCAGCTTACCTTGTCGGCCGGCGATTCGGGCGACACAAGCTGGCACCCCTGATCAGTCCTGGCAAGACGATCGAGGGCCTGATCGGAGCCTACGGGATGGTCCTGATTTATGCGCTGATCGTCTCCGTCGTTCTGCGGCCTGCCGCAAGCGGCGCGGATCGTGTCGCACTGCTGATTCTTGCTCTGGTGTTGACTACCCTGGGCGTGGCTGGCGATCTGTTCGAATCCTGGATGAAGCGCCGGACGGGTGCAAAGGACAGCGGCCATCTCCTTCCTGGTCATGGTGGAGTCCTTGATCGAATCGACAGCATGACGTCGGCGATGCCGTTCGCAGCGCTGTATTTGATGCAGGGCGCGGCATGATCAGCACCCGCAACCTTGCCATACTCGGCTCGACCGGCAGCGTCGGGATCAGCACGCTGGATGTCGCCTCGCGCCATCGTGAGCGTTTCCGCGTGTTCGCCCTGGCCGCTAACCGCGACGTCGACGGGCTCTTCGCCCAATGCCTGGAGTTCAAGCCGGCGCTCGCCGTGCTCTCCGACCGGGGGTGTGCGGCGCAATTGCGGGATCGGCTGCGCGCAGCAAGCGTTGCCACCGAGGTCATGGATGGCCCCGAGTCGGTAGAAACCGCTGCGAGCCATCCACAGGTGCATACCGTGATGGCATCGATCGTCGGATCCGCCGGATTGCGGGCGACACTCGCTGCCGCCCAGGCAGGCAAGAAACTGCTGCTGGCCAACAAGGAATCGATGGTCATGGCAGGAAGACTGCTCATCGAGACCACCCGGAAGAGCGGCGCAGTTCTGCTGCCGATCGACAGCGAACACAACGCGATATTCCAGGCACTGCCGGCCGGCTACTCGGGCGATCCCGCAGCTGCCGGTGTTCGCAGGCTGCTCCTCACCGCCTCCGGGGGGCCGTTCCGCCTGACTCCGCTCCAGCAACTGGCGACAGTGACGCCCGAACAGGCGTGTGCCCACCCGAACTGGGTAATGGGGCGCAAGATCTCGGTCGATTCCTCGACGCTGATGAACAAAGGGCTGGAAGTAATCGAGGCACATTACCTGTTCAACGCGAAACCGGAACAGATCGAGGTGGTCATACACCCGGAAAGCGTCGTCCACTCGCTGGTCGAATATGTCGACGGGTCGGTGATCGCGCAACTGGGAAACCCGGACATGAGAACACCGATCGCGCATGCGCTCGCCTTCCCCGATCGAATAGACAACGGCGTCAAGCCCCTGGACCTGCTCGAAATTGCAGCACTGCACTTCGAGCGCCCGGACATGACGCGCTTCCCGTGCCTGCGCCTGGCATTCGATGCGCTGCGCGCCGGACCCAGCGCGTCGATATACCTGAACGCGGCCAATGAGGTCGCGGTGGCCAGCTTCCTCGACCGGCGCCTGGCGTACAACCGTATCGCTGGACTGGTCGAAGAAGTGCTGCAAAGGTTGCCGAGCGCGCCCACATCCGATCTGGAACAGGTCATGGCTGCCGACGCGCGGGCCCGCCATGCCGCTGAACGACTGCTTCCAGGCCTGGTGCATTGAGCATGCGGCCGGACGACACCACCTCGACAGGCTGACCTGGCAATGGAATTGTTCTCGACGCTGCTCGCCTTCATCGTGGCGCTGGGGGTACTGATAGTGTTCCACGAGTTCGGCCACTACCTGGTGGCGCGCCTCGCCGGGGTGAAGGTCCTGCGTTTCTCGGTCGGATTCGGCACACCTGTCTGGGTGAAGCGGTTCGGTGACGACCAGACCGAATGGGCGATCGGAGCCTTTCCGCTGGGCGGATATGTCAAGATGCTGGACGAGCGGGAAGGCCCGGTCGCCGCGCACGAACGGCATCGCGCCTTCAACGTGCAGCCAGTGGCGAGGCGCATCGCCATCGTGGCAGCCGGGCCGATCGCCAACTTTCTTCTCGCCGTGCTCTTGTACTGGATGCTGTTTGTGCACGGGGTGCCCGGCATGAGGCCTCTGGTCGGCGATCCTGTTCCCGGCACCCCGGCAAGCGCCATCCAACTCGCCAGCGGGGATCTGATCACCAGAGTCGGAGACAAGCCGGTCGCCACCTGGCAGGAACTGCGCTGGGAACTTCTCGACCAGGCAGTGCGCCGCGCAGCGGTGGTCCTGGAGGTTCACCATGCCGGCGGCAACATCGGTTTTCCGCGTCTCGATCTATCGGGGATCCGCTCCGAGGACGTCGACTCTGACCTGTTGCAGGCGATCGGGCTCACCCGCTACAACCCGCCGATGGCGCCGCGGTTTGGTCGCCTGACCGACGACGGCGCGGCGCGGCGAGCGGGATTGCAGGAGGGAGATCTGGTGATGTCGATCGACGGCGTCGCGATTTCCCAGTGGGACCAGGTTGTTGCTGCAGTGCGCGGCGCACCCGACCGGAGCCTGCGCATCGTGGTCGAGCGCCACGGAAACACGGTCGGGCTGGAAGTAGTGCCAGAATCGACGAACGAAGGCAGTATCAGGATCGGGCGCATCGGCGCGGCGCCGCAGATCGACCCGAAAGATATCGAGCTCCTGATGACCGAGGTGCGCTATCCGCCGCTGGCTGCAGCCTGGCGGGCCATCGACCGCATGGCGGAAGTCTCCACCTTCACGCTGAAGATGCTGGGCCGGATGATCGCGGGGGAGGTCTCCCTCAGCAATCTTTCCGGGCCTATTACCATTGCCGACTACGCCGGCCAGTCGGCACAGCTGGGCTTGCTCGCGTATCTGAACTTCCTGGCATTGATCAGCATCAGTCTCGGCGTGCTGAACCTGCTCCCTGTCCCGGTGCTCGATGGCGGGCATCTCATGTATTATCTGGTCGAGATCATCAAGGGGAGCCCAGTGTCCGAACGGGCACTGGAAATCGGTCAGCAGATCGGGATGGTTCTGCTGTTCAGCCTGATGGCGTTCGCACTTTATAACGATATAAACCGCCTGTTCGGTGGCTGAATGCAGATGAAAAGGCTGCTGCCGGTCGCACTGCTTTCCACACTTCTCAGCACTCCCGCCCTCGGATTCGAGCCTTTCGAAGTAGGCGACATTCGCGTCGAGGGGATACAACGCACCGAAGCCGGCACGGTGTTCAGCTATCTGCCGATCAAAGTTGGCGACACAGTCACGCAGGACCGGGCGTCGGAGGCCGTGAAGGCCCTGTTCGCCACCGGCTTTTTCAAGGACGTGCGGCTCGAGGCTGACGGCAACGTGCTCGTGGTCGTTGTCGACGAGCGCCCGGCGATTGCTCAGATCGACGTGTCCGGATCGAAGGAATTCGACAAGGACAAACTGAAGGAGGCGCTGAAGCAGATCGGTCTGACCGAGTCGCGAATCTTCGACCGCGCGCTACTGGTCCGGGCCGAGCAGGAACTGAAGAACCAGTACATCGGCCGCGGAAAGTACGGAGTGGAGATCACCACCACGGTCACGCCGCTCGAGCGAAACCGCGTAGCCATAAGCTTCAGCATATCGGAAGGCGAGGTCGCCAAGATCCGCCAGATTCAGTTCGTAGGCAACAGCGTGTTCGGAGACCGTACGCTTACCAGACAGCTCACCCTGCGCACTCCCGGCTGGTTCACCTGGTACAGCAAGAACGACCAGTACTCCAAACCCAAGCTTCAGGCCGACCTCGAAACGCTGCGCTCGTTCTACCTGAATCAGGGCTACCTGGAGTTCTCCATCGACTCGACCCAGGTGTCGATTTCTCCCGACAAGCGCGACATCTTCATAACGATCAATCTCACCGAGGGCCAACGCTACCGTGTGTCGGAAGTAAAGCTCGCCGGCGATCTCACGGTGCCGGAGGAAGAATTGCGGTCGCTGATCAGACTGCGAAAAGGCGATGTATTTTCCCGCGAAAGGCTGACAGAGACCTCCAAGCTTATTTCCGACCGGCTCGGAAACGAAGGTTATGCATTCGCCTCGGTCAACGCCGTTCCCGAAATCGATCGCGACAAGAACGAGGTATCGTTCACGCTCTATATCGATCCCGGGCGCAAGGTCTACGTCCGTCGTATCGACATCTCCGGCAACAGCAATACTCGCGACGAGGTGATCCGGCGCGAACTGCGGCAGATGGAGGGCGCCTGGTACTCGACGGAAAAATTGAATCGTTCCCGGCAACGAGTGGACAAGCTGGGCCACTTCTCCGAAGTGCAGATCGAGACGCCGGCTGTGCCCGGTGTGGCAGACCAGGTTGACGTGAAGCTGAAAGTGACTGAACGCGCCACTGGAAACCTGACTCTGGGCGTCGGTTATTCCACCGCCGAGAACGTCGTGTTGTCCGCCGGCGTGTCTCAGCAGAACATATTCGGCACGGGAAATGCGCTCAGCTTCCAGGTCAATACCGGCAGTATCAACAAGACCTATGCGCTGTCCTATACCAATCCGTACTTTACCGACGACGGCGTCAGCCGCGGATTCGACATCTACCGGCGGGACACCGACGTATCGAGCCTGTCGGTAGCGAGCTACAACACATCGACGCTCGGGATCGGGCTGCGGTTCGGGGTGCCGGTGACGGAGTTCGACATCGTAAATTACGGAATCGCCTACGAGCAGACAACCATCGGCGTGCTGGCCGATACCCCGCAGCGCTACATCGACTTCGTCAATACTTTCGGCGAGGTAACAGACAACTATCTCGGAACACTGGGCTGGGCGCGCGACCAGCGCGACAGCGTGATCTATACCACCAAGGGCCGCTACCAGCGGATAGGCTCGGAGGTGGGTCTGCCGGGCGGAGACCTGACCTACTACCGTCTGACCTATCAGCATCAGTGGTATTATCCGCTGACCCAAAGCCTGACACTGCTGTTGAACGGCCAGATCGGTTACGCCGAGGGGTACGACAACAGGCCGCTGCCGTTCTTCAAGAATTTTTACGCCGGCGGCGTAAACTCGGTGCGGGGGTACAAGACCGCGACGATCGGACCGAAGGACACAAACGGCGACGCCCTCGGCGGCAAACGCCAGCTGATCGGCAACTTCGAAGTGCTGTTTCCCTTTCCGGGACTGGAGAAGGACAAGTCGGTGAGGCTGTCGACGTTCGCGGACGCCGGGTTTGTGGGAGACAAGTACGACACCGGTGAACTGCGTTACTCTGCCGGACTGGCGTTCGCTTGGTATTCACCGGTCGGACCGCTGAAACTGAGCATCGGCAAGCCGATCAATCCCAGGGCAGGGGACGAATCCGAGGAACTTCAGTTCACGCTTGGGACGCTTTTCTGAGCGGGCGTTTTTCAGACCCGTGCTGTAGCCGGGAGGACAGGAGACCATAGGTGAACAAGATCGCGCTTGCGCTGGCCACGGCATTGCTGGCGGCGGGTCCAGCATTGCTCAACGCGCAGGACCTCAAGATCGGATTCGTGAGTCTGGACAGGATTCTGCGCGAGGCCGCACCGGCGGTGAGGGCCCAGAAAAAGCTGGAGAAGGAGTTCGCCCCTCGCGATCAGGAGGTCCAGAAGCTGGCGAAGCAGGTGAAGGATCTTCAGACCCTCATGGAAAAGGAAGCAGTCACCATGAGCGAGTCGCAACGCCGTGAGCGCGAGGCGGAGCTTGCGCGACAGACCCGGGACCTGCAAAGGGTGCAACGGGAGTTCCGCGAGGATGCCAACGTGCGCCGCAACGAGGAGCTCTCCGTCATCGTCCAGCGGGCCCAGGAAGTGATAAAGCAGATCGCCGAAGCGGAGAAGTACGACCTGATACTGCAGGAAGCGGTATATCGCAGCCCGCGAATCGACATCACTGACAAGGTGATCAAGGCCCTGGCAGACAAGTAGTAGGCTGCGCTCGAGTGGCGGGCGGCGCCCGCACGGACAACGCGTCCGGGGAGCGGAACAACAACGATGGACCCACGCGCGGGGAAATCCTATTCGCTGTCAGAGCTCGTCGGGCATTTCGGCGGCGAACTCGTCGGAGACGGCTCGGTGCGAGTTCATCAGGTGGCGCCTCTCGGTTCCGCGGAGCCGGGACAGCTCGCGTTCCTGACGAGTCAGCGCTACGAACGTCAGCTTGCGTCGACTCGGGCAGCGGCGCTGATAGTCGGGCCTGAAGCCCGCGACAAGAGCGCGCTGCCGCGAATAGTCTGCGCCAATCCCTACGCTTACTTCGCCAAGGTGTCCGCCCTGATCAACCCTAGGATCCGGCGAGATGCGGGAATCGACTCGCGGGCCGCGGTCGACCCGGGAGCAACGGTGGCGACGAGCGCGTTCGTCGGACCCTGGACCGTGATCGAGGCCGGCGCAGTCATCGGCGAAAACTCGGAAGTGCATGCCGGCTGCTACGTGGGGCGCGACGCAAGCATCGGCCGCGACAGCGTACTCAATCCCGGGGTAACGGTGTATCACCGGTGCGTGATCGGCGAACGCGCCATCGTTCATTCCGGCGCCGTCATCGGCGCCGACGGGTTTGGAATGGCGATGGAAGGCGGGAAGTGGCTGAAGATCCCGCAGATCGGAAGGGTCGTAGTCGGAAACGATGTCGAGATCGGCGCCAGCACGACAATCGACCGCGGGGCGATGGGCGACACCGTGATCGAGGACGGCGTCAAAATGGACAACCAGATCCAGATCGGTCACAACTGCCGCATCGGAGCGCATACCGCCATCGCCGGCTGCGTCGGGATCGCCGGAAGCACCCTCATCGGCAAGCACTGCCGCCTGGGCGGCAGTGCGATGATCAGCGGGCACCTCGAAATCGGCGACAACGTGGAGATATCGGGCGGTACCCTGGTCTCGAAGTCGCTCCCTGTCGCGGGCACCTATACCGCGGTGTTTCCTCTCAGCGCGCACGAAGACTGGCTCAAGAATGCCTCGCTGCTCCGACATCTGCGGGAAATGCGCGACAGGATCCGGGAACTCGAAGAACAACTCAGGGGAGTGCAGAACAAATGAACGTCAACAGGATGGAAATCCAGGAGATCCTGGAGCATCTCCCGCACCGGTATCCGTTCTTGCTGATCGACCGGGTGCTGTCCTGCGAAGCCGGCAAGGAAATCGTTGCGCTGAAGAACGTTACCATCAACGAACCCTATTTCGTCGGGCATTTTCCGCATCATCCTGTGATGCCCGGCGTCTTGATCGTCGAAGCGATGGCGCAGGCCTCCGCGATCCTCGCCTTCAAGTCGTTCAACCTGAAAAGCGACGACAGCAGCGTGTACTACTTCGTGGGTATCGACGAGGCGCGCTTCAAGAAGCCTGTGATGCCGGGAGACCAGCTCATTCTCAAGGCACAGGTCAAGCGCAACCTTCGCGGCATCTGGAAGTTCACCGCCCAGGCGCTGGTGGACGAGGCGCTGGTTTCGGAGGCCGAACTGATGTGCACGATGAAGGATCTATGATCCACCCGACAGCGATCGTCCACCCCGGCGCCAGGCTGGGGAAGGATGTTGAAGTCGGCCCTTATTCGATCATCGGCGAACACGCCGAGATCGGTACTCGAACCAGCATCGGAGCGCACACAGTCATCTCGGGTCATACGCGAATCGGCCGGGGCAACCGGATCTTCCATCACGTGTCTCTCGGTGAGATTCCCCAGGACAAGAAATACGCCGGTGAGCCGACCCGGCTCGAGATCGGCGATGACAACGTGATCCGCGAGTTCTGCACCTTCAACACCGGCACCGCGCAGGACCTGGGCTGCACCCGGCTCGGCAGCGGCAACTGGGTCATGTCGTATGTGCACCTGGCACATGATTGCGTGGTGGGCAATCATACGGTGCTGGCCAACTGCACTCAGCTTGCCGGTCACGTGGAAATCGGAGATCACGCGATCCTCGGAGGCTTCACCGGGGTGCACCAGTTCTGCCGGGTCGGCAGCCATGCGATCACCGGCGTCGGGTCTGTGGTGCTTGCGGACGTTCCGCCATTCGTTACCGCGATGGGCAACACCGCGCAGCCGCACGGGATCAACACCGAGGGATTGCGCCGGCGGGGATTCTCCAGCGACACGATCGCCCGCCTGCGGCGCGCCTACAAGACGCTGTACAAGTCCGGCCTGACTCTGGATGAAGCCAAGCAGGCGCTCGCGGCGCAGGCCGCGGAGTGCAGCGAGGTCGGACTGCTGCTGGAGTTCGTTTCCAAGTCCAGTCGCAGCATAATCCGCTGATCGAATCATGGCTGCCCGGGTCCGAATCGCCCTGGTCGCCGGGGAAGCTTCCGGCGACCTGCTCGGCGCGCATCTGCTGCAGGCCCTGCGCGCCCGGATGCACGAATTCGAGGCGTTCGGCATCGGCGGGCCAAGGATGCTGGCCGAAGGCTTCGATACCTGGCATTCGCTGGAGCAGCTGGCGGTCCGCGGCTACGTCGAGGTTCTGCACAGCGTGCCGGGTCTGGTGCGGCTCCGGCGCGAACTGAGATCGCGGCTGCTCGCCCATCCGCCCGACCTGTTCATAGGAATCGATGCGCCGGATTTCAACCTCGATCTCGAGATCGCGCTGCGCAAGCGCGGAGTGCCGACAGTGCACTACGTAAGCCCCTCGATCTGGGCGTGGCGAGGCGAGCGCATTCACAAGATCAAGCGCGCGGCCGACAAAGTGCTCGCCCTGTTCCCGTTCGAGGCGCCGATCTATGAGAAGGCCGGGGTGCCCGTCGCCTATGTCGGCCATCCGCTCGCGGACGAGTTTCCGGAGGTGCCTGACCGCGACGCCGCGCGCGATCAGTTGCGTCTCAGGCCCGAAACGACGGTGCTGGCACTGCTGCCGGGCAGCCGGCAAAGCGAAGTGAGCCGGATGGGCGAGCTCATGATCGATACCGCCGTACTGGTCAACGCGCAGGTGCCCGGCTCGCATTTTCTCGTACCGCTGGTAAGCCGCGAGACGCGGCTGATCTTCGAGGGCGCGCTTTACCGGCGGCAGGCCGAGAATCTGCCGTTGACCATCCTCTACGGCCATGCCCACGACGCGATGGTCGCAGCCGATGCCGTGCTGGTTGCGTCGGGAACGGCGACCCTGGAAGCGGCGCTTCTCAAACGGCCGATGGTCATCACCTACAAGATGCCGGGCGCCTCGGCGTGGATCATGCGGCGCAGGGCCTATCTCCCCTACGTCGGACTGCCCAACGTCCTCGCCGGAGAGTTCATCGTTCCGGAACTGCTGCTCGACGACGCCACTCCGGAGAATCTCGCGCAGGCACTGGTAAATCTGGCGACCGACAAGATTGTGCGCGCCCGGCTGGAGGAACGCTTCACCGCGATCCACCGCCAGCTCAGGCAGAATGCTGCCGTGCGCGCAGCCGAGGCCATCCTGCCGATGTTGGGCCGAATTCCGGCTCCGCGGCCGGGAACAGGCAGCGTGTCCCAGGGTGCCGGGACGTGAAGTCCCGCGGCGGGATCTGCGGGGTCGACGAAGCCGGCCGAGGGCCGTTAGCCGGGCCGGTATTCGCGGCCTGCGTGGTGCTGGATCCGGCCCAGCCAATCGAGGGGCTTGCCGATTCAAAGCTGCTTTCCCCCGCTCAGCGTCAGAGGCTGGCCGGGCTCATTCACGAACGCGCGATCGCCTGGGCCGTGGCACAGGCCACCGTGGAGGAGATCGACTCGCTGAATATCCTGCGCGCAGGAATGCTGGCGATGCAGCGTGCCGTCGAGCGACTGACGCTCGAGCCCGGCGAAGTGCTGGTCGACGGAAACTGCTGCCCTTCGCTGCGCTTTCCTGTCAGGGCCGTAGTGGGCGGCGACCGGAGTGTCCCCGAGATTTCCGCCGCGTCGATTCTGGCCAAGACCGCGCGCGACGCATTCATGGTCGAACTGCACCGCCTCTACCCCAACTACGGATTCGACCGCCACAAGGGCTATCCAACTCCCGAGCACATCGAGGCGCTGCAGCGATACGGTGTTTCGCCGGTACACCGCCGCAGCTTCGCCCCGGTACGGGCGCTGTGTTCAATCCCTGACTGACGATACCTCGCCACGGCCTGCCCACCTGCATGGAGAGGGATCTGCACGGCGCCGGGAAGGTGCGCCCCACTGCGCCCGCTTGGGGGAACTAGTAAACGTGCCGGTGGAGACGGGTCTGCTGGAGGATCACGGTGGCCAGCTCTTCGATCGAGCGGGTGGTAGTGTCCAGCACCGGGATGTTTTCCTGGCGCATGAGCGCCTCTGCGGTGCGCACCTCGTACTCACAGTTGCCGAGCGCGGCGTATTTCGACCCGGGCCGGCGCTCGTCGCGGATGCGCTGCAGCCGTTCGGGCCGGATCGTCAACCCGAACAGCTTGGCGCGGTACCCCTCGACCGCCTCCGGAAGTTTCATCGTCGTGAAATCCTCCGGGATAAGCGGGTAGTTTGCGGCCCGGATGCCGTACTGCAGAGCCATGTAAAGGCAGGTCGGTGTCTTGCCGCTGCGCGACACGCCGATCAGGATGACGTCGGCCTTGCTCAAGTCCTTGGTGGACTGACCGTCGTCGTAGGCCAGCGCGAAGTTGATCGCGTCGATTCGATCGTAGTATTCGTTGTTGCGCACGGCATGCGAGCGCCCAACCGTGTGCGATGACTTCACCTTCAGTTCGGCTTCCATCGGCGCGATGAACACCTGGAAGCAGTCGAGGTACAACGCTTCGGCCTGGAGCACAATTCCGGAGAGCGCCGCGTCCACCAGGGTACTGAACACCAGCGGTCGCTGACCGTCCTTGGCCGCGGTTCGGTTGATTTGCGCGACCGCCTCCGCCGCCTTCTCCGGAGTGTCGACGAAAGGCAGCGTGATCTCGGTGAACGAGACATCGTCGAACTGGGTCAGCAGGCTGTGACCGAGCATCTCGGCGGTAATGCCGGTGCGGTCGGATATGAAGAACGCAGTGCGCTTATGGGTCATCTTTCTTTGCTCGTGCTGCAAGATGAGATCACGGCCGGTAGAATAAAGCCTTTTCACGATCCATGCCGCCGGGCGAGTCCAATGAGTAACGAGCGCTACGTGATCCCGTTCGAAGAACTGCGCATGGCCGATGTGGAGAAAGTCGGCGGCAAGAACGCATCCCTGGGCGAGATGATCAGCCAGCTCACGCACGCCGGAGTGCGGGTTCCCGGCGGGTTCGCGACGACATCCGAGGCATATCGCGACTTCCTCGACCAGGGCGCTTTGGCGGCGCGGATCGACAGGGTTCTGTCCGGTCTCGATATCGACGACGTGGTCGCTCTGGCGAAGACCGGGGCACAGGTCAGGCAGTGGATCCTCGATGCACCTCTGACGCCGCGCTTCAAGGGGGAGATCGAGATCGCGTACCGCGCGCTGATCGAGCGCGAAGGGCACGAGGTGTCCTTTGCAGTGCGTTCTTCCGCCACGGCAGAGGACTTGCCGGACGCATCGTTCGCCGGGCAGCAGGAGACCTTCCTGAACATCCACGGCCTGGACAACGTTCTATTGGCCGTCAAGCACGTATTTGCCTCGCTGTACAACGACCGCGCTATCTCCTACCGGGTGCACAAGGGCTTTGAGCATTCCCAGGTCGCCCTCTCTGCCGGCATCCAGCGCATGGTGCGCTCTGACCTGGGCGCCAGCGGAGTGATGTTCACGCTCGACACCGAGTCCGGTTTCGACAAGGTCGTCTTCATCACTTCGGCCTACGGGCTGGGGGAAACGGTGGTGCAGGGACAGGTCAACCCGGACGAGTTCTATGTCTACAAGCCGGCGCTGGAAGCAGGCCGCCCGGCCGTGCTCAGAAGGGCGCTCGGCAGCAAGGCGCTGAGAATGCAGTTCGCCGACGAGCGTAGTGCAGGAAAGTCCACACAGACCATCGAAGTGCCGGCGGCCGAGCGCTTGCGTTTCTCGATCGACGACGCCCAGGCTGAAGAGCTTGCCCGCTATGCGCTCATCATCGAGAAGCACTACCGGCGGCCGATGGACATCGAGTGGGGCCTCGACGGGGAGGATGGAGCGCTCTACATCCTCCAGGCGCGGCCCGAGACCGTGAAAGCAGCCGAGAAGACCGAGGTGCAGGAACGCTTCCGGCTGAAGAAGCGCGGCGAGGTGCTGGTGTCCGGACGGGCCATCGGCAGCCGGATCGGCACCGGCACGGTACGTCTGGTGAAGAACGCCTCGCAGATGAATCGCGTGCAACCGGGAGACGTTCTGGTGACCGACATGACCGACCCTGACTGGGAGCCGGTGATGAAGAGAGCCTCCGCCATCGTCACCAACCGCGGCGGACGGACCTGCCATGCCGCGATCATTGCCCGCGAGCTGGGAATTCCGGCGGTGGTCGGTTGCGGCGACGCAACCGATATCCTGAGGGAAGGGGCGCATGTCACCGTGTCCTGCGCCGAGGGCGACACCGGCTATGTCTACCAGGGCATCCTCGACGTCGAGGTGCTGAGAATCAAGCTCGACCAGTTGCCGAAGATCCCGGTCAAGGTCGGCATGAACGTCGGCAATCCGGAACTGGCGTTCGATTTCCAGCGCCTGCCCAACGCCGGAGTCGGGCTCGCCCGGCTGGAGTTCATCATCGCCCGCATGATCGGCGTCCACCCCAAGGCGGCGCTGGCCTATCCGAAGCTGCCCGAGGAAGTAAAGGCCGCGGTCGAGGAGAAGACCGCGGGATACAGGGACCCGGTGAGCTTCTACGTGGACAAACTGACGGAGGGCGTGGCGACGCTGGGCGCCGCCTTCTTCCCCAAGCCGGTGATCGTGCGCCTGTCCGACTTCAAGTCGAACGAGTACTCGCGATTGATCGGCGGCTCGCTCTACGAGCCTGAAGAGGAAAACCCGATGCTCGGCTTTCGCGGCGCTTCGCGATACATAGCGGAGAACTTCCGCGACTGCTTCGAGCTCGAATGCCGTGCGATCAAGAAAGTGCGAAACGAAATGGGCCTGACCAATGTCGAGATCATGGTGCCGTTCGTGCGCACTGTCGATGAGGCCCGCCAGGTCGTCGGATTGCTCGCCAGGAATGGCCTGGAGCGCGGCAAGAACGGCCTGCGAATCATCATGATGTGCGAAATCCCCGCCAACTCGCTGCTGGCCGATCAGTTCCTGGAGCACTTCGACGGTTTTTCGATCGGCTCGAACGACATGACCCAGCTCACGCTCGGACTTGACCGCGACTCCGGCATCGTCGCCGGCCAGTTCGACGAGCGCGACCCCGCAGTGAAGGAGATGCTGCACATGGCGATCCAGTCCTGCCGCCGCGCCGGCAAGTACGTCGGCATCTGTGGACAGGGTCCGTCCGACCATCCCGATTTTGCCGAGTGGCTGATGGCCGAGGGCATCGATGCCATTTCGCTCAATCCCGACACCGTGGTGGAGACCTGGCTCTATCTCGGCAAGCACCTGGCGAGGCAAGCTGTAGCCTGAGTCGGCGGGCTTCGGCGCCGGTCCTGCGCAAGCTGTTGCGGCGGGCTGGAATGCGTTATCATTCCGCATGCGTTGCGGGTCCAGCTGGACATGACCAAATTCATCTTTGTCACCGGCGGCGTCGTCTCCTCCCTTGGCAAAGGCATCGCTTCCGCATCGCTGGCCGCGATTCTCGAGTCCCGCGGCATCAAACTGACCCTACTCAAGCTCGATCCGTACATCAACGTCGATCCTGGCACGATGAGTCCTTTCCAGCATGGAGAGGTGTTCGTGACCGAGGATGGCGCCGAGACGGATCTCGATCTCGGCCACTACGAGCGCTTCGTCAATGTCAGGATGACCAGGCGCAACAACTTCACCACCGGGCAGATCTACGAAAGCGTTATCCGCAAGGAGCGGCGCGGGGACTATCTCGGCGGCACGGTCCAGGTCATTCCCCACATCACCGACGAGATCAAGAACTTCGTGCGCATGGGCGCGGGAGATGCCGATGTGGCATTGGTGGAAATCGGCGGCACGGTCGGCGATATCGAATCTCTTCCGTTCCTCGAAGCCGCCCGGCAGATGAGCATCCAGCTCGGCCGGCAGAACATCTGCTTCATCCACCTGACCCTGCTGCCTTACATCCCGTCGGCGGGAGAGATCAAGACCAAGCCGACCCAGCACTCGGTAAAGGAATTGCGCGAGATCGGTATCCAGCCCGATGTGCTGCTATGCCGTGCCGACCGCGAGATCCCGGAGAACGAGCGCCGCAAAATCGCCCTGTTCACCAACGTCGAGGAGGCTGCGGTCATCTCGGCGGTGGACGTCGACTGCATCTACAAGATCCCGGGGCTGCTCCACGCGCAAGGGCTTGACGACATCGTCCTGAAGAAGCTCGACATCCAGGCCCCTGCGGCGGACCTGTCGAACTGGGACGATCTGGTCTACCGGCTCGAGCACCCCAACCACCGCGTTGATATCGCCATTGTCGGCAAGTACGTCGATCTGACCGAATCGTACAAGTCCCTGTCGGAGGCGCTGGTACACGCCGGCATTCACACCGGCGCCCGTATCAACATCCACTACATCGACTCCGAGGATATCGAGCGAGAGGGGGTCGCCGCACTCGCCGGGATGGACGCGATCCTGGTCCCCGGAGGTTTCGGCAAGCGCGGAGTCGAGGGCAAGATCAAGGCGATCCGCTATGCCCGTGAGAACGGCATTCCCTACTTCGGCATCTGCCTTGGCATGCAGCTGGCGGTAATCGAGTTCGCGCGCCATGTAGCGAGCCTCGAGGGCGCGCACAGCACCGAGTTCGAGCCCGACACTCCGTATCCCGTGGTGGCGCTGATCACCGAATGGATGGCGCGAGACGGCCATCGGGAGCAGCGTGACGTCAAGTCCGATCTTGGCGGCACCATGCGCCTGGGCGGCCAGGAAGCGCTCCTGCTTCCCGGCACCCGGGCCCGCGAGATCTATGCCGCCGACCGGGTCGTGGAACGTCACCGGCACCGCTACGAGGTCAACAACCAGTTCCTGCCGGTGCTCAAGGAAGCCGGTCTCAAGATCTCCGCCATGTCGCCGCGCGAGGGCCTGTGCGAGATGATGGAGCTGCCCGGGCACCCGTGGTTCGTGGGTTGCCAGTTCCATCCGGAGTTCACCTCGACGCCGCGCGAGGGTCATCCGCTCTTCAAGGCCTTCATACGCGCCGCGCTGGAGCTTCAGCAGCGGCGGCAGCAGTCTCCCGCGACACGCGAGCAGCGTGTCCAGAGCCTGGCCTGATCGGCCCCGATGAGAGAAGGCGGTATCGCGGTCGGCGCCCACCGGCCTGAATCCTTCTTTGATCACGCCCGTGGAGCCATGTGCCGATGAAGCTCTGCGGATTCGAAGCCGGCGTCGATCAGCCGATTTTCCTGGTTGCGGGCGAGCGCCGCAGCGTGGAGCAGGGGCCCGCCTGTGCGGGATGCGACCGCGGAGGCGCTCTTGAGGGGCCCGGGCAAAAGGTGCTGACGTGAAGCTCTGCGGATTCGAAGCAGGCGTCGATCAGCCGATTTTCCTGATTGCGGGCGAGCGCCGCAGCGTGGAGCAGGGGCCCGCCTGTGCGGGATGCGACCGCGGAGGCGCTCGTGAGGGGCCCGGGCAAGAGGTGCTGACGTGAAGCTCTGCGGATTCGAGGCTGGCGTCGATCAGCCGATTTTCCTGATTGCGGGCCCCTGCGTGGTCGAGTCGCGCGAGCTCACCGTGGATATCGCCGGCCAGCTCAAGGAAATGACCGGGAAGCTGGGCATTCCGTTCATCTTCAAGGCCTCGTACGACAAGGCGAATCGCAGTTCGGGCGAATCGTTCCGCGGCCTCGGAATGCAGAAGGGACTGGAGATCCTCGCCCTGGTGCGAGGGCAAGTCGGCGTCCCGGTGCTGACCGACGTCCACAGCGAAGATGAAATCGCCGATGTCGCCAGCGTTGTCGATGTCCTGCAAACCCCGGCGTTCCTCTGCCGTCAGACAGATTTCATCCGTGCAGTGGCCTCGACCGGAAAACCGGTCAACATCAAGAAGGGCCAGTTCCTTTCGCCGCACGAGATGACGAACGTCGTGGCCAAGGCGCGCGAAGCCAGCGGCCGGGACAGCATCATGGTGTGCGAACGAGGCGCTTCGTTCGGCTATAACAACCTGGTATCGGACATGCGTTCGCTCGCGATCATGCGGGACACGGGTTGCCCGGTGGTGTTCGACGCGACCCACTCGGTACAGCTGCCCGGCGGACAGGGAACCGCGAGCGGGGGGCAGCGCGAGTTCGTGCCGGTACTGGCGCGAGCAGCAGTAGCGGCCGGGGTGGCGGGTGTGTTCATGGAGACGCATCCGCAACCCGAGAAAGCGATGTCCGACGGCCCCAACGCCTGGCCGCTGCCCTTCATGAGACAACTGCTGGAAACCCTCAAGGCCCTGGACCAACTGGTCAAGCGGAAGGGATTCGAGGAAAACCTGGTCACAACGCAAAGCAAGGGAACAAGATGAGTTCGATTGTCGATATCGTGGCGCGGGAGATTCTGGATTCCCGCGGCAATCCGACGGTGGAAACCGACGTGCTGCTCGAATCGGGCGTCAGCGGGCGCGCCGCCGTGCCTTCGGGTGCTTCGACCGGCAGCCGCGAGGCGATCGAGCTGCGCGACGGCGACAACAGCCGCTACCTCGGCAAGGGCGTCCTCAAGGCGGCGGAAAACATCAATACCGAGATCTGCGAGGCGATCGTCGGACTCGATGCGATGGAGCAGGCCCTGATCGATCAGACCCTTATCGAACTTGACGGCAGCGACAACAAGGCGCGCCTGGGCGCGAACTCTCTGCTCGCCGTGTCCCTGGCCGTGGCGAAGGCGGCGGCCGAGGAATCGGGCCTGCCGCTGTACCGCTACCTGGGCGGGGCCGGGCGGATGCAGCTGCCGGTGCCGATGATGAACGTCATCAACGGCGGCGCGCACGCCAACAACAGCCTGGACATGCAGGAGTTCATGATCATTCCGCTCGGCGCGGAGAGCTTCCGCGAGGCGCTTCGCTGCGGTGCCGAGATCTTCCACGCGTTGCGGAAGCTGCTGGACAAGAAAGGGATGTCCACCACCGTCGGAGACGAGGGGGGATTCGCGCCCAATCTGCCCAACAACGAAGCGGCGCTGAAGCTCATCATGGAAGCGATCGAGGCGGCCGGCTACACGCCGAAGTCCCAGGTCGCAATCGGTCTCGACTGCGCAGCGTCCGAGTTCTTCGAAAGCGGCAAGTACGATCTCGCATCCGAAGGCAGCAAGCTCAGCGCGGCCGAGCTGACCGAATATCTGGCGGCGTGGGCGGAGAAGTACCCGATCGTTTCGATCGAGGACGGGATGGCGGAGGGCGACTGGGACGGCTGGAAGCTCCTAACCAGGAAGCTGGGAAGGAAGACGCAGCTCGTGGGCGACGACCTGTTCGTCACCAATACCAGGATCCTGTCGGAAGGCATCAGCCAGGGAGTGGCCAACTCGATCCTCATCAAGATAAACCAGATCGGCACCCTTACCGAGACCATGGATGCGATCGAGATGGCCAAGCGAGCGGGTTACACCGCCGTCGTATCGCACCGCTCGGGGGAAACCGAGGACACTTTCATTGCCGACCTGGCGGTGGGTACGAACGCGAGGCAGATCAAGACGGGGTCGCTTTCGCGCTCGGATCGGGTGGCGAAGTACAACCAGTTGCTGCGCATCGAGGAAGACCTCGGTGACTCCGCCAGTTACGCCGGCCGGGACGCGTTTCATCAGGTCAAGTAGATGCGCCTGCTCGCAGTCGCGCTCATCGTCCTGATCGCCCTGATCCAGTATCCGCTCTGGCTCGGCAAGGGCGGCTGGTTGCGAGTGTGGCAGCTTGACCGGCAGGTCCACGCCCAGCGCGAAACCAACGACAGGCTGGCCGCGCGCAATCAGGCGCTGGCGGCGGAGGTGCGGGATCTGAAGGAGGGCTACGAAGCGATCGAAGAGCGCGCCCGTGCCGAACTGGGAATGATCAAGAAGGACGAGATCTTTTTCCAGGTGCTCGATCCCGCGTTGCCGGGGAAGCGCGAAAAGTAAGGCTGAGGCGACTCAGAGGAACTCACCGCCAGGGCACCAAGAAACCAGGCCATACAAGGAAGATCCCGGCATGTTTCTCTGCCCCGGTGCCCGCCCCGGCGCCGGGTCGCCACGGTGGCGCGGACCGGTTATTCCCGTCTTCGCGCTTCGCTCTTCAGCGCTTCCGCCAGCCGCAATTCTTCCAGTGTATTGAAGTTTCCGAAGGCCTCGGGCTCGTCGTCGAAGGCGACCTCCACTGTCCGCAGCGTCGAATACCAGGCGTCGATCTTTCTTCCCCCTTCGGCGAGAAATCCCTCCAGGTGCGGCAGCAGATCACGGCCGGCTACGCAGAATACCGGATGCGCCTGGGCGCCGGTCCTCGCCACGCTGAGCTGCGCCTGGCCGGCGGATACCGGGCGTGCGAGGCGCAGGACCAGGTCCAGGGGCAGAAAGGGGGAATCACAGGGCACCGTGGCGACCAGCGGCGACAGCGCTTCCTTCATGCCTCGGTGCAATCCGGCCAGCGGTCCGGCGAAGCCGCCGACCTCGTCCGGGACGACGCGGTACCCGTAAGCAGCGTAACTCTCGAGGTTCTGGTTGGCGTTGATCAGGACTTCTCCCACCTGGGGCGCGAGGCGCTCCAGCACCCACTCGACCATCGGCCTGCCGCGGAACGCTTGCAGGCCCTTGTCGACTCCACCCATGCGTCGCCCACGGCCACCGGCAAGGACGATTCCGGTTACCGACGGGGTGATGCCGGTGTGACGAGTGAGGAGCCCAGCCGTCCCGGGGTTCGCGCCTGTCACTTTTCACCTCTCAGTGCTTGCGGAACCGTTGCCCGCCGGTGAACAGCAGGTAATGCTTGCCGGTGGCGCGGCCGACCATGGTCAACCCGACCTTCTGCGCCACCTCGAAGCCCATTTGCGTCAAACCCGAGCGCGACACCAGGATCGGAATTCTCATCTGAGCACACTTGATCACCATTTCCGAGGTCAGCCGGCCGGTGGTGTAGAAGATCTTGTCGTCGCCTTCGACTGCGTCCAGCCACATCAGCCCGGCGATCGCGTCGACCGCGTTGTGCCGTCCGACATCTTCCACGAAGTAGAGGATCTCTCCGCCCCTTGCCAGCGCGCAGCCGTGCACCGCGCCCGCCTCGCGGTAAATGGTCTCGCGCCTGCGCACGGAGTCCAGCAGGGCGTACAGCGTGGCTTCCGACAAAGTCGCGGAATCGGAAAGCCGCACCTGGTCGATCTCCTGCATCAGATCGCCGAACACCGTGCCCTGGCCGCAGCCGGTCGTCACGGTCCTCTTGCCGAGCCGGCGGGCGAGATCGGCAATTCCTCGGCGAGTGGTAATGGCGCAGGCGCCGGTTTCCCAGTCAACCTGCACCGATTCGATATCGTCCAGCCTGGCAGCGAGGCGCTGGTTGCGCAGGTAACCGACTGCCAGGGCTTCCGGAGCCTGGCCCAGCGTCATCAGCGTCACCACCTCGCGCTTGTCGATGTACAGGGTCAGAGGCCGTTCGCCGGCGATCGCGGTCGGAACCTGCGTGCCGCTCTCGTTCACCGCCTGCACAGTGAACGTGAGCGCCGCGGAAGCCTGCGACAGGCGGGGCCGCTTCGGTGCTGCGGCGTCGTTCATTCCGGGGCAGGGACTTTGACCATGCGTGGATTATCGCAGACCTCGCGCTGTGTCCCGGTTGCGGGCGTGCGCGGCCCGTGGCGGTTGTGCGAAACTGTCGCGCGAGAACAATCGGGTCCTTTGAAGTCCGCCCAGGAATGCGACAGAACTCGACAGGCTTTCGCCGGGAGAGAGGCAAACCGAAAGGAAGGCAAGTCGACGCGCGTGCCTCGGCCGAGGTGCGCGCGTTGCTGGGGGATGCGCCCCGTCGCCGCGACCTGCTGATCGAGTACCTGCATCGCATCCAGGACGCGTTCGGTCACCTCTCCGCAGGCCGACTCGCGGCGCTGGCGCAGGAAATGCGCCTCTCGCTGGTTGAAGTCTACGAAGTCGCGACCTTCTATCACCACTTCGACGTATTGAAGGACGGTGTGCGGCCGCCCCCGAGATTGACTGTCCGCGTGTGCCATTCGCTCTCCTGCGAAATAGCCGGCTCAGGGCAGCTTCTCGAGCGGCTGCCTGCGCTGCTGGGCAACAGGGTGCGGGTGATTCCGGCGCCCTGCGTCGGACGATGCGAGGTTGCCCCCTGCGTGGTCGTCGGCCGCAACCCGATACCCCGGGCGAGCGAAGAACTGGTGTCGAACGCCGCGCGAGCGGGCGATGTGTACTGTCCCGCGCCTGCGCCGGTCTCGTACTCGAAGTACCGTCGCGGCGGTGGATATAGGCTGATCCAGGAGTGCCTCGCCGGCAAGCGGGAACGCGAATCAACTTTCGCCGAACTGGAAGACTCGAAGCTCAGAGGGCTGGGCGGCGCCGGATTTCCGGCGGGACGCAAGTGGCGCATAGTCTGGAACGAGCCTGCCCCGCGACTGCTCGCCGTCAACGTCGACGAAGGCGAGCCGGGCACCTTCAAGGACCGCTGGTATCTGGAGCGCGATCCGCATCGTTTTCTCGAAGGCGCGCTGATCGCTGCATGGGCGGCGGGGTGCGGGGAGATCTACATCTACCTGCGCGACGAGTACGCCGGTTGCCGCGAGATGCTCGCCGGGGAACTGGCCGCGCTGCAGAGGAGCCCGCCGTGCGCCTTGCCGCCGATACACCTGCGTCGAGGCGCCGGCGCCTACATCTGCGGCGAAGAGTCGGCGATGATCGAGTCGATCGAAGGCAAGCGCGGCATGCCGCGGCTGCGGCCGCCGTACGTCGCCCAGGTCGGGCTCTTCGGCCGCCCGACCCTCGAGCACAACCTGGAAACCCTCTACTGGGTGCGCGAAATTCTCGACAAGGGCGCGGACTGGTTCGCCGGTCATGGTCGCCACGGCCGGCAGGGGCTGCGATCGTTCTCCGTTTCCGGTCGCGTGCGCGATCCTGGAGTGCATCTCGCGCCGGCGGGCATCACTGCGCAGGAGCTGATCGATGAGTACTGTGGCGGAATGCTTCCCGGCCACGAGTTCTACGCATACCTGCCGGGAGGCGCTTCGGGCGGCATCCTGCCGGCGTCGATGGGGGATATCCCGCTCGATTTCGACACGCTGAATTCCTACGGCTGCTTCATCGGCTCGGCCGCGGTCATCGTCCTTTCGGACAGGGACAAGGCCAGCGACGCGGCGAGGAACCTTATGGGTTTCTTCGCCGACGAGTCTTGCGGTCAGTGCACGCCCTGCCGGGTCGGCACGGTGAAAGCGCTGAGCTTGATGGAGAAGGGCAAGTGGGATCAGCCGCTGCTGAAGGAGTTGTCGCAGGCGATGATGGATGCATCCATCTGCGGCCTCGGGCAGGCGGCTCCCAATCCGGTATTGAGTGTGATGAAATACTTTCAGAGGGAGCTTGATTGACCGCCAGGACGCCAACCATCGAGTTCAAGCTGAACGGCCGCCGTGTCACGGGCTATTCCCATGAGACGCTCATCGAGGCAGCACGGCGGCATGGGGTAGAGGTTCCCTATCTCTGCTACAAGCCCGGTTACCGTCCCGACGGCAACTGCCGCGCCTGCATGGTCGAGATCAAGGGCGAACGGGTGCTGGCGCCTTCCTGCTGCCGCTACCCGACTGCGGGAATGGAGGTGGAGACTGCGAGCGCGCGCGCGTTGGCCTCGCAGAAGATGGTGCTCGAGCTGCTGCTTTGCGACATGCCCGAACGCCAGTATCGTCCCGATTCGGAGCTGGACAAGTGGGCGGCGAAACTCTCCATGGCGCGCCCGCGCTTCGGCAGGCGGGAGCAGCCGGCAGCGGACCTGTCCCACCCGGCCATCGCGGTCAACCTCGATGCCTGCATCCAGTGCACTCGGTGCCTGCGTGCCTGCAGGGAAGAGCAGGTCAACGACGTCATCGGCTACGCGCATCGCGGTCAGCAGTCGCAAATCGTCTTCGACTTCGACGATGCAATGGGCGACTCGACCTGTGTCGGTTGTGGTGAATGCGTCCAGGCCTGCCCGACAGGAGCGCTGATGCCGGCGGGTGACGTCGGCATGGAGAAACCCGACAAGACGGTCGATTCGGTCTGCCCATACTGCGGCGTGGGCTGCCAGCTTACCTACCATGTGAAGGACAATCGCATCCTGTTCGTCAATGGAGCGGACGGGCCCGCCAATGGCGGGCGCCTGTGCGTCAAGGGCCGCTACGGCTTCGATTACGTGCACAGCATCCAGCGCCTGCTCAGGCCTCTGGTACGAAAACCCGGTGTGCCGAAGAGCAAGGAGTTCGCGGTCGATCCAGGGCGATGGGACGAAGTGTTCCGCGAGGCGAGCTGGGACGAGGCGCTCGATCTCGCTGCCGGCCGGCTGAAGGAGATCCGCGACACGTACGGCAAGCAGGCGCTGGCAGGGTTCGGCTCGGCCAAGGGCAGCAACGAAGAGGCCTACTTGTTCCAGAAACTGGTACGCACAGGGCTCGGCTCGAACAACGTCGATCACTGCACCCGGCTGTGCCACGCCTCCTCGGTGGCGGCTCTCCTGGAGGGAATCGGCTCCGGCGCGGTGTCGAACCAGGTCAACGACTGCCTGAACGCAGAGGTCGTTTTCGTGATCGGCGCCAATCCCACCGGGAATCACCCGGTGGCAGCCACGTGGTTCAAGAACGCAGCGAAGAAGGGTGTGAAGCTGATCGTCGCCGACCCGCGGCGCAACGATCTGGCGCGGCATGCGACCCATTTCCTCCAATTCAAGCCGGACACCGACGTCGCTCTGCTCAATGCCATGATGCACGTGATCGTCCACGAAGGCCTGGTCGATCAGGCGTTCATCGACAGCCGTACCATCGGTTATGGAGACCTGAAGAACAACGTCCTGGGCTACAGCCCGGAAGCGATGGCGCCGGTGTGCGGGGTCCCGCCAGAAACCATCAAGGCCGTGGCGCGGCTGTACGCGACCTCGCGAGCGTCGATGATCTTCTGGGGGATGGGAATATCGCAGCACGTTCACGGCACCGACAACGCCCGCTGCCTGATTGCACTGGCGATGATGACCGGGCAGATCGGCCGGCCGGGCACCGGTCTGCACCCTCTGCGCGGGCAGAACAACGTGCAGGGTGCTTCCGACGCGGGACTCATTCCGATGATGCTTCCCGACTACCACCGCGTGGACAACGCCCGGGTGCGAGTCGAGTACGAGAAACTCTGGGGCACGAAGCTGGATCCGAAGCCCGGGCTGACCGTGGTCGAGATCATGCGGGCGGCACTCGAGCGCGACATCCGCGGCATGTACATCATGGGAGAGAACCCGGCGATGTCCGATCCGGACTTGTCCCATGCGCGCGAGGCGCTGGCCTCGCTCGACTGGCTGGTGGTGCAGGACATCTTTCTCACCGAGACCGCGTACCTCGCGGACGTCGTGCTTCCGGCATCGGCCTGGCCGGAAAAGACCGGGACGGTGACCAACACCGACCGCATGGTGCAGCTCGGTCGGCGCGCGCTCGACCCGCCGGGGGAGGCCCGTCAGGACCTGTGGATCATCCAGCAGATGGCGCACCGGCTGGGCCTGGACTGGAACTACGAAGGGCAGGAGGGCGGCGTGGCGCAAGTGTTCGATGAAATGCGCCGGGCAATGCCTTCGATCGCGGGACTAACCTGGCAGCGGCTGGAGCGGGAGGGGTGCGTCACTTATCCCTGCGAGCGCGAGGGAGACCCTGGACAGCCTGTGGTGTTTACCGATCGCTTCCCCACGCAGTCCGGAAAGGGCCGCTTTGTTCCGGCGGACATCATTCCTGCCGCCGAGCGCCCGGACGCGAACTACCCGATGGTGCTCATCACCGGCCGCCAGCTCGAGCACTGGCATACCGGGGCGATGACCCGGCGATCCTCGATGCTCGACGCCATCGAGCCTGAGCCGACCGCCTCGCTGCATCCCTTCGACCTTGCCCGGCTGGAAATCAGGCCGGGCGAGGCGATTACCGTCGAGTCGCGGCGGGGAAAGATCGCCCTCTATGCCCGCACCGACGATGCCACTCCACCGGGGGCCGTGTTCATTCCATTCTGCTTCTACGAGGCCGCCGCCAACCTGCTCACCAACCCGGTCCTGGATCCGGTCGGCAAGATCCCCGAGTTCAAGTACTGTGCGGTGCGCGTGGACAAGGGAGGGCAGGTGCCGGCCATACGCTTCTATGGCAGCAGCGCTGCCGCTTCGCATTAGACCGAAAAGCGAACCACGCGGCACGCCGCGTAGCGGCTTGTTGAGGCATAGGCTAACCTCTGCGAGGCCAAGGTCATGCCGCCGCCGGAGGCACGAAGAAAACCGGATGGAAGAATAGGAATATACGCAGTTCACAAGAAACTCCCTCTCCTCTTGCGGGAGAGGGCGGGAGAGGGGGGAATTCTGAAAACGATCCTGATCACCGGCGCCGCGGGAGACGTCGGCAGCCACTTGCGGCACGAGCTGGCCGGGCGCTACGCACTGAGGCTCTCCGACATCCGGCCGATCCGCAAACTCGCCAAGGGCGAGACGTTCATTCGTGGGGATCTGACGCGCCTCAGTGACATGCTGCGCATAACCAGTGGCGTGGATGCCATCGTGCACCTCGGCGGTCAATCCGGAGAAGGTCCGTGGAAGCAAATCCTGCGCATCAACTTCGTCGGCTGCTACAACGTCTTCGAGGCGGCGCGCAGGAACGGCGTGAAGCGAATCCTGTTCGCCACCAGCAACCACGCGACCGGCTTCTACCGGCGCGACGAAAGGATCGACCATCGCGTCTACCCGAAACCCGACAGCCGCTACGGCTTGTCGAAGGTGTTCGGCGAGCAGCTCGGCAGCCTCTATGCGGATCGCTACGGCTTGCAGGTGTTCTGCATGCGCATCGGCAACGTCAATCCGGCTCCGGTGGATAAGCGGCGACTGTCGCTGTGGTTGAGTCCGCGAGACCTGGGGCAACTGGTCATAATCGGCATTGAGCACCCGGAGATCAGCTTCGAGATCGTCTACGGCGTGTCGGGCAACCGGCGAACCTGGTACGACAACTCGAACGCCGAGCGTCTCGGCTACCGGCCGCAGGATGACAGCGAGCCTTATGCCGCCGACGTGCTCGCCCGGGAGAAACCGGAGACCGACCCGGTTTCGGAGAAGTACCAGGGCGGGACGTTCTGCCTGGCCGAGTTGGGCGGCGATCCCACGCGTCCCCCGCTCAAGAAAACAAAGAGCGCCCGGAAACGATGACCGAGGTTCGCCCGAAGCTGATCGCCCCACCCGGCGCCTGCGATACCCATATGCATTTCTACGACCGGGATGTGCCTGCGGCTCCCGGCGGGCCCGTGCTGCCCGGGCACTTCAGCGTGCCGATGTACCGGGAAGTTCAGGAGCGCCTCGGACTGGAGCGGGTGATCGTGGTCCAGCCCAACGCCTACCAGGCCGACAACCGCGTCACGCTGGCGGGCATGAAGGCGCTCGGCGCGGCGGCCAGAGCCGTGGCGGTGGTGCCGCCCGGCGTCACCGATGCCGAGCTGGAGGATTTGACCAGGGCCGGAGTCGTCGCCCAGCGGTTCTTTGCGCTGCCGGGCGGCGCGATCGGGTTCGACCGGATGGACCCGCTCATGGCCCGGGTGCATCCGTTCGGCTGGCATGCGAATATCCAGCTCAACGGCCGCGATCTTCCTCTGCATGAAACGCAACTGAAGCGCCTGCCGGGGAACTTCGTGATCGACCACATCGGCAAGTTCATCGACCCGGTACCTCCGGAGCACGAGGCGTTCAAGTCCTTGCTGCGGCTGCTCGACACCGGTCGCTGCTGGGTGAAACTGTCTGCGCCCTACGAATCCTCGAAGTCCGGCCCGCCGGGTTACGCCGATGTCGCGCCGCTGGCAAGGGCACTGGTGAAGCACGCGCCCGAGAGGATGCTCTGGGCCAGCAACTGGCCGCACCCCTACCGAACAGCGCCGGTGAATGCGGCGATGCTCGACCTGTTGCTCGACTGGGCGCCGGAGGAGGCGACCCGGAGGAAGATTCTGGTGGAGAATCCTGCTCGCCTCTATGGTTTCTGACTCTATGAACGATCTCAGCCATCTTCTCAAGAACAACCGCGACTGGGCGGAAGGCGTGCGCCAGCGCGAGCCGGATTTCTTCCACAAGCTCTCGCAGATCCAGGCGCCGGAGTATCTCTGGATCGGCTGTTCGGACAGCCGGGTGCCGGCCAACCAGATCACCGGACTGGCGCCCGGGGAAGTGTTCGTTCATCGCAACGTCGCCAACGTGGTGGTGCATGCCGACCTGAACTGCCTGTCGGTGCTGCAGTTTGCCGTGGACGTGCTCAAGGTCAAGCATGTCATCGTCTGCGGGCACTATGGCTGCGGCGGGGTGATGGCCGCGCACGACAATCTCAAGCTCGGCCTGGTGGACAACTGGCTGCGACACATTCAGGACGTGCGAGACAAGCACCTTCAGTCGCTTTCGCGGCTCACAAGCCGAGAAGAGCGGCTCACGCGCCTCTGTGAGCTGAACGTGATCGAGCAGGTGATCAACGTCACGCATACCACCGTGGTGCAGGACGCCTGGACCCGCGGGCAAGGGCTGACGGTTCACGGCTGGATCTACGGCCTCCAGGACGGACTGATCCGTGATCTCGGCATGAGCGTCTCTCACCCAGAGAACCTGCCTACGCGGTATGCCTCGGCGGTCGGATCGAGCGGGAACTAGCCTCAGCCGATCATCTCCAGGTACGTCCAACCGCCGCATCGGTCATACATGAGCGCCGCGCAATGACCTCGAAAGCAAAGCTCGTTATCGGCTCGATTCTGCTGGTCCTCGTACTGCTGCTGTTGCTGCTGTGGTTCTTTCGAGGCGGCGCCCCCGTTCCCTCCCGCGAACCGGGCGGGCAGGCGGTATTGAACGAAGTTCTGTTTTCCTCCGCTCAGGATCAGTTCCAGTTCGTGGAGCTCAAGGGCACCGCCGGAGACGGGTCGGTGGAAGGATGGAAGCTCTCGAACGAGAAAGGAGAGACTTTCCCGCTTCCTCCCACGACGCCGCGCATCGGGCCGGGCGAATTCCTGCTGGTCGTCTTTGATGGCGAGAATCGTGTCGAGGGGCGCACGGTGCGTGCGGATCGCAGGGAGTTTCTGAATCGCGTATCCGGATCAGTGGAACTGGTCGACGGAGGAGGGCGCAGCCTCGATCGGGTGGCGTGGGGCGTTGGGCAGGCGGGCGGGGTCAACCTGGGGCGGGGCGGCGTGCACGAAGACCTGGTCGCCGGCACCTCCCTGGGCCGTCATCCGCGTTCGGTGAAGGCCGGCGATTTTCTTGAATGGCTGACGTTTCAGGGCAAAGAGATGACGCCGGGTACGCAGAATCCCAATCCTCGCGTCGAGGTGCTCCTGCCGATCGACGGTGCGTTCTTCCCGCGGCCGTCGATCGAACTGAGCTGGTACCCCGTTGCCGGGGCCGGAAGTTATCGGGTTCAGATCGCCGCCGATGCCGAGTTCAGCCGGGTGGTCGAGGACAGAGTTGTTCAGACACCGTCGTTTGCAACGCCGGCACTGGCCGCAGGCGATTACCTGTGGCGGGTCCAGGCGGTGTTCGCTGGCGATTCGACGGCAGAGTATTCGCCGGCGAGCTCCTTCACGATCTCCACGACCGAACTTCCGGCAGCGCCAGCACCATCGTCGGGCTCGCTCATTTCCGACGCGCATGCGGCGGACCTGGTCCCGCCGCGCCGGGAAGGGGTGCTCGCGGTGCCCATGATCTATCAGCACAAGGATACGGCGATGCTGCTGCTGGAGTCCCAGAACGAATCCGGGACGCATGCATGGGACAGGGACCACGGTGCGCTGGACCAGGGTGATCCCGCCGACAACATGAATTGCGCCCTGGCGTCCACGGTGATGGTCAATCGTTTTGCCGGGGGCAACCTCAGCCAGGATCGAATCGGCTACGAACTGCGGAAGGCAGACGTGGCGGATAACCCCGCCTGGGACCTGAACTATGGCCGTGGCCTCCAGCTCGATCAGATCAACCAGGTGCTGACGTTCGCGTTCAACGGCGCTGCGGTGGCGCGACACACCCCGACGACAGCCGATGCCTTCTGGGCAATGGTCACCCGTGAAATCGACGCCCAGCGCCCCATCGTGATCCGGGTGCCGAATCACGCCGTTGTGATCGCCGGCTACTATCAGTTTTCGCTGACGGGACCGAATGCGCGATTCGTGACCATCAACGATCCGTGGAGCGGCCGGCATCTGGTGAATCTCTCCCGCATGCGCAGGGTCACTCACTACTGGTTGGTAGCGGATACCAGCAACCCCAGGAACGACGAGGCAACCCTCACCCAGGACTCCGATGGCGACGGGATCGTGGATTTCGACGAACTGGAGCGGTTCAAGACACTTCCTGGCGATCGCGACAGCGATCACGACAAGGTTGCGGACAAGACCGAGGTCTATGCGAGCGTGTTCGATCCGGACGACGGCTACGCGGCATTGGGGACCTACAGCTTCACCCGGGATCGCGATGGCGACAGGAAGTTCATGGAGTCCGACCCCGACAGCGACGGCGGCGGATGCAAGGACGGGGAAGAGGACAAGAACGCGAACGGAAAGCGCGATAGCGGCGAAACCAGCAATTTCGATGAAGACGACGACAAATGCGAGGCGGGGCCGCTCGGCGGCAGGGTGAAGATGACCTATGCGTATAGTGCATCCAGGAGGGCGACCTGCGTGGGTCGGGTGGAGATAAACACCCGCTTCACGCTGCACCCGGTGATTTCTCCCCAGGCGCCGAACATCGTCCACACTTATCGCGCGGACGCTCTGACCTATGACATCAGGACTGACGGTTGCGCCGACTACCCCGGCGACGATCTCGTCTATACCTTCGACGAAGGGATTCACCTGTCCGGAACCATTCCGCTGACCGAGCAGAATCTCGGATTCGTCATGTTCTTTCCTGCGTTTCCGCAATTTTCCATGCAGCTCCCGGCGGACATCACCTATCTAAATGACGTGAATAGAATGACCGGCAGATACACGACCTCGGACGGGACGACCTTTCCTGCAGAAACCTCCGTGGTGTACGAGGCGCTCGCGATCGAGAGCAATCCGAGCAATTGCGCGAGCGGCTCGACGTGGGCCCAGCCCGAGATGCTGGACTTCTGCACTGAACCGACTCCCTGCGCGGATTCGCCGAGGGCGCCGGCCGAATGCTTTACCGAGCCTCAACGTTACTACATGCTTCCGTTCAGGAAGTCGTTTCACTGGGATACGCCGGAGAATGAACCGGGCGAGCAGTACCACATCGGCGACGTCGATGTAACCGTGGAGATCTGCGAAGGCTGCGGGGAGGAGTAGAGGTTCGGATACGCGACCTTTGGATGAGTTCTCCAATCGCCCTCGGTTGGTCTGCGAGCGACGTGGTTCACCATAAGAGCAAGTGGAGGAGATGAGATGAAGCCACTGCGAAGCATCGTCTGCGGGTTGGTCCTGGCAATGTCCTCGGCCGTTCTGGCCTGGGCTGCCGACCTGCCGACTGGCGACCCGGAACGGCTCGGGTTCTCGGCGGAACGCCTTTCGCGAATCAAACCCGCCATCCAGCGGGAAATCGAGAAGGGGCAGTATCCGGGCGCGGTGATGCTGGTCGCGCGCAACGGCCGGATCGTCTATTTCGAGAGCGTCGGCCAACTCGATCCCGCCAGCGGCAAGCCGATGACGAAGGACGCCATCTTCCGGCTCTATTCGATGACCAAGCCGTACACGTCGGTCGCCATCATGATGCTGATGGAGGAGGGGAAGCTGCGTGTGACGGATCCTGTCTCCAGGTACATCCCGGCGCTCGCCAATCTGCAGATGAGCATCGAGACAAAGGATCCGTACACCGGCCTGACGAAGTACGTGAATGTGCCGGCCGATCGCGAGATCAACATCCAGGATCTGCTGCGCCACACCTCGGGTTTCGTGTACGCAGGGTTCACCGCTCACCCGAAAGTCAAGGAGCTGTACACGAAGGAAGGGGTCGACTGGAAGGACGTCACGCCCGGCGAGCAGATCGAGCGGTTGGCAAAGGTGCCGCTGGCTCACCAGCCGGGCACGACCTTCGAGTACGGCCTGTCCACCGACGTGCTGGGGCGCATAGTCGAAGCGATCTCGGGCATGACGCTGAGCGAGTTCCTGCAGAAACGCCTGTTCGCGCCGCTCGGCATGACCGATTCCGCCTTCATCGTGCCGCAGGCCAAGCTCGGCCGGCTGGCGCAGCCTTTTGCGATCGATCCTGGAACCAATAACCCGATCAAGCTGCTCGATGTCGCGGTGGCGCAAAAAAATGAGGCCGGCGGCGCTGGCAGCGTCGGCACCGCGTCGGACTACGCCCGCTTTCTGCAGATGCTGCTCAATGGCGGAGAGCTCGATGGCGTGCGCCTGCTGAGCCCGGTCACCGTGAGATACATGACGGCGGACCATCTCGGCCCGGACACGAAATTTTCCGGCGCGACGACGCTCCCCGGAGGCACGGGCTTCGGACTGGGCTTCGCCGTCCGCAAGGAAACCGGCCGCTTCGAAGTCATCGGGAACGCCGGCGAGTACTACTGGGCCGGCGCGGCAGGCACCGGCTTCTACGTCGACCCGAAAGACGGAATCATCTGCGTGTGGATGACGCAGGCACAGTTCGGGATGGCACGGCGATACGATCGCTACCTGTTCAAGCAGATGGTGTATCAGGCCGTCGTCAAGTGAATCGCGGAAAGGCGCGAGGGGTGAGGGTGAGAAGTGATTGCGAAGTAGAAAGAGGGAAATGAGGCCATTAATTCCTGCGAGCTGACAGCCGGTCAGCTCTTGCTTCGTCGCGCCGAGCCGTCTCCACCCAAGAGCCCGATCAGCAGCCCCGAGCCTCCCACGACGCTGTGGAGGATGGTGTCAAGGCGGTTGAAAGCGTCCAGCTCGGCGAAATCGGGAAAGACCCAGCCGAAGGCTGCGACAAAGGCGAAGAAGGCGCCATTGACGAGGCAGAACGGCCGCCATACCCGCTCGTTGCTCCACCCCACGACGAGAATCCCGACGCCCACGGCGACGTGAAAGATCTTGTGCCAGGTCTCGGGCCGATGCCCGAACTCGCGGTAGTCGGCAATGAGACTCAGCAGGACCAGAACGAAGAAGATCCCGATCCCGCGGGTGTACCACTTCTGAAGCCACCTGGCGCGCATGTGAACGATGTTACATCGGCATCGAGATCACTGATTCAGAATCAGAGCAGAGGGGGTCCTGCCGCCTCAACGTCGAGCTCACCGACGCGGCGTTTTCGCCGCGTCCGGTGCAGCGCCTTGTTGGGCCGCTGTTGGTTGAACCACACGCACTAATGCGAGTGAACCGGCAAACCGTCGTGGCTGTGTTCGAGAATGCGGTGAAACTCCTCGCCCGGCTCCTCTGCTGGATCGATGTGGACGATAATCGACGACAAGTACGTGAGACGGTGAAACAATTTATGCCGCACCTCTTTGGCGACGGCGTGCGCTTCCACAACCGAAAGATGGGAGGCCACCGCCACGTTCAACTCCGCGTACAGACGGTGGCCCAACCAGCGTGCGCGGACGTCGGTTACCTTCTCCACACCGCCCGCGTGACCAGCGGCATCGCGGATCTCATCTACGATTTCCGGCTCCACACCGTCCAGCGCGCGGGTGAAGACAGCCTTGCTCGATTGCCACACGATCTGCACGATCGCTAGCGTGATAAGCAATCCTACGATCGGGTCGGCCAAAGGATATCCGAGCCACACGCCGACGGCCCCGAACAGCACAGCTAGGCTCGTCAAGCCGTCCACCCGAGCGTGATAGCCGTCGGCGATCAAAGCTGCGCTGTTGATTTCCTTGCCCACCTTGATGCGGAACAGTGCGACCGCCTCGTTGCCCAGAAAGCCGACGACCGAAGCCACGGCGACCGCCCACAAATGGCCGACCGGCTGTGGGTGCAGCAGTCGCTGAACGGCCTCGTAGCCCGCAAACGCTGCGCTCAACGCGATGATCGCGACGATGCTCATGCCGGCCAAGTCTTCGACGCGGCCGTAGCCGTAGGTGAAATTCCTGTTCGGCTTCCAGCGCGAGAGCACAAAGGCAATCCATAGCGGCACCGCCGTCGCCGCGTCCGCAAAGTTGTGAATGGTGTCCGCCAGCAGCGCCATGCTGTCTGACAGCCAAACGACGACAACTTGAAAAAGGGCCGTTACAAGCAAGCCGGCAAAGGACCACTTGATGGCCCAGATTCCCCGCTCAGACGTGGTAATAGACGGATCAATGACGCCGTGAGCATGACTGTGTCCGCCGTGCATGCCCTCCCCATGAGAATGGTCACGGGGATGTCCGTCGTGATCGTGTGTGTGAGACTTATCGTGCGAGTGCTCCATAGTCATCTCTCGAAGTAGTTATCGGCGGGCTTTGTGACGCGCACCACCCCGGCCCAACGTCCGCGTTGTGGCGCGCTGAAGAAGGCGCGGAGCGCCGCCACGCAAACGTGATCTTCATCCGATTTGGTGGACACTTTGCTGGGCATTTGCCAAGCATTCGAACTCGACCGGGGAATGATAGCCCAGACTGGAATGGATGCGTTTCTGATTGTAGAAGCGCTCGATGTAGCCGGCCACTGAGGCGTTGAGCTCGGCATCACTGGCGAAGGCGCGCTGGTGCGTGAGCTCGGCTTTCAGCGAATGAAAGAAGCTCTCCATGTGCGCATTGTCCTGGCAGTGTCGCGGGCGGTTCATGCTGGGCACGATGCCCTTGACCTTCAGGAAGTCCTGGTAGTGGTAGCCCGAGTACTCGATGCCCCGGTCCGAGTGAAACAGCAACCCCGGCCTGGGATTGCGAGCCGCGATCGCGCGCTTGAGCGCCCGCAGGGTGACCTCTATGGTGCGATTGCGCGAGAGGGTCCAGCCCACGATACGACGCGAGAACAGATCCATCACGGTGGCCAGGTAGCGCCAGCGCTTGCCCAGGCGCAGGTAGGTAAGATCGCCCACCCAGATCTGGTCGGCGCGCGTGGGCAATGGCTCATCGAGCCTCAGGTTGCCGGTCTTGGCGAAGAACCTGCGCACCATGCCGGGACCCTTGCGGTACAGTCTGCTCACGCGCGCGCGCAGCCCGCGCTCGCGCATCAGGCGCGCGACCCGCTTGTTGCTGCAGCCTATGCCCTCACGCTTGAGCACTTCGTGCACGCGCGGCGAGCCGTAGCGCCCGCCGCTGTCGCGGTGGATGCGCTCGATCCGCGCCCCCAGCTCTTCGTCATTGCGCCGGCGTTTGCTGCCGGCCCTGGCCAGCCAGGCGTAGAACCCGCTCCTTGAAACCTTGTAGCGCCCACACAGCAACGCCACCCCGTACTGCGCTCGGTGCTCGGCTATGAACTCGAACTTCGCCTTCGGCGTTCGATATTGAAGCGGATGGCTTTTTTTAACAGGTCATGCTCCACCTCGAGTGCAGCCAACTTTCGCTCCAGCGCCCGCACCTCGCGTCGCGCCTCGACCTTGGCCTGTAGTTGCTTCACCTGCCGCTTCAGTGCCCGTTTCTCCACATCCGCCTTCGTTGCCCTCAGCACCTTCGGCAGCCTCAGCCCAACGGCCTCGCCCGCCGGCCTGAGCTTGCCCTCGCGGTAGTCCTTCTTCCACTTCGAGAGCATGAACGGGTGGATGTCCAGCGCGTGGGCCACATCCTGCGTCTGGATATCCGGATGATTGGCCAGTCTCACCGCCTGAATCTTGAACTCGAGCGAGTAGCGATGAACCTTCTTCGGCCCAACTGGTGCTGCCATGACACCTCCTCAATCGTTAGGTCGAGGTGTCCACTTTATCGGATGAGGTTCCGGGTCCGTGTCGAAGCGCAGGTTAGGTCTCACAGCACCTCGACCAATGAGATTGACTGTTCGAAGAGCCTTTCCGCTTGCTCACGATCTAGGAGCGCCAGCTTTGCCAATGGCGCTGATACAGTGCATACCGACCATGCGAGTGACTCGAGACTGACGTTCAAGCCTTCAGGCTGAAATACTCCACCGAGTATGGGTCGCTTCTCGTCGTTATGGGCTTGCGGTAGGGTTCGAGGAGTGACATGGGTTCCGACCTCGCACAGCCACGAGTAGCGGTCTTGATCTGTCGGCACCACAGCGCCTAGCGACTCAAGAGCTGCTCGGACGTTCGCCGGGGAATAGTTCCGCCTACGGTCCTTGTCCGGCAGGTCGAGCCAGAGACGGATGTGAGCGTTATCAGTGAAGAACAGGTGAATGAGGTTCCCGATCTCGGCAATGTTTCGGGATAGAGCCAGGGCTTCGTCGTAGTAGCCGAAGCCCATCAGCCGGTATGCCGAGTGGGCGGAGGTACAAGTTCGACCGGCCAAGTACTCGAAAACATGCTCTTTCCCGTGGCAACCCCAATGACAGCACGCCATCCGATAGAGAAGCGATACGACGGTACCGAGCCTCGCAGCGACATCGCTATTACCGGTGGTGGCCGCCGCTATGGACGCAGCCTCGCATGACTCCTCAATGGAGCGACTCAACCTCCAATACGAAGCACCCTCAGGGAAGGAAGGCGACGCGCTCATCAGTGAGGCCTAAACGATCCGGTTGAGCGGCCGCCGAGCGGCGGAGCCGCGAGGGTAGCCGCAAGCAACGCTTGCGGCCGGTCCGCTCGAACCGAGGGTTCGGCCACACTGACACCCGCGGCAACGTTCTAGATAAGAAGCTCACGGCTGCGAGACTGACGCAAGAAACTCAGAGGGTGTCTGCAAACGAATCGGAAACTTGGTCTCCACACTGGCGCGACGATTCAGGATGGTCCGCTTATCAACGGTGAGAAACGCATCACATCGAGCGCGCACTGCGACCATCACGTGATGGGCGTCGGTTGGGTCCAGATTCAAGCCGAGTAGCCCAAGCCAAATCGGATCGTCCTCGAAAATGGGGCTATTCCAGCCGCCGTGGCGATCCCAATGTGAACTGATACCGACCAATTCGTTCATCTCAACCAATGGGACTTTCTCGAGCGCATCGTAGACCTTCTCAATGTCAGGGCGACTCGAGCTTTTGTATCGCTGGACCTCTCGGTGGGTTACTTCCGATGTAACCAGCGAGATTACGCCGGCGTCTCGCAAAGCAAACAACGCCGTAAGGGCGACCAAGTCTGATTGATGCTCTTGCTTTCCCATTGCGGAAACGAGAGTGTTGTCGAGGTACCCCTTCACGCAGCTTTCACCAACCATTTCATCGCGACGTTGCCAACTGTGGGGCCGAACGCTGCGCGTGAGCGGCGAGCGGAGGCGGCGCGAAGCGACGACGTAGCGAGTCCGACTCCACGCGCTTGTTAGACCGCACTTCTCCAGCGATATGGGGCACCGAATTTCGGGTCATTAGTCCTGAACACAAAGCGATCATTAGTCTCCCCAATTCATCCAATCAATGGCACTCTCACTGAATCCGTCGCGCCAGATTCGCGTGCGGCCCGGGTTTAGGAATGGTATTCCTTCCAGTACATCGCGATCCGAAGCTGCCAGAGTGACTACTTGTAGCGGCGTCCTAGGTTGCCGCCAATAATTTTTATCTCCTCCAGCTTGATAGTCGAGAATTAGCTTCCCAAGCGCCTCATACGCATAACTGTCGTATGAGGGCATTGAGTACCCGATCATAATAATCGCCGAGAACGAGTCCATCGTTCTATGCATGTTGCTCCAAAGTTCTCGAATCGGGTCGTGTCCGAGAATTTTGTCGTAAGCCGGAGGTAACAGGAAAGGGACTTCGGAAAACGAACCTGACCGAAACGGAAAATACCGCCGATGATTTGGAACTCGGAATACGCGCGAGAGCAGGTCATGGCCGTATTCGCCCTTAACTGTACCTCGATTTAGGGGCTCTATAGGGACCCAAGCGTTTGCTCCAAATAATGGGTCCTTATCAGGTACATCTGCTCCAGTAGACTTGTAGTAAGCTCGGCTCTCATCGTAGTACCGTCTGTCGTACCAATCGATTGATCCGTGCAGCTTTAATACATCGACAAATTCTGCCTTATGGTTGTGCGGTGGTTTCCCGCGTTTTTCATCATCTAACCACCACTCGGGTGACAGCGAATAAGCGACACCAAGTCGATCAAACGTGTCTTCTAAGACTGTGTCGTAGTTGAAAGTTAACACAAGGTCGTAGGGCGTAAGGGCAGCACAAAATCGCTCATAGAGCCCTTTAGAATTTTCTTCTACATCCTTCGAGAGTATTTCTTGAATAATCGGTCTCGCGGATGCGATTGTTCGGCTTCCGTGTTCGAAGTACTCGTCTGAACCAATCAATTTGAGAAAGTGCTTTCTATGACTGTATGCGAGAACGGATTCTAAAGTTACTTCACTATTCGGATAGAGAGCCGTCCACTCAGATATCTCGTGTTCTAGCGGCCCGTCCCAGTCGTATGCCCGGAAATGCTCGCGCATTCGAGCCCTCACCATTTCGAGCAGCTCGAATCCCAATGGGTGACCGGCGGGTTTCGAAAACCCAGAACCGAGAATGAATAAACGAAATCTCGGGAGCGAGGCCGCCAGAGAATCGTCAGTGATTTCGGAAGTGTCGGTGTTCAAAGCGGTCTAACGTCAAGTTGACCGGCGCGCCGTCGACGCCTTAGACATAGCAGCTGATCTTGGCATAGTCACTATGGAAAATGAGGCCGACCCAGAGCGCGTCCGGTCCAACGGGCGGTTCGGCCACGA
>Ga0187893_10000039_pt1 | contig 271145 bp, 241 predicted proteins | sample MA1701074metaG_FD_139574 | JGI IMG/M metagenome (GOLD analysis project Ga0187893, IMG submission 139574) | White microbial mat communities from a basaltic lava cave in the Kipuka Kanohina Cave System on the Island of Hawaii, USA - MA170107-4 metaG ...
AGACCAACACGGGCCCGATTATGCGGACCTGCCAGCCGTGACTCCTCGAGCGGACGACGCGACTATGGCAGGGATCCGCAGGGCGCGATCCGCGTCGTCCGCATAATCACGATGTCCGCCTAACTCCGGACGGGTGGTTGTGACCCACGATGAGAGCGGCACTCCCGGCCAGAATCGCCGGCTTGAACACCTCGCGCGGTTATGTTGCGGCCGTAGTTATGTGACGTAGCGGCCGCAAGCCCCTGGAGCATCGCCGACGGTCCTGTTCCCAACACCACATAAGCCGGACACCCTTGGACGGCGTTCCGTCAAAGGAGGTCCGGCTCATGTTCGAGAAGCTGTTCGAGAAAGCGTCCGACGTCGTGTACCACACGATCGCGCCGTATGCGGTCGAGCGACAGCAGTTCCTGGAGCTCTGCCGCGAGCAGGGCTTTGCGAAGACAGGCCTCAAGCAGATGGCGAGGATTCTCTTGACCGCCGCCATCGACCTTCACGCACACGGCGGTCTTGACGGGGATCAGGCTCGCCTCGAAGCCGTAGCGACCCGAATCGAAATCGTCCGCGCTGAGGCAGGTGTCACCCGCAGCGCTCACGACTACCGCGGAGAGTTTCTTCGCGTCACGACTCGGTGGCTTCTGTTCGTCGGGCATCTACACAGCGCCGCGCCGCAGCCGCGGCCGTATGCAGCTCTGCTCGATGACTTCACCAAATGGATGAGCGAGGAACGGGGGCTCTCGTCAGGCACCCTCAGGAACCGTCGCTGGCATCTCGGACAGTTCCTGGATTGGCTCCATGAGCGGGCAAGCTGTGTCACGGACCTGGACCTGCGGGACCTCGACGCCTATCTGCAGCACTTGCACGCGAAGGGGCTTTCGCGAGTCACGATCAGGATCTACACCAACGCCGTCAGGGCCTTCATCCGCCACGCCGAGCGGCGCGGCTGGTGCACCGCCGGACTCGCCGACGCCCTGCACGGCCCACGCATCTACCGCGAGCATGGGCTCCCGCTCGGCCCTTCTTGGGACGATGTCAAACGGCTGATCCAGGACGCGGCCTCTTCCCACGACGCCGCCGATGTCCGGGACCACGCGATCCTTCTGCTGCTCGCTGTGTATGGACTCAGGGCCGGTGAAGTCGCCGCCCTTCGCCTTGAGGACATCGACTGGGAGCACGATCGCCTCACCGTGCGCCGCCCGAAGCAGCGGCGTTCTCAGGTCTATCCGCTGGTGCCCAGCATCGGCCACGCCATCGTCCGCTACCTCAGAGAGGTACGGCCGCGATGCGCCTTTCGCGAAGTGTTCCTCAAGATCCTCGCCCCCCTCGGACCGATGACCTCGCAGGCCCTCTACTCCATGGTCGCCACCCGCATGGGCCGCCTCGGCATTCAGGCCCCACGCCGTGGCCCTCACATGCTGCGCCATGCCTGCGCCGGGCATCTGCTGGCGCGTGGCCTGTCGCTCAAGGAGATCGGCGACCACCTCGGTCATCGAAGCCCCGACAGCACGCGCATCTACGCCAAGGTGGACCTCCAGGGCCTGCGCGAGGTTGCCGCCTTCGACCTCGGGGGGCTCGCATGAAGCTCGCCCAGGTCGTCGAGGACTACGTCACCTTGAAGCGCGCGACGGGATTGCGCTTCAGGACTGCCGCGACGACCCTCAATGCCTTCCGTCGCGCGGCCGGGCACATCGACGTCAACGAGATTACGCAGGAAACGGTGCAGGCCTTCTTGAACGGGTCCAGGGCGATCAGCTCGAGCTGGCACCTGAAGCACTACACGTTGGCCGGGCTCTTCCGCTTCGCACTGCAGCGGGGGCTCGTATCGGCCTCGCCCCTGCCGTACCGCGTCCCCAAGCGGCCGGCCTACGCGATGCCGTACATCTACTCCGCGGACGAGCTGCGGCGGCTGCTGGCCGCGACCGAGGCGCTGGACGTAAGGCATCCCATCGGGCACGTGGCAGCGAGCATCCCCGCGCTGACCTACCGGACGCTGCTCTTGCTCCTCTATGGCGCCGGGCTGCGTCTCAGCGAGGCGCTGGCATTGACCGTTGAGGACGTGGACCTCACGGCACACCTGCTCGTCGTGCGGGTCACGAAGTTCTTCAAGAGCCGGCTGCTTCCGATAGGGCCGCGACTCACCGCGGCGCTGACGCTGTACGCCGAGAAGCGACTGGCGCTCGTCGAGCGACCACCGTCGGGACACGCGTTCCTCCTCCGGCGGGATGGGACTGCGATCCGTCGCGACGGCGCGGAGCGCTACTTCAGGATCATCCGTGGCCGCCTCGGCATCGCGCGTCGTGACGGTGCGTACTTTCAGCCTCGCCTCCACGACCTACGACACACCTTCGCGGTGCACCGACTCGTCGCCTGGTATCGCCAAGGCTCGGACGTCCAGCTTCTGCTGCCGAAGCTCTCGACGTATCTGGGCCACATCAGCCTGGCCGAGACGCAGAGCTATCTCACCATGACGCCAGACCTCCTGCGCGAGGCCGGCCGGCGCTTCGAGAGCTACGCCGACCCGGAGGCTCAGCCATGACCGGCACGCCTCTCGTCGGGACGTGGGTACGACGCTTCCTCCTCGAGCACGTCGTCGCTGACCTCAACCTGTCCCGCAATACGCAGGCGAGCTACCGGGACGTCCTGGCCTTGCTGCTTCCTTTCGCGGCCGAGCAGCAAGGCCAGGCCATCGATCAGCTCGAGATTGAATGCCTCTCTTCTGACGTCGTTCGGCGCTTCCTGGCGCACCTTGAAGACGAGCGGCACTGCTCGGTGTCCACGCGCAACCAGCGCCTCGCGGCAATCCACGCTTTCGCTCGCTTCATCGGCGCGCGAAGTCCCGAGCACCTTGCCTGGTGCGCCGAGCTCACGGCCATTCCGTTCAAGAAGGCGGTCAAGGGCACGCTTCCGTACCTCGAGAAGCCCGAGATGGACGCGGTGCTCGCCGCGCCGGACGGCCACACAAGCCAGGGAGCGCGCGACCATGCGCTGCTCCTGTTTCTGTACAACGCGGGCGCCCGAGCCGATGAGGCAGCACGGCTCACGGTGGCCGATCTCGACCTCGGCCCCTCGCCCTCGGCCAAGGTCCTCGGCAAGGGGAAGAAGACGCGCCTCTGCCCGCTGTGGTCCTCGACCGCGGGCGTACTCAAGACGCTTGTCGCGACGCGCAGCGGCCACGAGCCCGTCTTCCTGAATCGCCGGCGCGAGCCCATCACGCGCTTCGGAGTCTACGACCTGGTGAAACGGTACGCGGCTCGGGCGGCGCAGCGCGTCCCGTCCATCGCCACCAAGCGCGTCAGCCCGCACGTGATCCGGCATACGACGGCCGTCCACTTGCTGCGCGCGGGTGTCGACATCAACACGATCCGCGCTTGGCTCGGTCACGTCTCCTTGAACACGACCAACATCTACGCCGAGGTCGACCTCGCCATGAAGGCCAAGGCGTTGAGCGAGTGCTCGATCCCGGACAAGGCGCGCCGATCCTGGCGGAAGGACCCGGGACTCATGGCCTTCTTGCGTTCGCTGTGAGGCGCCCGCCGGGTCGGTGGCGCTGGCGAAGGCGGCCGAGATTATGTTGCGTCCGTGGGCCGTGAGGCTCGCTCGCCGCTGGCCTTCGAGCGGCTGCGCCACATAACTACGGCCGCAACATAACCGGCCTTATGTTTTGCCCAACATAAGCGCGGGTGGACAAGCGACGCAGTCAGACAACCCACCGAGACCGTGTGCAGACCCAGCACGCGCTTGCGCACGGTCAGCATGAGCAGGACGAAGGTCTCGCGGTCCACGTCGCCGATGTAGGCGCTCAGGATCTTGGCAGCGGCCGCGGCGGTCTGGACGAGGGGCTTCTCGGCCAAGGCGACGCCCGGCTCACGCACGAGGCAAACCCTGAAGCCAGGGATGCGGTAGTCGCCGGGTGTCGCGGCCATGGTCTGCCTTGGGGTAAGTGGGGCCGGAAGAGCGGCTCTCCCCCGCCCTTCCGGCCCCTGTGAGCTACGCCGCGGCGGCCTGCCGGGCCTTGAAGGCCTCGACGATCCACGCCTTCACGCGCTTCACGTCGGCGGTCTCGCCCGAGCTCGAGCGGAGGTAGTCGAAGTAGCGCCGTTCCGTTCCGGCTCCGGCCGACCGGGAGGGGAAGGTCACGTACACGTCCCCGTCCGCTCCCTGCCACAGGCTGAAGCCGACGAGCTTCATCCCCGAGAGAGGCCCCTCGAGGAACGCCATCTCGGCCTCGGACAACAGCCGCTCGGGACCGTTCTCGCGCTGCACGAACACCACGCGCACCGACCCCAGCTCCGTGCCGTTTCCGTTGTCCTGGGTCTTGGTCTTCGTCATGGTCTTGTCTCCTCTCGGTAGGGCCGCGTCCCGAAGGGCAGGCCAGGGCTTGACGACTTGGCTGTCCGGGGTCGGTGGCCTTGACGACTTCCTCGACCGCCCACCCCGGTCGCAGACCTTCCGGGGTGGGAGGAGAGGAACCAGAGAGACGCCGGGCCGTCAGGCCCTACTGCTGTCCGTTGCGGCGGGCCGGGAGGGACGGGCGAGCAGGTGTGCCAGCCGAGCGTAGCGAGGGAACCCGGAAGGGCTGGCGCGCCCGCGCAGCACGGCCCGGACGGCCCGCCGCTCCGTGAGCGCGCTACTGGCTTCTCAGCACTTCCGCGGGATCTGTGGCTGCAGCGCGTCGAGCCGGGATCCCACACGCTGCGGCGGCCACAGCGACGACCACTAGGCACGCGGCCGCCAAGGTCGACTGGTCGGTCGGCGTCACCCCGAACAGAAGGGGTGCGACCGCGCCACCGAACACCAGGCAGCCCCCGAGTCCCAGGCCGACACCGATGGTGGTCGGGAGCAGGCCCTGACCGACGACGAGGAAGGCCAGCTCGCGCCCGCGCGCGCCGACCGCCGCACGGATCCCGATCTCTCGCCGCCGCAGCGCGACCCAGAAAGACAGCACCGCGAACAAGCCCGTGGCCGACAGCACGACGGCAACCGCCCCGAGCGCGGCCAAGAGCCCGGCGGTCAACCGCCGCTGGGCCATGGAGGCCGCCACCTCTCGCGCCAGGGGGCTGACCCCGTCGAGCGCGAGGGTGGGGTCAGCATCTCGGACGATCGAGCGCAGTGTCGGCCCGAAGTCCGCAGCGCCGCTTCGAGTGCGAACGACGAGGCTCACCTCGACGCCGGGATCCTGCGTGCCGAGCGGCACGTAGATCTCTGGGTGCGGCGTCGCGTCGAGGCCCTCCTTCAGGACGTCGCCGACGACGCCGACGATCTCGCTGACGACGTCCTCCTCCGAGAATGCGCCCCTCATCTGCCGACCGAGCGCCGTGCGTCCGTCGTGAACGTAGGAACGCACGAAGGACTCGCTCACGACGATCGGGCGCGGGCTCGTCTGCCCGTCTGTGGGCTCGATGAGGCGACCCTCCCGCAGCCGAAGCGAGAGCGCCTCCGCGTAGCCGGGCGTGACGGGGTTGTAGCGCACGCGTGCCGTGACCCGCTGCCCGTCCGGTCCTGACCAGGGAAGCGCGCTGGTGGCCAGCGCGTTGAACCGGACGAAGGGCGCCATGCTCCCGGCTCCCACTGCGGCCAGCTCAGGCCTCGCTCGCAAGCGATCCAGCACGCTCGCGAGGGAGGTCGCGCGCCTCGACTCGGCAGAGTTCTCAGGGAAGACGATCCGGGCCATCAGAACGTCGTCGGCGTCGTAGCCGGGATCGACGGAGAGCAGTCGCGACAGGCTGCGCGCCGTGAGGCCGGCCCCGACTAGGAGGATCATCGACATGGCAGCTTCGGCCACGAGCAGCGTCCGCGCCAGCCCACCCGTTGCTTGGGTCGCGCTTCGCCCGCCGTCGCGAAGCGCCTCGACCACGTCCCGCTTCGACGCCGCAAGGGCTGGAGCCACTGTCGCGAGGAGCGCTGACCCGACTCCCGCGACGATCGCGAAGACGGCGACCCGCGCGTCGAAGGCGATCTCCTCGGCCCGAGGGAAGTCGGACGGCAGAAGCGCCGGGAGGCTGTAGACGACGCCGGCCCCGAGGGCCAAGCCTGCGGCGCTGGCCGTGGCGGCCATCAAGGCCGCTTCCGCCAGCAGCTGCCGCACGAGTCGCCCTCGACTGGCGCCCAGCGCGGCCTGGACCGCCAGGTCACGGCGCCGCACCGCCGATCGCGACAGCAGGAGGTTCGCGACGTTGCCACAACCCATGGCGAGCAGCAGGCCCACGCCCAGGCCGACGATCTCGAGGGCCGGACGTACCGAGGCGGTGATGTCGTGCCGGAGGCTGCGCACTCGGACTTCCACGGGCTGGCCCTTCCCAAGCAGCAGGTCCGCGACCATGGGTCGCGGCAGGGAGCGAGCGGCCGCCGTGCCCTCGGCGGCCGCCTGTTGCTCCGGCGTCTCGGGTCGCAAGCGGGCCAGCGCGGCGAACACGGACATTCCGCCGTCCTGGACGGGGCTGATGACGAACGGCGTGAACAGGCGGATGCTGGGATCGGGGTATGCCAGGGACGACGCGATCACGCCCAGGACGAGATGCGGCCGGCCCTCGATGCGCAGCGTCTTCCCGACAGCCGACTCACCATCGCCGAACCACTCGGTTGCCAGCGACGAGGTGAGGACGACGACGTCCTCGGTCTGCTTCACGTCGGAGGCGTCGAAGACGCGCCCTGCGTCGGGCTCGATCCGAAGCAGGGAGAAGAGCGTCGGCGAAACGGCCACGCCTGCGACTCGGACCTGCTCTCCGCCGCGATCGACGCTGTAGGTCCCGGTGCTCCATGCCGCGATACCCTCGACCGTGCTTGGCGCAGCGCCCCACGCCGTCGCCGCGAGGTTCGACAACACGGGCTGCGGAATCGGGCTCTGCCCTCCGGGATGCCATTCGGACACGCGAACGAGTCCGTCGCTGTCCGGCCACGGAAGCGGCCGCAGCAGCACGCCCTGGAACACCGCGAAGAGCGCCGTGCTGGCTGCCGTGCACAGGGCCAGCACCACGACAGTGCTTAGTGTGAATGCAGGGCGCCGCAGCAGCGACTTCGCCGCAAACCTGAAGTCCTGGAGTAGGGCAATGCTCATGGGCAACCCCGTGTGTGCTCGACGTGACGTGCTTGGAAGGAAGCATACCCCTGACAAGCGCGGGCTGAGACAGGCTTCGACCCCACAGAGCTGAGCGGTCGTGGCGTGCGACGCTCTCCGGGACCAGGGTGGGCAGTTCGATCGTGACCCGCGGCCGCGCGGCACGGTCGTTGCGTGGGTCCCTGCGGAGGTCCACTTGGAGCCAACAGATCTGCGAACGCTGGTTGACGGATGCCATCCTGACCGCCGGCCAACCCGGCGGCTGGTCTGTCGCGCCGCATGCGCCTCAGCCGTTCGCCGCTGGCGCGCGCCGAACGCGTCAAGGCATTCGACGCCGAGCAGCTCGCGCGCTTCCTCCGTGTGGCCGAGGAGCGCACGCCCGACCAGTTCCCGCTGTTCTTCGTCCTCTCGCGCACCGGATTGCGACTCGGTGAGGCCCTGGCGCTTGAATGGGGCGATCTCGACCTCGTCCGCCGTGAGATGCGTGTCGCCCGGGCCGTCTCCACCCAAGGGCGCATCGATACGCCCAAGAGCGGTCACGGCCGGACCGTCGATCTTGGGGTCGCCACGTGCGACCTTCTGCGCTCTCTGAAGGCCCGCATGTCGGCGGCGGCGCTTGCTCGAGGTGCACGTCTCAAGTACGTCTTCCCCGACGTCGCGGACAAGCGTCCAATGCCCCACGTCACGCCCGAGAAGGCGTTCAAGCGGGCTCTGGCGGCCGCCGGGCTATCCAACCACTATTCGCCGCACAGCCTTCGCCACACATACGCCAGCCTGCTTCTGCAGGAGGGCGTCAGTCCGGCCTACGTTCAGGAGCAGCTCGGTCACTCGAGCATCGAGCTGACCGTCGGAACCTATGGCCGCTGGCTCCGCAAGCGGGCGCCGGGAGCCGTCGATCGCATCGATCGTGCAGCAAGCGACGCCGCGCCAGGCACTGCTACCAACGAAGTGGTAGCAAATCCCCCTGAAGTGGTAGCAACCGCGGCGACCGGGGCGGGCGAAGCCGAGGCGCCGGCATCGCCCAACTCTCGACTCTTCAAGAAGGTGGCGGAGAGGGGGGGATTCGAACCCCCGGTGCAGGTTAACCCCGCACAACAGGTTAGCAACCTGGCCCGTTCGGCCACTCCGGCACCTCTCCGCGGGCGGCAGGAACGAGGAGCGTACCATATCGGGCGCTATAATCTCCGCGTGGAGGGCTAGCCTAACTGGTAAGGCAGGAGCCTTGAAAGCTCCCGCGCCGCGAGGCGCTTGGGGGTTCGAGTCCCTCGCCCTCCGCCACCAACTGGTACAACCCATGGACCTCGACAAGCTGCTGCGGGACGTCGAAGAGCGCCTCGCCGGACGCGACGCCGCGCTCGTGGCCGAGGTGCTGGACGTGGTGCGCGAGTCCTTCGGGCGCGAGAGGCGACGCCTCGACCTGAGCTTGACCGTCGAGAGCGAGCGCGAGCGCCGGCTCGAAGCCGAGACCCTGCGCGAGGTCCTCGAGGCCCTGCAACGCCATGGGCGCCTCGACGAGAACGCCCGCGAGATCCTGAAGCAGGCCTCGCGGCTCGCGGTCTTCGATTCCTGCGTGCTGGCGCTGCTCGAGGGCGACGGCTCCTGGCGCGTGCTCGCGGTGCGCGGCTTCCCCGAGCCCGGACGCGCCGTCGGCCAGCGCGTGACCAACGCGCTGTTCGACGCCGTGCGCCAGAGCGGGCTCTCGCTCTCGGTTCCGGACGTCGCCGCGGAGCCCCGCTACACCGCCCTGCCGGGCGGGCCCCAGACCGGGAGCTGGGCCGGCATTCCGCTGCGCATGGAAGGCGAGGCCGTGGGCCTGCTTGCCCTGGGCCGGGAGCGCGCCGAGGCCTTCGACGACGAGACCCTGCACCGCGTCCGCTCCCTGGCCTTCTCGGCGGCCGCCGCCTTGCGCCACGCCCAGACCCTGGAGCAGGTGCGGCGCTACGCGACGCTGATGGAGAGTGTCGTCACCCTCGATCAGCTGGCCTTCCGTCAGGCCGGGGCAGCCGAGGTCGCGAGCGCGATCCTGGAAGGGGCCCTGGCCATCGGCAACTACCGCGGGGGCTTCCTGGTGGCCAGCGCGGGCCGCGGCAAGCCCAAGATCCTCGCCGTGTCGGGCGATGGCCTTTCGAGCCTGGCGGGCCGCGAGGCCCCGAAGGACCTGGTGGCCCATGCCACCACCCGCCTGCCCCGCGAGGCCTGCGACGCCCTCGCCAGCCGCCTCGGCGCGCCGCTGCCGTCGCGGTTCCTGTACCTGTTGCCGATCGCGGCCGACAGCGATCACCCCGGGACGCTGGCGCTGCTCGATCCCGATGACGAGACCCCCGACGATCGGATGATGGAGTCCTACGCGTCCCGGGCCGCCACGGCCTGGCTGTTCGCCCACGAACGCGGGCGCCGCTAGCCCTTTTCGACGATCGCCTTCAGCAGGGACTGGTAGCGGTCCATCTCGTCGGGAGACGGGATCAGCAGGAAGACGCGCTTCAGTGTCGTGCCCATCTCCGCGGCGGTGTAGCACGCCTGGGTCAGCAGGCGCAGGAACACGGCCGGCGGCAGGCCGCCGTGGGCCGTGCCCAGCGGCCGGAACGCGATGCGCCCGAGGCCTCGGCCCCGCGCTTCCTCGAAGCAGACCACCAGCGACTCGAACACCGCGTCCTCGGAGGCGGGCGGCACGCGATCGAAGTCGTACACGATCGCCTGCAAGAGCAGCGGCTTGCCCTCCTGGGGCTTCAGCACCACCACCGAGCCCAGGCGGCGCGGCCGGAAGCTGACGGCACCCTTCTCGGCCTCCTCGAGGGCGGCCTCCTCGAGCACGGGCTCGACGTCGCCGAGGATCAGGTTCACGTCCTGCGCCACCACCAGGGCCTGGCTCAGGGGCGGCGCGTCCTCGGCCACCAGCAGGTCGAGGGCCAGCTTCTCTCCGAAGGAGACGAAGGTGCGTGTGCGGCTCACCGCTAGCGCCGAATCTCCCGCTCGTCGCGGGCCAGGAGCGCCAGCAGCTCGGCCGGTGTGGTCTGGAGCGTGTCGCCCGGAATGCTGTGCTTGAGCGCCGCCAGGGCCAGCCCGCAGTCGAGGGCGCGCTCCTTCTGCCCCGTCAGCGTCGCCCACAGGAATCCGGCCGTGAAGGCGTCGCCGGCCCCGATGCGATCGACCCGACTCACCGGATAGGACGCCGCCGTGCGGACGACGCCGTCCTCGAGGCTCAGGGCACCCTTGCCGCCGCGGGTCAGGACCAGGGTGCGCGCGCCGAAACGCGCGCGCGCCGCGCGCGCGACCTCCTCGCACTCTCCGCTCATTCCGTAGAGCGTCTTCAGATCGTCCTCGGTCGCGATCACGATGTGGGCCGCTCGCGCCAGGCGCTCCAGTACCGGAGCGGCTTCGGCGGGAGACCACAGTCGCGCCCGGTAGTTGAGGTCGGTGGCCACCAGCACGCCGGCAGAGCGCGCGGTCTCGGCCATCTCCAGGGCCACCTCGCAGGCGCTCGGCGACAGCGCCGGCGTGATGCCCGAGACGAAGAACAGCCGCACGCCGCGCAGCGCGTCGAAGGGCGCGTCCTCGCGCCGCACGTGGCAGACCGTGGAGTCGCGGCGGTCGTAGAGCACCTCGATCGAGCGCGGCGGCTGGCCGTACTCGCACCAGTAGCTGCCGAGCCGGCCGGGGGCGCTGCGCACGAAGCAGGTGTCGACGCCGGCGGCGCGCAGCTGGCGCAGGGCGCGCCGGCCCAGCGGGCCCTCGGGCAGCACCGAGAACCAGGCGACCTTCAAGCCCAGGCTGGACAGGGCGCAGGACGTGTTGAGCTCGGCGCCGCCCACGTAGGCGTGGAACTGCGTCGCCTCCTCCAGGCGAAAGTCGCCCGTCGGTTGCAGACGGATGAGCGCCTCGCCGAACGCCAGGACGTCGTGGGCCACGCGGTTTTCGCGATTGTACACGGCAGCGCCAGGCTCCGGCGCCTTGACAGTGCGCGGAGCGGGGCGCAGAATTTTTGGCGGCGTTCCCTGCTATGGAACAGACGCTCGTTCTCAACGCGACCTACGAGCCCCTGAGGATCGTTCCGTGGCAGAAGGCCGTCACCCTCCTGTTCCAGGGGAAGGTGGAGGTCCTCGCGGTCCACGACCGGGAGATCCGCGGCGTCACGGTTCGGGTGAGGCTGCCATCGGTGCTTCGCCTGCTCCGTCACGTCCGTATGAAACGAGCCTTCGCCGACGTTCCCTTCTCCCGTGCCAACGTCTACGCGCGCGACGATCACCGCTGCCAGTACTGCGGCGAACGCTTCGCGCCCGGCCAGTTGACTTTCGACCACGTCGTCCCCGTGGCCCGGGGCGGCCACAAGGGCTGGGATAACATCGTGACCTGCTGCATCCCCTGCAACCGCAGGAAGGGCGACCGTCTTCCCGAGCACGCGAGCATGCATCTGATCCGCAAGCCCAAGCGGCCCGAATCCCACCCGCATCTGACCCTGAGCCTGGGCTTGAAGAACGCCCCGGCGAGCTGGCGCGACTACCTGTTCTGGGACGTTTCCTGGCCTGGCGGCTAGCGGGCCCGCAGGCCCATAGACCCCTGCGCCCTCAAGCCCTCCTCCCCCTGCTGCGATGAGCCTGTCCGGAAACCTGCGCACGATGTCGCTGCCCGACATCCTGCAGTGGATTGCCCAGGGACGTAAGACCGGCACGCTCCACCTCGAGCTGCGCGCCGTCCGGAAGCGAATCACCTTCAGGGACGGCGCGATCTTCACCTCGTCCTCCAACGATCCGCGCGAGTCGCTGGGCCAGTTCCTGGTGAGCCAGGGCTACGTCAGCGAGGAGCAGTTGTTCCGGGCGCTGCTGGCCCAGGAGCAGGAGGGACGGCTGATCGGCTCGATCCTGGTGGACGGAGGGATCCTGTCCGAGAACGACTTGGCCCGCGCGCTGCACGAAAAGGCCTGCGAGACGATCTACGACCTGTTCCTGTGGCCCGAGGGCGGCTTCGAATTCAAGGATGGCGAGCTGCCGGAGAACGTGCACTTCCACCTGGACCTGCCGGTGCAGGGCGTGATCCTGGAGGGGATCCGGCGCGTCGACGAGTGGGCCCGCATCAAGCGCGTGTTCCCGTCGATGCGCACCACCTTCGAGGTGAAGGCCTCGCAGGCGACCGGCCTGGAGCCCTTGGACCAACAGGCCCTGGCCCTGGCGGGCATGGGCAAGACGCTGGCCGAGATCGCCCTCGAGATGCACCGCACGGATTTCGAGACCGCCGCGCACTTCTTCGACCTCGATGCGCGGGAGCGGGTGAGCGTCAAGGATGCGGGGGCCGACCTGAGCGCCGATCCCGTGGGGTCCATCGCCCTCTTGCTGAAGCAGGCCAGGAGCCACGTGACGGAGAAGCACTACGACCTGGCGCTGCAGTCCTACGAGGAAGTCCTGGCCCTCGACCGCCTGAACCAGCACGCCAAGAAGGGTCTGCTGGCGGTCTCCGACGCCCGCGGTCGGGACCGCGCGCTAAGGCGCGTGGTCCTGAACCGCGTTCCCGTGTTGACCCGCGAGCTTGCGGCACTGACCCAGGAGAACTTCGACCCCCAGGAGGGTTTCGTGCTGTCGCGGGTAAACGGGCAGTGGGACGTGAAGTCCATCCTGAAGCTGATCCCGATGCCCGAGGACGACGCGATCCTGATCTTCTCGCGTCTCCTGGAGCGTGGCGTGATCGACCTTCAGGAGCCCTGACGGGCGTTCAGTAGCGAGCGCGGTCCTGGACGTGGGCCCGCGTGATCTCGGACACCCGCGCGGCGCCAGCCTGGCCCATCACCATGGACAGCTCGCGGCGCAGGATCTCGAGCACGGCCTCCACACCGGGCTGTCCGAACGCTGCGAGTCCCCACAGATAGGGACGCGCGATGCCGACGGCGCTGGCGCCCAGGGCCAGGGCCTTGAACACGTCGCTGCCGCGGCGGAAGCCGCCGTCCACCAGCACCGGGATGCGGCCCCGTGCGGCCGCCACGACCTCGGGCAGGCACTCGATGGCGGAGCGGCCGCTGTTCTCGGCGCGACCGCCATGGTTCGACACGATCAGGCCGTCGACGCCATGCCGAAGCGCCAGCGCCGTGTCCTCCGCGGTCACGAGACCCTTCACCACTATCTTCATCGGCGTCGCGTCGCGCAGGCGCTTCACGAACTCCCAGGTCATGGCCGGCATCTCGAGCTGCGTCACCCGCGCCAGATCGAGCCCGTCGAACATCGGCTTGCGCCTCACGTAGTCGGCGAAAGCGTCGGGGTCGCCGTGGCAGGCGTTGCACTGGCGCGTGTCGCGGCGCGCCGCTCGCTCCTGGGCCAGCCGGTTGGATCCGGCCTGCAGGTCCACGGTGAGCACCAGCACCGGGCTCCGGGCGCGCTCGGCCCGCTTCAGCATGGCCCGAGCCACGTCCCAGTCGTCGGTGGTGTAGAGCTGGAACCAGACCGGAGCGCCGCGCGCCGCCGACACCTCCTCGATGGAGGCCGTCGCTACCGTGGACAGGACCATGAGCTGGTCCTTGGCGCGGGCCGCGCGCGCCGTCGCCAGCTCGCCGTCGGCATGGAAGGCGCGCTGGCTGCTGGCGGGCGCGAGCACGATCGGCGTGGGCCAGCTCTGCCCGAAGAGCGTGATCCCGGTGTCGATGCGGCGCACGTCGAGCAGCCGCCGCATGCGCAGCTCGTAGCGGTCGAAGCCCTCGCGGTTCCGGCGCAGGGTCCCGTCGTCGTCGGTACCGGTCGCCAGGTAGCCGAAGTGCGCGGGTGGCAGCGCGAGCCGCGCCGCCCCCTCGAAGTCGAGAACGTCGAGAGCCCGCTCGGGCGAGTCGATCACCGCCGCGGCATCCTCGCCCAGGGCACGCCGGCCCAGGGCCAAGAGCGGGCTCGCCAGCAGGAACTCGAGCAGCCGCCGGCGCGCGTTCATCTCACAGGTGGCGGCCGATGACCGGGGCGATCTGGCGCAGTTCGCCGACCAGCTCGGCGAACATCGCGGGGGTCAGGGACTGGGGCCCGTCGGAGAGCGCCCGGTCCGGGTCGTGGTGGACCTCGATCATCAGCCCGTCGGCCCCCACCGCGGCCGCCGCGCGGGACAGGGGCGCCACCTTGTCGCGCCGGCCGGTGCCGTGGGACGGGTCCACCAGGATCGGCAGGTGGCTGATCTTCTTGACCGCGGGCACCACAGCCAGGTCCAGGGTGTTGCGCGAGAAGTCGGAGAACGTGCGCACGCCGCGCTCGCACAACACCACGTCGTAGTTGCCCTCGGCCAGGATGTACTCGGCCGACATCAGGAACTCCTCGAGGGTCGCCGACATGCCACGCTTCAGGATCACGGGCTTCCTGGCCTTGCCCGCGCGCTTCAGCAGCGAGAAGTTCTGCATGTTGCGGGCGCCGATCTGGATGGCGTCGGCGTATTTCTCGACGAGGTCGAGTCCCTCGATGTCCACCGCTTCGGTGACCACGGGCAGGCCTGTCTCCTCGCGCGCGGCGGCCAGCATGCGAAGCCCGGCCTCGCCCAGGCCCTGGAACGAATAGGGGCTGGTGCGTGGCTTGAAGGCCCCGCCCCGCAGCAGGTGGGCTCCCGCCTGCTTCACCGCTCGGGCGACGGTCAGCAACTGCTCCAGAGACTCGACCGCGCAGGGGCCCGCGACCACGGTCAGGCGGGAGCCTCCGATCTCGACGCCGCCGATCGAGACGACGCTGTTCTCGGCTTTCACCTCGCGGGAGACCAGCTTGTAGGCGTGGCTGACCGGGATCACCTCCAGCACGCCGGGCAGGCTCTCGAAGGCCGGCGCCTCCTCCGCACCCTTGTTGCCGGTGATGCCGATGGCGGTGCGCTGCCCGCCCGGGATCGGGTGGGCCTTGTAGCCCCGCGCCTCGACGGCCGCCACGACGCCCGCGATGTCCTGCGGCGTCGCATCCTTGTGCATCACCACCAGCACTCGACTGCCTCCCTCTCGGCCGTCCACGGGCCGCGAACGGCGATTCTACCGGAGTGCTGTATCATGCCGCGGCTTGAGTTCCATGTTCCGCACCAAGAGCGTCGCCGACATCCAGGCGACGTTGGACGAGGCCGAGGGAATCCACGGTCTCAAGCGCACCCTCGGCGCCGCCGACCTGGTGATGCTCGGCATCGGCGCCGTGATCGGAGCCGGCATCTTCTCGGCCATCGGCACGGCGGCCGTGGGCGAGACAGCGCCCGACGGGCACGTGATCCGCTACGGCGCCGGCCCGGCCCTGGTGCTCTCCTTCGTGCTGCTGGGCGCGGTGTGCGCCCTGGCCGGCCTGTGCTACGCCGAGCTGACCTCGATGATCCCCATCGCCGGCAGCGCCTACACATACGCCTACGCCACCCTGGGCGAGCTGGTGGCCTGGATCATCGGCTGGGACCTGATCCTCGAGTACGCCGTGGGCAACGCGGCCGTGGCCATCGCCTGGTCGGGCTACTTCGCCTCGTTCCTGCGCTCGTTCGGCATCGAGTTCCCCTACTGGCTCTCCACCAGCTACCGCGACGTGGCGTTCTCGTTCCCCGAGCGGCTGGCCGAGCTGCCGCTCTTCATGGGCCACCGCATCGCCATCAACGTGCCAGGCATCGTGATCGTCGGCATCGTCACCTGGCTCTTGGTGATCGGGATCCGCGAGAGCGCGACCGTGAACAACTACATGGTGGTGCTGAAGCTCGCGGTGCTGGCGTTGTTCGTCGGTGTGGGTGCGTTCCACGTCGACCCGGCGAACTGGACACCCTTCGCGCCCAACGGCTGGGCCGGCATCAGCAGCGGCGCCGCCATCGTGTTCTTCGCCTACATCGGCTTCGACGCGATCTCGACCGCGGCGGAGGAGACGAAGGACCCGCAGAAGAACATGCCGATCGGGATCCTGGGCTCGCTGGGCGTGTGCACGGTCGTGTACGCGATCGTGGGCCTGGTGGCCACTGGCCTGGTGCCCTACCAGCAGCTCAAGGGCTCCGATCCCCTGGCCCGGGCCTTCGAGGTGGCCGGCATCGGCTGGGGCCAGGCCATCATCTCGGCCGGCGCCATCATCTCGATGACCGCCGTGCTGTTGGTGTTCCAGATGGGCCAGCCCCGCATCTTCTTCTCCATGAGCCGCGATGGCTTGCTGCCCGCGTGGTTCCGCTCGGTCCACCCGAAGTACCGCACGCCTCACGTCACCACCATCCTCACCGGAGTGGTGGTGGCGCTGTCCTCGACGATCCTGGACGACGACGAGACCTACGACCTCACCAACATCGGCACGCTGTTCGCGTTCATGGTGGTGTGTCTGGGTGTCCTGGCCTTGCGCATCAAGGAACCCGACCGGCCGCGTCCGTTCCGCGTGCCGTTCGTGTGGGTGGTGTCGCCGCTCGGAGCCATCGCCTGCCTCTACGTGATGTGGTGGCTGCCCCCGGCGACCTGGATCCGTTTCGGCGTGTGGATGGCGATCGGCGCAGCGATCTATTTCGTGTACGGGATCCGCCACAGCCGGCTCGGCAAAGGCCGTGGCTAGCGGACCGAGGCCAGCAGGCCGCGCACGCGGTCCTTCTGGGCCGCGTCTTCTCGCCTGAGGTAGTTGGCGGCGTCGCGGCGGAACAGCTCCAGGTCGGCCGATTCCCCAGAGAGCCGATAGGCGACGGCGCCTCCTTCGATCACGCGCACGCGCGCCTCGTCGGCTTCCGAACCGAGAGCACCGCCCGCGAAGGCGCGCCAGGCCTCGCGCAGACCGCGGGCCTCGGCGATGGTCCCAGCCTGGCGCTGCACCAGCGCACGGAACGCAGGCGACGGCCCGCTCTTCTGCAGTTTCGGAACCGCGGCGGGCGCCGCCGCGGCGTTCTCGGCCGGAGCGCTGGCGAACGCCGTGCTGTCGGCTGCCTGCGGCGCGGGTGGGGCAGCCTGCTTCGCCTTTACCGCCCGATCCCGCGCGGCGGCGCCGAGGCGGCCCGCGTCGTCGCGCTTCGCCTCTTCCGCGTCCTGCTCCTGGAAGGCGTCGGGGGACTTGGCGGCTTCCCGTTCCTGGCCCTCGGCGGCGACGCTGAGCTCCTCCCGAAGCGCCGCGGGCTCGGGTGGGGCGCTCGCCGCGACCTCGGCTTTCTTCTTGCGATCTTGCAAAGTCGCCGGCGGAGGAGCGGGCGCAGGCGCTTGAGGCGGACGCTGGGGCGCCTGGTTCGCGAGGGCCGCGGCGCGACCGCCCGAGGCCGGTTGGTCGCGGCGGTCGTCGGAGGGACCCTGCACGTAGCCGAGCGATTTCAGCGAGTCCACGTCCGCAGCAGCCAGCGTCGTGGCCGGAGGGAGTGTCGCGGGAGGCGCTGCGGCGGGCGCCTGCGCCACGCGCTCCGATTCCGGCAGCGAGGCGACCGGCTTCTGGCGCACGATCAGCGGCGCCACCAGGGCGATCACCAGGCCGGCCGCGAGGCCCATCACCCAGCCCGGCACCACGAGGCGGGGTCGCGCCGCCGCGGGATCGTGCCGGATGCGCGACCGCACCCGCGAGACGAAATCGTTGAAGTAGCCGTCGGGCACCGGCACGGGCTCGGCCCCCGCCAGTCGATCGACCGCGCTGAGTTCCTGCAGGTGCCGGGTGCACTCGCTGCACTCCTGCAGGTGCCGCACCACGGCCTCGCGCTCGCGCGCGTCCAGCTCGTCGTCGAGGAAGGGCGAAAGGCGGTCGGCGACGTGGCCGCTCACGGCCGGCCTCCCGTCTCGCCGCCCGCGCGCCGCAGCTCGGGACCCAGGTAGGGCAAGAGCGCCACCCGCAGCTTCTCGCGGGCGCGCGCCAGCCGGCTCATCACCGTGCCGATGGAGATGCCCAGGCCCTGGGCGATCTCCTTGTAGGACTGCTCCTCGAACACGCGCAGCACGAACACGGCGCGTTGCTCCTCGGGGATCTCGCGGAGCGCCGTGTCCAGCACGCGCCGGGCTTCCTTGTCCAGGACGCTTTCCAGGGGATCGGCGGCGTCCGCCGGGGTTTCGGCGTGGCCCTCGGGCAGGCCTTCCTCGCGGGAGCGCGGGGAGCGGATCTCGTTCACGGCCAGGTTGGCGGCGATGCGGCACACCCAGGGCGAGAACGGACGCTCGAGGTCGAAGTCCTTCAGGTTGCGCCACGCCCGCACGAAAGCCTCCTGGGCGACGTCGTCGGCCGCGTCGTGGCGCCGCAGGATGCGGTACGCCACCGCGAACACCCGTCGCTGGTAGCGGCGCACCATCTCCTCGAAGGCGAACAGGTTGCCGCCTTTGGCCTTTTCGAGCAGGTCCCGTTCGCCGGGATCGGCCTCTTTCCGGGCGGCTTCCGTGCGGCGCTCCAAGGAAGATACGGGCGAGGGGGCCGGCTTAATCCGCCCCCTCGCTCTCCAGGGAGCAGCCTACTCCAGGACCTTGATCACCACGCGGCGGTTCTGGGCCCGGTTGTCCCGGGTCTTGTTGTCCGTCACGGGCTTGCTCTCGCCATAGCTGATGACCTGCATGCGATTGAGGGCTATCCCGTGAGCGTCGTGGAGGTAGTTGCGCACCGCCATCGCGCGGTCGTCGCCGAGCTTCAGGTTGTACTCCTCTGGGCCGCTCGCGTCGGTGTGGCCCTCGACCTCGAAATACACGCCCTTGTTCTCGGCCTTCAACTGGGCGATGGCCTCGTCGATCAGCTTCTTGGCGTCGTCCGAGACTTCGGCGCGGTTCACCGGGAAGGTCACCTTGTCGTTCGAGAGCGTGACCGTGTAGATGATCTTGCCCTTGGCGGCCTTCTCGGCTTCCTGGGCCTTGGTCATGGCCTGGGCGGCCGAGCCCTTGGCCTCGCTGATGCCGGTCTGGGCCGACTGGTTGATCTCGTCGAGACGGACCTCGCTGCGCTTGACGCGCTCCTGGGTCTTCTCGACCTCCGTGGAGAGGGTATCCACCTTCTGGTTGACCTCTCCCACCTCTCGGGACACGAACTTCTTGGTGGCGCAGCCCGAGACGGCCAGGCTGGCCAGAAGGCACGGCAGGATGATCGGTCTCACAAGGACCTCCTCACTCGAGTTACGACGACGGCGTGTAACCGCTCCGGGTGCGGACCGTGATGCCCTTGCGGGTGGTCCTGACCTCGATGCGGCGGAAACGGGCCGGGCCCAGGAGCGGCTCGTACCCAAGGCGGTACTGGTGCTTCAGCTCGTCCACGATCTGGGCCGCGGCCGCGTGCAGGCCCTTGAAGTCGCTCACCGTGAAGGCGGCTCCACCCGACATCTCCGCATACCGGCGCAGCACCGGCAGGCCCCTCGTGGCCTCGCTGGGGCGTTCGCTGCCGGTGAAGGAATCGGACTTGGGGTCGTCCAGCGGCGAGACGACCGAAACGGCGTAGATCGGTACGTCCAGGGCGCGCGAGCGGGCGATCACGGCATCCGGGGTCTTGCCGCTGGCGGTATCGACGCCGTCGGTGATCACGATCACGGCCCTGCGTCCTTCGCCGTGGCTGGCGATGTCGTGGGCGGCCTTGTCGAGAGCGTCGTGGAGGGCCGTGGACCCGAAGGGCTGAAGCTCGTCGAAGGCGTCCAGTACCTTCTTGTGCTCTCGGGTGAACGGCACGATGCCCCAGTACTTGTGATCGAAGCCGGCCAGCGCCCCCTCGTCCTCCGCGCCAAGCGCGGAGAGGACCTGGACCGCGGCCATCTTCGAGCTGGCGGCCTTGAGTTGACCGTTCATGCTCCCCGATGCGTCGATCAGGAGCAAGATCCGCGCCCGGGACTCGCGCGCGAGGGCGAAGTGCTCGAGCTTCTGCAGCCGCCCCTCTTCGTACACGCGCCACTCCTCGCGTTTCAGGTCGCGCACGGGCCGGCCGTTCTTGTCCACGGCGGTGGCCGACAGCACCACCAGGGCGCTCGTCGAGGAAAAGCGGAGGCCCTGGACGTCGGCGGGGGTGGCTCCCGCGGCCAGGAAACCGAAGAGGAGGGCGGTGACGTGCATCAGTGAAAAAGCTACAAAGTATAGCCCCGGGGCGCGCGTGACGGGAGTCACTCCCGGTTGACAGGGTTTGTGGGACCGGCCTCTAATGGCGCTCCCCGATGACCGGCGAGATGACGGCGGTCCTGAAGCCTGCTCCGGCCCCCGGTCTCGCGGTCACGCGCGCGCCCATCCCCGGGCTCGGCCCTCGGGACGTGCTGGTCCGGGTCAAGGCCGCGAGCATCTGCGGCACCGACCTGCACATCGTTTCCTGGGACAAATGGGCCCAGGGTCGCATCCATCCCCCCCTGATCTTCGGCCACGAGTTCTGCGGCGAGGTCGTGGAGACGGGCGCCGCGGTCACCCAGACCGAAAAGGGCGCCTACGTCTCCGTCGAGGGGCACATCGCCGACGGCACCTGCTACCAGTGCCGCACCGGCAACGCCCACATCTGCGAGAACGTGCAGATCGTGGGCGTCGACCGGCCCGGCTGCTTCGCCGAGTACGTGGCGGTGCCCGAGACCAACGTGTACCCGATGGACAAAGACGTCCCCATCGACGTGGCTGCGATCCAGGACCCGTTCGGCAACGCGGTCCACACCACGTTGTCGGGGGACGTTGCAGGCCTCAGCGTCGCGATCGTCGGCGCGGGCCCCATCGGCTGCTGCGCCGTGGCGGTGGCCAAGGCCGCGGGCGCGCGCCAGGTGTTCATCACCGACATCCGGCCCTATCGCCTGGGCCTGGCCACGCGCATGGGCGCCGACCGCACCATCGACAGCGCGAAGCAGGATGCGGTGGCGGTGGTCAAGGCCGAGACCGGCGGCCACGGCGCCGACGTGGTGCTGGAGATGAGCGGCCACCCCGACGGCGTGCGCCAGGCGTTCAAGATGCTGCGAGCGGGCGGCCGCGCCTCGCTCCTGGGCATCCCGTCCCAGCCCGTGACCCTGGACCTGGCCGACGACATCATTTTCAAGGGCGCCACCGTCCTCGGCATCAACGGCCGGCGCATGTGGCAGACCTGGTATCAGGCCCAGGCGCTGCTGCGCGCGAAGAAGGTGGACCTGACGCCGCTCATCACCCATACCCTGCCCCTCGTCGAGATCGAGAAGGGCATGGAGCTGCTGCGGGCGGGCGAGGCGGCGAAGATCATCCTGTACCCCTAGCCGCCGCCTGTCCCCCTGCATGCGTCGCGGACTCCAGAACCTGATCCTCTCCCTCGCGAGCGTGGCCTTCGCCCTGGGAGCTTCGGAGCTGGGCCTGCGCGTCCTGGGATTCGAGAACCCTTACACCGCCGCGCTGTATCCCAAGGCGATGCACGATGGAGCCAGCCCCTCGGGGCTGCGGGCGGGTTTCGTCGGCTCGTTCCCGCACTCGGAGATCCACGGGCGCATCGCCATCAACAGCAAGGGGCTGCGGGACGTCGAACACTCCTACGAACGCGCCGGGGGACCCCGCATCCTGGCCCTGGGCGATTCATTCAGCTTCGGGCACGGCGTGGAGCTTCAGGAGTCGTACCTGGCACTCCTCGAGCAGGAGCTACGGCGCGCGCATTCTCCACGCACGGAAATCGTCAAGGCGGGAGCACCCGGTACGGACCCGGCGACCTACCTCCGCTTCTATGGGTCCGAGGGGTGGAAGTACCGACCGGATCTCGTCCTGGTGAGCGTGTTCGTCGGCAACGACCTGCTGGTGAGGCGGCAGCCGGGGCCGGCCGGGGCGAGTCCATCGAGCCGCCGCCGCGTGGGTTCCTTCAAGACGTTCCTGAGGAACAATTCCGTCTTCTACGCGGTCGTGGTGGATCGCCTCAAGTCCGTACCGGCGATCCGCGGCCTCCTCAACCGCACCGGCATCGCCCACGGGGTGATCGGGGAAGAAGTGATCCTCGTCCTCAAGAAGGAGTACGACGCCCACGAGCGACGGCGCTTCGAAGAGACGCTGAGCCTCCTGGACCAGCTCAGGAGCGCCGTGCCCGCCATCGCCCTGGTGATCATCCCCACTCGCGAACAGGTGGACGCGGTCCGGCTGGGCGTCGCCTTGCGGGTCGTCGGCTTCTCTCGAGACCAGGTGGATCCCGAGCTGCCCAATCGCCGGCTGCGGGAGTTCTGCGCGGCGCGCGGAATCCCGTGCATCGACCTGCTCCAAGCGTTTCGCGCACGCCACGCGTCCGTGCCCATGTACGGGGAGGTGGACGCCCACTTCAGCCTGGCGGGCAACGCCGCGGCCGCCCAGGAGGTGGCGCGCGGGCTCGAGCCGCTGCTCGCGAGCCTCGAGCTTCGCTAGCCGGCGGCCGGGCGGGATCTCGTGCTCACGAAACGCGTACGACGACCAGCGTGAAGTCGTCGCTGCGTTCGGCGCCGGCCAGGAAGCGCTCGTGGTCGGCCACGATCCTCTCGCCGAGGTCGGCGGCCGTGGGGTGCTCGAGCAGGATCCGCTTCAGCCGCTCCTGCCCGTAGGCTTCCTGTCCGTTCCAGGCCTCGCTGACGCCGTCGGAATAGAAGAGGAAGACGTCGCCGGGCTCCAGCGCCAACTGCACCTCGTCGTAGACCGAGGCGTCGAAGGTTCCCAGGGGCAGGCCGCCCACGGCGATCGGCTCGCAGCTGCCCTTGCCGGCGTCGTAGCGCAGCGGGTAGGGCAGCCCGGAGTTGGCTATGCGCACGCTGCGCGAATGGAAATCGAACAGCGCGTAGGCCAGGGTGCAGTAGATTCCTTCGACGCCGCGCCGCCGCAGCGTGCGGTTGACGCGCACCAGCAGGTCGGCGGGGCCGCGGCGCTCGAAGGCGCGCGCCCGCACCGTGCCCGAGGCGAAGGCGCCGTAGAGCGCCGCCGGCACGCCCTTGCCGGCCACGTCGCCCACGGCCACGCCCAGCACGTTGTCGCCGATGTCGTAGAAATCGTACAAGTCGCCGCCCAGCTCGCGGGCCGGCGTGAAATGCGCGGTGGCGTCCCAGCCGGGCCCTTGGGGGGCTTCCTCGGGGAACAGGCCGTGCTGGATCTGCTGGGCAATCTCCAGCTCGCGCTGCACGCGCTTCTCGCGGCGCAGGATCTCCTCGTACAGCTGCGCGTTCTCGATCGCCACCGCCACCTGGGCCGCCAGCGGGGTCAGGATCTTCACGTGCTCCTCGTTGAAGCGGTCGAGCACGCTGCTCTCGAGGTCGAACACGCCCACGCACTTATCCTTGATCACCATGGGCACCACCAGCTCGGAGCGCGCCTCGGGGATCAGGTTCAGGTAGCGTGGGTCCTTGCGCACGTCGCCGACCAGGATCGGCTCCTTGAACAGCGCCGCGGTGCCGCACAGGCCCTCGCCGACCTTGATCGGGCGCTTCTCGGGCAGCGAGCCGTAGCGCACGGTCTTGCGCGCCACCAGCTCCTTGCGCTCCTCGTCGAGCAAGAAGATCGCGAACATCTCGTAGTCGATCACCCGCTTCACGACCTCGGCCACGCGCGTCAGCAGCTCGTCGAGGTCGAGGATCGAGGAGGTCTCCTTGCCGATCTCGTAGAGCGTGGCCAGGAGGCCCGCGTACCAGCGCGTCTCGCGATACAGGGTGGCGTTCTCGATGGCCCCGGCCAGGTGCGAGGCCAGCACGCGCAGCGCCGCGATGGCATCGGGCGTGAAATCGGTCTCGGCGGTGCCCTCGACGTTCAAGACGCCGATCAGGCGGTCGCGGATCAGCAGCGGTATCGCCAGCTCCGACACCACGCCGGGGGTCACGGGGATGTAGCGCGGGTCCTTGCGCACGTCGGGAACCAGTACGGGTTCCTTGAGCAGGGCCGCGGAACCCACGATCCCCTCGCCGGGGCGGATGCGCAGCTTGGAGACCGCCTCCAGGGAGATGCCCTCCACGAAGGCCGCGGTCAGAGTGCCGTCGTCCTGGGGCAGGAAGATGTCGAGGAACTTATAGTCCACGATGCGCTTCAATTGCCGCGCGATGGTGGGCAAGAGCGCCTCGGGATCCAGCACGCTCGACACCTCGCGGACGATCGGCAAGAGCTGCGCCAACACGTCCGAGGAGAGCGGCGGAGCGGGCGGCGCTCCCTTGGAGGATCCGGACTTGCGCAAGACACTGCATGCTATCAGAAGTAACATCAGCGCCCGATGGACGCTGCGGCGCTGAAGCTGCCCCTCGAGATCGAGGACATCAAGAAGATCCTGCCGCACCGGCATCCGTTCCTGCTCGTGGATCGCATCGTGGAGCTGGAGGCGGACAAGCGCATCGTGGGCATCAAGAACGTGTCCTCCAACGAGCGCTACTTCATCGCGGGCCCTGGGGGCGTGCCGATCCTGCCGGCCTCCATCCTCACCGAGGCCATGGCCCAGGCCGGCGCCGTCCTGATCCTGTCGAAGCCCGAGCACCGGACGCGCCTCATCTACTTCATGGGCATCGACCGCGTGCGCTACCGGCGCCCGGTGCGCGCCGGCGATCAGGTGTTCCTGGAGGGCACCGTGCTGCGGCTGCGCAGCAAGATGGGTGCCTTGCGCGGCGTCGCCCGCGTGGACGGCAAGCTGGTCTGCGAGGGACAGATGACCTTCGCCCTCGGGGACGTCCAAGACAAGGCGTGACCCGAGCCGCAACCCGCGGTCCGCTGTCCCTGGCCCGCGCGCTCTCGAAGTTCGGCGTGTGCTCGCGCAGCGAGGCCGCGCGTCGGATCCAGGCGGGACGCGTGCAGGTCAACGGGCGCGTGGTCACGCGGCCCGAGGCGCGCGTCGATCCCGGGCGCGATCGCGTCGTAGTGGAGGGCCGGCGCGTGGGCGACCTTGCCGAGCCCTTGGCGATCGCCCTCAACAAGCCCGTCGGCTACGTCACGACGCGCACGGACCCCGGCGGCCGCGCCACGGTCTACGACCTGATCGGCGACCTCGAGCGCTGGGTCTTCCCGGTCGGGCGCCTGGACCGCGACAGCTCCGGCCTGCTCGTGCTCACGAGCGACCATCGTCTCGGTGAGCGCCTCACGAGCCCGGACGCCCACGTGCCGAAGACCTACCACGTGCGCGTCCGCGGCGTGCCCGACGCCGAGGCGCTGCGCGCCCTGCGCGAGGGCGTGCCGCTCCACGGCGGCCTCACGCGCCCGGCCCGGGTCAGGTCCCTGGGCGCCGCCAAGGGCGGCGCTGCCTGGCTCGAGCTGGTCCTCACGGAGGGCCGCAACCGGCAGATCCGACGCATGTGCGCGGCCGTCGGACACGACGTGGTCGAGCTGGTACGCGTCGCCATCGGCGCGCTGAAGCTCGGCGACCTGGCGCCGGGCCGCTGGCGGCGCTTGAACGAGGGCGACATCGCACGCCTCACCGCGATGATGCGGTAGCATCGGCGAATGCTCCTCGCATTTGCGCTCGTCGCCGCGACGACCACCGCTCCCGACGCCGAGATCAAGGCGCTCGCCGACGGCATGACGCCGGCGCTGGTCGAGACCCGGCGCGACATTCACAAGAACCCAGAGCTGGGCAACCGCGAGTTCCGCACCGGCAAGCTGGTGGCCGAGAAGCTGAAGGCGCTGGGTCTCGAAGTGCGCTACCCGGTGGCGAAGACCGGAGTGGTGGGGATCCTGAAGGGCGGCCTGCCGGGGCGCGGTGTGGTGGCGCTGCGCGCCGACCTCGACGCGCTGCCGATCCAGGAGATGAACGGCGTCCCCTACAAGAGCAGCGTGGCCGGCGTGAAGCACGCCTGCGGCCACGACGCCCACACCACGATCGTGCTGGGCGCCGCCGAGATCCTGTCGAAGCTCAAGGCCCGGCTCCCCGGCACGGTGGTGTTCCTGTTCCAGCCCGCCGAGGAGGGCCCGCCCGAGGGCGAGGAAGGCGGCGCCGAGCTGATGCTGAAGGAGGGCGTGTTCGAGAACCCGAAGGTGCAGGCGGTCTACGGACTCCACACCGACCCGTTCCTGGACGCCGGCCAGGCGGGCTATCGCGTGGGCGCCATCTTCGCCAGCTCCGACCGTTTCGTGATCGACGTCGTGGGCAAGAAGACCCACGGCGCCTACCCCGAGACGGGCCTGGATCCGATCCCGGTGGCCGCGCAGATCGTCGGCGCGTTGCAGACCATCCCCTCGCGCCAGCTCGACGCACGCAGCCCCAAGGTGCTGACGATCGGATCCATCCAGGGCGGCAATCGCTTCAACATCATCGCGGACAAGGTGTCGATGCAGGGCACCATTCGCAGCCTCGAGGCCACGGTGCGCCGCGAGATGAAGGAGCGCATCGCGCGGGCCGTCACCCACATCGCGGAGGCCAACGGCACCACGGCCAGCGTCCGCTTCCTGGGCGAGGGCAACGCCCCGACCCTGAACGACGCTGCCCTCACCGGCGCGTCGGTGCCGAGCCTGCAGCGCGTCTACGGCAAGGGCGGCGTGCTCGAAGTCGAACCACAGATGGGCGCCGAGGACTTCTCCTCGTTCTCGGCGCGGGTGCCCGGCCTGTATTGGAAGTTCGGCATCCGCAACGTCGCGCGCGGCATCACGGCCAAGATGCACACCGAGGACTACGACATCGACGAGGCGGCCTTGCCGCTGGCGGTGCGCGGCATGTCCACCCTGGCCTTCGACTACCTCCTGCGCGCCCAGTAGCGGATGGCGCGCCGGCTGGCCGCGGCCGTCCTGATCGCGGCCGCCTTCGCTGCTTGCCGGCGTGAGGCGGCGCCCCTCCGGGCCGATGGCGGCCTGCCGCCGGGGCCGGTCCTGCTCGTCGGCCTGGACGGCTTCGAGTGGAGCGGTGTCTTGCCGCTGCTGCGCGAGGGCCGCCTGCCCCACATCGCGGCGCTGCTGCGCCGCGGCTCTTTCGGCACGCTGCAGACGATCCCCAACCGCGTCTCGCCCGCGCTGTGGACCACGATCGCCACCGGCAAGGACATCGAGAAGCACGGCATCCTCGACTTCCTGAAGGCGCGCAAGCCCGCGGTCTTCTTCAGCAGCGCCGACCGCAGGACCAAGGCGCTCTGGAACATGTTGAGCGAGCGCGACCGCAGGAGCGCCACCATCGGCTGGTTCGTGACGTATCCGGCGGAGCGCGTCGTCGGCCTGATGGTGGCGCAGGCCAACACCGCCGAGACCATGAAGGCGATGCGCATGAAGAAGGGCACGCTGCTCGAAGGCGTGTCCGGACAGGTGTTCCCCCCGCAGCGGGAGGCCGAGGTGTTCGACGCGCTCGAGGGCGTCGAGAGGGACCTGGACCTGATCATGGCCGAGCGGGTGCCGGGCCAGCTCGCCGACGTGGCCCCACGCCATCGGGCTCTGGTCGAGGCGAACCGCTGGTCGTTCCGCGCCGACGAGACCTACCTGCGCACGGCGCTGCGCGCGGCGTCCGAGAAGCCCGATCTGCTGGCGGTCTACCTCGGCTCCACCGACGTGGTCGCGCACCGTTTCTGGCCGATCGCCCGACCTCGCCGTTTCCCCTACCGGATGCTGTCCGAGCAGCGCGGGAAGGAGCTGGCGCCGCGCATGACACCCGGCTCCTGGACCTCCGCCTTCCTGGGTGGCCTGTTCTGGCGCGCGATGGAGCCCAGCCCCGAATCGGGCTTCCCGGCGCGCATGCTGTTCCGCACCTACGAGTATGCCGACCAGGTGCTGGGGCGGCTGGTGGATGCGATGCCGAAGCACACGCGGGTGCTGGTCGTGTCCGACCATGGCTTCCGACCGTGGCACCACACCGACGCTCCCGATGCCTTTTTCCTCGCGGCAGGCCCGGGCATCCGCGAGGCCGGACTCGCCGATCCCGTGAAGCTCACCCGCGGCGAGCTGCGGCGCATCGGCCACATCCACGACATCGCACCCACCCTGCTGAGCCTGCTCGGCCTTCCCTTCGGCCAGGACATGGACGGCCTGCCCATCGAATCGGCGCTGCGCCGGGACCCGCGATTCCAGTCCCCGCGGCCGATCCCGACCTGGGACGATCCCGAATGGCTGGCCGCCCGCAAGCTCGAAGGCTCGGCCGCCGCTCCGGCCGCCGCTGAAGAGGACGCGGAGCGCCTCGAACAGCTCCGTGCCCTGGGCTACATCCAGTAGACGGCCCTTGTCGTCGTATAGACATAGGTCTATAGTTCTAGATACCAGTATGGCACTGAGCATCAAGCATCCCGAAGCCGACCGGATGGCGCGAGAGATCGCGAAGAGGACGGGCGAATCCCTGACCGAGGCCGTGGTCAATTCCCTGCGTGAACGCTTGCAGCGAGAGCGACGCAAGCGACTCAAGGGGCGCCTGGCCGAGGAACTACGACGGATCGGCGAACGCTGCGCCGCCTTGCCCGTGCTCGACGCGCGTAGCCCGGACGAGATCCTGGGCTACGACAAGTCTGGTCTCCCGCGCTAAGTGGTCGCCGACACTTCGGCGCTGCTGGCGATCTTACTGGACGAGCCTGACGCCGCGAGCTTCAGGACCGCAGTCGAGGCCGCCGAGCTACGCCTGATCTCCGCCGGCACTGTTCTCGAACTTGGGATCGTAGTCGAGGCGCGTTTCGGCGAGGCCGGCGCCCTTGAGCTGGACCTGCTGTTGAGCAAGGCTGAGTTCGAGGTCGTCCCCGTGGACGCCGAACAGGTCGAACTTGGGCGCGCGGCCTACCGTCGCTTCGGGAAGGGCCGCCACCCTGCCGGTTTGAACCTGGGGGACTGCTTCGCCTATGCATTGGCGGTCACTTCAGGCGAGCCGCTGCTCTTCAAGGGCGGCGACTTCCCCAAAACGGACGTCACGGCGGCGCTGTAGCCGCTAGGCGGGGGCGGCCGAGGCGCCTTCGGCCATGCCCAGTTCCTGGTCCTTGTACTGGAGCTGGTAGAGGCGCCAGTAGAGCCCGCGACGCGCCAGGAGTTCCTCGTGGGCCCCGCGTTCGCGGATCGTGCCCTTGTGCAGCACCAGGATCTCGTCCACGTGGCGGATGGTCGAAAGCCGGTGGGCGATCACGATGGCCGTGCGCCCGCGCAGCAGCACGCGCAGGGCGTCCTGGATCAGGCGCTCGGTCTCGGTGTCGACGGAGGACGTGGCCTCGTCGAGGATCAAAATGCGGGGGTCGTGGGCCAGGGCGCGGGCGAAGGACAAGAGCTGCTTCTGGCCGGTCGAGAGCGTCGCGCCGCGTTCCTTCACCTCGGCCTCGTAGCCGCCCGGCAGCCGCTCGATGAAGCGCTCGGCGTGCACGGCCCGGGCCGCGGCCTTCACGCGCTCGTCGGGGATCTCGGAGCCGAGCCGGATGTTCGAGGCGATGGTGCCGCTGAACAGGTGCACGTCCTGCAGCACCAGGGCCATGGCGCGCCGCAGCGCGGCGGGGTCCCAGTCGCGCACGTCGACGCCGTCCACGCGCACGCTGCCCTGCTGCACGTCGTAGAAGCGCTGCAGCAGGCTGGTCACCGAGGTCTTGCCCGCGCCCGTGGCGCCCACCAGGGCGACGCTGCGACCCGGCTCGACCGAGAACGCGATCTCGCGCAGCACCCAGTCGCCGGGGGTGTAGGCGAAGGACACATCGGCGAACTCGACGCGGCCCGCGACACGCCCGGGCGCGTGGGCCGCCGGCTTCGCCACGATCTCAGGCGCCGTGTCGAGCAGCATGAACACCCGCTCCGACGACGCCATCGCGGCCTGCAGGATGTTGAACTTCTCAGACAGGTCCGAGATCGGACGCCAGAAGCGGTCGGTGTACTGGATGAAGGCCACCAGGGCGCCCATGCTCAGAGCGCCTTCCAGCACACGCCCGCCGCCGTAAACCAGGATCAGCGCCACCGCGATGGCGGCCAGCAGGTCGATGGCCGGGTAGAACACCGCGTAGAAGAAGATGGACTTCAGGTTGGCCTGCATGTGGCCGCGGTTGATGTCGGCGAACAGCTCGCGGTTCCTCTCTTCGCGCCGGAAGATCTGGACCACGCCCATGCCGGTCAGGTTCTCGGACAGGAAGGCGTTGATGCGGGCCACCCACTTGCGCACCTCGCGGAAGCTCTCCCGCGCCCCGCGCCGGAACCAGTCCGTCACTAGGAAGAACAGCGGCAGCACCGCGAAGGTCACGAGCGCTAGGCGCCAGTTCAGGTACAGCATCACGCCCATGATCCCGAACAGCGTGAACAGGTCGCCGAATACGGTCACCACCCCCGACGTGAACAGCTCGTTGAGCGCGTCCACGTCGCTGGTCACCCGCGTCACCAGCCGCCCCACCGGGTGCTTGTCGTAGAAGCCCACCTGGAGCTTCTGCAGGTGGCCGAAGATCTGGCGCCGCAGGTCGAGCATCACCCGTTGCCCGGTCATCTGCAGGATGAACACCTGCCCGAAGCGCACCACGAAGCCGAGCGCCAGGGTCAGGAAGAAAAGCCCCGCTACCCGCAGCAGTCCCTGGGTGTCGCCCTTGGCGATGTGGTCGTCGATGGCGATCTTGGTGAGGTACGGCCCCACCAGGTCGAGCCCCGCCATCAGCACGATCAGCACGAAGGACACGCAAACCGCCCCGACGTACGGCCGCAGGTAGGTCAGGAGCCGCAGCAGCAGCGTCGAGTCGTAACTCTTCTCGGTGAGGTCGTCGCCGTCCATGGTCACTGGCCGTATCCCCGGCCAACACGACCACAGAGTACACAGAGAAAAAACGGAGAGAACACGGAGAAGGGGTGTCTAGAGGACAAGGCGGCGGGCCCCTTGCTTCAAGACTGACACGTTGAAGTTGATGAGCAGGCCGACGTGGATCCCGTGGCCTTGAGGTAGCTCAGGAGCTGCGCGGTCATCAACGGCGTCAGGGTTTCTACTGCCTTGATCTCGACGATCACGTGGTCGGCCACCAGGAGGTCGAGTCGCAGCTCGCCGACGATCTCGTCCTTGTAGTGGACCGCCAGCACGACCTGGGTCTTGTACTCGACCCGACGCCGACGCAGTTCGGCACACAGGGCCCGTTCGTAGACGGATTCCAGGAAGCCAGGGCCGAGCTCGCGATGGACTTCGATCGCGGCTCCGATAACGGCCTCGGTCACCTGATCCGTAGGCTTCGTGCCCTCTGTGCCCTCTCCGTTCACCTCTGTGTCCTCTGTGGTTGCCGTAGCCGGTGGTGTGCTCACGCGCTCTCGACCTCCCGTTCGAGCAACTGCCGGCGGTGCAGGTCCGCGTAGAAGCCACCCTGCTGAAGCAGCTCCTCGTGGCGGCCGCGCTCCACCAGGCGGCCCTCTTTCAACACCACGATCAGGTCGGCGTCCTTCACGGTCGAGACGCGGTGGGACACCAGGAACGTGGTGCGAAAAGCGCGCTCCTCGCGCAGGCCGTGGAGGATCTGCTCCTCGGTCTCGGTGTCCACGGCCGAAAGGCTGTCGTCGAGGACCAGGATGCGCGGCTCCACGGCCAGGGCCCGGGCCAGCGCGGTGCGCTGTTTCTGGCCGCCCGAGAGCGTGATGCCGCGCTCTCCCACCACGCTGTCGAAGCCCTTGGGGAACTCGCGCACGTCCTTGGCGAGCTGCGCTATCTCGGCCGCCCGCTCGATGCGCTCGCGGCTGGCGGCCGGGGCGCCGAAGGCCAGGTTGCCGAAGAGCGTGTCGGAAAACAGGAAGGTCTCCTGGGGCACGAAGCCGATGGCGCCGCGCAGCGTGCGCAGCGGGATCGTGCGCACGTCGCGGCCGTCCACCAGCACGCTCCCGGCCGGCGCGTCGAACTGGCGCGTCAGCAGGCTGACCAGCGTCGTCTTGCCCGAACCCGTGGGCCCCACGATCGCCACGGTCTGGCCCGCCGGCACGCGCAGGTCCACGTCGCTCAGCACCGGCGTGCCGTCGTAGGCGAAGCTCAGCTTGCGGAACTCCACGTCGCCGCGGATGGCCAGGGGCTCGCCCGCCGCGGCCTCGTCGATCTCCGCCGGCGCGTCGAGGATCTCCAGCAGGCGCCCCATGGAGGCCTCGCCGCGCTCGAACAGGTTCACCACCCAGCCCAGGGCGATCATCGGCCAGTGCAGCATGGTCAGGTAGACCGAGAACGCCACGAACTCGCCGAGCGAGATCGTCCCCTGCACCACCATGCTGCCGCCCAGCCACAGCACGGTCAGGGTGCCCATGCCCATCAGCAACTGGATGCCGGGGTACAGCGTGCCGAACATCCGGATCAGGCGCTGGTTGCGGCGCAGGAACTCCAGGTTCGCCTCGGCGAAGCGCCGCTCCTCGTAGGGCTCCTGAACGTAGGCGCGCACCACGCGGATGCCCGAGAAGCTCTCCTGGGCGATGGCGGTGATGGTGGAGAGCTGCTCCTGCACGGCCTCGAAGCGGTCGTGGATCCGGCGGCCGACGCGCTGCACCAGGATCGAGACCACCACCAGCGGCAAGAGCGACAGCCCGAGCAGGAAGGGCGAGATGGCGCCCATCAGCGCCACGCTGCCCACGAAAGTGGCGACGGTGTTGGCCGTGTACATGATCCCCGGCCCCAGCACCATGCGCACCGCCGACAGGTCGTTGGTGGCGCGGCTCATCAGGTCGCCGACTCGGCGCTCCTGGTAGAAGCGCTGCGGCAGGAGCGTCAGGCGCTGGAACACGTCGTTGCGCAGGTCGAACTCCAGCTCGCGCGAGATCCCGATCAGGATCATCCTCATGTAGTAGCGGAACACGCCCTCGCACGACATCAGGCCCACCAGGGCGGCGGCGTACAGCCACAGCTTGCCCCGCGTGATCTCCGCGGAGAGGTCGTCCACGGCGTAGCGCAGCACCCAGGGCGAGGCCACCGAGAACGCGGTGGTGATCAGCAGGCAGACGAGACCTCGGGCGATCCCACCGCGGCGGCGCCGCAGGTAGGGAAGGAGCCGTCTCAGGCTTTTCAACGCGACTGGGCTTTCCGGCGCTTCCGGTCGAGGGCCTGGCTGGCGCGGAGCAGATGCCGGAGGTTCAGCTTCTCCCAGGCCAGAGCCTCGCGATGGTGCGGGTAGCGCGCCTCGGCGGCGCGGAACGCCCGCGTGTGGTAGACGGTGCGACCCGCGCGATCGGGGACGCCGCCCATGTGGTGGTGCAGCATCTCGTGGTAGACGACGCTCTCCAGGAAGTAGCGCGGCACCTCGGGCCGGTCCAGCACCGGGTGGATGCGGATCAGGCCCAGCACGGGGTCGTAGCTGCCGAAGGTCAGCCCGCCGCGGCGCGCGCGGCCGTGTCCGCGGCCCCAGGTCAGCGGCACCTCGAGGCGCGAGGAGAAGAAGCGCGCGTTCAGCACCTCGAACACCCGGGCCAGATCGTGGTGGCTGCCGCGGGTGAGGAGCGCCGGCAGCTCGCGCTTCACCTTGCGCACGCGGTGCAGGTTCTCGTTCATGAAGCGGCGCACCACACCGTCGGCGGCGCGGCTCTTGCGCGCGCGCAGGCCGCGGGCGATGGCGCGCACCACGTTGCTCGGCGCGTGGAGGAACATCTGGTGCAGCCGGACGTAGGCGGTGCCCTTCTCGCGCCGCACCGACAGCAGCACCGAGCGGTTCTCGGTGAGGGTGAGACTCACGGGCCGCACGGCCACGGCGCTGAGCGCCGCCTCCAGGCGCAGGCCGTCCCAGACCGGGGCGTCCTCGAACGTCAGCGCCATCTGTCGCGGTCCGGAACGCAGCACGAACGCCCTCCGTTCAGACGAGAAAGATCCTGTCCCCAAGAAAAGCGCGAGTCAAGCGGCCCCGGGCCGAGATGTGACAGCGCGCACGCGGTTTCTCATCGCGACGCCATCGGCACGTAGTACTGCGTGCCCTTGCCCATGGACTGCACCTGCTTCCACAGGTCGTCGATGTCCTCGGGGCGCTTGGCGAAGTCCACGTCCCCGGTGTTGACGACCAGCAGCGGGGTCTGGGTGTAGTGGAAGAAATAGTAGTTGTAGGCGCGGTTCACCTCGGCCATGTACTCCTCGGAGAGCCGCGCCTCCTCGGGCCGCGCGCGCGAGCGGATGCGCTTCATCAGCACCTCGGTGGAGGCCTGCAGGTACACCACCAGGTCGGGCTTCGGCACGCTCTCGTTCAGGAGCGCGTAGAGCTTCTCGTAGATCAGGAGCTCGTTGTCCTCGAGGTTCAGGTAGGCGAACAGCTTGCTCTTCTCGAACAGGTAGTCGCTGAGCGTCGCCTCCTCGAAGAGCTTCCTCTGCATCAGCTCCTGCTGCTGCTTGTAGCGCGAGAGCAGGAAGAACAGCTCGAGCTGGAAGTTGGCCCCGGCCTCGCCGTCGTAGAAGCGCTTCAGGAACGGGTTCTCCTTCCAGTCCTCCAGCAGCTTGGTGGCGTCGATGCGCTCGGCCAGCTTCTCGACCACCGTGGACTTGCCGACGCCGATCGGCCCCTCGATGGCGATGTAGCGGAAGTTCATCAGCCGCGGGGCTCGAGGAGGGAGTGGCGCAGCACGCGGGCAGTGTCGGGGCAGCGAAGCAGCAGCTCGCGCACCGTGAGCCCGAGGCGCGGGTGCCGGGCCTCGGGTGCTATCTCGCACAGCGGCGCCAGCACGAAGCGCCGCTCGTGGAGCCGCGGGTGCGGCAGCTCGAACTCCCCGTCGCGCATTTCGTCGCCGAACAGCAGCACGTCGAGGTCGATGCGGCGCGGTCCGAAGCGCTCCCTGCGCACGCGGCCCAGCTCGCGCTCCACCGACAGGCAGGCCAGCAGCAGGCTCTCGGGCGGGCCGGGCCAGTCGCCGCCCACGGCCTGGTTCAGGAAGTCGCCCTGGGGCGGTCCGCCCACGGGTGCCGTCTCGTAGACCGCACTCAAAGACGTCAGGCGGAAACCGCGGGCCTGCAGCAGGGAGAGCGCCTGCTCGAGGTTCTCTTCCCGTGTGTCGAGGTTCGACCCGAGGCCGACGAAGGCAGCGCCCACGAGTGAAAGGGATTATAAAGGACAGCCTTCCGATGATCTGCCCGGGCTGCCAGCGCCTGAACGAGGAGCTTGCCGAGCACTGCTTCTTCTGCGGCCGCGCCCTGGATGCGTTGACCCAGGGGGTGGTGCTGAGCGGGCGCTGGGAGGTGCTGCGACCCATCGGCAAGGGCGGCATGGGGCGCGTCTACAAGGCCCACGACAAGGCCCTCGAGGAGGACGTGGCGATCAAGGTGCTGCGCCACCAGCTGGTCAAGGACCCCGAGATGGCGCGACGCTTCAAGTCCGAGATCAAGCTCGCGCGCAAGGTGTCGCACCCGAACGTATGCCGCATCCACGACTACGGCGAGGACCAGGGCCTGCTCTTCATCTCGATGGAGTTCATCGACGGGCCGGGCCTGAAGCAGCGGCTGCAGAAGCCACCCAGCGTGGACGAGGCCTTCGAGATGGTGCTGCAGATCGCGCGCGGCCTGGGCGCCGTCCACGGCCACGGCATCATCCACCGCGACTTCAAGGCCTCCAACATCATGGTGGACCAGAAGGGCGTCGTGAAGCTGATGGACTTCGGCATCGCCAAGGACGCCTTCGCCGACACCACCGGCGTCACGCGCGAGGGCCAGGTGATGGGCACGCCCGAGTACATGAGCCCCGAACAGGCCGGTGGCCAGAAGCTGGACTTCCGCAGCGACATCTACTCTCTGGGCTGCGTCGTGTTCGAGATCTTCACCGGCGACGCGCCGTTCCGCGGCTCGTCGCCCCTGGCCACGCTGTACCGGCACGCGAGCGAGGAGCCGCGCCTCGACCACCCGGCGTTGCCCGAGCCGCTGCGCCCCGTGCTGGCACGCGCCCTGGCCAAGGAGCCTGAGGGTCGCTACGCGTCGGTCGCCGATTTCGTCGCCGCGCTCGAGAAGGCGCGGGCCAAGCTGGGCCCCGAGCTGGCGTTGCAGCCGCTGCCGCGGCCGGTCCGCGCCAGCCCCCCGCCGACGTCGACGCTCGACGAAAGCCGTCCGCTGCTTCTTCCCCTGCCGGCCGACGCGGCCCCCACACCCCGGGCGCAGGCGCCCGCGTCTCCCAGGGACCGCGTGTGGCCGGTCGCGCTCCTCGGCTTGCTGATCGCGGTCGCGGTCGGGTTCGTGGCCCTGCGCGAGCGTCCGCCGCAACCCGAGCCGGTGCGGGGGCCCCGCGTCGTGCCGACGCGGGCCGCGCGGCCCGCGACCGCCCCGACGCCGACTTCGACTCCCAGCCCGATCCCGGACTCGACCCCGGCGCCATCGCTGCGCGCGCGGCCAGCCATGAGCACGCTGTCGCCGCCTTCGGTGACTCCCCAGCCGACCCAGGCAGCTCCATCCGTCGCCGCTCCTGTCACGACGCCGGCGCCGCCGGTGACCAGCGCCGCGGCCGCGCCCGCAACCCAGCCCGCCGCACCCGACCGGGGGAACCTCAAGCTGATCGTCTCGCCGGCTGCCGAGGTGACGGTGGACGGCGTCTCTTTGGGCAGCGTCTCGCTCCGCGAGTTGAGCCTGACCCCGGGACGCCACGTGGTCCGCGTCGTGCACCCCGAGTACCACCCGCTGCAGCGCGTCGTCACGGTACGCGCGGGCATCGAATTCCCCCTGGTGATCGACCTGCGCGAGAAAGGCATACGCAAGACGCGCTAGCATTGGCGCCGTGAAGGCGCTGGCCACCGCGCTCATCCTGGCCCTGGTATCGCCCAGCCCCGCGGACGCGGAGCTGCAGCAGGCGATCGCGCTGGTGAAGGAGGGCGACTTCGACCGCGCGGTGCCGCGCCTGGACGCGGCGATAAAGCGCCTCGAGACCAAGGGCGGGCCCAAGGGCGACCTGAGCCAGGCCCATCTTTATCTAGGCATCGCGTATCTCGAGCTGGACCAGGAAGCGTCGGCTCGGGCCCGGTTCCGGGAGGCCCTGGGCCACGATCCCAAGCTGCGCCTGGATCCGCGGTCGTTCTCGCCGCAGACGCTCCGCGTCTTCGAAGCCGCTCGGGCCGAGCTGCCGCCCGCGAAGAAGAAGGGCGTGCCGGTGCTGCTGATCGCTGGAGGCGCCGCCGCGGCGGCGGGCATCGCCGTGGCGGCGGCAGGCGACGGTGGCGGCAGCGGTAACCCGACCACGACCGTCTCCTCTCCCACCACCACGACGCCCGCCACGATCACGACGACGACCACCACCACGTTGCCGGCCGCCCAGTGTGGCTACGATCTGTCGCCGTTCAGGACGACCTTCAGCAAGAACGGCGGCAACGGCATCTGCAACGTCGAGACCAGCGCCGGCTGCGGCTGGACGAGCGAGGTCAACGCGACCTGGATCCAGATCCAGAGCGGCCGCAGCGGCGTCGGCCCTGGCAGCATCCGCTATCGCGTCCTCGCCAACGACGATCGGGCGCGCAAGGCGCGCATCGAGCTCCGTCAGGCCGGCGGCGGCGTGCGCTGCGAGATCGAGCAGGCGGCCGACAGCTTCCGCGTCACCGACCTTCCCGCAGAGTTGAGTTTCGTGAGCGACCTGCAGATCGAAGCCGGCCGCGGCCGCGTGAGCCTCAACGGCGTGCTCCAGGCACAGGGCCACGGCAGGGCGGAGGGCCGCGCACCGGCCCGGCGCGCGGCCAACCTGATCGAGGCGACCCTGATCGAGGGCCGCGGCCGCGGGACCTGGCGTCTCGAGATCCCGGGGGCTCGCCCCGGTTCGCTGCGCCCCGTGGCCGGCGAGGTCGCCCAACTCGGCCCCGACAGCGTCAGCTTCCGTCTCGCGGGCGTGCCCGGCGAGCGCGTGGCGGTGGCCTTCGTCGTTGCCGATTCCCCGCGCTGACGAACCCGTCCGCGCGGCGGACGCCGGGGCCTAGGTCGATCGGGCGAACAGCAGGTTGGCGTGCGGCACGGCCGCACGCGGCCCGACCAGGGAGCCGCCTTCGAACTCGATTTCTGCGTAGCCTGCCTGGACGAGCAGTTCATGGGCCCTGCGGCGGACGTGCGCGCTCGGATTGTCCATGGCGCACGCGATTTGCCGGATCCGGCCAGAGGCCAGCACCGCCCGCATTCCGGTCAGGACCTCGAGTTCCGCACCCTCCACGTCAATCTTGACCAGATCGGGCATGAGCCCACACTCCGTGGTGAGGTGGTCCACGGTTACCGACTCGACCGACGCTTCGACACCCCCAGTCGCCAACAGCGAATCAGCTCCTCGATTGTGGGGATCGGGCCTATGGATCTGAAGCCGTTCTCCGGAAACACTCCAGGCCGCCCGATCCACGCACGTTGGACAGCGAGTTGAGGGCGACATTCGCGCGCAGGCTTCGCAGCGAATCGGGCGAGGGTTCGAATGCCACGACTCGGCCGCTGCGGGCGCGCACCCCCGCCAGCACGCTGAAGTAGCCAAGATTCGCACCGACATCCAGGAACACGTCCTGCTCCAGCAGGTTCCTCCCGAGCCAATCGGTCACCTCGAACTCGTGGGCCCCGACCAGCATGAGCTTCAGGTTGATCAGGTCCGTGCTCTCGCACAGATAGCTCGCGCCCTGGGCGTCGACGACCAAGCCCTCGAGAGATACCAAGGCCAACGCCCGTCTGAAGGGCCACAGCACCTCGACGATCCGCTGAGAGTGGTACCCGCGCCGCCGGAGCCGGGAAGCCAGGCGCCGACTCACCCCCATCACGGCCCGGGCGTAGCGATGCCTCAGGGCGGTCGGATTCATGGGCGACAGCCTACCACCCCTTGACAGGGTCCGGCCCACGAGGCCAGACTGAATGGCGGTTCATTCATCTCCATGGCCCGGCGGCGGACGGACGACAAGCGCCAGCGCATCCTCGATGCGGCGGTGCGCGTGTTCGCGAAGAAGGGCTACCACGGCGCCAAGGTGGCCGAGATCGCCAAGCGCGCCGGCATCGCCGACGGCACCGTCTACCTCTACTTCCGCAACAAGGAAGACATCCTGGCCTCCTTGTTCGACGAGGTAATGGAGCGGCACATAGCACAGGCCCGCGTGGAATTGAAGGGCGCCAAGGGCGCGGCCGCCAAGCTGCGGCTGGTGGCTCAGCACCATCTGAAGTTGTTCTCGGGCAACCGGGACCTGGCCGTGGTTTTCCAGGTGGAGCTGCGCCAGTCCACGAAGTTCCTGGAGCGCTTCACCGCGAGCTGGCTGCAGGACTACTTCGGCGTGCTGCAGGACGTGATCGCCCAGGGCCAGCGCGAGGGCTCGATCCGGGCCGACCTGCCGAAGAAGCTCGCGACCAAGGCCCTGTTCGGGATCCTGGACGAGATGGTCACGTCCTGGACCCTGGGTCGCAAGGACTATGATGTCGGCAACCTGGCGGAGCCCGTGGTGGACCTCTTCCTACGCGGCGCCTCCGCGCGTGGAGGCCGATGATGGCGATCCGCACGCTGGCCGAGCTCTTCTACTACTCGGTCGATACCTTCCGCAAGCCGGAGCACCTGCGCTACAAGCGCGACGGCGCCTGGCACTGCATCAGCTCCGACGAGTTCCGGCAGGCCGTGGAAGAGCTGTCGATGGGGTTGCGCAGCCTGGGCCTCGAGCCGGGCGACACGGTCGCGATCCTCTCCGAGAACCGGCCCGAGTGGGCGCTGGCCGACCTGGCGACGCTGTGCGCGGCCGCGGTGGGCGCGCCCATCTACGCCACCCTCACCCCGGCCCAGGTCCTCTACATCTTGAACGACAGCCAGGCCAGGATCGCCTTCGCCTCCAACGAGACGCAGGCGAAGAAGATCCTGGACGTCCGCAGCCAGGCCCCTCACTTGAAGCACGTGGTGCTGATGGACGAGCAGAAGCTCGAGGGCACGCTGTCCCTCGCCGAGGTGAGGGCCAAGGGTCGCCCGCTGCTGGAAAAGGACAAGGCCGCGGTCCGCACGCGCGCGTCCGAGGCGAAGCCGGAAGACCTGGCCACCCTCATCTACACCTCGGGCACCACGGGCGACCCGAAGGGCGTGATGCTGCTCCACAGCAACCTGGTCTCGAACGTGATCGGGGCGCGCAAGGTGTTCGCGTCCATGGGCCCCGAGGACGTGTGCCTGTCGTTCCTGCCGCTGTGCCACGTGTTCGAACGCATGGCGGGCTACTACCTGATGCTGTACGTGGGTGCCTGCATCGCCTACGCCGAGGGCGTCGAGAAGGTGCCCGAGAACATGCTCGAGGCGCAGCCGACCCTGATGTGCTCGGTGCCGCGCCTCTACGAGAAGATGTACGCGCGGGTCAACGAGAAGGTCGCGAACGACCCCGAGTCGCGGCAAAAGATCTTCCGCTGGGCCCTGGGCGTGGGCCGCGAGGCCTTCAAGCATCGCTCCCTTCGCACGGCGCCGGGCTTGTGGCTGCGCCTGAAGCTGGCCGTGGCCGACGCGCTGGTGTTCGGCAAGATCAAGGCCCGCACCGGCGGGCGCCTGAGGCTTTTCGTCTCGGGCGGAGCGCCCCTGGCCCGCGAGATCGCCGAGTTCTTCGGCGCGGCCGGGCTCACCATCCTCGAGGGCTACGGTCTCACCGAGACGAGCCCGGTGATCACGGTGAACCGCGTGGACTGGCTGAAGCCGGGCAGCGTGGGGCTGCCCCTGGAGGGCGTCGAGGTCAGGATCGCGGCCGACGGCGAGATCCTGACGCGCGGCCCCCACGTGATGAAGGGCTACTACAACAAGCCCGAGGCCACGGCCGAGGCCATCGACACGGACGGCTGGTTCCACACCGGCGACATCGGCGTCATCGACGCGGACGGCTTCCTGATCATCACCGACCGCAAGAAGGACATCCTGGTCACCTCGGGCGGCAAGAACATCGCGCCGCAGCCCATCGAGAACCGGCTGAAGACCAACAAGTTCTTCACCGAGGTGGTGATGGTGGGCAACAAGCGCAACTACCCCGCCGCCCTGGTGGTGCCGAACTTCGAAGCGCTCGAGAAGTGGGCGAAGGCCAAGGGCGTCGCCTATGCCACGCGCGAAGAGCTGGTGGACAAGCCCGAAGTGGCCGATCACTACAAGGAGCTGATCGGTGCCTTGAGCGGCGAGCTGGCGCAGTTCGAGCGCATCAAGCGCGTGGCGGTGCTGGCCCGCGAGTTCTCCATCGAGGCGGGCGAGCTGACCCCGACCCTCAAGGTGAAGCGGCGCGTGATCGAGGAGAAATACAAGGACCAGATCGACCGGCTTTACGGGGCAGGGGTGGCAGGAGAGGCGTGAAGCTCGACATCAAGAAGACCGTCGTGCTCGGCGCCGGAACCATGGGCGCTCAAGTCGCCGCGCACCTGGTGGCGTGCGGCTGCGACGTGGTGTTGTTGGACATGGTGCCCCCTGGCGCCACGGACAAGAGCGTCTTGGCGAGGAAGGCTGTCGAGAACCTGCGCAAGCTCAAGCCCGGCCCTCTGCACCTGCCCGAGCACGCGGCCCGGATCAAGCCGGGCAACTTCGAGGACGACTGGAAGGAGCTGAGGGACGCCGATTGGGTGTTCGAGGCGGTGATCGAGGACCTCGAGATCAAGAAGCAGCTCTTCGCCAAGGTCGCACCCGCCGTCAAGAAGGCCGCCATCGTCACCAGCAACACCTCCGGCCTGGGCATCGACGCGATGTCCGGTTACCTCGCTGGCGACGTCCGCAAGCGTTTCTTCGGCACCCACTTCTTCAACCCGCCCCGCTACCTCAAGCTGCTCGAGACCATTCCGGGCAGCGCCACGGATGCGGCCGTGCTCGAGGCGTTCGAGGCGTTCGCAGACCGCGTCATAGGCAAGGGTGTTGTGCGCTGCAAGGACACGCCGAACTTCATCGGCAACCGGATCGGCTCCTACGGCTTCGGCGTAGTGCTGCGAGCCATGCAGGAGCTCGACCTCACGATCGAGGAGGTGGACGCCCTCACCGGGCCGGCCATCGGCCGCGCCAAGAGCGCCACCTTTCGCACCGCCGACATCGCGGGAGTGGACGTCTGCGTCAAGGTCGCCGAGAACCTGTACGCGGCCGTCGTCGACGATCCGGAGCGGGACGTCTTCGTGGTCCCGGCGTTCATGAAGCAGATGGTCGAGAAGAAGCTCCTCGGCGAGAAGGCCGGCGCCGGCTTCTACAGGAAGGACGGCAAGGAGATCCTCCACCTCGACTGGAAGGCCCTGGCCTACGGCCCGCGCCAGAAACCGAAGTTCGCGTCCCTGGAGGCCGCGCAGAACCTGCCCGACATCCACACGCGGCTGCAGGCCATCGTGGCGTCCAAGGACAAGGCCGGCCAGTTCCTGTGGCGCGTGCTGTCGTCGGTGTCCTTCTACGCCGCGGCGCGCCTGGGCGAGATCGCCGACGACGTGGCGTCCATCGACCACGCCATGGAGTGGGGCTACGGCTGGGGCATGGGTCCGTTCCGCACTCTCGAAGCGCTCGGTGTCCAGGCGACCGTGGCGCGTGCCCGGGCCGAGGGGCGGACGATCCCGGCCGCCTTGGAGAAGCTCCTCGCCTCGGGCCGCAAGGGCTTCTACGACGGCGCCGACGCCGAACCCCTCCGCTCCGGCACCCTGTCGATCGCCGCGCTCAAGAAGAACGGGGCGGTCAAGAAGCGGAACGCGGGCGCTTCGCTCGTGGACCTGGGCGACGGCTGCGGCCTCGTCGAGTTCCACACCAAGGTGAACGCCCTGGGCAGCGACACGTTCTCGATGCTCAAGGCCGCCGTCACTGAGGGCAAGGCCCACTTCGACGCGCTGGTCGTCGGCAACCAGGGCGAGAACTTCACGGTCGGCGCGAACCTGATGCTGGTGATGCTCGCCGTCCAGGAAGAGGAGTGGGACGAGCTGGACCTCGGCATCCGCCAGTTCCAGAACGCCAACATGGCGCTCAAGTACGCCGACATCCCGGTGGTGGTGGCGCCGTTCGGTCTCACCCTGGGCGGCGGCTGCGAGATCGCACTCCACGCCACGCGTGTCGTCCTCTCGGCCGAGACCTACATGGGCCTGGTCGAGGCAGGTGTGGGCCTGGTTCCCGGCGGCGGTGGCACCAAGGAGATGGCGCTGCGCGCCCTCGACCGCGCCGCCGGCTTCGACGGCGCCGACGCGTTTCCCTTCGTGCGCCGCGCCTTCGAGACGATCGCCCTCGCCAAGGTCGCCGAGTCGGGGTACCAGGCGCGCCAGACTTTCCTGACGCCCGCTGACGTCGTGAGCATGAACCCCGAGCGCATCATCCTCGACGCCAAGGCCCTCGCCCTGGGTCTCGCCCGCTCCGGCCACCGGCCGGGACGGCCACGCACCGACGTTCCCGTGCTGGGCCGCTCCGCGCTCGCAGCCTTCAAGGCCGGCATCCACAACATGCTGCGCGGCGGCTTCATCAGCGACCACGACGCCCTGATCGGCGCCAAGGTCGCGACCATCCTGTGCGGCGGCGACCGCGAGGCGGGCGTCTCGACGGAACAGCACTTCCTGGACCTGGAGCGCGAGGCGTTCCTCTCCTTGTTGGGGACGAGGAAGACGCTCGAGCGCATCCAGCACACCTTGAAGACCGGGAAGCCACTCAGGAACTGACGCAACGGCAAACAGAGCCACAGAGAGCACAGAGAGCACAGAGAACAACGACAAGAGAACAACGACAGATGAAAGACAGCGGCTGGGAACGACGCAGTGAGCGAACTGGGCGAGAAAAGCGACGCGATCACCGAGAGCATCATCGGGTGCGCTGTGGAGGTTCACCGGCACCTGGGCCCCGGTCTGTTCGAGGCGACGTACGAGGCCGCCCTGTGCGTCGAGTTCGGTCTGGCGGGCCTGCGCTTCCAGCGCCAGGTCTGCATGCCGATTCAATACAAGGGCCAGAATGTTGGGGACTTCCGGCTGGACTTGATCGTCGAGGACCAGGTGGTCGTCGAAGTGAAAGCTGTCGAACGCTTCGATCCAGTCTTGGAAGCGCAGGTTCTGACCTGCCTGAGGGCCACGGGTCTGCGCGTCGGCCTCCTGGTCAACTTCAACTCCAAGATGCTGACCCAGGGCGTCCGCAGGTTCGTCCTATGACTGCGCAGACGTTGTCCGTGGACGGGATCTCTTTGTGCTCTCTGTGATCTCTGTGGCTTCGTTGCCGTCGTTGTCCGTGAAGGTAAACAATGCGTGAGTCGGTGATCGTCTCGTCGGTCCGCACCGCGGTCGGCAAGGCCGGCAAGGGCGCCTTGCGCCAGGCGCGGCCCGACGACATGGCGGCCGCCGCCATCCAGGGGGCGCTCGCGCGAGTGCCGGCCCTGTCGCCCGACATGGTCGAGGACGTGGTCCTGGGCTGCGCGATGCCCGAGGCCGAGCAGGGCATGAACGTGGCCCGCATCGCCAGCCTGCTGGCCGGCGTGCCCCACACGGCCGCGGCGATGACGATCAACCGCTTCTGTTCCTCCGGCCTGCAGGCGATCGCGATCGCCGACGACGCGGTGCGCGGCGGCCGCGCCGAGGTGGCGATCGGCGGCGGCACCGAGACCATGAGCCTGATCCCGATGGGCGGCCATAAGATCGCGCCCAACCCCACGCTGCTAGAGCGCTATCCCGACAGCTACCTCGGCATGGGCATCACGGCCGAGCTGGTCGCGAAGAAGTACGGCATCACCCGCGAGAAGGCCGACGCCTTCGCCCTGGCTTCCCACCAGAAGGCCGTGGCCGCCATCGAGGCCGGCCGCTTCAAGGGCGAGATCGTGGCGCTGCCGGTGAACGCTGGCAGCTTCGACACCGACGAGGGCCCGCGCAAGGACACCGACGCGGCCGCGCTGGCGAAGCTGAAGCCCGCCTTCGCCGCCGACGGCATCGTGACCGCCGGCAACTCGTCGCAGATGTCCGACGGCGCCGCGGCGACGGTCGTGATGTCGGCCGACAAGGCGAGAGCCCTCGGCGTCAGGCCGCTCGCGCGCCTCGTGACCTATGCCGTGGCCGGCGTGCCTCCCGAGATCATGGGCATCGGCCCGGTCGAAGCGATCCCGAAGGCGCTCCGGCAGGCAGGCCTGAAGCTCGACGACATGGGCCTGATCGAGCTGAACGAGGCCTTCGCGTGCCAGGCCCTCGCGGTGATCCAGGCGCTGGGCCTCGACCCGGCGAGAGTGAACGTCAACGGCGGCGCGGTCGCCCTCGGGCATCCCCTGGGATGCACGGGCGCCAAGCTGACCGCGCAGATCCTTGCCGAGATGGAGCGCCGCGGCGTCCGCTACGGCCTCGTGACCATGTGTGTGGGCGGCGGCATGGGCGCCGCTGGAATCTTCGAACGTCTTTCGTAGCAAGAGGAGCATTTCATGGCGACCGATACCCAGGCCCCCGTGCTCGCCGCCAAGGGCGGCAGCTTCCTGATCGAGGACCGCACCCCCGACGAGGTCTTCACACCCGAAGACTTCAGCGATGAGCAGAAGATGATCGCCGAGACGTCGGGCGAGTTCATGCAGCGCGACGTGCTGCCCCGACTCCCGGAGATCCTCGCGCTCAAGTACGAGACCACCCGCGAGCTGTTCAAGAAGGCCGGCGCGCTGGGCCTCCTGGGCATCGAGATCCCCGAGGCCTACGGCGGCCTGGGGCTCGACAAGATCTCGGCCGTGATCGCGTCCGAGAAGTCCGCCCGCGAGGGAAGCTGGGCCGTCTCCTTCATGGGCCACACCGGCATCGGCACGCTGCCGATCGTCTACTTCGGCACCGAGGGGCAGAAGCAGAAGTACCTCCCGAAGTTCGTGACCGGCGAGTGGATCGGCTCCTACTCGCTTTCCGAGTCCAGCTCCGCCTCGGACGCGCTGAACGCCAAGGCCAAGGCCGTGCTGTCCCCCGACGGCAAGGAGTGGATCCTGAACGGCGAGAAGATGTGGCTCACCAACGCGGGCTTCGCCGACGTCTACATCACCTTCGCCAAGGTCGATGGCGAGCACTTCTCCTGCTTCATCATCGAGAAGGGCTCCCCCGGCGTCAGCCTGGGCGCCGAGGAAAAGAAGGTCGGCATCAAGGGCAGCTCCACGCGCCCCCTGATCCTGAACGACGCCAGGATCCCGAGGGAAAACCTGCTGGGCGAGATCGGCAAGGGGCACAAGGTCGCCTTCAACATCCTCAACATCGGGCGCTTCAAGCTCGGCGCCGGCGTGACGGGCGGCGCCAAGCTGTGCGTGGGCGCCTGCGTCGAGTACGGCAAGAGCCGCATGGCCTTCGGCAAGCCCATCACGGACTTCGGCCTGATCAAGCACAAGCTCGGCGAGATGGCGATCGCGTCGTACGTGTCGGAGTCGGTGGTCTACCGCACGGCCGGCATGATCGACAAGAACCTGGCGGGTGTGAAGGACCAGGCCGAGGCCCTGAAACGCATCGAGGAGTACGACGTCGAGTGCTCGATGGTCAAGGTCTGGTGCTCCGAGATGCTGGACTACTGCGTCGACGAGTGCGTGCAGCTCTTCGGCGGCGCCGGCTACGTGGAGGACTACCCAGCCGAGCGCTACTGGCGCGACGCGCGCGTCAACCGCATCTTCGAGGGCACGAACGAGATCAACCGCCTGCTGGTGCCGGGCCGCCTGATCCGCCGTGCCATGAAGGGCGAGTTGTCGCTGTTCCAGAAGGCCATGGCGCTAATGGACGAGCTGACGGCGGGGCCGTCCGCGTCGGAGGTCGAGGACGGCTTCCTGGCCGCCGAGACCCGCATGCTGGCCGGGGCCAAGAGAGTGGCGCTCGCCAGCATCGGACTGGCGGTACAGAAGTTTGCCACGGAGCTGGAGAGCCAGCAGGAGGTGCTGGGCCACTTCGCCGACCTGGCGATGGAGGTCTACGCGCTGGAGAGCGTCATCCTGCGCGTGCGCAAGCAGGCCGACCGCGAAGGCGAGGACAAGGTCCGCCTGCAGGAGGCCGCGGCGTGCTGCTTCGCCCAGGACGCCATGGACCGCATCGAAGTCTCGGGCCGCCGCCTGCTCGCCGCCGTCGAGGAGGGCGACATGCTGAAGACCTACCTCGCGGCCCTGAAACGCTTCACCAAGCGCGAGGTCGTGAACACGGTCGCGTTGCGGCGCCAGGTCGCGGACGCCGCGATCGAGGCCGGCGGGTATCCGTTCGCGTAGTGGCTACTCCACGTAACCGAGGGCGCGCAGCCGCTCTCGCGCGGCGTCGTCGAGTGCGCCCGGCTTCGCGGCCGGCTGCTGGGCTTGCAGCTCGGTCACCAGCCGCCGCAAGTCGCGGGACATGGCGTCCTTCCGTGCGCCCTCGCTTTCCGTCAAGTCGGCTTTCTCCAGGGGATCCTGGTCGAGACGGTGGAGGCGATCCTTGCCGTCCGGGCCGACGACGTACTTCCACGGACCCTGGAACAGCGCCCGGTACAGAGCGTCCGCTCCCCCGCGGCGCCTCTTGACGTAGCCCTCCGCCATCAGGCTGCGCTCCGCATCGGAGATCGAGCGCAGGCTCCTGCCGTGGAGCATCGGGCGCTCCAGGCCCAAGGCCTCGAGAACGGTCGGTACGATGTCCAGGCTGCTGGCCGGTTCTCTCCGCCGCTCGGGGGCGCTCTGGCCAGGGAACTTCACGATCAGCGGAACGTGCAGGACCGCCTGGTGCAGGCCGCGCCCATGGTGGCCGACGACGCCGTCTTCGCCGAGGTACTGGCCGTGGTCGCTCGTCACCACCAGCAGGGTGCGCTGCAGCAGACCTCGGGCCTCGAGCCATGCCACGAGGGTGGCCACGGCGCGATCCGCGGCTGCCAGGCCGGATTCGTAGCGCTGCGCCAGCGGATTCGTGTCCGCGACGAGGTCGAGCCGATACGGCTCGTGGGCGTCCATCAGGTTCACGAACAGGAAGAAGGGCTCCCGGCGCGGCGCGAGCAACTCCAGCGCCATGGCCGCGACGTCCTCGCCCGGGGCGAAGGGCGGGATCGGCTGGAACGGACGGCCGGACTTCAGGCGCGACCGCGGCGTCGCGCCGCAGCAGGAGGGTCCCACCACCACGTACTGACCGAAGCCCTGATGCAGGTTGAAGTCCCGGCTCAGGAAGCCGCCGTTGGCCGTGACGCCGATGGACCTGTAGCCGCTGGCCGACAACGTCTCCGCCAGCGTCTCGTGGGAGTCGTGAAGGGGCTCGAGCCTCCCCGAGGCCGAGAAGCCGAGTGCCGTCGGATAGCGGCCCGTGAACAGGGCCGCGTGGCTCGGCAGCGACGTGTCGGATGTCGCGAGCGCGCGCTCGAAGAGCGTCGCCTGTCGGGCCAGCTTCTCGAGGTACGGCGTGGTCGGGCGTTCGTGGCCGTAGACCGACAGCCGATCGGCCCGCGCCGTGTCCAGGACCACGAGCACCACGTTGGGCGTGGCCGCGGGGCCCCGCGGCGTTGGGCTCCACCACAGTCCGCCCGACAGGACGAGCGCGCCGCTTAGGGCTACACCCCCCGCCGCCGCCGCGGACCGCGGCCGGCAGACCGGCCGCAGCAGCGGCAGGCGCCGCTGGGCGAACCACAGCGCGACCAGCAGGCCCAGGGCCGCCGCGGTGAAAGCCGCGACACCCGACGCGCGCCCCCCGTGGCTCACGCCGTGGAACTGCTGGCGCAGGCACCAGGGCAGACCCACGACCAGCAGGCTGACGAGCCACGGATTGGGCAGCGCGTGGAGCGGTCGCCATCCGGGCCTGGCGAGGCTCACGACGTTGAAGAGAGCGAGGCCGCCGGCAAGGCATGCGAGCCCCAGGCGGCTGCGCCAGCCGACCCACGGCTGGGTCGCCGCCAGGGTAGCGACGACGCTCGTGAGTACGAGCACGGCGACCTTCTCGCCCTGCTCGGCGCTCAGCTCCCCGGGCCGCGCGAACGCGAGGAGCCGGCCCGCGGCCCAGCTGAGCAGGGCTCCGGCGATGCCGTACCCGAGGATGACGACCGCGGGTTCCCAGGGCGCCACGGCTCCGATCGCGCAGGCCGGAGGCCCGGCGGCGATGCGGCGCTCCAGGCCCATCTCGACGATGCCGAGGATCGACCAGGCCGCGAAGCCGGCCACCATCAGACGGCGTTGCACGCGGCTTCTAGACCCCCGCTTCCTGAGTAGACGCGGCGCGAGTATAGCTCCCGGCGGCGCGCCACCGTGGTACCCTCCGCGCGTGCTGCGGCACCTCAAGCTCGCGCTCCTGGGATCTCTCGTGTGCGCCGCCTGCGGCGGTCGTGAAGGCACGCCGCCGCTGCCGCTGCCCCAGATCAAGGGGCCCGACGGGCGCGAGTACCTGCTGCTCGACCGTGGCGCCTACAAGGGGTTCTACGACAAGTGGGGTCGCCTGGAGCGGATCGAATACGACAGCAATGGCGACGGCCGTCCCGACAACATCGCCCATCACAAGGGCGAGAAGTCACCCCGTCTACTCGAGGTGGACGACGATTTCGACGGCCGCACGGACCGCTGGGACGAGTTCGATGCGGCGGGGCGGCTGGTCAAGGTCGGCCTCTCCAGGCGTCGCTCCGGAACGCCCGATCTCTGGGTCACGCCGGGTCCCGGGGATCTACCGGCCAAAAAGGAGTACGACGACGACGGCGACATGCGCGTGGACCGCACCGAGATCCTGCAACGCGGCCTGCTCACGCGCGCCGAGCTCGACACCAACAAGGACGGCCGGCCCGATCGCTGGCAGGACTGGAGCACGGGCCGCCTAACCCACGAGGACCTGGACACCGACGGCGACGGGAAGGCCGACAGCCGCATCGTGTACAACCAGTACGGCCGCGTGCTGAAGCTGGAGTCGCTTCGGAGTGAATAGGGCGGGGCGGCCCGAACCGCTTCGGAACAGCTTTCGCACGCTCGTGCTCGCGGCTCTGGTGCTGGCCCCATGGGCCCTGGGAGCGACGCACGCGCTGGCCTACGTTCCCCTGCTCGCGGTCGCCTACCTGGCGGGTCTCACATCCTGGGCGCGAGGACACTGGGCCCGCGCCCACGGCCACCCGACGCCGCTCGTGCCCGGCACCGCGATCCTGGCGGCGCTCTTGGCCTTGCCCCTGTTCCAACTCGTGCCGCTGCCGCCGGCGCTCTTGCGTCTCGTCAGCCCCGGGTCGTTCGCCTACTACAGCTTCGTGACGCTGGGCCCGGAGCTGGGCTGGCGGCCGATATCGGTCAGCCCGCCGGACACGCTGCGCGGCGTCGTGTTCGCGGGAGGCCTGGTCCTGCTGTACGCGTTCGCCTTTCGCGAGCTCGGCTCACACCGCTGGCGGCGCTACGTCGTCGTGGCGGTGGTGACCGGAGCCACGCTGATGACCGCGGCGGCCCTGGTGCAGGCCCAGAGCGCCGAGCCGAGCCGGATCCTCGGCGTCTACAAGCCGCCCTGGGACTGGGCCGTGTTCGGACCCTACGTCAACAAGAACCACTTCGCCGGCTACGTGGCCCTGAGCGTCCCGCTGGCCCTGGCCTGGACCCTCAACGCGTGGAGCGCCTTGCGAGCCGAGTGGTGCCGCCGCAGCCTCAGGCGTTGGCTCGCGATCGGCGAGAAGGCGGGCCACATCCTGGTACTCCGCGTGGCCTTGACGTTGTTCCTGCTGGTCGGGATCTTCGCGGCGGGCTCACGCGGGGCGCTGCTGGCCGTGTGTGCGGGGGTCGTGGTCGCGCCGCTCCTGGCGCGGCGCCGGTGGCCCGGCCGCCTCGCGCTGTCGCTGGCCACGGCAACCGTGGTCGTGCTCTTCGCCACGGGCACCCTTTCGAACCTGGCCTCGCGCGGCATGCGAGACATTCGCTTCGCGATCTGGCCCAGCGCGCTGCGCATGGTGCCCGACTTTCCATGGCTCGGGTCCGGGCTCAACACCTTCGGCACCGCGTTCATGCGCTACCGGGCATTCAAGTCGAACGACTGGGTGGGCGAAGCGCACAACGACTTCCTCCAATCCCTTACCGACACGGGCGTGATCGGGGCCGGGCTGGTGGCGGTGTTCGCGGCACGACTCGTGCTCGGCGCAGCCCGGCACGCCGGCTCGGGCGTCCTGGGGGCCGGCCTGCTCGGCAGCGTCCTGGTGTCTTGTGCGAACGCCTGCGTGGATTTCAACTGGCAGATCCCCGCGAACGCGGCGACCTTCGCGGTGCTGGCGGGGCTGGCCATGCGCGGCGGCGGCGCGGCCCGCGACGCGCACCCGGATCAGCCGACGTAGCCGAGAGCCTTCAGCTCTTCCTCGACCTCCGGGGCGATGGGCAGTACGCGGCGGGACTCGGGGGCCCGCCGCAGCCCCTGGTAGGTGTCGATCCTCTCGACGGGATGGGCGCCAACCAGCCCGCGCCTGAGCGCTGCTTCCGGCACGCGCCCCGGCATGTCGCGCGCCACCGGCAGTCCCAACAGGTACAGCATGGCCGGGGCCAGGTCGAGGATTCCGGCGCTCACGCCCTGGCCCTGGGCCGCCGCCGGGCCGCTCAGCAGGAACACGCCGGGCGGCGAACTCTTGAGGTGGCTGTACTTCTCGGGGCTGTCCCAGGCAAAGCCGTGGTCGCTGCACACCAGCACGTTGGTTCCCGCGGGAACCCGCGCGAGGAGGGCGCCGAGCTGGCTGTCTGCCACGCGGTAGTAGGCCTCGAGCGTGTGCCCGAATCGGTCCGCTGCAGCGCGGTCCGTCGCTATCCCGCCGTGCAGGTTCGACACGCCGCCCATCAGGTGGCTGACCACGTCCACGCCCCGGAAGTACACGAGCAGCAAGTCCCAGGTCGCCTCCGCCAGCAGATGTTCGGCGATCGCCTGGTGTGTCAGGTCGGCCACGTGAAAGGCGAGTGCCAAGCTTTCGCGCGGCGCCGTGTCCCTGAAGACGTGGAGCGGGCGCGTGGTATCGAGCTGCGGGCGCTCCCGCACCGAGCCACCGCGCACGAAGGTCTCGACGGCCTGCGGGCTCAATTGCTCGGGTCGCACCAGCAGCGCGCGAAGGCCCTCGGCTCGGGCGTCGGGATGGACGAGGCCTGGGGGCAGGGCGCCGAGGCTCTGAGCGACCGGATAGAAGCGGTCCGTGACGACCACGCCGTTGACGCTCTCGGCCGGCCAGCTGGCCCACCAGTTGATCGCCGCGACTCGCAAGCCGGCGCTGGAAGCGATGCTCCATATGGGCGGCGCTTGCCATTGGTCGCTGGCCAGGGCTGCCTCGCGCACCACGCCCATGGCCAAGCCCGCCCGGAGGATCTGGTACAGGGTCGAGGCTCCTCCCCCGGGTCCCGGCGGCAGGCGCAGCAGGGGCGTCGAAACGCCCGGCAGCAGGTAGCCACCCTTGAAGCCGAGGATCCCGTGATCCTCGGCTCTGCGCCCGGTCGCGATGGTGGTCCAGAGTATCGGTGACAGGGTGGGCTTCAGCGTCTGCAGCGGCCCCCATGCCCCGGTTCTCATCAGGCTCCCGAAGGTGGGCAGGTCCCCTCGAGCCACCAGCCGCTCCAGCGTGTCGTGACTCAGGCCGTCGAAGGCGACCACCAGCAGGGGCTCCCGCGGCCTGCCGACCAGACCCGCGGGCGGCATCGGCGGCGCGCCCGGCCAGCGCCAGCCGAAGAGGGTGCCGATCGCCAGCAGGCCGAGCGCGACCGCAGCCAGGCCGAGCCGAAACCAGCGTGACGGGAAGCGCGACAGCAAGGCCGCTGCCAATAGGGCCGCCAGGATTCCCAGACCTGCTGCCGCGGCCGCGGACAAGCGAAGGCCCGCCAGGCGCCGGGCCGCTTGCACGAACCCGAAGCTGGCGAAGGCGACGAGGTGGAGCGTCACTCCACCCTCGCCCAGCAGGCGCCTCACGCCGGGGCGCTGCGCGGCGAAGGCGAGCAGGTGCGAGAGCGGCAGCGCCACGAGCCCGGCGAGAATCGCCAGCGTGATGGAGACGGAGGCCGCCACCACGACTCCGTTGCGGCTTCCGAGCGCCAGGCCATTCGCGTTCGCGAAGGCGGCGCCGATCATGGCTCCCCACGCGCCCGCCGCAGCGATCCACGCATAGCCACCCAGCAGGGAAAGGCGCGAGGTGGACACCGGCGGATTATAGAGGCGGCCCGACGGGCCGCGCGGGCCGCGGGTCGCATGCTAGGCTTGCGGGCTGTCGATGAAACGGTTGATGCCGGGTTGGTTCCACGGACGCGGCCGCCGCGCCCTCCAGTTCATCGCCTTCAATCTCGCCGGGCTCCTGCTGCTCCTGGTGCTCGTCGAAGGCGCCGCCAGCTGGCTCGTGTTCGTGCATCGGGTCCGGCAGGCGAGGCCCATGGCGCGCGTCGGCTACACGCGCCACGACGACCTGCTGGGCTGGTCCAGCATCCCTGGGGCTTCCGTCCCCAACCTCTACGGTCCGGGCATCGGAGTCACGATCGGCCCGCAGGGGTTCCGCGGACCCGGCGACTACGCGCCGGAGGCGCCCGCTGGGCGCGTGCGCATCGTGTGCTCTGGAGACTCGTTCACGTTCGGCTACGGAGTCGCCGACGGAGATACCTGGTGCCATCAGTTGCAGGCGCGCGACGCACGCTATGAGACGCTCAACCTCGGCCAGGGCGGCTACGGCCTGGACCAGGCGTACCTCTGGTATCGGCGCGACGCGCTGCGCTTCGCGCATCAGGTCCAGATCCTCGCCTTCATCACCGTCGACTTCGCTCGCATGGGGCGGGACCGCTTCGCCGGCTACCCCAAGCCGCGGCTCGAGCTGGCGGCGGGGGAACTGTCGGTGCGCAACGTGCCGGTGCCGCGCCGGTCGGACCTCGCGCCATGGCTGGCGCGGAATCGCTCGGCCATCGAAGGCCTGTTCACCGTGCACGTCGCCCGGAAGCTGTTCGCCGGCGACACGGATCCAGCCCCGGGCCGCGAAGTGCGGCCGGTGGTAAGGCGCGTCCTGCAGGAGCTGGCCCAGCTCCACGCCCAGCGACGGAGCCAGTTGATCCTCGTGTATCTGCCCGACGGGACCTCGGGATCCGACAAAACTCTCGAGTGGCGGCGTTACCTGGGCTCCGTTGCCGCGGAGATCGAGGTCAGCTACCTCGACCTGGCGGGACACTTCGACGCGCTCGACCCGCAGCAACGCGACGGGCTGTTTCTCGGCCGCGGAGCGCTCGAGTATGCGGAGGCCGCCGGCCACTACACGGCCGCCGGGAACGTCCTCGTCGCGCAGGCTCTGCTCGACCGGCTCGACAAGCTCCCGGCGGTTCAGGACCGGCTCCGCGCCGCCGCCGGCGCGACGGCCGAACGCTAGGAGGGCATCCTGCAACGGGGGTCCCTCGGTGGCGGGGCCGCTCCGCGGCTCCGGCCAACCAGGATGGTGTCGTCGGCGACGATCCAGGTGAAGTGCGTGTCGAGGTCGTCGCGGTCCTCGGGCAGTGGCTGCCACACGACGAGGTAGTGGTAGCACGCGGCTGCGCGCTCCCCCAGTTCGCCAAGCCGCGCAGAGCCGATCGCTTCGTCCGGGGCCCAGGGCGCCGAGCGGTAGACGACGGGGTGGTACGACGGGTAGGCATGCACGTAGGGTCCCCAGCCTCCCTGTCGCAGGTGGTAGTACGCCCAGGAGTGGAGGTTGGGACGCACGCGGTAGCCTGACGGCTCGCGGTCGAGAGCGAGCAGGGAAGCGCCGGGAGGCAGCAGCGCCGTCGCCGCCACGTACTGGCTGATCGCCCGACTCGCCAGCGGGTACTCCTTGGCCTGGCGCACGACGACTACGGCCGTAGATGCTCCGAAGCACAAGAGCACCGCTGCGCGCGCGCCGCGTCCCGTTGGAAGGTCCAGGGCGAGCAGCAGGCTGAGGAAGAGGAGGGGCAGCAGCCGGTGCCGCAGGTGCGCCCAGTCCTGGAGGCCGCTCGGAGCGGCGACGTAGATCAGCGCTACAAGCGTTGGGGCCGCGGTCAGCACCTCGCCGAGCCGGGGTCGGCCTCGAAGCAGGCGCACCGCCGTCGCCGAGGCGCAGGCGAGCATCCCGGCAGCCCAGAACGTGGCGGCCAGGACGCCCGGTCGCCCGCCCGGAAACAGCCAGGAAACTCCGTCGGCGATCGACGGCCAGTGGAAGGCGGCGAACTGGGGACGCAGCCCCGCCGCCCCGCGGGCCGAGGACGCCTCGAGGGCGAGGTTGGCGCCGAACAGCAGCATGCCGGGCAGAAGCGTGGCCAACAACAGGCGCGGCGCCCTGCCGGACACGCAGGCCACCGACAGCACCACGGCGAAGACGCCGAACGCGAATCCATGGGTGAAGTACAGGGCTGTGCCGAGGATCGTCATCCACAGCAGCGGGCGCCGCTCCGGCGGCGTCTGCGTCGCGGCCAGCCCTGCCACGAACAGGCCGAGGGCCGCGCAGAAGTTCAGCGTCCCCTTCTCGAAGAACAGGCTGGGGCCGATCGGAGGCACGGCGAGCGCCAGCAGGCCTGCGCCCGGCTTCACCCGCTCCAGCGCCCACCAGCCGACGAGCGGCACGCCCAGAAGCACCAGCGTCGCGAAGACCCGGGAGGCCGCGACCGGATCCAGCGCCGGCGCGCACAACAACAGGAAGGCGTACAGCGTCGCGTTGGGTATGGGGCGGAGATTGAGGCGAAAGACGGCGGCCGCCTGCTCGTCCCCGGCGAGCAGGCGCTCCACGATGTTCACCTTCAAAGCGTGGTTGGGAAGGTCCTGCAGCGGAGCGAACTCGACGAGCCACAGCGGAACGGCCGTCGCCGCCGAGAACACCGCCACGGCAAGAAGACTCAGACCGCGCCTCGCCAACAGCCGAGATGCCGGGGGCGTCACGCCGGGATTCTACGGCCTGCAACTCAGGCCGGCCGCCTTGACCCTCCGGGACCCGAACCCTAGAATCGGGAGCGCTCACTTCCAAAAGGGGAGCGCATGGCGGATTCGAGTGCGCGTCTGACGATCCTGAACGGCCCTCTCGCCGGCAAGGAGTTGGTGCTGGAGGAGGTCGTCGACAACATCCTGATCGGCTCCGACGGGGCCTGCCGGTTCCACCTGCCGTCTCCCGGCATCAGCCCGATCCACGCCCGCATCTGGATGGACGCAGCCGGCGTCACGGTCTACGACACCCACAGCCCGCGCGGGCTCTACGTGAACGACGACCGCGTCAACGGGCAGGCGCCCCTTCGCAACGGCGACGTGCTGTGGTTGGGCACGCCCGGTGAGGAAGAGGCGATCATGATCCAGGTTCGCCTGCCTCCTCGCCCCGGCGGCGCGAGTGCCACAGAGGCAAGCGACGAACCCGAGGAGGCCACGGACCGCACCGTGGCCATGCCGGCGCCCAGCCTGGCCGAGCCCGAGCCCGAGGTTGTCGAGGCCGTCGAGATGGTCGAGGAGACGTCGTCCACGGTGTCGATGCCGGCGCCGTCGCTGGACGCATTCGCCATCGCGGAGCCTGAACCGGACGAGACGGAGTCGACCATGGTGATGGCGGTCGGTCCCGAGGCAGGGCCGGCCGAAGTCGTGGAGCCGGAGCCAGAGCCCGAGAGCGACGCGACCATCGTGAACTACGCGGCGCCTGCTGTCGCTCCTCCGACCGAGGCGTTCTACGTCGCCGAGCCGGCCCCGCCTGTGGAGGAGCCTCCAGCCTTCGAGGAAACGTACGCGCTGCCGCCCGAACCGGAGGAGCCGGTGAAGTTCGCGGTGGAGATTCCGCCGCCGGCGCCCGAGCCGCCCTCCTTCGAAGACGAGACCGTCGAGTCTCCGGCGGTCGTGGAACCGCCGCCGCCGCCCCCGCCGCCGACTCCGCCGCCCGTCGCAGCGCGGCCTGCAACACCGCCTCCCGCGCCCGCGCCGCGGGCACCGCGCCCGGCCCCCGCCGCGCCCGCAGCGCCGCCGCCGCGCCCCGCCGCGCCGTCGTCGGCTGGCAAGTTCGCGGCACTCGGCGCCGTCGGATTGCTGGTCCTCGCCGGCGGCGGATTCGCCGCGTGGCGCATGCTGCAGCCCGCGGCGTCCACCGCTCCGGCGCCTCAGGAGACGCCGCCCTCGACACTGGCGCCCGCCTCCGAACCCGCGCGGGTCGCGCCTCCAGTGGAGACGGCACCCCCCGAGACGCTGGCGCCCGAGCCCGTGCCCGAGCCGCCGGTCGAAGAGGCGGTGACGATCGTCAAGAGTCCCCCGCCGACGCAGGTCGCCGCCGCTCGTCCTCCGCCGAAGGCGACCGTGCCGCCGGCCCCCTCGACACTCTCAGCGGAGGTCGCGCGTGCCCAGCAGGCGGCGACGCAGGTCGCGGCGAGCCTGGCACGCGCCGAGGGCCTGGCCGCGGCGCGCGACTTCGCGGGCGCGGCGGGCGCCTACGACGAGGCCCTGAAGCTCGATCCCTCGAACGCGCGCGCGACGGAGGGCAAGGCGGCGGCGCTGGCCGCGGTCGCCTCGCTCAAGCGGGCCTTCGTGGCCGGCCGCACCAGCGTCCAGAGCGGCAAGGCCGCCAAGGGCGGGGTGTCGGGCTTCGATTCCGAGGACGTCAGCGTCGCGAAGGCTCCCGACTATTCCGGGCGCATCGACTTCGAGGCGTCGCCGCGCAACGTGAAGCCCAGCGACAAGTACACGATCCTGGTCTATCTCACGAACGACGGCAAGAAGAGCTTCAAGATCCAGACCGTCACGCTGACCACCGTGACGAACGGCGCTCGCTCCGGCGGCCCGGTCTCGCCGCGCGACAAGGACCTCGAGCCGCAGCAACGCGTGCTGCTGGCCGAGCTGCCGGGCACCTGGCAGGCCGACACCAAGACCTGGGCCGTGGAAGTCAACGTCACTTCCGCTCGCGGCGACACACTCAAGAACACGCTGAACTGGCGCTAAAAGCCATCAGGCCCGGTCGCCCGGGCCTGATGGTGTATTCCGACGCGAGACGGCCAGGACGCCGTCAGCGGAACGGCGAACTCGGCGGGCCGGGCGTCGGGGTCGGAGTCGGGGTCGGCGTCGGCGTCGGCGTCGGCGTCGGCGTGGGAGTCGGCGTTGGTGTTGGCGTCGGCGTCGGTGTTGGCGTGGGGGTCGGGTTATTGATGATCACACCCCCCACGATGCCCGCGCCGATCGCGCCCGCGATGATGGCGGCGATGGCACCGGCTCCCAGCGCACCGGCGGCGAATCCGGCCGGCGCGATGGCGGCTCCGGTCGCGGCCGAGAACACCTGGACCGGGCCGGCGGGACCGAAGGGAGCCACGGGCTTGTCGCCGCACTCTTCGGCGTCGTTGACGACGATGGCCTCGACCTCCTTGCCCGTCACCTCACCGAAGTCGGTGAAGGTCGCCTGCCAGTAGTACGTGATGGGGCTGGCCTCGATCTTGGGGCGTGGCAGCTTGCCTTCCCAGAGGGCTTCCTTCGGTCCGGCCTCGATGTAGTAGTACGCGTCGCCCAGGGTGGACTTGAAGTAGATGCGGACGCGCGCCACCTTGTCGGCCGGCAGCACCTCGGCGTCGAGCAGCGGGAACTCGCCCGCGACGAAGCAGGTGACTTCGGGCTGCATGGTCAGCGTTCCGGGGCCGGGCAGCGCCGCCTGCTCGGGTGCCGGCGTCTCCTGGATCGGAATGGCCAGCGCCAGGAGGTCGATGTTGGCCGAGGCGACCCGCCCAGCCACCACCGGAACCAGCGACGGAGCGTTGGCCACCACGAGGCCCCGGGTGCTCTCGGTCGTCACCAGGTAGCGCCCGGGCGCCAGCTGCGCCTGGAACGCCCCGGCGGCACTCGACCGGGCGCGGTACACAGCACCCGTCGCCGACTCCACGAAGACCACCTCGACGCCCGCGATGGGCCGACCTTCGAGGCTCACTGTTCCCTGCACCATCCCTAGCGCCGAAGCCGAGTGAATCGGCGCGGCCGGGAGGAGCGTCAGGAGAACCGCTAGCAGAACCGACACGCCCTTGCGCATGGCTGTCCTTCCAGAAAACGGGAGAGAGAGATACGTCAGGAAGTGTAGCCGGTCACGAGGACCGGTTCAAGTTCAAATCGGCAGCCTAGGTACGGCGGACGGCCCGCGGTCCCTTGTGCACGGCGGCCTGCCGGGCGTCGTGGCCCTGGTCGGCGTAGTAGCTGCGGTAGTACTCGCCGTAGTACTGGCTGTAGTAGAACGCGTTCCGCTCCAGGTCCACCTTGTTCAGCACCACGCCGATGATCTTGCCGCCCACGGACTGCAACTGGTCCACGGCGCGCTGCACCGTGGGACGCGAGCCGATCTCCGCGCCCACCACCAGCACCAGCCCATCCACCAGGGGACACAAGACCGGCGTGTCCGCCATCGCCAGCGCGGGCGCCGTGTCGATCAACACCCAGTCATAGTGCTCCCGCAGCGCCCGCACCACCTCGGCCATGCTGGCAGACCCGAGCAGCTCGGCCGGGTTGGGCGGGATGTACCCGCAGGGCAGCACCTGCAGGCCCTTGGTCGGCGTGTTCTGGATGGCTTGCGAGGCCTGGCTCTTGCCGACGATCAGGTCCGAGAGGCCGGGCGTCTTCTGCAGGCTGAACCTCTGGTGCAGGGTGGGCCGCCGCAGGTCGGCGTCCACCACCAGGACCCTGGCGCCGTTGTGGGCCAGCGACTCCGCGAGGTTGATGGCGGTGGTGGTCTTGCCCTCTCCGGGATTCGCGCTCGTGACCAGTAGCGCGCGGCCGCTGGTTCCCGGCATGGAGAAGATCAAGTTCGTACGCAGGATGCGGTAGGCCTCGGCCACGCCCGATTGCGTGGATCGGTGCGGCACCGGAGGCCCTCCACGAGCGGTTGCCGGGCCGCTGTGGCCCACCGCGTCGGGCACCATGCCGAGGAACGGCAGGCGCAGGTGGCTCTTGACGTCATCGGGGGTCTTGTAGGTGTTGTCGAGATGCTCGAACAGCAGGCAGAGCCCGATGCCCAGGCCCAGGCCGAGCAGGAGCGCCAACTGGTAGTTCCGCAGCTTGCGCGGCGACACCGGCTTGGTGGGGACCTGAGCCTTCTCGACGACACGGATGTTGGTGGAACGCAGCTCCGACTCGAGGCCCGCCTCCTTGGTCCGGTTGGAGAGCTCGCGGAACAGCTGCTGGTTGGCCTCCACCTCGCGCTTCAGCACGTTGTAACTGATGGCCTTGCGGTTCAGCTCCAGGGCCTCGTTCTTGGTGGCCTCCATGTTGGCCTGGAGGTTCGCCTCCTGCTGGGCGGCGGTCCGGTAGTCGCTCTCGATCGAGCGCACCACGTTCTGCATCTCGGCGCGCAGCTTGTCCTCGCTGGCCTTCAGCTCGGTGGCCATGCGGACCATCTCCGGGTGCTTCTCGCCGAGCGTCCCAGACAGGCCCTCGCGTTGCCGCTGCAGTTCCGAGATGCGCGCCCGCAGCGACTGCACCAGCGAATTGGACAGCACGATCGGGAAGCTCTCGAGCTGCGATGAGGGCAGCGCCTTCATCTGGTTGTAGAGGGTCTCCTTGTTGATGCGCTCGGTGCGGGCCGCGATGGCGGCGCCGGTGAGGGCCGACAGCTTCTGGTCCACCAGGCTCTGCCGCTCTTCGATGTTGACGATCTTCTCGCGCTCGCGATAGTCCTGGAGCGCCTTCTCGGCCGTCTCGACCTTCGACTTCTGGTCCTCGACGCGCTCGGAGAGCCAGCCCGTCGCCTCGCTGGAAGTCGTGTAGCGGAACTCCAGCGATTGCTCGATGAAAGTCTGCGCCAGGGCGTTGGCGACCTGGGCCGCGAGGCGCGGGTCGTAGGCGTTGAAACGCAAGTTGACCAGCCGGCTGCCCTTCACGGGCTCCACGGACAGGCGCGACCGGAGGGCCGCCGCCGCGGGCGCCATCGGTATGCCGTCCTTGTCCACCTCGGAGGCGGGGTTCCTGCCCAGGAATTTCCGCTGGATCCGCTCCCAGGGCGACATCAAGGGACCCGTCTGGAACTCGGCGTCCTTCGTGAGCCCCAGGCGCTCGACGACTTTCTCGGCGAGCATGCGGCCGCGCAGCAGCTCGAACTGCGTCTGGAAGTACTCTGCGCCGCCCTGGTTGCCCTCCACCAGCTCCTTGGTCGGCAGCACGTTCGGGGACTCGCGGTCGATCAGGATCTGGGCCGTGGCCTGGAAGAGCGGGCGCGTCGTGTAGTTGTAGACCACGGCGATCAGCAGGGCCACGCCGGCGCACGAGAGCAGCATGCCCCGCCGCTTGTGGACTACGGCTAGGTAGCGGCGGGCCTCCTGAAAGGCGTGATCGTTCATGGCCTGGATCTCATCTGATTCTAGGCGAAAACCCGGGAGCTCAGAAGAACCGTTCGGGTACGACCAGGGTGTCTTCCGGCTGCACCAGGTCCTCCATCTTGACTTTGAGCTCGCGACGGACCTTCACGCCGTTCTCCTCCACGTTCCTGACGATCTTGGTGCGGCCGGCCGCCCCGCGCGGCGTGATACCGCCCGCGACGGTCAAGGCCTGGAGCACGGTCATGCCTTCCTGGTACTTGTAGGGCCCGGATCGTGCCACCTGGCCCGACAGGTAGATCTGTCGCGCTGGCGGGAAGTACACGGTATCGCCGGCTCGCAGAACCAGGTTCTGCTCCAGGTCGCCGGCCTGCAACAGGCGCAGGCTGACCCGGATGATCTGCGCGTCGCGGGCCACCTCGACCTGCTGCTGCAGGCCCTCGAGGTCGGTGGGGATTTCGGCGAGTTGGCTGGGCGGGGCGCCTTCGGTCGGGGCGGCGGGCCGGATTACCACCACCTCGTGGCCCGCGTTCTGGCCGAGGCTGCCGATGTCGCCGAGGAGCGCCAGGAGCGACCGGTCGGCCTTCAGCGGGTAGGGGCCCGGCTTCGCTACCTCGCCGGTCACGAACACGCTCTGGCTGCGGAATTCCTTGATCGAGACCGAGACCTGGGGCTGCTTCAGGTAGCCGTCGGCCAGCAGGGTGGTGAGCTTGCGGCCCAACTCCTGTGCCGTCAGGTCCGAAGCCTTGACCTTGCCCAGGAGCGGCAGCGTGAGCATGCCCTCGGGATCGACCTCGAAGTCCGCGGTGAGGTCGCTCTGCCCGATCACCACGATGCGCACCACGTCGCGGGCTCCGACTTCGTAGTCTTCCTGGGCCGACAGCACCGGGACGATCGCCGCGACGGCCCAAGCGAACGCAACAGCCCGCACAGCTTTTTCGAAGAACATCGAACTTGCCATTCTCGGGTCAGTTGAGCGGCGGTGTCAACGCCGCTTATAGTCGCGCCGCCGGTGATGACCGAAGACGCTCTCAGATCCACCGGGCGTCCCCTCTCAGCGCTCGTGGCCGGAGCCGGGCGCGGGGCCGGAGCGGGAGCGGTGTTCGCCTTGCTCGAGGTGGTCCTCGCCAGCACCACGGGCTCGGCCCCGGCCTCCGACACCTTCGTCACCCTCGCAGTCGACGTCCTGGCAGGGGCTGCGGCGGGCGCTGGCCTGGCCCTCGCCCTGCGGCCGGGGCAGTGGGCCTTCGACGCCAGCCTGCTGTTCCTTCCCCTGGCGGCGACGGCGCTACGCGGCGGGCTCGGCTGGCCCGGAAGCCTGACCGGCGCGGGGCTCGGCGTCCTGCGCTTTGGCGTGCTTCTCGTGCCGGCGCTGCTCGCCCTGCACTGGCGCCACCACGACGGCGCGAGGCGCCCGCTGCTTGGCTGGGCGCTCCTGCTGCAGTCCGCAGCGGCGGCTGGGCTCGGCGGCTGGTCGGTGCCCCGGTACGTGTGGCTCGATCTGCTGACCGGCGCGCCGGTACGCGTGGCAGCCGTGGGCGCACTCCTGCTGGGGCTCACCCTGCTGGCGTTCCGCTGGCGCGTGGCGGCCGGCTTCGCGGCCGCGGGCGCGACGCTCGCCGTGGGCATTCTCACCGGTACGCGGGTCCCGGATCCAGGCTCCACGAAGGACGCCGCGCAGCGTCCCGGCGGGCCCAACCTGATCGTCATCACGCTCGACACCGTCCGCGCCGACCATGTGTCCGCCTACGGCTACGCGCGGGCCACCACGCCGCAACTGGACCGCTTCGCGCAGCGAGCCACGCTGTTCGAGCACGCCTATGCGAACTCGCCCTACACGCTTTCGACCCACGCCTCCTTGTTCACGGGCCTGCTGCCCAGCGAGCACGGCGCGCACCCCGTGCCCTTCTCGTTGACGTCGCGCCCGGACGACTACTCGCTGCGCCCGAACGTGCCGACCCTCGCCGAAAGGCTGCGCAGCCGGGGCTATGCCACGGCCGCCGTCGCCGCCAACGGAGGTTACCTGGGCCGCTGGACCGGCCTCGACCGCGGCTTCGAGTACTACGACTGCTACCGTCCGCGCTTTCTCCGGTTGCCGCCGCTCTTCGTCCCGCTGCTGTGGCGCTTCGACGAGCGGGTGGCCGCGCGCTTCTCCAACGAGGCGACGCGCAACGCTGCACAGATCACGGATGCAGCGCTCGCTTGGCTGCGCGAAGCGCCGCCCGGGCAACCCTTCTTCCTGTTCGTCAACTACTACGATCCCCATCACCCGTATACGCCTCCGGCGGAGTTCCGGCGCCTGCATCTGCCGCGACCGGACCTCGCGCCGGTGACGCTGTCCTTGATCCAGGGAGATCTGGAGCGGGGCCGCCGATTGACGCCGCAGGAGCGGGCGTACCTGGTGGGCCAGTACGACGGCGAGCTGTCCTTCATGGATCGAGAGCTGGGCCGCCTGATCCGGGAGCTGGGATCGCGGAACCTCTACGACGCATCGGCCATCGTCGTGACCTCGGACCACGGCGAGTTTTTCGGGGAGCATGGCCTGATCCAGCACGAGCGCGATCTGTTCGAGGAAGTGCTCCGGGTGCCGTACGTGGTCAAGGCGCCGGGTCAGTCGCACGGGCACAGGGACAGCGAGCGCATCGGCCTCGACGAGACGCCGGCCCTGGTCGAAGCCCTGTTGCAAGGCGGCCAACTCACCGACTGGCTGCGGAGCCGCGACCCGGATCGCCTGTTGGTGGCCGAGTACTGGACGACGGCCCGGCTGCATCGGGTGAACCCGTTGCGATACCGCGCGCCGGCGATGCGGGCCCTGCTGCGCGGGCGCTACAAGCTGATCGAGCGGCTGTCGATGCCCGCCCAGCTCTTCGACCTCGCGGCGGATCCGCGAGAGGGGCATGACCTCCTCAAGGCGGCGGAACCCGCGAGCGCCGTGGCCAGCCGCATGCTCGAGGGCCTGCTGCCCTTGAGCGCCACCACGCGGCGCTCGCTGCCAGAGGCCGAGCGTTCTCCCGACGAGGCGCTGCGCGCCCTCGGCTACATCAACTAGGACGACTCGCGGCGCTTCAGCGAATGTAGCCGAGGGAGCGCAAGAGGTCCTTCTTCTGCTCGTCGTCGCCGCCGTCTGACCCGAGCGTCGCATCCCGGTCGACGAGCGGCTCGTAGGAGGGAATGCGCCGGACCGGATGCTCGGCCAGGAACATTGGATCGATGGCTTCTTCGAGAACGCGGCCGGGCATGTCGCGGGGCACCGGCAGGCCCAGCAGCGCCAGCACGGTCGGCGCCACGTCGTAGATCGACGCACGCACGCCCGTGGCCTTCCGGATCGGCCCCCCGGCGGCGATGAAGACCCCGCTCAGATCGTGCTTGCCCGATTGACCCACGGCGATCACTCCGTTCAGCGCTGCGCGCTCGGCCTCGGGGCCCTCGAAGAGGTCTCGGGCCGGCCTGGTCGCGGGCAGGCTGCCCGACGCCTCGAAGCCGTGGTCCGAGACGATCATGACCACGGTCTGGGGCGCGAGGCGCTCCAGCAGCGCCTTCAAGAACGTGTCGTTGTGTTCGTAGAGCGCTGGGACCAGTCGTCCCAGGCGCGCGGCACGAGCCTTGTCCAGCGTCCCCGGGAAAGCACCCGGCTCGTAGTAGTGCCAGAAGGTGTGCGAGACGGGGTCGTTGGCGACCAGGAAGATGCCGGTCAGTGTCGGCTGGTCCCGGGCCAGCAGGTGCATCGCCATCCTCTCGTAGGAGAGCTGGCTGCAGAACGCGAACTTGAACACCGAGAGCCCGTGGGCGAACACCGGCTTTTTCGCGCTCTTGAACTCGGCCTTCTCGGCCTCGTCGAGGGAAACCAGCCCCTCCACAACGTCCATGGGGGGATCCATCGGATCCACGATCAGGGGCTCGAGCTCGGTCGCGAGTGACGCGGGGTAGGCCAGCCGTTCCTCCTGCCGGCCGCCCGCCCATTCGTTCCAGCGCTCCCGAGTCGCCCGGTCGGACACCAGCCAGCCCTTCACCGGCTCCGCCGGCCAGGACGCCCAAAAGCCCAGGAAGCCGACTCGGCGGCCGAAGGCCGAAACGATGTTCCACAGCGCCAGCGCCCTGCGGTCCTTCGAGCCGACGAGCGAGGGCCGACCGCGCAGACCCCTGGGGATCACGAAGTCCGTGATGCCGTGGTCCTGCCGGGACCGGCCCGTCGCGATCGTCGTCCACAGCGCCGGGGACTTCATCGGGTCCTCGGAGCGCAGCACACCCCACGCCCCCGCGTCCATCAGGGCCTTGATCTGTGGCAAGCGCCCCGATGCCAGCAGCGGATCCATGACACGAAGGCTGGCGCCGTCGATCCCGATCAGGACGACCTTCACGCCGGTCTGCCGGGCTGCCGGCAGGGGCGCTCGAGGCGCACGCGACAGTAGCAGCAGGACGCAGGCGGCGCCGCCTGCCGCGATCAGCCCGAGTGCGATCGCGACGCGCCTCCGGAGCATCCGCCTATCATATGATCGCGAATCTTGGCGCCGAAACCGCGTTTGGGCTCGCTCGCGCTGCTGTGGCTGGCGTTCTCGACGCTGGCCGGTGTCTTCGCCGGCCGCGCCATGGCCGCTCTCAACCACTTCCCCGTCTGGGGCGGCGACGCGCTGGCGGTCACGCTGGTGGGAGCCGCGCTGATCGCGCCCTTTCTGGCGCTCTTGGGAACGCTGGCCGGAGGCTCGCTCGCCTGGCTGCTCGCCCGCTTCGGCGCGCCGCCCCACCGGCTCCTGTTCGAGCTGCAGTCGGGGTTCTTCGCCGCCGGGGCCGCCCTGGTCGCCGTGCGCTTGCGGCACCGGGGACACCTGCCGCCGATCGAGGCGGCGATCGCCGGACTGTTCGCCGCGGCCGTGGCCGCGCTGCTCGGTGCCTGGATGGGCGGCCTCCTGGCCGAACGCAAGCGCAGGGCTGCCTTGCTCGCAGTGGCCGGCATGCTCGCTTCGGCCGCACTCGCGGAGGCCGCCTTCCGCTCGAGGACGACCTACACCGCCGCCGCTACCACTCCGCTGGCTGCGGCGCCCGCGACGTCTCCACCTGTCGTCCTGGTAGCCCTCGACGGCCTCGATCCCGACACGCTGGAGCTGCTCATCTCTCGAGGCCAGCTCCCGCAGTTCGAGCGCCTGATCCGCGCCGGTTCTCGAGGCCGCCTGGCGACCCTGTGGCCAGCCTACTCGCCCAGCATCTGGAACACGGTGGCGACGGGCCGCCCTCCCGAGGTCCACGGCATCCACGAGTTCGCGCTCAGGACGCTGCCAGGCGTGTCGGCCCCGATCCAGCGCTTCCCGTATTTCCTGGGCCTGGGCAGGGGCCTGCGGGCCTTGCGTTGGGCCGGGCTCTCGGAAGACCTGCCCCTCACCAGCTCCCTGCGCCGGGCGAAGCCGCTCTGGCAGATCCTGAGCGACCGCGGGCGCAGCGTCGCCGTCGTGAACTGGTGGGCGACCTGGCCCTCCGACGCCGTGAACGGCGTGCTGGTCAGCGATCGTTTCTTCTACGCAGCGGCCGGTGCGGCTCGGCTCTCGGAAGGCTTCGTGCACCCCGCGCGGCTGGAGCCGGAGCTGCGCGCGCTGCGGGTCAAGCCCGAGGCCATGCGCGAGGCGACCCAGCGCCTGCTCGACGCCCCCGCCGAGGCACGGCGGGGCTCGGGACCGCACCTGTCGCGACGGCGGCAGGCCGCTCTGGGCAGCCACCTGGCCGCGGATCGCACGCACTTGAACGTGCTCCTGCACCTGCTCCAGCAGCGCCCTTTCGATCTCGTCGCCGTCTACCTGCGCGGTGTCGATGCGGTGAGCCACCTCGCGGGCGCTGCGTCGGCCCTCCACGGCGCGCGCGTCCCGGCTTCGGCCGGCCCCTATGCGGGCGCGCTGCAGGCGGCCTACACGCTGGCGGATGCTCAACTCGGGGAGATCCTGGGGCCGTGGGACCCGGCGCCAGCATCGTGGTCTGCAGCGATCACGGGTTCCGCTTCGAGCCGAACGGGCTTTACAACCACCTGCGAACCTCGCCGGACGGAGTGCTCATCCTGCAGGGCCCCGAGTTCGCGGCCGGCCGCTCCCTGGACCGCGTCCACGTGCGCGACCTGGCACCGACCCTGCTGGCTCTGCTCGGCGAACCGGTCTCCCGCGAGATGGAAGGCCGGCCGGTTTCGCAGGCGCTCTTGCCGGGCTCGCCGCGCGCCGTCGTGGCGTACATCGAGAGCTTCGGTGCGCCCTGGCCGGCGCAAGCACGGCGCCCGCGCGTCCTGGAAGGAGAGGTCGAGGAAGGGCTGCGCGCCTTGGGCTACGTCAACTGACCGTCAGGCCCTCGAAGGCCTGGGCCAGATGCTGCGGCAGCTCGCTCAGGTAGCGCCGCCAGTCCTCGTAGCCCTGCGCGCCGATCTCTCGATAGCGCTCGAAGTCCTCGGTCACTTCGCGCAGCACCGCGGCGAGGTCGGAAAGGTCCGGACGACAGAACACCGCGTTGCGGCCGGCCTGCAACGGGTACAAGACGCGTGCGTGGGAGAGGTCCTGGCACACCAGGACGCGACCCTCGGCCCACGCCTCGGCCATCCGGAAGCACAGCTCGCCGTACCCCACGATCGAGAGCACGACCTTGGCCCCTCGCAGCTCGCGCAGGTAGCTGAGCCTGTTCTTCGGCCGCGAGAGCAGCCGCTCGCGCAGCAGCGAGGCGCGCAGCGCCTCCCTTTCGGCGGGGCTCAACCAGCGCAGGCCGGAGCCCTCGTAGCCCGCGATGGCCCTGGGGATGTGAGTGAGGCCGCCGACGTGATCGACGCCTTCGGCGGCCAGGCGCCGCAGGGCGTCCCGGCGCTGCATGTGGGTGAGCGCTCCCCGGAAGTGGACTCCGCGCCTGGGGGACCGGCTCTGCGGTGGCGGCGCCTGCCGTCTCTCGCTCAGCGAATCGGCCCAGCCCCTGAGCACGCGTTGGGGCAGGCTGTGTCCGTACAGGAGACGCGTGCGTCGCCGAAGCCAGGGAGCCGCGCCGACGAAACAGGGCAGAGACGGCCGCAGCTTGGCGAGGCTATCGCTCGAATAGGGGACGGGCCGCGGTTCCAGCAGCTCGGTCCAACGGCCGTCGGGCGTCTGGGCTCCGACGACGTGGTTGTACAGCTTCGCGTCGGTGTAGACGCCGTTCACCTTGAGTACGCGCTCCATCAGGCGTATCTCCGCGTCGCTGAAATCGAGGGCGAAGGCGTCGGAGTGATCCAGCCCGATCACGCGGAAGCGCCGCGCCAGGCCCGACAGGACCTCGATCGGGTCGGCGGTGCCGCCGTCGAGGCCACGAAGCCAGCTCGAGACGACCAGGACCGTGTCGGCGCCGCGGGCGACCGGGAGCCCGTACGGACACGCGTAGGGCGGAAGCTGCCAAGCCTCGGCATCCGGCGCTCCCAGGGCGACGAGCCCCGACGCGACCAGCGCGTCGACTGCGTACGCCCCACGCGTGGTCAGGATGGCGATCAAGCGCAGCGCCGCGGTTCTAAGGTATGTAGTCCACGGTCACGCCGAAGATCAGGCCTTCGATGCCGAAGTACGCGAAGTTCGACTCTCGGTTGGTGTAGGTGGCGTCGATCCCCACGCGGACCTTGGGACGGAAGCTGTAGCCCAGGTTGAAGCCGGCCTGCTCCGTGCTGTCGTTGCGCTCGCTGGTAACGACCGTCCCGTCGGGCTGCTCGATCGTGACCAGGCCGCCCGAGGTCAGGCGGGTGCGGCGGCCGACGAGCCGGATGTCGAAGCGGTCCCACAGCTCCTTCTCGATGCGGGCCTCGACCACCTCGGTCAGGAGCGTGGGGTCCTCCCCGGGCGCGCTCAAGTAGGAATAGCCCAGGCCGCGCTTGTAGCCCCCGCCCAGCCGGGTGCGGGGGCTGATGCTGTACATCGCGTCCACGTCCACTTCGGTCGACTGCTTCTCGAGGCGGTTCGGATCGACGGGCTTGAAGCGCTTCAAGCCCACCAGCACGTGGCCGCTGATCAGCGCCGTGGTGTCGGTCTCGATTCCGCCCCAGACGCGCAGCGCGTCCGAGTCGCGTTCGGGCGCTCGCGGGAAACGGTTCCAGTCGTAGTCGGCCAGCACCACCAGCGCGGTCTTGATGGTCGCGTAGTACCGGAGGCCTCCGCCCGCGGCGGCGTGACGCTGATCGAGGTTGACGCTCAGGTTGTTGCCGAGATAGATCACCTCTCCCTCTGCCCGCTGGCGCGAACGCCCTCCCGAGAGCTCGATCCCGAAGCGGCCCAGCAGCGGGCGCATCAGGAGCGCCCGCGTGCCTTCGCTGATGCGCGGCACGCGCTCGTCGATCTCGAGGCTGAAGCGAGCGTTCGTGTTCAGGTAGGTCTCCTCGACGCTCGTCACGCTGGGCGGCCGGAAGACATCTTCCACCGCCGTGGTCGCGGGCACTCCGAAGCTGTAGGAGCCGAGCTCGAGCAACGCCCGGGCCGAGCGATTGAAACGGCGCTGGGACTCGGTCTTGGCAAAGTACAGGTAGCTCACGTTGGCGTCTAGGGTGAGCGCCGAGGATCGCTTGAAGGGCAGCACCGCCTCCAGCCCTGGGCCTCCGTCGACGGTAAAGTCGGGCTGGCGTTCGGTCGGCGTGTACAGCACGTTGCTGTCGAAGCCGATGCTGCCGAAGCGCATGTAGGGCGTGAGGTAGAAACCCCCGACCTTGAAGCGGCCGGGACGCTCGGCTTCGGAAGGCACCGACGGAGGAACGGCGTCCGCGCCGGTTTCGGGCGTCGGAACGGGAGTGGGGCTCTGGGGCGGCGGCTCCTGCGGCGGCGGGGTCGGCTCCTGGGACGCGGCCCCGGCGCCGCATACCAGGTGAAGGAGGACAATGAGCAGCCGCGGTGTGGTCGCTGTCACGGAGCCAGAGGATTATAGACGGCCTTTCGCGTCGCAGTCGTCAGCTAGTATCTCGGCGTGAAGGGCGCTGTGCACTCGCTTCGAGGTCCCGGCGCGTCGGCGCTGGCTGGCGCCGCCGTGGGCGCGCTGTTAGGGACGCAGGAGGCCGTGGCGCTGTACGCGCTAGGCGACGGCCCGCTCGCGGACGCCGTGTGGGCGGTCGGATTCGATTCCGCGCTGCTGGCCGTCGTCGGCGCAGGGCTGTCGGCGCTGCCACGACCGTGGCAGCGCGGGGCGTTGCTCTTGGCGGTTGCGGGCCTGCAGGCGGCGCGCGGCCCCAGCGTCGAGAGCGCCGTCATCGATGCGGCGCTTCGTGGCCTCAGCGTGGCGCTCGCCACCGCATGGCTCTACCACGACCGGCGTCAGGAGGCCGGCTGGGGCGCCTACTGGTGCGCCGCCTGGCTGGTCACGGCCATCGCCACGCTCGCGCTGGCGCAGCGCGTGTGCGGGCCCGAGTTGGGCCGCCTGGTCAGCCAGCCGACGCCACGGACAGGCGCGCTGCTGGCCGTGGCGATCGTCCACGGCGCCGCGCTGGGACGCGGCGCGCGGCCGCTCGCGGCCCTCGGCGTTTCGGCGCTCGCGGCCCTGGCGATCGGTGTCGGCTTCGGCAACCCGTCCAGGCCGCCCAGGTCGGCGGCGGCGACGGCTGGAGCGCGACCCGGCGCACCGAGCATCCTGCTCGTGACCCTCGACACGCTGCGTGCCGATCACGTGTCGGCCTACGGCTACCCGCGGAAGACGACGCCCCGACTCGACGCTCTGGCGCGCCGCAGCACGCTGTTCGAGCGCGCCTACGCCAGCTCTCCCTACACGCTGTCGACCCACGCCTCGCTGTTCACCGGCCTGCTCCCCAGCGCCCACGGAGCCCACCCAGTCCCCTTCCCGAACACGCAACCGGGTCGCGCGACGCCGCCCGACTACCCCCTCGATCAGCGTGCACCGACACTGGCCGAGCGGCTGGCGCAGCTCGGCTACCGCACGGGAGCCGTGGCCGCGAACCACGGGTATCTGGGCCGGTGGACCGGACTGAGCCGCGGCTTCGGAACCTACGACTGCCGGCGCATCCGCCTGCACCGCTACGCCCCGCTGCTCGCGCCGTTCCTGCTCCGCGCTTCCCCGCGCCTCGCGGACCGCTTCTCGACCGAGGCCACGCGCCGCGCCGACGCGATCACCGACCGGGCACTGCGCTGGGTCGATTCCGCGGGGGGCGCGCCGTTCTTCCTGTTCCTCAACTACTACGATCCCCACTATCCCTATGCGCCGCCCGCCCCGTGGGACCGGCGCTTCCTGCCGGATGGACCCGTCAAGCCCATCGTGCTGAGCATCGTGCAGAACCAACTGGAGCGCGGAAGCCGGCGGATGGCACCCCAGGAGCTCGCCTACCTGCTGGCGCAGTACGACGGCGAGATCGGCTTCATGGATTCGGAGCTGGGGCGGCTCCTCGACGGCCTCGAGCAGCGTGGCCTGCTCGAGGGGATGCTGGTGATCGTGACTTCGGACCACGGCGAGTTCTTCGGCGAGCATGGGCTGTTCCAGCACGAGCGCGCGCTCTACGAGGAGGTCCTGCGAGTGCCCCTCCTGGTCAAGCGGCCCCGCCAGCAGCAACCGCTCCGGGTCGCCACCAGGATCGGGCTGCACCAGGTCCCGCGGTTCGTCGAGGCGCTGGCCTTGGACCCGGGCGCGGCCGATCCGTGGAGCCAGGACGCTGGCTTCGAAGCCCCGCGCCTGGTCGCCGAATACTGGACCACGCGCCGCCTGCATCGCAACAACGCCGCGCGTTTCGGCGTCCCCGCAATGCGCGCGCTCTACGACGAGCGGTACAAGCTCATCCAGATGCTCGGCGGAAACGACGAACTCTACGACCTGCAAAGCGATCCCGGCGAAACGCGCAACCGTCTGCACGAGGAAGCCGCGGCCCGTGAGCGCCTGGGCGAAGGGCTCGCGGGGCTCGCGCTGAAGCCACGCAGCGACGCTGTGCCGCTGCGGCCCGAGGCGCTCGAGGAGTTGAGGGCGCTCGGCTACCTCAACTAGTCAGGGATCGGGCGCCGCCAGGGCATACAGGCGCCACACGCCGTTCGTCGCCGTCTCGACCCTCGCCAGGGGGCGCAAGCCGGAGGCAGAGTCCCGTGATCGGCCCACCACGAACTTCTGGACGTTCCACTCCCAATCGAGGACGTATTGGATTCCGTTCCGGCGCAAATACCCCGACAGGTCGCGAGCTGCGAGCGCGCTGCGAGCGTCGGCGCTGATCTTGCCGTCCACGTTGAAGACGCTGATGCGGTCTCCGTGATAGGCCAGGCTCCCGGCCTGGGCCGCGGCCACCCTCGCGCCGGCCGGCAGGTTCGCATCGGCCCAGATCCCGATCTCCCTGTACCCGCCGAGGCGGGGCGTCAGGCTGCGCGGGATCTCGCTCGCGCCCAGCAGGCCCGCGCATGCCGCCAGCGCGGCGGCACCCTTGGGGCCCAACCGTCGTGCCACAAAGCCGATGGACAAGCCGAGCAGCAGCGCCCAGCCCGCGCGCAGCGGGTAGAAATAGCGGTAGAAGTACCAGTAGGCTCCCACGGCGCCGACGTAGAACCCTACCAGGAGCAGCGCGTGCAAGCCGACGGCCACGGGCACTAGATATGATGGCTCCAGACGCTGGCGCGAGGCGCGATAGAGGGCCCACACCAGCACCATCAGCGACAGCACCAGCATCGTGCTGACGAGCGTGGAGCTCGCAGCGCGTGTCGCGCCACGAAAGAGCCAGGGCCATCCGTCCATGGGCGCGCCGCCCGCGGTGAACGTCGTCTGCAGGCGCGTGCCCGCGCCCGACTCGGGCAAGGGCGACCCGAAGGCGACCAGGTTGTAGCCGAGCCAGGGCAGAGCCACGCCCGCCGCAACCAGCGCCACCGCTACCCCCCGGCTCAGGGCCCGACGGATTCCGGCTCGGAGCATTTCACACACGAAGAGTGCGGGAGAGAGCAGCACGGCGTCGATCCGCGCGAGGACCGCCAGGCCGCCGAGGCCGCCGAGCGCAGCGAAGGAGCGCAGCGGCGCATCGGGAGACGCCCTTGCCCAGCGGTCAAGCGACGCCAGGAGCAGCAACAACGCGAGCGACGTCTCCAGGCCGTTCAGGCCGATCTGGATCACTTGGCCGGCGAGGGACCAGTAGGCGACGCCGGCCGTGGCGGCGATGGGGCCCGCCAGTCGCGCCAGGAGCCGACCCAGCACGACGCCACAGCCGAGGTTGGCCAGCGCGAGGCCGGTCAGCGCCAGGTGGATCGGCAACACACGGTCGCCGTCGCAGATCCAGAACAGCGGCACCATCAGCCACACGAACAGAGGCTGATAGCCATTGGTCGCGTGGACGCTGTCGCCGAGCGGGCCGCGGCCCAGAGCCAGGTTGCGGCTTACGTTGAACGCGATGTAGCTGTCGTCCACGAGCAGCAGCTGGTCGACGCTCTCGATCGGCTGCCACGAGAGCCAGAGCCGCAGCAGCAGGCCCGCGGCCAACGCGCCGAGAAGGACGCCGCGCAGCGGACCGCCGACGCCAAGGGCTCGGGACATCGCGCCAGAGTCTAGCCGTTGACGGCCGCGGGCTGTCGTGCCACCATCTCGGCTGGTTGCTTACCCTTTAAAGGCAGCCGGCAAAGCGGCCTGGCGGGCGGCGTGTGGTCGTCCGCAGGACTTGCTGGAGGCGCGAAACATGAGGACTTGGTCTACTGCGACCCTTGGCGTCGCCCTTCTCAGTCTGGCAGCCCCGGCCTGGGCGGACACGAAGGTCGACCCTCAATACGGGGCGATCGCTCGCCATTTCGAGGCCAACCTCGGTCAGAGTGACCCGCAGGTTCGCTACCTCTCGCGGGGAGGCGGGTACACGCTCTTCCTGCTCGATTCCGGCGAGGCCCTGCTGAAGCTGCGGGCTGGAAGCAAGGACGAGCTGGTGCGGCTGACGCTGCCCGGCAGCCGGAAGTCGCCGACCACCGAGCCGCGCAAGCCGCTGCCCGGTCGCAGCGCCTATTTCGTCGGGAACGACCCCGCCAAGTGGAGGACGGGCATCCCTCACTACGAGGCGGTCGCCTACCGCGAGGTGTTCCCCGGCATCGACCTCGTCTACTACGGCAACGACCGCAAGCTGGAGTTCGACTTCGTGGTCAGCCCCGGCGCAGACCCGCGTTCGATCCGGATGCGGTTCGAGGGCGTCAAGGGACAGCGCTTGGATGGGCAGGGCCAGCTCGTGCTCAAGACCCCCAGCGGCGAGTTGATCCAGCGCGCGCCGCTCGTGTACCAGGAGCAGGAGGGAACGCGCACCCCCGTCCGCGGCCGCTACGCCTTGCGCGGCGGCGAGGTGCGGTTCGAAGTGGACGCCTTCGACGCGCGCACCGCCCTCGTCATCGACCCGATCCTGGAGTGGTCCACCTATCTCGGCGGCTCCGGAATCGACAACATCAACGGCTTGGCGCTCGATTCGTCGGGCCATTCGTACGTCACCGGGACAACCCAGTCCGCCGACTTCCCCACGGGCTTCGGGCTGAACGGCACTTCGGACGCCTTCGTCACCAAGCTCGACGACGTGGGACGTAACGTCGTGTACTCGACCTACCTGGGTGGATCGGGCACCGAGACCGGCTTCGCGATCACCCTCGACGCCTCCAACAACGCCTACGTCGCCGGCCAGACCAGCTCGACCGACTTCCCCTCTACGGCGTTCGGCGTCCAGACGACGTTTGGCGGCGGTGCCCAGGATGCGTTCCTGGCTGTGTTGGACGGCTCCGGCAACCAATCCTATGCGACGTACCTCGGCGGAACGGGCACCGACGTGGCAAACGCGATATCGCTGAGTTCGGCGGGCGCCGTCTACCTCGCGGGAACCACGCTGTCCGCGAACTTCCCCACCGCCGCGCCCTTCGATGGCACGAAGGGAAGCAGCAACGATGCCTTCGTGAGCAAGATCGACACTTCCGTGGCGGGGCCATCGGGGCTCCTGTATTCGACCTTCCTGGGCGGGACCAACGTCGACATCGCGCGAGCCGTGGTCGCATCCGGCTCTGACGTCGTCTACGTCGCGGGAGAGACGGCGGCGACGAACTTCCCGACCGCAGGGACGCCCGTCCAGGCCGTGTACGGCGGTGGCACCCGGGACGCCTTCCTCTCGCAGCTCGACACCACGACGGGTGCGGCCGGACTGCTCTTCAGCACCTATCTGGGGGGTTCGCTCATCGACCGTGTGAACGCAGCGGCGCTCGACAGCTCGGGGCATGTGTATCTGGCCGGGGACAGCACCTCGGCGAATCTCGCCCCAGTCGGAACCAGCGCCGCGGGGCCGCGCGGCGGACAGGACGCTTTCATCGCTCGCGTCGATGTCGGTGCTGGGAGCCTGCTATACCTGCGCCACATGGGCGGGGGCCAGGCCGAAGCGGCCCGCGCGGTGGTGACGAACGGGACTACGGCCATCGTTGCCGGAACGACGAACTCCGGCAGCACCACGGGCTTCGAACCCATCACGACCGACGCGATCCAGTTCGTGAAGAGCGGGCAGGCAGACACGTTCGTCGTGACGGTGGACGGAGCCACCGACACCGTCGGCTATGCCACCTACCTGGGCGGTGCCGCTGGCGACCCGGCGAACGGCGTCGCCACGGATGGCGTCGACGTCTGGGTGGCCGGCAACACCGCCTCCCCGAACTTCCCGACCAACGTTCGCGGTCGCGGCGACCCGTTCCAGCCGGCGTCGGCAGGGGCCCAGGAGGGGTTCATTTCGCGCATTCGGCCCCTCACTCCGAGCATCAACCTCTTCGACCCCAGCGCCGGTCAGAGCCTGGCGGTCGGGTCAACACACTCGATCAAGTGGGGGCACAACCTCGGAAAGTACACGTTCGTCCGCCTGGAGCGGAGCCTGAACGGTGGGTCGACGTGGACCACGATCGCGGGCTCCGTGAGCAACCGGTCGGAGGCGACCAGCGGCCAATTCAACTCGAGTGTGTACCAGTGGACCGTGGCTGCGCCCGGAGCGCTGCCGAACCCGAACGCCGTGATCCGCGCTACTTGGCTGGCCAACAACAACGTCACCTCCCAGACGGGTCTGTTCACCATCGGGAACGCCTCGTTCAACTGGACGAGCCCCGGGAACCCGCTCGTGTTCGAGGAGGGTGAGGTCCGCAACTTGAACTGGACCTCGAACGTGAGCGCCAACGATAACGTCAGCGTCGGGGTGCGCATCAATGGAGCGGGCAACTGCCTCTATATCGATACGCTCCGCAACGGAGACAAACCCTACGCTTGGACGGTGGGAACCACCGCAGGCGGTCCCATTACCATAGATGCCGACGGGGTACCGGCGCAGATGTGCGTGCGGTTCCCGCCCACGGCGGCCAACTGGAACCCTGGAGCCGGCAACACCGCACTCAGCCCGACGATCACCCTGTGTCCCAGCGGGGGATGCACGCCGTAGCTGGCGTCAACCGCCGCAGCCAGGCGGTCCCCGTGTACTCGAAGCCGCCCCGGAGCACCCCGGGGCGGCTTTTTTTGAGGCCCTCTTGAGTCGGGCACCCTCGCAGGTCATCGAGGCCGGACGCCGCTCGCTGCTCACGGACATCGGTGAGCTCGTGGCTGCCCGCGAGCTATTGCTGTTCCTGGTCTGGCGCGACGTCAAAGTGCGCTACAAGCAAACGGCCATCGGTGTGGTGTGGGCCCTGCTGCAGCCGCTCTTGACCATGCTGGTGTTCGCGGCGGTGTTCGGGCGCCTCGCCCAGTTGCGCGGAGCCACCGGCGGCGTGCCGTACCCGCTGTACGTGCTGTCCGGACTCCTGCCCTGGATCTTCTTCGCTACCTCGGTCAGCAACGCGGGCACGTCGCTCTTGGCCGGCGCCAGCCTGGTGAGCAAGGTCTACTTCCCCCGCCTGCTGATCCCCCTGGCGAGCGTCGGCGTGGCGCTCGTGGATTTCGCGATCTCGCTGCTGCTGCTGGTCGTCGCGCTCACGTGGTACGGCCACGCGCCGGGAGCGCAGGCGCTCCTCAGCCTGTTGTTCCTGGCACTGGCGGTGCTGGCGGCCATCGGGTTCGGAGCGGCCGCGGCGGCGCTCGCCGTCTCGTACCGCGACGTGCGCTACGCTCTCCCCTTCCTGATCCAGATCTGGATGTTCGCGACGCCCGTGGTCTACCCGCCGGCGCTGATCCCCGAGCGCTGGCGGCCCGTGTTCGCGCTGAATCCCCTGGTCGGCGCGGTGGATGGATTCCGTGCCTCGATCCTGGGCCTTCCGGTCGACAGCACGGCCAGCGCGCTGGCCGTCGCCGGCTGCGGCGTCCTGTTCGTCCTGGGGCTGTCCTATTTCCGATCCGTGGAGCGCCGCTTTGCCGATGTCATCTGAGGTCGCGCTCCGCGTCGAGGGTCTCTCCAAACGCTATCGCCTCGGTTCGCCCGGCGGCTACCGAACGCTTCGAGACGCAGTCAGCGAGGTGTTGCGCAGTCCCTTCGGCGCAAGGAGCGAGGCACCGCCACCCGACCTGTGGGCGCTGCGCGACCTGAGCTTCGAGGTCCGGCGCGGCGAAGTGCTGGGCATCGTGGGCCGCAACGGCGCGGGCAAGAGCACGCTGCTGAAGATCCTGTCGCGCATCACGGAGCCCACTTCGGGGCGCGCCGTCATCCACGGCCGCGTGTCCAGCCTGCTCGAGGTGGGGACCGGCTTCCATCCGGAGCTGACGGGCCGCGAGAACGTCTACCTGAACGGCGCGATCCTGGGCATGGGCCGGCGCGAGATCGAGCGCAAGCTCGACGCCATCGTGGACTTCGCGGGCGTCGAGCGTTTCATCGACACCCCGGTCAAGCGGTTCTCCAGCGGCATGTACGTGCGGCTCGCCTTCGCTGTCGCCGCCCACGTGGAACCGGATATCCTGCTGGTGGACGAGGTGCTGGCGGTCGGCGACATCGCCTTCCAGAGGAAGTGCCTCGGCCGCATGCAGAGCGTCGCAGAGGAAGGTCGGACCGTCTTGTTCGTGAGCCACAGCATGGGTGCCGTGGCCACGCTGTGCACCTCGGCCCTCTGGCTGGATCACGGGCAAGCGGCACAGCGCGGCGATGTGGCCGGGATCCTCAGCATGTACAAGCAGTCCCTGGCCGAGCCGGGGGGCGGCGCGAGCGGAACCTCCGAGCTTCGTGTCGTCTCGATACGCGTGGCCGGCGCGCCGGAGGACGGGAGCTTTCCGCCCTTCGGCGCCTGCCGCGTGGAGACCGTGTTCGAGACGCAGCGGGCCCTGCAACCTGTCGAGGTCAACCTCCACGTCGAGGATGCGCAGGGCACGCAGTGCATCCACCTGCGCACCGACTTCGACGGCCTGTACCCCGAGCTGGGTCCGGGCCGGCACCGCGTGGAACTCGAGATCGAATCGCTGAACCTGGAGAGCCAGATCTACTTCTTCAAGGTGCGCGTTGTAGGCCGCAACCCCCTTGTGGTGGCCGACTCCGAGGCCGTCCCCGTGGAGGTTCGCGCTCCCTGGGATCGCCATCCCAAGACGCAGCCGATCGTGGCGGTGAAGCGCCGCTGGAGTTTCTCGACGGAGTGACGCGATCCCTTCTCGCCTTCTTCCACGAGCTTCCGCCGGCGCAGATGCCCTCCTACGTGGGCCGCGACTACCACGCCCTGGCCCAGCACTTCGACGTGAGTTGGGGCGCGTCACTGGTGGGATGGCGTCGCGGCTCCGGACCCCGCGGCTGGATCCCCTCGCCCAGCACGCTGCGCGTGGTGCGCGCGTCGAAGGTCGTGCTGCAGTGGTTCGCATTGCCCTTGGCCCCGGCGCTGGCAGCCGTCATGCTGCGCCGACCGCTGGTGGTGGTCGCCGGAGGCTACGACGTCGCCGCGGTCCCCGAGATCGGCTATGGGCGCATGCTGGGAGCCCGCACCCGGTTCATGGGCCGCAGCGTGCTCCGCCTCGCGAGGCGCGTGCTGAGCGTGTCTCGCTACACCCAGGCCGAGGTCGCACGGGCGGCGCCGGGGGTACGGGCCGAAGTCCTGTACCACGGCTTCGAGGCCTCGGCGTTCAGCCCTGCAAGGGTCCGCGTGCCGAAGGTTGTCAGCGTGGCCACGCTGCGCCGCGACTACGTGCGCCGCAAGGGACTCGACACCTTCGCGAAGGCCTCGCGGCTCCTGCCCGATGTCCCGTTCGTCCTGGCCGGGCGCATCGCGGACCAGGGCGTGGCCGCAGAGCTGCTCGCCTGGGGTGGACCGAACCTGAGCCTGGCCGGCGGGCTGTCCGACGCTGCCCTGCGCGAGCTGCTGGGCCATTCGGCGGTCTACCTGCAGCCCTCGATCCACGAGGCCTTCGGCTGCGCGGTGGCCGAGGCGATGCTGAGCGGCTGCACGCCGGTGGTCTCGGATCGGGGCGCCCTGCCGGAGGTGGTCGGCGACTGCGGATACGTGATCCCCGCCGACGACCCGGCCCAGGCCGCCGCCGCCGTTCGTTCCGCCCTCGTCTCCCCGCGGGCCTCCGCCGCGCGGGAACGCGTGGAGCGGCTGTTCTCGTGGTCGGCCCGGGAGCGGGGCCTGCTGGACAGCCTGACACCCCTGGTGACGGCGTGAACGCCGAAGCTCGCGAGCTGCTGGTCATCTCCCACGGCATGCCGCCCACGCCCCGCTTGATCAAGCTGCTGAAGCACCTGCCGGAGCGCGGCTGGAGCGTGCGTCTGCTGACGCCTTCGCGAGCGCCGCTCGTGGACCCGCGCTTCGCCGGCCCCTGGCTGGACGGCGTGGCCACCGACCGCGTGTCGGCGCTGCGCCCGATCTCCGACTGGCTGCGTGGGGCTCCTGCGCCGCGAAACGTCGAGGCCTGGGTCGGTGCGGCCCGGCCGGGCGAGCCCAGCTGGATCGAGCGCCTGGGGCGCCGCCTGCTGTTGTGGACGAACACGCCCGACGACCTGATCGGCTGGATCCCCTTCGCGGTACCCCGCATCCTGAGATTGATGCGGCGCCATCCGATCCGCGCCGTCCTGGCCTCGGGGCCGCCGTTCAGTTCGGTGCTGATCGGCTCGCTGGCGAGCCGCCTCGGCCGGCGGCCTCTGGTCGCGGACTTCCGCGACGCCTGGGTCGAGGACGAGGACGATCCCTTCGGCACGCTGGGCGGCCGCTTCCGAGCCCCCTACGGCCGGGGCCGCATCGCGGTGCTGCGCGGTCTCGAGAGGTTCTGCCTGGGCTCGGCCGAAGCGGTTTTCTTCACCAGCCACTACACCCTGACGCGCTACCTGCGGCGTTACCCGAAGCTCCACCCGAAGGTCGAGCTGGTGCTGAACGGCGCCGAGGAGACCGACTTCGCCGCTCCTGCAGAAGCCCTGTCTTCCTTCACCTTCAGCCACGTGGGCACGCTGCATGACTATCAATGGCGCGACGTGCAGCTCTTCCTCTCCGCGCTTTTCCGGGCGCGCAGCCGGGAACCCGCGCTGCGCTCGGCCCGGCTCTGGCTGGCCGGGCACATCGGCGACGCGTTCCTCGCGCGGCTGCGGGCCGCGATCACCGAGCTTCAGATCGCCGACAGCGTGAGCGTCGACGGACCCATGCCCTATGCGCGCGCCGTCTCTGTCCTCAAGGGGTCGGGAGCGGTCCTGCTGTTCGCCGGCGGCAACCGCTTCACGCGCCTGACCAAGGTCTCCGACGCCGCGGCGTCCGGTCGGCCGGTGCTCGCGCTGGCCGCGTCCGACGGCGAGACGGCCCGCTGCGTGAGGGATCTGGGTCAGACGGTATACTCTGGCGATTCGGCCGACGAGCTGGCCGCGATCCTGGTGTCGCTGTTCCAACAGGGTCCACCGGCGCAGGGCGTCGAGCACCCGTTTCCGTTTCCGTATCCGCATCCGGCGAACTGGCGGACGGGTGTCGAGCAGATCGCGCGGCGCCTCGACCGGATCGCGGGACCTGCATGAGCCTCGAGCAACTGAAGGATCGCTGGAGACGTCGGGCGCGCCGACACATCCTGGACGCGCTCGACGAGCGCGGCCTCCAAGCGGGGCTGCGCCTCGAGTTCCCGCGCGCCGGCACCTGCGCCCTCGTGCCTTTCGAGGAAGCGGGTGCCGGGCGCGGCGAGCTGCTCGTCGAGACCCTCTGCAGCGTGGTGTCCGTGGGCACCGAGCAGGCGGTCTACTCGGGCCGCGCCGGCGCCGCCGCGGTATTCCCCTACGTTCCGGGGTACTGCCTCGCCGGCCACGTGGTGCAAGCCCAGGGGGGCGCCGGCGCCCAGGTCGGACAGCGGGTGGCGACCGCCGGGCCCCACGCGAGCCTCCACCTGTGCGCGGCGAGCAAGGCGCTGCTCGTCCCCGAGGGCGTGAGCACGCAAGCGGCAGCGGCCATGCAACAGGGTGTCGTGGCCCTGCAGGGTGTCCGGCGCGCCGCCCTCCGGCCGGGGCAGCGCGTGCTGGTGCTAGGCGCCGGCCTGATCGGCCAGATCGCGGCGCAGGCCGCTCGCATCGCGGGCGCCGACGTGACACTGGCGGCGCGGAGCCCGGAGCGCCTCGCGCCAGCGGAGGCCCTCGGCCTGCGGGTGCGGCCCGTGGCCGCGATCGGCGACGGATTCGATGCGGCGGTCGTCTTCGACGTCACGGGCAACCCCGCCGCCATCCACGATGCGCTGAGGGCGGCGGCGCCGCATGGGCGGGTCGTGCTGCTGGGCAGCAGCCGCGGCCGCAGCGACGCGATCGACGCCGGCTCCTGGGCCCGCAAGGCCGTGACCCTGGTCGGGGCGCACACCAACACCATCCCGCAGGCGGACGACTCCGAGGGCTCGTGGACCTGGCGGCGTGAAGCCGAGACCTACCTCGCGCTGCTCGCCGACGGCCGCCTCCAGGTCGCCCCGCTGCTCACGCGCCGCGTAGCGCCCGACGCGGCGCCGGCACTCTTCGAGGCGCTGGCGGCCGGCAGCGAGCGCGGGGTCGGAATCGTGATCGACTGGACCGCGCCGGGACCGTGGCGCGCCCGACTGGAGAAGGCGAGCCCCCTGCGCGGCGCCGTGGGCAGGCTGCGACGCGCCGCGGGCAGGCCCGGCCCAAAGGCGCCGAGCTTCCTTTTGCCGCGAGCAGACGGCCGCCGCCTGCGCTTCGGGCTGGTCGGCTGCGGCGAGATCGCCGCGGAGAACGCCGCAGCCCTTGGCGCGGCGGGGAACGCGACCATCAGCTTCGCCGCCGACCCCGTGCTCGACCTCGCACGCGGACTCGCCGCGTGGAGCGGTGCGCGTGCTTCGGCGGACGTCGCCGACCTGCTGGCCTCGGACGAAGTCGACGCGGTCCTGATCTCGACGCCCCACCACCTCCACGCCCCGCTGGCCATCCGGGCGGCGGAGTCCGGCAAGCACGTCGTGGTGGAGAAGCCGATGGCCACGAGCGTCGCGGACTGCGACCGCATGATCGAGGCCGCGCGCAGGGCGGGCGTCGTGCTGTCGGTGTGCTACTGCCAGCGCTACGACCCGCGCGTGGTGCGAGCGCGGCAGCTGATGGCCGCGGGCGCCGTGGGCGAAATCCTGGGCAGCCGGATCAGCTTCGGCCAGTGGCGCGGCGACGACTACTACGCCTCGGGTCTGGCGGGCCGGACCCGCTCCGACTGGCGCGCGCGCCCTGAAACGGCCGGCGGCGGGGTGCTGATCATGAACGCCTGCCACATCCTGGATTTCATGGGCCACCTGATCGGCAGCCCGGTCGTCGAGGTCGCCGCACATGCCGGCACCCTGCGCCAGGGCGGGGAGGTGGAGGACATCGTGGCCGCCAGCTATCGCTACGCCAGCGGCGCCCTCGGCTCGCTGGACGCGACCACGCGGCTGGTCGGTCCCTGGCTCTACGAACAGCAGATCTGGGGCCGGGAAGGGCGCATCACGGTGGCTCCGCAGCTGCGCTTCTGGTCCCAGCGGACCGTGGAGGGTTACGAGGCCGGCGACTGGCACGAAGTGCGCTCCCTACCTCGTCCTGCGGAGAGGCGCCAGTTCTTCGAAGCCTTCGCCGAGGCGGTGTTGTCGGGAAGCGCACCACCCGTCGCAGCCCACGAAGCGCGCGCGGTGCAGGCGGTGATCGCGGCCGCCTACGCATCGGCGAGCAGCGGCGCCGCGGTCAGGGTCTCGTGACCTTGCTGCGCCGGGAACTGGGCAGCCCGCCGACCCTGGTCGCGCATCTGCTCCGCGACCAGCAGGTCGGCTGGCTCGCGGTGCGTGGGGAATCCCAGCCGCCGCCGTCGGGTGCGCTTCCGATTCCTGAGGCCTGGTCCGACGACCTGGCGTTCGCGGCGCTGACTCACCTGCCTGCCTGGCGCGTCGTGGAGGCGGCGCGACTCGAGCTGGGCAGCCGCGTGCGGATCGGTGGACAGGGCTTCTTGCGCGGCCTGCTGGAAGACCTGGTGCGGCGGCACGGGGCGCTGCCGACGGACGCACGCCTGGGCGCGGACGCCGTGCTGCTCGTGGGCCCCGCTGCCGGCCAGGTCGACGAGGCATTGCGCAGCTGCCGCGACGGCGGCTCGGTGGTGCTGATGATCGAGGCCCGCGAGCCGCTGAGCCTCGACCTGTATCCGGACGTGCATCGGCGTGCCCTGCGTCTGACCGTTCTCTCGCCCGACGAGGCGCCCGCGGATTGGATGCGTGCCCGCTCCGAGCTCGCCTTCCTGTTGGCCGGCAACGTGACCCCTGGTGCCTGATCGCCCCATCCGCGTCCTGCACCTGGTGGAGAGTCGCGATACCAGCGGGTTCTTCCGCCAACTCGCCCGCTTCGCGGACCGCTCGCGGTTCGAAGTGAGTGTCGCCACACTCAAGCCCATCGACGCCGGCTTCGCCGAAGCGTTGCGGTCCGACGGGGTTCCGCATTTCAGCCTGGGCTGCGCGTCGCGCATCTCCTATCCGTTGGGGCTGCTGCGCCTGGCGTTGCGCCTGCGCGGCCGGGCGATCGACGTACTCCACACCCACCTCTTCGACCCTTCCGTGGTCGGCCTCGCGGCCGGACGCCTGGCCCGGACCCGGACGCGGGTGTTGACGCGCCACTACTCCGACTACCACACCCGCATCGACAAGAGTCTCCACGTGAGGCTGGATCGAATCGCCACGCGTCTGAGCCATGCCGTGATCGCCGTGTCCTCCCATACCGCCGAGCATCTGGTGCTCGCGGAAGGCGCGCCCCGGCCCAAGGTGCGCACGATCCTGAACGGCGTCGACTTCGCGCGGCTTGCGGCCTCGCCACCCGAGGTGCTTACGCGGCTCAGGGCCGAACTGGCAGCCGATGGAGAGCCGCTCTTGCTGATGCCGGCGCGCCTGCACCCGGAGAAAGGTCACACCTTCCTGTTCCAGGCCCTGGAGCAGCTGGGGGAGGCGGCGCCGCTCGTCTTGCTGGCAGGCGATGGTCCCTTTCGAAGGGCGTACGAGGCCGAGGTCGCGGCTCGGGGCATCCAGGCCCACGTGCGGTTCCTGGGCTTTCGCCAGGACCTGCCCGACCTGATGTCACTCGCCGACGGCGTCGTCTTGCCGAGCGTCGCCGAGGCCTTCGGGCTGGTGCTGGTGGAGGCCCTGTATCTCGGGACGCCCGTGGTCGCGACGCGCGTGGGCGGCGTGTCCGAGATCGTGACGGACGGTGTCGACGGGCTCCTGGTCCCCCCGGGTGACGCGGCCGCCCTGGCCCTCGCCATGCGCCGGCTGGGCGGCGAGCCCGGACTGCGGAGCCGCCTGGCGGGCGCGGGCCGCGCGCGCATGGAAGGGAGCTTCGACTTCCGGGCGATGCTGCGGGCTTACGAAGCCCTGTACCTGGAGCTGCTGGCAGCCCATGCCTGAGTTCACGGTCGTGGTGCCCGCCTGGAACGCGGCGCTCTACCTGGCGACCGCAGTGGAGAGCGCGCTGGCCCAACGCGAGGTCGAGCTCGAAGTGGTGGTCGTGGACGACGGCTCGACGGACGAGACCGGCTCGATCCTTGCCGGATTCGGCCCGCCCGTGCGGATGGTGCGCCAGGAGAACCAGGGCGTCGCCGCGGCCCGCAACCGCGGCATCGCCGAGGCCCGCGGCAAGTTCGTGGCGTTCCTGGATGCCGACGACCTGTGGGAGCCCGGGAAGCTCGGCCGCCAGAGCCGGGCGCTGCGGGATGCGCCCGGCGCGCGCGCGTCGGCGTCGGCGTTCATGGTGGTGGACGACCGTGGTGGCGTGCTCGCCACGCGGGGCGGACCGACCGCTGTGCCGCTGCTCGACGCGCTGCTCCTCGAAGGCAACGTGATTGGCACGCCGTCGTCCGTGGTCGTGGAGCGAGCGCTGCTCGAGACGACCGGCGGCTTCGACCCGGCGCTCAGCCAGTGCGCGGACTGGGAGCTGTGGATCCGGCTCGCTCTCTCGAGCGGCTTCGCCGTCGTGGCCGAGCCGCTGGTGCGCTACCGGCAGCATGCCGGGAACATGAGCCGCAGCGTGCCCCTGCTGGCCAAGGACAGCCGCCGCGTGCTCGACAAGGCCTTCGCGCGAACGGACCTGCCGCCCGCGCTGCGGAAGAGGCGCCGTGAGGCCTTGGGGCGCAACGAGCGGGTGCTCGCGGGTTCGTACTACCGTGCCGGCCTGTACGCCGACTTCCTGCGTTGTGCAGCGCGGGCCGTGCTCTATTCGCCGCGCGAGGTCGGCTACCTGGCCGGCATGCCGCTGCGGCGCCTCGGTCGGCGGCATGGCTGACGGCCCACGTGTGCTGTACCTCGTCTACTGGGGCGCCGCCGAGCCCCTGGGCCAGTCGCTGGTGCTCCCGTCGGTCCGGGCGCTGGCGCGGCGCGGGTCACGCGTTACCCTGGTCAGCTTCGAGAAACCCGCGGACCTCGAACGACACGACGAGATGGCGCGGATCCGGGACGGCCTCGCGGCGGCTGGCGTTGCCTGGTCGCCTCTGCGTTACCACAAGCGCCCCAAGCTCCCGGCCACGGCCTTCGACCTACTGCAGGGCGCCGCGCACGGCGTGACGCTGCACCGGCGCGCGCGTTTCGACATCATCCATGCACGCACCTTCGTCGCCGGCAACCTGGGACGGCTGCTGGCGGCACTTCTGCGACGGCCACTCGTCTATCACAACGAGGGCTACTACCCCGACGAACAGGTCGACGCGGGGGTCTGGACGGAGACGTCGCTGCTCTACAAGCTGGCGCTTGGGCTCGAGAGGCGGTTGTACGCCGGCGCCGACGGCCTGGTGTTGTTGTCGGAGAAATCGAGGCAAGAGGTCCTGGCGCGTCCGGAGGTCGCGCGGCGTGGGACCCGGGCCGTGGTGGCGCCGAGTTGCGTGGACCTCGAGTTGTTCTGCACGCCGGCCGTTCGCGTGAGGACGAGCGACGAGCCATTGCGTCTCGCCTACGTGGGGAACGTCGAGGGGCGCTACCGCTTCGACCAGGTGGCACGTTTCGCGGCGATCGCGGGCCGCGAGACTGGGGGTGCGACTCTCCGCGTTCTCACACGGGCGAGCCCCGACATCGTCCGCAGCAAGACGCATGAGGCGGGGCTCGCCGATCAGAACCTCAGCATCGACGCCGTGGCCCATGCCGCGGTGCCCGCGGAGCTCCAGCGCTGCGACGCGGGCCTGCACTTCCTGCCGCGCGGGCGCGCCGAGCACGCCGGCTCTCCCACCAAGATCGGCGAGTACTGGGCGAGCGGCCTGCCGGCCGTCGTGACCCCGAACGCCGGCGACTCGGATCGAGTGATCGCCGACGAAGGCGTCGGCGTGGTGGTTGCCGAGCACAGCGACGAGGCCTATGCCCGCGCCGGACGCGCCCTCGCCGGCTTGCTCGAGGACCCCGGCTTGCGGGCACGCTGCCGCGCGGCAGCCGAGACCCACTACTCCCTGGACGCCGCGGCTCGGAACCAGCTCGACCTGTACGCAGCCGTACTGGCAGGTCGACGTGGCTAGAAGCGACGCGGTTGCGCTCGGCGGCACCTCTAGCGATCATGGTCGCCCCATGTCCTCTTTGCCGGCGGCGGCCGTGGAGCAAGTGGAGCAAGACTCGGTCCGCCGCCTGGTCTGGCAAGCGACCTTGTTGCGCGTGGCCCTCGCCATCGCGATCCACTTCACGGTGGCCGAGGAGTTCTTCGCGCCGGACCAGGGCGGATACCACAACATCTCTGCGCGCCTGGCCGCCTGGTGGTCCGGAAAGAGCGCCACCTACCCCATGGCTCTGGCCAACGAGGGCCGGCCGGCCGGCTACTACTACCTCGTGGCGTCGCTGTACACGCTGGTCGGCACCTGGCGGCTGCTGCCCAAGATCCTGAACGGGATCGTGGGGGGCATCACGGTGCGCCTGACGTACAGCCTGGCGCGCAAGGTGATCGGCGCGCACCAGCCCGCCCTGTTCGCGGCGCGCGTGTGCGCCTTCCTGCCGTCGATGGTGCTGTGGTCGGCCCTCAACATCCGCGACGTGTGGGTGATCCTGATCATCCTGGTCGCCTGCAACGCCACCCTCGACCTGCAGCAGCGCTTCAGCCCGACTCGTTGCGCGCTGCTGGCGGCCGCTCTCATGGCCCTGCTCGAGTTCCGGGCGTATCTGTTGTTCGCCGTGGCAGGCCCCATCGTGGTGGGCTTCCTGGCGCAGCGCAGCGCCAACATGCTGCGCAACGCCACGCTGGGACTGCTGGCCTCCGTGGTCCTGGTGTTCGGCGACATGACCGGCGGCGATCGCCGCGCCATGCGCTCCGCGGACCTCGAGATCATGCAGGAGTTCCGCGAGTCCACGGCCCACCGGGGCGAAAGCAACTTCGCGCCCGACGCCGACATCTCCACCGTGGCCGGGGCCGCCGTGTTCCTGCCCCTGGGCCTGGCCTTCTTCCTTTTCGCGCCGTTTCCCTGGATGATCTCGGGCTTGCGCCAGTTGATCACGCTCCCGGAGATGCTGTTCCTGTACTCGCTGGTGCCGGCGATGGCCGTGGGCGCCGTGACTCTCATTCGAAAACGCCGTTCAGAGTCCCTGGTGATACTGCTGATCGCCGGGGCGCTGACGTTCGGCTATGCCCTGGGACAGTCGAACGCGGGCACGGCCTACCGGCATCGGGCCCAGGTCCTGCCCTTCCTGATGGTCCTCGCCGGCGCGGGCCGGGCCACGCGGCGGGAATCCGAGCTTCTCGGCCCCAGCGTCGGCCACGCGTCGCTCGGACACCGAGCGGTCTGAGGGGGAGCCTTTGAAGGGACGAGTCCTGGTGACGGGAGGCGCGGGCTTCATCGGCTCGCACTTCGTCGATCGGCTGCTTTCCGCAGGCTACGCGGTCCGCGTCCTGGACGCGCTCCTGCCGCAGGTCCATCGGGATGGCCCGCCTGCCTACCTGAGCGCCGAAGCCGAGCTCAGGGTAGCCGACGTTCGCGACCCCGAGGCCGTGGGCCGGGCGCTGGACGGGGCGGATTTCGTGGTCCATTTCGCGGCGGCGGTCGGTGTGGGCCAGTCCATGTACCAGATCGGCCACTACGTCTCGGTGAATACCCAAGGCACCGCCACGCTGCTCGAAGGGCTGGTCCACGGGCGCCACCGGCCGCGGCGCATCCTGGTGGCCTCGTCGATGTCCCTGTACGGGGAAGGGCGCTACCAGTGCCCGACCCATGGCCCGCGCGATCCGGGGCCGCGGCCCCTGGCGCAGCTCGAAGCACGCGATTGGGAGATGCGCTGTCCGGCCTGTGGGTCGGCCACGACGCCGCTGCCCACGCCCGAGGACAAGCCGCTCGTCCCCACGTCGATCTACGCGGTCAACAAGCGCGACCAGGAGGAGATGGTCCTGGTGACCGCGCAAAGCCTGGGCATCCCGGCGGTCGCCCTGCGTTTCTTCAATGTCTACGGCGACCGCCAGGCGCTCTCCAACCCCTACACCGGCGTGGCGGCGATCTTCTCCAGCGCGCTGCTCAACCGTCGGGCGCCCCTGGTGTTCGAAGACGGACGCCAGGCGCGGGACTTCGTGCACGTGAGCGACATCGCGGAGGGCTGCCGGCTGGCCCTGGAATCCGATGCGAAGAACGAGGTCTTCAACCTGGGGACCGGGGTGGCTACGAACCTGCTGGCGCTGTTCGATCTGTTGCGCCGCGAGATCCCGGGAGCAAAGGACATCGAGCCCCAGGTGCTGGGACGCTTCCGCGAAGGCGACATCCGCACCTGCTATGCCGACATCTCCAAGGCCCGCCGCCTGCTGGGCTACGAGCCCCGCACCACGCTGGGCGACGGTGCCCGCGGCCTGGCGGCGTGGGTGGCCTCGCAGTCGGCGCGGACGCTGTCGGAAGACGCGTTGCGCGAGCTGCAGGCCCACCAGTTGATTCGCTGAGATGCGGAAGGTCCTGGCGCTCGTGCCGTACCCGTTGAACCGCGTCCCGGGCCAGCGCTTCCGCCTCGAGCAGTGGGCCCCGCTGTTGCGGCCGGAAGGCATCGAGCTCGAGTTCTCGCCCTTCCTGGAGCCGGGCGCCATGGACGTGCTCCACCGCCCCGGCCACGCACTGGCGAAGCTGCTGGCGATGCTGCGAGGCTATGCGCGCCGCGCGGCTGAGCTGGGTGCGCTCGGGGGCTACGACGCGGTGATCGTGCACCGCTGGGCGACTTTCTTCTTCCCAGCCTGGTTCGAGCCCCTGGCGGCGCGGCGCGTCCCCCTGGTGTTCGACTTCGACGACGCGATCTACCGGCCGTGGGCGAGCGACGCCAACGCCTGGTCGGCGCTCTTCAAGCCGCGCGGCAAGGCCGCGTCCATCTGTCGCGCGGCGTGGCACGTCACCGTGGGCAACGCGTTCCTGGCGGAGTTCGCCCGGCCCATCTCGCGCGCCGTGACCGTGCTGCCGACCAGCATCGACACCGACGCCTACGTTCCGGCGCCCAGGGCCCCACGCCCCAGGCCGGTGGTCGGGTGGACCGGGAGCCTGACCACGATCCCGTACCTGGAGCGGATCGCGGGCCCGCTCTCGGTGCTGGCCCGCGAGCACGCTTGCGAGGTCCGCGTGATCGGCGGGCGCATCGAGCTCGAGGGCGTCCCGGCCGTGTGCCAGCCCTGGCGCGCCGAAAGCGAGATCGAGGACATCCGCGGCTTCGACGTAGGCCTGATGCCGATGCCCGACGACGAGTGGGCGCGTGGCAAGTGCGGGCTCAAGGCGCTCCAGTACATGGCCCTCGGCATCCCGCCCGTGGTCTCCCCCGTCGGCGTCAACGCCGAGATCGTGAGCGATGGCGTCAACGGGTTCCATGCCCGCACCGACGCGGAGTGGATCGCCAAGACACTGCGGCTCTTGAACGACGCCGAGCTCCGCCGGCGCATGGGCGTGGCGGCGCGGCGCACCGTGGAGGAGCGCTTCAGCGCGCGCGCCCAGGCGCCGGTGCTGGCCAGCGTGCTCCGGGAGCTGATCCCGGGCCGCAAACCCGACCTTGCCAGGCCCCTGGATGCCAAGCCAAGATCGAAGTCCGATGACGCTGCCGCGGGCTGACCCGCACGACTGGAAGGCTTCGGCGATCGAGACCCACTCGCGCCAGGCTCGGGATTTCGCCGCAAGCTACGAGAGCCTGGAGCAGGATCCTTTCGCTTCCTGCTTTCGCTACAGCCGCCGGCGCCTGGACGCAATCCTCGACCGCTACCTCCCCAGCGCTCCCGGCCCGCGGCTCCTCGACGTCGGCTGCGGAACCGGGCACTACTTGTCGCGATTGCAGCAGCGGGGCTTCGAGGTGGCGGGGATCGACGGCTCGGAAGAGATGCTGGCGCGCGCTCGCGAGTCCAACCCGGCAGCCGACCTGCGGCTCGCCGACGTGGAGGCGCTGCCCTTCCCGGACGGCCAGTTCGACGTCGTGGTCTCGATCGAGGTGCTTCGATACCTCGCCGACCCACGCGGCGCGCTGGCCGAAATGGCCCGGGTGCTGCGGCCGGGAGGCGTGTGCCTGCTCACCGCCACGCCGGTCCTCAACCTCAACGGCTACTACCTGGTGAACCGGCTGGCCGCGGCCTTGCCCCTGGGCGACCTGGTGCGTCTCAAGCAGTACTTCACGACCTCGGGCCGGTTGCGACGCCGGCTCGCCTCCGCCGGTTTCCAGGAGCCTCGGATCCACGGCGTGTACCTGGGACCGGTCAACTGGGTCGAGCGTATAGCACCCTGGGCGCTGCGGCCGCTGCTGCGCCGCTGGGAGCCCCTCGACGCGCGGCTGGCCGACGCGCCGCTGCTGCGCGACCTGTCCAACATGTTCGTCGCCAGGGCGGTCCGCCGGTGAGCGATACCGTGCCCCTGTCCCGGGGCGCGTTCACGCTGAGCCTGGACTTCGAGCTGATCTGGGGAAGCCTGGACCTCGCCGGGCCGAAGGCCCTGGCGCCTGCGGTCCGCTTCGAACGCGAGGTGGTGATCGAGCGGCTGCTTCTGCTGCTCGAGGAGTTCGAGATCCCCAGCACCTGGCTGGTGCTCGGGCACCTTTTCCTCGGCCGCTGCGACAAGCGGAACGGGATCGCCCACCCGGAGATCGTGCGACCGCGGCACGCCTGGCACCCGGACGATTGGTTCCGACACGACCCCTGCGCCAGCGAGGGCAGCGCGCCGCTCTTCTACGGCCGCAGCCTGGTGGAACGGATCGCGGGCAGCCGGGTGCCCCAGGAGATCGGCGCCCATTCCTTTTCCCACGTCATCTTCGGGGATCCGGGATGTTCGCGGGACACCGCGGAGGGCGAGGTCACCGAGACGCTGAGAGCGGCCGGCGAGCTGGGCCTGCGGCCGCGCTCGTTCGCGTTCCCGCGCAATAGCGTCGGGCACCTCGACGTGCTGGCGCGGCACGGCTTCACCTGCTACCGCGGCCCCGGGCTTACCTGGTACGAGCGCGGCGGCATCGCGGAGCAGGGCGGGCGGGCCCGCTCCCGGCGCCTGGCTCACATCTGGGACGTGGCGTTGGCTCGGACGCCGCCCGTGGTCCTGCCGGAGCGCGAGGCTTCCGGCCTCTGGAACCTCCCAGGGTCGATGATCTACTTCCCGATGCACGGAGTGCGCCGCTACGTGCCGCTGTCCCGCCGCGTGAAGCGCGCGCTGCGTGGTCTGGAGGCGGCGGAGCGCACCCGGCGCGTCTTCCACCTGTGGTTCCATCCGACCAACCTGGCGGCAGGCAGCGAAGCGATGTTTCTGGGCCTGCGCCAGATCTTGGGAGCGGTGCGGGCGCTGCGGGAACAGGGGCGGATCGAAGTGCTCGGCATGGGCGGCGTGGTGGCGAAAGCCCAGGGCGAGGAGCTCGCCAAGCAGGCCGTGCTCCAATGACACTGGCCCTCGTCCTCGCCGCCGCGCTCGCCGCCGCGACAGGCGCGGGAGCGGCGCAACCGCCGAGCATCGTCTTCATATTGGCCGACGACCTGGGCTACGGGGACCTCTCGAGCTACGGCAACCGCGAGATCCGCACGCCGCGCATCGACGAGATCGGAAAGAGCGGAATCCGCCTGACCACGTTCTACGCGGCCGCACCGCTGTGCTCGCCGTCGCGCGCCGCGCTGCTGACGGGACGCGAACCCATCCGCACGGGGGTGCTCAGCATCATCAACTCCAAGGGCGCGCTGAAGGCGCACGGAACCCTGGCCGGCTCCGAGGTCACATTGGCGGAACTGTTCCGGGCGCGCGGCTACGCCACCGCAGCGATCGGGAAATGGCACGTGGGTCGCCCCTTGCCCACCGAGCAGGGCTTCGATCAGTACTTCGGTGTGTTGCTCAGCAACAACATGTCTCCATTCGAGATCTTGCGCAATGAGGAGGTCGTGGAGAAGGTCAGCGGCAGCCGCGCACGGCGCGACGCCAGCGCGAGCCTGACCGGGCGCTACACCGGGGAGGCCTTGAGCTTCCTGCGTTCGGTCCCCCCGGATCGCCCGTTCTTTCTCTACCTGGCCCACGCGATGCCCCACTGGCCGTATGCTCCCTCGAAGCCCTTTGCCCGCCGAGACGGGAAGACCGGCAGTTACGCGGACACCGTGGAGGAGTTGGACCACGGAGTGGGCCGCGTCGTCGATTACCTTCGAGACTCAGGCAGGCTTGCAAAGACCATCGTGATCTTCACCAGCGACAACGGCGCTTCGAGCCCTGGGTCCGCCGGGCCACTCCGAGGCTTCAAGGCCGAGTACTTCGAGGGTGGACTCCGCGTGCCATGCCTGGTGGCCTGGCCTTCCGGGATTCCAGCTGGACGCGTGGAGGGAGCGCCCGCTTCCATGCTGGATTGGGTGCCCACGCTCCTATCCCTGACCGGGGCGCAGCGGCCGGCCGACCTCGTGTTGGACGGCCATGACATCTCCCCGCTGCTCCTGCGCGGCGAGCCGCGGGAGGATCTGTTCTACTTCAAGCATGCCATCAGGAGCGAAGGAAGGAAGCTGGTCCTCCCGGAGGCGGGCGGCTCTGCCATGCTGTTCGACCTGACCCAGGATCCAGGCGAGGCCACGGACCTGGCGGGCCAGCGACCCGACCTCGTGAGGCAGCTCGCCAAGCGCCTCGAGGAACACCGAGCCAAGGTCGGTCGCAACGCAAGCAGGCCGGACACGGGTCGGCCATGACGGCGTCGCTCGCGATCGCCGCGCTCCTGCTGGCGGGCCAGCCGCCTGGCGCCTCCCCTGCGAATGCGCCGTCTCGGCCGAGCATCGTGTTCATCCTTGCCGATGACCTGGGCTGGGGCGATCTCTCCAGCTATGGCAATCCCGAGACCCGCACGCCTCGCATCGACGAGATTGGGAAGCTCGGGATCCGGTTCTCCGCGTTTTACTCGGCGGCACCGGTCTGCTCGGCTGCGCGGGCCGCACTGCTTACGGGTCGCGAGCCGGAGCGCACGGGTGTCCTGGGGGTGCTACACCCCAACTCGCCCTACGGTCTGCCAGATTCCGAGATCACGCTGGCCGAGCTGCTCCGCCAGCAAGGCTACGTTACGGCCGCGATCGGCAAGTGGCACCTGGGCCGTCCCTTGCCGACTCAACAGGGCTTCGACCACTACTACGGGTTGCCGTACAGCAACAACATGGGCCCCTTCGAGTTCCTGAGGGGAGATCGGGTCGTCGAGCGCGTGGACGCGAAGGGCAAGCGCGCGTTGAGTTCCAGCCTGACCGGGCGCTACACCGACGAGGCCGTGGCCTTCCTGGCATCGACTCCCAAGGACCGCCCGTTCTTCCTGTATCTGGCCCATGCGATGCCGCACTCGCCGTTCGCGCCGTCCAAGGCCTTCGCCCGGCGCAAGGGTGGCAAGGGCGTGTATGCCGACACGGTCGAGGAGCTGGATGCGAGCGTGGGCCGTCTGCTCGACTACTTGCGCACGTCGGGCCGGCTCGAAAACACCATCGTGGTCTTCACCAGCGACAACGGTGCGGATGGGTCTGGTTCCAACGGCTCCCTTCGCGGCGGCAAATTCGACTACTTCGAAGGCGGGATTCGGGTGCCGTGCCTGGTCGCTTGGCCGGGCAGGATCCGGGGAGGGCGGGTCGAAGACACACCGGCATCCATGCTCGACTGGTTGCCCACGCTCGTCGGCCTTGCGGGGGGCCGTCCGGCTGCCGATGCGACCCTTGACGGTCGTGATATCGCGGGCCTGTTGCTGCGCGGCGAACCTCGAGAGAGCGAATTCTTCTTCAGGCGTGCGCTGCGCAGCGGAAACGAGAAGCTCGTGCTTCCCGAGGCAGGCGGGTCGGCACTGTTGTTCGATCTGGGTCAGGACCCCGGAGAGTCCCAGGATCTCGCGCCGGAGCGGCCGGAGCGTGTGGCCGTACTCACGAAGCGTCTGGAGGAGCACCAGGCCCAGATCCGGCCCCCCAAGCGCACGCGCGCCGCGCTCGACGACAAGGTCGAGCCGATGCTGGATGGCGCCGTCGTGCTCTCGGGCGACCACGGCCCGCGGCTCGAGGTCGCCGTCGAGCTGCTGCTCGCGGGGCGCGTAGCCAAGCTCCTGCTCACAGGCGCCGGCAGAGGCGGGGATAGCGCAGCCTGGCTTCGAGATCGCGCCATCGACCTGGGAGCCAGGGAGGAGGATCTCCTGCTCGAGACGAGCTCCAGGTCCACCTTCGAGAATCTCGCGAACGCCGCCCCCATCCTGCGTGCGCAGGGCTGGCGACGTGCCGCTCTAGTCACGTCTCCCGTCCACATGCAGCGCGCCCTGCTGATGGCGCGCTCGGTTTTGCCGGAAGTCGAGTGGACTGGCGTCGGAACCGAGGAGGTCGCCACCCCGAGGGCGGAGCTGAGCGAGGCGATCAAGCGACTCTGGTATCGTCTGTCGGGCCGACTCTAGCCCGACCGAGCACTGGCGGCGTTGCCCGCTTGGACCCGCCGCGCTACCATTCTCGCCGCGCATGCTCCGAGCCGCCGCCAGTACGATTCTCCGCCCGTGGTCAGCGTGGAGAATCGGGTAAAGGTCCTCCGGCTCTTCTCGAGGCTGAACATCGGTGGCCCCTCGGTTCACGTGATCCTGCTCACGGCCGGCCTCGATCCACTCGGCTATGAGACTAGGCTCGTGGTCGGCGACGAAGCCGAGCGGGAGGGCAACCTGTTCGAGCTGGCGGAGAGCAAGGGGGTCCGCTGGCTGCGGATGCCGGGCCTGGAGCGCGAGATCCGGCCCATAGGCGACCTGCGCTGCCTGTGGGCGCTGGTGCGCCTGATGCGCGAAGAGCGGCCGACGATCGTGCACACCCACACCGCCAAGGCGGGTGTGGTGGGGCGTATCGCGGCCCGCCTGAGCCGTGTGCCGATCGTGGTCCACACGTATCACGGCCATGTCCTGCGCGGTTACTTCGGCCGCGCGAAGAGCGCGGTGTTCCGATGCATCGAAGCGGCCCTGGCGCGCGTCACCCACGCCGTGCTCACGGTCTCCGACGCCGTCTCGCGCGACCTGGTCGAGATGGGGGTGGTGCCCGCGGATCGCCTGCGCGTCGTGCCTCTCGGCCTGGAGCTGCAGCCGCTGGCCGGCGGGCTGCAGCGTGGCGGACTGCGCCGGGAAGCGGGCTTCGCCGACGATGCGCCGCTCGTCGGCATCGTCGGCCGGCTGGTCCCGATCAAGGACGTCGGCTGCTTCCTGGAGGCGGCCGCGCTCGTCCTGCGCTCCAGGCCGCAGGCACGCTTCTCGATCGTGGGAGACGGGGCGGAGCGGGCGCGCCTCGAGAAACAGGCCCTGAGGCTCGGGCTGGGAAATCGCGTCCACTTCCACGGCTGGAAGCGTGACCTGCCCGGCCTCTACGGCGACCTCGACCTGGTGGTGAACTGCTCGCGGAACGAGGGGACGCCGGTGGCGCTGATCGAGTCCCTGGCGGCGGCACGGCCCGTGGTGGCGACCCGGGTGGGAGGCACCCCCGACGTGCTCCGCGATGGCCGCTTCGGCGCCCTGGTTGCGCCGGGCGACCCCGCCGCCCTGGCCGGCGCCATCCTGGAGCATCTCGAAACGCCCGAGCGCGGGCGTGAAATGGCCCGCGCGGGACAGAGCGAGGTGCTGACGCGCTACTCGGTGCAGCGCCTGGTCACGGACATGGACGAGCTGTACCGGAGCCTGCTCGCGCAGCGGGCTCCAGGAGCGCCCCGATGGACCGCCTGATCTTCGGCTCCGGCGTGTTCATCGCTGCGTTCCTGGTGTCGGCCCTGATCGTGCCCCTGAGCCGGCTGCTGGCCCGGCGCTTCGAGGTCCTGGACACGCCCGGTCATCGCAAGCTGCACGCCTCGCCCACGCCGAGGCTCGGCGGCATCGCCGTGTTCGTGGCCTTCACCAGCGTCGTGGTCAGCGGCCAGTGGCTCGCTCCCTGGCTCCAGGACCTGCCTTCGGCCCGCAGCCTGATGGGCGCTTCGATCCTGGCGATGCAGGACATCCCGCGCGTCGAGGCCAAGCTGGTCGCGCTGCTCCTGGGCGGAACCCTGGCTTTCGTGGTGGGCCTGCTCGACGACGTGCTGGGTTCGCGCTTTCCGGTGGCCGCCAAGCTGGCCGGCCAGATCCTGGCGGCGGCCATCCCGATCGCCGCCGGGATCCGCACCACCTTCATGCCCTGGGAATGGCTGGACGTAGTCGTGACGCTGCTGTGGATCGTGGGCATGACCAACGCCTTCAACCTGCTCGACAACATGGACGGCCTGAGCGCCGGTGTCGCGCTGGTGGCGACCGGCATCATCCTCCTGAACGCCTGGACGCGGGGCGGCTTCTTCGTGAGCGCGATCCTGCTGGCCTTCATGGGTAGCCTGCTGGGCTTCCTGCTCCACAACTGGCAGCCGGCTTCGGTGTTCCTGGGCGACTGTGGCAGTCTGTTCATCGGCTTCGTGATGGCGACACTCACCATCCTGGATCGCTACGTGACGACCGCCTCCAGCAGCTACTTCCCGGTGCTGATGCCGGTCGTGGTCCTGGCGATTCCCCTGGTCGACACGCTGACGGTGATGGCGATCCGTACGCGCGAAGGTCGGCCCATCCACGTGGGCGACAACCGGCACCTGTCGCATCGCCTGGTGGACATCGGCTTCAGCAGGAAGGAGGCCGTCGTCTTCATCTACCTGGCGACCTTCTGCCTGGGCATCGGCGCCTCCTTCCTGCGCAGCGCGACTCCTGGAGAGACGTTCTTGATCCTGCTCCAGTCGGCGGGAATCGTGCTGCTGATCCTGCGCCTCATGTTCGTGGAGCGCCGCGGATAGCTGGTTTTGGGCCCACTCCTCGCACTCGTGCCGATGGCGGCGTTCGCGGCAGTCGTCGGCGCGCTGCGTCGCCGGCTCCCGGGCCTGGGCCGGCGCGAGACGCTGCTGGTCGCCATCACGTTGTGGGCGGCCTGGCTGACGCTCGGCACCGAGATCCTGAGTCTCTTCGGCGGGCTGACCCTGGGGCCCGTCGTCGGCTGGTGGCTGGCGGGCCTCCTGCTCGCGCTCAGCTTCGTGGCGCGGGGCCCGGGCGCCGCGAGCACCGCGCCCGCCGTCGCCGGCCTGACCCGCATCGAGAGCGTGTTGCTGGCGACGCTCGTGGTGACGTTCGGCCTCACCCTGGCCACTGCGATCCTGTATCCGCCCAATACCCACGACGCTCTCAGCTACCACTTGCCTCGCTCCGTACGCTTTATCCAGCAGAAAAGCGTCGCCGCCTTCGAGACCCGCGACATCCAGCAGGTCCAGATGCCGCCCTTCGCCGAGTACCTGGACCTGCACGCCATGCTGCTGACCGGCGGCGACGCGCTGGTGCCGTTCGCGCGCTGGGCCTTTTTCGCCGCCAGCGCCCTCGGCCTTTCCGTGCTGGCTGCCACCCTGGGTGGCGGGCGCGGGGCCCAGTTGGCCACCGCGGCGCTGTTCGCGACCGTACCGATGGCGGTGCTGCAGGCCTCGGGAGCCAAGAACGACCTGATGGTGTGCTGCTGGGCCGTAGTCGCGATCTGGGCGCTGCTGCGCCGCGATCGGGAGGCTGCGGGCGTGCCGGCGAGCGCACTGGCCCTGGTGAGTGGCATGGCCCTGGGCCTGCTGGCGCTGACGAAACACACGGGCCTCTTCCTGGCCCTTCCCATCGCCTGTCTGGCGGCGGCACATGGCCTGCGCAAGGGCACAGGCTTCGCCCCGCGTCACCTGGTGCTGCTCTTCCTCGTGGCCTTTGCCCTGCCCCTGCCCCACTACCTGCGCTGCGCCGTGCTGCTGGGCAGGCCCCTCGTCGTGGTCGCGAGATCCGAGGGGCGACCGGGCCTCGCGAACGAGGTGGCTGGGCCCGCGGTGCTCGCGTCCAACCTGGTCCGCAACGTCGCGATGAACCTCGCCTTGCCGAGCCGCACCTGGAACGGAATCGTGCAGGGTGCCACGCGCCGCGCGCTGGCGATCCTGGGAGCCGACGCCGACGACCCGCGAACCACCTGGGGTGGCGCGTTCGCCGTGCGCTACGACGCCGCCAACGAATCGCGGACCACGGCCCCCGTGCATGCGGTCCTGCTGGGCCTTGCGCTGCTCTGGGCTCCCTTCGCGACGCGGCGCCCGACGGCCGAATCTGGTGCCTCGCGGGTGTCGTGGTGTCGGGAGGCCTGCTGTTCTGCCTAGCGCTGAAGTGGCAGCCCTTTCACGCGCGCCTCCAAATGCCCGTCTTGGCCCTGGCCTTGCCGCTCCTGGCTCCCGCTTGGAGCCGGGCCGCGCGGTTCGCTATGCCGGTCGCGCTCCTCGCCCTCGCCGTCGCCCTGCCCGCAGCCGTCGCGAACCAACGGCGTCCCCTGGCCGAAGACCTCGTCCGGCGTTGGCGACACGGCGAGCCATGGCCGAGTCGCGCCGAGCGGCTGATGGCGCCCGAGCCCGCCCTGCGCGGGCCACTCGACGCAGTGCTGCGCCACGTCCGCTCCCTGCAACCCAGGGTGGTCGCCTTCGACTTCGAGCCGCCGTTTCCGGAATACCTGGTCATGCACGGCCTGCTGCGGGACCGGCAAGGCCTCGAGTTCGTCGTCGCGGAACCGCTCTACGCTGAGGCGCGCCGCGGCCAGCCCCCGACCTGGTGATCTCGACTCGGGCGCAGGGGGAGAGCCTGCGCGTCTCCGGCCGCGGCTTCTCGAGGAGCCTGCTCCAAGCGCCCTTCGCCGTCTACGTTCCGATCGAAGCACCCCTGGCGCCCGCGGCAGTCCATTGAGCAGACGCCTGACCCAGCTCGGCGCCCTGCTTGCGTTCCTCCTCGTACCCGGAGGAGGGCGTGACGCCCTGGAGGGCGAACAGGCGCGGCCGATCCGCGTGATCGCCGAGGCCGAGGATTTCCGCATCGAGCGCGGCTGGAGCGTCGTGCCGTTCCGGCAGAACTACTTCGCATCCACCTTCGCGATCAGCTTTCTGTCGCGGATGGCCTGTCTCGGGGCCGCCGAGCAGCTCGAAGGCAAGGCCGTGGCGAGCCTGGGCCTGCGCATCCCCGAAGCCGCTGCCTACGAGGTCCTGGTGCGGTACGAGCAGCCCTGGAACTTTTCGGCGGAATTCGACCTCGAGGTGGAGCAGGGCGGGCGCGTCGTCCATAGGGCCAGCTTCGGGCGGCTCGGCCAGCCCAGGATCTGGGCCTTCGGTGGCGACGAGGTTCCGATGAAGCGCTTCACATGGGGCGGCACCGACAACATCGTCTGGCAGCGCGGCGGCAGCGTTCGACTGGATGCGGGCGCGGCTAGGCTGCGGCTGCTCGCCGGAGCGCAGCGCGAAGGCGACGGACCCCGCGCGCGAGCCGCACGTCGTCACGTCGATGCGATCGTGCTGACGAACGACACGGCCCGGACCCTCGCCGCAGCCAAGGCCAAGAGGTCGCGACACCTGCCCCTCGACGGCTGGCTGGTCCAGGACGGGGATCTGTTCGCCCGCTTCACCAACCCCAAGGATGCCCAGGCGCCGGTCATCCCGGTGGTCGAAGGCTACCCGCGCGGACAGCACTCGCCCTGGGCCGTCCACCTGCGCGATTGGCCGCGCACCCTCGTGCTGCGGTCCGGCCGCTGGATCGAGAACGGCGGCGCCCTGGTGGCGGGACCGCGTTCCGACGCCGTCGATCCCGTCGCGCTGGCGCCGCTCGTCAGCCGGCCTGCCGGCTTCCGGCCCGACGCCGCCGACTCCTTAGCACCGGGCGAGAGCTCGGGCTGGGTGCCCCTGGGCGCGGTCCTCGACTCGATGAACGACAGCCAGTGGCTGCCGCGCGTGATCTACCCGAGCAGCGGCCGGAAGGAGAAGCGCAAGGACCTCGACCTCGAGATCGAGCTGGCCATACCCGATGGGCGCCGAGGCCTGCGGCCGATCCGCAAGCTGCGCCTGCGCGGGATCCCGGACCACCTGTCCCCCGTCACGCTCGTGATCCCGGGCCGTGTGCGCGACCAGCCGCGAGTCCGCACGCAGCTCGAGGCCGTGGAGGAGCTCGCGCGCGCGGTTGCCGCCTTTCCCAAGCGAGGCAGCGCGCCCAGGCGCTTCCCGATCTACGGGCTCATGGGCTTCAGCGGTGTCGTCGAAGAGGACTGGGAGCTGGGGCGCGCCGCGACGCAGCTCGCCCTGGCGCTGGGCGACAACACCCTGACTCCGACCGCAACGCCGTGGGCCCGGGAGCTGGGCATACCGGAACGCCGGACGCGGCTCGTGAAACACTGGCCCCTGGAGCGGCTCGAGAAGGGTCTGGCCGAGGCTCGCTCCAGAGGCACGGCGGGCGAGATCGCCGCCGTGAGCTTCGGGGATGAGAAGCGCGTGGGCCCGGGGCAGGTCGAGAGCTACGTGGCCGCCACTCGGCACCTCGAGCAGGAGCTGGGCGCCCAGGTGCGCACCGGAATGAACTACTCGCCCCACGCCAACTACATGGTGGACGCGACGGATTTCATCGCACCCTTTCGCCGGCGCGCGTTGACCCTGCCCTGGTCCGAGGACTACGTGTGGCAGGTGCCCGAGGTCAGCGTGCAGGTGACCGGGTACCTGGTCTCGGGTTTTCGCGCCGGGGCGCGGGCCGAGAACCTGCCGATCCTGATGTACGCGATGCCCCACTCGCCCGGCAACACGCCGCGAGACTTCCGGCTGTCCTTCTACACGGCCGTGGCCCACGGCGCGCGGCTGCTGCACGTCTATTGCGCTTCCCCGCTGTCGGTCGGCAACACCGAGAACTACATCGCCGACGACGACCTCGGCATGTGGCGTGCCGTCCACGACGCCGTCCACGACGTGGGCTCCTTCGAAGACTACGTGCTGGAGGGCCGCGTGCGGCCGGCCCGCGTCGGGTTGCTGCTGTCTCCCGAAGACGAGCGCCTGACCGGCGACACCAACCGCCAGGGCGGCATCCACAACCAGGAGCGCAAGGCCGTGTACTACGCCCTGCGCCACGCCCAGGTGCCCGTGGATTTCGTCGCGGAGGACGATTTCCGGGAAGGGCGCGCCCCTCCTTTGGATCTCCTCTACGTCACGCAGCAGTACCTGCACTCGAAGACCGTGGCCGCCCTGAAACGCTTCGCCGAAGCCGGCGGCACCGTGGTGGCGCTGGTCGGTGGCGGCTTCCTCGACGAGAGCGGCGCCAGGAACGCTGCCACGGGCGCGCTCTACGGCGTCGCGGACCAGGCGCTCTTCAAGGACCGGGCCGTGCCGATGGTGCTGGCCAAGCAGGACCTGCCCGGCCTGCCGCCTCTGGACCGCGCGCGGATCGGCGATGTCGAGATCCCGGCGCTGGTCTGGAAGCAGGCCATCCTGCCTTCGAATGGGCGCGTGATCGGCCGCTTCGGCGACGGCACCGCCGCCGTGGTCGAGAAGGTCCACGGCAAGGGGCGCGCCGTCTTGTTCGGCTTCTTCCCCGGCATGGCGTACCTGCAGAGCGGCCTGCCGCTCCGGCCCGTGGACCGCGCGGCGACCGACGCGGGCTTCAATCACTTCCTGCCGACCGCCATGGACGTCCGCATTCGCCAGGTACTGGTCGATGCGTTCCTGCCTCCGAGCTTCGTGCGGCCAGTCGAGGCCAGCGCCCCGCTGGTCGAGGCCACGCTGATCGAGGCCAGGTCGCCTCGACGCGTGGCCGTGCCCTTGATGAACTTCGGTGGCACGCCCCTGCCAGCCGTGACCGTGACGCTGCGCGGCCTGGGGAAGTGGTCCCACGTGCGCAGCGTGGAGCGCGGCGCGCTGGCGATCGAGGCCCAGGGCGACGACCTCAGCGTCACGCTGCCCCTCGACGTGGCCGACATGCTGCTCTTCGATGCCGAGCGTTGACAGGCCGCGTCCGAGGCGGCTAGTCTGCCGGGAACCATGAAGACCGCCGGACGCGAAGAGAAGGAGATCTTCGCCGACTACATCAAGAAGCACGGCTTGAAGCGCAGCGAGCAGCGCGATGCCATCCTGGACGCCTTCCTGCGGTCCGACCGGCACCTGTCGGTGGACGACCTGCTGCAGCTCGTCCAGAAGAAGAACCCGGAGGTCGGCCGCACCACGGTCTACCGCACGCTCAAGCTGCTGCAGGAAGCCGGCCTCGCCACCTCGCTGGAGGTCCAGGGCCAGTCGCGCTTCGAGCACGAGTTCGGGCGCGCGCACCACGACCACTTCATCTGCAGCAGTTGCGGAGACATCATCGAGTTCTCGAGCCCCGAGATCGAGAGCGAGCAGGACCGGATCGCGGAGGAGCTGGGCTTCGTAATCCAGGGCCACCGGCACCAGATCTACGGGCTGTGCCCCAAGTGCGCGTCCCGGCCCCAAGAGGCGAACCGGCGCCTGTCTTGAGGGTCGAGCGGATCGAAGTCCGGTACCTGGCCCTGCCGCTTCTGCATCCGTTCGAGACGTCCTTCGGAGCGACCGCGCGCAAGGAGTTCCTGCTGGTCTCGGCTTCGGCCGACGGGGTCACGGGCTTCGGCGAGTGCGTGGCGGATGCCGACCCCTACTACTTGCCCGAGACGAGCGGCACGGTGTTCCATGTCTTGAAGGACTTCCTGGCACCTGTCGTGCTGGCTGGGGACTTCGCGCATCCGAACGACGTGCTGCCGGCCCTCGCGCGTGTGCGCGGCCACGAGATGGCCAAGGCCTGCCTCGAGATGGCGATCTGGGAGCTGCACGCGCGGCGCGAGGGCGTGCCGCTATACCGGGTCCTGGGTGGCCGAGGTGGCCGGGTGGCATCAGGGGTCTCGATCGGGTTGCAGCCGGACATCGAAACTCTGCTCGACAAGGTCTCGGCCGAGGTGGCTGCGGGCTATGGGCGCATCAAGCTCAAGATCAAGCCCGGCAGGGATCGGGCCCTGGTGGAGGCCGTGCGCGCCCGGTTCCCGAAGATCCTGCTCTCCGTGGACGCGAACAGCGCCTACGCCCTGGCCGACGCCGAACGGCTGCGCCCGCTCGACGCCTGCAACCTGCTGATGATCGAGCAACCCCTGGCCTGGGACGACATCGTGGACCATGCGGCGCTTCAGAAGCTGCTCCTGACGCCGATCTGCCTGGACGAGTCGATCCGAAGCGTCGACAACGCGCGGCACGCGCTCGGCCTGGGCGCCGCCCGCATCATCAACATCAAGGTGGGCCGCGTCGGCGGATTCCGCAGCATGCGCGCCATCCACGACCTGTGCTTGTCTTCCGGCGTGCCGGTCTGGTGCGGGGGCATGCTGGAGTCTGGGATCGGACGCCTGGCCAACGTGCATCTCCAGACGTTGCCAGGCTTCACCCTGCCGGGAGACACTTCGGCGAGCGCGCGTTACTTCGCGGAGGACCTGATCGATCCGCCGGTGACGGTGGCGGCGGACGGGACCATCGCGGTGCCCGAGCAGCCGGGCATCGGACATGAGATCGTATGGAGAAGGATCGAGAGGGCCACGACCTGGAAGGAGACCTGGACGCGATGAGCATCGAGCTGGCCATGCGGCCCGAACCGGCCGAGTACGCGGAATGGTTCGAGCGCTACATCTCCCGCGTGCCCGACGGCCCGATCCTGGACACGCTGGCCCAGCAGTTGCACGAGACGCGCACGCTGCTGCAGGGGCTGGTTCCCTCGCGCGTGCGCCACGCCTATGCTCCCGGCAAGTGGACCGTGGCCGAGGTGGTGGGACACGTCACGGACTCCGAGCGCGTCTTCGCGTATCGCGCCCTGGCCTTCGCTCGCGGCGACCAGAGCGAGCTGCCCGGCTTCGACGAGAACGGCTACGGCGCAAATTCCCCGGCGGCGGTCATGCCGTTCGGCGACGTGATCGGCGACTACACGGCCGTGCGGCGTGCCAGCATCTCCCTGCTGCGGGGCTTCCAGCCCGAGGCCTGGGCGCGGCGCGGCACCGCGAACGGCAAGCCGATCAGCGTGCGCGCCCTGGCGTGGGTCATCGCCGGGCACGAGCGGCACCACCTGGGGGTGCTGCGCGAGCGCTATCTCTAGACAGCCGGCACGCCGCGGCGTCCGGCGAAATGGAACAGGTTGCCGCAGCCGGGCAGCCAGCGCGACAACCCTATCGACACGCGAGCCAGGGCGAAGCGCCCCAGTAGGGCCGGTGACCAGCCAGGAAAGGTCTCGGGAAGCGGCCAGGCCTGCTCGCGGATCTCGAAGCGCAGCGCCGTGAAGCCGAGCCGTTCGAAGAAGTCCCGCTGCGCGCGCGCGGTGGTCGCGCTCAGGTGCTGGGGCTCGATCTCCTGGTAGGGGCGCCGCTTGAGGCGCGAGCCGATGTCGATCACGAAGCGACTCAGGCAGCGATTGTTTTCGAGCGGGCCGTCGAAGAGCCAGAGGGTTGTGGGCTGCGCCAGGGGCATCAGGCGTCGCACCAGCGCCGCCGGTGCCGCCACGTGCTCGAGTACGTGGCCGACGTGGATGATGTCGAAGGGCGCGGGACGCTCCGCCTCGAGCCGGTCGAGCGTCGTCACCGGCAGGCCGACGGCGCGGGCGACCCGCTGCGAGTATTCGGCGTCGTACTCGACGCCGCTCGCCTCCAGCCCGAGCTCCCGGGCCGCCGTCATGTAGAAGCCGCCGCTGCACCCGAAGTCGAGCAGGCGCCTGCCCGGCGCGTCGGCCAGCCCTAGGGCCAGGAACTCGACCTGCAAGCGTCGGTGCGTCGGCAGTGCTTCCTCGGATGCACCCGTCGCGTCGTCGGCCTCGGCATACATGGCTCGGAGCTGCTGCTCGTCGGGTAGCGGGAACAGCGACAGGGACCCGCACGGTACGCAGCGCAGGAAGGCGTGGCGACGGCCAAGATGCGCCACCGGGGGCCAGAAATGACGAATCAAATGTCTGCGCTCGCAAACCAGGCAGATGGGCTCCAACTGAGTTCAGGGCCGCGGGTGGGTCGTCACTTGATGTAACCGAGGGCCCTGGGGCGCTCCAGCACTTCGAGCTCGTCGGTCCTTTGGGCGGAGAGATCCCGTGTCTCGCCGGGATCTGCCAGCAAGTCATACAGCTCCATTCGTCCGACGTCGTTCGCAATCAGCTTCATTCCGCCTGACTCGACGGATCGAAGCGGTCGGCCAAAGCGAGGGTGCTTCGAGCGTACGTGTTCAGGAAACGGATAGGACCAGGCGAAAGCCACGGTGCGCCCGAAACCCCAGGGCGCTCCGTCCAAACCGTCCCTGGCGGGAAGGCCCGCATGCGCGGCGACCATCGGGAAGACATCGACGGACTGCCAGATGCCGTCCATGCCAGTACCAGCGGCAGCTGGGGCCGACCCTTTCCCTGGTTTCACGATGAATGGGATCGAGAGCAGTTCTCCGTACAGGTGGAGCGAATGGCCGAGGAGATGGTGCTCCCCGAGAGACTCGCCGTGATCGCCAAGAATCACGATCAGCATCTCGTCGAATCGCGGATGCCGCTCCAGAGTCTCCAACAGCAGTCCAAGCTGCGAGTCCAAGAACCCGAGCTCACTGTCGTAGAGGGCGTCGAGGTGCGCACGCTCGGCTGGCGACAGCGAGCGCTGTTGATTGAGCAGTGCCGCCACGTCCTCTACGGCGTGGCTCTGGCCCAGCGGAATCCTGCTCGAACGCCCTGGAAAGTGATCGAGATAGGCAGCCGGTGGCAAGTAAGGTGCGTGGGCATCCAGGAAATTCACGAAGAGAAACAAGGGCTCGCGCGCCTGGCTCAGGACGGCGATGGCTTCCTTGGCTATCTGGTCTGCGCGACGTTCCATGACCGCGTTCAGGCTGATACGGGAGGCGACCCAAGCGGCGCCCTCGATGCTGGAGGGAATCGGAATCCGACTTACCAATCCAATCCAGGGACTGCGCCTTTTCAAGGGACTGGGATCGGCCTTGTAGGTGGAGAAGCCTTGAGACAGCCCGAAACTAGGGTCCAGAGGACCCATATTGGCGGATAGGCCCACTGTCCAGTACCCAGCATTCATCAGGGTTTCCGGCAACGTGTTGAACGCCGAGTGCAGCGGGACATACGGACCGCCCGCGTGGGAGGAGGCCTTCCGAGCACCATGCCGCGGCGGGTACAGACCCGTGAACATCGACGCATGTGTTTCCAGAGATGCAGGCGCGTTCGCCACCGCGCGTTTCGCCCAGACGCAGTGGGAACGCGAGAACCGATCCAGCCGGGGCATGGTGTCGCGTGAATAGCCATACAGGGCCAGGTGATCGGCGCGGACAGTGTCGAGAACGACAAGCACTATCGGTGCGGCCGGCGATTGGCGGGCATCGGCACCCTGTGGACGGTAGGTTGCGGTCGCGAAACCCAGCGGATCGCTCAGGAACGACGCCATGATGGCGATCTGAATCAACGCGAGGCTTGCCATCGGCCCTGGACGTCCGAAATGTCGTGGAAGTCTGTGGGCCAAAAGCGCCAGCATCAGTGAGGCACCACAGACCGCCACCGGTCGCACCAGGGCCGCCGGGTCTGTCGCCGTGCCGCGAAACGCGTCGACTCGGAAGCCCAGCAACTCGGACCCGACGATCGCCCCAAGGGTGCCGAGAAGGAAGGGGCGGCCTTCATCCAGTCGATTGACCAGGAAGCGGGCGCTGACCGTCACGAACACGAGGACACACAAGACGCCAGCGGCATCCGGGAGTCGGGAAGCGAGCCTTCCATAGAGCAGCGCCCCAGCAATCGGGAGCAGGAAGGCGGCAGCCGCCCAGGGCCGGTCTCCGGCGCGCCCACCGAGCAGGAGTGCCAAACCCGCGTTGATTCCTGCGATGAGGGCCAAGTGTTCGGCGGCAAAGGAAGGTTCGCCAAAACCGCCCGCGTTCCAGTAGTACAAAGCGTGGATGAGCTGGGCGGAGCCCGTCGTTGCGGCGGCGACGGCCAGGTCACCAGCCCGATGCCTAGCTGCGCGGGCCTCTGAAAGGCTCAAGCTTCGAAGTAGCAATCAGCAGCGCGCACCAGGAACTCCGCGCCGATCGGCAGCGCCGCCTCGTCGAAGTCGAAGCGCGGGCTGTGGTGAGGCTGGGTGAGGCCGCGCTCGGCGTTGGCGGAGCCGATGAACACGAAGCAGCCCGGGGCGCGCTCGAAGTAGAGCGCCATGTCTTCGCCGCCCATGGTGGGCACGGGCTCCACGACCTTGGCTTCGCCCACTACGCGGGCGGCGGCGCGGCGCGCGATCTCGGCGACGCCGGTGTCGTTGATCACGGCGGGGTTGCCGGCCCGCACCTCGACCTCGGCGCGGCACTGGAGGGCGCCCGCGACGCCCTGGGCGATGCGCGCCACGCGCTCGGGCATGGAACAGCGCAGCTCACGGTCGAACGTGCGGATGGTGCCGGCGAGCACGGCCTCTGCCGGGATCACGTTGAAGGCGTCGCCGGCGCGGATCGAGGCGATCGTGACCACGGCGGACTGCACCGGCGCCGTCTCGCGGGAGACGATGGTCTGCAGAGCCGTGACCACGTGGGCCGCGGCCACGATGGGGTCACAGGCGCTCTGGGGCATGGCGCCGTGGCCGCCCTTGCCGTGGATCACGATGCGCAGGCGGTCTACCGACGCCATCAGCGGCCCGGCCTTCACGCCGATCGTGCCCACGGGCAGGTCGTTCCACAGGTGGATGCCGAGGGCGCAGCCGACGCCGTCCATGACGCCGGCCCGGATCACGGCCTGGGCGCCGCCCTCGCCCTCCTCGGCCGGCTGAAACAGGACGCGCACGCGGCCGGGCAGGGTGCGCTGCGACAGCACGCGGGTCGCCACGGCACCCATGGCCGTGTGGCCGTCGTGGCCGCAGGCGTGCATGCGGCCGGGCTCGCGCGAGGCGTAGGGCGTCTCGTTCTCCTCCTGGATCGGCAGGCCGTCCATGTCGACGCGCAGCAGGACGGCGCGCGGGCCCTGGCCCAGCTCGGCCACCACACCGGTGCCGCCGACGCCCGTGCGCAGCGGCAGGCCGTCGAGAAAACTCGCGACGCGCGCCGCGGTGCGCGTCTCCTGAAATGCCAGCTCGGGGTGCTGATGCAGCCCCCGGCGCAGGGCGAGGAGCTCGGTCTCGAGGGCGAGCACTTCGGGAGAGAGCGGCACCGCGGCGCAGTTTAACCGTTCCGGGCGGCTCCCGACCCTGGTCGGCCGCCCGGAAGTAGGGAGCGATCCCATAGAATCGAGGACGTGGAAGAGACGCAGCCCCGACACCGGTTCTTGGGCCCCGCCCTGGGCGCCCTGGTGGCCGTGGGCCTGGCCCTTGGCTACTTCTGGCTGCTGGCGCCCGAGTCTTCGAAGGTCAAGGTCGGCGTGCAAGCACCCGACCTCGACCTGCCCAGCGTAGGCCCGGGCCGCGTGAAGCTGTCGAGCTTCAAGGGCCAGGCGATCCTGCTGGTGTTCTTCATGTCGGACTGCCACATCTGCCAGACGGAGATCCTGGAGATCGAGCGCATCCACCGCGAGTACCGGCTGCGCAACCTGCTGGTGGTCGGCGTGTCCGTGGACGCCGACTACACCGCCACCCAGCGCTTCATCAACGAGCGCAGCCTCAGCTTCGGCCTGCTGCGCGACCCCCATGGCGAGCAGATCGGCAAGCAGTACGGCTCCTACAAGATGCCCGAGGCCTACTTGATCGACGCGCAGGGCGTGGTGCGGGCGGTGTGGCTCGGCTCGGTCAAGTGGCGGAGCCCCGAAGTGCGCCGAGAGATCGAAGCCCTGCTGCCCGCGAAATGAAGGACGCGCTGAAGCTCGGGGTCGTCGTAGCGGCGGCTTCTGCGCTGGCCTGGGGCTTCGTGTCCCTGGAGGGCCGCAAGGGCTACGCGCTGCGCAAGGGCGACGCGGCGCCCCCCATCCGCCTGCCTACCCTGAAGGGCGACGTGGTGGACCTGGCCCTTCTGCGCGGCAAGGTCGTGGTAGTGAACTTCTGGGCCACCTGGTGCCCGCCGTGTGTCGCCGAGATGCCGTCTCTCGAAACGCTTCATCGCACGCTCGGTCCCGAGGGGCTGGTGGTGCTGGGCGTTTCCGTCGACGCGGACGAGGCCGAGCTGCGGGCGTTCGTGCAGAAGGCGGGCGTGACGTTTCCGACGCTGCGCGATCCCGGTGCGCGGGGGCCGGCGGCCGCGTACAAGACGACCGGCTATCCGGAGACCTACGTGCTCGACCCGGCGGGCGTGCTGATCGAGAGCTACGTCGGCCCCGCCGAGTGGGCGACGCCGGGTGCCATCGACCACTTCCGCGAGCTGCTGCGGCGCTACGCGCCCGCGGCGCGCTGAGGCCAGCGCGTATAATCCATAAATGCGTTCCATCCTCAAAGTGGCGCGCGACGAGGCCAGCGAGGCCCGTGAGCTGGCATTCGAACTCGACTACCAGGCGACCCTGACGACCGCCCAGAGGTTCGAGGTGATGTTGCGACGGTCGCGGCAAATTGCCGAGGAGCTACTGCGGCGTGGATATCGAAGGCCTTCTGAGGTCGCTAAACGCTCATAGCGTCCGCTACGTCGTGATCGGCGCGACGGCTTTCCCGGTTCACGGCTACGCGCGAGCGACGCTCGACCTGGACGTCTTCATCGAACCGACACCCGCCAACGCGGAACGCACCCGCGAAGCGCTCCAGGCCTTCGGCTACGACATGACGGAGGTTTCACTCGAGGACTTGCTGCAAAAGAAGGTCCTGATTCGCCAGTACCTGGTCGAGGCCGATATCCACCCGTTCGTCGCGGGGGCAAGCTTCGAGGAAGTGTGGGCTGGCCGCGTCGAGGATCGACTGGGGCAGACTCCAGCCTGCTTCGCCGGCCTGGACGACCTGATCCGGATGAAGTTGGCTGCGGGCCGACCGAAGGATTTGGAGGACTTGAGGATCCTGAAGGAGCTTCGCGAGCGCAAGCGGTCCTGAGGCGGCTGGTTCAGGGGCGGAGGCGCTTCAGCACGTCCCCGACGAGGTAGAGGCTCCCGGCCACGACGACGCATCCGCCCGGGGGCGTGAGGCGGGCGGCCAGGCGCAGCGCGCGCGGGACGCTGGGCTCGAGGCGCGCGCCACCGGCGGCCGGGCCCGAGGCCCGCGCGATCGTCTCGGGCGACGCGGCGCGGTCGCCGGGCGCCTGCGTCAGCACCAGGGCGTGGGCGAGCGGGAACAGGACGCGCGCCATGCCGGCGACCGCCTTGTCGCCCATCACGCCGAAGACCAGCACGAACGGCCGCCGTCCGCGCAGGTAGCGCGCGAGCGCGCGGGCCCCGTCGGGGTTGTGGGCGCCGTCGAGCAGGAGCGGCGGGCGCGCGCCGCGGATCCAGTGCAAGCGGCCGGGCCAACGCGTCGCGGCGAAGGCGGCGGGGATGGCGCCGGCGCGCACGCGCAGGCCGGCGCGGCGCGCTTCCTGCAGCACGCGCAGGGCGACGCGGGCGTTGGCGCGCTGGTGTTCCCCGTCGAGGCCCAGGGCGGGCAGGCGCTGGGGCGAGCGTGCCGCGTCCACCACACGCGCGCCCACGCGCTGCGCGGCGGCCCGGAGGGTCCGCTCGGCGGCTCTCGGCAGGGCGCCCACCACGATCGCGCGGCCGGGGCGCATCACGCCCGCCTTCTCGCGGGCGATCGACGCCAGTGTCGTGCCGAGGTACTGCTCGTGGTCGCGGCCGATCGAGACGATCGCCGAGACCAAGGGCTCGCTGACGTTCGTGGCATCGAGGCGACCGCCCAGGCCGACCTCCAGGAGCGCCACGTCCACGCGCGCCCGGCGGAAGTGTTCGAAGGCCGCCAGGGTCAGCACCTCGAAGTACGTGGGGTGCTGCGCGAGCACTCTGCGGCTCACCAGGCGGCCGGCGGCCGCGCGCACGCCCAGAATGGCGCGATCGAGGGCGCGGTCTTGGACCTCCCGGCCGTCGACCACGATGCGTTCGTTGACGCGCACCAGGTGCGGCGAGGTGTAGCGCCCGACGCGAAGGCCCGAGGCCCGCAGGGCCGCGTCCAAGTAGGCCACGACCGAGCCCTTGCCGTTGGTGCCCGCGATCAGCAGCGTGGGGTACGCACGCTCAGGGTGGCCCATCTCTTCAGCCAGGGCCCGCGTCGTCTCGAGGCCGAACTTCATCCCGTAGAGGATCCGGGACGCGATGTAGGCCCGGGCGGGAGTCATGCCCCTTAGTAGTGGTACCGAGCCTGGAGCAAGTCGATCCTCTCGTCGCGGACCAGATAGACGATCCGGTGTTCCTGCGTCAGGCGGCGCGACCAGGCTCCCGCAACGAAGTACTTCAAGGGCTCCGGTTTGCCGATGCCCACGAAGGGGTCGCGCAGGATGGCCTCCACCAGATCCAGGGCGCGCAGGGCGACGCGCCTGTCCGATTCCACCCAGTGACGCAGATCCTCCAGGAACTCGCGCTGGAACATCGCCTCGCGGGGGCGACGCGCGCCCGGAGGCCTAGCCGCCAACTCCGATCTCCCGCTTCAGGCCGGCCGGAGACAGCTTGCGGCCTCCACCCTCGAAGGCGCGGCGAAGCGCCGCCAGGAGCCGCCGCGCATTGTTCGGGGAACGCATGAGGTGGGCTGTCTCCATCAGGCTCGAGAGTTCGTCGGCGGCCAGCAGGGCAGCCGTGGAGCGGCCTCGGCGCCGAATGAAGACGACTTCTCGGTCGTCCGTGACCCTGTCCAGGAGTCGAGCCAGGCCCTGGCGGGCATCGGTGTACGTGGTCTCCACTGCCATGAGGTCGTCCTCCGGACCTGTACAGTAACACAGCACAGGTACAACGGGTGCTCCCGGGACGCCGAGGCTTAGGTGTGGAAAAGTGGGAAAATGTGTGGAATACTCCTAGCTCGCTGTGTTCAAAGGAACTTATCACTACAGAATCGACCCCAAGGGTCGGCTTCCGGTGCCCCCGGCGTTCCGGAAGGACCTCCGGCAGGAGGGCCAAGCCTGCGTAGTCCTGACCGTCCTGGACCAGTGCCTGGCGGCGTATCCGCCCGCCGAGTGGGCGCGCCTCGAGCAACAGCTTTCGCAGCTGCCGGCTTTCAGCAGACCCGCGAAGGCCCTGATGCGCCTGCTGGCCAGCCGCGCGCTCGAATGCCACCTCGACGGGCAGGGCCGCATCCTGTTGCCGCCCAGCCACCGGGCCGCCGCCGGGCTGAGCCGCGAGGCGCTGGTGGTGGGCGTCCTGAACCGCTTCGAGGTCTGGAGCCCGGAGCCCTGGGAGGCCTTCCTTCGGGAGTCCGAGCGAATCCTCGACGACGCGAGCCTGGACGTGCAGTGGCCGCTGCCCCCTTCTGGCGGTTCATCCACAGGTAAACCCTAGTCGTTCCTTTGCTTTTGCCTTGACAGCCCCCCACCCCGAGTCTAGACTCGCGGTGGAATTTAGTGGTCCAAAGTGGGCCCAAGAAATCTCCGCGGGGCGGAGGTGGTGGAGAGGTCTTGAGCCCGGGGGAAGCGGTGCTGCGCGGTAACCATCCGGCGCGTATCGACGACAAGGGCCGGCTCAAGGTCCCGAACGGATTCCGTTCGCTCGTCGAGTCGCAGTACGGGCCGGAGTTGTTCGTGACCAGCGTGACCGGCGAGTACGTGCGCCTGTACCCGATGGCGGTGTGGCTGGAGATCGAGCGGAAGCTCGCGAACGTTCCCTCCGCCAACCCGTCGAAGCAGCGCTTTTTGGACCGCGTGAACTTCTTCGGCCAGACCCTGGCGCTGGACAAGCAGGGCCGCGTGCTGATCCCCCAGATGCTGCGCGAAGCCGCGGCCATGGCGGGTGAAGTGAGTGTCCTGGGCCTGCAGAACCACCTCGCGGTGTGGAACCAGAAGCGGCTTCACGAGCGGCTGTTCAAGAAGGAACCCTTCAGCGACGAGGACGGCCGCGCGCTTTCGGAGTTCGGGATCTGATGTGGACGACCCGCGCCACGAGCCGGTGCTGCTCGCGGAGGTTCTGGAGGGCCTGCAGGTGAGGCCCGGCGGCCTCTGGGTCGACGGCACCGTCGGCCTCGGGGGACACGCCTCTGCGATCCTCGACCGCAGCGCCCCCGACGGGAGGCTGCTCTGCTTCGACCGCGACCCGGACGCGCTCTTCCACGCGCGGGCCCGCCTGGCGCGAGCCGGCGAGCGCCTTCGATGCGTCCAGGCGGATTTCCGCACGATCCCGCAGGAGCTGTGCGCGGAGCGCGCCAGCGGCGTGCTGCTCGACCTCGGCGTCAGCTCGCTGCAGCTCGACACGCCCGAGCGCGGCTTCAGCTTCCAGCAGGACGGGCCCCTCGACATGCGCCTCGACCAGGGCGAGGAGCGCTCGGCGGCGGACGTCGTCAACCGCATGCGCGAGGACGAGCTGGCCGACGTGATCTACCGCTTCGGCGAGGAGCGCGCGTCGAGGCGCGTGGCGCACGCGATCGTCCTGGCGCGGCGCCAGGCGCCGATCCTGACCACGTCGGCGCTGGCCGCCATCGTGCGGCGCGCGGCCAAGGGCCGGCCCGGCCTCGACGCGGCCACCCGGACCTTCCAGGCCCTGCGCATCCACGTGAACCGCGAACTGGAGGACCTGGGCGGGGCGCTGCGCGCCATCGCGGCATGCTTGCGGCCCAGCGGCCGCCTGGCGGTGATCAGCTTCCACAGCCTGGAGGACCGCGAGGCGAAGAACGCGTTCCGCGAGCTGCAGCGCGAGGGCTTCCGCGGCGTGACGAAGAAGCCGCTGCGCGCCTCGGACGCGGAAGTGCGTCGGAACCCGCGCGCCCGCAGCGCCAAGCTGCGCGTGATCGAGAGGGCCGCGTGAAGGTGGACAACAGCCAGATCGTCCGCGAGCACGACCCGCGCTCGTCGCGCGACCTGCTGTTCTTCTTCCTGCTGGTCGCTTTCCTGGTGGCGGGGCTGGGCCTGTACGCCTGGCCGCACCTGGAGCTGCGCCGCACCGGCATCGAGACCGAGCGCATGCAGCGCGAGCACGAGCGGCTGCGCGAGGAGAACCGCAAGCTGCGCCTGGAGAAGGCGACGCTCGAGGACCTGCGCCGCATCGAGAAGATCGCCGAGAAGCAGATCGGCCTGCTGCGGCCCGCAGCCGCGGACGTATACGTGATCGAGGCGCCCCAGGCGCCGCCTGCAGGACAGCAACTGGCCGAGGGCGCGCCGGCGGCGCGGAGCGCGAGGAACTAGGTGGAACACCGCAGCGTGCGGCTGCGCCTGATGCTGGTGGGCCTGGGGGTCTCGCTGTGGGCCCTGGTGATCGGCGTGCGCCTGTTGCAGCTCCAGGTGCTGAACCGCGACTTCTTCGAGCGCATGGCCGCCCGCCAGAGCGAGCGCACCATCAACCTCGACCCGCGCCGCGGCCCGATCCTGGACCGTGGCGGCGCCGAGCTGGCGGTGTCCGTGGAGGCCGACTCGATCTACGCAGTGCCCCAGGACATCGACGACCCGGCGCGCAGCGCCGCACAGCTCGGCCGCGCCCTGGGCCTCGACGCCGCCGACCGCAAGGATCTGCTGCAGACGCTCCAGAAGCCGCGGGCCTTCGTGTGGGTGCGGCGCAAGGTGGACCCCAGCACCGCTCGCAGCGTGCGCGACCTGCAGCTCGAGGGCATCGGCTTCCTGACCGAGACGCGCCGCTACTACCCGAAGCGCGACCTCTTGTCCCAGACCCTGGGCTACGTGGGCATCGACAACCAGGGCATGAGCGGCATCGAGTACGCCTTCGAGGACGTGGTGAAGGGCCGGCCGGCCAAGGTGCTGGTGGAGACCGACGCCCGCCGCCGTCCAGTGAGCCACACCGAACGGCCCTCCACCGAGGGCGCCTCGGTGGTACTGGCGATCGACGAGGCGATCCAGCACGCGGCCGAGAGCGAGCTGGAGCGCGCGGTCCTCCAGACCCAGTCCATCGCGGGCGTCGTGGTGGTGATGGACCCCATGACCGGCGAGTTGCTGGCGCTGGCCAACCGCCCCAGCTTCAACCCCAACCGCTACGCGGCCTACTCCAGCGCGCGCTGGAGGAACCGCGCCGTGGCCGACGCCTACGAGCCGGGCAGCGTGTTCAAGGTGTTCACGGCCGCGGCCGGGATCCAGGAGAAGGTCGTGAACCCCGACGAGATCATCGACTGCGGCGGAGGCGGCATCGATATCGGGGGCACGCGCATCAACGACCACGCGGTGTTCTTCGACCTCAGCTTCCGCGACGTGATCGCGCGCAGCAGCGACGTGGGCGTGATCCGCGTGGCGCAGCGCCTGGGCCGCGAAAACTTCCATCGCTACCTGCGCAACTTCGGCTTCGGCCAGCCCACCCGCGTGGACCTGCCCGGCGAGAGCGCCGGCCTCCTGCGTCCTACCGCCCGCTGGAGCGCCCTCTCGCTGCCGACCCTGAGCTTCGGCCAGGAGGTCGGCGTGACGGCCCTGCAGCTCACGTCGGCCATGGCGGCCGTCGCCAACGGCGGCTACCTGATGCGGCCGCTGGTGGTGAAGCGCATCGAGGACCAGGGCGGGCGAGTGCTGAAGCAGTTCCAGCCGGAAGCGGTGCGGCGCGTGCTGGAGCCCGAGACCATCGACAGCCTCACCGACATGCTGAGGCGCGTGGTCACAGACGGCACGGGCAAGCAGGCCCAGATCCCCGGCTACGTGGTGGCCGGCAAGACCGGCACGGCCCAGAAGGTGGACGCAAGCGGCCGCTACTCCATGGTCGACCACGTGGCGTCCTTCGCGGGCTTCGTGCCCGCTTCGCGCCCTGCGCTCGTGGTGCTGGTCTCGCTCGACACGCCCCGGGGCCCGCGCAACGAGGGCGGCGACGTGGCGGCGCCGCTGTTCGCCCGGGTCGCCGAGGCGGCCCTGCGGCGCCTGGCCATCCCGCCCGACGATCCCGACCACGTGCTGCGCCTCGTGCCCTGGAAGCCCAAGCTGACCCAGGTCGCGTTCCGGCCTGCGGCGGTGGTGCCCACGGCGCCGCGCAACACCGCGAACGACGACCCGCAGCTGATGCCCGACCTGCGCGGCGCCTCGGCGCGCGAAGCGGCCATCGCAGCGGCGCGGCGCGGGCTGGTGGTGGAGCTCCGGGGCTCCGGCCGCGTCGTGGTCCAGACGCCCGAGCCCGGCACGGAGATTGAACCCGGTTCGTCGTGCGTCCTGACACTGGAGCGCCCGTGACCGTCGCGGAGCTGCTGCAGGTCGCAGCGGGCCGCCTGCTGCAGGGCGATGCCAGCCTGGCGGTGGTAGACCTGACCCACGACTCGCGCAGGGTCGCGCCGGGTTCCCTGTTCGTGGCGATCCGCGGGCTGCAGATGGACGGCAACCAGTTCGTCGAGGCGGCGGTCCGCAAGGGAGCCGTGGCCGTGGTGTCCGAGCGGCCAGCGGCGCCGGGGCTGGGCGTGGCCTGGATCCAGGTGGACGACGCGCGCGCGGCGCTGGCGCTCATGTCGGCGGCGCAGCTCGGCCACCCGGCGCGGCGGCTCCGGCTGGTCGGCGTCACTGGGACCAACGGCAAGACCACGACCAGCTACCTGATCGACGCGATCCTGCGCGCGGCCGGGCACACCACGGGGCTGGTCGGCACCGTGCAGTACCGCATCGGCGCGCGTCTGGCCGAGTCGGTGCGAACCACCCCGGAGTCCTCGGACCTGCACAAGCTGTTCCGCGAGATGCTCGAGGCCGGCTGCAGCCACGCAACGCTCGAGGTCTCGTCCCACTCGCTGGCCCTGAAGCGCGTGCTCGGCTGCGAGTTCCAGGCGGCGGTGTTCACGAACCTGACCCGGGACCACCTCGACTTCCACGGCGACATGGACGCGTACTTCGCCGCCAAGCGGGCGCTGTTCGACACGGGGCTGCGTGCGGACGGACACGCCGTCTTGAACGCCGACGACGACCGCGTCCTCGACCTGCGACGCGCGTCCCGGGGCCGCGTGCTGACCTACGGCCTCGAGCGCCCTGCCGACTTCAAGGCCGAAGGCGTCGGGCTCTCGCTGCGCGGCGCGCGCTTCACGCTGCGCTCGCCCCAGGGCTCGCTGCCGCTGGAGACGCACCTGCTGGGGCGCTTCAACGTGCACAACGTCCTGGCCGCCTGCGCCGCGGCCCACGCCCTGGGCGTGGCCGATGAGGCGGTCGCGGCGGGTGTGGCCTCCCTCAAGGGCGTGCCGGGGCGCATGGAGCGCGTGGAGGCGGGCCAGGACTTCACGGTGATCGTGGACTACGCCCACACCGACGACGCGCTCAGGAACCTGCTCGAAACCGTGCGCGAGATCGGCCCGCGGCGCCTGATCGTGGTGTTCGGATGCGGCGGCGACCGCGACCGCACCAAGCGCCCGCTCATGGGCGCCGTGGCGGCGCGGCTGTCCGACATCGCCATCGTCACCTCCGACAACCCGCGCAGCGAGCCGCCCGAGGCGATCCTGGAGGACATCCAGCGCGGCATGAACGGCTACAAGAAGGCCGAGCGCCGCGTGATCGTGGACCGGCGCGAGGCAATCGCGGCGGCCCTGGAGCTGGCCGCGGCCGGCGACGCGGTCGTGATCGCGGGCAAGGGCCACGAGGCCTACCAGGTGCTGCGCGAGCGCAGCGTGCCCTTCGACGACCGGCAGGTCGCGCGGGACGCCCTGCGGCGACTCGTGCGGGCCAGGGCATGACGGAGGCGCTCCTGGCTGCCCTGCCCCACACCCTCGAAGACATCGTGCCCATGACCGGCGGGCGCCTGCTGCAGGGCTCCGCCGTGCTGCGCTACGACGGCGTCTCGATCGACTCGCGCACGCTAGAGGCCGGCGAGCTGTTCTTCGCCATCGCCGGAAAGCACTTCGACGGCCACGAGTTCCTGGGCGAGGTGGCGCGGCGCGGCGCGGCGGGCGCCGTGGTGCACCGCGACGCCGTGGCGCCCCGGGGGTTCCCGCTCTTGCGCGTCCCCGACACCACCGCGGCGCTCCAGGCCCTGGCCCGCGAAACTCGGCTGCGCGCGGCGATCCCGGTGGTGGCGATCACGGGCTCGGCGGGCAAGACCACCACCAAGGACATGACCGCGGCCCTGCTCCAGACGCGCGGGCCGGTGCTCAAGACCGAGGGCAACCTCAACAACCAGTACGGCCTGCCCCTGACCCTGCTGCGCCTCGAGGAACGTCACAGCGCCGCGGCGTTGGAGCTCGGCATGTCGGCGGCCGGCGAGCTGCGCGCGCTCGTCGGGATCGCCCGCCCCGACGTCGCCGTGATCACTTGCGTCGCCCCGGTCCATCTGGAGTTCTTCGCGTCGCTCGAGGCGATCGCCGACGCCAAGGCCGAGATCCTGGAGGGCCTGGGCGAGGGCGGAACCGCGGTCTTGAACGGCGACGACCCGCTGCTGCGCGCGCGTGGCGAGAAGCATGGCGGCCGTGTGGTGTGGTTCGGGCGCGACCGGCGCTACCACGTGTCGGCCGAGAACTGGCGCGGCAGCGTGGCGGGCATGCGCTTCGACCTCGTGATCGACGGGAAGAAGCACGACGTGGCGCTGCCGCTGGCGGGACAGCACTTCGTCTCGAACTTCCTGGCGGCCGCGGCGGCAGCCTGGGCGCTGGGCGTGGGCGGCGAGGCGATCGCCCACGCGGCGCCGGCCTTGCGTCCCGCGCCGCACCGCGGCGAGGTGCGGCAGCTCGGCGAGCAGGTCACGCTGCTCGACGACAGCTACAACTCGAACCCGCTGGCGGTGCAGGCCGCCCTGGGCGCGCTGCAGCTCGCGGGCGCCCGGCGGCGCGTGGCGTTCCTGGGGGACATGCTGGAGCTGGGGCCGTCGGGCCCGGCCCTGCACCGTGAGGCGGGGCTGCTGGCCGCGCCCCAGGTCGACCTGCTGGTGGGCGTGGGGCCGCTGGCGCAGCAGCTCGTGGAGGGCGGCGCGGGCCGGACCCAGACCCTTCACTTCCCCGACGCGACGTCCGCGGCCGCCGCGGTCCCGCAGCTCGTGCGCCCCGGCGACACGGTGCTGGTGAAGGGATCGCGCGGCGTGCACCTGGAGACGGTCGTGGATGCGCTGCTGGCGCGCTTCGGCCAGGCGCAGGCCTGATGCTCTTCCACCTGCTGTCGCTGGTGCGCGACGAGGTCCCGGGCCTGAACGTGATCCGCTACATCACGTTCCGCACCGCCGTGGCCAGCCTCACCGCGCTGTTCCTGGTGCTGGTGCTGGGGCCCTGGATGATCGAGCGGCTGCGCCGCTTCCAGATCGGCCAGTACATCCGCGATGAGGGGCCGCAGGCCCACAAGGCCAAGGCCGGCACGCCCACCATGGGCGGCGTGCTGATCCTGGCGGGGATCCTGGTGCCGACCCTGCTGTGGGCGGACCTGACGAACCGCAACGTGTGGATCGCGGTGCTGGCCACCCTGCTATTCGGCGCCATCGGCTTCGCCGACGACTACCTGAAGGTCGTGAAGAAGCAGAGCCTGGGCCTCAGCGCGAAGATCAAGTTCCGCGGCCAGGTGGCCGTGGGCCTGGGCCTGGGCCTGGTGCTCTACCTGCTGGCGCAGCAGGAGCCCACCCACTACTCGACGCGGGTGATGTTCCCGTTCCTCAAGACCTTCGTCCCGGACCTGTCGGCCTTCTACATCCTGTTCGCGCTCTTGGTGGTGGTGAGCGCCAGCAACGCGGTCAACCTCACCGACGGCCTCGACGGCCTGGCGATCGGCGCGATGCTGATCGCCTCGGCGGCGTTCACGGTGCTGGCCTACGTCTCGGGCCACCGCGTGTTCTCGGACTACCTCGACCTGCTGTACCTGCCCGGAGTCTCGGAGGTCACGGTGTTCTGCGGCGCCATGGTGGGCGCGTCGATGGGTTTCCTGTGGTGGAACTGCTACCCGGCCCAGGTGTTCATGGGCGACGTGGGCAGCCTGGCCCTGGGCGGCGCCCTGGGGACCGTGGCGCTGCTGATCAAGCAGGAGCTCTTGCTGTTCTCGGTGGGCGGCCTGTTCGTGATCGAGGCGCTCAGCGTGATCCTGCAGGTGGGCTCCTTCAAGCTGCGCGGCAAGCGCGTGTTCCGCATGGCGCCCTTGCACCACCACTTCGAGCTGGGGGGCTGGAAAGAGCCCCAGATCATCATCCGCTTCTGGATCGTCGCGTTCGTGTTCGCGCTGTTCTCACTCACGACGCTGAAACTGAGGTGAACGGGATGAGGCACGGAGCCGCGGTCGTTTGAAATCGCCATGGGCGTGGAGGGGAAACCCATCGTGGTCGTCGGGCTGGCGCGGTCGGGGCGGAAGGCGGCGGAGCTCCTCGCGCGGGGCGGGGCGCGCGTCGTGGCCACCGATCGCAAGCCGGCGCGGGAACTCGAGGAGGAAGCACTGAGCCTGGAAGAGCGCGGGGTCAAGCTGGAGTTGGGCGGGCACCAGTCCGGGACGTTCCTGGGCGCGTCGATGATCGTGGTCTCCCCGGGCGTGCCCTGGGACCTGCCTGAGCTCGAGGCCGCGCGCAAGGCCGGAGTGCCCGTGATCGCCGAGCTGGAGCTGGGCTTCCGCCAGATCAGCGGCACGGTGGCGGCGGTGACCGGCACCAAGGGCAAGTCCACCACCACCGCGGCGCTCGGCGCCATGCTCAAGCAGAGCGGCCGCGACGTGCGCGTGGGCGGCAACATCGGCCAGGCCCTGACCGGCCTGCTGGAGGGCGCCGGCCGCGACACGCTGTTCGTGCTCGAGGTCTCCAGCTTCCAGCTCGAGGGCACCGAGAAGTTCCACCCGCGCCTGGCGCTGTTCCTGAACCTGAGCGCCGATCACCTGGACCGCCACAAGAGCTTCGACGACTACGTGGCGGCCAAGGCCCGCGTGTTCCGGAACATGACCGAAGGCGACTGGGCGGTGGTGAACGCGGACGACGCGCGGGTGTTGGCCGTGGCGCGGGCCGCCCGGCCCCGGCTGCTGCTGTTCCGCGGCGCTCCGGGCGCGCCGCCGCCCGAAGGCGACGCGGCGTTCTTCGAGGACGACCAGGCGCGCGTGCGTCTGGAGGGGCGCGTCGAGACGCTGTTCGCGGTGCGCGACGTGCGCCTGCCGGGCGCCCACCTGTTGGCCGACCTGCTGGCCGCCGCGGCGGGGGCGAGGCTCTTGGGCGCTACGGCCGACGAGATCGCGCGCGCGGTCGCGAGCTTCGACGGCGTCGAGCACGTGCTGGAGCGCGTGGCCGAGATCCAGGGCGTCACGTTCTTCAACGACTCCAAGGCCACCAACGTGGACGCCGCGCTGAAGAGCCTCGAGGCGTTCACGCAGCCGGTGCTCGCGATCCTGGGCGGGCGCTTCAAGGGCGGCGACCTGCGCCTCTTGCGTCCCGCCATCGAGCGCCACGCCAAGGGGGTGTTCGTGATCGGCGAGGCCCGCGAGGCCATGGTGAGCGCCTTCGCGGACCTGGCCCCGGTGGTGTGGTGCGATTCGCTGCGTGAGGCGGTGGAGCGCGCCTTCGCCGCGGCGGAGCCCGGAGACGCGGTGCTGCTGGCGCCCGCCTGTGCCTCCTTCGACATGTTCCGCGACTACGCCGACCGCGGCCGCGCCTTCAAGGCCGAGGTGCAAAAGCTCCAGGAGGCGATGAGCGCCTCGCGGAGGGCCGATGGCTAGGAAGCTCTCCTCCGATCGCGCGCTGTTCGCCGTCACCGTGGCCCTGCTCGGCATCGGCCTGGTGATGGTGTGGAGCGCCAGCTCGGCTCTGGCCCAGGAGCACCACGGCAGCGCCTACCACTTCGTGCTGCGCCAGGCGCTGTGGGCGGGCCTGGGCATGGTGGCGATGTTCGCGGTGATCCGCCTCGACTACCGCCTGCTGCGCGAGCGGCACGTGGTCTTCGGCCTGCTCGGCGCGGCGACCGCGCTCCTGATCCTGGTGTTGTTCCTGCCCACCGTGAACGACACCCACCGCTGGATCCGCCTGGGTCCCTTGTCCTTCCAGCCGGCGGAGCTGGCGAAGCTCGCCCTGATCCTGTTCCTCGCCTACTACCTGGAGAAGAAGGACGGGCGCACCCACGAGTTCCTGGGCACCGTGGTGCCGGCTCTGCTGATCGTGGGCTGGTTCGCGTTCCTGATCTTCATCCAGCCCGACCTCGGCAGCGCCTTCACCCTGGTGCTGATCGCGGCCGTGATGCTGTTCGTCGCGGGGGTGCGGCTGCGCTACTTCGCCGCCCTCGCGATGCTGGCGCTGCCGGTGCTGTTCTACGCGGTGTCGAGCGCCGCCTATCGCCGCGACCGCATCGAGGCCTTCATCAACCCCTGGTCCGACGCGCGCGGCTCGGGCTACCAGATCATCCAAAGCCTGATCGCCGTGGGCACCGGCGGCGTCACCGGAGTCGGGCTGATGGAGGGCCGCCAGAAGCTGTTCTACCTGCCCTACCCGTATTCCGACTTCATCTACGCCGTGCTGGGCGAGGAGCTGGGCCTCTTGGGCGCGCTCGCCGTGGTGGGGGGCTTCCTGCTGCTCTTGTGGCGCGGCATCCGCGCGGCCGGCCAGGCACCCGACGCCTTCAGCCGCTACCTGGCCGCCGGCCTGACCCTGGAGATCGTGCTGCAGGCGTTCATCAACCTGAGCGTCGTGCTGGGCCTCGTGCCCACCAAGGGCATCCCGCTGCCGTTCATCAGCGCGGGCGGCTCGTCGCTGCTGATCACCCTCGTCTCCGTCGGGCTCGTGCTCAACGTCTCCCAGCATGCGGACTGAGATGAGATGCCCGCTACCTACTTCATCGCGGCCGGCGGCACGGGCGGGCATCTGTTCCCCGGCATCGCGGTGGCCGACGAGCTGCGCCGGCGCGACCCAGGCACGCGCGTGGTGTTTGCGGGCACGCCGCGCGGCCTGGAACAGCGCCTGGTGCCGCGCGCGGGCTACGAGCTGCGGCTCTTGCCGATCCTGCCGCTCAACGGCGTCGGGGCCTGGGGCGCCGTGCGCGGCCTCGTCGCGCTGCCCCTGGCCCTCGTCCGCGCGGCGGCCTTGCTGCGTCGCGAGCGCCCCGCGGCCGTGCTCGGCATCGGCGGCTACGCGGGCGGCCCGCTGGCCCTCGTCTCAGCACTTCTCGGAGTACGCACAGTGATCCTGGAACCCAACGCGAAGCCCGGGTTCACCAACCGCGTGCTGCGGCCCTTCGCGGCCCGCGCGGCGTGCGCCTACGAGGAGACGCGTGGGTATTTCGGGACGAAGGGCATCGTGACCGGAAACCCGGTCCGCGGCGGCTTCGCCCGGCTGAAAGCGAAGCAGCACCGCCCGCCCTTCACGCTCTTGGCCTTCGGCGGCTCGCAAGGCTCGCGGGTGCTGAACGAGGCGCTCGTCGCGGCGCTGCCGCTCCTGCCGGGCCGGGAGCGCCTGCACCTCGTCCACCAGGCCGGGCCCGTGGCCCAGGGCGCGGTGGCCGCGGCCTACGCCCGCGCAGGCCGCGAGGCCGAGGTGGTGGCTTTCCTCGACGACATGGAGCAGCGCTTCGCGCAGGCCGACGTGGTCCTGTCGCGCAGCGGCGCGACGACGTGTGCCGAGCTTCTGGTCGCGGGCAAGGCCGCGCTGCTCGTTCCCTTCGCGAAGGCCGCCGACGACCACCAGAGGACGAACGCCGCCGCGCTGCAGCGCGCGGGCGCGGCGCTGATGCTGGAGGAGAAGGACCTGTCGGGCGCGGCGCTGGCCGCGGCGCTCGTGGGCCTGCTCGACGAGCCCGCGCGCATCGAAGCGATGGAGGAAAGGGCGCGGGCCCTGGGCCGTCCGGATGCGGCCGCCCGCGTCGCCGACCTGCTGGAGGGCGCGTGTGTTTAGGCGCATCCAGCACATCCATTTCGTGGGGATCGGGGGATCCGGCATGAGCGGGATCGCCGAGGTGCTGCTGAACCTGGGCTACACCGTCTCGGGCTCCGACCAGAAGCGCTCGGCTGTCACCGATCGCCTGGCGCGGATGGGCGCGCGGGTCTTCGAAGGCCACGCCGCGGCCCAGGTCGGGGACGCCCAGGTGCTGGTGGCCTCCACCGCCGTGAGCGCCAACAACGCCGAGGTAATCGAGGCGCGCGCCAGGGGCGTGCCGGTGATCCCGCGGGCCGAGATGCTGGCCGAGCTGATGCGCCTCAAGTACGGTGTCGCGGTCGCGGGCAGCCATGGCAAGACCACCACCACCTCGATGCTGGCCCTGGTGCTCGACAAGGGCGGCCTGGATCCCACGGTGGTGATCGGCGGGCGCCTGGGTGTCCTGGGCTCGGGCGCGCGGCTGGGCAAGGGCGACTTCATGGTGGCCGAGGCCGACGAGTCCGACCGCTCGTTCCTCAAGCTCTCGCCGACGCTCGCGGTCGTGACCAACATCGACCGCGAGCACCTGGACGCCTACCGCGACCTGCACGACATCCAGGATGCCTTCGTGGGCTTCGCCAACAAGGTGCCCTTCTACGGCGCTGCCGTGATGTGCGTGGACGACGCGCCGGTCCAGGAGGTGCTGCCGCGCATCGAGCGTCGCGTGGTGAGCTACGGCCTGCAGCCCCAGGCCCACGTCACGGCCCGCGAGGTGCGCCTGGGCCCGGCCAGCTCGACCTACGTCGCGGTGCGGGGCGGCTCTAGCCTGGGCGGCGTGAGCCTGGGCGTGCCCGGCCGCCACAACGTCCAGAACTCGCTGGCCGCCGTGGCCGTGGGCCTGGACCTCGGCATCGGCTTCGAAGCGATCCAGGCGGGCCTCGCTTCGTTCACGGGCGTAGACCGGCGCTTCCAGCTCCGCGGCGCCGCCCGGGGCGTGACCGTGATCGACGACTATGGCCACCACCCTACCGAGATCCGCGCCACGCTCGAGACGCTCAAGGCGCGCGCGCAGCAGGGCCGCTGTGTCGTGCTGTTCCAGCCGCACCGCTACACGCGCACCGAGGCGCTGTGGGACGACTTCTGCCACGCCTTCGAGCTGGCCGACGTGCTGCTCCTGACCGACATCTACCCGGCGGGCGAGGCGCCCCGCGAGGGCGTCAGCTCCGAGGCACTGGCCCGCGCCGTCGCGGAGAGCGGCCACCCAGTTGCTGTCTACGCCGGCGACCTGAAGGCGGCGACCGAACGCCTGCTGGCCGAGGTGAAGTCGGGGGACTTCGTGCTCACTCTGGGAGCCGGCAGCGTCTGGCACGCCGGGGAAGAGCTGTTGAGGCGATGGACCGCAGAGTGATGGACGCGCTGACCGAGGCCGGCGTGCCGTTCCGCGAGAACGAGCCGCTCTCGCGCCACACCTCCATGGGCGTAGGCGGGCCGGCCGCCGTGATGGCGTTCCCGCGCTCGGCCGAAGAGCTGCGCCGGGGCCTGCGCGTGCGCAGCCAGCTCGGGGTCCCGCACCGCGTGCTGGGCGGCGGCTCCAACCTGGTGGTGGCGGACGAGGGCCTCGACGAGCTGGTGATCAACACCCAGGACCTGCAGCACGTAGAGGTCGATGCCGACGGCCTGGTGAGCGCGGAGGGCGGCGCCAACCTGATCCGGTTGGTGGTGCGCTGCTGCCGCTCCGGCTGGGCCGGCCTGCAGAGCGCCGTGGGCATCCCGGGCTCGGTCGGCGGCGCGGCCGTGATGAACGCGGGCGCCTACGGCTTCTCGATCAGCGAGGTCCTCGAGGAAATCATGGTGCTCGACGAGAACGGCGAGCGCACCCAGCCGCCGGAGGGCTGGCGCTTCCACTACCGCGGCTCGTCGATCCCCGAGGGTGCCGCGGTGGCCGGGGTGAGCCTGAAGCTGCGCGCGGGCGACGCGCAGGCGCTGGGCGTCGAGATCCGCGAGCTGCAGCTCCAGCGCGTGCGCAGCCAGCCGGGCGGGCGCAACGCGGGCTGCGTGTTCAAGAACCCGCCCGGGGCCGCGGCCGGCCGGCTGATCGACGAGGCGGGCCTGAAGGGCCTGCGCCGCGGCGCCGCCGTGGTCTCGCCGCGCCACGCGAACTTCGTGGTGAACGAGGGCGGCGCGCGGGCCGCCGACGTGATCGAGATCCTCGAGGTGGTGCGCGAGGAGATCCGCAAGTGCTTTGGTGTCGAGCTGGAGCTGGAGGTAAAGCTGTGGCGGCCGCGGGAGAGGAGGGCGGCGTGAGCGAGCGCGAGCGCGACCTGCGCCTCGACCTGCCCTTGCATCCAGTGACGCCGCTGCAGCCGGAGCTGGAGCCGCCCTTCCTCCGGCCCCAGCACCGCACCCGGATCGCCAAGCGGGCGCGACGCGGCTTCACGGGCCGCGCGCTGCTTCTGCTGCAGCTCGGCAGCGTGGCCCTCGTCGCGTTCGGCGGCCTCTGGCTCGGCTACGCGAAGGTGATGGCCAGCGAGCGCCTGAAGGTGGCGCGGGTGGACGTGAAGGGCAACCACTTCCTGTCCGAAGGCGAGGTGCGCGAGCTCCTGGGCCCGGCGGTGGGCGAGAACATCCTGAACCTCGACATCGCGGCGTTCAAGGCGCGGCTGCGCTCTTCGCCCTGGGTGCTGGACGCCACGGTGCGCCGCGCCCTGCCCGACACCATCCAGGTGGAGATCGGCGAGCGCGTGCCCCTGGCCCTGGCCGAGGCCGACGGGCTGTACCTGATGGACGCCGAGGGCACGCTGATCGAGATCTACGGCCCGCGCACCGCGGGCTTCGACCTGCCGATCGTGCGCGGCCTGAAGGGCGTCGTGGGCGAGTCGCGCCGCGACCGCGCCCAGCGCGCCGGCGCCCTGCTCGAAGACCTGGAGACGCTGGCGGCCGAGGTGTCCGAGGTGGAGGTGCTGCCCTCGGGCGAGCTGCGCGTGGTGCTGCGCGGCCAGGGCGAGGTGCTGCGCATGGGCGCCCCGCCGTACCAGCAGAGGCTTGCCACATTCCTGGGCCTGCGGGGCGAGCTGGCCCTGAAGGCGCCCCAGGCCGAGTACTTCGACCTGCGTTTCAAGGACCGCATCTATGCCAAGCAGCCGCCGCGCCCGGCGGCGCCCGTGACTTCAGCAGGGAGCTAGCGAATGGCGAAGAAGAAGGACCGTTACATCGTCGGGCTGGACATCGGCACCCACAAGGTGTGCGCGATCGTGGCCGAGCTGACCGACGAAGGCCGCCTCGACGTGATCGGCATCGGCCAGGCCGAGAGCAAGGGCCTGCGCAAGGGTGTCGTGATCAACCTCGAGGCCACCGTCGAGTCGATCAAGCGCGTGGTGGAGGAAGCGGAGCTGATGGCCGGGGTCGAGATCGGCTCGGCCTACGTCGGCCTGGCCGGCACCCACATCCGCGGCTTCAACTCCCGCGGTGTCATCGCCGTGTCGGGCAAGAACCGAACCATCGACCGCGACGACGTGATGCGGGCGATCGAGGCGGCCAAGGCCGTCTCCATACCCATGGACCGCGAGATCCTCCACGTGCTGCCCCAGGAGTTCGTGGTGGACGACCAGGACGGCATCGGCGACCCCACCGGCATGACCGGCACGCGCCTGGAGGTGAACGTCCACGTGGTGACCTGCGCCATCACCTCGGCCCAGAACACAGTGACCTGCGCCAACCGGGCGGGCCTGGAGGCCACCGACACCGTGCTCACCTCCCTGGCCGCGGCCGAGGCCTGCCTGACCCCCGACGAGAAGGAGCTGGGCGTCGCCCTGGTGGACATCGGCGGCGGCACCACCGACATCGCGATCTTCGAGAAGGGCGCCCTGTGGCACACCGCGGTGCTGCAGGTGGGCGGCGAGCACTTCACCAACGACGTGGCGGTGGCGCTGCGCACGCCCGTCAACGAGGCCGAGAAGATCAAGAAGAAGAACGGCTGTGCCTTGACCTCGATGATCCCCGAGGAGGACTCGATCGAGGTCCCAAGCGTCGGCGGCCGCAAGCCCCGGATCATGGCGCGCCAGGTGCTGGGCGACGTGATCCAGGCGCGGGCCGAGGAGATCTGCCAGATGATCCTGACCGAGATCCGCCGCGCAGGCTTCGACCGCTCGCTCAACAGCGGCGTCGTGCTCACCGGCGGCGGGGCGATCCTGGAGGGCATGCCCGAGATCGCCGAACAGATCTTCGACATGCCGGTCCGGCGCGGCACGCCGGCCGGCATCGGCGGGCTGGTGGACGTGGTGGCGAGCCCGGTCTACTCGACGGCGGTGGGCCTCGTCCTGCACGGCATGCGCAGCCGGCTGGGCCGCGGCCTGGTGTCGCAGAAGCCGGCGGCCACCGGCACCTTCGGCAAGGTGACCGGTCGCCTGATGGGCTGGTTCTCGGACCTTTTCTAGGGGGTCAGGGTGCAAAGCAAGCGCGAAGGTGTGGTGTTCCCCCCGGTGCCGATGAGCTACGCGCTGCCGCGGGAGGCAGCCGGACGCGCGGGGCGCATCCAGAACGACGCAGAGCCACGCTGTGAGATGTGCGGAGCCGCCGTGGTCGCGAGCCACTGCAAGCGCATCTGTCTGAGATGCGGCTTCATGACCGGCTGTTCCGAAGGAATCTAGGAGGCACGATGACGAACGAAGGACCCGGCCGGATCGCGTTCGCGGACGACGAAGCGCGCGGAGCCCGCATCAAGGTGGTGGGCGTCGGCGGCGGCGGCGGCAACGCCATCGGCCGCATGATCGCCTCCGGCCTGCAGGGTGTCGAGTTCATCGCCATCAACACGGACTTGCAGGCGCTGCGCAGCAACCGCGCGCCCGTGAAGATCCAGATCGGCGGCAAGCTGACCAAGGGGCTCGGCGCCGGCGCCAACCCCGAAGTGGGACGCCAGGCGGCCGTCGAGGACACCGAGAAGATCTGCGACGCCCTGGAGGGCGCCGACATGGTCTTCATCACTACCGGCCTGGGCGGCGGCACCGGCACCGGGGCCGCTCCGGTGGTGGCGTCCATCGCCGGCCAGCTGGGCGGCGAGACCGGCAACGTGCTCACGGTGGCCGTCGTGACCATGCCCTTCAGCCTGGAGGGCAAGCGGCGCGCCGGCCAGGCCATGGAAGGCCTGGCGCAGCTCAAGGAATGCGTGGACTCGGTGATCGCGATCCCCAATGACCGCCTGCTCCAGACCATCGCCCGCAACACGCCGGTGGCCGAGGCCTTCCGCGTGGCCGACGACGTGTTGCGGCAGGCGGTGCAGGGCATCAGCGACATCATCACGGTGCCGGGCCTGATCAACCTCGACTTCGCCGACGTGCGCGCGGTGATGAAGGACATGGGCCAGGCGGTGATGGGCACCGGCATCGGCGAGGGCGAGAACCGCGCCGTGGAGGCCGCCCAGCGCGCGGTCTCGAACCCGCTGCTCGAGGACAGCTCCATCGAGGGCGCCAAGGGCATCATCGTCAACATCACGGGCGGCTCCGACCTGAGCCTGGCCGAGGCGGCCGACGCCACCGCGCTCATCACCAAGGTGGCCGATCCCGAGGCCAACGTGATCTACGGCATCGTCACCGACGAGTCCATGGGCCAGGCGGTCAAGGTCACGGTGATCGCGACCGGCTTCACACGGGGCGGGCGCAAGATGCCCTCGACGCCCGTGGACCTCGCGAACTACGTGGGGCCGCAGGCGGCGCAACAGCCGGCCATGCCGCAGGCGATGCCAGACGCCTTCTACCGCAAGACCCCCAACCCCAAGGCCGCGGCGGCGGGCGGCGGGCGCCTGGACCTGGACGTGCCCGCGTTCCTGCGCAAGCAGGGCAGCGGAGGCGGACAGGAGTAGTCCGCCCAGCTCGTCCGGTTCATGCGTAGACGCGGATCGCCGTCGCCTTGACGGTCGCCCATAGCGGCCGTCCCGAATCCAGCTCCAGGGCGGACGCGCCCTCGCGGGTCACCTCCGCGGCCAGCAGGACGCCCACGTCCAGGACCACGCGCAGCCGGTCCGGCAGGGGCAGGACGGAGACGACACGGCCCGAGAAGGCGTTGCGCGCGGAGCCCGGGAGCGGCTGCACAGAAAGCGAGACCTCGGCCGGAGCGAAGGCGACGAACGACGGTCCGTGGGCGTCGTCCGCGAGGACCTGGAAGGACAAGGCACCCACGCGGGCTTCCTTCAAGCCTCGCCCGGAGGCCAGTTCGGCTCGGTAGAGGTTGAGCCCGGCCAGCTCCGCGACGAAGGGGCTGCGTGGCTGCGACAGCAACTCGTCGCGAGTGCCGACCTGCGACACGCGTCCGGCCTCGAGGACCGCGATGCGATCGCCGAGCGCCAGGGCGTCGACGGCATCGTGGGTGACGAGCAAGGTGGGCAGGTCGCACTCGATCAGGAACGCGCGCAGCTCGGACCGCACCGCGCCGCGCGTGGCGACGTCGAGCGACCCGAAGGGCTCGTCCAGCAGCAGCACCAGCGGGTCCGCCGCGAGGGCGCGCGCCAGGGCCACGCGCTGTCGCTGGCCGCCCGACAGCTCTCCCACCCCACGCCTCTCGGAACCGGCGAGGCCCAGCCGCTCGGTCCAGTGCAGGGCGGCCCGCGCCGCGTCCTGCTTCGAACGGCCTCGAGCCAGGGGTCCGTAGGCCACGTTCTCGAGAGCGTTCAGGTGCGGAAACAACGCGTAGTCCTGGAACACCAGGCCGATGCGACGCCGCTCGGGCGGCAGGTGCACGTGGCGCGCGGTGTCGCACCAGACCTCGCCTCGGCATGCGACCCGGCCGGACCGTGGACGGATGAGGCCCGCGATCAGGTCGAGACACGTGCTCTTGCCCGCCCCGCTCGGACCCACGAGGACGACGGTCTCGCCGGCGGCGACGGACAAGCCTAGGTCGAGGCTCCAGGGGCCCAGGGCCAGCTCGGCCTCGAGTTCCAGGCCACTCTCAGGCAAGCGGCACCCGCCAGCGACCCGCCAGCCACTTCGCGCCCAGGAGCGCGACCAGCGCGAGCCCGAGCGACAGCACCGACACGGCGACGGCCGTCTCGAGATCGCTCTCGAGGGCGGTCATCACGGCCAGCGTGAGCGTCTGCGTGCGGCCCGGGAAGTTGCCGGCGAACATCATGGTCGCTCCGAACTCCGACAGGGCGCGTGCCCAGGCCAGGACGACGCCCGACAGCAGGGCCGGACGGCAGAGTGGCACCGTGATGGTCCAGAACACCCGCCAACGTCCCGCCCCCAGCGTGCGCGCGGCCGCTTCCAGCCGCAGGTCCACCGCTTCGAATCCGGCCCTGGCCGCTTTCACGAAGAAGGGGCTCGCGATGAGGACCTGGGCCATCACGACTGCGACCGAGGTGAAGCCCACCTGGATGCCGAACAGATCCAGCTTCTGTCCGATCAAGCCCCGCCGCCCGAAGGCCACCAGGAGCGCGACGCCCGCGACGACCGGCGGGATGGTGATGGGCAGATCCACCAGGGTGTCCAGCAGCTCGCGGCCGCGAAACGAGCCACGGGCCAGGAGGTACGCGAGGGGGGTCCCGAGAACCACGACCAGCGCGGTCGCAGCGAGCGTCGTCTTCAGGGTGAGCCACAGCGCGCGCAGGGCCATCGGCGAGGCCAGGTGGCTCCCCAGCTCGGCGGGCGCGACGACGACCAGCAGGGCCACGAGCGGCCCGCCGATGTACAAGGCGAGCGGCAGGGACGCGAGCCACAACCCGCGCGGCAACGCCTCCTGTCGGACGCCCACTCGCATCAGGGTGCGAAGCCGTACTTGCCCAGGATCGTCTGCCCCTCGGGTGCTAGCACCAGGTCCACGAAAGCCTGGGCCTGGGCGGCCGCGGCGCCCTTCGCCACCAACCCGATCGGGTACTCGGCTACGACGTTGTAGCGGTCCGGGATCTCGAGCGTCTCGACCTTCTGCCCGGCAGTTTTCGCATCGGTGACGTAGACGAAGCCGGCGTCCGCTTCGCCGAGGGCGACCTTGGACAGCACCACGCGGACGTTCGTCTCCTGGCTCACCACGTTCGCCTGGACGCGACTGGCGAAGTCGTCGCCGTAGAGGCCGGCGGCGCCCAGCTTGGCGAGCACCTGCGTCGTGTACCGACCCACCGGAACCGTGGGGCCAGCCACCAGCACCTTGACGCCCGGTCGTGCGACGTCCTGGAGGCGCCTGAGCCTCTCGCTCCCGGCAGGGACCACCACGACCAACCGGTTGCGGGTGAAGATGGCATGGGCGCCGATGAGGCCGGCCGCCTTCAGCGCGTCGGCGTGAACGACGTCCGCCGCTGCGAACACGTCGGCCGGCGCGCCCTGCTCGATCTGCGTGCGCAGCACCTGGCTTCCGGCGAAGTTCAGCTCGACGCGGGCGCCCGGATGCCGCCCCTCGTAGAGCGCCGCCAACTCATGGAACGCCTCGGTCAGCGAGGCCGCCGCGAAGACGCGAACGGTCTCCGCGGAAGCGAAAGGCGCCGCCGCCAGCCACGCCGCAAGAGTGGCAGCTGCCAGTCGTCTCATGCGTACCCTCTTTCGCGAGCCACTCAACGGAACAGCATCACTTCGGTGGACTTGATCACCGCGACCACGGCCTGGCCCCGGCGCAGGCCCAGTTGCTGCGCCGACCGGCTGGTGACGACCGACGTGATCTCCTGGCCATCGCCCAGACGCACCACGACCTCGCACAGCACGCCGCCGCCTCTCACGCTGACGATGCTTCCGCGTAGCTGGTTGCGCGCGCTGAGTCCCTCCAGGACGCGCCGTCCGCGCCGCGGCGGCCCGGCCGTCTCGCCTGCTGCGACGCCCAGGAACTTCCGGAGCGCCACCACGTCGGCGTCGCTGTAGGAGCGCCAGCCGCGGCGGTCGCGCCGCGGCGGGGCGACCTTTCCGTCGCGCTCCCAGAGGTAGAGGCTTTTGGGTGCGACGCCCAGAAGCTGGCAGACCTGCGTGCGCGTCATGCTCGACCTCCCGCACACGCTTCTACCACTCTTACCGGGTCTTGGCTAGTGTTACCGGGTAAGCCCAATGACGCTAGAAATGCTCGCGACCTGTTCAGGCGTCAGCGCCGATCCGCGCCGACCGGGAGTGCTAGAGTCTCCGACCTCCGTGAGCACGCCGCGTTTTGCCGCACTCGGGATGGTGGCTCGTTGGAAGCCCGTCCACCTGGGCCACGCGGCCGTGTTGCGCGGCCTCGTCGCCGCGGCGCCGCGCGTGGTGCTGGGCATCGGCAGCTCGAACCGCTACGACCTGCGCAGCCCCTTCACGGCCTCCGAGAGCCGCGCCATGGTCCGGCTCGCGATCGGCGAGGCGCCCGGCGTCACCATCATGGACGTGCCCGACCTGGGCGACGGGCCGCGCTGGCGCGCGATGGTCGGCGAGATGTTCGGACCGCTCGACGCGTTCGTCACCGACAACCCCTACGTCGCGAGCCTGATGCGCGAGCGCTACGCCGTCATCCGCCCCGTGGAGTTCGTGCCGCCGGAGGATCGCGTCGCGATCGACGGAACCGCGGTGAGACGCGCGATGGCGAAGGGCAGCGACTGGCGCGCCCTCGTGCCTCCAGCCGTGGCCGAGTACATCGTCGCGGGCGGCCTCGACGCGCGCTTCCGCCGCGAGTTCGGCTTGCAGACTCTCGCGGGAGACGCTCCGGCCTAGCCCAGGGCTGCTTTCCGAAGCTGCAACCCGGGTTGCTCACGATGTCGCCGGCCGGAGGCAGGAAACCATCGCCCCAGGGCATCGTCACCGGGCGCCACCCTTCGCGAGTATCCGCTTCAGCTCCTCGGTCCAGTTGAGGACGTCCCGCAGCGTGCCGCCCTCGTTGCCCCGACGCAACATGAGGAAGCGGCCCTCGCCCGTGACGTCGTAGTTGGGGATCGACAGGCCCTGGCCGAAGTCGTAGACGTCCGCGAACAGCCCCCGGCGCCTGCCGAGGCTGGGTTCGGCCCCGGCGCCGTCGAACGCGACCGCCATCATCTGCCCGCCGCCGCGGTAGTAGATCTCGCGGCCCGTCCGGCTCCAGCGCGCCTGAACGCCTCCCGCCTCCGAGACCGGCCAGGCGCGGTCCAGCTCGGGGTACCGGCGCAGGTAGATCTCCGGTCGGCCGGAGGCGTTCGTCTGGTAGACGAGCCAGCGCTTGTCCGGCGACAGGTGGGGGCTGCCTTCGTATGCCGGCGTCGCGATGAGCGGCTTCGGCTGGAACCTGCCGTCGATGGACATGAGGTAGAGGTCGCCTCCCGTGTCCGGCAGCAGGCGGATACCGATGAAGGAATCGGGATCGGGGCCGGCCGATGCGGGAGAGGTGTTGACGTCGCCACCTGGCACGGCGCCTGTCCGCCCGCTGCCGTCGGTCGCGGCCCAGAAGGGGACGTTGAAGCGCCGGAACACGAGCTTCGAGCCGTCGCCGTTCCAGATCACGAACAACGTCCCCACGGCGGCTGGCACGAGTACCGAGCGCGTGCCGCGGGCGAGATCGATCGAGTCGACGGCGCTGCCCTCCCTCTCGACCGCCACGCGGCGCCCGTCGGGCGAGATCCGGGGGTTCCCGTAGCTGCCCGGCGGAAGGCTGAGCGGCTGCTCCGTGCCGTCCCGGCCGACCGACACGAACCACCGGTTGTCGAGGTTCTTCGGCACGAAGAGGAGCGTGCCGTCGGCCGAGAGCTGGAACCCGAGGCTTCCCCAGCGCACGCTGCCGACGCTGCCCGACGGGACCACTCGCACGGCGCTTCCACGCGTCGCCGCCGCGGCGGCGTCGAACGGCACCGCCCAAACCGCGCCCTCGCGCGCGAAGAGCAGGTGTCCAGTGGGCGACCACGCGGGCGTCGTGGCGCGCTCGACGACGACCGAGCGTGGCCCCCCTGCTACCGGAATCGACTCGATCCGCTCGGCGCCCGCCAACGTCGTGAGGCACGAGAACAGGGCGGTGCGTCCCCCGGGGAGAACGATCGGATCGGTGTGAAACACCTCTTCGCGCGAGGCGTCGAGGCTGGTGAGCGGGCGAGCCTCGCCACCCGCCGCGGGCACGCGCCAGAGCGATCCGCCTCGAGTGAAGAGGATGCCCTGCTCGCCCCAGGCGAGGCTGACGCCGCTCACGAAGTCGCCGCCCCCCGCGAGCACGATCGGCTGTCCGTCCGCGAGGGAGACGCGCGTCAACGCGGTGAAGTTGCTGACGAACGCCACGCTCAGGCCGTCGGGAGAGAAGACGCCGCCGCCGGAGGTGCCGCTCACGTCGACCGCGTCGGGCGCATCGAGCCGCCGCACGTACAGCCGGCGCTGGCCGTTCGTGAAGCCGACCATCGCGATCGCTTTGCCGTCCGGCGAGATCGCGATGCCCCCTTGCCGGCCGGTCACGGGCTCGACGCCCGGCGGGAAGCCGACGTCGAGGTGCACGACGTCGCGGGAAGCTGGAGCCTCGCCCGTGCAGCGCGAGAGTGCCCAGGCGGCGAGGGCCACGGCGACCACGACGAGCGCCCACGGCAGCGCCCGCAGGGTACGTGTGGGCGGCGAGGTAACGGCGGTCGCTGGCGCGGCGTCGACCGGCGACGGCCGTTCCAGCGCGATGCGCGCCTCGCCGATGTCGCGCAGGCGCGTGCGCGGATCGCGCTCGAGGCAGCGTTCCAGGAGCCGCCGGATGCCAGGCGGCGTCCCCGAGGGCAGGAACGTCCACTCGGGATCGGTCTTGAGCAGCGCGGCCAGCGTGTCGCTTGGTGTCTCGCCCACGAAGGGTCGCCGGCCGGCGAGCATCTCGTAGAGCACGACGCCGAAGGACCAGACGTCGGTGCGCTTGTCCACGGTCTTGCCGCGGGCCTGCTCGGGACTCATGTAGGCGGCGGTGCCCAGGATGATGCCCGCCTCGGTTCCCGTTCGCGCCAGCGTCGGGGAATGGGAAATGTCGGGCGAAGAGCCGCCCGCAGACTCCACCGCGCAGGCCTTGGCCAGGCCGAAGTCGAGCACCTTGGCCTCGCCGTCGTGCGTCAGCTTGACGTTGGCGGGCTTCAGATCCCGGTGGACGATGCCCTTGTCGTGAGCCGCCTCGAGCCCCTCCGCGATGTGTTTCGCGATGGCCAGGGCTTCTTCGACGGCAATCGGCCCGCGCTTCAGCCGCTCCGCCAGGTCCTCGCCCTCGACCAGCTCCAGGACCAGGAAGGGCTTGCCGTCCGCCTCCTCGAGGCCGTGAATTGCGGCGATGTTGGGATGGTTGAGGGCGGCGAGCAGCTGCGCCTCTCGCTTGAAGCGCGCGAGCCGCTCGGCATCCCCCGCCAGCTTGGCCGGCAGCACCTTGATCGCCACGTCGCGGTTGAGGTTCGTGTCGGTAGCGCGCCAGACCTCGCCCATCCCGCCGGCGCCAAGCGGCGCAAGGATCTCGTATGACCCGAGACGCACACCCGGGCGTGGGATCATGGCTTGTTCTCTCGACGTGGTCAGGCGGCCATTCTAGCTGAGCGCTCCCGGGCGGCCGCTGGACACGTTCGCCAGGCGCCCGGCCGAGGTCATGCAAGGGACACTTCCATGGTTGGTGGGAGGTGTTGGGGGCGCCGTAGCCGCGGATTCAACCTCGTATCGGTGAATCCAACTTGTATTCACGCTTGGCCAACCAATAGATTGCTACCGTGCGGCGTCGATGCGCGCACTGAGGTGGGAAGCGATGCCTTTGATTGCGAGAAGCGGCGCCTTGGCACTCGCGGCTGCGATCACGTCAGCGGTCGGCGCGTCCGGCCGTGCCGCGCCGGCGCAGCAGCCGTGTCCGCTCGCTGGAACCTGGACCCTGGTGGCCGCCGACAAGGAACTCCCGGACGGCACGCGAGCGCAGGACTATGGAACGGCTCCTACCGGCCGGCTGATGATCGATGCCGAGAGTCGGTACTCTCTCCAGATCTTCAAGCAGGAACGTCCGTCCTTCGCGTCCGGAGACAAGGTGAAGGGCACCGACACCGAGTTCAAGGAGGCGGTGCTGGGCTCCAGCACCCACCTCGGCATGCTCCATGTGGACGCGGCAGCCGGGGTTCTGGTGTTCGAGATCGAGGACTCGTCCTTCCCGAACTGGAAGAAGACGCAACAGCAGCGGACCTACACGCTGACCGGGGACGTTCTGACGTATCGCGTTCCGACGCGTCCGGACGGGAGCATTCCCATCTCCATCTGGCGGCGCCTGAACTGACGGCGTCCGTGCGCCTGCTGGCAACGTCGGCGACCGTTAAGCGACATCGAACGGCGAGATCTGGGTCACGGGCGGGACGAACTAGTCGTAGCGCTCGAAGAACTGACGGCTCTCTTCGTACATCCGCGCCTGCCGGCCAGCGCGCCCGGTACAACTCCCCCATTCCCCCTCGCGCCCAGCGGGGCAACGATCGCACACGGACGCAGTCGGCGGCCGGGCCAAGGACCTTAAGCGCGTGACCCCTTGCTTGTTGCGAACGGCGGGGCCGATTCTAGCCGAGGGGTCCCTAGACAGCGGGCCAGCGCGCCTTCTTCGAGGCGCGGTTCAGGCGGTGGTCGAATGACGAGAACTCCGCCCCGCCCCGCGGCAGCCGCCGCCGCAACAAGAGGAAGGAAGCCAGGTGGATGCTGTCGAGCGCCTTCAGGGCGTGGCGCTCAGCTAGGCTGGCGGCCGCCCGGTACACGTCCTCGCTGACGGCCAGCCGCACGGTTCGGCTCCAATCGCGCTCGAAGGCGGTCCTGGCGCTGCGATGGCCGGCGGGCGTCAGGCCACCTTCGCGGCGCCGGCGCGCGAACGCCGAGCGGGCCTCGGGATAGGCGACGATCGAGACGGCGATGCGGGAAGCCCCCGCCACGAGCCGCCTTACGGAGTCGGAGCCGTCCTCCTCGACGTAAAGCTTCACCAGGCTGCTGGTGTCGAGGTAGACGATCACTGACGATCTTCGATCACCGCATCGGCGACCGTGGGCCCCTTCACCCGGCCCGGCCGGCGTGCCCCCTCCGGCTTGCCGCCGCCCCACTTCGCGCGGCCGTCCCGGACCAGCTCGAGCAGAACGCGATCCTCGTCGGACTCAGTGACCGGGCCCAACGCCGCTACGGGCTTGCCGTGCTCCGTCACGACGATCCGTTCGCCACGGGCCACCCGCTTGATGTAGCGGCTCAATCCGTCGCGGAGCCGTCGGACCCCCACACGCTGCATTGGCGCCACATCATATCCTTCGTGTGGCTACAAGGCAAGGACCCTGGCGCGGGGCGTAGCCGATCCGGTTGGCCGGGCATCCGCGACCACGCGGCGGTCGTGGTCGCGGGAACCGAACACAGGCTCTACGTCGACGGGTGGGCGTTGCGACGGGGCGCTTGCCCCTCGGCCAGTCGGCGCCGCTCGTCGTAGGCGCGGACGTCCAGGAAGTCCTGGTTCTTGCTCGGTAGCGACGCGGAGATCCTCGCCCTCTACGCCCGGACCCGCTGACGTCCCTACCAACCGAGCCAGGCGCCGCCTCTGCCGTCGCGCCTCACGACCTCCGCGCAGTTCCGGCCGGGCACGCCGGTCACGCCGCCGCCGGGATGCGTGCCGGCGCCGCAGAGGTACAGGCCGGCGATCGGCGTCCGGTAGTCGCCGTAGCCCGGGATCGGGCGGAACGAGAAAAGCTGGTCGGGCGACATGTCGCCCTGGAAGATGTTCCCGCCGAGGAGGCCGTAGCGCGCCTCGAGGTCGGGCGGCGCCAGCACCTCCATGTGCTCGACCGCCGCCTCCAGGTTCGGGCAGTGATCGGAGAGGATCTGGACGACACGTTTGCCGTAGGCCTCGCGTTCCGTATCCCAGCTTCCTTCCGCGAGCGTGTACGGGCCGTACTGGGTGAAGCAGAGCGCGATGTGCCGGCCCGGCGGCGCGAGATGCGGTTCGAACACCGTGGGGAACACGACCTCGGCGTAGGGTTGCTTCGACGCGCGGCCGTACTTGGCGTCGTCCCAGGCCCGTTCCAGGTACGCGATCGACGGTGAGATCGCCAGCACGCCGCGATGCGGCGTCCCGGGGATCTCGCCTTTCCAGGCGGTCGGCCGCGGCAGCTCGCCGAGCGCGAGGTTCACCTTGACCGACCCCGAGCGGCTGCGGTAGCGGCGCACGTCGGACACGACCTGCGCGGGAAGCTGGTCGCTGCCGACGAGCTCGAGGTAGGTGGTCCTGGGGTGCGCGCTCGAGACCACCTGGCGCGCGCGCAGCAGTGTTCCATCCTCGAGCTCGACGCCTTCGGCCCGGCCTTTTTCGACCACGATGCGGACAACCGGCGCGGCTTCGCGGATGGTCGCTCCCGCCGCGCGGGCCGAGGCCGCCAGCGCCTGGCTGATCGCACCCATCCCGCCATGCACCCAGCCCCAGGCCCCGGCGTGGCCGTCCACCTCGCCGATCCAGTGGTGCATCAGCACGTAGGCCGAGCCGGGGCTCATCGGCCCGCACCAGGCGCCGATGATGGTCTGGGTGGCGAGGGCGCCCTTGACGCGCTCGTCTTCGAACCACTCGTCCAGGAAGTCCGCGCCCGAGATCGAGAACAGCCTCACGGCTTCCGCGACGTCGCGGCTCGTCCAGTGGCGCAGGCGGCGGGCGAGGCTCAGCCAGCCGGGTAGATCGCGCAGCGTGAGGTTCGGCGGGATCACGAACATCAGGTCCTTGAGCAGGCTCCCGACGCGCTCGAAGTAGCGGCCGAACTTCGGGTACGCCTCGGCGTCGTGTTTCGAGAAGCGGGCGATCTCCTCGCAGGTCTTGCCGACGTCGCCCCAAAGCGCCAGGGCGCGCCCGTCCGATCCCGGCACCCAGTAGTCGGGATCGAGCAGCGACACCTTGTAGCCGAAGCGCTGCAGCTCCAGCTCGCTCACGATGCGTGGCGGCATCAGGCTGACGACGTAGGACGCCGCGGAAACCTGGTAGCCCGGCCAGGCCTCTTCGGTGACGGCCGCGCCGCCCAGGATCCCGCGCCGCTCCAGCACAAGCACGCTTTTTCCGGCGCGCGCCAGGTAGGCGGCGCAAGCGAGGCCGTTGTGGCCTCCACCTACGACGATGACGTCGTGCACTGCCTGAAGATGATAGCCTCGGGGCCTGGGTTCCGCAGACGATCGACGGCTCGGACTCGATCGGCCGATCACGCGCCGCGATTTCCTGAACGGCGTCCCGCTCGCCCTGGGCGCGTCGATGCTGGACGGCGGCCCCTTGGCGGCGCTGCTCGCGGCTGAGTTCGCGCCGGAGAAGGACCGGGGCTACTACCCGCCGGCGCGGACCGGGCTGCGCGGCAGCCACGCCGGCTCCTTCGAGGGCGCTCACGAGGTCCGAGACCGCGGCGGGTTCGACGCGGCGCTCGCCACCGACACGGGCGAGCGCTACGACCTGGTCGTGGTCGGCGGCGGGATCAGCGGCCTGGCGGCGGCGTTCTTCTTCCGCGCGCGTCACGGCTCGCGCGCCCGCATCCTGATCCTCGACAACCACGACGACCTCGGCGGCCACGCCAAGCGCAACGAGTTCCGCCACGGCGACAGGCTGCTGATCGGCTACGGCGGCACGCAGTCGATCGACGGTCCCTCGGGCTACAGCCCTCAGGCCGCCGGGCTGCTACGGGATCTCGGCATCGAGACGCAGCGCTTCCATGCGGCGTTCGACCACAAGCTGTACGCGTCTCTGGGCCTGACGCGCGGCGTCTTCTTCGACAAGGAGACCTTCGGCGAGGATCGCCTCCAGGCGGGCGCCGGTACCTTGCCCTGGCCCGAGTTCCTGGCCCAGGCACCGCTCGCGGAGGCCGCGCGGCGCGACATCGCCCGCGCCTACGACGCGCCGGTGGACCCCTGGCCCGACCTCACGTCCGATCAGAAGAAGACGCGGCTCCGCAAAGTCAGCTACCTCGCCTACCTCGCGGACGTGGTGAAGCTCCATCCCGATGCGCTCGCGTTCTTCCGTCACCAGGGTTTGGGATTCTGGGGCGTCTCGAGCGACGCCGTCCCGGCGCTCGACTACTGGGAGTCCGGATATCCCGGCTTCAAGGGGCTGGGCCTTCCGGGTGCCACCGGCCGCCAGGAGCCGTACATCTTCCACTTTCCGGACGGCAATGCTTCCGTGGCGCGTCTCCTGACGCGCGCGCTCGTTCCACGGGCGCTGCCGGGCAAGACCATGGAGGACGTGGTCACGGCGCGCCTGGACTACGCCGAGCTCGACGCCGCCGAGCATCCGGTCCGGATCCGCCTCAACAGCACGGCGGTGAACGTGCGGCACGAGGGCCGCCCAGATTCCGGGGAAGGCGTCTTCGTGAGCTACCTGCGGGGCGGGCGGGCCTACAAGGTGAGCGGGCGCACTTGTGTCCTCGCTTGCTACAACTCGTTCATCCCGCACCTGTGCCCGGAGCTGCCCGAGGCGCAGAAGCAGGCGCTGCGCTACGCCACCCGCAGCGCGATGGTCTACACCAACGTGCTGGTTCGGAACTGGGTCGCATTCCACAAGCTCGGCGTGGACCGCGTCCATACCCCCGGCGGGTACCACTCGGACTTCAGCCTCGACTTCCCTGTCAGCCTGGGCGGCTACCGGTGCCCGCGCACGCCCGAGGAGCCGATGGTCGTGCACATGGTGCGCGTGCCGACCACCCCGGGCCTCCCGGTCCGGGAACAGTGCCGGGCCGCGCGCTACGAGCTGCTGGCGACGCCGTTCGAAACCTTCGAGCGCCGCATCCGCGACCAGCTCGGCCGTGCGCTCGCCGGCGGCGGCTTTGATCCGGCCCGCGACATCGAGGCGATCACGGTCAACCGCTGGCCCCACGGCTACGCCTACGAGCCCAACTCGCTCGTGGACCCGGACTGGGCCGACGACGAGCGCCCCTGGGTCCAAGGTCGGCGGCGATTCGGAAGCATCGCGATCGCCAACTCGGACGCGGGGGCATCCGCCTACACCAACGTGGCCATCGACCAGGCGTTCCGCGCGGTCGAGGAGCTCTCGCGGCGGGAGTGAAGGGCGGGTCTCCTCTATACTCCGCGAAATGCGTCCCGAGGCGGGGCTTCGCATCGGCCCGTACCAACTGGTCCAGGCCATCGGCGAGGGCGGGATGGGTGTGGTTTGGAGGGCGCGCGACACGGCGCTCGACCGCGACGTCGCGATCAAGTTCCTGCCCGCCGCCTTCGCCCAGGATCCCGAGCGCCTGGCGCGCTTCGAGCGCGAAGCCAAGGCGATCGCCGCGTTGAGCCACCCGGGCATCCTCGCGATCCACGGCTTCGGGGAGCATGGGGGTTCCACCTACGCGGTGACCGAGTTGCTCGAGGGCCTGACTCTCCGGGAGATCCTCGGCTCCGGTCCGGTGCCTGCCGAACGTGCCCGCGACATCGCAGGCCAAGTCGCTCGCGGCCTGGCGGCGGCCCACGAGCGGGGCATCGTGCATCGAGACCTGAAGCCCGAGAACATTTTCGTGACCGGGGACGGGCGCGCGAAGATCCTGGATTTCGGACTGGCGGCCTACGTCGAACCCGTGGCGGCGTCGGACGCGCATACCGACGGGCCGCGGGCCGAACCAGCGCCCACGCGCACCCACCTCACAACGCCGGGCACGCTGCTCGGCACCCTCGACTACCTCTCGCCGGAACAGCTGCGCGGTCTGCCTGCGGACACGCGCTCGGACATCTTCTCGCTCGGCAGCGTCCTGTTCGAGGTGTCCACCGGCCGGCGCCCCTTCCAGCGCGCGACGCCGGCCATGACCCTGGCCGCGATCCTTGGCGAGGATCCGCCGTCCGCCAACGGCAGCTCGCCCGTTCTCGAGGCCGCCGCACGCCGCTGTCTCGCTAAGGATCCGGCGGCCCGTTTCGCCTCGGCGCGCGAGCTCGCGGCTGCCATCGAGGGAGCCTCGGGTCCGACGCGCCGTGGAGGCAGGCTCGCCGCCGTGCTCGCCTGCCTGGCCGTGATCGCAGCCACTCTTGTCTGGTTCCAGGGGCGGATCGGGGCGCCGGGCGCCGACCAGCCAGACAGCCTCACTTCGATTGGAGAACCGCCCTCGCCGCGGGCCGAGGCCAACGAGTACCTCGAGAAGGGATTGCTGTTCATCCGCTCGAAGCTCGACATCCCGCGGGCCCAGTCGATGTTCGACCGCGCGCTGGAGATCGACCCGGGCTTCGGCACCGCGCGGGCGATGCGGGCGCTCACCGACGTGATCGCGATCAACGAGGGCTTCGCGAACGACGCCGACCTCGTGTATCGGAGCCAGCGCGACCTGCGCGCCTTGGTCGCGCAGCAGCCGGATCTCGCGTCGGCGCATTCGGCGCTGGGCGCGACCCTGCTTCTCCTCAACCGCAAGGAACCGGCTCGGCAGGAGCTGCAGGCGGCGCTGAAGAAGAACCCCGGCTCGTCGGCCGGCATCGCCTGGCTGGCGATCGACGATCGGCACAGCGGTCGCGCCGAGGCTGCCGAGGCACGGCTACGCCCCGTCCTGGAAGCGATACCCCTGTTCTGGGCAGCCCGCATCATGCTCTCGGAGATCCTCTTCGACCAGGGCCGCATCGACGAGGCTCAGCGCGAGATCGAGAAGGTGTTCGAGCAGGACCCCGAGAACCTCACTGCGACGCGCACGCTGGCCCGAGTCAGGCTCTACCGAGGCGACAGCCCGGCGGCCCGCGGGCTGCTGGAGCCGCTCCCGGCGCAAAACCACCCGAATTTCCGTGTGCGCCTGACCTGGGCCCTGCTCCTGGCCCGCGAGGGCAACGCGGACGCCGCAGCGGCGGCGCTCGACGCCGAGACCCTGAAGTACGCCGGCATCGCCCTGTTCGCGCCGACGCAGGTGGCCGAGATTTACGCCCTGGCCGGTCGCCACGCGGAGGCCCTCGACTGGCTCGAGCGCGGAGTGCGCGCTGGCGACGAGCGCGCGGCGTGGTTCCGCAAGAACGATTTCCTGAAGGCGATCCGCGAGGAGCCGCGGTTCGAGCTGATCCTGGACGCGATCGAAGCGAGGTGACCCATGTACTCCTGGGACGACGACACCAGCGGCTGGTACGGCAGCGGGAAGTACGCGTACGGCTCGACGGGCGCCGAGGATCGCGAAGAGGCGGCGCGGCGCTCGGCCCTGGCGGGCGGCCGGACCTACGATCGCCGCAGCGGGCCCAATGAGGCCATGGTGGACGCGAAGCGCCGGCTGCGCTCCGAGTCCAGGAACCCGCTGGTGGTGGCGGTGGACGTGACCGGCTCGATGGCGAACTGGCCCTTCGAGATCTTCGACCGCCTGCCACTCTTCTACAACACGCTGGCGCAGTACCGCGACGACCTCGAGGTGGTGTTCGCGGCCATCGGCGACGCGGGCGTCGACCGCTTCCCGATACAGGTCACGAGCTTCGCCAAGGGCTACGACCTCGAGCAGCAGCTCGGCTCGCTGTGGGGCGAGGGTGGCGGCGGCGACGCCCCGGAGAGCTACGGCCTGTTCGCCCACTGGCTTTCCACCCATGTCGAGATCCCGAACGCGGCGGAGCCGCCGTTCCTGATCGTGTTCGGCGACGCGCCGATGCACGAGAAGGTGCCCAAGGCCCAGATCCAGAAGTGGCTGGGCGACTCCGCCAAGGAAGTGGACGCCGTCAAGACCTGGCAGCAGCTCGGCCAGAAGTGGAACACATGGTTCCTGCGCCGGCCCACGGGCACCAAGAAGGACGAGGTCCATCTGCAGTGGGCGAAGGCGGTGGGGGCGCAGAAGATCCTGATGATCGACGACGAGCAGCGCGCGGTGGACTACGCCATGGGCATCGTGGCGCGGGCCTGGGGCCACTTCGAGGACTTCAAGGACAACATGCGCGCTCGCCAGCCCGAGGACAAGGTCGAGAAGCTGTCGGCGCCGATCGCGATGATCTGCCCCCGCTGCGGCGGGCCGATCCCGACCGCCGCCCGCGGCCTGTTCAAGTGCGGCTACTGCGGTACGACGCTGAAGATCTGACGCGATGAGCGTCGGCGTGATCGTCACCGCCCCGCCCTACGCCGAGTTCCTGGCTGACGTGGTCGCGCACCCGATCGTGCGGGGCCTGCGCCTCAACACCGTGATGCCCGTGAAGGGCGGGCCGGCCGAGGCGCTGCGCCGGTTGTCGGGACTGGGCACGACCCTGTGGGTGGACCTGAAGGGCCGCCAGCTCCGCGTGGTAGGCGGCGCGATCCCGCCATTCACCGACGTGCGCCTGTCACACCGCATCCGCGTGCGCACGCCCGTGGTCGCGTACTTCGGCGACGGGCGCGAGGTCGCCCGCGTGGTAGACGTGGACGGCGACCGCCTGATCCTGGAGGACGGCCCGCGGCGCTACGTCGGTCCGGGCGAGTCGGTGAACATCCCCGACCCGTCGCTGGTCGTGGAAGGGACGCTGACCGAGACCGACCGCGCCTACCTGGCCGCGATGCGCGAGGCGGGGCTGCGCCACGCGATGCTGTCCTTCGTGGAATCGCCGGGCGACGTGGAGGAGCTGCAGGCACTGCTGCCCGACGCCGAGATCGTGCTGAAGATCGAGAGCGCGCGGGGCATGGACTTCGTGCGCGCCCACGGCGCGTCCTGCGGGAGGCTAATGGCGGCGCGGGGCGACCTGTACCTGGAGGTAGGCCGGCCGCATCGCATCGCGTCGGCGGTGCGCGAAATCGCGCGCGCCGATCCCCAGGCGATCGCGGCCAGCCGGATCTTCGACTCGCTGGCGCGCGATCCGGTGCCCGAGTCGGCCGACATCGGCGACGCGGCGTTCCTGCTGGGCTGCGGCTACCGCAGCTTCCTGCTGGGCGACGCGGTGTGCCTGCGGCGCGAATCGGTGCTGGCGGCGCTCAACCTGCTCGAGGCGCTCTTCCGGGAGCTGGATTGAAGATCGGCATCGGTCAAGTCGGCACGCTGGTCGGCGACCTGCCTGGCAACGTGGCGCGCCTGGCCGAGGCGGCCCGGCGGGCGGCGGCGCTCCAAGCCGACGTCGTGGTGTTCCCGGAGATGGCCGTCACGGGCTATCCGCCCCGCGACATCCTGTGCGACGACGACTTCGTAGCCGCGTCGCTGCGCGCCACCGAAGACCTGGCCGCCCGCGTCGCGGACCTGCCGCCGGTGCTGGTGGGGACGATCGCGCGCGCCGAGCGGCGGCCACCGCGCCATCCCGGCCTCCACGACGCGGTCGCGCTGCTGCGCGGCGGGAAGGTCGAGAGGCGCATCGCCAAGCGCCTGCTGCCCCCCTACGACGTGTTCCACGAACACCGCTGGTTCCTGCCGGGCGGGCCCCAGGCGCCGGTCGAGATCGCGGGCCGCCGCCTCGGCGTGCTGGTGTGCGAAGACTTCTGGGACGCCGGCTACGACGTGCATCCCTCGGCCGAGCTGGTCGAGCAAGGCGCCGAAGCCATCGTGTGCGTGTCGGCCTCGCCGTTCCGCCAGGGCGTGCTCGAGGAGCGCCTGGCCCATGCGCGCCACGTGGGCGTGCCGGTCGTGTACGTGAACGCCGTGGGCGGGCAGGACGAGCTGGTCTTCGACGGGCGCAGCTTCGCGACCGACGCGTCGGGCCGGCTTCAGGCGCGGCTTTCGAGCTTCGCCGACGAGGTGGCGGTGGTCGAGCTGGGCGCGGCCGCCGAGGCAGCGCCGGCGGCGGAGCACGACCTCGACGTGCTGCGGCTCGCCCTGGTGCTCGGAGTCCGCGACTTCGCGCGCAAGAACCGCCTGGGCCACGCCTTCCTCGGCCTGTCGGGCGGCATCGACTCGGCGCTCGTGGCCCGACTCGCGGCCGAAGCCTTGGGCCCCTCGCAGCTGACCGGCGTCGCGATTCCCTCCCGCTACACCGACCCGCGCTCGACCGAATCCGCGCGCCAGCTGGCGGCGAGCCTGGGCATCGGCTTCGAGGTGCACGCCCTGGAGCCGCTCCACGCCGCGGCCGAGTCGAGCCTCGGCGCGTTGCTCGACAAGGGCCCGGCCGGGCGCCTGGCCGACGAGAACGTGCAGGCGCGTCTGCGCATGCTGGTGCTGATGGCGTTCGTAAACCGGCGCGGCGGGTTCCTGCTCAACACCAGCAACAAGACGGAGCTGAGCCTGGGCTACTCGACGCTCTACGGCGACATGGCGGGAGCGCTTGCGCCGCTGGGCGACGTGACCAAGCCCGAGGTCTACGCCCTGGCGCGCCACCTGGGCAGCTTCCCGGCCTTCGTCCTGGAGCGCGCGCCCAGCGCGGAGCTGCGCCCGCACCAGGTGGATCCCTTCGACTACGCGAGCCTGGCGCCGTACATGGAGGAGCTGGTGCGCGGCTTCCGAAGCGACGCCGCCCTGCGCCGTTCCGAGCACAAGCGCTGGCAGATGGGTGTGGTGCTGAGGGTGAGCCGCACCGCCTTCGGCAGCGGGCGCATGATCCCGATCACGCGCCGTTGACGACAGTGTGACGCGGGCGTTGCCAAGGCGTGACCGTATCGCGTACACTCTTCGGTCATGTTTTTGCGTGGTGTAACGGCGGCGGCAGTCGCCCTGTGCTGCGCCGCCCCGCTGGCTCGGGCGGCGGACTCCACACCTCTTTCGGAGCAGGCGGCCGCCAAGGTCGCGGCGGCAGAGCGGCCCCTCTCCGCCGAACTCGGCGGCGACGGACGGCGCACCACGGGACGTTTCATCCCCAACCTCGGCCGCAACATCGCGGGTGTGTTTGCCCGCGAGAACCTCGGCAGCCTGCTGGTGGGCGCGGGCTTTACTGGCGTCGCCTTCACCCTCGACGACGGGACGCAGCGTGTCGTGAAGGACAAGGCCGACGACCTGGGCGAGTTCGGGCAGTCGGCCGGCTCCATGCGCACGATCGCGCCGCTCACGCTGGGCGCCTTCCTGGCCGGACGCGCGTCGACGGACTCCCGTTTCCGCGCCGCCAGCTACGACATCGCCCAGGCCACGATCGTGACCGGGCTCTACACCGACCTCCTGAAGCGGACGGTGGGGCGCACGCGCCCCGACGCTTCGGACACGCGCTCCTTCCCCTCCGGGCATACCTCCAACGCCTTCGCGTGGGCCAGGGTGGCGAGCCATCACTATGGCAAGCGGGTGGGGATCCCCGCCTACGCTCTCGCCGGCTTCATCGGCGTCTCGCGCCTGGAGCGCAACAAGCACCATCTTTCGGACGTGGTGGCGGGAGCGACGATCGGCCTGATCGTCGGCCGGACCGTGGCGCGCGAGGATTCCGAGCCGGTGCGCCGCGAGAAGCGCTTCTCGATCGTGCCCATGACCGACGCCCAGGGCGGCGGCGTGGGCGCGGGGGTTTCCATCCAGTTTTAGCCGCGTCCGCTAGTCGTGGTGCGGGTATGATCCGGCCACGCAGGGCGTGATGCTGGCCCGAGCCGCCTTCATCGGGATCGCCGTGGGCACGCTGGCCGTCGGCGTGCTGGGCTGCCGGCGCGCTGGAGACGACACCCTGGAGATCCGCGTCGGCGTGCGCGCGGACGTCACAGGCATCTTTCCGAACCCGCCGATCGTCAGCGAAGGCTTCACCTTCGTCACCAACATGCACATCTTCGACGGCCTGACCGGGCTGGACGGCTCCCAGCGCGTGATACCGGCCCTGGCCGACGGCTGGGAGACCCCGAGCGACACGCGCTACGTGTTCCAGTTGCGCCGGGGCCTGCGCTTCTCCGACGGGCGCGCCCTCCGCGCGCAGGACGTGGCCGCCTCCCTGAACGCCGCCATCACGCGGCGCTGGGTGAATCGCGACTGGCTGCAGGCGATCGAGTCGGTGCGCGCCCTCGACGACCGCCGTGTAGAGATCAAGACAAGCCTGCCCGACCTGGCCCTGCCCTACGAGTTGCCGCGGGGCTTCGTGTTGCCGGCGCAAGTCCTGGATCAGGCGCCCGTTCCGCCCGTGGGGTCTGGGCAGTACACGCTGGAGAGCCGGCAGCCCGGGCGCGAGTTCGTGCTGGCGCGGAACCCCTACTATCGCGGCCCGCCGCCCGCGGTCAGCCGGGCCCGCTTCCTGGTGGTGCCCGACGCGGACGAGAGGCTGGAGCGCCTGCTGCGCGGCGAGCTCGACGTGGTGGATGGACTAGCGATCGAGCGCGTGGCCCAGCTGGAGAACGACCCGCGCGTGCGCGTCTATCACGGCTCGGGCAATCGCCTGCTGCTGCTGTGCATGCGCGTCGCCGGCGGGCCGCTCAGCGACCCGCGGCTGCGCCAGGCGATCGACCGCGCCATCGACCGCGACGAGCTGGTGGACCGCGTCTACGGGGGACGCGCGGAGGTCGCGCCACAGGTGATCCATCCCCACGTAGTCGGCTACGACCCCGAGCGGAGGCCGGAGAAATCGGACCGGGCGCTTGCCCGCGCGCTCCTGGCGCGCGCCGGCTTTCCGAACGGCTTCGAGATCCGGCTGGACGGCCCGAACAACCGCTACGCCGGCGACGTGGAGCTGCTCGACGAGGTGCGGCGCCAGCTCGGGCTGGTGGGCATCCGCGTCACGGTCGCGGCCGCCGACAAGGTCGAGTTCTTCGCGCTGGTCGACTCCGGAGGCTCGAATTTCCATCTGCTGGGCTGGGCCTTCGACACCGGCGAGGCGGGCGACGCACTCGCCCAGTTGTTCCACACGCCGCGCACGGGGCTGCTCGGCACGGCCAACGCCATGGGCCTCGCGGATCCCGAACTGGATGCGCTGATCGACCGCGCTCGAGGCAGCCGCGGCGCGGAGGAGCGGGCTGGGCTCCTGCGCAACGCCGCGCGCCGAGCCGCGGAGCACCGCTCGGTGATTCCCCTCGTGATCCAGCCGGAGGCCTTGGCGACCTCGCGGCGCCTGGTCTGGCAGCCCCCGCGGAGCTACGGCCTGTGGCTTGCTCATTTCCTCCCCGCACCGGAATGAGGGCCGCTCCGGTCTAGAATAGGGGGTTCCCCGCCTCCGCCGGGGACGCCCATGAGCCGCCTGCTCCGCGAACGACACCGCATGCTGCGCGAGGCCGAGGTCCACCTCGGCCCGCAGAAGCACGCCGGCCGCTTCCGGATCGCGATGGCCTGGCCGAACCTCTACTTCGTCGGCATGTCGAACCTGGGCTTCCAGGGCGTGTACCAGCTCTTCAACGGCTACGACGACGTGGTCTGCGAGCGGGCGTTCCTGCCCGACGACGTGGACCGCGACGAGCTGCTACGCTCGGGGGCGCCGCTCACCAGCTTCGAGAGCGGCACGCCGCTGCGAGACTTCGACGTGCTGGCGTTCTCGGTCTCCTTCGAGAACGACTACGTCCACATCCTCCAGATGCTGCGCCTCGCCGGCATCCCGCTGCGCGCCGAAGAACGCGGAGCCCGTGACCCGCTCGTGGTGCTGGGCGGCGCCGCGGTGTTCCTGAACCCCGAGCCGCTGGCGCCCTTCGCCGACCTGATGGCCGTGGGCGAGGCCGAGAGCCTGGTGCCGCGCCTGATGCAGGCACTCCTGGGCGCCGAGACGCCGCGCCAGGGCCTGCGCGGCCTGCGCGCGCAGGATGGTTTCTACGTGCCGGCGCGCTACGAGGTCCGCTACCACCGGGACGGCACTGTGGCCGGCATGGACGGCGAGGGCCCGGTGCTGCGCCAGCGCGCGTGGCCCGGCAAGCAAATGACGCTGCCGCAGTCGGTGATCCTGACGCCCCACACCGAGATGTCCCGGAAGTTCATGGTCGAGATCTCGCGGGGCTGCCCCTGCATGTGCCGCTTCTGCTGGGCGGGCTACAACTACCTGCCCGTGCGCAACATCTCGCGCCGCGAGATCGTGGACCGCGCCCGCGAGGTGCGGGCGGTCACGAACCGCATCGGCCTCGTGTCCACGGCGGTCTGCGATCACCCCGAGATCGACGGCATCGTGGACGACCTGGCGGCGCTCGGCTACGAGGTGTCGGTGGCGTCGTTGCGGCTCGACGACCTGACGCCGGGCTTCGTGTTCAAGCTGGCCGACACGGGGATCCAGGGCCTGACGCTGGCGCCCGAGTGCGGCTCCGACCGCATGCGCACCATCCTCAACAAGCAGTTCAGCAACGACGAGATCCTGGACAAGGCAGGCTGGATCTTCGAGAACGGGATCCAGAACCTGAAGCTCTACTACATGGTGGGCCTGCCCTGGGAGCAGCACGCGGACGTCGAGGCCATCGTGGCGCTGACGGAGCGGATCCAGAAGCGCATGCTGGAGGCGGGACGCAAGCGCGGGCGCCTGGGCCGCATCCATCCTTCGGTGAACCCCTTCGTACCCAAGCCCGGGACGCCCTTCCAGTGGCTCAAGATGGAGGACCCGAAGCAGACCGATAAGAAGCTGCAGTACCTGAGAAAGGCCCTGCACAAGATCCCCAACGTGGATGCGATCCTGAAGAGCGCGCGCACCGGCGTCACGCAGTCGATCCTGGCGCTAGGCGACCGCCGCGTGGGCGACGCCCTGGAACTGGCGCTCGAGGAACGCGTGGATCTGAAGCGGGCGCTGCGGGCGAAGGGCCTGGACCCCGGGTTCTACCTGTTCCGCGAGCGGGCCCGGGACGAGATCCTGCCCTGGGACGTCGTGGACAACGGCGTCAGCAAGGCCTACTACCTGAAGGAGCTGGACCGCAGCCAGAAGCAGGCCCTGTCGCCCCACTGCCCCGAAGTCCAGGGCTGCATCCGCTGCGGCGTGTGCGTGGAGACGCCCAACCCCCAGTACCGCCTGCCCGAAAAATGGAAGCACCTGGGCACGTCGCCGAGGTATCTCAAGATGGCGAACCAGGGCGCATGAAGCACGCGATCCTGGCCGCAGCCATGCTCCTCTCGCTGGGCGCCGGGAGCTGCGACTCCGGAACCGGGCCCAGCCTCAAGGTCGCCCTGGGCGAGCCCTTCGAGCTGCGCGTGGGCGAGGCGGCCGCGGTGGACGACGAACGGCTGACCGTCGCCTTTGCCGGGGTCGCGAACGACTCGCGCTGTCCGATCGACGCCATTTGCATCGTGGCCGGCGACGCCAGCGTGCGCCTTCGCCTGAGGCTCCTGCCCCATCCCGAGAGCGTCGTCGAGATCAAGACGCCCGAGAGCCCCCGCACCCGCTTCGACGGCTACGAGATCGAGGTGCAGCGGCTGCTGCCGGCGCCGCGAGCCGCGACGCCTACCGACTCCAAGAGCTACGTGGCGAGCCTGGTGGTGCGCCGGCCTTGACCGGCCCGCAGGCCCGTGTCTAGAATCCCGCACCTTCAACCAATATGAGCGAGCCAGGCTCCGGCGGTTCTCGCGCGGTCCTGCTCCTGGCGGCGGTCCTGGTGGTCGCCGGCCTGGGAGCGATCGGTTTCGTGTTCCTGCGGTCCTCGGGACCGCAGCTCGTCCGCGTCGAGCCGCTGCGGGCACGCGCCGGCGACAACGTGATCCTGCACGGCAAGGGTTTCGACCCGACCCCCCAGGGCAACACGGCGCTGTTCGGCGACCGCACGGGGCTCATCGTCGGCGCCTCGGCCACGCAGCTCACGGTGGAAGTGCCGGCGATCGAGCTCGAATTCGGCCAGACCTCGAACGTCGCGGTACGCGTGATCGTGGGCCAGAAGGCCACGGGCGTCACCGACCTGCAGCTCTACCGGGAAGCCGCGCCGGCTGCGGATGCGGCGACCGAGGGCGCGCCGCCAGCGGTCGAAACGGCCGAGACCGCGACGCCGCCCGAGGCCGCACCCGAAACCACCGGAGCGTCACCCGGCGCGAGCAAGCCGGCGACTCCGCGCCCGCGCGCGCCCAAGCCGACTCCGGCGGCTCCGGCCGGCCCCGGCCCCAGCCTGCTGCCCGCACCCCCGGGGCCGCCACCCGTGCCGCCGGCCCAGCGCCGCTTCGTGCTCGAGCGCACCGCGGTCGAGAGCAACAAGCGCGTCAGCGCCGACCTCGAGGGCTTCGAGACCGACGGTGTCGCGGTCAAGCGCGCCCCCGACGTGATGGGCCGCGTGGACTTCGAGGTGCAGCCGCCCCAGGTCAAGCCGGGCGACCGCTTCACGGTGACCGTCTACCTGATCAACGACGGCAAGAAGGACATCAGGCTCTCGAACATGTTCGTGGCGACCAGCATCAACGGGCGGCTGGTCAGCGGCCCCGGCGCGCTGCGCGCGCGCGACGTGGGCCCCAAGAAGAAGACCGTGATCGCCAGCTTCAACGACACCTGGCGTGACACCATCGCCACCTGGGCGATGGACGTGACCGTGACCTCGGACCGGGGAGACGTGTACAAGAACCAGGTCATCTGGAAGTAGCCCCTTAGGACTTTTTTCCGAACCCCGGCGCCCGCTCGGGCGTCTTAACGAACGACTTCAGGGAGGGGTGTGGAATGCGCAAGGGGGCGGTCGCCGCCATCGCCGTGGTCCTGGTCGGGGGGGTGGCCGCGGCCCTGTACAGCCGGTCGATCTCCAGCCAGGAGAATGCCTTCAAGACCGTCGCCATCACCCGCGGCGGCGTGACCGAGAAGGCGCTCGCGGTCGGCGCCATCCGCCCCAAGCGCGAGATCGCGGTCAAGAGCAAGATCTCGGGGATCGTCAAGCGCTCGTATCGCGAGGTCGGCGACCGCGTACGCGCAGGCGAGCTGCTGTTCGAGATCATGCCGGACCCGACCCCCTTGGAGCTGACCGAGGCGCGACGCGAGGTCGAGATCGCCCAGAACATCCACGTGCAGGCGCAGAAGAGCTGGGAACGCAGCAAGGCGCTGCGCGACCAGGGCATCATGGCGACGCAAGACTCGGAGCGGGCCGACAAGGACGTGCAGGACGCGCAGATCCGGCTGAACCTCGCTTCCGAGAAGCTGGCCCTGGTCGAGAAGGGCCGCGTGCGCAACGAGAAGACCGACGTCGAGTCGGTGATCCGGGCCCCCATCGACGGCACCGTGCTCGAGCTGCTGGTGAACGAGGGCGACCCGGTGGTGCCGCTCACATCGTTCCAGGCCGGCACGGCCCTCGCCAACCTCGCCGACATGACGACCCTGGTGTTCAAGGGCACCGTGGACGAGATCGACGTGGGCAAGCTCAAGGAGACGATGCCGGCGCGCCTCAAGATCGGCGCCCTGCCCGACGCGAAGGTGGACGGCGTCGTCTACAAGATCTCGCCCAAGTCGAAGACGGCCGAGGGTGCGACCCTGTTCGACGTGGAGATCGAGCTCCTGCCCGCCGAGGGTGTGGTGCTGCGCGCCGGCTACTCGGCCAACGCCGACATCGTGGTGCGCGAGAAGACCGACGTGCTGCTGGTGCCGGAGCGCCTGGTGACGTTCAACGAGGGCAAGGCCAGCGTGGAGCTGCTCGCGGGTGAGGGCCAGGAGCCCACCAAGAAGGAGATCAAGACGGGCCTCTCCGACGGCCTGAGCGTCGAGGTGGTGGACGGCCTGAAACAGGGCGATAGGGTGGTGGAGCGCCCGCCGAAGAAGATCGAGTAGGCGATGACTTCGTTCGCCTTCGTCACGCAGATGCTGCAGGACGTCCGGCACCAGAAGATGCGGACGGTCCTGACGCTGCTCGGAATCACCTGGGGCACGGTGTCGGTGTCGCTCCTGGTCGCGTTCGGCGAGGGCCTCGAGGAGCGCATCCGCAAGAACCAGCGTGGTCTCGGCGAGAACATCGTGATCGCGTGGCCGGCCCGCACCGCGCTCAACTGGCAGGGCCTGGGCAAGGGCCGGCGCATCCGGGTCATGGAAGAGGACATCGCGGCGCTGCGCAAGGAGATCCCCGAGGCCACCTTCTCGGGAGAGTTCAGCCGCGACAAGAGCGCGTTCCGGCGCGAGCGCGCGCGCCTGACCCCCGAGCTGTCGGCCAACAGCCCGATCTTCGCCGCCATGCGCAACATCATCCCGGCCTCGGGCGGACGCTACGTCAACGACCTGGACATGGACCGGCGCCGGCGCGTGGTGTTCCTGGGCGACGCGCTCAAGCAGGACCTGTTCGGCGAGAACGAGGCGGTCGGCAAGACCGTGATGGTGGACAACATCCCGTTCCTGGTGGTGGGCGTGATGGAGACGAAGGCCCAGGACTCGAGTTACTCGGGCCGCGACAAGGACAAGGCCTTCGTGCCCGCCACCACCTACGAGGGCCTGTTCGGAGAGCGCTACGTCGAGAACTTCATCTTCCAGGCCGCGGACGCGGCCCGCGTCCCCGACGTCACCAGGCGGGTCTACGAGGTGCTGGCCCGCCGCAAGAACTTCGACCCCGAGGACAAGGAAGCCATCGGCATGTGGGACACCACCGAGTCCGAAAAGTTCTTCCGCGTCTTCTTCGGCGTGTTCCGGGCCTTTTTGGGTGTGGTCGGCTCGTTCACCTTGATCGTGGGCGGCATCGGCGTGTCGAACATCATGTACGTGGTGATCGAGGAGCGCACGCGCGAGATCGGCATCAAGCTGGCGGTGGGCGCCCGGCCCAGCTTCATCCAGGGCCAGTTCATCCTGGAGACCCTGACCCTCACTGCGCTGGGGGGCGCTTTGGGCTTCCTGATCACCCTGGGTGTGATGGCGGTGTTCCCGGCCTCCCTGGACGAGTACGTGGGCACGCCCCAAGCCTCGCCGATCGTGATCCTCACCACCACGGTGCTGCTCGGCGTGATCGGCTTCGTGGCCGGCTACTTCCCCGCGCGGCGCGCGTCCCTCTTGGACCCGGTCCAGGCGCTCAAGCTCTGATGAAGGCGCTCTACGAGTTCCTGAAGGCCGAGGCCGCCCTGGTCTGGCGCCTGTTCAAGGCCGACGCCGAGCACCAGCGCAAGCGCATCGCTCTCACGGTGATGGCCATCGCCTGGGGCACGCTGTCGATCGTGATGCTGCTGAGCTTCGGCGAGGGCCTGAAGCGCGCCTTCCACCGGGGCAAGCGCGGCCTGGGCGAGAACATCGCGATCCTGTGGCCGGGCTCCACCACCAAGGCCTTCGCGGGCCTGCCCTCGGGCCGCGCGATCTCGTTCCGCGACGAGGACGGCGAGCTCTTGCGCCTGCGCATCCCCGAGATTGCGCAGCTCAGCCGCGAGTACTCGCGCTGGACCGGCGTGACCCACGCCAGCAAGACCGTCAACGGCCGCGTGCGGGGCGTCGACCCCTGCTTCGGCGAGATCCGGCACATCTTCCCGAAGCTCGGGGGCCGCTTCATCGACGAGGTCGACCTCTCCGAAAAGCGCCGCGTGATCGTCTTGGGCGACGGCTTGGCCGAAGAGCTGTTCGGGAAGGGCGACCCCGTGGGCCAGAGCGTCCAGGTCAGCCAGTCTACGTTCCTGGTGATCGGCGTGATGCAGCCCAAGACCATGATGGGGATGTACAGCGGGCCCGACAAGGGTCAGAGCTCGATCCCGGCCAGCACCTTCAAGGCCATGTTCACCGACGCCAAGGTGAGCAACTTCGTCTACAAGCCGAGGAGCGCCGAGCTGGCCGACCAGGCCAAGTCCGAGGTCTACCGCATCCTGGGCCGCCAGTACCGTTTCGACCCCGCGGACCGCCGCGCCATCTCGATCTGGGACACCCGTGAGGACCAGCGCATCGTGGACAACATCGGGCTCGGAATCCAGATGTTCCTGGGCGTGATCGGCGCCCTCACGCTGTTGGTGGGCGGCATGGGCGTCGCCAACATCATGTACGCGGTGGTCAAGGAGCGCACCCGTGAGATCGGCGTCAAGATGGCCCTGGGCGCGAAGGTGCGCCAGGTGATGACGCCTTTCATGATGGAGGCGCTCCTGATGACCGTGGTCGGCGGCATGGTCGGCACCTGCGTCTCGCTGATGCTGATGGCCGGCATCGCGGCGCTGCCCCTGGAGGACGAGGCCTTCCAGTTCCTGGGCCGGCCCACGTTCTCTCCCGGCGTCGCCATCGCCACCGCCAGCATCCTGGGCGGCATCGGCATGCTCGCCGGCTACTTTCCCGCGCGGCGCGCCGCCAGCGTCAACCCCGCCGTCTCGCTGCGGTACGAGTGAGGTTCCCCCGATGATCAGCATGCGGCAGATCCGCAAGGTCTACAGCACCGGCAAGGTGGACGTGGAGGCGCTGCGGGGCGTGGACCTGGAGGTGGGCGGCAACGAGTACGTCGCGATCGTGGGCCCGTCGGGCTCCGGCAAATCGACGCTCATGAACATCATCGGCTGCCTCGACACGCCCAGCTCGGGCGAGTACCTGCTCTCCGGAGACCGCGTTGCGGGCCTCGACCGCAACCGGCTGGCCGAGATCCGCAACAGGCACATCGGCTTCGTGTTCCAGAACTTCAACCTGCTGCCCTACGCCAGCGCCCTGGAGAACGTGGAGCTGCCGCTGCTGTTCGGCGGGGTGAATACGAGGGAGCGGCGCCTTCGCGCGGAGGCGATGCTCGACAAGGTGGGCCTGAAGGACCGCATGGATCACAAGCCCACCGAGCTGTCGGGCGGCCAGATGCAGCGCGTGGCCATCGCCCGGGCCCTGGTCAACCGGCCCGCGATCCTGCTGGCCGACGAGCCCACCGGCAACCTGGACTCCGCCGCGGGCCAGGCGATCGTTTCGCTGTTCGCCGAGCTCTACGCCTCCGGCCAGACCATCGTCCTGATCACCCACGACGCGGGGATCGCGAAGCTCGCCGATCGCGTCGTGCAAGTGCGCGACGGCCAGATCGTCGAGGACAAGAAGGCCGCCTAGGGCTTGCCCGTCGCGGCCAGGAGCGCCGCGCTGCCCGGGGCGAAGAAGGCCGCCGGCAGGCGGACCGCCAGCTCGTCGAAGGCGCGGGTGGCCATGGTCGAGTAGACCTCGCTGGCGGTGGGCTCGCTCAGGATCGCGGGACCCCGGGTGGTGTAGTTGACGATGAAGTGCTTCGGCGGCTCCACGGCGAAGCGAAGCTCCAGGGGCGGCGAGGCGTCGGGCAGGGTGAAGGCCGCGCGGAACACGATGCGGATGCCGATGTACACCGGCTTGATGGGCATGGCGCTGTCGGTCGGGCTGAACGACGTGCCCGAGGGCTGCACCTCGTAGCGGATCAGCAGGCTGGGCTCCTGGAGGCCGCCGGCCACGGGTTTGTCGGCGATGGCGAGCACGTCGGCGGGGAATACGCTAGCGAAGCTCCGCGTCAGCAGGCTCACGATGTTCTCCTGCATGCGTACCGTGCTCTGCGGCCCGAAGTGCTCCGCGATCGGCTCGATCCGCTCCATGAAGTTCACGGGGCGCGCGGCGAGGCCCCGGTCGACCTCCTTCAGCTTCTGGTTCGAAGGCGCCTCGAAGCTCATGCGCACCGATCCGACGCCGGAGCTTTCGAGGTAGCGGATCAGCCTCTCGACGAAGAGCAGCACCTGGGGATTCTGGCGGCTCGCCTGCTTGCGGAACTCCTCGATGGCGCCCGCGTAGCGCTGGTGCAGGGCCTCTGCCGCCTCGGCGAGGTGGGGCGAGCCGGTGTAGTCCTTGAGGTAGGCCCGCAGCGCCGCAGCGCTGTTGGCCTTCTTAGCCTCGTCGAGGGCCGAACGATGGAGCAGGGACAACGCCTCGGCCTTGAACGGCGAGTCCCCGAACTCGCGTACGAAATCCCGGAAGCCGGTGGACGCTCCGGCGCGCTTGGCCTCTGCGAAGGCGATCCTGGGCAGGTCGCGGCGCGCGGCCGAAGCGTAGAGCCGGCCGTCCCGCAGGTACGCGCGGTACATCGCCGCCTGGGCCGAGTCTCGAGCCACCCCGTACGCCACGTGGTCGCTGGCCAGGTTGCGCAGCAGGAGCAAAGACGGAGCCAGGAACAGCGTCAGGCCCAGCGACAGCAGGTTGCGGTGGCGGAGGAGCGCCGGCAGCGGCCGCAGCAGGGGGCCGCTCACGACTCGCCCAGCGGAGTCAGCCTCTGCAGCGTCGCAGCGTCCCCGGCTTCGACGGCATGCAGCGCCGCATCGCGCGCGCTCTGGAGTGCTTGCAGCACCTCGTCCGCGCGGGCGCGCGGGCGCAGCTCGAAACGCAGCTCCGGATGATCCCTGAACTGCAGGCTCAGGACCGTGTGGCTGTAGCGGCCCTGGCTCAGGTGGTGGGTGGCGTCGATCTTCTCGGCCGAGGAGATCCGATGCCGAACGACGGCGGCGCCGGTCTCGACCACGTCGAGCGGGAACAGGAAGCGTCCCACGGGGAAAGGCAGCGCCCGGGCGCGGACCAGCCGATAGGCGGCGGCCAGCAGCGAGCGGACCACCACGAAGACGACGGGCAGAAGCGCCAGCAGCCCGCCCCAGCCCTCCCAGGCCGAGCCCGGCTCGCCGAAGCCGATCGCGAGCATGCCGAGGAGGAACGCCCCGAACAGCGGCACGGCCAGGATCGGACCCGCGGCGCCGGGCTCCGTGTGGGCCGCGAGCGGCCGCGGCTCGGCGCGCCCGGCGACACAATCCACGAGGCGCTTCCGGCTCGCGGGACTCAAGCGGTTGAAGTCGAGGGCGCCGTTCGGGTCCGGCGCCGAACGGCGGAAGGGAGAGGGCCGAGCGGGCTGCGTGGGACCCATCGCGACGCGGGGCGGCGGAGGCGGCGGCTCGCTGACCGCCGGCATCACGGTGGTGGGCGTCTCGGCGGCACCGATCTCCACCTGGAACGCGACCAGGCCCAGGCGCAGCTCGCTGCCCGTGTGCAGCTCGGCGCTCGCCACGCGCTGGCCGTCGATCCAGGTGCCGTTGGCGCTGTTGTGGTCCGTCACGACCCAGCCGCGCGGCCCGAACTCGAGTGTCGCGTGCTGGCGCGAGACCGAGCTGTCCTCCACCAGGCCCTCGACGCCCGGCTGCCGCCCCACGACGCCGCGGTCGTGGATCTCGATCTCCCGCTGGCCGTCCACCGAGACGAGGCGCAGGAGCGGCAACACCACCTCCTGCTAGTGACGCGGAATCGCGGCGCCGGCGGGCTCAGCCGGCCGGGGGCGGCGCTTCACGGCTGCCCTCGCCCGCGCCACAGGCGCTCGTAGACTGTCCATTCGCGCTGGTCGGTCGTCCACTCGGCGTACAAGGCGACACCCTCGAAGGTCCCGCCCGCCCCCAGGCCGCGCAGGCCGGCCACGATTCCCGGGATCGCGTTCTCCGGCGTCTCGACGCTGCCGCGATGCATGAGGCCGGTCTCGTCGTAGGTCGGCACCCCCAGCAGCACGCGTACCCGCGGGCTCGCCTGCTCGAGGCTGCGTGTGACCGTCGCGGAGGACCAGGTGACGTAACGGCGGTACAGCGGCGGGGTCGGCAGGGCGGTGTCGTAGGCCATCACGACGACCTGGTCCACGATTCCGCCCAGGCGCGCATAGTACTCGGGCGTCCACAGGAAGTTCGGCGCGAAGGGTATGCGCAGCGGCCCGGGCCGGATCGCGGAGACCGAGAGGGTCTTGTCGCCCACGGCGGTGCGCAGCGAGCGCAGGAGCGACAGGAACTCGACGTCGGCGTCGGCCACCGGCTCGACGTTCACGTGGATGCCGTCGAAGCCCTCGTCGATCAGGCCGCGGCACTCGGCCACGATGCGCTGCCGCTGCCCGAGATCCGCCAGGTCCAGGCTGCCCGGCCGCTGGCGCTTGTAGCCCACGCGCAGCCCGCCCACCCAGGGCAGCACCTGCATCTCGGGAGCGACGCGGCGCGCGGTCTCGAGGAACGCCCGCATCTGCTCGCGGCTGTGGAGGGGCAGCCGGCCCGCGGCGTTGAAGGGGATCAGGTGGGGGAACACGTAGCGCACCCCGTGCGCCTGCAGGCGCGACAGCAGCGCCTCCATCTCCGAGAGAGGGTGCTCGCGCTCGAGCCAGCGGTGCTCCAGCCACACCGCGTTGCGGTCCTGGTTGAACGGGTGCGGGCGGGCGTCTCCGGACGGGGAGTAGGCGACGAAGACGAGGCCGCCGAGGCCGAGGAGCAGCAGCGCCAGGGCGACGCGGCCGACCAGCGCGAGCCTCCTCATGCCAGCAGCAGGACCGCCGCCGCCGCGTGAGTGCGGCCATGGGTGAGGCTCAGCAGGGTGTGGCTGGCGCCGCGGCGGCGCAACGCGTGCTCGGCGTCCTCGGAGAGCCCCAGCCGCGGCGGGGAGCCGCGGGCCGGCAGGACCTCGACCTCCTCCAGTGCGACGCCCAGCAGGCGCGCCACGGCCCTCTTGGCGGCCAGGCGGGCAGCCAGGCGCCGCGACGGGTCGCTCTTGGAGCGGGCGTAGGTTCGTTCGGCCTCGCTCCACAGTGTCTCCGGCAGCCCCTCGACCTCGTCGATGCCGACGACCGCGAGGCCGCTCGCCACGACGCCGTGCTCCTCGGCGCTCGACACGGGTCGAGTGTAGCGTGGAAGATGCGGTGGACATGCCGCTCCAGATCGCGACTGCGCCGGCCCTGGAGAGCGTCCCGGGTCTCGTGCACGGCTTCGAGCAGCGCGCGCCCGGCCGCGCCCCCGAGGATCGCCAAGAAGCTCGCGCCAGGGTACGCGAGGCGCTGCGCCCGAAAGGCGCGTTGCACCTGCTGACCCAGGTCCACGGCGCCGCGGTGGTGGCGGCGCCCTACGAAGGCTGCCCCGAGGCCGACGCGGCGACGGCCGAGCGGGCTGGCGTGCTGCTGGGGATCGAGACCGCCGACTGCCTGCCGGTGCTGATCGCGGACCCGCGGCGCGGCGCGGTAGCGGCGGTCCACGCGGGCTGGCGCGGCAGCGCGGCGGCTGTCGCGGTCCGCGCGGTCGAGGCGTTGCGGCGCTCGGGCTCGCGGGTCGAGGACCTCCTGGCGGCACTCGGCCCTGCCATCGGGCCCTGCTGCTACGAGGTCGGCGAGGAGTTGCGGCCGGCCTTCGGCGCCCTGGCCGACGCCGTGTTCCGCCCCGGGCCGCGCGGGAGGCCGCACCTCGACCTGCGCGAGGCGAACCTGCGGCAGCTGCTGGCCGCGGGCCTGCGCACCGGAAACGTCCACCACGTCGCGGAGTGCACGCACTGCATCGCCGGGCGCTACCATTCCTTCCGCCGCGACGGCAAGGCCGCGGGGCGCATGCTCAGCTACGTGGGCTTCGCGCGCTAGACCCAGCCAGGGAAAACCACAGAGGACACAGAGATCAACGGAGAGAGCACAGAGCAAGGTGGGGCACAGAACCCAACTCACCTCTGTGGACTCTCGTTCGTTCCTCTGTGACCTCTGTGGTTGCCTTGACCGAGATGCGGCGGCTCTACTCGAGCTTGGAGGCGCGCTCGTCGACGGCCTGGTTGGCCAGGCGATCCGCGTCCTGGTTCTGCTCGCGGCGCACGTGGGCGACGCTGGCCCGCTCGAAACGGCGCAGCAGGGCCTGGGCTTCCCGGTGGCGCGGGATCATGTCGGGGTGCTTGACCTTGTACTGGCCGTTCATCTGCTTCACGACCAGCTCCGAGTCCGAGAACACCTGGAGCCGGGCGACGCCCTTCCGGAGCGCCCAGCGCAGGGCGTGGAGCAGCGCCTCGTATTCGGCCACGTTGTTGGAGGCGGTGCCCAGGTAGCCGTAGAGGCCGGCCACCGCGCTGCCGTCGGCACGCGCGACGTGGACGCCGAAGCCGGCCTGGCCGGGGTTGCCGCGGGAGGCGCCGTCGATGAAGACCCGGAGGGGCTCGCCTCCGGCGTTCACGGCTGGCTGGGGACCGCCGCCGCCAGTGGGTCGAAGAAGAGGATGCGGTTGCACGACGGGCACTGTGCGATCTCCTCGTTGCGTTTCAGCTCCGAGTACATCTGGATGCGCAGCTTCACGTGGCAGACCTGGCAGGCGCCCTCCCTGGCTTCCGCCACGGCCACGCCCCGCAGCTTGGCCACGCGGTTGTAGAGGTCGATGACGGGTCCCGAGATGCTGGCCGCCACCAGGTCGCGTTCGGCGCGCAGCCGGTCGGCGTCCGTCTGCAGGGACTGCGTCCGCTGATCCAGGGCCTTGCCCTCGACCCGGAAGCGCTCCTCCACCGCCTTCCACTCCTGCTCCTCCCGCTTGACCTCGGCCGCGAGCCCCTCGGCCTTCTCCATCTCGCCCAGGACCAGGTCCTCGCGGCCGCGGATCTCGCGCTCCACGCCCTCGATCTCGTGGAGCATGGCCGTGTATTCCTTGTTGGTCTTCACGTCCATCAACTGGCCCTTGTACTTGGACCGTTTCTGCTCCAGGTCCTGGAGCTCGGCCTCGTAGTGCTTGCGGGCCTTCTGGGAGGCGAGGAGGCCGGCCCGAGCGGCCTCGAGGCGAGCGCGCTCGTCGCTGAGCCTCCCCTCCTGGGCCTCTTTGTCCTTCGGCACTTGCGCGAGGTCCGCCTCGACCTTCTGGAGGTGTGAGGCGGCCTTCTGGAGGTGGACGAGCTTTTCGAGGTCGGGGTTCATCCGCTGCCGCATTCTACCCCGGCCGGAATACCTGAGGCTGCGCACACGTTTGTCATGGCCAGGAGGCGAAAATCCGCTCGGGCCTCGACCCCCGTAGGAAAGATGTTGACTCCGGCCTGCCCGAAGGGGATAAAGGCCGTCTGTCTCGACCGAGAATCCACGTGGAGGAATAGCGTATGGATCGGAGAGAGTTCACGAAGATCATGGGCGCTGTCGTCGCCGGCATGGTGGCCGGGACCCAGGCACATGCGGTTCAAGAGAAGAAGGCGGCCCCGGCCGCCGACAAGCACACCTGCAAGGGCCACAACGAATGCAAGGGCAAGGGCGGCTGCAAGTCCGGCGACGGCGGCTGCGCCGGAAAGAACACCTGCAAGGGCAAGGGCGGTTGTGCCGCCGCTGCCGCGAAGCACGAGTGTAAGGGCAAGAACGAGTGCAAGGGCATGGGCGGCTGCAAGTCCGGCGACAACGGCTGCGGCGGCAAGAACTCCTGCAAGGGCAAGGGCGGCTGCGCCGTTCCCCCCAAGGAGAAGCCCAAGGCGTAGCTCGACGTTTTCCTGACTCTTCTGGGCCACGGGGGCGACCCCGTGGCCCTTTCCGCTGAGGGGTGGGCTTGGCCAACCGTTGGGGGTTCGCAGACCTGGGAGTCGGCATCGGGCTGCGGACCGTCCATTACGGAGAGATCCTGGGCGGCACGCCCGACGTGGACTGGTTCGAGGCGCTCTCCGAGAACTACATGGACACGGGCGGACGGCCGCTCTACGTCCTGGAGCAGGTCGCCGAGCGCTACCCCGTCGTGCTCCACGGCGTCTCGCTGGGCATCGGCAACACCGACCCGATCAACCGCGAGTATCTGGGGAAGCTCAAGGGCCTGGCCGCGCGCACGCGGGCCCACTGGATCTCCGACCACCTGTGCTGGACCGGCATCCTGGGACGCAACACCCACGACCTCTTGCCCATGCCGTACACCGAAGAGGCGCTCGCCCACACGATTGGGCGCGTGGGCCAGGTACAGGAGATCCTGGAGCGGCCGCTCGTCCTCGAGAACGCGTCGTCCTACGTCGAGTTCGCGGCCTCGACGCTGACGGAGTGGGACTTCCTGCGGGCGCTCAGCCAGGAGGCCGATTGCGGCCTGCTCCTCGACGTCAACAACGTCTACGTCTCGAGCTTCAACCACGGCTTCGATCCCAACGTCTACATCGACGCCATCCCGGCCGACCGTGTCGTCCAGTACCACCTGGCGGGGCACACCCACAAGGGCACCCACATCCTGGACACGCATAGCGACCACGCGCTGCCCGCGGTCTGGGAGTTGTTCCGCCGCGCCCTGCGGCGCACCGGCCTCGCCGCGACACTCTACGAATGGGACGAGGACGTACCCGAGCTCGGCGTGGTGGTGGCCGAGTCGCACAAGGCGAAGCCGATCCGCGCGGAGGTCGCCCGTGAGCGGGTCCTCCCGGCCGAGGTGAGTGCACAATGAGCGCGCTGCCTCTCGACCGCACGCAGCGCTGGTTCCAGGCGGTCGTGGTGCATCCCGGCGCTCCCCGGGAGGCCGTGGCCTCGGTCGAGGCCGCCCGCGAGCTGCCACCCGACAGCGTGGGCGAAGTGATCCGGCCATCGCGAACGCTAAAGCCCGTGGAGCGCGTCGGGATCTACCACGGCATGTACCTGCTGCGGATGCGCGACGCGCTGCTGGGCGACTACCCCGGCCTCGAGCACTTCCTGGGCGAGGGCGGCTTTGCCCGGCTCGTGCGCGACTACGTCCAGCATCATCCGTCGCGGAGCCACACACTGAACCGGCTTGGCGACCGCCTGCCCGAGTTCGCCGCCGAGCACGCTTCGCTGCCGCGCCGGGAGTTCTGCGCGGAGCTGTGCCGCCTCGAACGGGCCGTGAGCGAGGTCTTCGACGCCGCCCAGTCGCCAGGTCTCTCCGAGGCCGCGATCTCCGGCGTGGCGCCGGACGCCTGGGAACGAGCGCGACTACTGCCGATCGAGGCGTTCCGCCTGCTGGCCCTGCGCTATCCGGTGAATGCCTACCTGCAAAGCGTGCGCGACCAGGACCATGATCATCACCCGAAGCCGCGCCTGAAGCCGGAGTGGGTCGCGGTCTACCGCCGCGACTACGCGGTGTATCGGCTGGACCTCACGAAGGCCGCCCACGACCTGCTGGCGGACCTGGTGCGGGGCGAGCCCCTGGGCGATGCGATCGCGGCGGCGCTGAAGCGGCCGGGCCGCAAGAAGCCCGCTCCGGACGACCTGTTCCGCTGGTTCCGCGAATGGGTCGCCGCGGGGATCTTCATGGGCCTGGAAGGACTCGAACCTTCGACTGTCCGGTTATGAGCCGGCTGTTCTGACCATCTGAACTACAGGCCCGGCCTAGGGTAGCACGCTGGCCAGGAGGCTCGTGCTCGCGAGCGCGAAGCGTTTCTGGCGCGTGTCGCACTCGTCGAAGGACAAGGTGTGGGCGCTGTAGCGGAGTTGTGCGATGCGGTATTCCCGCGCCGAGACGCCGGGCCCGAAGCCGGCCTCGCGCAGCAGGCGCGCCCCGAAGCCGCGCAAGATGGAGATGGCCGCGTGGGATTTCGCGATCGCCGCATCCGCCGCGAGCGCCTCGGGCAGCGCGGGCAGCGGAGCCAGGAGGTCGTCCTGCGACAGCAGCAAGCGCTCCCAGGCGACGGCCCGGACGAGCGCCGCGTCGTCCAGGAGCGGCGTCAGGATGAACTTCAGGTCGTTCTCGAGCTTGGCCGCGTCCTGCAGCGCGTGGCCCACGCGCGTCCAGAAGTAGTCGATCAGCCAGACGTTCCCGCTCTCGTCGAGCAGCACGTTGGCGAGGTTCAGGTCGCCATGGACCAGCGCGCACGCCACGTCCTGGGGCTCCTCCCGTGCCAGCAGCGGTCCCAGCGCGTCGTAGAAGCGCCGCGGATGGGGCAGGCTCTCGCCGATCCCCGCCACGTACAGGGCGCCTGGCGTTTCCCGCTCGGCCAGCTCCGACACGCGCTGCAGCGTGGAGGCGGCATACTCGGCGCGGTAGGCGTAGTACCCGTAGAGCGGCAGACGATCGTTTTGCGGCGCCTGCGAGAGCCGGACGAGCACGCGCTCGACCACGTTCTCGAACAGCCCGCGCACCACGGCGGCGTCCGCGGCGTCGCGGAACCGGCGCTGCAGCGTACGCACCTCGCCGCCGTGCATGCTGGCGAAGTGGTACTTGATGGCGCCGCGGCTCTCGAGATCCACGTAGTCGCTGAGGCGCGGCGAGGCCGCCCCCAGCAGGTTCTCGACGCTCTCGACCGCCACGCGTTCGCGGGCGATGCGGGCGTGGCTGTCGATCTTCACCACGAAGGGGACCTCGCGCTTGCCGGCTCGATCGAACGACTCCGAAGCGAACACCCGCGAGCCCGAGAAGCCCCCCGAAAGCGGCCGCAGCGCGACCTGCCGGCAGTCGCGGAAGAGGTACTCCACGAGGCGCCGCTCCTCGTCGTCGAGGGCCACGCTCGCGGGTAGGCGCAGCTCGGCGTCGCGGCTGCCGCGCAGAGAGACCGAGTGGGCCGCGCCCAGGCCGAGCCAGGCCTCGAACTCGGGCAGGCTGTCGATCACCTGGACGCCGAGACTCGCGGTCATGTGCTCGAGAGCCTGGCGGTGGTGGGTGCGACTGCGCGACGCCGTAAGGGCGCTGCACACGGCGACGTCCCCGTAGCCGAGGCGCGCCACCAGCTCGTAGGCGAGGTACTGGACCTTGAAGTCCGTCCAGACGCCGATGATTCCCGCCCGTACCGCCTGGCCACCCGAGATCCGGCGCAGCGTGTCCTCGAGATCGGTGCCTGCGAAGTCGGAGAGGATCGCCGAGTCCACCACCTGGCCTGCCTGAGCCAGCGGCAACAGCGGCGCCACGAACTCGGCGCCCCGCGTGCCGCGCAGGCAGTGCCTGCCGAAGTGCTCGAGGTGAGCGCGGGTGAGCGGGTCGTCCGGGTCGTGCCAGTCGCGGATGTGGATCGAATGATGGTCGGCGCTCGCGCTGCCGCGCCACGCGGCCGCGAAACGCGCCAGCGGGCCTTCCTCCTGCCAGGGGCCCGCGGGATCGCCCAGGATGCGGCGGCTCTCGGCGCGCCCGACGTGGAGCGCGTTGGGCAGCGGCGCCGTGTCCCTGAGCGGGCCCACGAAGTCGTGCTGCAGGCACTCGCTGAACAGCAGCGTGCGCATCTGCGTCAGGCCGGCGGCGGCTCGAGGAAGCGCGCGTGGGCGCCCAGCGCCTCGAGGCTTGCCTGCTCCTTCTCGGTCACCGCCAGCATGCTGCGGATCGAGAACGAGCGCAGCGCGTCGTACACCGAGAGCGTCGCGACCGCCGAATCCTTGCGCCCCGTGAACGGGTAGACGTCGGGGCCGCGCCGGCACTGGGTGTTCAGGTTCACCCGGCACACCAGGTTCGCGAGGTGGTCCACCAGCCGGCCCAGGGTCGCGGGGTCGCGTCCGAAGATCGACGCCTGCTGGCCGACCTCGGAGCGGTCCACCACGTCGAGGGCCTCGTCGGCGCTCCTGACCGGGCTGACCGGCACGATGGGCCCGAACTGTTCCTTCGTGAACAAAAGCGCCGCGGACGGGACCGGGTACATGAGGGCGGGCCGGAAGAGCCGGCCCGCGTGGTCGCCGCCGCCCGCGTTCACGACGCGCGACCCGTGCCGGGTCGCGTCGTGGACGAGGCTCGCGAGGAACTCGACGTGCTCCGGGTCCGGCATCGGCGTGATGGTGACGCCGTCCTGCCAGGGCATGCCGATCTTCAAGGCGTCGATGAGCGCCGCGAGGCGCTCTGCCAGTGGCTCGGCAACGGCCTGCTCGACGAGCACGTGCTTCAGGGCCGTGCAGCGCTGGCCGTTGAAGGTCAGGGCGCCCGACACGATCTCCTTGGCGGCGAGGTCCAGGTCCGCGTCGCGCAAGACGATCGCCGGGTTCTTGGCTCCCATGCCGAGGATGGTGCGCAGCCGGTATGGCTTGGGGTGCTGGCGCAAGAGGATGGCCGCGGTGCGCGCGGAGCCGATCAGGGCCAGCACGTCCAGCTTGCCGCTCTCGACGATCGGCCCGATCACCGTGGCGCCGTCGCCGGTGATCATGGAGACGACACCCGGCGGGAAGCTCGACAGCAGCGCGGGCGCCAGGAGCGCGTTGGCGAGGATGCCGTAGCGCGGCGTCTTGATCACCACCGGGTTGCCCATCACGAGCGCCGGGATCACGGTCGTGTAGACCTCGTTGACCGCGTAGTTGTACGGGCCCATGCACAGCGCGACGCCCAGGGGCGCGCGGCGGATCCGCGCCAGAAAGCCCGACGCGCGCACCGCGGGGCCGTTGTCGCGCTCGAGCTGGCGCAGGGTCTCGGCGGTGTCCAGGACGTACTGCATGGTGCGGTCGAACTCGACCAGGCACTCGGCCCAGGGCTTCCCCACCTCCCACATCAGCGCGCGCGCCACGCTCTCGCGCAGCGGCCGCGCCCGCTTCACGAAATCCAGGGTGCAGGCGATGCGGTGGGCGACGCTGGCGCGCGGCCACTCTCCGCGGCCGCCCTTCCACGCCCGTGCGGCGGTCTCCAGGGCGCGCAGGCCCTCGGCCGCCGACGGCGCGGCGGCCGGTCCCAGCAGGACGGGACTCAGGCGGTCCTCGGCGTCTCGCGTCTCGACGGCCGCATGGATCGGCTGCGAGGGCCCGGCCCAGCGCTCGAGTCGCCCGTCGAGGAGCAGCGTGAGGCCGGTGTCGTCGGGCACGTAGCGAACGCCCTCGGGGATGGCGTCAGGCGTGGGGAACGCGCGGATCAGGTCGGACATCGTGCCCCTCCGCGGCGATCCTAGCCGAAGAGCAGGAGGGTCGCCCTTGCCGTCAAGCCCCGGCGCGTGCGGCGCCCTTTCTTGACCGCTTGCCCAGGCGGGCAGTAGCTTCGGCTTCCGATGCTGGCCTGGGCGCTCTGTGTGTTGGCCGCTTCGGCGCAGGGCAGGGCTCTACTCCCCGCGGCGCCGGCCTCCACGGTGCGCCTCGCCATCGAGCCGGCCCCTGCCGGGCGCCTGCCCTGGGTCGTCTTCGACGAGCGCGCCGGGTTGCCCCAGCACACCGTGGTGGACCTGATCACGGACCAGCAGGGGTTCGTGTGGGCCGCCACCCAGGACGGCGCGGCGCGCTACGACGGGCGAGCCTGGCAGACGGTGAGCCTGCCGCGAAGCATGGGGACCAACTACGCGCGCGTCATGCGCGCCGCGAAGGACGGCGGGCTGTGGATCGGCAGCTTCGACGGCGGGCTCGCCCACCTGCGCGACGGCGCCTGGACCGTCACCGACACGGCGGCCGGTCTTCCGAGCAAGCGCGTGCGCGGCCTGCTGGAGACCACGGATGCCCGGGGCCAGAGCCTGCTCTGGATCGCCACGGACCGTGGCGTCGCCCGCCTGCAGGGCGGCCGGGTCACGAGCTTTGGAGTGGAGGCGGGGCTGCCCGACCTGGACACGGAAGCGCTGCGCGAGATCACGCAGCCCGATGGCACGCGCACGCTGCTGGTGGGCACCGCGCGGGGTCTGGCGCGCCTCTCCGGGGATCGCTTCGTACCCCTGCCGGTGCCGAGCCAGGTCCTGGGCCACCGCATCCACGACATCGTCGAGAGCGTCGGGCTGCAGGGGGGCCCTGGGCTGTGGATCGCGTCGTACGGCGGCATGGCCGTGCAGGAGAACGGCGCCTGGACCTTCCTGGACAAGAGCTCGGGCCTGCCGAGCAGCGTCGCGGTGCTCACCCCGAGCCAGGCGCGGGACGGCTCTGCCGCGCTTTGGATCGGCACCGAGGGCGGCCTGCTGCGCTTCGAGCACGGGCGTTTCACGCTCTACGACGAGCGCGTGGGCCTGCCGATCCGCATCATCTGGAAGGTGCTCGAGACCAAGGCCGCGCCGGGCCTGAAGACGCTCTGGCTCGGGACCTGGGGCGGGGGCATCGTGCGCCTGTCGCCCAACTCGTGGTCGGCCTTCGACGCCACGACCGGGATGCCCACCGGCGCCGTGACGTCCGTGCTGGGCACGCGGGACTCGAAGGGCCTCCAGACCATCTGGGCCGGCACCTCCGACGGCGAACTGGCTCGTCTCGAGGGCGGCCGCTTCCAGCCGGTGGCGTTGCCGCAGCCGCTGCGCCACACCATCATCTTCTCGCTCCTCGAAACGCAGGACGACGACGGTGGCCGCTCGCTCTGGGTCGGCTCCTCAAGGAGTACACGAACCTGGGCGCCGGCGCTTACGTGTTCCAGGTCTGGGGCCAGGATGCGCGGGGCAACGTGTCGGGACCCGCGGCCCTGGCCTTCACGATCCGGCGCGCGCCGTGGCTGACGCCGCTGGCGTTCGTGGCGTACGGCCTGGCGGCGATCGGCAGCATCTACGGCGGCGTGCAGTGGCGCGTGCGGATGCTGTCGCGGCGGGAGCGGCAGCTCGAGGCCGTGGTCGCCCAGCGCACCCTGGAGCTCAAGGCGTCGCGGGATCAGCTCGAGCAGCTGGCTTCGGTCGACGGCCTCACCGAGATCGCGAACCGGCGGCGCTTCGATGCCGTGCTCGAGCACGAGTGGAAGCGCGCCCAGCGCGCGGGCCATCGGCTGTCCCTGGTGCTGCTGGACGTGGACTTCTTCAAACGCTTCAACGACCAGTATGGCCACACCCGCGGCGACGATTGCCTGCGCGCGGTGGCCCGCGAGCTTCAGAGCCACTGCCGGCGGCCAGGCGATCTGGTGGTGCGCTACGGCGGCGAGGAGTTCGCCCTGGTGCTGCCTGAGACGGAGCCGGACGGGGTGCGCGCCCTGGTGGGCGCGCTGCTGGCCGGTGTCGACGCGCTGCAGATCGAGCATGCGGCTTCCGACTGCGCGCCCCACGTCAGCGTGAGCCTCGGCGCCCTCAGCCTGACGCCCGCGGCCGGAACCGAGAGCCTCGCCGCCCTGCAGCACGTCGATCGCCTGCTCTACCAGGCCAAGGCAGGCGGACGCCACCAGGGAATCTACGAGGGCGGCGCTGGCGCGCCCGAGCGAATCGCTAGTCCAGGCGCAGGGACACCATCGGGCTGACCCGCGCGGCTCGCCGGGCCGGCAGGGCGCAGGCCGCGAGAGCCACGATCAGCAGGGTCGCCACGACCGCGGCAAAGGTCCAGGGATCGCTGGGGCTCACCTCGAAGAGCGCATTTCTCAGCAGGCGCGTGAGGCCCCAGGCCCCCACGACACCCAGGCCGAGGCCGATGGCCAGGAGCCCGGCGGCGTCGACGATGACCAGGCGCTCGACATCGCGAGGCCGCGCGCCCAGGGCCATGCGCAGCCCGATCTCGCCTGTGCGCTGCCCCACAGTGTAGGCCAGCACACCGTAGAGCCCGATGGCGGCGAGCAGCAGGCCCAGGCCGGCGAGGGCCGTCATCAAGGCGGCGCTGAAGCGCTCGCCGACCAGGACGTCGGCGAGGTACTCGCGCATCGGCATCACGCTGGCTACGGGCAGCTCGGCATCGACGCCATGGATTGCGGTGCGCACGGCGGCGGCGAGGCGGGTCGGCTCGCCCTCGCTGCGCACCACCATGTTGAGCGGCAGGCTGACCGGGACGGGGAAGGTCTGCTGGGAGTACGGCAGGTACCAGACCGGCCGGTCGATGCGGAAGCCGAAGCGGTCCTCCTTCACGTCGTCCACGACGCCCACGACGCTCATCCACGGGCCGCGTACGCCGGCCCGCACCCGGCGTACGCGCTTGCCGATCGGATCCGCGCCCGGCCAGGCTTGTCGAGCGAGCTCGGCGCTGACGACCGCCACCGGCGGGCTCTGTGCGGTGTCCTGCGGATCGAGGAGTCGGCCCTTGCGTAGCGTGACACCCAGCGTCTCCAGGTAGCCCGGGCTCACCAGGCGGTGTGCCGTGATCGGCACCTGGTCCGCGTTGGGGGGCGGCGCGCCCTCGGCCTCGAAGACCGAGTCGAGCGTCACGCCGCGCTGCATCGGGACGTTCAGGGTCATGCCCGCCGCCGCGACACCGGGCACCGAGCGCACCCGCTCCAAGAGCTGCTCCATCAGCAGGACTTGCTGGTCTCGCTCCGCATGCCGTGACCCCGAGAGCGGCAGCTCCAGGGTCAGCAGGCGGTCGGGGCGGAAGCCCAGGTCGAGGGCCTGCAGGCGCTGCAGCGACTGCGCCATCAAGCCGCCACCGACCAGCAAGCTGGCCGCGACCGCGATCTCGCCCGCCACCAGCGCCCGCAGCGGGCGCCGGGAGCCGTGACCGACGACGCCACGCTGCCCGCTGCGCTTCAGCACATCCACCAGGCTGCCGCGTCCGGCAACGGTCAGAGCCGGCAGCAGGCCGAAGAGCGCCCCGGTCACGAGGGTCAGCGCCAGGGCGAATAGCAGCACCCGCGCGTCGATCCGGAAGTCGGTGAGCTGGCTGCCCAGGCCGATCGCCTGGATCGGGTTGAGGCTGCGCAGGAGCGGCTGCAGCCCGTACGCCAGCAGCAGGCCCAGCGCGCCGCCCAACAGCGCCAACAGGGTGCCCTCGGTGAGCAGCTGGCGCACCACGCGGCCGCGGCCGGCGCCGAGACTGAGCCGCGTCGCGATCTCCGCCTGGCGCCCGACGCCCCGCGCCAGCAGCAGGCTGGCCACGTTCGCGCAGCAGATCAGCAGCAGGAACCCGACCGCCACCGACAGGGCGACGAGCGAGCGCTGGGTGCGGCCCTCGAGGTCGGCCAGGAGCTGGTGGCGCAGGGGCACGAGGCCGAAGGACCAGCCCCGGCGCGCCTGGGGGTGCTGCTCGGCCAGGCGCAGTGCCAGGCCCTTGAGCTCGGTGTCCGCCTGCTTCAGGTCGATCCCGGGCTTGAGGCGCGCCACGAACTCGTTGGAGTTCGCGATGCCCTGGTCGAAGGGCAGCGACTCGATCGCGACCTGCATCGGCACCCACATCTCGGCCGAGTACGGCAGGTCGAATCCCGGCGGCATCACGCCGAGCACGGTGTACGAGCGGCCTTCGAAGCTGAGCGCCTGGCCGACGACACCTGGATCGCTGCCGAAGCGCCGTTGCCACAGCCCATGACCGAGCAGCGCGACGCCTTCGGCGCCGGGCCTTTCTGCCTCGATGCTGAACAGCCGGCCGAGCGCCGGCGCGACCTGCAGCGTGGACAGGTAGCTGGCCGTGACGGCCGCACCGCGCACGCGCTCGGGCTCGCCGCGTCCGAGCAGGCTGAACAGCCGCGGCGTTCCCAGACCGCTGCTCTCGAGGGAACGGGCCTGGTCGCGGTAGAGCGCGTACTCGAGAAGCGAAGTCCCGAAGGGATCGAAGCCCTCGCGCAGGGCCATGCCGAAGACCAGGCGCTCCACGCCCACGACCGGCAGCGGCCGCAACAGCAACGCGTTCACCGCGCTGAAGACCGCGGTGCTGGCGCCGACGCCGAGCGCGAGGGTGAGGCCCGCCGCGATCGTGAAGCCCGGCCGGCGTATCAGCAGCCGCCAACCGTAGCGCAGGTCTTGAAGCCAGGTGTCCATCGACGCCTCCGAGCCCCCGGAGGAACGACTGGCAGGCGGCCGGGTTAGATCCGGCTGCCTTCCAGGAACGCCTTCAGCTTACGCGAGCGACTCGGGTGGCGCAGCTTGCGCAGCGCCTTGGCCTCGATCTGGCGGATGCGTTCGCGGGTGACCGCGAAGCTCTGGCCGACTTCTTCCAGGGTGTGCTCGCTGCCGTCGCCCAGGCCGAAGCGCATCTTGATCACGCGCTCCTCGCGGGGCGTCAGGGTCTTCAGGAGCTGCTCGGTCATGTCCTTGAGGTTGAGGTTGATCACGTTCTCGGCCGGGGACACGACGTTGCGGTCCTCGATGAAGTCCCCCAGATGCGAATCCTCTTCCTCGCCGATCGGCGTCTCCAGCGAGATGGGCTCCTGGGCGATCTTCAGCACCTTGCGCACCTTGCTGACCGGGATGTCCATGCGCTTGGCGATCTCTTCCGAGGTGGGCTCGCGGCCCAGCTCCTGGACGAGGGCGCGCGAGGTGCGGATCAGCTTGTTGATGGTCTCGATCATGTGCACCGGGATGCGGATGGTGCGCGCCTGGTCGGCGATGGCGCGGGTGATGGCCTGGCGGATCCACCACGTCGCGTAGGTCGAGAACTTGTAGCCGCGCTTGTACTCGAACTTGTCCACGGCCTTCATCAGGCCGATGTTGCCTTCCTGGATCAGGTCCAGGAACTGCAGGCCGCGGTTCGTGTACTTCTTGGCGATGGAGACCACCAGGCGCAGGTTGGCCTCCACCAGCTCCTTCTTGGCCTGCTCGGCCTGGGCCTCGCCGATCAGCACCGTGTCCAGGGTGCGCTTCAGCTCGTCGGGCTTGGTGTCGAACTCGTCCTGGATCTGGCGCAGCGCGTCCTTCTGGTCCTGGATCAGCTTGCGGACCTGCTTCTTGTAGTCCTCGCTGACCTTGGCGCGCAGCTTGGGCTCCAGGCGCCCGATCTTCTCCTCGGCGTCGTGGATGCGGTCCACCGAGTCGCGGATGCGTTCGGTGAGCCGGCGCTTCACCGGCTCGGCCAGCTCGATGTTGCGGATGGCCTGGCTCACGCCGATGCGGGCGCGGCCCAGCTTCCACTTCGACTTCACGTACTTGGGCGCCTTCTTGGCCAGCTCCAGGAACTTCTTGCGCCGCTCCAGCGCCTCGTCGTGGGCCTTGCCCACCTTGTCCACGAAGCGCAGCGTCTCGCGCACCTTGGCCTCGAGCTTCTCCTCGGTGATCTCTTCCTCGTTGAACACCACCACGTCGCGCACGCTGATCTCGCCGGCCTTCAGCCGCTCGCCCAGGCGCAGGATCTCCGTGGCGGCGTGGGGCGTGCGGGTCACGACCTTCAGCACCGCCTTCTTGCCGCGCTCGATGCGCTTGGCGATCTCCACCTCGCCCTCGCGGGTGAGCAGGGGCACCGTGCCCATCTCGCGCAGGTACATGCGCACCGGGTCGTTGGTCTTGTCGAGCGCACCCGGGGTGAGGTCGATCTCGGCCCCCTCCTCGCCCTCGCCCTTCTCCCGGAACTTCTGCTCGGAGTCCACCACCTCGATGCCCATCGACCCGAACATCGAGAAGATGTCGTCCAGGTCGTCGGAGGAGGTGATCTCCGACGGCAGCATGTCGTTGACCTCCTCGTAGAGCAGGTAGCCCTTCTCCTTGCCCATGGTGATGAGCTGCCGGACTTCGTCGTACTTTTCCTCGATCGTCAGCGCCATTGCTTCGAACTCACCTCTAGGAAACCGTCGCCCGCATCAGGTCCTGCACGCGCCGTTTCAGCGCAATCTGTTCCTGGAGCAGAGCACTCTGCTCCGCGTCGTCGCCCGTCCGTTTCAGCTCCTGGCCGATCGCGTCGATCCGGGCTTCCAGCGGCCGGCACTTGATCTCCGTCACGCACGAGAGCGGGGTGGCGTCGCCGGTGGGAGCGGCCTCGACCGCCAGCTCCGTGACCAGCCGCCGCGCCTCCTCCGTCTCGACCGCCTGCTGGAGCGCTGCCGCGCTCACGGCCTCGCCCCGCGCCTGCAGCGCGCGCGCGGCCCCCAGGATCTCCGCCGAAGCGAGCCCGGCGAGGTCCGTATCGCCCAGCTCATCCAGTGCATCGGCGGCGCCCGGCATCTCGCGCAGCAGCATCGCGAGCAGCCACTTCTCGGCCGGCAGCAGCGCGCGGCGCGGCGCCCGTGCTGGCGCCGGCTCGGCGCTGGGCGCCGCGACGCCCTTCGCCCCGCCCAAGGCCCGCTTCAGCTCCAGGCGCGCGGCCTGCGGGTCGAGGCGGCCGCGCTCCACCGCCGACTGCAGCCAGGCCGCCCGTTCCACCGGGCTCGGGATCCGCGCCAGGCTGGGCAGGATCGCCGCCAGGAACGCGGCCTTGCCGGGCGGCGTCTGGGTGTCGTGGTCGGACGCGGCCTTGCGGATCAGCCAGTCCATCCAGGCCAGGGCGTCCACGACACGCGCGCGGTACGCGTCACCGCCCTGGGCCTTGATGAAGGTGTCGGGGTCGTCGCCCGAGGGCAACTCGACGACCTTCACCTCCAGGCCTTCGACCGAGAGCAGGTCGAGGCTGCGCTCGGCGGCCTTCTGGCCCGCCGCGTCCTGGTCGAAGTTCACCACCGCCTTCTCGGCGAAGCGGCGCAGCAGCCGCGCGTGGCCCTGCGTCAACGCCGTGCCGCAGGTGGCCACCGCCTCGGCGACACCGCCCTCGATGGCGCGGGCCACATCGAGATAGCCCTCCATCAGCACGATGCGGCCCTCGCGGCGGATCGCATCCTTGGCCCAGTAGAGCCCGTACAAGGTGCGGCTCTTCTGGTAGACCGGCGACTCGGGCGAGTTCAGGTACTTGGGCTCGCTGCCGTCGAGGCTGCGCGCGCCGAAGGCCACCACCTTGCCCGACTCGTTGACGATGGGGAACACGACACGGTTCCGGAAGCGGTCGTAGTGGCCGTCCTTGCCCTGGCGCTCCAGCACCAGGCCCGCTTTTTGGAGCAGCGCGGGGGCGAACTTGCGCCGCAAGGTGTCGAGCAGGTCGCTCCAGGAGTCCGCGGCCGCGCCCGCGCGAATGCGCTCCAGGGTCTCCGGCTTGAAGGCGCGTCCGAGCAGGTACTCGCGCGCCCTCTGGCCGGGGGCCGTCCAGAAGCTGCGGGCGAAGTGCTCGGCTGCCGCTTCCATCACCGCCAGCAGCTCCTCCTTCTCCTTACGCTCGGGACCCACCTCGAAATTCCGCTCGGGCACCGGAATCCCGAAGCGTCGCGCCACCTGCTCCACGGACTCGGGGAAGCTGCAGCGCTCGCGCAGCATCACGAACTTGAACACGTCGCCGCCCTCGCCGCAGCCGAAGCAGTGGAACAGCGGCGGCTCCTGGCGCACGTTGAAGGAAGGCGTCTTCTCGTCGTGGAACGGGCACAGCCCCTTCCACGAAGCGCCCATCTTCTTCAGCGCGACGTGGTCCTGGATCACGCGCACGATGTCGGCCGTGCGCTTGACTTCGTCCACGAAGCCGGGCGGGAACGCCATCAGTCCCGCAGCTCCACGATGGTCGCCCCGGCGCCGCCCTCGCGGGCCTCGCCCGGGCGGAAGCCCGCCACGTGGGGGTGGCCGTCGAGCAGGCCGGCCACGGCCTTGCGCAGCGTGCCTTGGCCCAAGCCGTGCACCACGCGCACGCTGTGCCGGTCGGCGAGCGCCGACTCGTCCAGGAACTTGTCCACCTTGGGCAGCGCCTCGTCCACGGTCAGGCCGATCACATTCACTTCGGCGGCCGGACCCGACTCGGGAGCCCTCTCCACTTGGACGCGCGGCACGGCGGGAGGTTTCGCCGACGCCGGCTTGTTCGCGGCCAGCGCGACGAGGTCGGCCACCGGCACGCGCATGCGCTTGCCGGTCACGGCCAGCTCGGCCAAGGCACCGTGCAGGGCCAGCACCTCTCCGACGACACCCAGCGACTGGACCCGCGCGCGGCCGCCCACTGCCAGGGCCGCCTGCGGGGCCGGCGCGGGCGTCTCGGCTGCGTCGTGCAGGGCCGCCTCCTGTGCTTCGCGGATGCGCGACAGGACTCCGGTGCGTGCGCGGGCGGCCTCGTTCGCGACCTGCCGCGCCGTCGCGGGGCGGCGGACGGCCTCGGCCTCCAGGCGCTGGCGCGTCCTCTCGAGCTGCGCCAGGGCGTCCTTGATGGCGTCGGCGGCCTGGCGCGCGGCCAGCTCGCCGCGGCGCCGCAGCTCCTTCGCGAAGGCCAGCAGCTCGCGCTCTTTCCGCGCGTCCAGCTCCTGCTCGGCCGCGCGCAGGCTCTGGCGGTCCTGGGAGAGGGACGAGCGCTGGGCTTCGAGACGCTCGGCCTCTCGCAGCAGGCGCGCGCGGTCGTCCTCGAGCTGCTTCAGCATCGCCTCGGCCTGGGCTTCCTTCAGCGACAAGCGGGAACGCGCATCGTGTACGACCGCGGCCGGCAGGCCGAGCCGCTCGGCCATCTCGAGTGCCAGGCTGCGCCCCGGCACCCCCAGCTCCAGGCGATACGTCGGCTCGTAGCTGCGCGGGTCGTAGCCGAAGGACGCGCAGCCCACGCCGGCCGTGGACTGGGCGTAGGCCTTCATCAGGCCGTGGTGCGTGGTGGCCACGACCATGGCGCCTGCCGCGCGGAAGTGCTCCACGATCGCGACGCCCAGGCCGCCGCCCTCGGTGGGGTCGGTGCCCGCGCCCACCTCGTCGAGCAGCACCAGGACAGGCGCCTCGAGGTCGCGCGTCATCTCCACGATCGTGGCGAGGTGCGCCGAGAACGTGGACAAGCTCTCGGCGATCGACTGGTCGTCGCCGATGTCGGCGTAGATGCGCCGGAACACGGGCAGCCGGCTGCCGGGCGCCGCGGGCACCTGGAGCCCGCACTGGGCCATCAAGGCGAACAGGCCCACGGTCTTGAGCGCGACGGTCTTGCCGCCCGTGTTCGGCCCGCTGATCACCAGCACGGGCGTGCCGAAGCCCAGCTTCAGGCTCACCGGGACGGGCTCGCGCGCACTGCGTCGCGGAATCGAAAGGCGCTCGGCGATCGCCGGCATCAGGAGCGGGTGCCGCGCGTCCAGGAGCTCCAGCTCGAGGGCGTCCACGACCTCGGGCCGGTGGGCGCCCATGTCGCGCGCGAGGAGGGCCATGGCCTGAAGAGCGTCCAACTCGCCCAGGATCTCGGAGGCGGCTGCTATCTCGTCGGCGCGCAGCGCGACCCGCGAGGTCAGCTCGCGCAGGATGCGCACCACCTCTTCGCGCTCGTCGTCGAGAAGCGCCACGATGTCGTTGTTCAGCTCGACCGCCGGCATCGGCTCCACGAACACGGACGCGCCGGACCCCGATCCGCCATGAACGATGCCCGGGATCTGGCCGCGGTGCTCCGCCTTCAGCAGCAGGACATAGCGGTCGTTGCGCGTGGTGATGAGCTTGTCCTGCAGCAGGCGCTCCGCGTCCTTGCCGCGCAGGTACGACTCCATCACCGAGTGCAGGCTGGCGCGCAGGCGCACGCTGGCGCGGCGGATCTCGGCGAGACGCGGCGAGGCGTCGTCGGCAACCTCGCGGGACGGCAGGATCGCGCGTCGGACGACGGCCGCCAGGTCGGCGAAGTCCGCCACTTCGGCGGCACGCCGGGACAGCTCGGGCGCGTGCGTGGTACGGCTCACCTGGCTCGCGATCTCGCCGGCGCCCTCGACGAACGACGCGACGTCGAGCAAGGCTCCGGGCTCGAGGTGCGACCCCTGGACGCGCGACGAGGCCAGGGACTCCGCGGGATCCGGCAGGTCGTGGTAGGGCTGACGGCCCGGATTTTCGAGCAGGCTCACGGCCTGGCTCGTCCGGTCGAGGGCGGCGCGTACGCCAATGGTCTCGGTCTGGGGCCGAAGCGCCTCGATCCGGGCCCGGCCAGGGACACTCCCGGCGTGGCTCAGGAGAAGGGCGCGGATCTTCTCGAACTCGAGGACGCGAAACGTGTTCCCGTTCAAAGCTAAACGCCTGCCAATCTGTGCGTTAGAGACAGGAACTCGATGGAAATCCTGCCGTCGCCGCGTTGGAGCCCCAAAAACCGCCACCGGACCCCAGGGTCAGGGGACAGGACTACGACTACAAAATGAGCAGAATCAACGGTTTTGTCAACCGCGGCCGGCGGATTTTCGCAGCATCAAACAGGCCAGGAACGCCGCCCCGAAGCCGTTGTCGATGTTGACGACGCCGACGCCCGAGGAGCACGAGTTCAGCATCGCCAGGAGGGCCGCCAGGCCCTGGAATGAGGCCCCGTAGCCGACACTCGTCGGCACCGCGACTACCGGGGCGTCGACGAGCCCGCCGACCACGGAGGGCAAGGCGCCTTCCATGCCCGCCGCCACGATAAGGACGCTGGCCCCGCGCAGCGTGTCGGTTCGATCGAGCAGGCGGTGTAGGCCGGCGACGCCGACGTCGTAGACGCGGTCGACACTGGCGCCGTGGAACTCGGCCGTCACCGCGGCTTCTTCGGCGACGGGCACGTCGGAAGTGCCGGCACAGACCACTGCGAGCCGCCCTGGCAGCGGCTCGGGCGCGCGTGAGGACACGGTCAGGCAGCGGGCGGTCGCGTGGTGGACGGCGCTCGGGTGACGCTCCTTCACCAATTCGTGCACGTCGCTGCCCGTCCGCGTGACCAGGGCGTTCTGGCCGTGGCCGACGATGCGGTCGACGATCGCGGCGATCTGCTCGGGTGTCTTGCCGGCGCCGAAGACGGCCTCCGGAAAACCGCGACGCAGGGCGCGGTGATGGTCCACCTTGGCGAAGCCCAGGTCTTCGTAGGGCAGGGTCTTGAGGCGCAGGGCGGCGGCCTCGGGCGACAGCGTGCCGTCCTGGACCTGGCGAAGGAGGGTCTCCACGTCCCGCGGGTCCACGGCAACTCCTCCGGTTGGTTTGATTTGGCGCGATCTTTGCTTAGAATGCGGGGTTTGTGCCCGCTCGGCACGCACGCCCTACCGGGGGGCGTCGCAAGCCGCGGCGCCTTGCGGCCATGTTCCCTTGGGGGTTCCGGGCTGTCAAGGGACCGGCCGAATCACGAAAGGTAGTTCGTGGCGCAATGAGTCCAGTCGAGTTCGCGGTTCTGGGCCTGTACTTCCTGACCCTGGTCATCCTGGCGGTGTTCGGCCTCCACCGCTACGTCATGGTCTTCCTCTACCTCCGGCATAAGGACCGCCGCGCCCTGCCCGCGCCGCTGCCGGCCAGGCTGCCGCGCGTCACCGTGCAGCTTCCCCTCTACAACGAGATGTACGTCGTGGAGCGCCTGCTGGAGTCGGTGACGCGGATCCGGTACCCGAAAGAGCTGCTGGAGATCCAGGTCCTCGACGACTCGACCGACGAGACCGTGGCGATCACGCGCGCGGCCGTGGAGCGCTACCGCGAACAGGGCTTCGACATCGACTACCTGCACCGCGGCGACCGCACGGGTTACAAGGCGGGCGCCCTCGATGCCGGCCTCAGGCTCGCCAAGGGCGAGCTGGTCCTGATCTTCGACGCGGACTTCGTGGCGCCCGAGGACATGCTCGAGAAGACCCTGGGCCATTTCGACGACCCCAAGGTCGGCATGGTGCAGGTGCGCTGGGGCCACGTGAACCGCGACTTCTCGCTGCTGACCCAGGTGCAGTCGATCCTGCTCGATGGCCACTTCGTCCTGGAGCACGGGGGCCGCAACCGGGCGGGACGCTTCTTCAACTTCAACGGAACCGCGGGCCTGTGGCGCCGCACGGTAATCGAGGATGCGGGGGGCTGGCAGCACGACACGCTGACCGAGGACCTCGACCTCAGCTACCGCGCCCAGATGCGGGGCTGGCGCTTCGTGTTCGTCCAGGACGTGGTCTCGCCCGCCGAGATCCCCGTGGAGATGAACGCGTTCAAGAGCCAGCAGCATCGCTGGGCCAAGGGCTCGATCCAGACCTGCCTGAAGCTGCTGCCGAAGATCCTGGCCTCGGAGCTGCCGCTGCCCATCAAGACCGAGGCCGCCTTCCACCTCACCGCGAACTTCGCCTATCCGCTGATGGTCCTGCTGTCGCTCCTGATGTTCCCGGCCATGGTGATCCGCTACAACATGGGCTTCTACGAGATGATGATCGTGGACGTGCCGCTGTTCCTGGGCGCCACCATGAGCGTCTGCTCGTTCTACCTGATGAGCCAGCGCGAGGTCTTCGGCCCGGAATGGCGCGGCCGCATCAAGTACCTGCCCGCGGTGCTCTCGGTCGGCATCGGCCTGTCCGTGAACAACGCACGCGCGGTGATCGAGGCCCTGCTGGGCCAGCAGTCCGAGTTCGTGCGCACTCCCAAGCACAAGGTCGAGAAGGCGGGCGAGGACTGGAAGGCGCGCCGCTACCGCGGCAGCGTCAGCTTCGTGCCCTTCGTGGAAGTTGGCCTGGGCCTCTACTTCGGCGTGATGGCCTGGTACGCGCTGGCCAACGGCATCGTGGCGACCCTGCCGTTCATCTTCCTGTTCCAGTTCGGCTTCCTGTATTCGGGGGTGATGTCCCTGTTCCAGGGCTTCGGCGACCGCCTGCCGTCGTTCCGCGAACAGGAAGCCTAGGCCCTACTACTCGAACAGCTTCTCGAACTCCGCATATCCCTCCGCGGCGAGCTTCTCGCGCGGGATGAAGCGCAGCGCCGCGGAGTTCATGCAGTAGCGCAGGCCCGTGGGCCCGGGGCCGTCGGGGAACACGTGGCCCAGATGCGAGTCGGCTGCGGCCGAGCGCACCTCGTTGCGCGCGGCGAACAGCTTGTGGTCGGTGCGGGTGCACACGCTCTCGTCCTTTAGGGGCCGGGTGAAGCTGGGCCAGCCGGTGCCCGAGTCGAACTTGTCCCTGGAGCTGAACAGCGGCTCGCCCGAGACGACGTCCACGTAGAGGCCGTCACGGTGCTCGTCCCAGAACTCGTTCTTGAACGGGGGCTCGGTGCCTTCCTGTTGCGTGACCTTGTACTGGAGCGCCGTCAGGCGCTTTTTCAGCTCCTCGTCGGCCGGTTTCTTGAAGCTCATGTCCGAAGCATATCCCCCGCCTCGGAGAACGCCGGGATGCGTTAGTCTCATCCCGTGACGACGGAGATCACCGGGCGCGGGGTGCGGCGGGTGCTCTGGATCACCCTGGGCCTGAACGTGGTCGTGAGTGTCGCCAAGATCGTGGTAGGCAAGCTCTCGGGCAGCCTCAGCATGGCTGCCGACGGCTACCACAGCCTGGTGGACGGCTCGAACAACCTGATCGGCCTGTTCGTGGCGGGCCTGGCCTACGCACCGCCCGACCGCGGCCACAACTACGGCCACCGCAAGTTCGAGACCGCCGCGACCCTGGGCATCGGCCTGGCGCTCTTGGCCCTGGCCTACCGTGTGGTCGAGGGCGCCTTCCACGGCGTCAAGGGCGAGTCGCAGCCCGCGATCGGCCTGCTCAACTGGGTCGTGATGGGCACGACGCTGCTGGTCAACGTCTTTGTGGCCACCTACGAGGCCCGCGAGGGCCGGCGCCTGGGCAGCGCCTACTTGACCGCCGACGCGGCCCACACCCAGTCGGACATCTACGTGACCCTGGGCGTCGCAGTGTCCTTCGCCGGCGTGCGTGCCGGCCTGCCCTGGATGGACGGCCTGGTGGCGGCGGGCATCGCGGCCTTCATCGCCGCGCTGGCGGTGCGCATCCTGGTGGGCGCGTTCCACGTGCTCACTGACCGCTCGCCGATCCCGCCCGAGCAGGTCCTCGACGTGGTGCGCGCGGTGCCGGGCGTGCGCGGCTGCAAGGAGGCGCGCACGCGGGGCGGAAGCGGCGCCGTGTACGTGGACCTGATCGCTTTCGTGGACGGCAGCCGGCCGCTGCGCGAGGCCCATGACGTGGCGGATCGCGTGGAGGCGGCCGTGCAGGCGGCGTTCCCCGAGGTGGTGGACGTGGTCGTGCATCTGGAGCCCGACGTCTCATGAAGCCCAAGCCCGGCCGGCGCGGCCTCGTGCGCCTGAAGGCGGCGGACCTGGACGTCGGGAACGAGGCGCTGCGCTTCCTGGGCCGCTTCGAGACCGCGGACTTGCGGCGCGAGTTGGAGGAGGCAGGGATCCTGGGCGGCCTCGCGAAGCGCGGTCACGCGCCGGTGTCCGTGGCGATCGGCCGCGAGGACGACGAGCACCGGCTGCTCCTGCGCGACGCGGGCCCCGACGAGACGAGCGACCCTCCGCTGATCGAGCTGCGCTGTGCCGAGCAGACGCTGCTGGCGCGCGACCTCACGCCGCGGCCCGAGAGCTTCGAGGTGCTCTCGGTGCTGGCGATCCACTGGCTGGCCATGCAGGACCCGCGCGCGCACTTCACGCCCGAGCGGCCGCGGCTGCCCGGCCAGCGCCATCCCGGCCTGGGCCTGGCGCGACCGCTGATCCTGCGCATCCACGACTGGGCGCGGGCTTGGGGCAAGGACGCGCTCGTGAATTTCCCCGAGTACTTCCACAACGCGGTGTTCTGTTCGGCCCTCTACCGCTTCGCCCTGCCCGAGCGCCAGGGCCGCTTCGAAGCGATGGTCCGCGACCTCGGGACGCAGCCGATCGCGGTGACCTCGGCGGCCGTCGAACGGGGCCTCGTGATCGAGGAGCCCTCCGGCAACGTGGTGCACTGGGAGGCGAGCGAGATGGTGGTGCCGCTCACGGCGCCGGCCGTCGCCTGGCTCGAGAGCCCGGCCTACAAGGAAGCGGCGCGGCGCAGCCGCGAGGCCGTGTGGTACCGGATCGGCGGGCTGGCCGCGTGAGCGCGCTGCTGTTCCTGGCCGCTGCGGTCCGGGTGCTGGTCGAGACCGAGCGGGGAGGGTTCACGCTGGCCCTGGATGCCGAGAAGGCACCGGCGACCGTGCAGAACTTCCTGCGCTACGTCGACGCCGGGCACTACGACGGCGGCTCGTTCTTCCGCACGGTGCGAAGGGACAACCAGCGCAGCGCCCGCGTGCCAATCACGGTGATCCAGGGCGGCGTCGGCGAGGCCAGGGAGAAGGACGACTTCCCGGCGATCGCCATAGAGCGCACGCGCGACACGGGCCTGCGGCACCGGGACGGCACCGTGTCCATGGCGCGGGACGGGCCGGACACCGCGACCTCGAGCTTCTTCCTCTGCGTTGGCGACCAGCCCGAGCTGGACTTCGCGGGCAAACGCAACTCCGACGGCCAGGGCTTCGCGGCCTTCGGCCGCGTCGTGGACGGAATGGACGTGGTGCGTCAGATCCACGCAGCGCCCGCCGAAGGCGAGCGCCTCACGCCGGTGGTGCGGATCCTGAGCGCACGGCGCCTGCCCTAGCCCGGCTCGGGGCTCGAGTAGTTCTCCGGGTGGCGCGCCATGCCTGGGGTGAAGTTCTTGCCGAGCTCGAAGAGGTCGCGTTCCAACTCGCCGCTGGGCGCGTAGAACGGCATGAGCCGCACTTCCCGCGCAGCGTAGTCGAGGGCCACGGGCAGGATCGGCAGCTTGGCCATCACGGCGATGCGATGGAAGCCCGTCTTCCAGGTCGCGACCCGCCGCCGCGTGCCCTCGGGGGCGATCGTCAGGTAGAGGGGCTCGCCGCCCGCGAACTCCGCGGCGACCTTGTCCACGAAGCCCGCGGTGGCGTTGCGGTCCACGGGGATGCCGCCCACGCCGCGCATGAACACGCCGAGCGGAAACCGGAACAGCGTGTGCTTGCCCACGAAGCGCACGCGCAGGCCCAGCGCCCACTTGGCGGCCAGGCCGAACAGGAAGTCCCAGTTCGAGGTGTGGGGCGCCACGATCAGGACGCACTGCGGCAGCTGCGGCGAGATGCCGCTGAGCCGCCATCCCCACAGGCGCAGGATCAGGCGGCCCAGGGGCCGCGTCAGGAGGCCGCCGCTCTTCGGCACCAGGGGGCCGAGCAGGGGCGGGTCCCCGCTCTTAGCGCTTCTCTCCACCGCAGTCGTCGCACGGACACAGGCCGCGCAGCAGTCGAAAGCTGAAGATGCCCGTGGAGTGCCCGTCCTGCCAGGTGGGCGCCAGCGCGTAGTTGCCGACGCCCTCCAGGTGCACGAGCTCCTGGTTCTCCAGCTCGAGATAGCGCGCCTTCAGGGCATGGCCCTGGCATCCCGCGCAGGGGCACCAGCTGCGCAGGTAGTCGAGGCGATAGGTCGAGACGTGGCCGTCGTCCCACTCGACCACCAGGCGGCGCGCGGCCTTCTCGTGGCGCACCTCGACGGGCTCGGGATAGGCGGGCGGTGCGGGCACTAACGCGCGGGCTCGACCGACAGCGAGGCGATCTTCCAGGCGCCGCCTTCCTGGACGAGCTCGCACACGAGCCTCTCCTGCGCGCCGCTCTTCGAGACGATGATGCCGCTCACCCGCGCGCGGTCGTTCACGCGGTTGACGCTGCCCGCGGGCGGCCACAACTGCGCCGCGGCGTTGTCCTTGAGAGCCGGATGCGACTCCACGAGCGCCGTGAACTCCTGGGCGCTGGTGCGGCCGCGGGCCTCCTCGCTCCACTGCGCGTAGGCCGCCGCTACGTCGCCGCGGCGCACGGCCGCCAGCTGGGCGTTCACCGCGTCCACGGGACCGCTGGTCATGAAGTACATCCCGCCGGCCAGCAGCGCCACGAAGCCCAGCACCACAGTCAGGCATCCGCCGCAGCCCAGGCCAATCCAGAACAGCGGGCCCTTGCCCTTCTTCGCGGCGGGCGGCGCGCTCGAAACCGGCGGCGCAACCGCCGGGCCGCGCGGCGGGAAGCGCGGCGCGGATGGCGGCGGTGGCGGCGGCGCCGAAGAGGCGGGCGGACGCGGCACAGTCGGGGGTGCGATGGCCGGAGTCGGCGCCGAGAGCGGGAGGGGCTGCATCACCGTCACGCCCTGGTCCCGGCCCATGGTCGACGCGGCCTCGTCCGAGCCCTCGTCGATCTCCACCCGGAAAGGCATCGCGCCGAAGCGCAGCTCCTGCCCCGAACGCAGCGTGGCGTCGGAGACGCGGTGGCTGTCGACGAAGGTGCCGTTGGCGCTGCCCTGGTCCACGACGGCCCAGCCGGCGCCGCGGCGCATCACCCGCGCGTGCCGGCGCGACACGGAGCCGTCAGGGACGACCAGATCGCTCTGCGGATCCCGGCCGACCGAGACCTCGTCCTTGTCGAAAGCGACCGACGCCCCTGCTGGCGGGTGCAGTGTGAGCTTGCCCATGGGGTGCGCGGATTCTATACAATGGGCGTTCCGATGTCCGGGAATCCTCACCTCCACCGGACCCTGGGCGGTCTCGCCTCGCTTCGACTCGCGGTGCTCACCATGCTCAGCCTGGGTGCCGTCTGCGCCTGGGCCACCTTCTACGAGATGGACCACGGCACGGAAGCCGCCCAGCGCGACATCTTCCGCACCTGGTGGTTCGCCGCGATCCTGGTCGTGCTGGGAATCAACATCCTGTCGGTGATGGTGAGCCGGTACCCCTGGAAGCCGCATCACGCTGGATTCCTGATCGCACACGTGGGGATCCTGACCCTGCTCGCCGGGTCGCTCGTCTCATTGCATTACGGTCTCGACTCCAACCTGCCGCTGTACGAGGGCGAGAGCGGAGACCGCGTGCTGCTGCTGGACCGGGCGGTGATGGTGGCGCTGCCGGGTCAGGCGGGGCACGGCCAGTTTCCGGCGGTGTTCGAGCGTCATCCCCCAAGGCCCGGAGCCGAGCGGCGTTTCGAGGTCCCAGGCTCCGGCGTCACGCTGGTGGCCGAGGACTTCCACCCCCACGTCAAGCTGCGCGAGGAGTTCGCCGCTGGAAGCGAGCCCTTCCCCGCGCTGAAGCTCGCCCTGGCGTCGTCCTTCGTCAACGAAGAGCTGTGGCTGGCGGCGCGCGACGAGGCGCGTGCCCACGTGGACCTGGGCCCCGCCTCCTTCGGTTTCCACGAGGCGCAGGGCGAGAAGGACGCCGATGCCCTGCTCACTCATGGAGCCGGGCAGAACCACGTGTCCTTCGTCCTGATGCCCGACGCCTCGCTGCGCTACGCGATCTTCTCGCGCTCCGGGCCCGGACCCCGCGGGATCGTGAAGCCGGGCGAGAGCCTGCAGACGCCCTGGATGGGCATGACCCTGAGGGTCGTCAGGCTCCTGGAGAAGGCCCGGCTGGTGCGCGAGGTGGCCGGGGCAGCGCCCCCCGAGAAGGACACCGAGCGCCAGCCCGCCGTGAAGCTGCGCCTCGAGGGCGCCGCAGGGCGCTCGCCCTCGGAGTGGCTGCTCTTCGGCGAGGCGCGCACGGTCTCGTTCGGCGCGGGAACCGCCACCTTGGCCTACCGCGCGCCCGAGGTGCAGCTGCCTTTCAAGGTCACGCTGCTCAAGTTCAACTCCGACAAGTACCCGGGATCGAGCATGGCCGCGACCTTCGAGAGCTGGGTGCGCGTGGACGACGCGGAGCGGGGCTCTTCGGAGCACCACATCTCGATGAACCACCCGCTCCACTATCGCGGCTACATCTTCTTCCAGGCGTCCTTCGTCGAAGGTCAGCCGATGATGTCGGTGTTTTCGGTGGCGCGGGCTCCCGGGCTGCCTCTCGTCTACCTGGGCGTGACCCTGATCGGCCTGGGTGTGGCGTGGATGTTCTACCTGAAGCCGTACCTGGCCCGGCGGCAGGCTGCTCGGGCCCTGGCGGCGCGACGTAGCGTGGAAGAAAAGCATGAAGAGAGTCCTGGCGTTCCTGTTGCTGCTGCTGCCGACCCCGCTTCTAGCGGGGCCTGAGCTCGAACCGCTCCGCTCCATCGCGATCCAGGAGGGCGGCCGCGCCAAGCCCTTCGACACCTTCGCGAGGGAGACCGCGCGCCGCGTGGGCGGCGCCAAGCCCTTCACAGGCGGCGAGACGATCCTGGGCAAGGACGCCACCGAGTGGGTGCTCGCCATGCTGGCGAAGCCCGAGGAGTGGAAGGACGCAAAGGTCGTCAAGGTCACCCACGCCGGGCTGCGCGACGCGGCCGGGCTCGACCGTGCGAAGGACCGCTACAGCTTCCGCGAGCTGTCCACCCACCCGGGCTTCCTGAAGGCGGCCGAGGCGGTCCACGAGAAGCTCCGGAAGCAGCGGGAGCCGAAGCTCGACCCGATCGAGCGCGAGATCTCCGAGCTCTACGACACGCTGTCGCTCCTGGCCGGCATCTTCAGCGGCGACGCGCTCCACGTGATCCCGCACCCGAGCGATCCCCAGGGCGCCTGGTTCTCCCTAGCCGACGTGCGCCAGGCCGAGGCGGCGCCGCTCCGGCGCGTAGAGACGCTGGCGAGCGCCCTGCTGTCGGCCTACCAGGCGCAGGATGCGGCGGGCCTCCTCGCGGCCGCCACGGCCCTGCGCGCGCGCCTGGCCGAGCTGTCGCCCCAGGTCTACCCACAGGCCCAGGACCTCGAGACCGAGGTCCGCTACAACCGGATCAAGCCCTTCCGCTGGGCGTGGCTCCTGTACCTCCTGGGCTTCCTGGCGCTCTTGATGAGCTTCCCGCTAGCCGCGCGCCCGGTGTCGGTCACGGGCATGTTGCTGGTCGTCGCCGGTGTCGTGGCGCACTCATACGGGATGTATCTGCGCATGCTGATCTCGGGACGCCCGCCCGTCACCAACATGTACGAGTCGGTGATCTGGGTGGCCTGGGGCGCCGTGGTGTTCGCGCTGATCTTCGAGGTCGTGTACAGGGCACGCTACTTCGCCACCTGCGCCTCGGCGCTGGCAGTGATCGGCTTGATCCTGGCCGACAACGTGCCGATCCTCGACGGCTCCATCGATCCGCTGGTGCCCGTGCTGCGCGACAACATGTGGCTGACGGTGCACGTGCTCACCATCACCCTGGGCTACGCCGCCTTCCTGCTGGCGATGGGCATCGGCCACGTGATCCTGGGCCTCTACTTCCTGGCGCCACAGCGGGCCGGCCTGCTGAAGACGCTGTCGCTGTTCCTGTACCGTGCGATCCAGGTCGGCACGCTGTTCCTGGCCGTCGGCACCATGCTGGGCGGCGTGTGGGCGTCCTATTCCTGGGGCCGCTTCTGGGGCTGGGACCCGAAGGAGACCTGGGCGCTCATCGCCCTGCTCGGCTACCTGGCGGTGCTGCACGGGCGTTTCCTCGGCTGGTTCAAGGAGTTCGGCACGGCCGTGGGGTCGCTGCTGGGATTCCTGCTCGTGCTGATGGCCTGGTACGGCGTCAACTTCGTGCTCGGCACCGGCCTGCACTCGTATGGTTTCGGGTCGGGGGGCTACCAGTACGTCGGCGGCTTCGTCGCCTTCGAGGTGCTCGTGATCGTGCTCGCCCTCGTTCGTCATCGGGCGCAGCTCGCGAAGCGCTCGCAGCCCGGAGCGGCCGTCGCCACGGCGACGTCCTGACGGAGAGGAGAGGTCCATGTCGAAGAAACTGCTGCTGCTGGCGCTCCTGGGTGCCCCCTCGATGCCGGTGCTGGCCGCGGAGCAGACGGTGAAGTTCAAGAGCGGCGCCGCGGACGAAGGCGCGGCGTTTGTCGTCACGCCCGAAGGCAAGGGACCGTTCCCCGCCGTGATCGTGATCCAGGAGTGGTGGGGCCTGAACGACTGGGTCAAGGGCCAGGCGCGCGCTCTCTCGAAAGAGGGCTACGTCGCGCTGGCCGTCGACCTGTACCGCGGGAAGGTCACGGCGGACAAGGACATGGCGCATCAGTACATGATGGGCATGCCCGACGAGCGGGCCATGAACGACCTGCGCGGCGGATTCGCCTACCTCGCGGCGCGACCCGACGTGAAGAAGGGCCGCATCGGCTCGATCGGCTGGTGCCTGGGCGGCAAGTACTCCGCAAAGCTCGCGGTGGCCGAAGGGACGCTGGCCGCGGCGGTGATGTACTACGGCGCTCCCCCAACCAAGGCCGAGGACATCGCGGCGATCCGGGCCCCGATCCTGGGCAACTTCGGCGCCGCGGATCAAGGGCCGGCCCCTGACCAGGTGAAGGCCTTCGAGGCGGCGCTCAGGAAGGCCGGCAAGGCCGTGGACGTGAAGCTCTACGAAGGCGCCGGCCACGCGTTCGCCAACGTGAACAATCCCTGGGGCGGCTATCGCGAGGCGGCGGCCAAGGACGCCTGGGCGCGGACCACCGCCTTCTTCGCGAAGCATCTGAAGAAGTAAGTTCAAGAACGCGAACTCCAGAAACACGGAACCGGGGGGCCGCGGCCTTCGTAGCTCGTGGCAGTCGTGGCCTGCCTGGGGGCGAGGCCCGTCAATCCACGAGAACGGGAGCAAGACGCATGACCAGGATCCGCATTTTCGGCGTGTTGGCAGTGGCGGCCCTCTGTTCGGTGGCCGCGAGCGCCCAGACGGCGCGTCGTTTCGAGCTCAGCACCCAGTCGGCAGAGGCCAAGACGCTTCTGCTCGAACTGCAGGGCCGGATCGAGAACTTCCAGGGCGGCGCCAAGAACCTCGAGCTGGCCCAGAAGATCGTCGCCGCCGACCCCAAGTTCGCCTTGGGCACCTACTACCTGTCGGTCGTGACCACCAACCAGGACGAGGCGCTCAAGCTGTACGAGAAGTCTCGCGAGCTGGCGAGCAGCGGCCCCGAGGGCGAGCGCCGTTTCATCGAGGGCATGGTCCACGTGCGCGTGAACCAGGGCGTGGACTTCCGCCGTTCCATCGAGCCCATCGAGGCCTTGTCGAAGGACTATCCCGGCGAGCGGCTGGTGTTCATGATCCTCGGCCAGTTGCTGAACGGCGACGGGCAGTGGGAGAAGGCCCGCGCGGCCTTCGAGCGGGCCCAGGCCATCGGGCCGCGCTCGGCGCGCGCCGAGTCGTTCCTGGCCGGCGACGCGCTCCTGAAGGGCCGCTACGCCGACGCCCGCGCCACCTACCAGTCGATCGAGAAGAGCCTGCCCAAGGGCTCGGCGCCCTTCGCGATCCGCTTCGGCGTGACGTTCAGCCACCTCTACGAAGGCCAGGTGGACCCGGCCCTCGAATCGCTGAAGACCTATCTCGGCGAGTACAAGGCCGGCGGTCTCGACCAGCAGTTCCCCGAGGTCTTCATCTGGAACGCCATGGCGCGCATCAACCTCGAGAACGGCCGCACCGAGGAGGCCCTGAAGGCCTACGAGATGGGCTACCAGAGCGTGCCAGGCAGCGCCCTGGACGCGGAACAGAAGCAGACCTGGCTGGGCCGCCTGCGTCACGGGAAGTGCCGGACGCTGGCCCGCATGGGCAAGCACCAGGAAGCCTGGGCCGAGGCGGAGGCCGTGAAGAAGATGATCGTCGAGGGCGGCGAAGCCGGCCGCCAGTATTGGACCGCGTATCACTACCTGGCCGGCTACGCGAAACTCGAAGCCGGCGACGGGGCGGCGGCCGTGGAGCACCTGCTGCAGGCCGACGCCAACGATCCCTTCCACCACCTGCTGCTGGCCCGCGCCTACGAGAAGATCGGCAAGCAGGCCGAGGCCAAGGCCAGCTACGAGAAGATCGTGAAGTCCCAGTGGCCGGGCATCGAACGGCCGCTCGCCTTCCCCGAGGCCAAGCGCCGGCTGCAGTCCCTCTGACCCTGCAAGGGGGCGGGCGTTTGCGCCCGCCCCCATCGAACTTGTCGTAGGCTTGGCCGCGGGAGGCCTCCATGCACGTCTCGCGGCGGCGTTTCGCCTTGACCCTGGCCGGCGGCGCAGCCTTGGGCGCCGTGGCCGCCAGGGAAACCCACGGCGCTTCCGGTGCCGTGGCGTCCCCGCTCGACGCCGACGAAGCGTTCTGGACCGGGCTCCGGAAAGAGTTCCTGATCCCCGAGGACGAGGTGTTCTGCAACACCGCGACCCTGGGTGCTGCGCCCCGGCGGGTGATCGACACCGTGACGCGTAGCCTGACGCAACTGCAGGCGACCGTGGCGCACTGGGACTACCGGCCCGAGAAATCGACCTGGTTCACCGGCTACGAGCCCTTCGATAGCGTGCGCGCGCCGCTGGCGCGCCTGGTCGGCTGCGCCGTGGACGAGCTGGCGCTGACGCAGAACGCGACCTTCGGGATGAACTTCGTCGCGAACGGCCTCGAGCTCCAGCCCGGCGACGAGGTGGTGCAGAGCGACCAGGAGCATCCCGGCGGACGCTGCGGCTTCGAGTTGCGCGCGAAGCGCCACGGCGTCGTGTGGCGGTCGGTGGCGATCCCGAAGCCGCCGAACGATCCGGATGCGATCGTCGCGGCCTTCGCCGCCGCGATCACGGAAAAGACCCGGGTGCTGGCGATCCCGCATCAGACCTCGATGCTGGGCCTGGTGCTGCCGGTCGAGCAGATCGTGAAGGTCGCGCGCCAGCAGGGCCACCCGCGGCTGTTCGTGGTCCTGGACGGCGCGCAGGCCGTGGGCCAGGTGGACGTGGACGTGAAGCGTCTCGACGCCGACGCGTACTATTTCTCGCCGCACAAGTGGCTGCTGGCGCCGCCGGGCTGCGGCGGCCTCTACGTGCGCCGCGAGCGCCAGGCGGAACTGTGGACGACGCTCGCGTCCACGGAGTGGGCGAACCAGGAGAAGGGCGCCTACCGCTTCATGCAGAGCGGCACGGGCAACCTCTCGCTGTGGCACGGGCTGCAGGCCGCGGCGGAGTGGCGCCTGGAACTCGGACAGCAACGGGTCTCGCGGCGCATCCACTTCCTCGGCGAGCGGCTGCGCGCGGGCCTGCGCGGCATCCCCCGCGTCGAGATCCTGTCGTCGGTCCACCCGCGCATGGCGGCGGGCATCACGACCTACCGGATCGAAGGCCTCACGGGATTGCAGGCCATGGACGCCTTCTGGGAGAAACGCTACCGCGTGCGCTCCATGGGCGAAGCCCTGGGCGTGCGCCACTCACTGCACATCTACAACTCGGCGGCCGACGTGGACCGCGGCCTCCAGATCGTCCGGGAGTTGGCGCGGCGCGCCTAGCGGTTCAGTCGAACTCGCGGCGCTGGCGTCTGCTCCGCGCCGACGCGCCCGGCGACGATCTCGGCTTTGTAGTAGTTCTCGCCGCGCACGGGGCCGCCCGCCAGCCCGGCCTTGCCGCCGCGGTAGGCCAGGGTTGCGAGGGTGTGTCGCAGCAGCGCGCGGGCGGCGGGGTTCGGATCGCTCATGCCGCGAGTGTAGACTAACGACCCTTCGGAGGAATCCAAATGGCACTCATGGAGAAGTACAAGAAGGCGCTCGAACTGGCCGGAAGGTACCTCGGGGCCGACCTGTCGGTGGAGGAGGCCGGCGGCAAGCTGGTGATCAAGGGCACCGCGACCTACGAGATGGGCAAGAACATCGTGTGGGACGCCATCGAGGCCGCGGGCGGCGCCTGGGAGAACGAGGTCGCGGCCAACATCAAGGTGGGCGACGCGAGCGTCTACGGCCGCTACACCGTCCAGAAGGGCGACACGCTCGGCAAGATCGCACAGCTCACACTCGGCAAGGCGGGTCGCTACACGGAGATCTTCGAGGCCAACAAGAACATCCTCAAGAACCCCGACGTGATCCACCCCGGACAGGAGCTCACGATTCCGAAGAAGTAGCCCGGGGGAAGCACAGCCTGCGGAAGTTGCAGCGGCGGCAGATCTGGGGCCGGTCGATCATCGGGAAGTCCTCGAGCCGCGCCGTGTTCAGGAGCGGGTCCAGGAGCAGGGCCTTCATGCGCGAGGCGCTCTTCTCGATGAAGGCCTGGGCGCGCTGCAGCTTCTGTCCGTCCAGGCGCCGCCGCACGTAGCGCGGGACCTGGAGGTAGGCGAGCTCGGTCTCCAGCTCCTCGGGCGCATTGACCCAGCCCTGGCGAGCGGCGTAGAGGGCGTAGCCGGCGAGCTGCACCTCGTTGAAGCGGCCTTCGTTCCTGCCCGTCTTCCAGTCCACGATCACGACCCGGCCGGCCTGATTGCGGTAGGCGAGGTCCATGCGCAGGAACACCGGCGTGCCCGCGACCTCGAAGCTGACCAGGTCCTCGACGCTGAGCCAGCGTTGCCGCCCCGCCGCGAGCGCATCCTGCAGGGTGGGGCTCTTGAAGAAGTTGCGCAGCGAGCGCATCACGATCCCGACGGCGAGCTTCTTGTCCTCGGCCTCCACGGGCAGCGTGTACTCGTGCTCGAAGAGCCGGAAGCGCAGCGAGCCCGCCTGGCTGTCGCGGTAGTCGCCCAGCATGCGCTCGTGGACGGCGGCCTTCACGATCGCCTCCTGCTCCGGGGCCGAGGGCAGCACGTCCCGTTCCTTGAGGAAGGCCTCGATCGTCTCGTGAACGACGCTGCCCGCCCACATCGGCAGGGCCCACAGGCGCTTCAGGCGCTTGACGTCCTCGTCCACGGGGGCCAGGTAGTAGGCGTAGTAGTAGCGGCGCGCGCAGGTCTCAAAGGCATCGTGCCGCGACACCGACCACGAGAAGTCCGTCGCCATCGTGATCCGACGCTATCACGTGGCCGGTGCGCCTCCGGTCCTTTTGCAGAAGCGGGGCGACGCGCGCTACTCTCCCGCGGATGTCGGCGCCCCTGAAGCCCGAAGGCAGCCTGGTCGAGCGCGATTTCCCCGAGCTCGTCCACGTGCTGTACGAGCGCAGCTTCACGGGCTCCTTGATTCTGAGCCGGGAGGGCATCGGCAAGAGCGTCACCCTGGAGCAGGGCCGGCTGGTGTTCGCGTCCTCGACAGACCCCGACGACCGCCTGGGCGAGCTGCTGCTGCGGCGGGGCCGCATCACGCTGCGCGACTACGTCGAGGCCGGCAGGGCCGTGGGCCCCGGCAAGCGGCTCGGCGCGGTGCTCATCGAGCGCGGCGTGCTGGCGCCCAAGGACCTGGTCAAGACCGTCGTGGACCACACCCAGGAGATCATCTACGGCGCTTTCCAATGGACCGACGGCCGCTACCGCCTCCAGGAGGGCCAGCGGCCGGCCGAGGCCATCACGCTCAACATCTCGACCCCCGACCTGATCGTCGAGGGCGTGCGGCGCATCGACTCCTGGACCCGGGTGTCGAGGGCGGTGGGCACCCTCGAATCACGCTACGCCCGCGTTGCGGGATACGAGTCCGTGGTCGCGAAGATGAACCTCACGGACGGCCAGCTCGAGATCCTCACCAGCATGAACGCCTCGCACACCCTGGACGCCCTGTGCGACGGCTCGATCCTGCCGGCGATCGAGGTGTGCCGCGCGCTGTGGGCCTACCGCGTGATCGGCCTCGTGCAGCGCCTGGACGCGCCCGAGTCCCCCAGCGCGGCCCTCGAGGACGACGGGCTCGGCGAGGTGCTGGGGTAGCTGTCAGCGTTGAGCACCCAGCCTTCAGGAAGTCTCGGACACTCTCCGGTAGTCAAGCCTAGGCGAGGATGCTCCAGTCGAGCGAGAGCCGCCTGGGAGAAACGATTGGGCCAAGTAACGGACCATCGCCTCTGACTCGAAATCACCAGGACGCCAGAGCCAGAGTATCGGATGGCCGTCTGCGGTGCGCAGCGCCATCGCAGGAGGATTCCCAATCGAGATGAGGCAGTCGGAATTCGGAGTCCCAGAGCGGCCCGCTGTCTGAGAAATCCGTGAAGCCGGCTGGGCTGAGGCACAGGTCATGGTCGGCAGGGCCCGGTACTACCACCACAACGCGTCGGGGCTCCGGCGCCCAGGTGAACTCTCCGGATGGGCGTTCGTCCCAATAGATCGTCCTGATTCCCTGTCCAACCAGGTCGTCCAGCACGTCGTCAGCGTCGAGCGTTCGCGAGTCGTCTCCATCGGATAGGCCGCGGCGGTGGCGGCGCCTCGATCTGAACCTCGACGTCGCCAGCCTTGAACGGCCGCAGACGAAACTGGCGGTCGCCGAAGTCGGCGACCAGGTGCAGTTCGCCGCCCAACGCCTTGACGTATTCCTTGAGTGTCGAGACGCGATGGTCCCGGCGCCGCTCCGTTACCGAAAGCTGGCCCTGACTTGTGTTCAGCACCACCGCGACGTCAGCCTGCGTCTTGCCGGCGATCTTCCGCAACTCCCGCAGGTTGATCGTCAGCACGGCCAGATCGACCTTCCTGTCCACGGCCGCGAGCTGTGCATCGGTCATCTTGCCCTTGCGAACATCAGCCCACTTCTTCATATCGATCGTTCTTTCGCTATTCGATGGATCAATGGTCAGTCCTTGTCCTTCTCGCCCAGCTCCTTGAGGTACTCCGCGTACGCCGCTTCGGCCCTGGGTACCATCTCAGCGTAAGAGCGCGGACGGCCGGCCTTGTCGCCAGCGACCAACAGGACCGCTTGCCGCTTGGTGTCGAACACATAGAGGATCCGGTACGCGCGGCCCGCGTACTGCTTCCGCAACTCCCGCATGCCGAGCCTGCTGCCCCTGACGGCGCTGGAGTACGGTGTGCCCAACGCGACGCCCTGAGCCTCCAGCAGGCCAACCACGAAAGCGATGGCCTCCTGCTCCTTGGCGTCCAGCGCTTCGTAACCACCTCCGGAACTCCTCGGTGACGACAACCTCGACCACCAGCGGGAATATACATTAAAAGCGATATATCGTCAATGACAAATATATCGCGCCGGCCCTGAACAAACCGCGCTCAGGAGTTCGTGTCGGGTTCGGAGAGCCGGGAGGTGTTCACGAACTAGACCTTCACGGCCGTGCCCAGGCTCGTGAACAAGACCAGGCGTTCCTTCACCGGCAGGCCCGTGGCCTGGGTGAGGCCGCGGCCGTAGAGGCGCAGTTGGGGGGCGTGGTGGTTAGCACGATCCAGGGCCTCGTCGGCTGTGATCGCGTCGCTCTTGTAGTCCACGACCACCAGCTCGCCGTCTTCCTCGAACACGAGGTCCACGATGCCCTCGACGAGGTCGCTGCCGTCGGGGAAGACGAGGGGCAGTTCCCGGAACGCCCGCGGCGCACGGCGCGCGCGCGCGATCACCGGCAGGGCCAGGGTGCGTTCCACCGCTTCGGCCGCGCGCAGGCCCGCCTCCGGGTCTAGACCGAAACGCGCCGCCAGCGCCGAGGCCATGCCCCGGGCGCGCGCGGGCTCGTCGAACGGGATCCACTCGAGGATCTGGTGCACCAGGCTCCCGAAGTTGCGGCCGGCCCCGCCGGCCGGCAACGCCACGGGTGTCGCCTCGCGCAGCGCGACCTGCGTGGCCGCGATGGGACGGAACGGCCGGTAGGCCGCCTCCTCCAGCAGCGTCGCCCGCTCCCGCGTCCAGCGCTCGGCCGGCGGGTCGTCGCCCGCGGCGCCGGCGAGGGCCCGCAGGTCGGGCCCCGGCTCGGGCGGATCCGGCTCGGGCAGCGACGCGACGTCGATCAGACGGCACTCGGCATCGGTCTCCCGGGGTAGCTGCGCCAGCAGGTCCTTCCAGAACTCGCCCACGCGGGCGTCGCCGGGCGGGCGCGGCAGCACCAGGAAGTCGCGGGCGCGCGTGCAGGCGACGTAGAGCAGCCGCCGCAACTCGGCCGCGGCCTTCGCCTCCTCGCCCCGCTTCAACTCCTCCCAGCGCGGCGGCTGGCAGCCCTTGCGAAACCCGATCGCGATCCGGCCCTCGTCCCACAGCGGCACGGTGTCTGGCGCGCTGCGCGGGTTGTCGGCGCTGTCGAACACCGCCACCACCGGCGCCTCCAGGCCCTTGGCTTTGTGGATCGAGAGGATGCGCAGGGTGTCGGGATCGCCGGGACGCGTGCGCGGCAGGTCGGGCTCCTCGCGTGCCGACGCGATCCGCTCCTCCAGCAGGCGAACGAAGCCGCGCAGGCTCAGCACGCCCAGGTCCGTGGCCTGGCGCGCCAGCGTCGCGACCTTCTCCAGGTTCGACGCGCGGCGCTCGCCGCTTCGAGTTCCCGTCAAGGCGGCCAGGATCCGGGTGCGGTCGAACAGGCGCTCCAGGAGCGCCGCGACCGACACCCGCAGTCGCTCCTGGTGCAGCTCCTCGATGGCCCCAAGCGCCGGCACCAGCGTCGCGGCCCCCGGCAGCGACGCGTCGGCCTCGCCCGCGCGCAGCCGCCCGCCGGCCAGGTGGAACACCACGATGTCGCGGTCGCTGACGCCGAAGAACGACGAACGCAGCGCGGCCACGATCGCCAGCCGGTCGTCGGGGTCTTCGATCGCGCGCAGCACCGCCACGGTCTCGTGGACCTCCTGCCGGTCGAAGAACGACTTGCCGCCCTCGACGCTGAAGCGCAGGCCCGCCCGCTCCAGAGCGTCCTCCAGCACCCGCATCTGGGTCAGCCGCCGCGACAGCACCATCACGTCTCCAGCGCGGCTTCTGCGCAAGGCACCGCTGTCGGGATCCCGCACCTGCAAGGCCCCCTCCGACAGCGTGCGCAGGAAGCGGGCGAGGGCATCGGCCTCGGCGGCCAGCAGCGACTCGGCCTCGGCGAAAGGCGCGTCGAAGGCGAGCCCCAGCACCGACGGCGCCTCGGGAAGCCCGGGGGGCGGCGCGATCGCCTCGTACTCGGGCTGCCCGGTCTCGGCCGAGGGCCGGATCAGGTCGGCGAAGACGCGGTTGACGAAGCCGAGGATGGCGGGGCGCGAACGGAAGTTCTGGACGAGGTGCAGCACCGCGAAGCCGGGGCGTAGCGCGGCGCGGCGCGCCACCTCGCCGAACAGCGCGGCCTCGGCGCGCCGGAAGCGGTAGATCGACTGCTTGGCGTCGCCCACCACCACCAGGTCGCCGGCACGGTCGCCGGCGAGCAGGAACGCGATCTCCACCTGCAGCGGATCGGTGTCCTGGAACTCGTCGATGATCAGGTGGCGGAAGCGCCGGCGCAGGTGCAGGCGCATGGCGTCGTTGCCTTTGAGGGCGTCGCGCGTCAGGAGCAGCAGGTCGAGGAAGTCGAGCACGCCCGCCTCGGCCTTGCGGCGCGCGTAGAGTCCGAGCGCTTCCTGCAGCGCACGCGCCAGGCGCCCGTGGAGGCTCTCGGCGGCGCGGGAGCGGAACGCCTCGAGGGCCTGGCTGACCCCGCGCGAGATGCTGCGTGCCTCTTCCAGCGCGCCACCTTCGGGCCAATGCGCCTTGTGGCCCAGGACGCGGTTCAGCTTGAGCGCCTCGATGGCCAGCAGCTTCTCGCCCAGGGCGCTCGCTTCGAGGGCCTGCGATTCGAGCGTGATGCGCCCCAGGGCGGTGAGCCGATCGCCCAGGGCGTCGCCGCTTTTCGCCTGCAGCGCCAGTTCGAGGCCGCGCAGCGCCAGGGGTGCTATCGCGTCACGACAGGCGCCGGGGTCGGAGTCGGCGCCGGCCAGCAGCGGCTCGAGATCGCGCTGCTCGAGCAGTCGCCGGCACAGTCCCCGCAGCGAAGTGCGCTCGCCCCAGGGGCCGATGTTTTCGAGGGGGATTTCGGCGTCCATGGCTTCGAGCAGCAGATCGCCACCGCCGCCGGTCAGGCGCTGCGACAGCCACTCGTCCCAGGATGCGGCGAACAGCAGGTCGGCCTCCGTTTCGTCCGCGACGCGAAAGCCGGGCACGACCCCGCACTCCAGCGGCCGTTCCTGCAGGATGGCCGCGCACAGCGCGTGGATGGTCGAGACCTGGGCGCGCTCGAGCACCTCGAGGGCCGCGCCGGCACGTGCGCGCTCGACGCCCGGCAGCGTCTCGTCGGCGCGTGCGCGCTCCAGGCGTTCGCGCAGGCGCAGCTTCATGGTGGTGGCGGCGTTCTCGGTGAAGGTGACCGCGGCGATCTGCTCCAGCCCCGCGCGTCCGCTGCACACCAGGCCGAAGATGCGGTCCACCAGCAGTGTCGTCTTGCCGGTGCCGGCGCCGGCCTCCAGCACCAGGCTGGTGTCGAAGTCGTGGCGCGCCCGCTCGCGCGCCGCCTCGTCCACGGGGGTGAAGCGGGCGCTCACAGGTCGCGGAGGCGCAGCACGCGCCGCACGAAGGGGTCGTGGAGCTTGTAGGATCGCCGGCGCGCGATCAGGGCCTTCGGCCCGCAGGCCTCGGTGAAGTCGCACCAGTCGCAGGCCGTCGGCTCCTGCACGAACAGGCCCTGGGCGATGGCCTGGACCAGCGTGTCGAGGTTCGCGCGGAACTCGGGTGTGGCCACGGCGAGGGGATCGAAGGACACGCGGCGGCCGCCGTCCACGTAGTCGAGGAAGGCTTCGCTTACGGAAGCGTCCGGGAGCAGGGCCCTCGCCGCGAGCACGTAAAACGGGATCTGGAGCTGGCGGCCGCCCTTGAACAGCCCGCCCTCGTCGCGCAGCGGCGCCCGGCCCGTCTTGTAGTCGCGGAGCACCAGGCTGCCGTCGGGCTTGCGGTCGATGCGGTCGATGCGGCCCGCGATGCGCAGGCTGCGGCCGGCGCCCAGCTCGATCCGGAGCGGCTCCTCGCTCCAGGGCTCGCGGTTGCCCTCGGGTGGCGCGACGCCGAAGCCGACCTCGAAGTACGCGGGCGTGCGCTTGTCGGCCTGGGCCGCCTCGCGCTCCAGCCACACCAACAGACCCTCGCGGAAGCGGCCCTGCTCGCGTTCCCACAGCAGCGTGAAGCGGGGCGGGCTGCCTTCGACGAGCCCCGCGAGGGCCGTGTCGGCCAGCGCCAGCAGCCGCTCCTGCGAAGGCGCGTCGTTCGTGACCGGCAGGCGCCCCAACTCGCGCCGCTCGCGCAGGAACTCCTCGGCAACGCGGTGGAACAGGTTGCCCCGCTCCAGGGGCTCCAGGCGCTTGCGTTCCTCTGGCACCTCGCGGGCTTCGAGGCGCAGCACGTGCCCGAGCAGGTACTGGAAGCCGCAGCGCGTGAACACGGCCAGCCGGCTGGCGGAGAGCGTCTGGCCGGGCCGCGCCGGGTCGAGCCGCTCCAGGAGTTTCGCCGCATCCAGTGCGGCTTCGCCGTCCTTCGGCGAGAACGCCACCAGGCCGTCGTAGGGCGTGAGGCGCGACGACCAGCGGGCCTCGGTGGCGAGGCGCGACTGCCGGAAGAAGCGCGAGCCGCGGGCCACGTGCGTGGCCGCCTCGCGCCCGCCCGTCTTGACGCGCGCGCGGTCGCGCTGGCCCGCGTCCAGGGCGGCCTCGGCGCCCAGCGTGTCCTCGTCGTCCTCGACCACTCGGGACAGCAGCTCGCCCAGGCCCAGGGCCCGGCCGGCGACACTCGACGCCGCAGCGACGAAGAACAGCGAGGGCAGGCGCTCGCGGCCCGAGCGCGGGTCGGCGCGCGGGTAGCTCAGGATCAGGCGCTCGACGGCCTGGGACACGGCGCGATGGAAGTCGCGGCGCGCCTCGAGCAGGCGCGCCTGCGAGGTGCGCAGCAGCGTGCCGGGTTCGGCGCTTGGGTCGTCGAACAGCGACAGCTGCGGAGAGGCGGCCGGCGGCGTATCGGCGGCCGGGCGCGCCAGGGCCTCGCGCTCTGCATCGAGCAGGAACGGATCCGGGCGCGGCGTGCCGGGATAGCCTCCCTCCACCAGCCCAGGTATCGCGACCACGCGGAAGGTCAAGCCCGCCATGGCGTCGAGGGCGCCGACGTGGACCGCCCCGCCAGGCACGGGCGGCAGCGGCACGCGCTCCCACTCGAAGCGCGATTCGAGCACGGCCAGCACGTCGGCGAAAGGCACCCGCCCCGCACCCAGGCCGCGCAGGTCGTGGAGCACCTCGACCACGGTTTCGCGGTCGCGCTCCTCGCCCACGAAGCGATCGAGGGCCGCTTCGAGCCGCCGCGACCAATCGTCCCAGCCGGCCTCGCCCTCCAGGCTCTGCAGGGTCTCGTGGAGCGCCTCGACCAGGCGGTCCAGCTGCTGCGCCGCACGCAGCCGCGCCTCGCGGCGTTCGCGGCGGGCCGGGTCACGCTCGCGCTGCGCCTGGTTCTCTTCGTCCCGGCACAGCACGCGCAGGCCGGCACGCCAGCGCTCGAGGCCCGAGACGACGCGCGCGTCCCGGGACGCCCGGTCCCAGGCACCCGGCCGCGCCTCGATGCCGGGACCCAGCAGCGCCGCCACCGGCAGCGGCGCGAAACTCAGGAACTCGATGACGGCGGCGCGCTCGAGCCCGCGGCAGCGCAGCAGCAGGAGCAGCGAGCGGGCCGCGCGGCCGTGGCGCAGCGGCAGCGAGGGATGCAGGCGATGCGGGATGCCGAGGCGGTCGAACAGGTCCGCGAAGATCGACGCGTAGTCCGTCGGGCGCGGCAGCACGATGCCCATCTGCTCGAAGGGCACGCCGCGCCGCGCTTCGCGCAGCAGCCGGCGCGCGATGGCCCGCGCTTCGGCCGCCTCGCCCGCAGCCGTGACCAGCTCGAGGCCCGACGCCGCCAGGGCCGCGCCGGCCGCAGGCTCGAACAGGCCGTCGCGCAGGCGCTGCAGGTCGGGCGGGGGCGAAGGTGGCGCGAGCGCGGCCAGGGGCGTCTCGGCCCACGCCACGCTCGCGATGCCCGCGCCGTGCGCCCATTCGGCGAAGCTGCCGGCGTAGAGCGCCAGGGGCCGGGGCCGAAGCAGCAGCTTCACCGGGTGGACGCGCGCCAGGGCTGCCAGGAAGCGGCGGTCCAGCTCCTCGTCCGGGACGTCGTCGAGGATCAGGAACGACGCGCCGCGCAGCCAGTCGGCCGCCACGTGCTCGCCCGCCGCGACCAGGCGCGTGGCCGTGTCCGCGACGCGACCCTCGCGTACCTCGTGAAAGCCGGCGTACAGGCGCGAGACGGCGAGGAGGCGCGCCGCGTCCCCGGGAGCCGCTGCCGTCACGAGCCGCTGGAGCGCCTCGGGCGTCGCCCCCGCCAGGCGCAGCTCCGCGAGGGTGCGGCCGAGCGCCGCCGCCACGCTCGCCCGCGGAGCGCCTTCGGGCAGGTGCAGACCGTGCTCGGCTTCGAGCAGGCGCGCCGCGAGCAGCGCGTCGTGGCCGGGGTCCCAGGCGCCCAGGCCGCGGCCCAAGAGCGCCGGTTCGGCCAGGTCCCGCGCCAGCTCGCGCGGCTTGCGGGCGTAGACGCCGCACAGCGCGCGGCCCTGCTCGGCCAGCCGCCGCGGCCATTCGACCGCGGCCGCATGCGAGGGAACGAGCAGGACGAGGGGGCCCGCGAGCCCGGCTACTGCGGGGCGCGGCATCGGGTCGGCAAAATATCACGCCTTGACCGCTTCGGGCGGCTCCCTTAGCCTTGCGCAACGTTCTCATGAACCCCACCCGCGTCGGCCGCTATTCCGTCGTCGGCACGCTCACCAAGGGCGCCGACGAGGTCGTGCTGGTCGGAGAGCAGGGGTCGCGGCGCGTGGCGATCCGGCTCTTCAGCGTGAGCGACCCGGAGGCCCTGCTCGCCGACGCGCGCAAGGTGGCGGGCCTCTCGCACCCGAGTGTCGCGCCCCAGGAGGTCGGGCTCCACGACAACCAGCCGTTCCTGGCGGCCGAGCTGGGCGGCCCGCCCCTGGAGACGTGGCTGGGCGCCGACCACGGCCTGCCCGAGCTGATGCAAGTCATCGAAGGCATCGCCTCGGGTCTCGCTCACGCCCATGGCGAGGGCATCAGCCACGGCCGCCTGACGCCCGCGCGGATCGTGGTCACGGCCGAGGGCGTGGCGCGCATCTGGGGCTTCGGCATGCGCGGAACCGGGCCCGACCGCGCGTCGAGCACCTACATCGCCCCCGAGATCCTGGAAGGCGCCGTGGCCACCCCCCAGGCCGACGTCTACTCCGCGGGCGTCGTGTTCTACGAGATGCTGGCCGGCACCCCGCCGGCGGGCGAGAGCGTCCAGCCCTTGCGCGACGTGCGCAAGGAAGTGCCCAAGGACGTCGCGGACGCCATCATGGCGTGCCGCGAGCGCGCCGTGGACTGGCGCCCGAAGGACCTGGACTACCTGCTCGAGGCCGTGGGCAAGGCGCGCGGCGCCCTGCCGGCTCCCAAACCGAAGCCGGTGACCCGGCCGTCTGCCGTGGGGCCTGCGCCCCGCGCGTCGGCACGCGCGCGCTCGGGTCCGCCCGTGCTGCCGATTGCGATCGTGGCGGTGCTGGCCCTGGGTGGCGCGGCCTACTACTTCCTCGGGCGCGGCACGCCCCAGGCGCCGGCCGCCCCTGCGACGACGACGACGACGACCACCACCACCACCACGACTCTCGCGACACGCGATCCGCTCGAGTTCACGCCGCCGCCCGGAGCCGCCCCGAAACCGAGCCCGCCGCCGACCACCACGCTGGCCGCGGCGCTGCCCAAGCCGGTCACGCCGCCAACGCCCGCCCCGAGCGCGCGACCCACGCCGCCCCCGGCGAGCACGACCACGACCACGACGCTGCGTCCGGCGCCCGCCACCACACAACCCGTGGCGGCGGCGCCAGTCACGGCGCCCGCTGCGCCTCCCAGCGCGGCGGCGGGGCCGGCCGTGGTGCGCGCCGTGTCGCCGCCCTCGCTGCGCCGCGGCCAGAAGACGCTCGTGGACGTGCGCGGCCAGAACCTCTACGCCGGCCTCGGCGCGGCCCTGCTGCGGGGCGGCCGGCCGGCCGAGGGCGTGCGCGTGATGCAGCAGCGCTTCGTCAACGCGACGCTGATCCAGGTCTACATCGAAGTAGACGCCCAGGCGACGGCCGGCCCCTACACGCTGCTGCTCAGCGACGGCCAGAACGTCACGAACGCCACGCGTTTCGACGTGGCCAAATAAGATCCGCTAGGCGGGTCCGGGCTCCTTCACCAGCACGAGCAGCAAGACGGCCGCCAGCGCGGCCAGGGCCGCCCCCAGGCCCAGCGCGAGCGCCGGCCCGTACGCTTGCCAGAGCGCGCCGGTCAGCAGGCTCGCCGGCAGCAGCATGGCCCCCGTGACCGCGTGGTACAGGCCGAAGGCGTGGCCCCGCGCCTCCGGCGCCGCGAGGCTTGCGACGAGCGCCCGCTCCGGCCCTTCGACGAGGGCGTGGAACAGGCCGTAGAAGGCGAACAAGCCCACGACGGCGAGCGGGCTTTCCACGATCGCGAACCCGAGGTAGGCGAGCGCGTACGCGCCGAAGCCGGCGGCGATCGCAGCGCGCCGGCCCACGCGGTCCGACAGCGCGCCGAGCGGCGTGCTGAGCAGGGCCTTGACCAGGCTGTGCAGCATCCAGACGAGCGGGACGAGCGCCAGGGGAACGCCGGCATCCTGGGCACGCAGGATCAGGAACGCGTCGCTCGAGTTGCCGAGGGTGAACAGCGCCAGCACCGCGAGGTAGCGCCGCAGGGCGGGGCCGGCCGGAAGCGTGGCCTTGGGGGTTGCGAGCGGCGCCTGGGGCAACGTCGCCTCGCGCACGCCGAAGACGAGCGTCAGCAGGCTCAGCAGCGCCGGTACTATCGCCAGGCCGAACACGAGCCGCAGCTCCGCGCCCAGGAACAGCGCCGCCGAGGCCAGCAGCGGGCCGATGGCGGCGCCGGCGTGGTCCATGGCGCGTTGGAAACCGAAGGCGCGGCCGCGCTCGGCTTCGTCTGTGGCCGCCGCGATCAAGGCGTCGCGGGGCGCGCCGCGCACGCCCTTGCCCACGCGGTCTGCGAGCCGGATCGCCAGCACGTGCCAGGGCGCCGCGGCGACCGCGCACAGCGGGCGGGCGAAGGAGGAGAGCGCGTAGCCGGCGACCACCAGCGGCTTGCGCCTCGGCAGGCGATCCGAAACCCAGCCCGACCCGAGCTTCAGCAGGCTGGCCGCGGACTCCGCGACGCCCTCGACGAGTCCCAGGAAGGCCGGGCCCGCGCCCAGGGTGATGGTGACGAACGCGGGCAGCAGCGGGTAGATCATCTCGCTCGAGGCGTCGGTCAGCAGGCTGACGACGCCGAAAGCGACGACCGTCGGGGGCAGCCGGCGCAGCTAGCGGCCCTCCTTGATCTCCCCGTAGACCTTCGCGATGTTGCCGGCCAGAAGCTCGATCCAGCGGTACTTCGCGTAGCGCTCGGGCGGCGCGATTGCCTTCTGGGCCTGCTCGAGGCTGCCCTTCCACACGTAGGGCTCGACGGCCCCGCGCAGCCACACCAGGTACGCGATCTGCTCGCGCGCCTCGTCGGGACCGGAGACCGGGCCGTGGCCCGGCACGAAACGCTCGGCGCCCAGGCTCAACACCTTCTCGAGTGTCGCGATCCACTCGTGGCTGTAGGCGTCGCGGAGGAATGGGTGGGCGCCGGCGAACACCAGGTCGCCGAGGAACACGATCTTCTCGGCGGGCAGCACCACGACCGCGTCGCCGTCGGTGTGGCCGCGGCCCAGGAAGTAGACCTCGACGCGGCGGCCGCGGTGCAACACGACCTTGCTGTCGAAGGTCAGGGTCGGCAGCGGCGCCCCTCCGCTCTGGATGCGGGCCAGCAGCTCGCGGTCGAGCCGCAGCGTCGTCTCGAGCGCCTGCTTCCTCTTCGGGTCGGTCGCGGCCGCGGCGTCCTTCTCGGTCTGGGCGATCGACTGGGGCAGTTCCTGCGGCGCCTTGGCGTAGAACTCGATCAGCCGCTCGCGCGTCGCGTGGTGGGTGATGCGCTCGACGTCCTTGGCATACGCCCAGTCGCCACCGGTGTGGTCGCCGTGCCAGTGGCTGTCCACCACGTAGCGCACGGGTTTGTCCGTCACGCCGCGCAGCAGCGCCAGCGCCTCTTCCACCAGCGCTGGCGTCAGGTGGGAGTCGTAAAGCAGCACGCCGTCGTGGAGCACCACCGCCGCGGAGTTGCTGATCGCACGCTCGGCGTCGATGGCGGCATCGGTGGGGATGAAGGCGTACACCCCATCGCCCACGGACACGATCTGGAGATCGCCGGCCGCGGCCGGCATCGCAACAGCGGCGAACAGAGTAGCGGCAAGCGCGAGGTTCACCTTGTGGGCCCTCCTGCCGCGTGATTCTAGTTAGAATCGCGCTCATGAAGCACAAGGGCTACGTGCGGCTCACCCGGCCCATGGTCCGCAAGGACGGCACTCTCGTCGCCGCGAGCTGGGACGAGGCGCTCGAACGTGCGGCCGCGGGATTTCGCAAGTACCAGGGTGAGCCGGCGACGCGGGCGTTCGGTGTGTTCAGCTGCTCCAAGGCCACGAACGAGATGAACTTCCTGGCGCAGAAGTTCACCCGTCAGGTGATGGGCAGCCACAACATCGACTCCTGCAACCGTACTTGACACGCCCCTAGCGTCGTCGGTCTGGCGACGGTATTCGGGGCGGGCGGCGGCACCAGTTCCTACGCGGAGATCGAGGACACCGACCTCATCCTGCTGTGGGGTTCGAACGCCCGCGAAACCCACCCGATCTTCTTCCATCACGTCCTGAAGGGAGTCCGCAGCGGCGCGCGCCTCTACGTGGTCGATCCGCGGCGCACCAGCTCGGCGCAATGGGCCGACCGCTGGCTCGGCCTCGACGTGGGCTCGGACATCGCCCTCGCCAACGCGGTCGGGCGCGAGATCATCGAGGCCGGGCTCGCCAACCGCAGGTTCGTGGAGAGTGCGACCTCGGACTTCGAGAAGTACCAAGCTACGGTCGAGCGCTACACCCTCGCGGAGGGCGAGCGGCTCACGGGCGTGCCCAGGGAGCTGATCCGCGAGCTGGCCCACGAGTACGCCCGCGCCGACCGCGCGCAGCTGTGCTGGACCCTCGGCATCACCGAGCACCACAACGCCGTGGACAACGTGCTGGCCCTGATCAACCTCGCGCTCCTGACCGGCCACGTGGGGCGCCTGGGCTCGGGCCTCAACCCGCTGCGCGGCCAGAACAACGTCCAGGGCGGCGGCGACATGGGGGCGATCCCCAACAAGTTCCCGGGTTTCCAGGACATCGAGGACGCCGAGCTTCGCGGCAAGTTCGAGCGGGCCTGGGGTGTCTCCCTGCCGCCGAAGAAGGGCTGGCACCTGACCCAGATGTTCGAAGCCATGGAGCACGGCGATCTGCGGGCGCTGTACGTGATCGGCGAGAACCCCTGCCAGTCCGAGGCCGACCAGAATCGCGCCGTCAAGCTGCTCGAGGGCTTGGAGCACATGGTGGTGCAGGACATCTTCCTGACCGCGACGGCCGAGATGGCCGACGTGGTCTTGCCCGCCGCCGCCGCCTGGTGCGAGAGCGAGGGCACGGTGACGAGCAGCGAGCGCCGCGTGCAGCGCGTGCGCAAGGCCCTGGAGCCGCCGGGCGAGGCGCGCCAGGACATCGACATCATCGTGGAGATGGCGCGCCGGCTGGGACGCGACTGGGGCACGCCGACGGCCGAGAGCGCCTGGAACGAGCTGCGGACGCTGTCGCCGATGCACGCCGGCATGTCCTACCCCCGCCTCGAAGCCCTGGGCGGCATCCAGTGGCCCTGCCCCGACGAGAACCACCCGGGCTCGACGCTGCTCCACGATCGGCTGTGGGAGCAGCCCGTGCGCGGTCCGCGGGCGCCCTTCGTGGCCGTGGAGTTCGAGCCGCCCGTGGACGCCCTCGACGCCGAGTTCCCGATCCGCCTCACGACCGGCCGGCGCCTCGACTCGTACAACACCGGCGTGCAGACCGCGGGCTATGCCTCGCCGCTGCGGCGCGGCGAGAGCCTGGACCTCTCGCCCGAGGACGCCAAGCGCTACGGCGTCAAGGACGGCGAGCGCGTGACGGTGCGCTCGCGGCGCGGCAGCGTGGTAACACCGGTGCGCGTCGACACCAGCCTGCGCCCGGGCCTCGCCTTCATGACCCTGCACTTCCCAGACGAGGTCTCGACCAACCAGCTCACGATCGACGCCACCGACCCGAAGTCGGGCACCGCGGAGTTCAAGGCGACGGCGATCCGCATCGAGAGAGTCGCATAGATGGATCTGTACCTCAGCCAGGCCCGGGCGACGACGGCGGAGCGCCGCGCGATCGACGCCGTGCTGGGGCCGCCCGAGGGCGGCTGGGACGGCGGGCGCCGTCGGGCCGAAAAAGACGGCCGCGTGGCGCGCGGAGGCCACGAGGCGCGCGCGCGCCGCCACCTGCTGCTGCCGGCGCTCCACGCCGCGCAGGCCCGCGCCGGCTGGATCAGCGAAGGCGCCCTAAACTACGTGTGCCAGCGCCTGACTGTGCCGCCCGCCGAGGCCTACGGGGTCGCGAGCTTTTACGGGATGTTCGCCCTCAAGAAGCGCGCCGCCCAGGTGGTCCACGTGTGCGACGACGTGGTGTGCCGCGTCAAGGGCGGCGAGGCGCTGTGCGCAGAGATGAAGACGGTCCTGGGCGCGCCCGGCGCCAAGGGCCGCGGCGGCGCCACCTGGCTGCGCAGCCCCTGCTTGGGCCTGTGCGAGCAAGCTCCGGCGGCCTTGGTCACGAAAGCCGGCCTGTCGCCCGTGGAATGCGGCATCGGCGGCGCGACGGCGGCCGGCCTCGAAGCCGCGCTCCAGGCGACACCGGCCGTTGCCGACATCCGCATCCCGCAGTTCGGCGAACAGGGCTTGCGCCTGCTGCGACGACTGGGACACGTGGATCCAACGAGTCTCGACGACTACCGCGCCCACGGCGGCTACGCGGCGCTGCGGCGCGCCTGCGAGCTGGGGCCCGACGGCGTCGTGCGCGAGGTGATCGACTCCAAGCTGATGGGCCGCGGCGGCGCCGCGTTCCCCACCGGGCGCAAGTGGGACGCGGTGGCCAAGGCGCCCGTGCGCCCGCACTACCTCGTGTGCAACGCCGACGAGTCCGAGCCGGGCACCTTCAAGGACCGCATCCTGATAGAGCAGGATCCCTTCGCGCTGCTCGAGGCGATGACGATCGCCGGCTACGCGACCGGTTGCGAGACGGGTTACCTGTACGTGCGCGGCGAGTACCCCCTGGCCGCCGAGCGGCTGGGCCACGCCATCGCGGCGGCGCGCGCGCGCGGCCTGCTGGGCGACGACGTGATGGGCCAGGGCTTCAGCTTCGACGTCGTGCTGCGGCGCGGCGCCGGCGCCTACATCTGCGGCGAGGAGACGGCGCTGTTCAACTCCATCGAGGGCTACCGTGGCGAGCCGCGCAACAAGCCGCCGTTCCCGGTGGCCTCGGGCCTGTTCTCGAAGCCCACGCTGATCAACAACGTCGAGACGCTTGTGAACGTCCTCGACGTGGTGGCGGAGTCGGGCCCGTCCTTCGCGAAGATCGGCACCGAGGGTTCGACCGGCACCAAGCTGTTCTGCGTCTCGGGCCACATCGCGCGCCCCGGCCTGTACGAGGTGCCCTTCGGCACGACGCTGCAGGCGCTCCTGGAGAAGGCGGGCGGCGTGCCGGGCGGGCGCGGGCTCAAGGCTGTGCTGCTCGGCGGTGCCGCCGGGTCCTTCGTGACGCCCGACGAGTTCGCGCTGCCCTTGACATTCGAGGGCACGCGGGCGATCGGCGCCAGCCTGGGCTCCGGTGTCGTGGTGGCCCTCGACGACTCGGTGGACGTGATGGACCTGGCGCTGCGCATCGCCGCCTTCTTCCGAGACGAGTCCTGCGGCCAGTGCGTGCCGTGCCGCGTCGGCACCGTGCGCCAGGAGGAGGCGCTGCACCGCATCGCGACGAAGCGGGCGCTCGGGTCCAAGGACGACGAAGCCGCCCTGCTGCGCGAGATCGGACAAGTGATGCGCGACGCGTCGATCTGCGGCCTCGGCCAGACCGCGGCCAGCGCCATCGCCTCGGCGGTGAGCAAGCTCGGCCTGTTGGACGCGGGGCGCGCGTGAGCCAGGTCAAGGCCCCGCTGCGCCAGGTCGAGATCACGGTGGACGACCGGAATGTCAGCGTGCCCGAGGGCACGACGCTGCTCGAGGCCTGCCGCCTCCAGGGCATCGACACCCCGACCTTGTGCTACCTCGAGAACTTGACGCCGGTGAACGTGTGCCGCGTGTGCGTGGTCGAGGTCGAGGGCGCCCGGACCCTGGTTCCGGCCTGCTCGCGGGTGGCCGAGCCGGGCATGAAAGTGAAGACCGATTCCGAGAGGGTGCGCCTGTCGCGCCGGCTGGTGCTGGAGTTCCTGGCGTCCTCGGTGGACCTGTCCACGGCACCCACGGCGCTGGCGTACGTGAAGCGCTACGACGCGCGGCCCGAGCGTTATGGGGAGCCCGCCGCCGCCACGAAGGCCGGCGAGCGCGACGACGCCGTCCCCGGCCACCATCACGCCCCGGGCAAGGCCGCGGCCACCGTGCACCAGCCCGTGAAGGTCGACAACGACCTCTACGTCCGCGACTACGCCAAGTGCATCCTCTGCTACAAGTGCGTCGAGGCCTGCGGCGAGGACGCCCAGAACACCTTCGCGATCGCCGTGGCCGGGCGCGGCTTCGACGCGCGCATCTCAACCGAGTTCGCCTCGCCGTTGCCCGACTCGGCCTGCGTCTACTGCGGCAACTGCATCGGCGTGTGCCCCACCGGCGCCCTGATGTTCAAGAGCGAGCACGACCTGCGTGCGCGCGGCGAGTGGGACGACAAGCGCCAGACCCGCACCACCACGATCTGCACCTACTGCGGCGTCGGCTGCAACCTGGAGCTGCACGTGCAGGACAACCGGATCGTCAAGGTCACGTCGCCCCTCGACCACGACGTGACGAACGGCCACCTGTGCATCAAGGGCCGCTTCGGCTGGCAGTCGGTGCAGGACCGCGAAACCGACGAGACGTAGAGCTCCCCAGGTGCCGTATGAGCTTCTTGTTCCGGCCCAGGCGCACGGCGACCCTGAAGACGCGACTCGCGGCGCAGCAGGTTCTCGACCGCGTCCGGTCCGAGATCGCACGCGCCCGCTGGGACGCGATCACGGGCGGGGAGGTCGGGGCGTCGGAGTTCCGGCTCGGCTACCACTTCGCGGCACACAAGAACCCGCAGCACTACACGATTCACGGCAGCATCGAGGACAGGGGCGACTGGCGCTTCGTCAGGCTGACGGCCGACGCGGACGTCCCGTGGATCGAGCCTTTGCTGCTCGCCTTCTGTGCGGGCCTGGCGTACCTCCCGTACTTCCTCGGCGGCGGGTCCGCCAAGGCCGGGACCGTGATCTTGACCTTCGTGGTGGCGCTGCTCGCCTTCGTCAACATCCTGTGGGTTCCCGACACCGTGATCCGCAGGGTGTGCCGGATACTGATCCGGGATCTCCAGGCCAGTTACGCGGACCCCTAGGCGGGCGTCTCCTCCACGGGCGTGACCGCGGCCTGGTCCTCTTCGCCGGTGCGGATACGGTAGACCTTCTCGACCGGCAGCACGAACACCTTGCCGTCGCCGACCTCGCCGCTGCGGGCCGAGGCCAGGATCGCCTGCACCGTGGGCTCGACGAAGTGATCGGAGACGCCGATCTCCAGGCGCACCTTCTCGCTCAGCTCCATCTTGACGGTGGTGCCGCGGTAGGTCTCGACGCGCTCGGTCTCGCCGCCGTGGCCCTGCACGCGGCTGATGGTGAGGCCGCGCACTTCGGCGCGGAACAGGGCCTCCAGTGTCGCGGGCAGCTTCTCCGGACGCACGACCGCCACCACGAGCTTCATGCGCGGCCTCCTTCGGGAAGCGCCTCTGCTACCGCCGGCGCGGGCGCCGGTTCCGGTTCGGACAGGATCAGGATCGCGCCCTCGTCGCGGGCGTAGGCCTCCTCGCCGTGCTGGCTGACGTCGAGGCCCAGGCCTTCCTCGCGCGCCCCGGCTCGCAAGGGCGAGACGAGCGCCACCAGCTTGAGCAGGACGAAGCTCATGCCGGCGCTCCAGGCGAAGGCGACCAGCACGGCGAGGAGCTGGACTGCGAGCTGGCGCGGCGCGCCGTGGAGGAGCCCGTCGGCCGGGCTGCCCCACGCCTTCGAGGCGAACACGCCAGTCAGGAGCGCGCCCAGGGTGCCGCCCAGGCCGTGGGCGGCCACCACGTCGAGGGCGTCGTCGAGACGCGTGCGCGCGCGGAGCAGCAGGCCGTAGTAGCTGGGCGCAGTGGCCAGCGCGCCGATCGCCACCGCCGAGATCGGGCTGACGAGCCCCGCCGCGGGCGTGATGGCGACTAGGCCCACCACGATCGCGGTGGCGGCGCCCACGGCCGTGACGCGGCCGCTGCGGCGCAGGTCGAACAGCGTCCAGACCACGAGGGTCGCGGCCGGCGCGAGCAAGGTGTTCAGGAAGGCGAGCGCGGCCTGGGCGTTGGCGCCCAGCGCGCTGCCGGCGTTGAAGCCGAACCAGCCGAACCACAAAAGGCCCGCGCCCAGCAGCACGAAGGGAACGTTGTGGGGCAGGATCGCCTGGCGCGCGTAGTCCTTGCGCGGGCCCAGGACCAGCGCGGCCACCAGGGCCGCCGCCGCCGCGTTTACGTGAACGACGGTGCCGCCGGCGAAGTCCAGGGCACCCAGCCTGGCCAGGAAGCCGTCGCCCCACACCCAGTGCGCGAGCGGCGCGTAGACCACGAGGCTCCACAGCGTGACGAACAGCAGGTAGGGCGCGAAGCGCATGCGCTCGACGATCGCGCCTGAGACGAGAGCGGCGGTGATGATCGCGAACGTGGCTTGGTAGGCGAGGAAGGCCAGGGCCGGGATGCTGCCCCGGGCTTCGAGACCGAGGCCGCGCAGCAGCGCGTGGTCGAGGCCCCCCAGGAAGGGGGTCCCCGGCGCGAAGGCGATCGAGTAGCCCAAAAGCGCGAAGGCGAGGCCTACGAAACCCGTGGCGGCCACACTCATCATCAGGGTGTTGAGGGCGTTCTTCGAGCGCACCAGGCCGCCGTAGAAGAAGCCGAGCGCGGGCGTCATCAGGAGCACCAGCGCTGCCGAGATCAAGACGAATGCGGTGTCGCTGCCGTTCAATGCCACCTCCGTGGAACCGAACCCTAGAAAGCAAGAAGCGTGCGCGCAGGCCAGCGGGCGAGCGAAAGGCTGCAAAACGCTGACAGGCTGCGGCTTCGGGCGCGACCCGCGCGGACAAGCTGTACCAACGACTCCGACAGGAATGTCGCGCCCGGGAGCGGGCCCGACGAAGCTGTCAGCGCTTCACCCGGAAGCGGGCCTCGTCGATGCCGTACTTGCGGGTCTTGTAGGCCAGGATGCGCTCGGTGCTGTCCAAAAGGCGCGCGGCCTTGGCCTTGTTGCCCCGCGCCGACTTGAGCGCGTCCTGGATCAGGTCCCGCTCCAGGCTCTCGACGGCCTGCTCCAGCGAGTGCCGGGGCAGGGTGCCGGACACCTCGGCGGTCTGCAGCGAGGGCGGCAGGTGGTGGGCGTGGATGACACCGCCGTCGCACAGGAGCACGGCGCGCTCCACGCAGTTCTCCAGCTCGCGTACGTTGCCCGGCCAGTGATAGGCGGTCAGCATGTCGATGGCCGTGGTGGCGAGGCGCCGCACGTCCTTGCCGTGGGCCAGCGCGTACTTCTCCACGAAGTGGTCGGCCAGGAGCAGGATGTCGGCGCGGCGCTCGCGCAGGGGCGGCAGGAAGATCGAGAAAACGTTGAGCCGGTAGTACAGGTCCTCGCGGAAGGTGCCGGCCTTGACCCCCAGCTCCAGGTCCTTGTTGGTGGCGGCGATCAGGCGCACGTCCACCTTCACGGGGTGGGTGCCGCCCAGGCGCTCGAACTCGCGCTCCTGGAGCACGCGCAGCAGCTTGATCTGGGTCGAGGGCGGCAGCTCGCCGATCTCGTCGAGGAACAGCGTGCCGCCGTGGGCGCGCTCGAAGCGGCCCTTCTTCTGCTGGCGCGCGTCGGTGAAGGCGCCCTTCTCGTAGCCGAACAGCTCGGACTCCACCAGGCTCTCGGGCAGCGCGGCGCAGCTCACCTTGACGAAGGCCTTTTCGGCGCGCGGCGAGCCGTAGTGGATGGCGTGGGCCACCATCTCCTTGCCGGTGCCCGACTCGCCGCGGATGAGCGCCGTGGTGAAGGACGGCGCCACCTGGCGGATCTGGGCGTAGACGTCCTGCATCGGACGGCTGGAGCCGATGATGTTGGACACTTCGTGGCGCTCGCGCAGCTCCTCGCGCAGGCTCATGTTCTCCTCGAGCAGCCGCTGGCGCTCCTTCTCGACCAGGGAATGGACGCGCACGGCCTGGGAGACGAGCGAGGCCACCACCTCCAGCAGCTTGGCCTCCTGCTCGTAGTGGCGCTCGCGGTCGTAGGGGAAGCCCACGCCCAGAGCACCCACGGGCTGGCTGTCCACCACGATCGGCACCGCGATGAAGCTGGTCTCGCCCTTGCGGCGCACGCCGCCCATGCGGTTCAGGAACAGCGGCTCGCGGCTGACCTGCGGCACGATCACCGGGCGCCCGCTCTGGACCACGCGGCCGGTGATGCCCTCGCCCAGCTTGTAGCGGGCGCGGCGCGCGCCGGCCACGGGCACGCCCGAGGCGGCCTCGACCACGATCTCGTCGCTCTGTGCGTCGATCAGGGCGACACTGCCGAACACCGCGCCGTGGCGCTCCTCCAGCACCTCCAGGCTGCGCGTCAGGGCCGCCCGCAGGTTGGCTGACGCCAGCACGCGGCTGATCTCGAGCAGGTCGGAGAGCCGGCGGGTCTCGGCGGGCATGGCGCCCCCAGCCTACGAAATTGTCGGACGCGCTTCAAGGCGGGACGCTGGTGTCGTAGTGCTCCTCGGTCTCGGCCTCGAAGCGGCGGTAGTTGGAGTAGAGCGTGGTGTGCCGGCGGCGCAGGCTCTTGAACACGAACATGCGGCCGGCCCAGCTGGCCGCCACCCGCTCCGGCAGCCACACGCCCTCTTCGAGCCGCCGGAAGTCCATCTCGACCTCGAGCGACTTGAGGGACGCAGCCAGGCCCAGGGCGAACTTGATGCCCTGGCTGTTCCGGATCTCGGCATGCACGATGGCGCGCTCCTGCTCGTCCACCCAGAGCCGGCCCGAAAGGGCGCGCAGGACGTGGTCGCTGTCCAGATCGCGCTTGCCGGGCCGCGGCTCGAACTCCAGCACCAGCACCGGACGAGCGCCCCGGTCCTCGCGAGCCAGGGTGCGGAAGTCGTAGCGCTCGAGGATCTGGGACAACCGCACGCCCACCTGCTCGCGGGTCACCCGGCCCTGCTGAACCTTCTGGCTGCGCTCGCGGACCTTGGCGTCCTCCTTCGCCTGGGCCTGGGCGTCGAGGGGCCGGCCCTGCTTCGAGACCTGGCGCCTCAGGGGCAGGCCCCGCAGGTAGAACACCTCGTAGCCTTCGCTCTCGCGCCTGCTCACGCGGTCCTTGGAGTCGAGGTGCTCCAAGACCTCCTCCACGTCGTAGGTATAGCGGTCGAGGGCGTCTTCGCGGGCGCGCTGGCGGCCGAGCATGGAGCGCGCGAGGGCGTTGCCCTCGGGCAAGGCCGGCTCGACGCTCTCCTGGAAGGGCGCTTCCAGCTGCAGCAGCAGTGCGACGACCGCCGCAGACATCAAAACGGGATCTGGACGCGGAACAGCGTGCGGGAAGGGTCCTCGAAGGAATCGTCGAGCGCCCAGGCCTGTTCCAGGCGCAGGAAGGCGGAGCCGGTGGCGGGCCAGCGCAGGCCGACGCCGGCGCCGCTCTTCCAGCCCGGCGCCGGCCGGCCGTGCTGCCAGACGTCCCCGCCGTCGTAGAACAAGCTTGCCCGCGGCAGGCCCGGGCCGAGCTCGTACCCGTATTCCGCATTCGCGACCAGCATGCGGTCGCCCGGGTAGGCGCCCAGCGGGTACGCGCGCAGCGTGCCGATGCCCCCCAGGGCGAAGCGCTTCTGGATCGGCAGGTCGCTGCCGCGGCCGGCGAGCAGCCGGGCGTCGAGATGGTGACGCGTGCCCAGGATGCGCCGCGCGCGCACCACGCCGACGAAGCGCGTGAACGCGAAGTCGCCACCCAGGCCGTCGCCGGCTCTCTCGAGTGTCGCCTCGACGCGCAGGGCGTGGGGCGGGGCCGTGGCGGCGCCGAACAGGCTGGGCAAGAGGCGGCTCTGGCGCTCGACATCGGGGTCGTCGAACAGCGCACGCGTCTCGAAGCGCAGCGTGCCGACGAGCGAGCGCATGTCCCCCTCGTCCACCGCGGGGTTGCGCTCCTCGGCGTCCTGGGTCACGGGCAGACTCCGGTAACGATCGGCCCGGTAGTTCAGCCCGACCTGGGCTCGCGGGTCGAGGCGCACGAGCAGGAGCGCCTCGTTGCCACGCCGCGCGTAGTAGCGGCTGAAGCTGTCGCTCCAGATCGCCTCGCCTGGCGCCTCGTCGAGGCTTTGGCCGCGCCAGGCGTCGTCGCTGTCCGTGACGTCGTGGTGCTCGTAGCCGAGCACCAGACGGTCCCCGGCGAAGAACGGCCGCTCGACGCCTGCGTGCCAGCGCCAGTCGTCGCTGCCGCTGGCGTACGCGGCGCGGGCCCAGGCGCGGGTGTGGTTGTAGTGGCTGCGGTCGAACAGCGTCAGCTCGACACCGAGCGGCTGCGTCCAGCCGTCCACGCGGTTCTTGCGTCCCGCGCCGGAGAACGCCGACACGGACAGCGCGAGGCTGGCGCGGCGCGCCTGGGGCTCGAGGACCAGGCGCGCGCCCGCGTCGCTCGTCTCGATCCGGTGCTCGCCGCGCGCGAGCGCGCCGCCCGAGGCGTCCTCCAGGCGGTCCCAGGCGCCCTGGATGTCGCTCTCGCGCAGCACGCCCCCCGGCCGCAGGCCCGCCTCGCGCACCACGCGCGCGGCCGCTTTCGTCGCGAGGCCGCTGGTCGCCACCTCGAGCAGGTGCCCTTCGTCCACGCGCAGGCGCAGCGTGCCGGTGCCTGCGTCGAAGTCGCCGGTCACGCGGGCCGCCACGAAGCCGTCGATGTGATAGCGCTCCTCGAGGGTCTTGGCCACGGCCTCGGGCGTGCGCCGCAGCGCCGCTCCGGGCGAAAGGCGCACGATCTTCTGGATCTTCTCGGGGGAGTACGCCTGGGCGCCCGGCGCCTCGATGGCGCGCACGAGCGGTGCCTCGTCTGCGGCCGCGGCGGCGGCCAGGATCAGCAGCGCAGCGAGGACGCCCACCGCGGCATCTTAGTTCTCCCTGCGCAGCATCACCATCGGCTCGAAGCCGCGGCCGGCCAGGCGCACCGCCACGTCGAAGCCGCTGGGCGCGGCCTTCTCCACGCGCACCACCTCGCCTTGCAGGGCCAGTGCGGACCCCGCACCCGGCCGGATCACCACGCTGACGCGGCTGCCGACGGGCACGTCGCGGTCCAGGCTGACCAGCAGGCCGCCCTTCGATACGTTGCGCGCCCGCGCGTCGCCGGATCCGGCCGGAGCCGGGGCCTGGATCTCGACCGGCTGGTCCGTGGGCAGGCGCTCGTGGCGGCGCCGATCGGCCTGCGCCAGGGTGATGCGGTTCTTGCCCGCGGCCTTGCTGCGATACAGGCCCTCGTCGGCGCGCTGGATCAGGTCCTCGACGCCGTCGGCGTCCTCGGGGAACGACGCGACGCCGCCCGAGGCGGTGACCTTGGGACCGCCGCGGCGGCGCTTGAAGGTCTCTGCGATGCGCAGGCGGATGCGCTCGGCCACGATGCTGGCCCCGGCCTTGGGCGTGTCGGGCAGGATCACGGCGAACTCCTCGCCCCCGTAGCGCGCGGCCACGTCGATCTCGCGCAACGTCTCCTTGACCAGGCCCGCGGCCTTCATCAGGACCTTGTCGCCCTCCAGGTGGCCGCGGGTGTCGTTGAGCTTCTTGAAGTCGTCGAGGTCGAACATGGCCAGGGACAGGGTGAGGCCGTGGCGCTTGGAGCGGTGCAGCTCGCGGCGCAGGGCCTGCAGGAAGTAGGCGTGGTTGTAGAGGCCGGTCAGGCCGTCGCTGATGGCGGAGCGCTCGGTGCGCTGGTAGATCGCGATCTCGATCACCTTGGGGTTCTTGAGCTCGCGGTTCAGGTTCACGAAATAGTCGAGCAGCGCCACGCGCAGCCCCACGTCGCGGTGGAGCTCCCGCTGCAGGCGCTCGCGGTGGGCCCGGATCCGCTTCCAGTGGCGCTGGGCCTCGCGCTCGCTGAAGCTCAGGTGGGTCAGGATGTAGAGGATCGACGCATAGAGCGGGCCGAAGTCCTTCTGCTTCTCGAAGCGCTCCAGCAGCTTCTCTTCGTGGGGCGGGTCGGCCTCCAGGAGCTCCAAGAGCGACTGGCGGAAGGCGATCGGATCCTGGATCGCCGTTTTCTTGCGGCTCATCGACGCACGCTACCGTTTCCGGAGGGAGAACGGAAGGATAAGATAGGCGGGCCGCGGGCGCAAAGCCCGCGGCACTCCTCCATGCTGGCCACCGCCCTCGCCCTCTTCCTCTCCGGCGCCGACGTCGTGTTCGAACAGACGACCGAGGTCCAGGCTCCCGGCTCGCCGGCCGGCGCGGGGGTCAAGACGCGGGTCTACTACTCGGGCCGGCGCATGCGCCTGGAGGCCGCCGGCGAAGGCGGCCCCGCCCTGATCCTGCGCCTCGACGACGGGCGCGCGCTGCGTCTCGACCCGGCGCGAAAGCTGGCGGTCGAGCTGGACCTCGTGCGCCTCAAGGCACGGGCGCGCGACGACATGGCGATGGCGGGCGACCTGATGGGCGCCCACGACGCGCGGCCGCGCACCATGCGGCTGCCGAAGGCGTTGACGCTTCTGGGCTACACGTGTCAGGGCTATCGGATCGCGGCGGGACCCACGACGCTGGACGTGTACGTGAGCGAAGAGCTGCCCGTGGGCATGGAACGCTTCACCGAGTTCCTGGAGTGGAGCGGCGCCGAGGCGTCCCTGGGCCCGATCGTGTCGGCCCTGCGCGCGATCAAGGGCTTCCCGCTCGAGACCCGCTCGCGGGTGCTGGTGCTGGGCTCGCCCCAGGAGACGCGCACCAGTGTGACGCGGGTCGAGGTGCGGCCGTTGGCGCCGGCGCTGTTCGAGGCGCCGAGAGGCTTCCGCGTGGTGCGCGAGCGCGATACCGAAAGGGAGGACGTGCCATGAGGATGCTGCTGCTCGTGGTCGGCAACGCGGTGGCGCTGCTCGCCACCACCATCGTGCCCGGCATCCGCTTCACCGGCAGCTGGCTGACGCTGCTCGCGGCGGGTGTGGTGTTCGGCCTGTTCAACCTGATCGTGCGGCCGATCGCGACGTTCCTGTCCCTGCCTTTCCTGCTGCTGACCCTGGGCCTGTTCTACTTCGTGCTCAACGGCATCCTGCTGTGGCTAGCGGGCAAGGTGGTGCCGGGCTACGACGTCTCGGGCCTGTGGGCCGGCATGCTGGGCGCGATCGTGCTCTCGATCACGAGCTGGGCCTTCGGCGCGCTGTTCCTGCCAGAGAAAAAGTAGATTCGCGACCTCGAGCGCCTGCTTCTCCTGGCCGTGCTCGCCGCGGGCGTTGCGGCGCTCCTGCTCGTCGCGCGCAACGACCTGCCTCCGCTGCAACGGCCGTGGAGCTTCGGCCTGGTGTTCTGGGGCTGGTTCGCACTGGCCTACGCCGTGCTTCTGGGCGGCGCCTTCGCCGCCGTGGCGCTCGCCGCGCGTCTGTTGCGCGCGCCGCGGCTGCTGCGCCTGCTTCCCGCGTTCGTGGCTCTCGGCTTCCTGGGCAGCGTGCTCCTCCAGAACTCGCGGGCTCTGCGGGGCCTCGTTTCGCTCTCCGGCCCCTGGAGGTTCCGCGTGCTCGCCCCGGTGGCGCTGGGCCTGCTCACCCTGGGCCTGGTGGCGATCGCGCTCGATCGGCGCAGGACGCAGCGCGGCGTCTTTGCCGTGGCGAGCTTGCTGACGGCCGCCGCCCTGCTGCCGCCACGGCCCGCGGCCGGCGCCGCCGCGCCCGTGCCGCCCCGCATCTCCGGAGAGCGCGTGCTGCTGATCGGCCTCGATGGCGGCGACTGGCGCTACCTCGACGCCCTGATGGCGCAGGGCGAGTTGCCGCGGCTCGCGGCCTTGAAGGCACGCGGGGCCTGGGGCCCGCTGCGCACGTTCCGGCCCACGCTTTCCCCGGCGATCTGGACCACGATCGCGACCGGCCGCCGCGTCGAGGACCACGGCGTCCACGACTTCAACTACCGGCGCCTGCTGGGCGTGGGCCAACCTTACCCCGAGCTGCGGGCGATCCGGGGGGTGGGCTTCCCCTGGCTGGAGGATGCCCTGCGCGCGCAGCGGCAGATCCGGAGCGCCCCGATCAGCAGCGTGGTGCGCCGCGTGCCTGCCTTCTGGGACATCGCCGCCGCGCGCTCCTCGCCGGTCGCGATCCTGAACTGGTGGGCCACCTGGCCGGCAGAGCCCGTGCCGGGCCACATGCTGAGCGAGCGCGCCTACCATGCCTTCGCAGGCCTGGGCGACGAGCCGGGCCTGGTGTTCCCGCAGAGCCTGGAGCCCGAGCTGCGCCGCCTGGCGCAGCAGCCCGAAGGCGTGAGCTACGAGGACGCGCGACGCTTCACCGACATCACAGCCGAGGAATGGGGCGTCCGCGAACGCGTGCTGTCGGTCAACCGCGGCGCCCTGCGTCAGGAGCTCGCCTATTACCTCTCGCTCTTCGAGACCACACGGCGCGTCTCGCTGCGCCTGATGCAGGAGGGTCGCCGGGCGTTCGGAGCGCCCGCCGACCAGCTGGTCCTGTTCCGGCTGGTGGACATGGCCTGCCATGCCGCGCTGCTCGAGTCCGAGCTGCTGCCACGGGTCTTCCCGGCGGCGGATCCTCCCGCGGCCGGGTCGCGAAGCTCGCCGCGCGCGGTCAGCGAGGCTTACCGTGCCGTGGACCGCGTCATCGGCGAGCTGGTCGAGGAGTTCGGCGAGGGCCACGTGATCGTGGTCTCGGACCACGGCTTCGACGTCGAGTGGAAAGAGGGCCGTGTGCTGGCCCACCACAACCGCGCTCCCGACGGGGTCTTCCTCGCGGCAGGGCCGGCGATCAGGCCGGGGCGTGTCGACGAGCTGACGGTCTTCGACGTGCTGCCGATCCTGCTGTACCTGAAGGGCTGGCCCACGGCCGAGGATTTTCCCGGCACGCTGCCCCGGAGGCTGTTCCGGGTCGAGCGTCTCGAGGCGTCCCCACCCCAGCGCATCGCGTCCCATGGCAGCCGCGAGGCGCCGTCGCTCGAGGACGCGGGCAGCGGCGCAGTGGACGCAGAGATCGAGGAGCGTCTGCGCGCCCTGGGTTACGTAGAGTGAACGGAGGATCGATGGAGAGGATCTCGTGGCTGGCTCTCGCGCTGGCGCTGCCCGCCGCAGGCCAGGCGGCTTTTCCCGGACAGCACGCCGAGCCGCCCGCTGAGTGGCGATACCCGGTGTGGCCGAAGGGATGCCATGCCCTGAAGGCCGCGGAGCGCGTCGCCTGCCTGGACTTCGTCGCGGGCGATTTCGGCAGCCTGGCCCGCTACGCCGCGGCCAACGCCGCGCTGCCGCCGGCTCGGCCCGATGCGCCGCGCGTGGTGTTCTTCGGCGACTCCATCACCGACGACTGGTCGCGGCCGCACGCAGGGGGCTTCTTCCCCGGCCGCCCCTACGTGAACCGCGGCATCGGCGGGCAGACCACCGCCCAGATGCTGCTGCGCTTCCGCGCCGACGTGATCGCCCTGCGGCCGCGCGCCGTGGTCATCCTCGCCGGCACCAACGATGTCGCGGGCAACGCCGGCCCGGTGACCCTGGAGAACGTCCAGGACAACCTGGCGAGCATGGCCGAGCTGGCCCGGCTCCATGGCATCCGCGTGGTGCTGGCCTCGCTGCTTCCGGTCTCGGACGACAAGCGGGATGCGGCGGGCCAGCCCCTGCTGCAGTCGCAGGAGCGCTCCCCGGCCGCGATCGCGGCGCTGAGCGCGTGGCTTTCGAAGTACGCGGCGCGCTCCGGCCACGTCTATCTCGACTACGCCGGCGCCATGGCCGACCCGCAGGGCCGCCTGCGCGCGGAACTGAGCCACGACGGCCTGCACCCCAGCGCCGCAGGCTACGCCGTGATGGCTCCCCTGGCCGAGGCGGCCATCGCGAAGGCGCTCAGCGCGGCGCGCTAGAGCCGCGCGGCGATCGCCTCGGCGATCTCGGTGGTGCCGTGGGTCCCGCCCAGGTCGCGGGTCAGGACCCGGCCCTCGGCCAGTACGGCAACCACGCTGCGCCGCACACGCTGGGCCGCCTCCAGCTCGTGAAGGTGGTCGAGCATCATGGCCGCCGACAGGATGAGTGCCATGGGGTTCGCCATGTTCTTGCCCGCGATGTCGGGGGCCGAGCCGTGCACGGCCTCGAAGACCGCGCCGTGCTCGCCGATGTTGGCGCCGGGCGCCAAGCCCAGGCCGCCGATGAAGCCGGCGCACAGGTCGGACACGATGTCGCCGTACAGGTTCTCGAGCAGCAGCATGTCGAAGCGCGTGGGGTCGAGGACGAGCTGCATGCAGCAGTTGTCCACGATGATCTCGTCGTAGGTCACCTCGGGGTACTGCTTCGCGATGCGGCGGCAGCAGTCCAGGAACAGGCCGTCGGACAGCTTCATGATGTTGGCCTTGTGGACCGCGGTCACGCGCTTTCTGGAGTGGGTGCGCGCGTACTCGAAGGCGAAAGCGGCGATGCGGGTGGAGGCCTTCTCGGTGATGATCTTGATCGACTCCACGACGCCGGGCACCACCACGTGCTCGAGGCCGCTGTACAGGTCCTCGGTGTTCTCCCGCACCACCACCAGGTCGACGTCGGTGTAGCGGCTCTTGACGCCGGGCAGGGTCTTGACCGGCCGCAGGTTCGCGTAGAGATCGAGCTGCTTGCGCAGGTCCACGTTGACCGAACGGTGGCCGCCCGCCACGGGCGTCTCGGTCGGCCCCTTCAGCGCGACCTTGTGGCGCCGGATGGACTCGAGGGTCCGCGGCGGCAGCGGCGTGCCGTGCTCGCCGATGGCGGAGAGTCCGGCGGGCTCGGTCTCCCACTCGAAGTCGACCCCGGTCGCCGACAGCACCCGCACCGCGGCCGCCACCACCTCGGGGCCGATGCCGTCGCCGGGGATCAGGGTGACCGCGTAGCGGCTCATGTGACCTGTCTCTCCTTCAGTATCGCCAGGACTTCCTCGGGGCTGCGCGCCCGCACCAGGATGCCCAGGTCCTCGGCGCGCGCCTTGCCGCGCGCGACCACGGTCCGGGACAGCCAGTCGAGCAGGCCGTCCCAGTAGTCGTCGTCCGCCACCAGGATCACGGGGAAGGGCTGGATCTTCGTGGTCTGGATCAGCGTCAGGGCCTCGAACAGCTCGTCGAGGGTGCCGAAGCCGCCGGGCAGGATCACGAAGGCCCGGCTGTACTTCACGAACATGACCTTGCGCACGAAGAAATACCGGAAGCTCACGACCTTGGTCAGGTAGGGGTTGGGCCGCGGCTCGTAGGGCAGCTCGATGGCCAGGCCGATCGAGTTGCCGTTCGCCTCCAGGGCGCCCTTGTTGGCCCCCTCCATGGAGCCGGGGCCGCCACCGGTGATGACCGTGTAGCCAGCCGTGGCCAGCGCGCCGCCCATCCGCTCGGCCCGAGCGTAGTCCGGTGTCCCGGGCCGGCTGCTGGAGGAACCGAAGACCGCGACGCCGCGCTCGATCTGGGCCAGGGTCTCGAAGCCGTCCACGAACTCGCCCAGGATCCGGAACATCCGCCAGCTGTCGCGAGCCGACAGCTCGATCTGGAGCATGGGGTCGCGCGTCTCGGCCAAGCCTTTTTCCTTCAAGGGCTTCCGATCCTAGCTCAGCGTGGGCTACCCGCCAAACGGGAACCTTTCCCCGGCCTCGGGCGTTACCCCTGCGGCCAGAGAATGTGCAGGGTGTGTGTTCCAATGCCGGCGTGGACGCGACGGACCGCGAGCTCATGCAGCGCCTGGCGCGGGGCGAGCGCGAAGCCCTGCAGCCCCTCATGCAGCGCCACTACCGCCGCGTCTACCGGATCGCCCTCGCCTACCTGCGCAACCCGGACGACGCGCTCGACGCCGTGCAGGAGACCTTCGTGAAGGCCTTCGAGCACGCCGCGCGCTGGAACCCGGCGGCGGAGGTCGCGCCCTGGCTCACCCGCATCGCGGTGAACCAGTCGATCGACCGCTATCGGCGCGAGCGCCGGCGCCAACAGACCATGACGCCGCTCCTGGACGGCGACCACCACGAGAGCCTGGGCAGCGGCGAAGCCTCGCCCGAGGACCGCGCCCGCGGCGCGCAGCTCCGGGCGCGCCTCGACCGGGCGCTGCGCTGCCTGCCCGAGCGCCAGCGCGCCGTGTTCGTCCTGAGGCACTATGAGGAGCGCAGCCTCGACGAGATCGCCCAGGTCCTCGGGGTGCGTCTGGGAACGGTGAAGAGCAGCCTGCATCGCGCCACGCACGAGCTGCGCCGCCGCCTGCAGGGGGTGCTGGCGTGAGCCTGCGCTCCTGGCTCCACGAACGCTGGCGCACGCGCGTGACGCTGCTGGCGTCCGGCTGCCTCGACGGCGCCGAGCGTGAGCGCGCGGAGGCCCATCTCGAAGCCTGCGCGGCCTGCCGGAGCGAGCACGAAGAGCTGCGGCGCCTGGTCGAGGCCGTGGCTCAGGACGAGGCACGCTCCGCGGAACCACCGCTGGCCGTGGAGTTCCTGGTGACCCGCGTAGAGGCACGCCTCGACGCCATGGTTCGCTCGCGTCCCTGGCGCTGGGGCTGGGCGGCCGCGGGCCTGGGCATCGCCGTTCTGGTGGCGCCCCTCGTGACGCGCATCACGGGCCGGGCGGTCGAGAGCGCGCGCCGGGAGTCCGCAGCGCCCGCCGTGGCTGTCGGCATGGACGACGCGGCGCTGCAGCGTCTCGAACGCACTCTCGCGCGCGAACAGGCGGTCCGCTACCTGGCCGAGGCCGGGGACGTGCTGGTGAACCTGAGCGCCGATCCGCGGCCCTGCCCGAGGAAGCACGCCCACGTCGAGGTGGCCGCCGAGGCCGAACGCAGCCGCGAGCTCCTGGCGCGCCGCGCGCTGCTCGTAGACCTCGAGTCGGATGCCCTGGCGCCGGCCAAGGACCTGCTCCTGGACGTGGACAACGTGCTGCGCGAGGTCGCGTCACTCACCAGCTGCTCCGGCCGCGAGGACCTGGAGCGCGTGCGCCGCGAGATGGAGGACAGGCGCCTGCTGATGAAGGTGCGCCTGCTCAGCCGGGAGCTTCTGTCGTGAAGGACTTCGCCCTGGTCCTGGCGCTCTCGCTGTTGTGGAACAGCGACGAGGAGCGCCTGCGCAGCGCCAAGGCGCTGGTCTTCGACCGCCAGTACGTCGAGGCGCGCGCGGCCTGGCAGGAGATCCTGCACGGCTCCTCGGGCGAGCAGGCGGCCCTGGCGGCCTATTGGGTGGCGCGCTGCAGCGAGCATCTCAAGCAGGACGCGCGCGCGCTCGAGGAGTACCAGGGCTTCCTCGAACGCAAGCCCAGGGATGCCGCCCTGGTGGCCGAGGCGCGCACCAGCCGCATCGCGATCGCCGCGCGCTTGTACCGCAACGGGCAGAAGCAGTACCTGCCCGTGGTCCAAGGCGCCCTGGCGGATCCGGCTCGCGACGTGCGCACCTTCGCCGCGTTCCGTCTGGCCGAGCTGGCCCGGCCGGCGGCGAACGAGGCGGTTCCCGTGTTGAAGCGCATCGTGGCGGAAGAGAAGGACGCCGAGCTGGTGGGGCGCGCCAAGCTGCTGCTGCTGGCTCTCGATCCCCAGGCCCTGACGCCCGCTCCGGCGGCGGCGCGTCCGTCCCCGGGGTCCGGACCGAAGCCCGGCGCGGGCGGCGTGCGCTGGCTGCGCGTGCGGGTGTTCGAGGGCGTGGGCGACAAGCCCACGGTCTCGGTGAACCTGCCGGTGAGCCTGGCGGAGTTCGCGTTCAAGAGCCTGCCCGAGGACGCCAAGCGCGAGCTGAAGGAGCAGGGCTACGACGCCGAGAACTTCTGGCAGCGGCTGAAGGAGCTCGGTCCCACCGAGATCCTCACGGTCGAGGGCAAGGACGGGGAGAAGGTCCAGATCTGGATCGAGTAGGCGCGCGGGCCTGTGGCATCATGCCCCGGCATGAAGCACCACAGCCGGCTGCTGGGCGCCCTGGTGCGGCGCCCCGACCGCGTCGGGGCCGTGGTGCCCAGCTCGCAAGAGCTGGCTGAGCTCGTCACCGCGGACCTGGGCCTCCACGAGGCCGAGACCGTGGTCGAGTTCGGCGCCGGCACCGGCGTGTTCACGCGCCTGATCGGCGAGCGCGTGAAGGGCGGCGCCCTGGTGCTGGCCTTCGAGATCGACCCGCGGCTGGCGGCAGAGCTGCGGGGCGAGATCCCCGGCGTCACGATCGTCAACGACAGCGCCGAGCGCGTGGTCGAGCACCTGCGCGGGGCGGGGCGAGAGAGCGCCGACTGTATCGTCTCAGGCCTGCCCTGGGCGCTGTTCTCGTCGGAGCTGCAGAAGCGCCTGCTGGGCGCCGTGGTGGCGGCGCTCAAGCCGGGCGGGCGCTTCGCGACCTTCGCCTACATCCCCGCCGCCTGGCTGCCCACGGGTCGGCGCTTCCGGCGCCTGCTCCACGGCTACTTCCCCCACGTCGACACCACCCACGTGGTCTGGCGGAATTTCCCGCCGGCCTTCGTCTACCGCTGCACGCGCTGACCGGGGCGCCGCGCGCGCCGGCTACGACGGCGGCGCGAAGTAGCCGAGCTTGTGGCGGACCAGCAGCTCGGGGCGGTCCGCGACCCTCACCACGATGCGGCGCCACTTGCCGTCCTTGCGCCTGTTCGACGATACGTAGCCAAGGTTGTACTGGGTGCGCAGTTCCTCGGCGATGCGCTCGTAGACCGTGTCGAGCTCGCTCAGGGAGTTGGGGAAGAACACCTGGCCGCCGGTGTCGCGGGTGAGGGTGGTCAGCAGGTGGATCGCCTGGCTGAACTCCAGGCGGTCGCGGTCGCCCGGCCGGTTGGGCCGCAGGCTGATCGCGTAGACGGCGATCTCGGTCTTCTTGGCCAAATCCATGACCTGGTCGTCCTTCACGAGCGATGCGGTGTCCTCGCCGTCGGAGAGCAACACGATGGCGCGCCGCCGCAGCTCGCCTGCCTTCTTCTGCCGGGCCAGGTCGCGCAGCGCGACGTACAGGGTGTTGTACAGTGCGGTCGGCCCCGAGGCCTGGGTGCGGCGAATGGCGGCCTCGAGCAGGGCGTGGTCGTTCGTGTAGTCCTGGAGCACGGTGGTGCGCTCGTTGAACTGGGTCACCTGGGCCAGGTCCTGCGCGCGCAGCGTCTTCACGAAGCGCGTGGCCGCGTCCTGGGCGTTCTGCAGCTTCTCGTCCATGGAGGCCGACACGTCCAGCAGCAGCGCCAGCGAGATCGGCAGGTTCTCGTGGGTGAACAGGCTCAGGTCCTGGCGCACGCCGTCCTCGTACACGGCGAAGCCCGGCGCCGTGAGGTCGGTGATGTAGCGGCTGCGCGTGTCGGTCACCGACACGTTGAGGTTGATCACCTCGATGGTCGCCTCGAAGGTCGGCGGCTGCTGCGGCCGCGGCGCCTGGGCCGCGGCCAGGGCGCCCAGGGCGAGCAGCGCCACGATCGGAGGCAGGAGCCCGAGGCGGCGCGGCATCGCTACTTGGCGACGGCGCCCACGCGCACGTCGAGGCCGGGACGCGACACCTGCACCTCGAGCTTGCGATCTTTGAGGCCGGCCGGCGTCTCGTAGGTCAGGCGCAGGGCGGGCTGCAGGTCGCGGGCCAGGCCCGGCAGGGTCTTGATAGCGCCCATGGCGGTGAGGGCGCGCAGCACGCGGCCGCCGGGCTCCTTGGTCAGGTGCTGCATCACGTAGTCGTAGCTGGTGCGGTTCTCGAAGCTGGCCTGGCCCTCGTCGAAAGCGAAGAACAGGAACAGGTCGGCGTTCTTCCCGGCCTCCTCCACCACCCGATAGCGGTCGCGGCTCGAGAGCTCCGTGCTGTTGCCGGTGACGGCCACCACGGCCAGGCGTTCGCCTTCGCGCTTTTTCAGCTCCCGGGTGACCTCGGAGAGGGCGTCCAGCAGGGTGTTGCCGCCCTGGGGCACCACGCGCCGCAGCGCGGCCGGCGCGGCGCCGCGGTCCTCGGTCACCTCCAGGAGCTTGCGCGGGCGGTCCCCGGTGACCCAGAGCGCGTAGCGCGCGCCCTGGGGCAGCGCCTGGACCAGGGCCGTGACGGCGTCCACCAGGTGCAGCCGGTAGATCGAAGACAGCTCCTGGCTCGAGTCCACCAGGATCGCCACCGTCAGCGGCCGCTCGTCCTTTGCGATACCCACGACGTCGCGGACCACTCCGTTCTCGACCAGGGCGATCGCGTCGGGCGCCAGGTCGGTGACGCTGCGGCCCTCGCCATCGGTGACTACGACGGATACGCTGCGGGTCTCGAGGACGGCGGGCGCCGGCACGGACTGGAGCAGCAGCAGCGCAGCGAGAGCGGCCGTCATAAGATCGAACCTATCATATGAAGCCGCGCGCCCGCGTGATCACAATCAGCGATTCCGTGACGGCCGGACGCCGCGCCGACGCCTCCGGGCCCGAGGCGCAGCGCCTGCTGCGCGAGGCCGGCTTCGAGGTGGACGCGCCGCTCGTGGTCCCCGACGAGCGCCGGCGAATCGCGGACGCCATCCGCGCCGCGGCCCGGGATGCGGGCCTGGTGGTGACCACGGGCGGCACGGGCCTGGCGCCGCGGGACCTGACGCCCGAAGCCACCCTCGACGCGATCGAGCGCGAGGCGCCGGGCCTGGCGGAGCTGCTGCGCCAGGCGAGCCTCGCGGAGACGCCGATGGCGGCGCTGTCCCGGGGCCGCGCGGGGATCCTGGGCGGCTGCCTGGTCGTGAACCTGCCCGGCAGCCCCAAGGGCGTGCGCGCGGGCCTCGCCGCCCTCATCCCCCTGCTGCCCCACGCATTGGATCTGCTCGCGGGGCGCACCGGGCATTCGTGACAGCGCCCGCCTGCTTGACGCCCTTCTGCCGCGCTCCTAAGATCCCCGCGCAATCCTCATCCCATGGCGGAGCCCTCCTAGCGTGAGTCCGTTCGTCTTTCTCATCCCGCTCCTTCCCCTGCTCGGATTCCTGTTCAACTTCACGGTCGGCGTGCGCGTGCTCACCCGGCGCGGCGCCCACGGGGACGGCCATGGCGACACCCACGCCGCCCCGTCCAAGCTCGTGGGACTCGTGGCCTGCGGATCGGTGCTGCTGTCGTTCCTGCTTTCCGTCGCGGCGGTGGTGAAGGCGCAGGCCCTGCCCGATCACACGCTGGTCGAGACGCTGTGGACCTGGCTGCCCGGCGGGACCGCCGAGACCCTGGTCCAGGGAGCCCCGGGGGCCGCGTCCTTCGCCGTAGACTGGGCCTACCAGGTGGACCCGCTGTCCTCGGTGATGCTGCTGGTCGTCACCTTCGTGGGCTTCCTGATCCACGTCTATTCGACCGGCTACATGGCTCACGACCCCGGCTACGCCCGCTACATGGCGTACCTCAACCTCTTCATGTTCGCCATGCTCACGCTGGTGCTGGGGGCGAACTACGCGGTGCTGTTCGTGGGCTGGGAAGGTGTGGGCCTCTGCTCCTACCTGCTGATCGGTTTCTGGTTCGACAAGCAGAGCGCCTCGGACGCCGGCAAGAAGGCGTTCATCGTGAACCGCATCGGTGACGCGTTCTTCATCCTGGGCATGTTCATGGTGTTCCAGGCCTTCGGCAGCCTGGATTTCCGCAGCATCTCCCTGGCGGCGGCCCACCTGCCCGTCGAGCATGCCTGGACCACGCCCCTGACGCTGGCGTGCCTGTTGCTGTTTCTCGGGGCGTGCGGCAAGAGCGCCCAGATTCCGCTCTACGTCTGGCTGCCCGACGCCATGGAGGGCCCGACGCCCGTTTCGGCCCTGATCCACGCGGCCACCATGGTCACGGCCGGCGTCTACATGGTGGCGCGCTCCTCGGCGCTGTACCTCCACGCGCCGAACGCGTTGCTCGTGGTGGCGCTGGTGGGGGCGTTCACGGCCGTGTTCGCGGCGTCCATCGGCCTGGTCCAGAACGACATCAAGCGCGTGCTGGCTTACTCGACGGTGAGCCAGCTGGGCTACATGTTCCTGGCCTGCGGTGTCGGCGCCTTCGCCGCCGGCGTGTTCCACCTGGCGACCCACGCCTTCTTCAAGGCGCTGCTGTTCCTCGGCTCGGGATCCGTGATCCACGGCATGTCGGGCGAGCAGGACATGCGCCGCATGGGCGGCCTGCGGACGAAGATGCCGGTCACACACCTGACGATGTTCGTCGGCTGCCTTGCGATCGCCGGCGTCCCGTTCCTGGCGGGCTTCTTCAGCAAGGACGAGATCCTGTGGTCAGCGTACAAGATCGGCGGCTACGGCCAGCTGGTCTGGGGCATCGGCTTCGTGACCGCTGGCATGACGGCGTTCTACATGTTCCGGTTGTTCTACATGACGTTCCACGGCGAGTTCCGGGGCACGCCCGAGCAGGCGCACCACGTCCACGAATCGCCCGCCTCGATGACGATCCCGCTGCGCGTGCTGGCGCTCGGTTCGATCGTGGTGGGCTTCCTGGGCATCCCGCATGTCCTGGACTTCTTCCATCTCGGCAATCGCTTCGAGATGTTCCTGGAGCCGGTCTTCGAACCGGCCCACCACGCGCTGGAGGATGTCTTCACTGCCACGGCGCCGGGCGCCTCCGTGGAGTGGACGCTGATGGGGGCGAGCGTCGCCATCGCCGTCCTGGGCATCCTGCTGGCGCGGCACTTCTACAAGCAGCGCCCCGAGATCGCGGACCGGCTGGCCGCCAGCTTCGCCACGCCCCATCGCGTGCTGACGCACAAGTACTACGTGGACGAGCTGTACGGCGCCGTGTTCGTGCGCGGCCTGGCCCTGGGTGGCGGGCGGCTCCTGCACCAAAGCGACCGCTATCTCGTCGACGGCGGCGACGGCGAGCTGCGACCGGGGTTCGGCGTCAACGGCCTGGCCTGGCTCTGCCGCGACATGGTCGCGCGTTTCTCGAACTTCTGGGACCGCTGGGTCGTGGACGGCGGGCTCACCAAGCTCCCGCCCCTCGTGCTGGAGAACCTGAGCTACGTGTTCCGGGCCGTGCAGAACGGCCTGGTGCAGAACTACGCCCTGGCCATGTTCATCGGCATCTTCCTGCTCATCGCCATGAGCTTCGTGGTCCGGATCTAGGAGCGTCCCCGCATGGATTTCGGCGGCCATCTTCTCAGCGTCATCACCTTCACCCCGCTCCTGGGGGCGGTCCTGTTGCTGCTCCCGCTCTTCAGGGGCAAGGACGACGCGGTGCGCTGGTTCGCCAACGCCGTGGGTCTAGCCGGCTTCCTGGTCAGCCTTCCGCTGTGGACGCACTTCGATCGCACGCAGGCCGATCCGCAGTTCCAGTTCGTCGAGGAGCTGCCCTGGATCCCCTCGATCGGCGTCAGCTACAAGCTCGGCGTCGACGGGATCTCGGCGCTGCTGATCCTGCTCACGACACTGCTGGGCACGATCGCGATCCTGAGCTCGTGGAACGCGATCCAGGAGCGCGTGCGCCAGTACTACGTGTTCCTGCTGCTGCTGCAGACCGGCATGCTGGGCGTGTTCTGCGCCCTGGACATGTTCCTGTTCTACGTGTTCTGGGAGGTGATGCTGGTCCCGATGTACTTCCTGATCGGGATCTGGGGCGGCGCGCGCCGGCTGTACGCGGCCATCAAGTTCTTCCTGTACACGCTGGTGGGCTCGGTGGTGATGCTGCTCGGCATCCTCGCCCTCTACTTCCATTCGCGGAAGCTGCCGGGGTTCGAAACGACGGGCACCTTCGACGTCACGAAGTGGTTCGAGATGGGGATCCCGCCCGAACTGCAGTTCTGGGTGTTCCTGGCCTTCTTCCTGGGCTTCGCGATCAAGGTGCCCATGTTCCCGTTCCACACTTGGCTGCCCGACGCCCACGTCGAGGCGCCCACGGCGGGCTCGGTGATCCTGGCCGGGGTACTGCTGAAGATGGGCACCTACGGCTTCGTGCGCTTCTCGCTGCCGCTCCTGCCCGACGCGATCTTCGCGCCGCTGTTCGGGCTCACCATCCAGACCTGGATGGTGGCGCTCTCGATCGTCGGCATCATCTACGCCGGCCTCGTGACCCTGGTCCAGACGGACATGAAGAAACTGATCGCCTACTCCTCGGTCAGTCACCTGGGCTTCGTGATGCTGGGCATGTTCGCCCTGAACCCGCTGGGTCTGCAGGGCAGCGTGCTGCAGATGGTGAACCACGGCCTGTCCACGGGCGCCCTGTTCCTGCTCGTGGGGATCGTCTACGAGCGCCGCCACACCAAGGAGATCGCCCAGTTCGGCGGCCTCGCCCACGTGATGCCCGTGTACGCGACCTTCACCCTGATCTTTTTCCTGGCTTCGATGGGCATGCCGCTGCTGAACGGCTTCGTGGGCGAGGTGATGATCCTGGCCGCGGCCTTCGCGGTCGAACGCACGTGGGCCTACTGGGCGGTGTGGGGTGTGGTGCTGGGGGCGGCCTACCTGCTGTGGCTGTACCAGCGCGTGTTCTGGGGCAAGCTCACGAACGAGGAGAACAAGCACCTGCAGGACCTCTCGACCCGCGAGATCGTGACCTTCGTACCCCTTGCGGTCCTGTGCTTCTGGATCGGGCTGTACCCCAAGCCGTTCCTGGAGTTCCTCGAGGTTCCGGCCCAGCACATCGCCGAGACCATCCAGCCCCACAAGTTCGCGCCGCGCACGGCGCAGTCGGCGCCGGTGCCGGCCATGGATGCGGTGCCGGTGACGCCGATCGAGGAGCCGAAGCTCGTGCCCGACCGCGCGCCGGCTTCCGGATCTCAGAAGTAGCGTATCCTCGGGTCGCCGGAGGCCCCGAGATGACGACGCCGCGGCGACGCTCCACCGACCGCTTCCGCGTCTACGTCCCGCTCGTCGCATTCCTCGCCGTCATCGCGCTGCTCGCGTTCCTGGTCTTCCGCTACTTCCTGGCCGTCTTCACCGTGGCGGCCTCCGTGGCCCTGCTGCTCCAGCCCTTTCACCGGCGCCTGAAGCGGGCGGTGCGCGGCCGCCAGAACCTGGCCGCGGGCCTGCTGGTGCTGATCGCGACGCTGCTGATCCTGCTGCCGATCGTGATCTCGGTGTTGCTGCTGTCCGAGCAGGCGGTGCAGTTCTTCGACTGGGTCAAGCCGCGCCTGCAACCCGAGGCGCTGCGCGAGCTGTGGCAGGAGACGCTGCCCCAGCGCCTGCCGTTCCTCCAGGGCTACCTGCGCTTCGACGAGGCCGAGGCCTCGCGCGCTGCATCGGCGATCCTGGAGCGTCTGGCGGCCGGAGCCAACTCGCTGCTGCAGGGCGGCCTGGCCGGCGCCACCATGGCGCTGTTCGAGCTCCTGATCTTCCTGATGATGCTGTTCTTCCTGCTGCGCGACGGCGAGAAGCTGCAGGCCGAGCTGCAGGCCATCTCGCCCTTGTCCTCGTCCCAGGAGCGCCTGATCTTCGAGAACCTGGGGCGCACGGTGCGCGGCGTGCTGCAGGCGCTGGTGCTGGTGCCGATCATCCAGGGTGTCGTGGCCGGCATCGGCTTCCTGATCTTCGGCGTGCCGTCGCCCATGGTGTGGAGCGTGACCGTGGTGATGGCCGCCTTCGTGCCGATCCTGGGTTCGCCCCTGGGCTGGGTTCCGGCCGTGGCCTGGCTGTTCTTCACCGGCGAGACCTGGCAGTGGGTCGGCCTGCTGGTCTACGGCATCGTGCTGATCAGCGGCATCGACAACGTGGTGAAGCCCATGGTGCTCCAGGGCGTCGCGCGGATACACCCACTGCTGGCCTTCCTCTCGATCCTGGGCGGGTTGTTCGCCTTCGGGGCCCTGGGCTTCCTCATCGGTCCGGTAGTGCTGTCCCTGGTGTTGTCGGCGATCCGCATCTACCGCGACATCGCGCGACCGCCGGCGCCGGAGGCCGCGACGCCGGCCTGAACCCGGACCTCGCGTGCTAGACTGAAACAGTCGTACGTCAAGGCGAGGCTCTCGCTCCAGCCTGTCGCCCGCGCGTTGCCGCCCCCGGCGGCGATCGGCGCTCCTGCCCGAGGTCGAAACAGGGAGGACTCTCTGCGATGAGCGATTTCCATCAAAGCGGACCCGTCACCGCGTTGCCGCGCCTGCTGGCGCGGCCTCTCGTCGACTTGGAGGCGCAGCTGCGCACCTGGACCCGGCGCTTCCCGGTGGCCCTGGTGATTCCCATGGTGCCCGAGGAGATGGACCGCCCGGCCCTGGGCCGCATCCTGGCCGAACTGAAACAGGTGGACTACGTGGACACGCTGGTGGTGTCCCTGAACAAGGCCTCGGCCTGGGACTATGCGCGGGCCACGACGTTCTTCTCGGGCTATCCCGGCCGCAAGGTGATCCTGTGGAACGAAGCGCCGCCGGTACAGGGCTTCGTGGACCAGATGGCCGCCGCCGGGCTCTACACCGGCGAGCCGGGCAAGGGCCGCGCCTGCTGGCTGGCCCTGGGCCTGGTGCTGGCCGAGGAACGCACCGAGTACGTGGCGTTCCAGGACGCCGACGTCGTGAACTACTCCCGCGAGATGCTGGCGCGCCTGGTGCTGCCCGCGGTGGACCCGACCGTGGACTTCGACTTCGTGAAGGGCTACTACGCCCGGATCTCGGACCGGCTCCACGGCCGCGTGACGCGGCTGCTGCTGGCGCCGCTGCTCGCCGCCTTCACGCGGCTGATGGGCCAGGACCCGTACATCCGCTACGTGGCGTCCTTCCGCTACGCGCTGTCAGGGGAGTTCGCGGTGAAGTGCGACCTGGCCCAGCGCATGCGCCTGCCCTGCGACTGGGGCCTCGAGATCGTGACGATCTTCGAGGCGCTGCGGCATCGCAACGCGAACCGCATCTGCCAGGTGGAGCTGGCCGAGCGCTACGACCACAAGCACCAGGAGCTGTCGGCCGAGGACCCGTTGCGCGGCGTGCACCGCATGGCCAAGGATGTGATCAAGCACCTGCTGCGCACCCTGGCGGCCGCGGGCGTCAACCTGCCGGGCGGCCTGCTGCACAGCGTGGTGGCGGCTTACCAGCGCGAGGCCGAGGACGCCATCGCCGACAGCTACGCGGTGGCCACCATCAACGGTCTCGCCTACGACCGCCACGACGAGGAGTCCACGGTGCAGGTCTTCATCCAGGCCCTGCGCGGCTCCATCGACGAGTTCCTGGCGGATCCCCTGGGCCCGCCGCTCGTCCCGAACTGGGTGCGCGTCTGGGCCGGCGTGCCCGACGCCGGGGCGCGCCTGGTGGACGCGGTGCGTCGCTCGGCCGAAGGCGTGCCGCTGCGCAACCCGCAGGGGGCTGCGGCCCGGGCGTGAAGCCGCTCCTGGTCGCGACCGACCTCGACTCGTGCCTGCTCGACGAGAACTACGGTCACGTGGCCGCGGACCCGGCGCTGCTGGCGTTGCGCGAACGCGGCGTGCCCGTGGTTCTGGCCAGCAGCAAGACCCAGGCGGAGGTGGAGCCGCTGTGGCGCGAGCTGAAGCTGCAGGCGCCGTTCATCGTCGAGAACGGGGGGGCCGTGGTCTTCCCGGGCCGGCCGGCCGATCCCCGCCTGCGCCGCCTCGGACGTTTCTATTCCCTGGATCTGGGCACGCCCCGCGGCGTGCTGGTGGCGGCGCTCCTCGAGATCGGCCGCGAGACCGGCGCGCGTCTCACCAGCTTTGCGGCGCTGCGGCCGCAGCGCGTGGCCGAGATCACCGGTCTGACGCCCCTGGCCGCGCGCCGGGCTTGCGAGCGCCGCTTCGACGAGCCCTTCCTGTGCGACGAGGCGCACGTCGGCCGCGTGTGCCGCGCCGCCGAGCGCCGCGGCCTCCGCGTCACGCGCGGCGGCCGCTTCCTGCACCTCACGGGCCCGGTGGACAAGGGCCGCGCGTTTCAGGAGCTGGGCCGGTTGTGGGCGCCGGCCGGCGTCGAGCGCGTGCGGGTCGGGTTCGGCGATTCGCCGAACGACACGGGTCTCCTGCGAGCCGTGGACCGCCCGATCGTGGTGCCGCGCCCGGGCGGCGCGCCCGACGCCGAGCTGGCCCAGGCGCTGCCCGACGCAGAGCGCGCGCCCTCTCCGGGGCCGGCGGGCTGGAACGCGGCGGTGCTGGCGGTGCTGGAGGGCCGCGCGCTGCCCAGGCTGGCGGCATGAAGGGAGTGCGGCCGCTCGTCCCCGAACGCCTGACACGGCTGCATCGCGGCTCGGCGGACTTCTCGCAGCCGCCCCTCGAGCCGACGGCGGAACAGCGCGCGCGCATCCTCTCGCTGCTGCAGGTGCTGTACGGGACCGCGCGGGCCGAGGCCTGCTACGCCGAGATCCTGCGCCTGATGAAGGTGCACTGGGCCCACAAGACGCCGGAGATGCTGGAGGACGACGCGGCCTTCGAGGCCCGCCAGCGGTTCAGCGAGCAGGACGTGATCCTGATCACCTACGGGGACCTGGTGGTGTCGCCGGGCAAGCGCCCGTTGCGCGCGCTGGTGGATTTTCTCGACACCTTCCTGCGCGGCGCCGTCAACACGGTCCACGTGCTGCCGTTCTTCCCCTACTCGTCGGACCGTGGCTTCGCCGTGACCGCCTTCGATGAGGTCGACCCGCGGCTCGGCACCTGGGCCGACATCGAGGAGCTGTCGCAGCGCTACCGCATGATGTTCGACGGAGTCTTCAACCACGTGTCGTCGCAGAGCCGCTGGTTCCAGCGTTTCCTGGGCGGGCGTCCTGGCTACGAAGACTTCTTCATCGCCTTCACCACCAAGGGCGCCATCGCCCCGGACCACCTGAAGCTGATCCTGCGCCCGCGCACCAGCGACCTGCTGACGTCCTTCCACTCGCTGCATGGACCGCGCTTCGTGTGGACCACCTTCGGCTCCGACCAGGTGGACTTGAACTTCAAGAACGAACGGGTGCTGCTGCGGGTGCTGGAGGTGCTGCTGCTCTACGTGCGCAAGGGCGCCGACGTGGTGCGCCTGGACGCCGTGACCTACATCTGGCACGAGCTGGGCACGCGCTGCGCCCACCTGAAGGAGACCCACGCCCTGGTGCAGCTGTTCCGCGCCGTGCTCGACGTAGTGGCGCCCCAGGTGGCCCTGGTCACCGAGACCAACGTGCCCCACACCGACAACCTGAGCTACTTCGGCGACGGCCGCAACGAGGCGCAGATGGTCTACAACTTCGCCTTGCCGCCGCTCGTGCTGCATGCCTTCCACGCGGGGAACTGCGGCGCGCTGCGGCGCTGGGCGGCCCGCCTCGAGCCGCCCTCGGACACCGCGACTTTCTTCAACTTCCTCGACTCCCACGACGGCATCGGGCTCTTGGGAGCCGAGGGGCTCCTGAGCGCCGACGAGATCGCGGCGCTCGTGAAACGCATCGAAGACCACGACGGCTTCGTGTCGCATCGGGCCAGCGACGCGGGCGAGGCTCCCTACGAGCTCAACACCACCTGGTGGAGTGCTTTGAACCGCGACGCCAGGGACGAGCCGCAGTCGCTCCAAGTCGCGCGCTTCCTGGCCTCGCGGGCCATCGCCCTGGTGATCCAGGGCGTGCCGGGCGTGTACCTGCCCAGCGTCTTCGGCGCCAAGAACGACAGCGCCGCGGTTCTGGCCGGAGCTGAAAAGCGCAGCATCAACCGGCGGACCCTCGACGAAGCGGCCCTGCTGGCCCTCCTCCAGGACGGGGACTCCTGGGTCCACGAAGTGGCGACGGGCTTCCGGCGCCTGGTGAAACGGCGCATCGCGACCCCGGCCTTCCATCCCAACGCGCCCCAGGCCGTCATCGACGCCGGCGAAGGGGTCTTCGCCGTGCGGCGCGGCACCGGTGCCGGGCGGGTCGTGGCCCTGGCCAGCGTCAGTCCGCGCGACGAACGCGTGCGCCTGCCCTCCGCGGATCTGGGCGGCGCGGCAGGGGCCTGGCGCGACTTGCTGACGGGCCGGCGCCTGGCGCCCGTTGGAGGCGATCTCGATGTCGCGTTCCGCCCCTACGGCGTCGTCTGGCTCACCCCAGCGTAGCGCGGCGCATCTTGCCGCCTCCGTCGGCCCTGTGGTAGTCTCCGCCGTCGCTCAAGGGCCTGCCTACAAGGAATCTGCTTTGCGTGTCTCCCGATAAGAATCAAGGAGATACGCGGGATTGGGTACGAGTGGTGCGGGAGGCCGCACCGTACCTGAGCATCGGGACCAGCTTGGCGGTGAGCGTCCTCTTGGGCGTTGGGGCGGGCTACTGGGCCGACAGCAGGCTGGGGACGTCGCCGTGGCTGCTATTGGCGGGTGCGACGCTGGGAACCGTGACGGGCTTCTGGCAGGTGTATCGAACGGTGATCCGCAAGTGACGCTGGCGAAGTTCTCGGGGATCGTGGGCGCCGTGGTCGCCACCAGCATGATCGCCGTGCGTGGCGTTTTCGGCGCGGAGCCGTTGCCGGCCGCGCTGCTGGGCGCGCTGTTGGCGGCGGCAAATGCAGTCGCCGCCTACGCTTTGGTGCGCTGGTCGGCCGGGCGCTCGACGAGCGCCTTCGTACGCGCGATCCTGGGCGGCATGACGCTCCGGCTGCTCGCGCTCCTGGCCGGCGTGTTGGTGGCGGTGAAGTTCGTCGCAGTTCCGGTGGCTCCTTTCCTGCTGTCGCTGCTCGGGCATTTCGCGTCGTTCCTGGCCTTCGAGCTGTCGGTGGTGCACCGCGGATTGCGGACCGAGGCCGTGCGATGAGCAGCTTGCATCTGGCGCTCCTCAGCGCCGCTCAAGAAGCGGCACACGAGGCCGCAGCCGAGCACGCGCCCGAAGCCCACGCAGCCGTCGAGGCCGGTGCGCAAGCACATGAGAGCGGCCACGGCCCCGGCGAGGTGCTGATGCACCACATCCTGGACGGTCCCTTCTGGGGCCTGCCGTCCAAGCACCTGGTTTTCCTGGTGGTGGTCGCCGCGATCGTGATCCTGGTGACTCGCCTCGCCCTGCGCAGCTACCAGTCGGGGCGTCCACGGGGCATTGGTTCGCTGGTCGAGACGTTCGTGTTGTTCATCCGCGACGAGATCGCCGAGAAGAACATCGGCCACGACGGGCACCGGTTCGTGCCGCTCTTGTGCAGCTTCTTCTTCTTCATCCTCACGGCGGCGCTGATCGGGCTGGTGCCGGTGCTGAACCGCGAGCCCGACGGCTCCTTCAGCCTGGGCGGCGTGACGGCCACGGGCAACCTCGCCGTGACCATGGGGCTCGCCTTCGTTTCGTTCCTGGCCCAGCAGTGGGCGGGGCTCCGGAACTACGGCCTCGTGGGCCACTTCAAGAACCTAGTGCCTCACGGCATCCCGGTCGCCCTGTTGCCGATCATCATCGTGGTCGAGCTGTTGTCGCTCTTCACCAAGCCCTTCGCGCTGATGATCCGGTTGTTCGCCAACATGCTGGCAGGCCACCTGATCATCACGTCGCTGCTGATGCTGATCCCACTGCTGGCGCAGGTCTCCATCGTCCTGGGCATCCTGGTGATTCCGCTGTCCTTGAGCCTGTCCCTGTTCATCCTGGCCCTGGAGTGCCTGGTCGCGTTCATCCAGGCCTACATCTTCACGCTGCTGTCCGCCATCTTCATCGGCATGTACGCGCATCCCGCGCACTGAGGTAGAGTTCGACATTCGTCAGGAGGACAAGGCCCCATGGATTCCAATGGTCTCGCGTATTTCGCCGCCGGCATCGGCGCCGGCCTCACCATGATCGGCGCGGCGGGCGGCATCGGCAGGCTGGCGGCTTCGGCGATGGAAGGCATCGCGCGCCAGCCCAACGCCGCGGGCGACATCCGCGGCGGCATGATCGTGGCCGCGGGCCTGATCGAAGGCGCGACCTTCTTCGCGCTGGCAGTCACGATCATCCTCGCCATCAAGTAGCGGCATGGCGCTTTCCCCGCTCGCCGGCGCGCTCCTCGCGGCCGGCGGGCTGACGGACATCAACTTCACGCTGTTCGTCGCGACGATCGTGCTGTTCGCGATCTTCGCCTTCGTGCTGGCGAAGTTCGCCTGGGGTCCGATCCTCAAGCAGGTTGAGGAGCGCGAGAAGGGCATCAAGGACGCGGTCGAGGGCGCCGAGAAGGCCGCACAGGAGGCCAAGCAGCTTCTCGACAAGCACAAGGAGATGCTGCGCGAGGCCGGCCGCGAGCGTGAGGAGATCATCAAGCGCGCCCTGAAGGAGTCCGAGACCCTGAAGACCGACCTGCAGGCGAAGGCCAGGAGCGAGTCCGAGGCCATGATCGCGCGGGCCAAGGAGCAGGTCGAGCGCGAGAAGAACCTCGCGGTGCTGGAGCTACGTCAGCAGGTGGCCGACCTCGCCATCGAGGCGGCCTCGCGCATCGTCAAGTCGTCGCTCACGCCCGAGGCCCAGAAGAGGCTGGTGGACGAGTTCATCACCAACCTGCCCAAGGCGCACTAAGCGCTAGTGGTCGCCCCCGAAGATGTTGCCGATGTCGCGCAGCGTGCCGCCCACGCCCGCGACGCCGCCGGTGCCCTCCCGAGTCGTTCCTAGGATCCGGCCCGCCAGACGCGAGAAGGGCAGCGTCTGCAGCACGCACTTGCCGGGGCCGGTCAGGCTGGCCAGGAACAAGCCCTCGCCGCCGAACAGCGCGTTCTTGAAGCCGCCCACGAACTGGATGTCGTAGGCCACGCTGTCCTCGAAGGCCACGATGCAGCCCGTGTCCACGCGCAGCTGCTGGCCGGGCACCAGGTCGAACTCCACGAAGTTGCCGCCGGCGTGGATGAACACAACGCCGGAGCCCGCCAGGCGCTCGAGGATGAAGCCTTCGCCGCCGAACAGGCCCGCGCCGAAGCGCTTAGTGAAGGCCACGCTGATCTCGACGCCTTCGGTCGCGCACAGGAACGAGTCGCGCTGGCACAGCCACGCGCGACGGCCGTCCAGGTCGACGCGCTTCAACTGACCGGGGTGGGGCGCGGCGAATGCGACCTGGCCGGCGCTTCGCGCCACGAAGCGCGACAGGAACAGGCTCTCGCCGGCGATCATGCGCTTGAGGCCGCCCAGGAGGCCCCCGCTGAGCTTGCTCTCCATGACCACCTCACCCGCCATGTAGAGCATGGCGCCGGGCTCGGCCTGGACCTCCTGGCCCGCCTGCAGCGGCACCACCACCGCCTGCATCACGTTCCCGATCACGTGGAACTCGCTCGGCTGGCTCACGATCTTCTTGCCCCCTTGGAAGAACCTTATAATCTCAACGCGCGGCGTCCCAGAAAGTTCCACGCTAAGGAGAGCGCATGGCCTCGCCGGAAATCGCCAAGATCTTCGAGAAGCTGCCGAAGCTGTTCCAGAAGGGCTCGGTCGACAAGGACCGCAGCTTCTACTTCTCCCTCGGCGACGACGAGAAGTGGACGGTGGTGCTGACCAGGGACAAGTGCACGGTCAAGGCCGGCAAGACCCAGGACGCCGACTGCTTCTTCAAGGCCAGCGAGGAGATGTTCCTGAAGGTCTGGAGCGGCGAGTACACGCCCACGGCCAAGGACTTCATGTTCGGCGCCATCAAGAGCAACAACCCCCTGCTCCTGAAGGATTTCGTGGCGGCGTTCCAGAAGAAGAAGTAGCTAGCGCTCCATCGTCAGCGGGTCGCGCAGCGGCAGCGTGACGACCTTGCCGCCGGGCGCCAGCGCGTCGAGGCGCACCGGCTGCTTGGGGTCGCCCAGGTCGATCTCCTTCTGGTCGCCCACAACCAGCACGATCATCTTCTCCGGCACCAGGTGCAGCCGGGCTACGCGCTGCACGTCCTGCTTGGTGACGGCGCGGATGCGGTCGCGGTAGCTGCTCCAGAACCCGGGCTCGCGGCGGGTGTACTCGTCGCCGGCGAAAGTCCCCACCACCTGGGCCGCCGACGCGAAGTTCGAGGGGAACGTCTCGATCAGGCTGCGCTTTATGGTGTCGAGCTCCTCGTCGCTCACCAGGCTGTCCCGGATCCTGCGGATCTCGTCGAACACCAGCTCGGTCGCACGGGCCACGCTGCGGCTCTTGCTCTGGAAGCCGGCCCGGAAGCGGCCGGGAAAGAACGCGCCGAAGCTGATCCCCGAGCCCGCCGAGTAGGCGAGGCCCTCGTTCGAGCGCAGCGTGCGCGTGATGCGCGAGGTGAAGCCGCTGCCGCCCAGGATCTCGTTCATCACCTCCAGCGCGTAGATGTCGGGGCTCGTGCGCATCACCCCCGGCAGCCCGATGGAGACGCGGCCCTGGTTCACGTCCTTCTGGATCCGGTACAGGCCGGCAGCCGCGGGTTGGATTTGCGCGGGAATGGGCGGCGGCGCCTGGCGCGGTGACGGCCAGCCCGCGAAGGCCCTCTCGAGCTTGCGCACGATCTCGTCGCGGGTGAAGGCGCCCGACACCGCCAGGATCATGCTCGCGGGATGGAAATGGCGCCGGTGGAACGCGACCAGGTCGTCGCGGCCGATGGAGCGGAGCGAGGCCTCGGTGGAGAAGCGGTTCGTGAAGTGGTTCTCGCCGTAGAGCAACACGCCCCATTCGCGGCCCTCGATGTCGGCGCTCTCGTCGTTGCGCTTCTTCATGGCCTGCAGGGCCTGCTCCTTGGCGAGAGAGAGGCGGTCTTCCTGGAAGCGCGGCTCGCGCAGCACCTCGACGAGCAGCTTCAGCGACTCGTCCAGGTTGTCCTTCAGGCAGTTGAGGCTGGCGCTGGCGCTGGTGTCGCCGATGCCGGTCGAGAGTTGGGCCGCCAGGTAGTCGAGCCGCTCGTCCAGGGTCTCGGCCGTCAGGCGGGCCGTGCCGCCCCGGCGCATCTGGGAGCCCGTCAGGCCCGCCAGGCCCTGCTTGCCCTCGGGCTCGAGCCACACGCCGGTGCGCAGTGTGACCGCGACGTTCACGAGGGGCAGCGTCCGGTCTTCCTTGATGAAGGCCAGCATGCCACCCTTCAGCACCACGCGGTGCTGCCGGGCGCTGGGCGGCTCGAAGCGGATCGGCTCGAAGACGAGGGCGTCGTGGGTCTTGGGGATCTCCTGTGCCCCGCCGAACAGGGGCAGGATCGCGGCGAGCAACGCGGCGCTTCTTCTCGGCATGGCTACTTCTTCTCGCTCTCGAGCGCGCGCAGGCGCTCCTGGGCTTTCTTGAGAATCAGTTCGAGCGCCGGCTTCATCTCCGCTGGGACTTGCTCCGCGGCCTGCTGCATCTGGGCGATACCTTCGCGGAGCTTTGCCGGGTCGGTCTCGTCGGCGATCTGTTTCAGGCCCTGCCGCGCCATGGCCTGGGCCGGGGTGGGCAGCGTCGCGATCTCGGGATCCTCGGCGGGCGAGCCTTCTTTGCGCAGGAAGGTCGCCACGGTGCGGGTCTCGGTGGTCAGGTACTGCCTGGCGACGCGCTGCAGGTCCGCGCTCGTCACGGCATCGGTCGCGGCGCTGCCGGTGTTGATGTAGCGCCAGTCGCCCAGGCCCTCGTAGACCAGGAGCTGGAACATGATGAACACGGGTTGCGAGAGGCGCCGGTAGGCGTTGGCCTTGGCCTGGTTCTTCACCTTCAGCAGCTCGTCGGCGGACACCGGCTCGCCCTTGAGGCGCTCGATCTCTTCGAAGATCGCCCTCTCGGCCGCGGCCGGTTCCTGGCCGTCCTTGACGGTCACGTCGACGCCGAAGCTGCCTCCGTACTTCTTGAGATCGACGAAGGCCGAGGCCTCGTTCGCGAGCTTTTGGCCCAGCACCAGGCCCTTGTAGAGCCGTCCCGTGCGGCCCGAGAGCACGTCGGAGAGCAGGTCGAGCGCGGCGGCGTCCTTGTGGACGAAGGGCACCCCCTGCCAGAACACGCGCAGCGTGGGCGAGGTTTCGGCGACGGCGTTGTAGCGCTTCTCGCCGAGCTGCTTCGGCTCCAGGGTCACCACCGGGGGCGGCTCCTGAGCGCCGCGCGGGATGCGGCCGAAGTAGCGCTCCAGGAGCGGCTTGACCTGCGCGCTCTCGAAGTCGCCCACCAGCACGCCCGTGAGGTTGTTGGGGGCGTAGTAGGTGGCGAAGTAGTCCCGGGCCTGGGCCAGCGTGTACATCGGGATGTCCGAGGCCCAGCCCACCACGGGCCAGTGGTATGGGTGCGCGCTCCAGACCAGGGCGTTCAGCTCCTCTTCGAGCTTGCCCAGGGGCGTCGCCTCGGTGCGCAACCGCCGCTCCTCGAATACCACGTCGCGCTCGCTGTAAAACTCGCGGAACACGGGGTTCAGCAGGCGGTCCGACTCGAGCCAGGCCCACAGCTCGAGCCGGTTCCGGGGCACGCGCACCACGTACACGGTCCAGTCTTCGCTGGTGGAGGCGTTCAGGAACTCGCCGCCGTTCCTGGTGTAGATCTGGTCGAGCTGGTCCTTGAGAATGATCTCGCGCTGCCTCTGCACCAGGTCGTCGAACTGCCGGTCCAGCTCGCGATAGCGCTGACTCTGGTTCTCGGGCTTCCAGGGATCGTCGATCTCGCCGCGCCGCAGGCGCTCCCGCACCCCGCTGAGCTCGGCGCGCATCTGCTCGCGCAGCGCTTCCTGTTCCTCGATCAGCTTCAGGTCGGCGTCGATGTCACGGGTGCCGATGCTGCGCGTGCCCTTGAACATCATGTGCTCGAAGAAATGGCTGATGCCCGTGATGCCGGGACGTTCGTTGGCGGAGCCCACCTTGGCCAGCCAGCCGGCCGCGATCGTGGGGGTGTCGTGACGCGGGAACAACAGCCACTGCATGCCGTTTTCGAGCCGGAACTCCTGGACGGCGATCTCGGGCTTCTCGGCGGCGAGGCAGAACGGGGCCAGCAGCAACGGGATCAGGGCTTTTCGCATCGAGGCCAACACCCCTATTCGAGGCCGGCGGCAGCCAGCGCGCGCTCGGCCAGCCAGAACAGCAACACGCCCAGGAACACGACCAGGGCCATCTTGACGCCGCGCTCTTCGTTGACCTCGGGCATCAGGTCGCTGGCGGCCACGTACAGGGTCACCCCGGTGGAGAGCGGCAGGGCATAGGGCACCGCGAAGGCGAAGCGGTGCATGCCGAGCACGCCTAGGAGCGTGGCGCCGCCCAGCGCCAGGGACGCGTGGAGCGCTCCGCGCTGGCCGCGTCCCGAGGCCAGGGCGATGGACGCCACCGTGAAGCCCTCCGGGAACTTGTGCAGGAACACCGCGAAGAAGATCAGTAGGCCCAGGGGTACCGAGACCAGGAAGCCCGAGGCGATGGAGACGCCGTCGAAGAAGGTGTGGATCGCGAGGCCTACGACGGCCGAGGCGCTGACCGCGGGGTCCATCATCACCTCGTCGTGGACCTCCTCGCCGAAGTGGAAGTGCGGCGCCACGGTGTGCTCGAAGAAGTGCACGAGGAAATAGCCGATCAGCACGAGCTCGGGCGCGTTCGCCGAGAGCTTCAGGGACTCGGGCAGCATGCGCAGGAAAGTCGCGGCCAGCATGAAGCCGGCGCCCAGGGCGACGAAATACTTGAGCAGCAGCAGGTTCCAACGGCGCCGTGCCACGACCACCAGGCCGCCCAGGACGTTGGCGGCCGCGGCGGTCAGGCCGAGGAGGACGCTGAGCAGGAAGGGCGTCTCCATTCGCGCAGGATCGCGGAGCGTAGCATAATCTGGAGCTTCACGTGTCCCTGCTCCGCGCTCCCATGTGCCTGATGAGCCTCGTCTTTCTCGCTGCGCCGGCCCGGGCCCAGGAGGTTCCCCTGCCGGATCCGACCCCTCAGGATCCGGCGGCGCAGGATGCGGCGCTGCAAGAGCCCAGCCCGGCGACCGCCCCCGACGAAGCCGAGGCGCCCGCGGCGGGGGCCCGGGTGTTGACCCTGGCTGAGGCGATGCAGGTGGCGCTCCAGGGCAACTACGGCCTGCTGGGCTCGGCGGACAACGTGCAGGCCTCGCGTTGGCGTGAGGGCGCCACCCGCTCCCAGTTCAACCCGCGGCTCACCCCGCGCTTTCTCAAGAGCGACGACGAGTCGACCCTGGCCCTCGAGGCCTCCCAGCGCCTGCCCTGGCTGGGCGGGACGCTTCTGGGCGTGAGCGCCTTCCGTTCGTTCGATCAGACAGGCCCCGCGCCGGCCGGCAAGTCGTCCGACCTGCGCCTGGCCCTGACCCAGCCCCTGCTGCGGGGCTTCGGCCCCAACGCGACCTTCTACGACCTGCGCAACGCGCAGCGCCAGCGCCAGGCCCAGGAACGCAGCTTCGAGCTGCAGCGCCAGGCCCTGGCCGTGAACGTGATCCAGGCTTTCTACGCCGTGGTGCGCCAGCGCGCCCTGCTGGGCGTGTCGCGCCAGAGCCTGCTGCGCACCCGCGGCCTGCTCCAGGCCTCGGAAGCGCGCATGCAGGTGGGCCTGGCGAGCAAGCTCGACGTGTTCCGCGCCGAGCTGCAGGCCTCGCAGACCGAGGACAGCCTGGTCCAGTCGCGAGCCAGCCTGGATCAATCCAAGGAGAACTTCCGCTCGCTCTTGGGCCTCGATCCCGGCGAGCTGGTGGAGCCCGAGGCGGGTGCCTTGCCCGCGGCGGAGTACGAGCTGCCGCCCATCGACGATCTCGTCACCAGCGCCCTCGAGCATCGCCTCGACATCCTGGAAGCGCGCGACCAGATCCGGGACGCGGAACGCACGGCGGCGCTCTCGCGCCAGAACCTGCTGCCCCAACTCGACCTGACGGTTTCGGTCTCGAAGCTCGGCTTCGGCCCCAGCTATAAGGACAGCCTGGAGGCCGGCGACACGCGCTGGAACTTCTTCGTCTCCACCTCCTATCCCCTGGAACGCTCCTTCGACCGCGCCAACCAGGCGATCAGCGAGCTGGACGTCGTGTCGCGCCGCCGCGCGCTGCGCCAGCGCGAGCAGGACGTGGCCGCGGAGGTGCGCAGCGCCGCCCGCAACATCGAACGCATCCTCAAGAGCGTCGAGCTGCAGAAGAAGAGCGTCGACTTCGCGGAGCAGCAGCTGCGCCTGGCGACGCTGCGCTACCAGCGCGGCCTGGCCTCGAACTTCGACGTGGTGGAGTCCGAGGGCAACCTGGTCACCGCGCGCTCGGCCCTGGTGGGACTGCTGACGGACTTCCAGGTGGCGCGCGTGCAGCTCCTGCGCAGCCTGGGCACCCTCGACGTGGGGCAGGAGTTCGGGTCATGAGCAGCACCGCGATCCCCTGGGACCGCCTGTCGCGGGCGCTTCTGGCGCTGCGCCAGCGCGCGCACGATGTCGTCCAGGAGGCGCGGCCCTGGCTGCGCCGCGAGGCCTGGACCCGCGAGAACCTGCAGGCGGCAACCCTGCAACTGCGCCGCGACCCGCGGCGCGCCCTGCGGCGTGGCGCACTGCTGGCGCTGCTGCTGTTGTTGCCGCTGTGGCTCCTGTTCGGCGGCGGCGCGGGGGCGGGGCTGCCCCACGCCAGCGTCGCGTCGGGTCCCTTCAAGGTCACGATCGTCGAGAGCGGCACGCTGCAGGCACTGCGTTCGGTCACCTACTCCTCACAGATCCAGAGCAACCAGGCCAAGATCATCGCCATGGCTCCCGAGGGCAAGCTGGTCCAGAAGGGCGACATGCTGCTGCTCTTCGACGCGGCGCCCTTCGAGGAGGAGATCCGCAAGAGCGAGGCGCTCTTGCGCCAGGCCGAGGCCGACCTGCAGAAGGCCGACCAGGACCTCCGGCTGCAGGGCATCGCCAACCGCGAGGAGATGGCGGTGGCGCGCCAGAAGCTGGAACGCAGCGACCTGGAGCTGAAGGACGTCACCCAGGGCAAGGGCAAGCTGCGCGAGGAGGAGGCCGCGGCCGCGGTCCTGAACGCGGAGCGCGAGTTGCAGAAGGCCCAGACGGCCTACGAGGACTTGAAGCCACTGCTGAACGAGGGCTTCATCACCAAGCAAGAGTTGGAGCGGGCCGAGCAACAGGTCGCGCACCAGAAGCAGGAACTCAGCCTGGCCCAACGTCGCAAGGCCGCCCTGATGGACTTCGGGCGGCCGTTGGAGCTGAGCCAGGCGCGGGCCGAGGCGACACTTTCCCGCGAGAGCTACAAGGAGCTCGAGGTGGCGGCCGACTCCAGGCTTGGCCAGAAGCGCGCGGGGATCCAGTCGGCCAAGGCCCGCATCCAGGAGTTGACGGCGAAGCTGAACCTGTCGCGCCAGCAGCTCTCGAAGACCGAAGTGCGGGCCGACGTGCCGGGCATCGTGGTCTACAAGGACGTGTTCTTCGGCTCGGAGCAGCGCAAGCCCCAGGTGGGCGACCAGGTGTGGGCGAACCAGCCGCTCCTGATCCTGCCCGACATCTCGAAGATGGTGGTCGAGAGCAAGGTGCGCGAGACCGACATCCACAAGGTCGAGAAGAACCAGAACGTGCAGGTGCGCGTGGAGGCCTACCCGGACCTGCGGCTCAGCGGGCGCGTCAACCTGGTCGGGACCCTGGCCCAGGAGGAAAAGGAGCGCCGCGGCACCAAGTTCTTCGGCGTCACCATCCTGATCGACCAGTCGGAACCCCGCCTGCGGCCCGGCATGACGACCCGCGTGGAGATCGAGGTCGAGGAGCGCGCGGACGCGTTGTTCGTGCCCCTGGACGCCGTCTTCGAGAAGGGCGGCCACCACGTGGTGTACGTGCTGCGCGGCCGCAGCGTGTCCGAGCGCGAAGTGGCCCTGGGTCCATCGAACCACGACTTCGTGGTGGTGGACAAGGGCCTGCGGCGCGGCGACCGGGTGGCGCTGCGCGATCCCGAGGCGCCGCCCTCCGACTTCGGCGCCCAGACGGGCCAGTGACCGACAGGGCGCCCCAACCGGGGCCCGATCGCGACCGCGTCTTCGGCCTGCTGCTGTTCGACGCCGAGGAGAGCCTGGCACGGGGCGAGGCGGAGAAGGCCATGGTGCTGTCCTCCAGGGCCGTGAAGGAGCGCCCCGACAACTTCACGGCACGGTCCCTGGTGGAGCGCGCGCGCCGGGAGCTCTTGCGCGGCCGCCGCCGCGAGAAGCTGGAGGCGCGCATCCTGGAGGCGCAGCGCCTCTTGGACGCCGGCCAGTTCTCCGCCGCGGAGAAGATCGTGAACTCCGCGCTGAAGCTGATCCCCGACCACGCCGCGGCCCTGGGCTTGTTCACGCGGCTGCGGGACCGTCCGCGAGCCTCGGCGGCGGAGACGGAAGCGGAGCGCGAGCTGGAGCGCCTGAGCCACGGCCAGGCTGAGCAGGCCTACGCGGCGGCGCGCGCGGCCCACCAAAGCGGCCAGTTCCGGCGCGCCCTGAGCCTGCTGCGCCGCGGCCTGCGCCAGTCGCCCGATCACGCGGGGCTCCTGCAACTGCTGCGCGAGGCGCAGAGCGCCGTGGACTCCCTCGACGCCGAGCGCGCGCGGCGCCGCGCGCTGCTCGGCCAGGTGCGGGCGGGCCTCGAGTTGCTGGCCGCGGGCGACGTTCCCGAGAGCCTGCGCCTCTTGCGAGCTGTCCTGCGCGAGGACCCCGACAACACCCGGGCCCAGGCCGCCATCCAGGAGCTGCGACGCGTGGTGGTCGCGCGCCGCGCCACGGCGGCCCGGACCGCGGCGCCCGAGCCCCGGCCACCGGCGAGCGGCCTGCCCGGCGCTGCGTCCGCGAGCGTGCCGGACGCGCCCGCCGCCAGCGGGGCCGCGCGGCCCGTGCCCGTCCGGGAGGCGCCGCGACAGGCCGCGCCGGCCAGGTCGGGCGTGCCCGTGGAGATCCTGCTGCCGCGCACCTTGCGCAAGGCGACACCCGCCGCCTGGATTGGCGGCGGCGGGGCGCTGATCCTGGTGGTCCTCGTGCTGATCGCTGTGTCGGGCCAGAGGGCGCCGGCACGGGTCTCCAGCTTGCCAGCGGCACCGGTGGCGCAGCCGACGACCGAGCCCGAGACGCCGGAAGCACCCGGCCCGCTCGACGCCATCGAACCCGGGCTGCGCGCCGCCATCGAAGCCAGCCTGGCGCGCTACGCCCGGGCCCTCGAGAGCGCGGACGCCTCGCAGCTGGCCACGGCGCGCCCCGATCTCAGCCCGGAAGCGCGCGAGCGTCGCCTGCAGCCGTTCCGAGGCGCCTTGAACGCGGCCACGGACCTGCGCGTGCTCGAGGTCACGACCGCCGGCGACCGCGCCTCGGTCCATTTGCTGGCGACCGACGTGGTGGTCGGCGGCAGCGGCGCGCCGCAATCGAGCCGCGAGGAAACCCTGCGCTTCGAGCGCACCGCAGCCGGCTGGGCCCTGCTCGGGCGCTAGGCGTGCTGGCGCGCTTCAAGCACGTCCGCAAGGTCTTCGCGCGCGGCAGCCGCGAGGTGGTGGCCCTGGAGGGTCTGTCCCTGGACATCGCCGAGGGCGAGTCGCTGGCGGTGATGGGGCCGTCCGGTTCGGGCAAGTCCACCTTCCTCTCGATCCTCGGCTGCCTGGAGCAGCCGAGCGCCGGGGAATACCTGCTCGACGGCACGCCCGTGCACGCCCTCACCGACGACGCGCTGTCGCGGATCCGCAACCAGCGCATCGGCTTCGTGTTCCAGTCCTTCCACCTGATCCCGCAGCTCAGCGTGGCCGAGAACGTCGCGACCCCGCTGCTCTACGCCGGCCTCGCCGAGGACGAGTGCCTGCGCCGCGCGCAGAAGGCCCTGGAGCGCGTCGGCATTCAGAAGCGCGCGGAGCACCGGCCCACGGAGCTGTCGGGAGGCGAGGCCCAGCGCGCCGCGATCGCGCGCGCCCTGGTCACGCAGCCGCGGGTGCTGCTGGCCGACGAGCCGACCGGCAACCTCGACAGCGCTACCGGCGAGGAGATCGCGCGCCTGCTCGAGGAGCTGCACCAGGACGGCCGCACCGTGGTGCTGGTGACGCACAACGAGGCACTGGCGCGCCGGGCGCAGCGTGTCGTCCACCTGGGCGACGGGCGCCTGCTGCGCGAGGAGAAGGGCGCATGATGCCGCCCCGCGCGCTGCTGCGCCTGGGCCTGCGCAACCTGCTCGTCCACAAGCTGCGCTCGACGCTCTCCATCCTCGGCGTGGTGTTCGGCGTGGCCGCGGTGGTGGCCATGTCCTCGGTGGGCGAGGGTGCCAGGCGCGAGGCGCTGCTCCAGGTCGCGGCCCTGGGCATCGACAGCATCACCGTGCGCAACCGGCCGGCGCCGAATGCCGCGCCGCAGCCCGGCCTGCGCCTGAGCGACGTGGACAGCCTGCGCGCCGTGGTGCCCCACGTGCTGGCGGCAGCGCCGGTGCGAGAAGCACGCCTGCAGGCCGAGGTCACGGGCCGCCGCGCCGACGTGGTGGCCGTGGGCACGACGCCGGACTATGCGCCGGCCGCCCGGCTGCGCGTGACCCGGGGGCGCTTCCTCACGGACCTGGACGTGAAGGAGGGCAAGCGCGTCGCCGTGCTGGGCGCCGCCGCGGCTCGCGAGCTGTTCCCGCTCCAGGACCCGCGCGGCGAGCGCTTCCTGATGGGAGGCGATTTCTTCCAAGTGGTGGGGGTGCTGGAGGGCCGTTCCGCGCCCCGCGGCCGCACCGGTCCGATCCGCACCCGCGACGTCAACCGGGCCGTGTTCGTGCCGCTTCCGGCCATGGACCGCGGCGGCGACGGCCGTAAGGACGGCATCGACGAAGCCGTGCTGCGCGTCGACGACGGCAGCCACGTGACGAGCTCGGCCGAGGTGGTGAAGGCGGCCCTGCGGCGCACCACGTCAGGGGCCAGCCTGGACATCGTGGTGCCCCGGGAGATCCTGCGCCAGCGCGAGGCCACCCAGCGCATCTTCAACGTGGTGACCGGCGCGATCGCCGCGATCAGCCTGCTGGTGGGGGGCATCGGGATCATGAACATCATGCTGGCGAGTGTCGCCGAGCGCACCCGCGAGGTCGGCGTGCGGCGCGCCCTGGGCGCGACGCGCCACGACGTGGCCGCGCAGTTCCTGGTCGAAGCCTCTCTGCTCACCACGGTCGGGGGCGCCATCGGAGCCGTGCTGGGCATGCTGGGCGCCGTGCTGATCCAGGTCTTCGCGGCCTGGCCCACCGCCTTGTCGCCGCTGCTGTTGCTGCTGGCGCTGTTCGTGGCCTTGGCGGTGGGTGTCGGCTTCGGCTTCTACCCGGCCTGGTCCGCCGCCAACCTGTCCCCGATGGAAGCGCTGCGGCGCGAGTAGCTAGAAGAACGTGCGCACGCCGCCCAGGATGCGGTAGGCGTCGTCGACCACGAACAGAAGCCGCCAGCGGTCGAAGGTCAGGCAGGGATGCGAGATCCCGAAGCCCAGCTTGTCGCCGGGGCGGATCGCCGCATCCGCTGCGACGTCGAGCAGGGCGTGCTGGTCGTTGAGGCCGCAGGTCGTGATCCCGGAGATCGGTTGCGGCGCCTCGTGCACGCCGGGACGGAACCAGAGCTTCGGCGTCGGCAGACCGGCGTCGTGGGCCGCGTCGCGCTTGCCCAGGCCCGCGACCGCCCGCGTCGGCTCGGGGCGCGAGAGCACGTCGGCCCACAGCTCCAGCGCCGGGCGCGGGCCGCCTCCCAGGGCAGCGATCTCGGGGGCGCGCTGCGCGAGTCGGGTGTAGGCCCGCGCATAGGTGCCGTCGTCGTGACTCAGCAGGCAACCCGAGCGCAGCACGACCCGGAACGGGCGCTCAAGCGCCGCGGCGCCGAGGCCCGCCTGGACGAGATCGTAGTAGGCCGAGCCGCCGGCGCTCAGCAGCACGTCGCCGGGCGCGAACAGCCCCAGCGCGTCGAGCTCGCGCGCGGCCGCGCGGATCTGCCCGACAAAGGCGCTCACCGCGGCGTCGCTTTTGGCGTCGCTGTCGGCGTGGACGATGCCCTCGAAGCCCGCGACGCCGCGCAGCGACAGGCTCGGCGTGCGTGCCACGGCCCGGGCTACGCGCAGGACGTCGGCCAGGGAACGGCAGCCGGCGCGGCCCCCCGCGAAACCGACCTCCAGCAGGAGGGGCAGCGGCACACGGGGCGCGCCGAGCGCCTCGGCCCACAGCGAAACGCCGTCCTCGGAGTCGACGTAGCCGAACAGCTCGAAACCCGGGTCGCGGCGCCGTTCTTCGGCGAGCCAGCGCAGGCCCTGGGCGTCCACGACCTCGTTGGCCAGCAGGATCCGGCTCACTCCGAAGCGCCGCGCGGCGGCCACCTGCGACACGGTCGCCAGCGTGATGGCCCAGGCGCCGTCGCGGAGTTGTTCCTGGAACAGCTCCGGCGACATGCTGGTCTTCCCGTGGGGCGCGTAGAGTGCGCCGCTACTGCCCAGCAAGCGGCGGATGAACGCGCTGTTGTGGTCGAGGGCGCTGCGCCGCAGGAGCGCCGCCGGCAGGGATAGGTCGCGCAGCGCATGCCAGCCGCGGTCGCCGAGCGCGTCCAGGGCGAACTCCGGCGTGCCCGGCGGGATGCCCTTGAGGCCGTCGTGGACGCGCCCCTCGGTCATGCGGTCTCGAGCACCAGGCGCTCCAGGAGCGCGGCGCGCCGGGCCAGGTCGTCTATGAACACGCACTCGTCGCGGGCGTGGGCGCCGCGCCCGTCGGGCCCGAGGCCGTCCAGCGTCGGCACGCCGGCGGCGGCCGTGAGGTTCCCGTCGGAGCCCCCGCCGACGCGAGCCGCGCCCAGCTCGAAGCCGAGCTCGGCGGCGATCCGGCGCGCGACCGCGTAGAGCCGGTCGGCCTGCGGCGTCGGCTCGAGAGGGGGCCGGTCGAACTCGCCGCTGACCTCGAGGGCGACGCCCTCGACCTCGCAGCGATAGCCGCGGATCGCCTGCTCGAGGCGCCGAGCCTCGGCCTGCGACCACACCCGCACGTCCACCTGCAGCACGCCCTCCTCGGGGACGACGTTCGTGACCGTGCCGGAGCGCGCGACGGTCGGCGTCACGCTGGTGCCGCACTCCGCGTCGCCCAGGGTCGCGCAGAAGAGCGCGCCCTTCGCCAGGGCCAGGAGCGCCGAGCGGCCCCGCTCGGGCTCCAGGCCGGCGTGGGCGGCGCGGCCGTGGAAGCGCAGCTCGAACAGGCCCGTGCCCTTGCGCGCGACCTTGGCCGCGCCATCCAGGGGCGGCTCCAGCACGAACACGCGGTCGTGGCGGCGCGCGAGGTCGAGCAGCAGCTCGCGCGAGGCGGCCGTGCCCACCTCCTCGTCGGGAACCAGCAACAGCGTCGCGCCGCGCGCCGGAGGACGCTGCACGAGCGCGGGCAGCACGCTGAGCGCCAGGGCAATCCCGCCCTTCATGTCGAAGACGCCGGGACCGGTGGCGCGGCCGGCGCCGGTCGTGAAGGGAAGCTGCGCCAGGCTGCCCAGCGGCCAGACGGTGTCGAGATGGCCGAGCAGCAGCGCGCCGCCCTCTCCGGCTCCCACTCGCGCCAGCAGCGCTTCGCCGCGAGGCGGGCAGGGTTGGGTCCGGGCGGAAACGCCGCGCGCCGCCAGCGTGTCGCGGACGTGGCGGGCCAGGGCTGTGACCGCGGCCGCGTCGTCCGACGGGCTCTCCCGCGCCACCAGCTCGTGCAGGTCGAGGAGCAGCGCCTCGGTCGAGAAGCGCGCAGCGGCCGCCCCCACGCTAGAGCTCGAAGCTCTGGGCCGCCTCCTCCGCGGCGCGCAGCTGGCCCGCGGTGGGGTTCACGATCGGGCGGCGCGCGCACAGGAAGTCGAGCGCCTCGCTGGCGGAGCGGCCCCGGAACTCTCCCGCCAGCAGGTGAGCCAGGACCAGGGTGGACGAGCGGCCCACGCCGGCCATGCAGTGGACGAACACCGGCATGCGTGCCCGTTCGCACTGGCGCAGGAACGCGATGCCCATCTGCAGGTGGCCGCGGCTGGGGGCCTCGTGGTCCACGGTGGGCAGCCACAGGAAGGCCTCGAAGGTCCAGGGATCGGCGCCTTCCTGTTTCATGTCGACGCAGGCGCGGACGCCCTGGGCGCGCAGGGTGTGGTAGTCGTCCAGGCTCGCGATACGCGAGCCGAGCCAGATGAGTTCGGTGACGCGATCGAAGCTCACCCGGTCAGTGGAGAGGATCATGGAAGTGCTCGCACAGGTCGACCAGGGTCTTGACGCCGAAGCCGATGGCGCCAGCCTCGTAGTACTTCCAGTCGCGGTCGCGGAACATCGGCCCGGCGATGTCGAGGTGGACCCAGGCCGCCTTCTCCGGGACGAACTCGCGCAGGAACAGACCTGCGGTGATGGCTCCGGCCAGCCCCGCCTGGGAGATGTTGTTGAGGTCGGCGTAAGGGGACTTCAGGGATTCGCGGTACTCCTCGACGAGCGGCAGCTCCCAGAACGCCTCGCCGTGGTTCTCGCCGGAGCGCAGCAGACGCCGCGCCAGCTCGCGGTCGTTGCCCATCAGGCCCGCGACGCTCGGTCCCAAGGCGCGCACCACGGCGCCGGTGAGCGTCGCGACGTCCACGATGTGCGTGGCGCCCTCCTCGCCCGCACGGGCCAGGCCATCGGTCAGGACCAGGCGGCCCTCGGCGTCGGTGTTGTCCACCATGATCGACTTGCCGTTCTTGGCGGTGAAGATGTCGCCGGGACGCTGGGCGTTGGCGTCGGGCAGGTTCTCGGCGCAGCACAGGACCCCCACGACCTTCACGTCGGGGCGCAGCCGGCCCAGGGCGCGCATGGCGTACAGCACGGCACCCGCACCCGCCATGTCGCCCTTCATCTCCCACATGTGGTCGCCGGGCTTGAGCGAGATGCCGCCAGAGTCGAAGGTGATGCCCTTGCCGACCAGCGCGACGGTTTCCTTCGAAGCCTGGCGCGGCACGTGGCGCAGGATCACCATGCGCGGCGTGTGGACGCTGCCCTGGCCGACGCGCAGCAGGCCCTGGTAGCCGCGAGCCTCGATCCCCGCCGGATCCAGGACCTCGATCTCCAGCTCCAGCTCCTTGGCGATCTCTACGGCGCGCTCGGCGATGTACTCGGGGGTGACCACGTTGCCCGGCTCGTTGATCAGGTCGCGGCAGCGGTTCACGTTCTCCGAAACCCAGGCGTAACGCGCCTTGCGCGCCTCGGCGTCCACCCGGTGATCGGGGTGGGCGATCACGGTGATCTGGGCGTCCTTATGGAGGAACTCGTCCTTTTCCTGCTTGTAGCGGTCGAATGTGTAAGCGCCGAGCAGCGCGCCTTCCACCACCTTGCCCACGAGCGGCGCGGCCTCGGCCGAGTTGAAAAGCAGCCCTACGCGCGCATAGCGGTAGTCACGCGCCAGGCGCAGCGCGCGCGCTGTGAAGGTCTTCACGTTCTCCCACAGGTTCCAGCTCTTGAGCTGCGGGCTCCAGTAGACCACCAGGGCCCGTGGGCTCTTGTCGTCGCCCAGGGTAGCGAAGTACTCGCGCTTCAAGGTCTTGTCGCGGAAGGCGGTGCGCGCGCGCTCGACGTGCGCCAGAAGCGCCGGGGCGTCGATCGCGTGGAGCGCCTTATCCGGGTCGAGGACGACGGCCAGCAGGTCGAGGCCGTTCTGGGAGACCGGAGAGAAGGAGAGCTTGAGGTTCATCGAGACAGGGGCTCCGCGGGCGTTCGTGGGAGCGGCGATTATACTTCACGCCGCCATGTCCGACCGGCCCAAGATCGCCGTCTTCGGCGTGCCCTCGGCGGCGGGCGCCGGCAGGCAGGGGGTCGAGCGTGCGGCATTCGCGCTGCGCGAGGCCGGCCTGCTCCAGGCCCTCTCGCGGCACGCCCGGGTCGTCAACCTGTCGGACCTCTCCCTGTTCCCCTGGCAGGACGACCCGGAACACCCTCGTGCACGCAATGTGGCGGTCGCGGCCTGCGCCGCGCGCGCTGCGGGCGACGAGATGACGCGCGCACTCGCCGAGGGATTCACGATCCTGATCGGGGGCGACTGCGCCCTGCTCCCGGGCAGCCTGGGCGGCACGCGGCGCGCCCTGGGCCGGGCCGTGGGCCTCGTCCACCTCGACGCGAACGCCGACCTCAACACCCCGGATACCACGCCCTCGGGGCGGCTCGACGGCATGGCCCTCGCCCTGGCCTTGGGCCGCGGGGTGCCCGAGCTGGCCGGCGCGGGCGGACCCGCTCCCAGCGTCGTGCCGGAGCACGTGGCCCTGCTGGGTTATCGCGAGCTCGACCCGGGTGAGCAGGCCCCCGCGGCCGAGCTCGCCCTGGCCCTGAGCGCCGACGAGGTGCGCGCGTGCGGCGCCCGAGCTGCGGCCGAGAGCGCTCTCGGCGCGATCCGGAACGAGGCCGGCCCCGTCTTCGTCCACTTCGACGTGGACGTCCTCGACCCGTCTGCCATGCCCGCCAAGGACACGTTGACGCCCGGACGCGGGCTCGAATGGGCCGAAGTCGAAGCCCTGCTCGGCGTCCTGGTGGAGTCGCCGCGCGTGGTGGCGCTGCAGGTCTGCGAGTTCAACCCTTCGCGCGACCCGGGCGGCCGGTGCGCCGCGCGTCTCGTGGACCTGCTCGCGAGCCTGGTGGCCGCGCGCACGGCGGCCAGCCGCTCCGCCTGAGGACGGCCCGAGCGGGCCTTGCCGTAGCTCCCGAACGGGGCGTATGCTCCCGCGAGCGTTCCCTCACAGCGGTCAAGGAGGTTCCAGCGATGAAGCGCAAGGCTCTCTCTCTCGCCATGGTGCTTCTGCTCACCTGTCCCGTTTCCTTCGGCCAGAAGCCGCCCGCGGCCACCGACGCCGAGGTGCTGAAGGGTATTGCGCTCGTCGAAGAGGGCGACTACGACGGGGCGATCTTCACCCTCGACAAGGCCGCGCGGCGCCTGGCGGAGTCCAAGAAGCAGCCCCAGGAGCTCTCGCAGGCGTACCTGTATCTCGGCATCGCCTACGTGGGCAAGGGCCACGAGGCCGCGGCCAAGGCGAAGTTCAAGGAGGCCCTGGGCCAGATCCGAGACCTCACCCTGTCGCCGGACAGTTTCCCGCCCAAGGTGATCAACACTTTCGAGGCCGCCAAGGAGGAGGCATCCAAGGCGGCCCCGGCCCAGGCCGCCGCCGCCACGCCGGCGCAGCCGCCTGCGGAGAAGAAGGGCGGCAGCGGCAAGATCCTGCTGATCGTGGGTGGTCTGGCCGCGGTGGGCGGCGTCGCTGCCGCGGCGGGCGGAGGCGGGGGCGGCGGCGGTTCGACCGCGCCCACGACCACCACCCAGCCCCCGGATCCGCGGCGGGTCCAGACCTTCACGGGCACCATCTGCAGCTTCGAATCGCGCAACAGCTGCCCGGAGTACTTCGAGTACCAGATCGTGGTCACGCAGGCCGGCACCTTGGACGCGGGCGTCACCTGGGGCGATCCCAACGTGTTGATCACCATTGATCTGGCGGATCAGAACTACACGGGCGTGGCGCATTCGAACCGCCAGACGAACACCAACTCGACACTGACCTCCGCCGTGACCCCGCAGACCGCCTGCTCGACCTGTGCGTACCACCTGACCCTGTCGCGGCAGGACAGCCTTGGTCCCTCGGACTTCACGCTGACGGTCCGTCACCCCTAGCGAGGCCCGACCACCTCGACCGTGACCTGCCCCGCCTGCCAGGCCGAGAACGATGCGAACGCCACGGCCTGCACGGCCTGCGGGGGAGCCATCGCCCAGGCCGTGACGTCGATGATCGTGGCGGTGGATCTGCGTCCGGGCTCGGTGTTCGACGAGCGCTACGAGATTAGGAGCCAGCTCGGCCAGGGTGGCATGGGCATGGTCTACCGCGCCCACGACCGCAGCCTGGACGAAGAGGTCGCGATCAAGGTGCTGCGGCCCGATTTCGCCCAGGACCCCAAGATGGCCGAGCGCTTCAAGTCGGAGATCAAGCTGGCCCGACGGGTGCGCCACCACAACGTGTGCGCGATCCACGACTACGGCGAGGATCGCGGCCTGCTCTACATCTCGATGGAGCTGGTCCGGGGCACGGACCTCAAGCACGTGCTGCGCGAACGCGGCGGCCTGCCGCCTGCGGAGGCCTACGACATCGCCATCCAGGTCGCCGAAGGCCTGCAGGCAGTCCACGATGCCGGCATCATCCACCGCGATCTCAAGACCCCGAACATCATGATCGACAACGGCGTCGCACGGCTGATGGATTTCGGCATCGCCAAGCGCCAGGAGGGCGGCGGCGCTTCGACCGCCACGGGCCACGTGCTCGGCACGCCGGAGTACATGAGCCCCGAGCAGGCGCAAGGCTTCAAGGTCGACGCGCGCACCGACGTCTACGCCCTCGGCGTGCTGATCTTCGAGACCTTCACGGGGCAGGTGCCGTTCCGCGGCGACACGCCGATCTCGACGATCCTGAAGCACCTCCACGACCAGCCCCCGCTCGACTCGAGCCACCTGCCCTTGCCGCTCCGGCCCGTCTTGAAGCGCGCCATGGCGAAGGACCCGAACGCGCGCTATCCGACGGCGCGCGCCCTGGCCGAAGCATTGCGCGAAGCGCGGCAGCCCAGTCGGAAGCAACAGCCGGTCTCGACGGCGGTGCTCGAGGCCCCAACGCTGCCGAAGCAGGCCAGCGCCCGTCGAGGCCTGGCCCCGTGGCTGCTGGCGGTTCCGCTGGTCGCGGTGGGAGCAGGTGCCTTCTTGCTCAACCGGAATGACGTGGTGACGGCGCCGGCGCCCGTCGTGCCCAGCCCGACGACGATGGTGCCCGCACTCACGCTGGCGCCGACGACCCAGGCGGCAGCACCGGTCATCCCGCCCACGACGGTCGCACCCGCGACACTGGCGGCGCGACCCACGCCGGCGCCACGGCCCACCCGCCCACCAGCGGCCCCGGCGACGCCGCTGGCCGCGGCACCGGCAACCCTGGCGCCCACGCCGGTACCGACGACACTGGCGGCCCCCGCCGAGCCGGGGCTGTTGCAGGTGGCGGTGCGTCCCTGGGCGGAGGTCCGGGTGGACGGCAAGGTGGTCGGCACGACACCGCTCGATCGGATCAGCCTTTCACCCGGCAGCCACGTGGTGGTGTTGCGCCACCCGGGCTTCGAGCCGTTGACCCGCACGGTGCAGATCCAGTCGGGCGACGTGCAGAAGCTGGTGGTGGACCTGTCGCGCGAGGGCACTCCGCGCCAGGACTGACCTAGCTCGCGCGCCGGCCGCGGCGCAGGGTGAGCCACAGCAAGAGGCCCAGGATGCCCAGGGCCAGCACGATCGTCACGCCGAACAGCAACGCGGTGGAGCCGAGGATGCTGCGCTCGTCGAGCGTGGCGCCCAGTTCCAGGGCGCTGCCGGCGCCGGCGCCGGCGACGTCCTGCCGCCACGATACGATGTTGCCCCGCTCGACGCCGGCGAATGCGTTCTTGTGGGCGTAGACCTTGCTCGGCAGGTGGAAACGCACCGCCATCAGGCCCTCGAGGTCGTCGGGCCCCGGCAGCGGCGTGGCCGGCGGTTTGCGCCAGGTCCCTTCCAGCACCAGGCGACCCGAGGGCCGCGCGAGGGATAGCCGCAGGTCCGCGAAGGCGGGTGTGCCCGCGAGGCGGTTCAGGTCGTGAAACGCGGCGGAAACGAACAGGTAGCGCCTCCCGTCGCGCTGCGTGAGCGTGACGCTGCGTACCTTCAGGCCCGAGCGCTCGAACAGGGCGCGGGCGGCCGCCTGCTGGGCTTCCTGATCCTGCTCCGTGCCGAGGCCCTTGAAGGCCGACCACAGGCCCGGGCGCCCGGTGACGTTCACGGTGCCTGAGCCGTCCACGCGCAGCCAGAACTCGTGCTCATACTCGTACGTGACGCAGGCCGGCCACGACGCAGCCAGCACGATGACGGCGAGCAGCGCCGGCTTCACGGGCGTCGGATTGTAGTCCTGGCGGCGGCGTAGAATCGCGCCGCCATGCCCAAGCTCGCGAGAGATGCGGTCTACCTGGTCGACGGCAGCGCGCAGTTCCACCGCGCCTACCACGCGATCCGGGGCCTGGCCACCAGCCGCGGCCTCCCGACCAACGCGACCTATGGCTTCACGACCATGCTGCGCAAGCTGATCGAGGACTACGCTCCGCGCTACCTCGGGATCAGCTTCGACCTCGAAGGCAAGACCTTTCGCCACGAGGAGTTCAAGGAATACAAAGCCCACCGGCCGCGGATGGACTCGGACCTGGCCGTGCAGATCCCCTACGTGCGTCGTGTGTGCGAGGTGTGCCGCATACCCGTGGTGGAGCTGTCGGGCTACGAGGCCGATGACGTGATCGCGACGCTCAGCACCCAGGCCGTGGCCGCCGGGCACCAGGTGGTGGTGGTCTCCGGGGACAAGGACCTGCTGCAGCTCGTTTCCGACGACGTGCTGGTGCTCAACCCCGGGCGTGAGGGCATGGGGGCGACCCTCTACGATGCGGCCAAGGTCGTGGAGAAGTGGGGCGTGCCGCCCGAGCGAATCGTCGACGTGCTCGCCCTGATGGGCGACGCGGTGGACAACGTCCCCGGCGTGCCCGGCATCGGCGACAAGGGCGCTAGGGACCTGGTGCGCGAGTTCGGCTCGGTGGAAAGCGTGCTGGACAACGCCGACAAGGTGAAGCGCGCCAGCTACCGTGAGGGCCTGAAGGCGCATCGCGAGGATGCCCTGCTCTCGAAACGGCTGTGCTCGCTCAAGACCGATGCTCCCGTGAGCCTGGACCTCACGGCCCTGGAGCGTCAGGATGTGGATCGCGCAGCGGCGCACGCCCTGTTCAGCGAGCTCGAGTTCGTGGCGCTGGCCAAGGAATACGCGCCCGAGAAGAGCGCGCCGCGCGCCGGCACGCGGGTGGCGCAAAGCGTCGCCGAAGTGGCGGCCGCGGCTGCTTCCGCAGCGGGCCGCGAGCTGGGCATCGCACTGGTGGTGACGCAGCGCGACCCGATGCGTGCGACGCTCGCGGGCCTCGCACTGGCCTGGGGGCCCGGCGAGACGCTCTACGTCCCGCTGGCACGGGCGGCCTTCGAACCCAACGATCTGGATCCGGCAGCGGCGCTCGGGGCATTGCGCCCGCTGCTCGAGCGCGCGCCGCTCATGAGCGCCAATGCCAAGCGCGATTTAGTGCTGCTCGGGCGCCGGGGCATCTCCCTTCCGCGCGTAGCCTTCGACGCCGGGATCGCGGCCTATCTGCTGAACCCGGGCAAGCGTTCCTACAGCCTCGAGGACCTGGTGGTGGAGTTCCTGGGCGAGCGCGGCGCCTCGCCTCTCGAACCCACGGGTCCCGATCTGCCTCCGAGCGATGCCCTGGCGGCGGTGGCGGGAGCCGAGGCCGAAGCGCTGCTGCGGGTGAGCAGCCCGGTGCGAGTGCGGCTCCGGGAACAGGGCCTGCAGCCGATCTTCGAGAGCATGGAGCTGCCCCTGGTGGGCGTGCTGGCGAAGATGGAGCGGACCGGAGTAAAGGTGGACGTGGCGCTCCTGCGCTCCATGAGCCGAGCGATGGAGCGCCAGATCGAGGAGACGTCGCGCGAGATCTACGCCCTGGCCGGCGCAGAGTTCAACCTGAACTCGCCGATCCAGCTGCGCGAGATCCTGTTCGAGCGGCTGGGCCTGCAGGCGGGGCGCAAGACGGCCAAGACCCGCGCCCAGTCCACGGCCGAGGACGTGCTCGAGGAGCTGGCGGCTGACCATGCGCTCCCGCGGAGGATCCTGGAGTACCGCAGCGTCCAGAAGCTCAAGTCGACGTACGTAGACGCCCTGCCGGAGCTCGTCCACCCCGAAACCGGACGCATCCACGCCACCCTCAACCAGACGATAGCGGCGACCGGGCGTATCTCCTCCTCCGACCCGAATCTTCAGAACATCCCGATCCGCACGGCGGAAGGGCGGCGCATCCGCGAGGCCTTCGTCGCCGAGCCCGGCCACAAGCTGCTGTCGGCCGACTACAGCCAGATCGAGCTGCGGGTGCTGGCCCACCTCTCGAAGGACCCGACGCTGATGGAGACGTTCCGCCGCGGCGAGGACGTCCACGAGCGCACGGCCCGCGAGGTGTTCGGGCCGCTCTCGGCCGTGCCCCCGGCCGAGCAGCGCCGGGTCTCCAAGATGATCAACTACGCGCTGCTCTACGGGAAGACCGCGTTCACCCTGGCCAAGGACATCGGCGTCTCGCGCCCTCAGGCCGAGACCTTCATCGAGACCTATTTCGCCCGCTATCCGGGCGTGAAGGGGTTCATCGACGGGATCGTGGAGGCGGCGCGCCAGACCGGAACCGTGCGCACGCTCCTGGGCCGGCTGCGGCGCTTGCCCGACCTGCACGCGAAGAACTTCCAGGTGCGCAGCGAGGCCGAGCGCCAGGCGCGCAACACCCCGCTCCAGGGATCCGCCGCGGACCTGATCAAGAAGGCCATGATCGACCTCGACCGCGAGCTCGTGGAGCGGAGCCTGAAGGCGCGCCTGATTCTGCAGATCCACGACGAACTGCTGCTCGAGGTGCCGGAGGCCGAGACCGAAGTCGTCATGGCGCTGGTCAAGGGCGTGATGGAGGGCGCGCTCCAGCTCGACGTGCCCCTGGTCGTGGACGCACGACTGGGACGCAGCTGGGCCGAGGCCCATTGACGACGCCCGTCGTTGACAGCGCAAAAGGCCGGGCCGTATCCTTCGAAGCCAGGAGGGACGAGAGCGATGACGAAACAACGCTGCACGCTCGTTCTGGCCGCGCTCCTTCTCGCGACGTTGCCGGCACTGGCCGCCGATCACCTGGTGACTCCCGCCGAGATGCAGGCCCGCCTGGCCGCCAGGGACGCCGCGCGTCAGGCCGACCTGAGGGCGCTGGAAGTGATCCTCGCGCGGCCGGAGGCATTGCGGGCCGCGAAAGACCTCGGCCAGGAACCCCGAGCCCTGGGCAGAGGCCTGCGGGCCCTGAGCGACGCCGAGCTGAGCGACCTCGCGGCACGGGCCGAGGCCCTGGGGCAGGACCCGGTGGCGGGCCTGAGCGGCGACGTGAACCAGCTGCTGATCATCTTCCTGATCATCGCGATCGTGATCCTGGTGTTGCAGGCGGTCGATTAGCGCACCCCACCCGAAAGGAAGCCGTGCCCCTCTACGAGTACGAGTGTGTTTCCTGCGGCAGCTTCGAAATGATCCGGAAGTTCTCGGATCGCCCGCTCAAGAAGTGCCCGAAGTGCGGGGGCAAGGTCGAGAAACAGCTTTCGGCGCCCGCGATCCAGTTCAAGGGCACCGGCTGGTACATCACCGACTACGCCAAGAAGTCGGGCGGCGCTGAGAAGACGGGGTCGGATTCGGGCGGCGAGAAGAAACCCGCGGCCGACCCGGGCGGCGAGAAGAAGGCCGAGAGCAAGACCGAAGCCGGCGTCAACAAGGCCGAAGCGCCCGCGAAGAAGGATGCGGCCCCGAAGGGGAAGCCCGGCTAGAGCTTGAGCCCGCGCAGGTAGTCGCGGAAAGCGCCACCCAGGTCGGGGCGCTTGAGCGCGAACTCCACAGTGGCTTTCAGAAAGCCCAGCTTGTTGCCCGCATCGTGGCGACGCCCCTCGAAGCGCAACGCGTACAGTGCGCGCTTCGCCCTGAGCGCGCGCAGGCCGTTGGTGAGCTGGATCTCGCCACCCTGGTCCCGGGGTGTCGTCTCCAGGGCCTCGAAGATGTCCGGCGTCAGGATGTAACGGCCGATGATCGCCAGGTCGCTGGGCGCGTTCTCGGCCATGGGTTTCTCGACCAGATCGCGGATGCGGTAGACGCGGCCGCTCTCGCCCTCGGGGGCCCCGTCGATCACGCCGTAGGCGGAGATCTCGCTTCTCGGAACCTGCTGCACCGCGATCACCGGGCCGCCGTGGGCGTCGTAGACGTCGATCATCTGGCGCATGCAGGGCACCGCGCTGTCGATGATGTCGTCGCCCAGCATCACCGCGAACGGCTCGTCGCCGATCAGGTCCTTGGCCATCAGCACGGCGTGGCCCAGGCCCAGGGTCTCGCCCTGGCGCACGTAGGAGACGTTGATCATGCTGGAGATGGCGCGCACCTGCTCGAGCAGGTCGGTCTTGCCCCGCTCCTCCAGCAGCTTCTCGAGCTCGTAGGAGACGTCGAAGTGGTCCTCGATCGCGTTCTTGCCGCGCCCGGTCACGATGATGATGTTGGTGAGGCCGGCTGCCACAGCCTCCTCGATCACGTACTGGATGATCGGCTTGTCGACGAGGGGCAGCATCTCCTTGGGTTGCGCCTTGGTCGCCGGCAGGAAGCGGGTGCCGAGGCCCGCAGCCGGGAACACGGCCTTGCGGATCTTCGCCATGGGGTCAGGGATGCTACCACGGGCGTTTGCGGGCGGCGTGTTATCCTCGCGCTCTTTCGGGAGGCTGCTGCAGTAGACGTGCTGGACCGTCGCTTCGTGGTCGAGAACAAGGACCTGCTGCTCGCGATGCTGGAGCGACGCGGGCAGGCCCAGCTCCAGGGCGACCCCTGGGCGCTCGACCTGCGGCGCAAGCAGGCGCTGCAGCGCGTGGAGGCGCTGCGGCACCAGCAGCGCAAGGTCGGCGAGGAGATCGCGCGCCTGCAGAAGGCGAAGCAGGACGCGTCGGCCCTGAAAGCGGAGATGAAGGGAGTCGCCGACGAGGTCAAGTCCCTGGAAGCTGAGCTGCAGCTAGCCGAAAGCGAGCTCGACGCGTTGCTCCTGACCCTGCCGAACCTTCCGGACGCGAGCGTCCCGGTTGGTCGAGATGCCGCGGCCAACCTCGAGATCCGCCGCGAGGGCACTCCGCCGCGTTTCGACTTCGCGCCCAAGGCCCACTGGGATCTCGGCCCGGAGCTGGGCATCCTCGATTTCGAACGCGCCGCGAAGATCTCCGGCGCCCGCTTCGCGGTGTTGTGGGACGCGGGCGCGCGCCTGGAACGGGCTCTCGTCCAGTTCATGCTGGACCTGCACACGCGCGAGCGCGGCTACCGAGAGCTGCTGCCGCCCTACCTGGTCACGGCCGAGACCCTGACCGGGACCGGGCAGCTGCCCAAGTTCGAAAGCGACCTGTTCAAGACCCGCGCCGGCGAACGCGACCTGTACCTGATCCCGACCGCCGAGGTTCCGGTGACCAACCTGCACCGGAACGAGATGCTCGAGGCCGCACAGCTGCCGCTGCGCTACACCGCGTTCTCGCCCTGCTTCCGCTCCGAGGCGGGCTCGTACGGCAAGGACGTGCGGGGGCTCTTCCGGCAGCACCAGTTCCACAAGGTCGAGCTCGTGAAGTTGACGACACCGGAGGCCTCGATGGCCGAGCTCGAGGGCATGGTGTCCGACGCGGAAGAGGTGCTGAAGCGACTGGGCCTGGCCTATCGCGTGGTCCTGCTCTCGACCGGCGACATGGGCTTTGCGGCCGCCAAGACCTACGACCTGGAGGTTTGGCTGCCCGGGCAGAACGCCTACCGCGAGATCAGCTCCTGCTCCAACTGCACCGACTTCCAGGCGCGGCGGGCCAACCTGCGCTACCGGCCCGCGGCCCAGTCGAAACCGCGCTTCGTCCACACCTTGAACGGTAGCGGCCTGGCCGTGGGCCGCACGCTGATCGCGATCCTCGAGAACTGCCAGCAGGCGGACGGCTCCGTACTGCTCCCCGAGGCGTTGCGTCCGTACCTGGGCCTGGAGCGCCTGACCCGGCGCTAGTTCACTCCAGGAGCATCGCGTCGCCGTAGCTGTAGAAGCGATAGCCGCTGCGCACGGCCTCGGCGTACGCGGCCAGCACGCGCGCGCGGCCCGCGAAGGCCGACACCAGCAGCAGCAGCGACGAGCGCGGCAGGTGGAAGTTGGTGACCAGCGCGTCGGTGGCGCGGAACTCGAAGCCGGGCAGGATCACGAGGTCGGTCTCGCCCTTGCCTGCCGCGACCGTGCCGTCGGCGCGGGCGCGGCTCTCGAGGCTGCGCACCGTGGTGGTGCCGACGCAGACGACGCGGCCGCCGCGGCGGCGCGTGGCCTCGATCTTGCCCGCCGTCTCTTCGGGGATTTCGAAGGGCTCCGGTAGCACGCGGTGCTGGGCGATGTCGTCGGCCTTCACGGGCCGAAACGTGCCCGGTCCCACGTGCAGCACGATCTCGGCGCGCTCGATGCCGCGCGCGGCCAGGCATTCCAGCAGTGCGGGGGTGAAGTGCAGGCCGGCGGTGGGCGCCGCGACGCTACCGCGCTCCTTCGCGTAGACGGTCTGATAGCGCTCGCGGTCTTCGGGGCGGTCGGCGCGCTCCACATACGGCGGCAGGGGCGTATGGCCGAGGCGCTCGAGGGCGTCCCACGGGTCGGCCTCGGTTTCCAGGCGCACACGGCGGCGGCCGTCCTCGGCCAGGGCCCCGGACAGTATGCGCACGCCCAGCTCGGCGGAGATGCGTACCTCCTCGCCCGGCCTGAGGCGCCGCGCGGGGTGCAGCAACGCCTCCCATTCGTGCGCCGTTCCGGTCGGCCGCAGCAGCAGTATCTCGACCCGGCCGCCGCTCTTGGGCCGTTTCCCGAGCAGGCGCGCGGGGAACACGCGGCTGCGGTTCACGACCATCAGGTCGCCGGGCCGCAGCAACTCCGGCAGCTCGCGGAACACGCCGTGGCGGAGCGCCCCGCTCCTGCGATCCAGGCTCAAGAGCCGCGACGCGTCGCGCTGGGGGAGCGGCTCCTGGGCGATCCGCTCGGTCGGGAGTTCGTAGTCGAACTCCTCGATCCTCAAAACAGCTTCTTCTGCGGCGCTTCCCCGGGGGCCACCCTCCCGAAGTGAGCGAAGGCCCGCGCCGTGGCCACGCGGCCGCGGGGCGTGCGGTCCAGGAAGCCGATCTGCAGCAGGTACGGCTCGTAGATGTCCTCGATGGCGTCGGTCTCCTCGCTGATCGCCGCCGCCAGGGCGGAGACCCCCACCGGCCCGCCGCCGAACTTGTCGAGGATCGTGAGCAGCAGCTTGCGATCCACCTCGTCGAAGCCGTACTCGTCGACCTCGAGCAACTTCAAGGCGTCCTTCGCCACCGCCTCGCTGATCACGCCGTCGGCGCGCACCTGGGCGAAATCGCGCACGCGGCGCAGCAGGCGGTTGGCGATGCGCGGCGTGCCGCGGCTGCGCGCCGCGATCTCGCGGGCGCCCTCGGCCTGCAGGGGCACCTCCAGGATGCGCGCCGAGCGGGTGACGATGCGCTCCAGGTCTGGGCGGTCGTAGAAGTCGAGGCGGTGCACGATGCCGAAGCGGCCGCGCAGGGGCGCCGTGAGCAGGCCGGCACGGGTGGTGGCGGCGACCAGTGTGAAAGGCTTGAGCGGGATCTTCATGGAGCGCGCACCGGGTCCGCTCCCGATCATGAGGTCGAGGCTCCGGTCCTCCAGGGCCGGGTACAGGATCTCCTCGACCCTGGCTTCCAAGCGGTGGATCTCGTCGATGAACAGGACCTCGCGTTCCTCGAGGGCCGTGAGCAGGGCGGCCAGGTCGCCGGCGCGCTCGATGATCGGGCCCGCGGTGGCCCTGATCGGCACGCCCAGCTCGGCCGCGATCACGTAAGCGAGACTGGTCTTGCCGACTCCGGGCGGCCCGAACAGCATCACGTGGTCGAGGGCTTCGCCGCGGGAGCAGGCGGCCTGGATCGCGACGCGCAGGTTCTCGATGACCTGGGGCTGGCCCACGTACTCTTCGAGCCGGCGCGGCCGCAGCGACTGCTCGAAGCCGGCGTCTTCGTCGGTGGGCCGTCCGGTGACGACGCGGGGTGGTGTCATGCGCTAGCGTCCCGAGAGCAGGCGCAGCGAGCGCCGCAGCAGGTCCTCGAAGCGGCCGTCCGGCTCGTCCTTGAGCGAGCGGGCGACCCCTTTCTCCGCCTCCGACCGCGAGTACCCGAGGTGTACGAGGGCCGAAAGCAGGTCCTCGGTCAGGCTGTGCGCGGGAGCGGCGGCCCCTCTCCCAGTCTCGGCCGCCAGTACCGCGGGCATCTTGTCCTTGAGCTCGAGCGCGAGGCGCTCGGCGGTCTTCTTCCCGATCCCGGGGATGCGCACCAGGCGGGCGATGTCGCTGCGCCGCAGCGCATCCACCAGGTCGGGCGCCTCGATGCCCGACAGCACGTTGATGGCGAGCTTGGGGCCGACTCCGGAGACGTCGATCAGGCGGGAGAACAGCAGTTCTTCGGTTTCGGTGGCGAAGCCGAACAGCTGCAGGGCGTCCTCGCGCACGTGGGTGTGGATGCGCAGGCTGGCTTCATCTCCCTCTTCGGGCAGCTTGTAGAACGTCGAGACCGGGATCAGGACGCGATAGCCGACGCCCTGGGCGTCGAGCACCACCTCGTGGGGAGACTTGCGCAGCAGCCGGCCCCGGATCTGGGCGATCACGCGCGTCTCCTGACCCTTCGCGTCGCGGCGGCCTCGGCCACCAGCGCCGCGATCGGCGATGCCGGCAGCTGGCAGGCCAGGCACAGGGCGACGGCCAGGGCGTCGCTGGCATCGCCGGGGGCTGCATCGCGCTCCAGGCTCAGGAGTCGCGAGACCATCAGCGCCACCTGGTGTTTCTCGGCACGGCCGAAGCCCGCGACCTGGGCCTTGACCGTGGCGGGCGCGAAGGCGTGGACCGGCAGGCCCGCCTGGGCCCCGGCCAAGAGCGCGACGCCGCGGACGTGGCCGAGCACCAGGGCGCTCCGTGTGTTCCTGGCGTGGAACAAGTCCTCCACCGCCATCGCCTCGGGCCGCAGGCGGGCGATCAGGGCCAGCAAGCCCTCGTGGATGAAACGCAACTTGTCGGCGAGGGGCAGCCGAACGGGTGGCGCGAGAACCCCGGCCTCGATCAGCCGCTGGTGGCGCCCGTCGGATTGGATGGCGCCCCAGCCGGTGCGGATCGACCCAGGATCGACTCCGAGCAGGATCATGCCGCGCACATTCTAGTCGTGGGCGCGGCCACGGGTGGACCTACGAGGCGGTCGCGGCCTCCATCTCCTTCTCGGAGATGTCGAAGTTGGCCCAGACGTTCTGGACGTCGTCGTGGTCCTCGAGGGCCTCCATCAGCTTCAGCATCTGCTGGGCCTTCTGCCCCTCGAGCGGGATCTGGTTGTCGGCGTACTTGCCGACCTCAGCGGAGTCGGGCTCGATACCGGCGTTCTTGATGGCCTTGAGCACGTGTTCGTAGCCGTGCTGGGTCGTGAAGACCTCGAACAGGTCGCCGCTGGTCTGAATGTCCTCGGCGCCGGCTTCGAGGGCGATCTCCATCAGCTTGTCTTCGCTGGTCTTGGCGCTGGAGACGGCGATGTAGCCCTTCGGCTTGAACAGATAGGCGACGCTGCCCCCGCCCAGGTTGCCACCGTTCTTGCTGAATGCGTGGCGGATCTCGGAAACCGTGCGGTTGCGGTTGTCGGTGGAGCCCTCGATCAGGACCGCGACGCCGCCCGGACCGTAGCCTTCCAGGGTGATCTCCTCGTAGGAGGAGCCCTCCAGCTCGCCGGTGCCCTTCTGGATGGCGCGCTTGATGTTGTCGGCGGGCATGTTGACGCCCTTGGCCTTGTCGACCGCGGTCCGCAGGCGGGGGTTCGCATCGGGGTCGCCGCCGCCGATGCGCGCGGCGATGGTCATTTCGCGGATCAGCTTGGTGAAGAGCTTGCCGCGCTTGGCGTCAATCGCGCCCTTCTTGTGCTTGATCGTGTGCCACTTGGAATGACCGGACATGGAAGTCTCCTGTGCGACTAAGGGGAACGCGAAGTCTACCAGAGCCCCGCGGGCAAAAAAAAGCCCCGGTGCTCGAAGCACCGGGGCATCGCGTATGAGTGAAAAAATCCCGGCAACGTCCTACTCTCCCACCAAGCTGCCCTGGCAGTACCATCGGCGCTGGAGGGCTTAACGGCCGTGTTCGGAATGGGAACGGGTGTGACCCCTCCGCCATGGTCACCGGGATAGAACTTGTCAAAGATACCGAAGATCCGAAGCATGAGCGACGACGTCGAAGCAGGCAGCCCTTTTCAGGGAGTCGTTTCGAACACTGTAAACGTCATGGTCAAGCCTCACGACCGATTAGTACCCGTAAGCTGAGAGCCTGTGCTTTCGCTCGGCTCTTGCAC